>Ga0316206_1000011_pt1 | contig 559308 bp, 555 predicted proteins | sample 6monthpyrite_MG_FD_204942 | JGI IMG/M metagenome (GOLD analysis project Ga0316206, IMG submission 204942) | Microbial mat bacterial communities from mineral coupon in-situ incubated in ocean water Damariscotta River, Maine, United States -... | ecosystem: Environmental > Aquatic > Marine >...
CCTTCTTTGGCACCGGAAATAAATACCTCGCGCACAGTCAAGGTTGTAGGGTCAAGGCCAGCTGTGACCGTATAGTCGGTTCCGGAGAACGACATTGTTTCTGAAATCGCGTGGCGACGGTTTGGCAGGCGGCGACGGGCGGTTTCCATATCAGCCTCCGACAAACGATTTAAAAACAACAAATGCGATTACGGCGATGCTGGTGATAATTCCGATGATAAAACCAAAAATCAAATCGTTCATGACGCACCTTTTTTCCTGAGTTCGACAGGCTCTGGTCCGGAGCCGTATGGGTTGATGACCGGGTGTACGGTGATAAAGCCATCGGCTTCGATGTCCCTGGCTTCGGCGCAATAGCTGCACAGGTCTTTTTCAACCCGGTAACAAGGCCCGCGTTTGCCGATACAGGCATTGTGATCATGGCAGCCGCAGACGCGGCAGGATGGTTGATTTTTCATTACGCCACCTCATCCAGTTCGGTTTCAAAAGGCGTGATGACAAAGTCTTCGCCTTCAGAGCCAATTTTTATGCCTTCGACGGATCCGGCAATTTCCGGTTCGGCCAATAGGGCTTCTTTGTTTACTTCTTCTTTGATGCGGATAAACCGTTTCAGTTTTAAAGATTTGAGGCGTTCGATCACGGCACCAACGCCGCGCACCGTGGCTTTCGGCGGTCGGCTGCGCCAGTTCACTTCTCCGGCGGGAAATTTGTGTGTCTTGATCTTGCCACCCTTGGTCAGGTCATTGCGGTTGGCTTCACAAAAGGTTTGCACGCCTTTGGTCCGTTCCTCGATTTCGGTTTTGAACGGTGCCGCCTGTTCTTCATAGTCTGCTTTGATCTCGGCCATTTGATCATTCATGGCTGCCTGAATGCGGTCCCGTTCACGCTGGGCCATGCCGATCTTTTGAATAAAGTCGTTCGCCTCAGTCATGGTTTGCGGTACAGGATACGCGGCTGCTTTTGATTTCAGCCTTGATTTTTTAGCCATCAGAATGATCTCCTTGAAGGGTTTGAAGAAAAGAAAACAGTTTTCCACCACCGCCATTGTTGGCGTAACGGCCACAATAATCCGCGCCGTTTCATGGATGGTCTCCGGAGTAGACCGGATTTGATGAACAACATTCCTGGCAAATATAGTGGTTCGAATTTCGGGCCTCAAAATACCCGGCGCATTTTCGGCACAGGCGCGTGATTGTTTTTTTATAATTGACCTGTTTTTTAGTGGTACCGGCTAACCAGTCTTTGCCGCTTTCAACAAGCCGGGCTTCATCATTGCCGTTGATTTCGAGGATCGACCAGCTTCCGTTTGAAGAGACCAGCAATTCCATTGTCAGGCCATTCTGGTTTTTCCCGTTTGATTTTGGCTTTTCCCGGTAAAGCTCAAAAAGATTTTTGCGCATGCACGTGGCAGCGCCGGTGGCCACAAAACCCGCCTTGCTTTTTGATTTTTTTATGTTTGCCTGTTGCGCCTGTTTTAAAGCAAATTCAAAATCATTGTCGTTGGCAAAGATCGGATAATTTTTGATTTGATTGCGGATGATTTGAACATCAGCGGCTATTTTCTGATCTTTTCCGATCAGATCATTGATGACAGCTATGGCGTGGTGAACTGTTTTATGATCACGGTTTCCAAACCGTCTGCCAATTTCGGCCAACGATTGTGGCGTCATTTCACGGGCCAGAAACATGGCCATTTGTCTGGGCCGGATGATGTGTTTTTTGCGCGATTTACTTTCAAGTTTTGAAACCGCGATATTAAACCTGAAACCGACATGCTGTTTAATGGTGCGGATGCTGGGCGCGGTCATGCTGCGTCTCCTCCGGTTGGTGAAAATGAAGAATGTGAATATCCGGGTTTTGCCGCTTTTTTGATGCGGTCGGCCAGATTGACGATTTTAAGATCAGCCGGGATCAGTGAATTTTCCAAGGCGCGGGCATCACTAACAGCGGCGTCAAGAATGGCGCAAATTCCCTGCGTGGTTTCCGGCTCCATTTGGACAGCGGTATCGGTGAATGTGTTGAGCCAGTCGTGAAGTTGTTGAAGATTTTCGCTAAGCATGATTTCCTCCAATTCGGCTGTGGGGACATTGACGGCAAGCCAGACTCATTTGTGCCCGGAATGCCGATGCGCGGTTACGCGCGCGGGCGTGGTCCTGGTGTTCGAGGCAGGTTTCAAGGGCAATTTCGCTACCGATGCCGGGACAGATCACGGTATCGGCCATTAAAGTGGCTTTAACCCGTTCTTCAACGGACGTTAAATCGCCCGGATATGTGTTTTTTAAAACCTGATTGACCAGCGCGCCGGATCGTTTAATGCGGTCCGCGACAGCACGCTGGCTTGTCAGATCACAGGCCTTGGCCAAAACCATCACCCAGTCCGGGACGTTTCCGTTCCAAGCGACATTGACGGCGGCGACGTTATCAGGTGCGGTCATGAGCCGTCTCCCTGTTCCGGTTTCGGCCAGACGACGGTGTTTGAGTTGGGATCAAAAACCTGTTTGATGCGCTGAATTTGTGGTGGCTTTGGTCCGGGATCACGTGATCGTACAAACCGGTACCGTGCGCGGCCGCCTTTATTACCCAGCGTTGCTTTCAGGGCGACGCCGACGAAACCGGCACGTTCCAGATAGCGCAAATATGTCTTTGCTGTTTCTTCTGTGACGATGGCTTTTTCTGTTGAGGCGCTGAGCGCCAGTTCGGCAGCTGTAAAACTGCCCATGATTTTCATGGTGCGCCACATGGCTTCGGTGCCGAGTCCTTGGGTTACTTCGCGGCCATTGCGGCTTATCCTTGGCGCTTCGGAACCGGGATCGTTTTCAAGTTTATAATGGCTTGCCGCGCCCGGTTTTTCCGGCTTTGATTTCGACAGTATTCCGCCCAGCACCAGACTTTTTACATAGGTGCGGATGGTGTCGCGCGGGATTTCAGCTTTCGTGGCTGTCCAGATTTCAGACAATGTGAACCGGGTCTGGCTCCGGCTTAAAGATCGGATCGCCGTCCAGATGACCTGTCGACCTTGTGGCCAACGTGCCGATGCAATCTCGTTTGCCGGTTTACGGGCCATCACGCCGCCTCCAGAACTTTGAGATCGATTTCAGAAAGATCGCGGGTGTTTGCCACTTCGCGGAGGTCATAAAGCCGGGTCACCGCCCGGCGGGCAGAACCGTTGGTGGATTTGCGTAGTTTTTCAATCACATCTTGCGGCACCGTCACGCCTGGCATAATAATCCGGGCCAAAACGGCAATGTCCGCACCGCTGATCGGGGCTGCGTTGGATGATTTCAAGACCCGGCTGTCAACCCGTTCCCACATTTTAAGGGCGTTCGGCATGTTTTCTTCACCGATTAAAATGATCGATGCGCCCGCCGGGGCGCAGTGTTTGTAAATATCACGAACCATCTCGATCATGCTACGTCTGATCAGATAATCAGCCTCGTCAATGATCAGGGCGCGGCGCGGGTTGTCGGCAAAATAGTCGCCGATTTCTGCCACGGCCTGATATATTTTTTTATTGAGCTTCGTTCTTGGGCTGAGCAATCCGATCTCAACCATCAAGGCCTCGCAAAAAGCCGTTTGCGTCCAGGTAAAACCACATTCCACATAGTGGGCGCGGTGTTTGTTGATGGCGTAGGTCGCAGCAAACGTTTTACCTCGCCCGGCGCGGCCGTAAAACACACCAAAACCCGGCAATCCGGGCGGTCGGGATAGCAACGCTTCCAGCAATTCCGTGAACCTGACCACATTGCTCAAAGGTGCGATGGTATTGACGGTGGAAAATTGTTCGGTCATATTATCTCCTCTACTGTTGATGAAACCCGCCATTGGTTTGCTGCCCGGCGGGTTTCGTTTTGCCGGTTATCCGGCGTTTTCAAACACGTCTCCAAATTCATCGAAAATGGTTTTCTGGGCGCGGTATTCAGCCGTTGTACGGTAGCGTTCCAGCCATTTGCGGTCATCGTCGGCAACCGCTTGTCCCGCTGAAACTTGCTCGTCAATTTTTCGGGCCCGATGGAAACGATCACGTTTCTGTTCGTCTTCGGATTTTTCCGGCCGGTATGCCGCCAAATCGGCCACGACCTCGGCTTCGATGTCGCGCTGTTGCGGTGTCATCGGCACCGGTTTTTCTTCCGGTCCGGTCATGATCGAAGGTGTTGCAATCGGGGTCATTTGTACGATCTTGGCTTCAGGCAATACGTTCTGATCCGGGACCGGGATTTGACTGGCGACTTCGGCGGCCGTCATTTTGCGCTGCGCCTCAAGTTGAGCGCGGATGGCTTTGCGGTTTTGGTTTCTGGCTCTGGAATGTTCGCGCGCGGCACCGGCATCGTTGAAACCGGTGGCTTCAATAATATCGGCAAAACCAAGGTAGCTACCGTCAAGTCGGTAAACATGAATGCCGCTTGTCAAGTTTTGCGGATCAAATCGAACAACAAGTTTTTGCCCGATGTGGTTCTGCAGAAAATCAGCCCAGAACCGGTTGCCCAGTAATTTCAGGGCACCGTCGCGGGTGGCAGCGCGGACGCCTTCTGCCGCCAGCAACCACAATCTGCGCTGTTCTTCGGTGGCCTTTTTTATCGGGGCCTGGACGTAGCTTTGCTCGAACGTTTCAGCAAATGACCGACCCCGGCACACCGGTGCCAGCCGTCCGGTGCGGTTGTTGTGTTCGGTAATTCCGGCCTCGACCACCTTGATGAATTCTTCAACCGGGATGGCTTTTGATCCGTAGTTTTCCGGTTTATTTAAAGGCGTATTGCCGGTCCATGCTCCGGCCAATGCCGGGTGTTTGGCAATGTTGTCGCAGAAATCCCGGAACCCGCGCTCGATCGGTTTTGATTGCCCGCTGTAGGGTGTGGTCCAGTGGATGTCGATGCCGAGCTGGGTCAGAATACCGATCGGTTCATCGGCTTTCAGTTTAAAACGGTAGCGGTTTTCTGTGCCGCCGGTGAGCCATTTGGATGCGAAGTTGCGACCATTATCCAGATAGGCAATGCTTGGAATTCCATACATTTCCACCATGTCGCCAAAGGCAAGCCGGAAAGCCTCTTTATTTTCCGTTTTATCAACACGCCAGCTTAAAAACAGACCGGAATAAACGTCCTGAATAGCCGTCATGCAGGGCCGGTTGATTTCACCGTCCGGCCATTTGACCCACACATCCCAGCGGTGACCATCAGCGTTGATGGCTTCAAGAGCATGAAAAACAGAGCGATCACGCTCTTGTGGCGGAAACATTTGCTTCAAAGCCTCAAGGCCATGGCGCGCCAGCACCTGAACCGGTTTCGGCACCTCGGCTTTTATGCGTCGTTCCAGCGTGCGGCTGGCTGGTATCGACCAGTTACTTTCGGTGGCGGCAGCCTCAAGCCGTCTAAAACAACTCTCAAAAGTCGGACGTTCGGCGCGGAGATAATCAGATCGCAGCATGTCCCACGCATTTGGATCGCATTGTTTGGATTTTGTGCGGCCGGAATGGCGAGGTGCTAAATACGGCAGCCAATCCACACGGTCGATACCTTCAACCAGCTTTAGCCAATTATAAATCGAGCTTGTGCCAATTTGATTTTGTGAAGCAACAATATTGACGGCGAGATCGACTTTATTGCCGCCTCGCTTTAGTGTCACCACAGCTTCAATAATTTTCAGCCGCTCATTTGCCTTGTTTTTGCGTTTATCGGAAAGTGTTTCGTAAAAAGCCCAGGCATCGTTCTTTGCCAAAAATTCACGCGTTGGCTTTTTACATGGTTTTTCTGATGTTGATTTATGGACCAACTCGGCCTGAACCAAGGCTGGCAACAATGAATAATGATACTCAAAACCGCCGCCACGCGTTCCGCGACGATGTCTTGCTAATAATTCACCGGCTGCATTTCTTCGCGATTGCCAAATTTCACGCTTGGCTTTGATTTGAATTGCACGCTCGGTTGTTGGTAAACCGGGATAACCAAGATCGGCTAATTCAGCGGGGGTGAACCATTCGATCATTTTCCGGCCCTCCTTGCTTCGCGGCGAAGGCCATCATAAATTTTATTCAGTTCATCTTTCTTCTCTGCGGCTTTCCCAACATCAACCCACTTCAGATAACGGTCATCAACTATGGAATGTTTGAAAATTTCAGCACCGATCTGCAACGGCCTGACATCATCGGTTGCATGAACCAGGGCCAATAATCTGACATATGAAATTGTGTGTTCTTCTCCGGTTTCAGAGGCATACCGGTTGAGCATGTTTTTTGTGATGGTTTCATCAAGAAAGTCTGACATTTCTTCAGCGATTTGATCTCGCGATTTATCAGAATTTTTTAAGGTGGTGCTCACAGCCCTTGCAATACGACCGCGAAGAGTTGCTGTTCTGACGTCGCGATCATCAAATCTGTCAACTATCTCCGGCGGTTCCCAATCGAAAATATCAAGAGTTTTTTTGTCACCGCGCTGCTTTGTCATTCTCCGTCTCCTTCAACGTCAAGAGACAGGGTTACTTTTTGATCTTTTAAATATTCAAGGAATTTTTTGCGGGTTTTCCCGCCAGCGCGGTTCCATGCGTCCATCAATTTGTGCAGTTGTTTTTCTTCTCTGCTTTCTGTTGGCAGAGCATGTCCATCAATAATTTTGATCGCGGCCTTAACCGAAGATGCCGGTTTGTCCGGATCAAAAAGCAGATCGATGATGCGGGACTGTTTTTCCGTTGGGACTTTGGTCAGATTATATAGCTCACCTTCTTTTTCTGCGATGGGTGTGCCGACAAGACGCTGGCGAATGTTTTGTTCCAAATGACCAATCCTGCATGCACGTTCGACAGAACGGCGGCCAAGACCAATTTTTTCAGCGGTGGCTAATGAAAACGAAAACATTTCGTTTTCATTTCGATGTCCACCAACTCCACCTTGTGCGCCATGCTTGGTTTCTGGAAAAAGAGTTTCATACAGCGATTTCCTCTGAAACAGGAAAACACCTCGCTCAAGCGGGTTTAAATCACGTTTTAACAACGTTTCATCGATTTCGAATAATCGGATATTCGTTTCCGGATTTTCTTTTCCGGGGTCCCAGACCTCAGCGCGGATTGTTTCTTCGTCAATCGCCGACATCGCGGCCAAGCGGTGCATACCACCAAGTAATCGGTATTGATTATCAGCCATCTTTGCCACTGATATCGGCTGTAGCTGCCCGCGCTCAAAAATGTCACCGGCCAAAGCCTCGACCGTAGCGGGATCGGCCTCGCGCAAACGCCGTCCCGGATCAATTTTATGGATAGGAATATCTTCTGTTCCAATAATGTTCACGCGGCTTCACCTTTTTGACAGTGACGAACTGATATTTTTTTAGTAATGTTCTTGGAACGTGAAGATCTAGTGACAATCCGGGTGTCGGATTTATCGTATCGGGAAGGCCATATTTTATGGAGAGGGATGTTAAGGAATTTGGAAACAATCTGATCGGCAGCCGGTACACAATTAAAAATTATGGACATCCGCACTGCACTTTCAGAAAGACCGGCCTCAATCGATAACCGCGTCAAAGTGATTCCACGTTTTCGGATCGCGCACTTAATATCTTCGGGGTGCATATCTTTTTGTTTTTGCATCTATGCTTCGTTTTCTAATCGGCTGGTAGGCCGGTTTTTTTGAGTAGGTTTTACTTACATTCATAAGTTTATGCCAATTTTTTCAGATTAAATCAACTAGTTTTTTCATTTCGGGGTTAAAAAATGCCAATTACAGGAAAATATTTTCTTATATATCTGAAATATATGGCATTTTTAGCTTCTACGAAAATCATTCCATCTCGTATTAAAATTTCGGAGTTAATGCTATGAACCCCGAAATCGTTGAGTTCAGTAACCGGCTTCGTTTATTGGCAAAAGAATTTGGTGGAATTCGTGCGCTTTCAAAAAAAACAGATACTTCCGAAAGAACCCTAGCAAACTGGCTGTCATGTAAAACAGACCCTAAAGCCACGGCATTAAAATCCATTGCTGATGCAACCGGAGTTTCTCTCAATTGGCTCATTATGGGCCAAGGGAAAATGAAACTCGATTCTGTTGAGACGATTGCACCTGAAAATCTGATTGATCAAAAACGATGGGAAAAAACGACAGATAAACTCGTCACCGCCCTTGAAGAACAGCGGATTAATCCGGATCCTAGAAAAATGGCGGAATTGTTGATGTTAACGTACACTTTGCTTGATAAAATCGAAGAAGAAGAGGCTCAGAAAAAAGCTGCCGAGTCCTTGGCAAAAGCAGCTTCATAAGTTTTTTTATTTTTTTTAACCATTTTAAGATGATTATTTATAAAATTTTTAAGTTTAACGGTAAATTTTAATGTCGGATGAGATAGATAAAATGAGCGATACGATGAGCGTAATTCTTGAAAAATCAAATAATGACAACAACATAGCTATCATAAAAATGATTTCAGATATTTCAGAGTCCGGTGGTTTTGGTATTTTTATAACAGCTTTTTGCCTGTCAGAGTTTGGAACAAAAAATTTGAACGACCTGACAAACAGCCAGTTAGACCGGGTGTGCCGTCAAGTTTTGGCTTTGCGATCAATAGCTTGCCAGATAGACAAAAAAATAATTCCATTCAAAGAAAGGTAAAAAAATGCCCCAAATTATTTCACCGACGAGTGTCGAAAAAGTAATTTCCGGCCCACTTTGTGATAAAGCATTCTTGTGGTTTCTAGCCACAGGTGGATGCATTGATCGTGATCCTTACAACAACCTTTTAGAAATCGTTCAAAAGTCTCACATTTCTTTAATTTATGACGACAATTTACCGCCTGTTTTTTTTCATGTTGGTGAACATTCAACAGCCGCCGACATTTTCGGGAAAATCTGGGCAGCAAAATCCGCAGGAACGATGGGGCTACCTGATCAGCCTGCTGAAAAGCATTGTAATCCAGCGTATTACACGGCTCACAACAAAAAAAAATTACAAAGTCATTATTGTCATGTCCGGTTTAATAGTCATCAATCAATCTTTGATCTTAGCTATTTACGACTTCTGTTACCTTGTCTGACAAAGGAAAATGTACCGCTTGTTTTGTGCGTAACCGATTTGCTTCACATTCACAAATATAACTGATATCATCAGCCGTTGACCAAACAAACCAGTCATTTTCTCTAATTCCTGTGGGCGGATTTTTTGACCAATGCGTTCCGCGTGGCTGTGCATGTAAATATCCAATTTTTGAGGCATAACCACTCTCAACCATTTTTTGATCAATGTATCCCCAAAAATAATCCGGCCACCATCGCAAGAGGGATAATACAATCGCAAGCCTGGACAACGGCTTTGCCAGCCCGGCCCGCCTATAGTCTGCATGCACAAACAAATCGCCGTGATACGCGATTTTTCCTGTTATTTCGCGGGTTGCAGGCGCATGGTTAGTTATTTTTGGCCGAGTCTGGTCCGGATTGCAATAAATTCGTTTGTATTGCTGATTTAAATGCTGTTCCAATGAAACACTAATTGTTTCAAGCCTGATTGCCTGAACAGCAATGCGGTCTTTATTTGAAAATGCCTCAATCCAAAGCATGTCGCTTGGATCGATATCAACAAAATCTGGATTCAATGGCGGAGTTATTTTCGATTTGCCTTCAATGTTGCATGCTTGAACAAACCCGTTGAAATCGCGACCGACGTTGATGGCGATTTCTTTGTCTATCAAAGTTTTATTCAGGTGTGATGCATACACTGCAATATCGAGTAGGGAGTCCTTAATCATGCTGTGTTCCTTTGATTATTAAAAAGCATGTGCTTTTATGTCATAATCAAAGATTTGATGCATAATCCTAGCGTTTATTTTTACTCCAGATTCAAGTGACGGAAATTATCATTTGAGGGGTTACTCCAAAAACAAAAGTCATTAAACGATCATTTAATCAAACAATAAAAAATGGCGATTTTTGGGGACTTGTCCCGATATATCCCGTTTAATCCCGCCATATCCCGGTTACTCCAATATCAAGTGTCCTTTAACAACCGCTTCCGATGACGCCCTTAGGCGGTCCTAGAGCGTATGCGAAGGATGGAAATCATCTTGTAAAAGGTGATTTCCACAATCCCCGTCCCTCCGCCATTCTTCTATCAGCAACGCACTCTCAAACGGACTGCCCACCGTTTTTTTAAAAAAGTAAACTGTCACCATAACCCCAAAACTGGGCCCGGAAACGCAGCATCGAACTGCGATTTATTCAGCCCGGGAAATCACAACGGAATGCTTCTTGACATATAATAACGAACGACCCAATATGGTGATCGGTAGAATAACGCCAATGCAAAAACGCGCCATGGTCATGACCATGGCGGCTTAAACAGTTCTACTTGCAGAGACCCTTAATAAAGGGGGTATTACCGAATTGAATGAGATTATTCTTTAAAAGGATTACACGGTGGTTGAAATTAAATTTGTTCATTTATCTGAAATTGATCAAGAACAGATGATCAACCTGATGAACAACCCACTGGTCGGCAAGCAATTGCCATTGTTGGGAGATGGATTTTCTACCGAAGACTATCATGATTTCCTAAAATCCAAAAAACAGCTTTGGGACGATCACGGGTTTGGACCGTGGGCTTTTATGATCAAGGGTATATTCGCTGGTTGGGGGGGATTGCAACATGATCAAGGAGACCTTGATTTTGCGTTAGTTCTTCATCCCAATTTTTGGGGGTGGGGGCGAAAAATTTTCGAGAAAATCAAGGACCAAGCTTTTAATAAAATGAACATTAATTCGATAACGATTCTCCTGCCACCAAGCCGCAAAAATTCTAAAGCAGTGACACGTTTTGGTTTTAATGAAGATGGCGAGAAAACTGTTCAAGGCATGCGTTTTGTAAAATTTCGCCTTGCCAAACCTTAATTTTAAAATTAAGGAATTTGTGAACTGGTTTTACAGGAAATATCTTGAAAAGGTAATTTCAAAATCATCCGTTCCTCCGCCATTACACAGCCCCACCACCGGTGAGGTTTTGTAATGGTCAGACGAGTAGGGATAAGATTTGAACTGAAATAGCGGGGACATATACTTTTTACGTGTCCTCGTTATTTTGTCGACCGAACGATAGATTTGGGTGGAAGATTTAAATTAAATAAGGTGTCCCTATAATTCAATTTCCCAGCGTAGCATTTCGCGGAAATTCGTTGACATGTGATATTTTATATATAACAATTATGTTATGGAACAAGTCAATTATATACAAACCTCTGATCTGGATGCCGTATTTCACGCACTAGCAGACACGACACGGCGTGCAATATTGTTACGGCTGGCAAACGGTGAGGCTTCGGTAAACGAGATCGCCGCACCATTCGAGATTAGTCAGCCAGCGGTTTCAAGGCATTTGAAAGTGTTGGAGCGGGCGGGTTTAGTTGAGCGTGATATTGACCAGCAACGCCGTCCTGCGAGATTAAAGGCTGACAATTTGGCGGTAGCGGTTGGTTGGCTTGTTGACTTTAGGCCAATGTGGGGGACAAGTTTTAATCAATTAGACGCGCTTCTTATGCAAATGAAACAAACTAATGAGGAGGAAACAAAGTAATGACTGACCTACCTGAATTTGTACTGGATCGCGTATTCGATGCGCCGCACGAACTGGTTTGGCAAGCGTGGACTGATCCTAAGTTATTGCATCACTGGTATGGCCCAAACATAGAAACGGTAATTCACAAGTTTGATTTGGAACCTAACGGTGTGTGGCTCAATGAGATGAAAATGGCTGGCGGCTCGAATTTTCAAAAGGCTATATTTCAGGAAATTATTAAGCCGGACAAACTGGTTTGGCATCATTGTTCTACTGATTCAGATTGGAACATCGCTGCTAACCCTATGATGCCGGATTGGCCGCGAATGCTTTTGACAACTGTGACGTTTGAGGATAGGGGAGACAAAACTAATGTGCGTCTCTCTCAAATACCATGGGCCGCGACAGACGCGGAAATAGCTTGTTTTGCCAAGATGAAGGACGGCATGAGCGGCGGTTGGGGAGGCGGGTACGCCATCATCGACGAGCTTCTTGCAGAGCTACAGGTAGGATAGCGTGCTATTATGAGTGACACAATTACAAAGCCGGAGACAGGGTGGAAACCGATTCCGCTGCCATTAAAAATACTTTTTGTTGTGTTTGTCCTCTGGCTGGTTGGTTCAGTGATGAACCTGCCTAATTTATTTGAGAATGGATTGCCGCTCTTTGGGCGTTTTGTCTACGGGATGACAGCAGTTGTTGTCGTGATATTTCTGGATATTATTGGGCCAGTGATATTTTTATTTACTCTTTGGACAAAAAAACCGTGGGGGGCAAAATGGGCATTTTACTACATAAGCATCTTCATCCTCAACAGTGCGGTTGCTTTTTTTACAATACAAGAAGAACTAGGAGCGCTACAAATTTTCATGCCAGCTATCGCGAGTATTATCTTTTTGACAGTGATTTATTGGAAACGGAATTATTTTCAACAATCTCCTAAATCAAGATGAAGCTAATTATTTGTTAAAGGGGGGAGATGAAAATATTTCTAAGAGTGGTGTTGGTGGTTCTAGAGCGTATGCGAAGGATGGAATTTATCTTGTAAAAGGTGATTTACACAATCTCCGTCCCTCGGCCATTAATGCTGCCTGCCAATGGCCATTGCCGTTAAATACGGTTTATCGATCTAAGGCCATTTTTAGGATAGAATGAATTTAAATCGCTAAGTATTCATGACGCAGGTCTTTGTTATCCAGCACTTCTTGTGCTGTACCTTCGAATGCCACTTGCCCCATATCTAAAATCACGGCGCGGTCGGCTAAATGCAAAGCGGCTACAGCGTTTTGTTCAACGATGATCGTGGTGATTCCAAGTCCTTTAATCTCTTCTAAAATCCGTTCTATTTCTTGGACAATGACCGGGGCTAAACCTTCATAAGGTTCGTCCAGTAATAATAGTTTAATGTCCCGGGCCAAAACTCTGGCAACGGCCAACATTTGCTGCTCTCCACCAGATAACGTTACACCTTCTTGGTTGCGGCGTTCGGCTAACCGCGGAAAATGTTCGTAAAGACGTTCTATAGACCAACCATGTGGTTCGGTAATTTGCGCTAGTTCAATATTTTCTTGAACCGTCAGGCCGGGAATAATACGTCTGTCTTCGGGGACCAGCCCTACACCACACTGGGCGGCTTGAAATGATTTCATTTCATGTAACGGTTTGTGATCAAGCCAAATCTCGCCTTTTTGCAGAACGGGGTCATCAGTACGGGCAATGCTACGTAAAAGTGATGTTTTTCCGGCACCGTTACGGCCGAGTAATGCCAGAATTTCACCTTCGTGTACGTTTAAATCGACGCCTTGAACGATATAGCTTTCACCATAATAGGCATGTAGGTTCCAGCATGAAAAAAACGCAGGCGCGGAACCCGTTGCCGGGTTAACAGGAATGCCCGGTGCCGTTGCTTGTTGGTTGTTGTCCGCGCTCATATTTCGGCTCCTCCGAGGTAAGCTTCTTGAACCAATGGATTGCCTTTAATTTTTTCAGGGATATCTTCAGCAATGACCGTACCTTGGGCCATGACGGATATCCTGTTGGCTAGGGAAAACACAACATGCATATCATGTTCAATAATGATTTTTGTAATGCCGCGTTCGCCGATACGTTTTAATAAATCAATGGTATTGTTGGTATCGGCACGGGACATGCCAGCGGTCGGTTCATCAAGTAACAGTAATTTGGGATCTTGGACCAGACACATAGCCAATTCTAAACGGCGTTTATCGCCACGGGAAAGTGTTCCTGCTATAATGTCGCGTTTGTCATGTAAATCAACATCTTCTAGCAAATGTTCTGCATGATCACGGATTTGTTTTTGGTCACGGACGCGGGACCAAGCATTAATTTTAAACGCCCCGTCTCGTTTTGCAAAGGCTGGGATCATGACATTTTCGACAATGCTTAAATCTGAAAAAATTTCTGGCGTTTGAAAAACACGCGCTACACCCGCCTGATTAATCTCATGTGGTTTTAATCCTAGTAAAGATTTGTCTTCGAATGACACAGTGCCTTGGTCAGGCAGTAGTCTGCCAACAACGCAATTTAATAGAGTTGATTTGCCAGCTCCATTGGGGCCGATAATGGCGTGAACGTGACCTTCTTGAATATTAAGATTAACGTTGTCCAATGCTTTTAGGCCACCAAATCTTTTGCCTACATTTTGAATTTTTAAAAGTCCCATGTTATTCTCCTTGGCGCATCGGTGATGGACCCGAGCCATTGGGCGAACTTTTGCTTTTGCCGCGTATGACATTCCACAAAAGTTTGCCGCCTTGGACCAGTCCACCAGGCAAGAAAATGATAACCACCATAAATAACAAGCCTTGGGTTAAAAGCCAGCCTTCACCAACAAAATGGCTAAACACCCAAACCGTACCTTCTTGTAAGAATTCTGGCATGAATGAAAATATATCGGTAAGGATTTTATCATTAAACGCCGAGAAAATGTTTTCTGCGTATTTAATTATGCTCGCGCCTAATACCGGACCGATTAATGTGCCGGTGCCACCTAAAATGGTCATCAATACTATTTCACCAGATGCCGTCCATTGCATGCGTTCCGCACCTGCCAATGGATCCGTTACAGCCATTAATACTCCTGCCATGCCTGCATACATGCCAGAAATAATAAATGCGGCGAGCGTATAGGGGCGGGTGTTCAAACCAGTGTAACTCATTCTATTTTGGTTGGATTTGACGGCTTTCAACATCATGCCAAATGGTGATCGGAATATTTTAAGCGATATATAAAATCCAATGATTAAAATGATGGCAGTGAAATAAAACCCTGAATAGCCGCTCATTTTCAATCCGAATAACGTTGTTGATGGTAGGCCATCGACGACGGGGACACCCATAAAATTATCCAAAATGCGGGGGTCCTCGCTTGCGAGTTGCAATCCAGTCTCGCCATTGGTGATCGGTGTTAACACCGAGTAAGCTAATTTATATGACATTTCGGCAAAAGCTAAAGTCAGAATCGAAAAATAGATGCCGGATCGCCTTAAGGCCAAATAACCAATGATCAGAGCAAAAAGGCCCGACATAACCACACCAAGAATAATTGCTGGGATAACGTTCATGGTGAATAATTTAAACGCCCAGACGGCGCTGTATGAACCGACACCTAAAAAGGCAGCGTGGCCAAACGATAAATACCCGGTCATGCCAAACAAAATATTGAAACCAATTGCAAACAGACCAAAAATGGCAAATTTTTGCATTAAATCTGGATAACCAGCTCCTAATGGGGTTAACCATATAGGCATCGTTAAAACGATCACACTGAAAGTTATTAGCAACATTTTGTCGCTGTGTTTTGTGTATATTTGGCTCATTGATTAATCCTCCATAACACCTTTGCGGCCCATCAAACCGCGGGGACGAACCAATAAAATAACGACGGCAACCAAATAGATGATAATTTGATCAATGCCGGGGATAATCGCTTTGACTTCATTCATTGATGAAAACGATTGTAAAATACCAAGCAGGAACCCTGCTAAAACGGCGCCTTCTAACGATCCCATGCCGCCGACTACAACGACGACAAAAGATAACACTAAAAAGCTCATCCCCATATTGTAATCAGGTGGCAAAATCGGCGTGTACATGACGCCGGCCAACCCTGCAACAACCGCAGCCAAGCCAAAAACAATGGTGAAACGACGATCAATATCGATGCCTAATAAACCCACCGTTTCGCGGTCTTGCATACCGGCACGCACAACCATGCCAAATGTTGTATATTTCAAAAACGCAAACACGCCGCCGATAATAATGGCGGAAAATGCAAAATAAACCAACCGCCACCAAGGATAAACAACGGAATCACCTAATCCTAATAAGGTACCAATATTGGCGCTACCAGAAACAATTTCTGGGGCTGATATGGGAATAGGGTTCGCCCCAAAATTAGCTTTAACAATTTCTTCAGCGACGATAGCAAACCCAAACGTTACCAGAATTTGATCAGCGTGGGCGCGTTTGTAAAAATGCCGGATTAACCCACGCTCCAGAACCACACCCAGCAACAACATTATTGGAATTGAAATTAAAATCGAAATGGGTACGGAATAATCAATGATCGTGGTTCCGGTGTCACCAAACCAAACTTCTAGGTAAGGGACTTCTTTGTAGGCTTCAAAAAAAGTAATGCTTGTATCGCGGATTTTCATGGAAAAACTAAGTAATTTATTGACTGTAACCGTACAAAAAGCACCAAACATAAATAAAGCGCCGTGGGCAAAGTTGACCACGCCAAGGGTGCCAAAAATCAAAGTCAAGCCAAGGGCGATTAAGGCATAGGCACCGCCTTTATCCAGACCATTTAAAATTTGCAGCGTAAAGGCGTCCATGGAAAATCCTGTGATGTTTGATAAAATTCAAAATGGATAGTTAAAAAATATAAAAGAAATAAAAAGAAATATAAAATCGACTTAGAACACCGACCAGCCCGAAAGCCAGTCGATGTCCTTTGTTGATAATAATCAAGTATTAGACTTTATATGGGCCTAATTCACCGCCAAAAATTTTGGCGTCATATTCCACTTGAGAACGCGGAACGATTTGTTCAATTTTCAACAAATCGAACTGCGATGATGGATTTTGGTTACCGCGCACAACCAACACATCTTTAAAGCATTGATGATCTTCAGCACGGTATTCTGTGGCACCATTACCCATGCCGTCAAATTTAAAGCCTTCAAGTGCTTTAATAACTTCTGGTGGATAAAATGTTCCTGAACGTTGACATGCATCGGCATATAGCAACGTTTGTACATAACAGGTGTGTGCCGCCATTGATGGTGGGTTACCGTATTCAGCACCAAATGATTTAACAAACGCTTGGCTGCCGGCATCGGTCATTGCCCAGTTCCAGTTTGTGGAACCAAGAATGCCTTTGATGTTATCACCAGCGCCTTGGGCCATTAAACGAGAGAACAATGGCACAACGATTTCAAAGTTTTTGCCGTTGACTTGTTTGTCTCGAAGCCCGAACTGTACGGCTTGTGTCAATGAGTTGATCATGTCTTTGCCATAGTGGTTCAAGATCAACACATCGGCACCGGAATTCAAAATCGGAGTGATGTATTGAGAAAAATCACCTGCACCCACTGGTGTTTTAACGGTTGCTGTTGTTTTCCAACCCAATGCTTCGGTGGTGTCTTTCATGGATTGCTCTTGTGTCCAACCCCATGTGTAATCGGCCGTTAAATGATACGCTTTACGTTCTGTTCCAAATTCTTTTTTAAGCACAGGACCTAACGCGCGGCCCGACATATAAGCGTTAAAGAAATGGCGGAAACCGTAACGGCGTTTGTCTTTACCCGTTGTGTCGTTAGAATGGGTAAGACCAGCCATGAAAATAACACCGGCTTCTTGCATCATTGATTGTACGGCAATGGCCACACCAGATGAAGATCCGCCGGATACCATCAATACATTGTCTTTTTCAATCATTCGTTTGGCTGATGCCCGTGCGGCATCAGATTTGGTTTGTGTATCACCTGTGACAAATTCAACTTTTTTGCCAAGCACACCGTTTCCTTTTAATGATAACGGTTTCATGGTGTTCATCATGCCACCGTCGCCTTCGCCGTTTAAATGCTTAACAGCGAGTTTGTAAGCACGAAGCTCATCAGCACCTTCGTCGGCATACGCACCAGTTTGTGGTACGTTAAAACCAAATGTAATGGATTTCGAATTACCGGGATTGTTAACAAACTCTTGACCAAAAGCGTTGCGAGTAAAGAAAGTCGGAGCAGCCATACCAGCACCGACTGCAGTAGCGCCAATTAGAAATTTACGTCGATCGAATTTTGTAAAATCTGACATAAGATAGTTACCTCCTGTTTTATGTTTTTCCGCTACAATCACTAAGGCAGCATCGCCAAGCCATATTTGCGGACTTTTATTAAAACGTGAAACATTTATCACGTATAAAAATGATTATTAAAAGAAAAAACCAGAACACCGATTTATCCAAAAACCGGGAGCCAATATAATAAAGCGTTTTGACCACCGTATCCTTTCAATAAGAATAGTTCATTATCATCCATGTTTCGTAAATATGTCAATAAGTCATTGACAAACTTAAGTTTTTTTGTAAATTACTGCCATTGTGCAACTGCGTAATTGTAAATTATTTACATTGCATAGCGGCATGTCGTTGAAAAAAAAGGGTTATACTGTGCCAAATACATTGATCGGGATGCGTATTCGTGAACGCCGCAAATCACTGAAAATTAGTCAAGTTGATTTGGCTAAGCGTTTAGATATCTCGCCATCCTATTTAAATTTAATAGAAAATAATAAACGCGGTATTGCTGGTAAATTGTTGAGTTCTGTGGCCGCGGAATTAAATATTTCATTAAAACAACTGGATGGTTCCAGTGATCGTCATTTGCTTAATGAGTTGATTGAAATTACTGCAGATCCGTCCATTCAGTCGCTCAAATTAAACGCTAAAAGTGCGGCTCAATTGATGGGGCGTGATCCAGAGTGGGCACAGGCCATGGTTACGATTTACCGATCATTACAAGATAAAAACACGGCAGTTATGGCTTTGTCTGACCGATTGAACCATGATCCTTTTCTAAGCGATGCCGTGCATAAAATGTTAAGCAACATAGCTGCACTACGTTCAACATCTGATATTTTGTCCAGTGTTGGTGTAATGGATGATGATCAGCGCCAAAGATTCCATGATATCTTGACCAAAGAAAGTAGATTGTTGTCCGAAGTGGGTGAAGCATTAGCGTCATTTTTTGATAAATCTCACACTGAAAATCAAACTGTTGGTCCGATCGAAGAAGTTGATCATTTTTTACGTGTACATAATAATTACTTTGGCCGCATTGAACACTTTGTTGAAAATTATTTATCATCCAAGGGCATCTCAGAAATGATTTCAGATGATGAATTATTGAACCAGTTACAATCGCTTTCTAGTGTTGCCCTCAATGACATTTTAAACATTGATGATTTGCCTGAAAGCAGACGCTTCAAGTTGGCAAAAAATATTATGGCTGTTATTTGTTTTGATGAAATCGAAACACTTATAAATAACTATAGCGGAACCATCAACGAAACGGCGGTACACAGATTACGCTCAGTATTGTCATCTTACGCGGCATCCGCTTTGTTGATGCCTTATGACAGGTTTCTATCAGATGCAATGCGTTTAAAATATGATATTGAACGCTTGCAACGACGGTACAGGACAAGTTTTGAGCAAACATGCCACCGTTTATCAACATTAAAACGAAATGGAAACGAAGGTATTCCATTTGCCTTTGTTCGTGCTGGGCCCGCTGGACATATTACAAAACGCTACGCATTGCCGAGATTGTCTTTTCCAAGTTACGGTGCAGCATGTCCATTATGGGTATTGTATCGTGCTTTTTTAAGGCCCGAACGACTAACCCGGCAAATTGTTGAATTTCCAAATGGTGATCAATTTCTATTTGTTGCCAAAGCCTCGCCCAAAGGGCAAGCTGGATTTGATCAGCCTAAAAACTATATGTCGGTGATGTTGGCCTGTGATATCAATCATAGTGATAAAACTGTTTATTCAAATAATGTTGATATAACCCATAGCATAAAGCCTGAAGCTGTTGGATCTAATTGCCGCGTGTGCACCAGAGCTAATTGTTTGCATCGGGCAGGGGACCCCGTACTCGGTGTTTAAAACCGAGCCCCGCCTCTTGTATTAATGATAATTTTTAAATTATTTTACTTGAACAATAAAGCAGAGCTGGATTTAATAAATTTTATAAAAACAACGTCACATATTATTTATTAATAATGTACATTGGCGTATAATAATTTGGCTCTGAATAATGAAAAACTTAAGGGTAGGGGATGGCGGTTGAGCAAAAGCGTCCTGATTGCAGAAGACGAACAAAGCATTATCGAAGCTTTATCGTTCATTTTAAAACGTGAAAATTTTGATGTATCTATCGAAATGGAAGGCGCGGCCGCATTTCGACGCATCGTTCAAGATAGACCCGACGTGGTTATTTTAGATATCATGTTACCGGGTTTGAACGGTATAGAGATTCTTAAACAAATTCGAACTCATGTGGATTTAAAAACATTACCGGTGATTATGCTAACGGCCCGCGGGCAAGCCCAAGACCGCCAATTAGCCTTGGATATTGGAGCGAATTTATTTATCACCAAACCTTTTGATAACCAAGACGTTGTTGATGCCGTTCATCAATTGTCGGCACGATGAAACCTCCGACAGATAATTATGGTGACCGTCTCAAACGGCGAAAATGGCAAGAATCGGCATTAATCGCCCCCATATTGGGTGTTTTTTTATTATTACCGCCGTTTATCAGTGTTTTTTCTATTAATATGTCGGTTTTTGGTATCCCGCTGATCATTTTGTACATTTTTATTGTTTGGATTTTTTTAATACTTGTGACCCGGTATTTAGCTCATAAGCTGATACAGGATTATGAAACGGACTTGTCAAAACAAGCCGATGAAAACAACCCAGATTTAGGCGTAAATGGGTCATGAAGCCATGTTAACAACAAATGTGCTCATAATCGCCGGATTGTTGTACGCTGGGTTTTTATTTTGGGTGGCGTATGCCGTTGATCGACGTGCAAAAAAAGGCGGTACCCGTTGGTTAGGGTCACCGGTTGTTTATACTCTTTCATTGTCTGTATATTGTACATCGTGGACTTTTTACGGTGCTGTGGGGTCGGCAGCACGGAATGGATTAGAATTTGTTACTATCTATTTAGGTCCAACCATCGTTTTTGTTGGTTGGTGGTGGTTATTGCGCAAATTAGTCCGTATTGGACGCGTGCACCATATTACATCCATTGCAGATTTAATCTCGTCACGCTTTGGCAAGAGCCCAGGGCTTGCTATTATCGTCACCGTGTTAGCCGTTGTTGGCACAACGCCATATATTGCGTTGCAATTAAAAGCGTTAACCACGAGTTTTCAAGTCATCGGGGCGGCTAACGGTGGCGGTGCGCCAAGTAGCGAAGCGGGTTATGTTTTGGCTTTTTGGATCGCCGCTGGTTTGGCAGCGTTCACAATTTTATTTGGCACCCGTAGCATCGATGCTAATGAACGACACCACGGCGTGGTCGCAGCCATTGCCGTTGAATCGCTGGTTAAATTAATTGCCTTGATCTCCGTCGGTTTGTTTGTGGTTTTCAGTATTGGTGGGGGGCCAGCGGAATTATTTAAAAACACTCCTCCAGATATGTTGCAAGCAGATAACATTTTTAGCATGCGCTGGGTGGCGCTAACATTTCTATCGGCGACGGCCATTATATGTTTGCCGCGCCAATTTCAAGTTTGTGTGGTTGAAAATGTTGATGAACGTCATTTGGCAACGGCTTCATGGTTGTTTCCACTGTATTTGATGCTGATTAGTTTGTTTGTTGTGCCGATCGCTGTGGTTGGTTTGTCAACCTTACCCGTTGGGTCAAATCCGGATATGTTCGTTTTAACATTGCCCATGTCGGCCAATCAGGACGCGTTGACTTTATTGACCATTTTAGGTGGGTTTTCCTCGGCTACTTCGATGGTGATCATTGCTTGTATCGCGCTTTCAACGATGGTTTCAAATCATATTGTTTTGCCGGTATTTTTAAAATTCACAGCCTCACAACAACACACCAGTGGTGAATTAAAAGAATTATTATTGAACAGCCGGCGTATCAGTATTTTGTTTATTTTATTCCTCGGCTATTTGTATTTTCGCTTAAGCGATACGTCTAATGCCCTAGCATCGATCGGATTAATCGCTTTTGCAGGGGTAGCGCAATTGTTGCCGAGTATTATGGGCGGTATTTTTTGGCGTACGGCTACTCGCAAAGGCGCCATGTCAGGATTGCTCGCCGGTTTTTTTGTATGGGCCTATACATTGTATTTACCCAGCTTCGAAGGCGGGTTTTTAATCTCAGCTGATATGATTGCAAATGGCCCGTGGGGATTATCAGTTTTACGTCCGGCGTCGTTGTTTGGCTTGACCAATATGGATCCATTAATTCACGCTTTATTTTGGAGCATGACAGCCAATGTTTTATTGTTTGTCGGGGTATCATTAGCAACAGATCCTGGGCCCATGGAACGCTTACAAGGGACATTGTTTGTTGATGTGTTCCGAACATCGTCAATTGATCAACACAGGTTTGTTCACCGATCTGCGACATCCGAAGATCTGTTCGTATTGGCGCAAAGTATTTTAGGTGCCGACAGAGCGGGGCAATTGTTTAATGAAATCGCTGCTAACCAAGGACAGAAATCGGGGTTGCCCGCAGCAACGGATGCGTTTATCGCAAGATTAGAACGAGAATTAGCAGGCTCTGTGGGGGCGGCATCCGCCCATGCTATGGTCTCGCAAATAGCCAGTGGAGAAACCATCAGCTTAGGCGAGTTAATGAAAATTGCCGATGAAACAGCACAAATATTGGAATACAGCAACCAAGCGGAACAAAAATCTATCCAACTGGAAATGACGGCAAGCCAATTACGTGATGCCAATATACGTTTGAAAGAACTGGATGCACAAAAAGATGATTTTTTAAATCAGGTTAGTCATGAATTACGCACGCCAATGACAGCTATTCGTTCTTTTTCTGATATCATGATCAATGATCCGAATTTATCTAAACAACAAACAGACAGGTTTCATAAAATTATTAATAAAGAAAGTTTACGTTTAACGCGCCTGCTCGATGAAATTCTTGATTTGAATTTTCTGGAAAAAGGAAAAATTGAATGGCAACTGTCGCGCATGGACGTTGAAACCGTCCTTGATCATGCTATTGAAACGCAAATTGTATTGGCAGATAAAGCCAACATGAAAATAATCAGAGGAAATAAAACCGAACAGACTTTTGTTAATATTGATGCGGATCGATTATCGCAGGTTTTTATTAATTTGTTATCAAACGCCATTAAATACCGCGCCGATAAAAACCCATGGGTACGGATATCATCAATGGTCAATAACGGGCGTTTTCATGTCTTGTTCGAAGACAACGGCCCTGGTGTTACCGAGCAAGACAAAGATAGAATTTTTGCAAAATTTACCCGTGGTATTCATCAGACAGACTATACAGGTGCAGGGTTGGGGCTGCCGATCAGCCGTCAGATTATGCGTAATTTAGGTGGGGAGGTTGAATTATTGCATAGTAAAAACAGTGGAGCTGTTTTTCGTATTTCATTGAGAATTGCTTCATAAATTTCAAAAAAAGTGCGTTAAATTCAAGAAAATATGATTTTTTTTATAGCTATGGATGCGCATTTAGTAATGTATTTCAATGGCTTGTATGAATTTATGGCTTTTGTTTTTTTTCTGAAACATTTAGAAACTTGAATTATTAATCAATATGCATAACAGTGTTATCAAAGCTAGTTACAAATACTCTATGCATAATGTTATCTTAATAAACCGCACAATGTTATCTTAATAAACCTAAGAATAAATAAGCTTCAGTTTTTTTATTTTAATTATAAGTAATCAAGGGAAAATTCTATGGCTGATATGACTTTAAATCTTACGGGTGTTGAACGAAAATTCGAAGAACACGAAATTATCGTTTCTAAAACCGATTTAAAAGGGCATTTAACTTATGTGAACGATGTCTTTTTGCGCTTGGCATCATATTCCGAAAGCGATTGTTTAGGTCAGCCCCATAATATGATCCGTAATCCGGAAATGCCGCGTTGCATTTTTAAATTGTTATGGGATACGATTGGATCAGGTGCAGAGCTATTTGCCTACGTGGTTAATCGGTCGAAAAACGGTGATCATTATTGGGTGTTAGCCCATGTTACGCCTTCGTTTGATGCAAATGGTCAATGTGTTGGGTATCATTCAAATCGTCGGGTGCCTAAACCCGGTGTCATCGATAATACGGTGATCCCGCTTTATAAAGATTTATTGGCCGAAGAAATGCGCCATTCCAACCGTAAAGATGGATTGGCCGCGTCATCAAATACATTATCAAATTTATTGGCTGAAAGAAAAATGGAAGCCAATGAGTTTGCGCTGAGCTTATAATACGATTACTGAATTTAAGTAAAACACAGAACAGGTTGGCTTAAACAGGAAGGACGAAGGTCATGGCAGGAATATTCGGAGCTACTAAAGGCGGTAATGCACGTGTTAAGGATGCGATACGCGTATGCAACGCCATCGCCGCAGGTGATTTTGAAGAACGTATTTTAGATCTAGAGGGTGCTGGGGATATGGCGGAATTATTTAATGCCATAAACCGTATGATTGATGTATCTGATGCTTATATTCGCGAATCGTCGGCAGCGATGGATTATGTGGCTAATAAAAAATATTATCGACACATTCTACCAGGTGGTATGGCCGGAAGCTATGCCAATGGTGCGAAGTTAATCAATACGTCTATTGACCAAATTTCAAATGTGCATGACAAGTCTGTGGAATTGGCAAGTACGGTTAATAAACTCGTGTCTTATTCAACGGAGCGGGTTGATGAAATTTCTACAGCTGCCCGTGAAGTGGTTGGGAAAACGGATACAGCTTCCAGTAAATCATTTGAAGTTTCCATGGCTGCCAAACGGTCACTTGACAATATTTCTGCTGTGTCGGCCGCAACTGAGGAATTATCGGCCACCAGCAGTGAAATTGCTCGGCAAATGAATGTGTCTGCAGATTCCGTAACCCAAGTTATGGAACAATCAGCGGTTGCCAGTGAACGCATTGAAAGTTTATCGAATGCCGCCGAACAAATTAATTCGGTTGTTGAAATGATTACCGGTATTGCTAGTCAAACAAATTTATTGGCATTAAATGCAACAATTGAGGCCGCTCGTGCTGGCGAGGCCGGTAAAGGATTTGCTGTTGTGGCATCAGAAGTTAAAAATTTAGCAGGACAAACAGCCAATGCTACCGAGAGCATCATTCAACAAGTATCCGGTATTCAAGCATCGACCAAAGAAGCCGTGACAGCCATCGAAGGCATTCATAAAATTAGCACTGAACTCAATGAAATAAGTGGATCAATTGCCGCAGCCGTTGAAGAACAAAATGCAGCACAGTCTGAAATTGCAAGCCAAGCTAAAATGTTGTCTGATGATGGTAGTACAGTCGTTAGCAACGTGGTCGAAGTCGTGCAAGCGTCGGCCAATTCGTATTCATCGTCCATTCAAGTTATTTGGTCTGCAGAAGATCTAGAAGAACCGGTGAAAAGCCTAAGCGATAATATGACAGAATTTATGAACATGATTGAATAAAAAAAACAAAGTTTTGGGTAATACGTTTATGGATAGCGAATAGGAGCATTCAATGGAATACAGCAACCACCAATCAGGCGACAACGTTGAAATTAAATTATCAGGTCGGTTAACATTTGATGATCAGCGAACGTTTCGTGAAATTTTAAAAGTCTTGGGTGATGCAGATTGCCGTAGCTGGGTTGTTGATTTAACGGGATTGGAGTTTATCGATTCTGCCGGGCTCGGACTTTTGTTAAGAATACGCAACGCAGGGGAAACATGTAATGCAAATACGGCATTACGCGTTTCAACAGATGGTCAAGTTCGGGATATGATGGATATTGCATGTTTTGATCAAATGTTTCCATACACAAATTAAACTAACTATACGATAGCCATTTAATTCTTAATTATTCTGATACATTGAGATGTGAATGAGGTGAGTTTTGGCTAAAATTTTAATTGCCGAAGACGAAGAACAAATCAGACTGTTAATTGCTGAAGAATTAGTAGAAAATGGGCATGAAATACGTGAAGCCAGTGATGGAAAATCGGGCCTAGACATTGCCAGAGATTTTTTACCTGATTTGATTATTTCTGATGTAATGATGCCCGGTATTAGCGGATTTGATTTTTACAAATTGCTGCGCGCTGAAAATAATCAATTGCAATACGTTCCGGTTATTTTTCTGACAGCCCTTGCCGATAAAAACGATTTGTTGGACGGTAAATTATTAGGGGTTGATGATTACCTGACAAAACCCATTGATTTTGACTTGCTCAACGCCACTGTTAATGCGCGCCTGAATTCTGTTGATCGTCGCATGTCATATATTGCCGACAAATTGCGTAAATTTTATGATCAGTTTAATGATCCATTGATTTCTAAAGACAATCCCAGATACCAATCTATGGATCGTTTTCTTGAAAATTATTTAACTCAGATTGAGCACTTTACAAATGTTATTCCGGGACGAGATAATTTACAGGCTACCAAGTATGTTTTTAAAACGGCAGAAGATGTCAAAAAAATCGCCGGCGGATTATCGTGTTTAAGTGCTGATCCAGAAGCGACCGCACTGGGTTTGGTAGAATTGATGATGAATGCAGTTGAGCATGGAAATTTAGCCATAGGATACGAAGTCAAAACAAAATTTTTAAAAACCAATAATTATCACAATGAAATCGATAGACGCTTGCAATTACCTGAATTCAAAGACAAACAAGCGACAATTGAATTTGAACGCCTTAGTAGCGGGGTAATAAAGTTTTGTATTTGTGATCAGGGACAAGGCTTTGATTGGCGAGAATTTGTTGATTTTTCACCAAACCGTTTAACAGATATGCATGGGCGTGGCATTGCCATGGCGGGTGCCGTATCTTTTTCATCAATTAACTATTCCGGTGTCGGTAATATTGTTAACGTAACAATTGAATAAATTAAATTTTATTCTGGTTACGGACGTTTCAGCCACACACACGTTAAATCATCCGGCAGCGGAGTGGGGGTGGTTTCAAAAAATTGCTCTAAAACAGAAAACAATGGGTCATCTGGGTTTTTTTCATCAGCTATTTCTGCCCATTTAATTATTGTTTCTTGACTATGCATATGACCATCATGGCCGGGTGACTCAATGAATGAATCGCTGTAAATAAATAGCGAAGAACCGTCAGAAAAATCTTGAACACGGTCTTCATATTTTGCGTTTTTCATGGCACCCAATGGCAATCCGACACCAGACCCGTGTTTATTTTCTCCTAACCTCGGAGAAATAAATAATGGTGGAGATGCGCATGCTGTTGCGTATGTTAGTATCGATGTTTTTAAATCAATGAGCATATAGATCATCGTTGCAAATTGACCTGCTGGAAGTGCAGAGTACATGTAATTATTTAATAATGACAAATAAGCGCTCGGGCTTTTTGTCGGAATACTAATATCGCATATGATGCTGTGCAGTCTGAATGTATTTATTGCCGCGACCACACCATGACCTGAGAAATCCAACAGAAATAGTCCAAAACAATTATCATCTATCGCATGAAGCCCCCAATAATCGCCGCCTATTTCAGAACATGGGCGATAATAAGATGATAAATTAACCTCATAACGGTTTTCTATACTCTGTATTGTCGTATATGATGGCAACAAACTTTGTTGCATTTTTACAGCTGTATTGAGCCCACTGGACATCTTGCCTTGGTTGTCTTTGAGCGAGCGCATTAATAACTCTCGTTCAAGGATAAGTCGGATTTGAATTTTTAAATTATCGTTTTTTATTGGCTTGTTGATTAATAAACTTGCACCTGCAGTAATTAACGCTTCTCTCGTTATGCTATTGTCTTCCCCTGTTGTGACAATTATGGGTATATATTTATGATCCTGATGTTGTCGTATAATATCAAGATAGTGAAAACCGTCTATAACGGGCAATTGATGGTCTAAGATGATTAAATCAGGTACTTTATAATCTATTGCGTCAAGTCGGCTTTGCACGTTTTCAACGCTTGTTATTGATGTAAAAACTGCTGATGATAAATGATTATTCAAATACATTTGTGCGGTATCATCATCATTGATAAGTAAAATACGACAATTGGAAATGTCAAATTTTTTTGTTATGGTTTGTACTCGTTCCATGATCACTGATCCCAAATTCGCAAGGGTTAAAGACATTAGAATGTCATCGTTGCTGATTGGTATATGTACAATATTTGATAGTCATTAATGTATCTTAAGTTGAATAAGTATACAATAATAAATCTTGAATTCGGGTGTTTATGGGAATGAGATTGGGGCTGGCAGATGGTCGTCCGCTTTTTTAATATGAACTGTATTATTTATAATGGATACCTTGCCTTCGGCGATTAATTTAATGGCCAGTGGGTAAATAATATGTTCTTGAGCCAACACACGTTCTGCCAATGATGATGCAGTATCTTTAAATGCAACAGGAACAACGGACTGAGCAATGATTGGCCCGTTATCCATTTCGGAGCGAACATAGTGTACACTGCATCCAGAAAACCGAACCCCCGATGCGATAACGTTTTCATGCACGTTTAATCCTTTGAATGCGGGTAATAAAGATGGATGAATGTTTATAAGTCGGTTATGCCAATGTTCAACAAATTGCGTTGATAATAAACGCATGAAACCAGCAAGGCATATTAAATCCGTATCTTTATCTTCAGCGGCTTGGGTCATGGCTTGATCAAAAGATATGCGGTCCGGAAAGTCTTTATGTTTAATTGTTACATTGGGAATTCCCGAATTTTTTGCGTAATCAAGTCCCGGTGCATCAGCTATATTTGAAATGACTAACGCAATTGTTGCCGGATAATCAGGTGCAGAAGTTGCATCAATTAATGATTTTAAATTACTTCCGCGCCCAGAAATGGGAACGGCAAGTTTTAATTTTCTGGTAGTCATAACCACCTTGCCTGAAAATCCGTAATATTTACAATAGATTGACCGTGTATGTGTTCCGTAACTTCACCCAACGAATATACTGTTTCATGGTGATCTTTAAGGGTGTTTTTAATTTTTTGTTCTTGATCCGCTTCGACAATTAAAACCATACCGATGCCGCAATTAAACGTTACTGCCATATCATCAGGAGCGATGTTTCCGGTTTTTGCCAACCATGTGAACACCGGCAATATGGGCCAACTGCGGCTGTTTATTTGTACAGATAGACCGTCCGGTAAAATGCGTGGAATGTTTTCAGTTAATCCGCCGCCTGTGATGTGGGCCAAACCATGAACAGAACCACTTTCAAGCGCTGCCAAACACGATTTTACATAAATTCGAGTCGGTTCCAACAAAGCTTTTCCCAATGTTTTTTTATCATTAAATGGTGCCGGATCCTGATATGTTAATCCCGATTTTTCAACAACTTTTCGGACCAGCGAGAACCCGTTTGAATGAACCCCGCTTGATGCCAGGCCGATAATTTTATCACCAACTTTGACGGCTGATCCTAGAATAATATTTTCTCGTTCCGCAGCCCCTACGCAAAACCCAGCAAGATCATAGTCACCGGGTCTATATAAACCCGGCATTTCAGCCGTTTCCCCGCCTATAAGTGCACAATTTGCCAATTCGCAGCCTTTGGCAATGCCGCTAATGACATCGCGGGCTTGATTGTTATCTAATTTTGATGTGGCAAAATAATCGAGAAAAAATAAGGGAGCGGCACCTTGGACAATCAAATCATTGACGCACATGGCGACAAGATCAATGCCCACATCTAAATGGTGACCGGTTTCATTGGCAACAATTAATTTCGTGCCGACACCGTCCGTGCCAGCCACCAAAACAGGGTCTTTATATCCAGCGGCTTTTAAATCAAACAGTGCTCCAAAACCGCCAAGCCCGGACATAACACCAGATCGGTTGGTCGATTTAGCCAGCGGTTTAATATCTTCGACCAATGCGTTTCCGGCTTCGATATCTACGCCAGATTGTTTGTAGCTAAGACCATTTTGGATGGTTTTTTTGGTTTGAGGCGTGTTAGGGTCCATTTTGATTTGTTCCGTTAGGTATTTAATTTTTTTTATGATTTTAAAACAATGATGACGATTGCAGGTTACGTCATTTTACCTATTATCTTATAAGCATAAACAGTTTTCGAAGGTTTTTATAATGACAGGGAAAATAGACCATAGCCAAGGCATTGCAAGCGGGCGTATTAGAAATATTTATATGCGCGTTGCTTTAATATCCAGCCACAGATGTGTTTGGATGTTAATGTTCTCTTTTTTGGTTGTTTTTCACGCATCGCCCTCGGTTGCCCAACTGGATGATATTTATACTGTCCAAGGTGTAAAAGTTGATGTTACTGAAAAAACGGCGGCTAAAGCGCGTATCAAAGCGCTGGATTTAGGGGCTAAGGTCGCATTTCGTCGTTTGCTTGAAATGTTATTATTATCAAATGAATATGAAAAAATCCCGTTCCCGGATAATCAGGATATCGAAACATATATCCAAGACTTTTCCGTAGAGTCCGAAAAAACATCAAATGTTCGGTATTTGGCAACATTAACTTACCGATTTAAAAAGCAACGTGTGCGGCAATTATTAGGTGATTATGGTTTGGCATTTGCCGAAACTAAATCTAAACCGGCTTTGATTGTGGCGGTATATCAATCAGCGGGCGCATTATTGTTATGGGATGATCCCAATCCTTGGCGTGATGTTTGGTTATCCAGAACAATTCGTCAATCATTATTACCTTTAAAATTTCCTCGTGGGGATTTGGCCGATGTTGCTGCTCTTGGTGTGGAACAGGCAATTGATGGTGATCGACAACGCTTATCTGCAATTGCTGCAAAATATAGGGCAGGGGACAGTATTGTCGTTTTTGCCCAAGATGTCATTGATGCAAAAACCGGAAGACCCGGTTTGAATGTCTATGTAAACCGGTTTGGGTCAACGGTTAACAACGGTACAGTGTTGCTTGAATTTGTGCAGAAACCAGACGAAACGTTTCCGCAACTAATGGTCCGTTCCGTTGAACGTGTTGTTAATGTTATCGAAGATCAGTGGAAACAAAATAATCTTTTACAATTCAATCAATCGGAAATTTTACCGATTGTCATTCCCATTACTAGTTTGCAAAACTGGACGACTATTCAGAAAAAATTATCGAACGTGGCCATTATTCGGCGTACAGAATTGGTTTTGATGTCCAAAGAAGAAGTGCGGGTTAATATTCATTATAACGGCAACCCTCAAAAACTTGCGTTAGCGATTAGCCAAGGGGATTTGCAATTATCAAACGAAGACGGTGAATGGGTGTTGTTTACCAATGAATAGATTTGATCGGAAAAAATCACATATACGGTCTCTGGTACTTTTCAGATAAAAAGGTTTAAGGCGTTTTGAATATTCCAAATCTCATTTCTCTAAGCCGTTTATTTGCGGTGCCGATTGTCGTTTGGCTAATTATCTCTGATATAATGTTATTGGCTTTTTGGCTTTGTTTAATAGCGGCTTTAAGTGATGCTGTGGATGGTATTATTGCAAAAAAATTTAATGCTGAAACCGAATTGGGTGCGTATTTAGACCCGATCGCGGATAAAGCATTGCTAGTGGGAGTGTACGTTTCGTTAGGATATGGTGGCTATTTGCCAAGTTGGTTGGTGATATTGGTGGTGTTCAGAGATCTCGTTATTATTGGTGGGGCTGTGATTTATCAAACCATTACTATGTCATTAAAAATGGAACCTTTGATGATCAGCAAAGTCAATACAGCGGCGCAATTATTGCTCGGTGTGACCGTTATTGGATTCAATGGGTATGATTTTGAATTAGATCGTTATGTACTATTTGCCAGCTATGTGGTGGCATTAACAACCATTGCATCCGGCACGGCTTACGTTCTTGAGTGGATGGGCCGGGTGTCGAACAAAGCCAACGATGAACAGGATGAACTTTAATTGGAAACGCCGAAATCGGATACGCCCATGAACGGAATGCGCCAAATTTGGTTCTGGTTGGCAGGAACCATCGTTTTTATATTTTTGCTTAATCAATTAAGTGAAATATTGATGCCTTTTGTGGCTGGTATGGCCGTGGCCTATTTTCTGGATCCATTAGCTGACCGATTGGAAACATGGAAATTGTCTCGTGGGGCTTCAACGGCCATTATTTTATTATCATTCTTTGCAATATTTGCCCTTGCTATTATGTTGCTGACACCTGTTGTTGAAACGCAAATCATTGGCTTTGTTAAGATATTGCCAACTTTAATGGATCGTTTTTGGGTTTTTGCTGATCCATATCTTGCGCAACTAAAAACCATTTTACCAGATGATATCATCCAACAAGCCGGACAATCTGCGGGTAGTCTTGGTGAACCTTCTGCAAAAATTATCACCAAACTTTTATCGAAAGTTTGGAGCAGCAGTTTGGAGATTTTTAATCTGTTCTCTTTACTTATTATCACGCCGGTTGTGGCATTTTATTTATTGCGAGACTGGGATTTAATCACCGCAACTCTCGATCAATGGTTGCCACGTAAATCGGCTGATGTTATTCGCCAACAATTTTTAGCCATCGACCGTATTCTAGCAGGATTTGTTCGTGGCCAAGCTCTGGTTTGCCTGACTTTGGCCACTTGGTATGGTGTATTATTAAGCGTTGTTGGATTGCCATCGGGATTGATAGTTGGATTGGCCACCGGGCTGATATCGTTTGTTCCTTATGTTGGCGCAGCGATTGGTTTGTTGGTGGGTACTTTAATCGCTGTATTTTATTTCCAAGATGCCACATCCGTCATGTTAGTTATTACCATTTTTGTTTCTGGTCAAACTATGGAAAGTTATTTTTTGACTCCAAAATTGGTGGGTGACCGTGTTGGGTTGCATCCTTTATGGATTATATTTGCTCTTATGGCGGGGGCGACTTTATTTGGTTTTACGGGTGTTTTGCTTGCTCTTCCTGCAGCTGCTGTCATCGGTGTATTGACCCGGTTCATGATCACACGTTATTTAGACAGTCGTTATTATTCCGGCGAAAAACCAAAGGACCCCTCTGCTAATGCAAGCTAAGACACAATTAACATTAGATTTTGAACACCGTGCAGCATTAGGTTACGAAGATTTTTTAGTTACAGATGTGAACATACAAGCCGTACATTGTTTGGATACGTGGCAACAATGGATAGGGGGTATGCTATTAATCATCGGTCCACTTGGATGTGGGAAATCCCATTTGTCAGCTGTCTTTTGTCAAGCCACCGGCGCTAAATTTATTTCTGATAAAGAATTAGACGACAGCAAAGGAATTGAGTGTGCGTCTGCTTTTTCTATTTTTGAAAATTGCGACCAAGGGTTAACGGTCAACCGTGAAGAAGCATTGTTGCATTTATTCAACAGCGTTAAAGAACAGAATGCTCGGTTGTTATTAACGGCCAAAACCCCGCCGTCAAGGTGGAATATTAAATTAAAAGATTTGTCATCACGCATGAATACTGTGACACAAATTGCAATCAAAGAACCAGACGATGCGTTAATGACAGCATTATTGGTTAAACTATTTGCAGACCGTCAGTTAAAAATCGATGCACCAATTATTGATTATATCATCAAACGTATAGAACGATCATTTGACGCGGCGCGCACATTAGTTGAATTTATTGACATGAAAGCAATGCAAACGCATCGTTCATTAAGTGTTCAATTTGTTGGACAAATGATGCGTGAATTAAATTCATCAAAATCGGAGGACGATCATGGATCTTGGAATAACAGGTAAAAAAGCCATTGTATGTGCGGCCAGCAAAGGTTTAGGCAAAGCTTGCGCAGTATCTTTGGCACGTGAAGGCGTTGATTTGGTGATTTGTGCCCGGACGCCGGGACCGTTAAATGAAACGGCTGAACAGATTATCAATGATACAGGTGTAGCTGTTCAAACTGTTGCCTGTGATATCACGACTGCAGAAGGTCAAGAAATGGTGTTGAAAGCCTGTCCAGCCCCTGACATTCTGGTGAATAACGCAGGCGGTCCACCGCCCGGTGATTTTCGTGACTGGGATCGTGATGATTGGATCAAAGCCATTGATGCCAATATGTTAACGGCCATTTTTTTGATCAAAGCGACGATTGATGGTATGATCGACAGACGTTTTGGACGTATTGTAAATATTACGTCAAGCGCGGTTAAAGCTCCCATCGATATTTTGGGTCTGTCGAACGGTGCGCGGTCTGGGTTAACCGGGTTTGTCGCCGGATTGTCCAGAAAATCAGTACGTCATAACGTGACCATCAATTCAATTTTGCCGGGACCGTTCGATACAGACCGTTTGCAGAGTAATTTAAAAGTTGTGGCTGATCAAAATGGCCGTGATGTTAGCGATGTAGCGAAAGAACGGGCTCTCAATAATCCAGCCGGCCGGTTTGGTGACCCGCAGGAGTTTGGTGAATTATGCGCTTATATTTGCTCTGAACAGGCAGGCTACATCACCGGACAAAACTTGTTAATTGATGGCGGCGGGTATCCGGGTACATTCTAAGTATCGTAAATTGTAAGGTAAAGTTTGTGCGTTCTTTTCCATCCATGACCGGGGCTAGCTTGGCTGTTCCTGAAATATCAACATCGTCTAAAAACCGGTTTATTAACCGGGAACTATCATGGTTATCTTTCAATGAAAGGGTATTGGAACAAGCTTTTAATGAAAGCCATCCATTATTGGAACGGTTACGTTTTTTATCGATTTCTGCGACCAATTTAGATGAATTTTACATGGTACGGGTTGCTGGATTGTCAGGGCAGGTCGCCGCTGGCGTCACCACGCCTAGCCAAGATGGGTTATCTCCTCAACATCAACTGAACGCAATCCATGCTCAAGTATCAATCGTTACCAATCGGCAAATTGAATGCTGGCGCAAATTAAAAAGTGAATTGAATAATCAAGGTATCCGCATACTTAATGCCAAAGACATTCAGGGCGAAGACATTGGATGGTTGGAAAAGCACTTCCTAGATCATATTTTTCCTGTTTTAACACCACTGGCCATTGATCCTGCCAACCCATTTCCTTTTATCCCCAATCGTGGGTTTGCTCTGGTTTTGTTGTTAAGACGCGGTAAAACCAAAGAATTATTACGGGTACTATTACCCGTGCCCGGTCAATTAAAACGATTTGTCCGTTTGCCCGGTGATTTAGTGCGTTACATTGCCCTAGAAGACGTCATTATTTTACATTTGTCGCGTTTATTTCCGGGCGCCCTTGTCATGGAAACAGGGTGTTGCCGGGTATTGCGCGACAGCGAAGTCGAAATCGACGAAGAAGCTGAAGATTTAGTGCGCACATTTGAAACCGCATTAAAACGCCGCCGCCGAGGGTCGGTTATCCGTTTAACTCACAGTGCTGATATGCCCGGTGATTTGAAAAATTTGATCGCTGCTGAAATGAAAGTCAAACCAGAAGGCTGTGTCGCTGTTGATGGTTTGTTAGGCTTAGCCGATACATGGCAGTTAATTGATAAACACGATACATCATTATTATTTGAACCTTTTATAGGCCGCTATCCAAGCCGTATTCGTGATGTTGGTGGGGATTTATTTGCCGCCATTGATGACAAAGATATTTTATTGCATCACCCCTACGATACCTTCGATGTGGTCGCGCAATTTATTCATCAAGCTGCCCATGACCCAGACGTGGTCGCTATCAAACAAACGTTATACCGGACCAGTAACGATTCGCCTATCGTGCAATCGTTGATCGAAGCCGCCGAAAGCGGCAAATCAGTGACCGCCATGGTCGAATTAAAAGCCCGTTTTGACGAAGAAGCCAATATCCGTTGGGCGCGGGATTTGGAACGCGCAGGTGCCCAAGTCGTTTACGGGTTTATGGATAAAAAAACCCATGCCAAAGTTCATATGGTCGTTCGCCACAGCGGGGATCAATTAAAAACTTATGTGCATTTTGGCAGCGGCAATTATCATCCGGATACGGCCAAAGTATACACCGATTTATCGCTGTTCACTTGTGATCCCGATTTGTGCCGTGACGCATCTTTGTTGTTTAATTTCATGACCGGGTATGCCATGCCCGAAGACATGCAGCAATTGGTGTTCGCCCCGCATACATTGCGGGACACCTTGCTGGCGTTGATCAATACCGAAATCGATAACGCTTTGTCAAACCGACCATCAGGCATTTGGGCAAAACTGAACTCATTGGTGGATGGACAGATCATTGATGCTCTGTATCAGGCATCTGCCGCTGGTGTTCAGATTAATCTGATTGTACGCGGCATTTGCTGCTTGCGACCGGGTGTGCCTCAGTTATCAGAAAATATCAATGTCAAAAGCATCGTCGGCCGGTTTTTAGAACACGGCCGGATTTATTGTTTTGCAAATGCTCACGTTATGCCTTCCGTTGAAAATAAAGTTTATATTGCATCTGCTGATTGGATGCCGCGTAACCTTGACCGACGCATCGAAACCATGGTTCCAGTGCTCTCTAAAAAAACCAAAGAAAAAGTGCTAGAAGACATTATGGTTAGTAATTTGAAAGACACAGAACAAAGCTGGTTATTATCAGCCGATGGACGTTATGGCCGCGTTCAAAATGTCGTTGATGACGCTGTGTTTGATGCACAGAAATCTTTTATTGATGATGCTTTTATTTCAGGGCAAGAATGATTTAAAAGTAAAAATGGCAGCGTGCATTTTTCTATTAAGGTCAGTTTAGTCATGTGGGACGAAAATCACGAACTTGATATTCCAGAAGCCGGCGAAGAAGGCCGGGTTGGTGTCATTGATATGGGGTCTAATACCTTGCGATTGGTGGTTTATGATACACCCACGCGTTTGCCGGTTCCGATCTATAATGAAAAAGCTGAATGTGCATTGGGTAAAGGATTGGCTGAAACGGGTTTGTTGAACCCGGATGGTATCATCAAAGCCCGTATTGCCATGGCGCGGTTTATCCATTTGATCCGTGCTATGGGCGTAAATCAGCTTGATATTGTGGCCACGGCTGCCGTTCGGACGGCTGAAAACGGCCCGGCCTTTGCCGTAGAAATCGAACAGCTTATCGGCCATCCCATTAAAATAGTAACAGCCGCCGAAGAAGCTGAATTAGCGGCCATTGGTTTATTGTTAGGGACACCAAAAGCCAGCGGTGTCTTAGCTGATCTGGGGGGCGGTAGCGTTGATATTATCGAAATTGATAATGGTCAATTAGGCCGTACTGCAAGTTTACCGTTAGGCCATATCAGGCTCCCCGAAAGTGCCGGATTTGATTTTGCTAAAGCCCAAAACATTGTAGCAGATGTTTGTCCGCGCCATGGGTGGATTAAAAACACATCCGGGCGAAATTTGTATTTAATTGGTGGTACGTTCCGTGCATTGGCACGCAAACTGTTTCAGTTAACGGCATATCCATTACATGTTGTTGATGGATATTCGCTGGATAAGACAGATGCGATCCGGCTGATGCAATTAATCGTCGATGACCACAGTGATCAGCTGGTAAATGTTGATGGTGTTCGTAAAAATCGTGCCAAAACAATACCTTATGGTGCAATTGTATTGTTGGAACTGATTAAAACAATGGAACCTGAAAAAATAATTTTTTCAGGTTACAGCATGCGCGAAGGACAGTTGATTGGCTTGTTGTCAGAAAACACGCGAACCCAAGACCCACTGTTGGCGGGAGCCGCTGGGTTAGCGGACCGAACAGGGCGTTTTTCTATACGCGGTGAAGAAATTTATCAATGGATGAAAGCATTATTCCCAGCCGTACGAGATAAACATAGCCGTTTGCGTATGGCATCAGCCATGGTCAGTGACCTAGGTTGGAGCGAACATCCTGATTACCGTGCTGAGCATGCATTTCTGCGTGTGCTTAGGCTGCCCTTTGCCGGGTTAACTCATGCCGAACGGGTGTTTTTGGGTTTGGTAATTTTTATCCGCTACAATGGCGACCCTGATCATGAATTGGTGGCTCCGGTGCGTGCGCTGTTATCAGATGATGATTTAATCCGTGCGGATATAATTGGTCGGGCGTTGCGGTTAGCACACACAATTTCCGGATCAGCCCCCGGATTATTAGGCGGTACCCGCCTAGAATGCGATGAAACACATGTGCGTTTGCGTGTTTTACCGTTGGATATATTAGACCGTGGTTTTTATTTGAGCGAAGCCGTAGAACGCCGGTTGCGGGGTTTGGCAAAAACCATGCAGCGGAAAGCCGAAATTGTTTAAGCCGTTTCCGTTTGATTATCGACCAGTAAAATATTTCGTCCTTTGACGATTAAGGCCAATTCACCAGAACACAGTTTAAGTGCGTCTTTGCCAAACAAATCGCGCCTCCAACCGGATAAACATCGCACGTCGGCTTTTTCACCGAATGCAGCGATTAATTCCATGTCAGCAGCTGATGCTAGTAATTTACCAGCTACATTTTGTTCTTCGGTTTTTAATTTTAACAATACTTTTAATAAATCACTAACCGGTCCAATACCTCGGGGCAGGTCGGGTTTAACAATCGGCTGCGGACATTCATTATCAGGAAGATCAATACCTGTTTGAATGGCCTTTAATATATGCTGTCCGTATTTACCGTCGGCTATTTTAGTATTAAGCCCACGGGTTTTTCCTAGGTCACGTGCGTTGTTTGGTTTTTGATGGGCGATATCGACCAAGGCATCATCACGAATAATACGGTTTCGTGGCACATCACGGCGCTCGGCTTCATTTTCGCGCCACGCAGCGAGCTCTTTAAGAACGGCTAAAAACCGCGGTGTCACAGACCGGGCTTTAATGCGCCTGAATGCACTATCCGGGTTAGAACGATAGGTATCTGGAGACCTAAGTATGGCCATTTCTTCATCAATCCAGATTTCACGGTTGCTTTGTTGTAATTTGTCTGCCAGTTGGTCATAGGCATTTCGCAAATGGGTGACATCTGAAATAGCGTAATCAATTTGTTTTTTATTTAATGGGCGTAACGACCAGTCGGAAAACCGAGACCCTTTATCAATATGTGTATTGCAGAGTTTAGCAACTAATTGCTGATAGCCAATACTGTCTCCAAACCCGCATACCATGGCCGCTATTTGTGTATCAAACAACGGGGCTGGAAGCCGCCCGGACAGGGTGTGAAAAATTTCTAAATCTTGTCTTGCGGCGTGAAACACTTTGACAATATCGGTATTATCAAACAGCTCATAGATGGGATTTAAATCAATGCCCGGCGCCAAGGCATCAATAGCCAAGGCTTCGTCAGGTCCGGCGATTTGGATCAGACACAAAATCGGGCGGTACGTGTTTTCACGCATAAATTCAGTATCAACAGTGATGAATTTGGCGGATTTCAAACGATTGCAAAATTCTGCTAATTCATTTGAAGTGGTAATCAGATTTTTATTAGTCATGGGCCGTATATATCGGTAATGACCATGGAACGCTAGAGTTTTAACGGGATTTAGGAAGAATAGCGTTAAAAAATGAATGCAGTATTTAGGCTCAGGACCCATTAATTTACAATTTACGTTTATCACTGATACTTCTTCCTACACTCAAGGAAGGCATCATATGAGCGACTATTTCTGGCTATCATAGGCACAATTAAAGCGTATTAAAGCTTATTTCCCTTTGTCACATGGCGTTCCAGAACAGTTGCCGATTTTGAAACCCATTACTTTTTTCCTTTAATATCAGCCGCAGTTTTAATACAGCTTCTGGATTTGGAAATAATGACGCCAGCAAAAGTATCGCCGCTTTTTTTTTAGTCAGGCAATTGCTTTGGAGCCGTCAACAGTTGCGATAACTGTTGCTGATAACAAAGGGTTCGTTAAATCAAATCTACACGTTTTTTATCGACGGCTGATAAAATCTGATCGGGTTTTAAAAGGAGTGGTTTTACTTTTTCTTCGGTTTTTTCGGCTAAAAGCTCGCCAAAGGCTGCCATTTTTTCTTAGCTTTAATACCGTCCCGTGGCGCCATAACCCTCAAATAAATTTCGCCTAATACTGGCTGTGCAGGTAAGGCTATACCGATGATTGTGGCAACAGATAGCGCCTGTGAAATAGTTTTATTCATTAATAAAGCACCAGAAAAAATTTGCAAAAACACCACTTTTAATGATTGGAAAGTTTTAAGTTGTTTTTGTTTGAAATGATTGAAGGTGAATTACATTAAAAAAATTTCTTTGAATGTTTCGAAATATTTCAACATACATCGGAATATGTCATTTTTTACATTTGCTTTATGGTTCAAATAATTTTGTAGAACACCGTTGGGAAATGCACTGCGAGTTTGCCGCAGCGTTCCGATTGTCGTAAGATGCTGATGGTGTTTTCATCAATGTGACCAAGCGCGCCTGATGCAACTTGTGCTTCTGGGCTTTCACTATGAACATTTACTGGATCACCTATATTTAGGCCTAATTTTTTTAAACTCATTAAATTAGTTTTTGTTTCTACAGGTGATGCATTTCTGGCAATATCCAACGCAGACAGACTTTGCATATCTGTACTTTGACCATGGCCGATTTTTTGAATGCGGCTTTCCCAGTCAATAATTTTTGGAAAATCTTTTAAATAGTTTTCAGCATCGGATAGTCGGCCCCGTAAAAACCAAACAGGATAATAACATAAATCATCCATTAATCCCGGATGTGCACCGTTTAAGTATGGATTTCCATTGCATAGTTGTTGTTCAACCCAGCTCAACTGAGATGCCAGTTGCATCCTGTTGTGGGCTAAATTACGGATCAGGTCATGAACTGTGGTGTTTTTGCCAAAATACAGCGGTATGCGGTCGTTGGCAAAATCATCGGGTAAATCCAGTCCGGCGTCCCCTAATACAACTGCTATTGATGATTTAAACAAAAGGCTGTCGGTCCATTGTCCCACGCCCCAAATCAGCCCATTAAACGAGCCGTTAATAAAGTTAGTGGTCGGATAAAGTTGATCAATAGCCCTGATGATACAGGGGCTATCACAATAAATATCAGCACCAATTTGCATAACGGGCGTCAAGCGATAGCCGCCGGTTAATTCCACAAGGTCCGGTTTGGGCGGTATCCTCGGGATAATAACACTTTGCCACTCGATATTTTTAATGCCCAATACAACACGCACTTTTTCAGCAACGGGGGATTGCGGATAATGGTGCAAGATGATGTCGCTTTTAATTAATTTGTTTTGTGTATTGTTCATAATGATTGGGGGTCACTTTCAGTAAACTCAAACAAATGGGTTGGATATGGACTTTGCACCTTGACAAGCATCGGGAACCATGGCTTTTGACGCCTTGAATTCTTGATGTGCGTTAAGCTAATCGTAGCTTATGCGAGTGCAAGTTTTAACATTTATTTTTGATGGTCTGAAAGTTTTTATTATGCATCCATATCGTACTCATACTTGCGGGGATATCCGCCTAGAAAATGCCGATGAAACGGTAAAATTGTCAGGCTGGGTGCACCGTAAACGAGACCATGGAAATTTGTTGTTTATTGATCTGCGTGATCATTACGGTTTAACTCAGTGTGTAATTGATGTTTCAAGCCCTTTATTCCAAGCTGTGGAAAGCGCGCGCCCGGAAAGTGTCATTACGGTCAGAGGCCCGGTTGTTAAACGTTCTGATGAAACCATTAATCCGAATTTACCGAGTGGTGAAGTCGAAGTTTCCATCCAAGAAGTGACCGTTGAAAACGCCGCAGAAATTTTACCCATGCAAGTGGCAGGCGAGGCCGATGTTGGCGAAGACATTCGTTTGCGGTATCGTTTTCTCGATTTGCGCCGTGAAAAAATTCACGCCAATATTATGTTGCGATCTCACGTTATTTCGTCGATCAGACGGCGTATGACTGATCAAGGTTTCATGGAAATCCAAACACCGATTTTAACAGCCTCATCACCAGAAGGGGCACGAGATTATTTGGTCCCAAGTCGTCATCATCCGGGTCAATTTTATGCGCTACCGCAAGCCCCACAACAGTTTAAACAATTGTTGATGGTTTCCGGTTTTGATAAATATTTCCAAATCGCTCCTTGTTTCCGTGACGAAGATGCTCGTGCTGATCGTTCTCCAGGTGAATTTTATCAGCTTGACTTGGAAATGGCCTATGTCACTCAAGAAGATGTGTTTGACGCATTGGAACCGGTTTTAGCTGGTGTTTTTAAAGAATTTAGTGATGGCCGAACCGTAACAAAAGGAGCGTTCCCCCGCATTGCCTATGCGGAAAGTATGTTGAAATATGGATCCGATAAACCGGATTTGCGCAACCCATTAATCATCACTGATGTGACGGAAGCATACCGAGATGGCGGTTTTGGCTTGTTCTCTAGCAACGTTACAAAAGGCGCTGTTGTCAGGGCCATTCCCGCCCCCGGTGCAGCATTAAAACCCAGAAGCTTTTTCGATAAATTAAATGATTGGGCCCGGGCCGAAGGTGCAGGTGGACTTGGTTATATCATCTTTGGTGAAGATGGCCCGCGCGGTCCCATTGCCAAAAATTTAGAATCCGATCGTGTTCAATCCATTCTTGAAACAACAGGTGCCAAGCCCGGTGATGCTGTATTTTTTGTTTGTGGTAAACAAAAAGATGCTGAAAAATTCGCAGGCGTTGCCCGTGACCGTATTTGTGATGAACTGGAATTACGCGAACAGGGATGTTTTAAATTCTGTTGGATCGTAGATTATCCGATGTTTGAACTCAATGACGACAGTGGCGAAATTGAGTTCAGTCACAACCCATTTTCAATGCCACAAGGCGGGTTGGACGCACTTAATGACAAAAACCCATTAGATATTTTAGCATATCAATATGATATTGTTTGCAACGGTGTTGAATTGTCATCGGGCGCTATCCGGAATCATCGGCCGGATATTATGATCAAAGCCTTTGCCCTTGCTGGATATGACGAAACTGTGGTCGAAGAAGAATTCGGTGGTATGTTGCGGGCCTTTAAATTTGGCGCGCCGCCGCATGGTGGATCCGCACCGGGCATTGACCGTATGGTGATGTTGTTGGCAGACGAACCTAATATTCGTGAAGTTATTGCTTTTCCCATGAACCAAAAAGCCGAAGATTTGTTGATGGGAGCGCCATGTGCAGTTGACACCAAACATTTACGAGAACTTCATTTGAAATTAAACTTGCCGCGGGAAGTTAAAAAAACAAATGATCAAGATACGAATTCGGTCGAAAATTCATAATTTTTCCGTCAAAGACTGTTCAATATTTGTTGCAGTAGCGATGCTTTATTATTTTTTTGTTGCAGATCAATGCAATAACAGGCCATAATGTGATTATAAGGGCTCTATGTCAGGTTAGAATTCTTTGGTGCACTTGTTTTTTCTCTGACAACTTAAGGCTCAAATTCTCGTTTTGGGGAATAATACGATAATATGCGTAAAACCTTTGCTTCATCGGCTTTTGTTCTGTTTCTAAGCGGCTGTGCCTTGCCTGTACCTTTGCAGATTGCTTCGTGGGCATTGGATGGGTTATCTGTTTTAACCACGCAAAAATCCGTAGCCGATCATGCGATATCTTTGGTTGCTGAAAAAGATTGCGCGATTTGGCGTGGATTGACCGAAGGCGAAGTGTGCCGCGATATTGATGACAATACAACAACGGCTATTGCTGATGCCAGCGAAACCAGTAAACCCGACGATTTTTCTACGGAAACCATTGCGTTCAATGAATTTCAATACGCGGATGCAGCAGGTATAGACGAATTGCCCGGTTTTGATACAGCAAGTGGATCACCGTTAACCGCCGAAGACTTGGAAGTCGCATCGCTTCCCGCTCAAGAAACAGCTGCAGATAATAGTGATATGATTGCAGCCGTACAACAAGACCCACAATATGTTTTCCCTGTTCGTCCTCAGTTAAATCCTGTTAATGTTGCGATAATCATTGATGCCGATACAGATGCCAGTGAAACTGTTGGCTATAATGCATCTATATTAGTTCCAGAACAACCTATTCAAAAAATTGAAGCCGTTCAAATTGTAGCGCAGCAGAAAACTGTTTCGTTGGCACCAAATAACGGTATTTATTATGTTATTGGCAGTTTTCGTAGTTTAGATAATGCAATGCGTATGCAAGGTATGTATGCAAATCTTCTGCCTAAAGTTTTAACGGCGAAAGCAACATCCAATTCTGTATTCCGGGTTGTTGTCGGTCCAACAAACAAACAGACCATGAAAAAAGTCCATAACAGGATTTATAAATCCGGCATCGCCGATACGTGGGCAATTCGTGTTTCGTCAGATGATTGGCAGTTGGCTGGGATTAATAATGACCGTCCTGAACTTGCTAGTATTGCCGATTAATCCCAATTTCATCGAATTCACTAAACATATTGATCTCATCCTAGTCTCGAAATACATTTTCCTCTAATGTTTTTGAGTTAAACTGTGTTCTATTTATGATTCGAGATATGAGTAATGACTGACCTACCATCAGATTATTTTTTTGATGAAGATATCGATCGAAGCACAGTCCCTGCATTAAAAGTTATTCGAACTGTTTCGGGTACAGAGGTATTTGCAGGTGGTGTCGCTGATATGGATTTTAAAGCACCGCCAATCGTACTGAAGGCATTGCAAGACCGCCTCGATCATGGTGTTTTTGGATATGAAAAAGTCTCATCAAAATTAATCCCCGCGTTGCAGAATTGGCTGTCGACACGGCATCATTGGCACGTTGATTCTGATCACGTTGTACGGTCACCAAATGTACTTAATTCGCTTGCCATGGCCGCATCTCTATTCACAAAACCGGGTGATGGAATTATTTTACAGCCACCGGTTTTTTATGATTTTTTCGATATTTTACATGAAAATAATCGACAATTAATCTCCAATCCCTTGATTATGGAGAATAACCGATACCAAATGGACTTTGCCGATCTTGAAGAAAAAGCATCGATGCCCAATACCAAGATGATTTATTTATGTAACCCTCATAACCCTGTTGGTCGCGTTTGGACCGAGGAAGAGTTGCTAAGATTAGGTGATATTTGCTTGCGCCATCATGTTGTGGTTGTGGCTGATGAGCTTCATGGCGATATTGTTTACCGCAATAATTCTTATACGCCGTTTGCATCATTAACAAATGATTTCGCAAATAACAGTTTAACCTGCATATCGCCCGCAAAATCTTTTAATATTGCGGCGTGTTGTTCGTCATTTACGATCATCCCAAACGAAGACTATCGAACGTTATTTGCGGCTGAAAATAGTCGATTAACCGTGAATAAAAACAATGCATTTGCTAATGTTGCTATGGAAGCGGCTTACAAAGGGGGTGGTCCATGGTTAGACGATGTCATTTTATATCTACACAGGAATGTGGATACTGTTCGAGAATATATATTAAAAATCCCTGGTGTTGAATTAATTGAACCCGAGGGTACTTTTTTAGTGTGGTTAGATTTTCGTGATTTGAAATTATCGGCTGATGAATTGGACACATTTCTAAAAACTAATGCGAAATGGTTTGTCTCTCGGGGGACTGCATTTGGCGCTGAAGGAGCGGGGTTTGCGCGTATGAACATTGCTTGTACGCATGCTAAGCTCGTAACAGCGATGGATCGTCTTGTATTCGCTGTCGCCAAAAGGGATTGATGAAATTGCCATTCATGTGACAATTAAATCATGTTTTGTTTTCGGGTTTTAAGTATTCCATGATCGTTGTTACTGGCATGGCGTCTTTGGCATATGTAAATGTTCCTGATTTTTTAACCTCTTCGGCAGCGCGTAAAAATCCACCTAATGCAGCACGAGCAAAAGACCCGCCGACACTTATTCTTTTAACGCCAACCTCTTGTAATTCAACGACTGAATAGGTCGGGCCGTTTAAACCCATCACAACATTGACAGGTTTTGATATGGCGTCACAGACGGTTTTAATCGCATTTAAATCAGGTAGGCCGGGTGCATAAAGCACATCAGCACCTGCTTTTTCGAAAGCCAGTAAGCGATTAATTGTGTCGTCTAAATTAGGCCGTCCATGTAGGAAATTTTCGGCTCGTGCAGTTAATAAAAAAGGTTTTTCACGTGTTTCTTCGCATGATGCAATGATGCGTTCAACGGCATGATTGAAATCATATATTGGTTTTTCTTTGTCGCCACTTGCATCTTCGATGGAACCACCAACCAAACCAATTTCTTGGGCTAAGGCAATGGTTTCAGCACAATAATCGGGTGTTATTCCAAAACCATTTTCAAGATCAGCCGAGACCGGCAAATCCGTTGCATCAACAATTTCTTTTGCGTTATTTAATATGTCCGTACGCAAAACGTCGTCAGAACTATCTGCTTTTGCTTTTGAAAAGGCATAACCCGCACTTGTTGTCGCCAATGCTTGGTAACCTAGCCCTTTTAAAATGCATGCAGAACCGGCATCCCAAGGGTTAGGGATAACAAATGTTTCATTGTGTAATTTTTTAAAAAATTCAAATTTTTTAAATGTAACACTGGACATCAAATTACCATCCATCAGAAATAATTAACTATATGTCATTTATAAATCATATATTTACTGTTGCTGCAATCAGGTAACGATATTCGTTGGTTCATCTATGCGTCTTAGTAATGACAGTATGCGTATGGATTGATTGATTAATTCCTGATTATCCGAAGAATGCCGTAAATCGAATCGTAATCGTTCCGTCCACTTTTTGATATAATCTTTTGCACCGTCGGGTTCAGCAATTTCCCCAGTTAAAACGCCTATGGTTTTATTATAATCAGGATGTAATTCCGCTTGGAAAGCCAGTTCAGAGTAGTCATCAAATGACATCACACCGCTCGCGTACAAATCAAGGCTTAATTCGTTCATTTGCCTAGGCGATATTGCACGAATATCAATAGATTTAGTTATTTTTCCAAGAACAGATTCCGGGTCTATGCTTTGGTTTATCCCCGATTTAACAACTGGTAAGTTTTGTATAGCAATGCCCGTAGCTGTGTTTACTCGAACATCGATCGGAATTTGTTGTCGTGGCGCAAGCGTTGATACGCGCATGAAATTTTCTTTCAAATGACAAGTATTAACAAAACATAAATCACAAAATGCATTTTGCGACAAATTAAAGTGTGACTATCGATTTTATTAATAAATTAGCAACATTTGTGCCAAGCTTTTTATTGTTGTTTTTTATAGTCTTAGCTTTAATTGATAGGCATTTTTTGCCTAGTTTGAGCAATTATGAATACGCGGGCGGTAAAAATTAACCATTGTGTTTGAAGGTTAAAATCATTTGTTTGAATATGTGAAATCAAGTTATAGTCTTTACTCTATAGACTATTTCCAAAATCCGTTCGTTTTATGATGATTGAATAATTTAAGATGAGAACAAAAGGTCAAAAACTAAAGTCGCCGCATCTCTATTTTGCGTTGCTTTTTTTATCATCACTATCTGTTGCTGATCTCAATTCTGCCATAGCCAACACCACCTCTGTTGAATTGCGCACCCGTTCTCAGAGCCCTGTTGCTCGAGATGATCAAAGTCCTGCAAATGAAATTGTGTCTTACCGTGCTATCTACCGTATGAAGCTTAGTAAAGGTGTAGAGCAATCGGATCTTGTTACGGCTAATGGTGTGATGTCCTATTCGTTTCAAGATCAATGTGATGGTTGGTCTTCAGAAACGTCGGTATTATTAAACCTTGGTTATAGTGACGGTCGATCCACATTGATGAATTGGACTTATGCCGACTGGGAAACCAAAAATGGCCTAAAATATCATTTTAAAGGCGTGCAAAAACAGGACGATAAAATCGTTGAAGTCATCGACGGTCTTGTTAATCGTTCATCAGTTAATAAACCGACATTCGTAGAATTCAATAGCCCCAAAGACCAAAATGTACTTCTGCCGGCGGGCACTTTATTTCCGACACGATTTATGTTGGATGTATTCGCAGCCTTTGGAAAAGGTGTAAATATTTATAGAAATACTGTCTTTGACGGAGCAGGGTTACAGAACCCTTATGAGGTGAACGCATTTTTTGTCCCCGCTAAATTTTTATCGAAACGTCCAAAGCTATCAAATAGGACAAACACTATGGAATTAACCAAAGTTAAGTATCCTGTTCAACTCGCTTATTTCCCAAAAAATAGTTTTTCAGCTTTACCAGAATATGAATTGACGATTGATTTTCAAAGCAATGGTGTTGCCCGTTATATGCGCCAAGATTTCGGTGGTTTTTCATTGGATTTGACCCCCGATCGGGTTGAAATTCTTTCCTCAACTGATTGCTAAATTAAAAAAATTATTTTAATCGTTATTCCACAACCACGCGGCACCGCGGACACCGCTGGATGCCCCGTGATGGTTTTTTAAAATTTTTGTTTTGACGTTATCCGAAAACACCCAATCCCCCCACAATTTAGGGGTTTCTGAATATATTTCGTCTATATGTGATAATCCGCCACCTAAAACAATTATGTCCGGGTCGATGATGTTAATGACAGCGCTTATCGCTTTTGCGAATCTAGAATAATAACGCTGCATTGTCGCGATGGCTTGAATATTTTTTTGCCTTGCTTCGGCAATAATATCTATGGCGGGCAATTTTGTTTGCGTCATTAATTGATGGTCATATGTTAATCCGGGGCCAGATAAATATGTTTCAATGCATGCACGTTTGCCACAATAACATTCAGGCCCTAAGCGATTGTTTGCAGTGTTTTCATACCATGGCAATGGGTTATGCCCCCATTCTCCGGTTATGCTGTTAGGTCCTGTTAATAAACGTTGGTTCACACACAGCCCGCCACCAACACCTGTGCCGATGATCACGCCGAATACGGTGTTATAACCAGAACCGGCACCATCGATGGTTTCTGATAATGTGAAACAATCGGCATCGTTTGCTATTCGTACGGGGGCATCTAACGCCTTTGACATATCTTTATCAAAAGCTTTGCCGATCAAGCATGTCGTGTTGGCATTTTTCACCAATCCTGTATCTTTTGACAAGGTACCGGGTATGCCTATGCCAATGGTTGGATTAATTTTGTGGTTTGAAAATTTACGCAATTCATGAACGACTGAAACAATGCCGTGAATGATATTAGAATAGCTGTCTGATTGTGTGGGGAGTCTAAAACGATGCACTGTTTGCCTCGTGCCATCCAATAGAATACCTTCTGTTTTAGTGCCACCAAGATCAATGCCGATTCGCAATTTTTTCTGTATCCGTAGTTTATGTTAGAGTTATTTTTAACTTTTTACGATTATATTCGTTTTATTGGCTTTTGAAAACGCAACATTATAGCCGTTTGATCATGCCTTGACCGAATTTATGGTTAGTCGTTTTAAAAATCGTTTTGTTCTTCTCGTGGGTGTAGTAAAAGGTACCAAATAATTTGGTGTGTTATTTTTTTGATATAATAACAATTTTATTATAATAAATTTATTTTAAAGATCAGGGTCGTTTTGGTGCTTAACGTCAAAAAATTTATACCCACTGTTGAAACCCACCCGGTTTTTGACGGTTTTGATTGTGTGAAATATCCAATGCAGTTAATTGCTAGGGTGTTGGCCGTTGATCAAAACGATGTTCTTCAGTTCCGTAAGGGTATTAAAACGCTCAGAGATATTGATTTAGTTTTGTTAACACTTGTGCTCGCACACCGTATTGATGAATTAGAAAATGCGTATCAAAATGATTTGAATACGTCTGAAATTTTGAATTCGGATATGCATATACAAATCGAAGAAGCTCTAATCCATCTAGAGATTCAAGAATCGATTAATAACGATTTTCCGGCAACAGTTATCCGCGAAGGAGCCCAAAACTTTCGTAAATGGTGGCTGATAGAAACAGTTCATAAAAACAAAACCTGAAACACATTTAAAATGTGATCATGAAGTTTAATATTTTAATTTACGGATCAACTAAGGATTTTAACCATGACAAACCCGCTCGGTATTAGCCAAGAAGGACTGAAAGCGGCGATTGGTATCAAAAAAAATTACAAAGACAAACAGCCGTTGGTTGTCCCCGGTGAAAACACGCGTATTCTGGTTCCTGAAAACTTGATGAATCATAATATTAATTTATTAGGTTTTGAAGACCCGCTACCTTTAGCAATGATGGCAGCCCGTGACCCCGAACCGCCGATGGCTTTGGCGGCTGCAGCTAGGATGTGCCCATTGGGTGGGCGAACAAAACTCATCAGCGGCGTTATTCAATTGGTCGGTGAAACGTCAAAACACGAACTCGTTAGGGAATGTCTATCCTTTGTTAATGATCAATCTTTTGATCCGTCGACCATTGCCGAAGTACGGCGTCATGCCAATACGTATATTTTAAAAACGCGCCAACAATATACCGTTGCTTTGCGTGAAAATTTACAATCGTTGTTGGATGGATCAGTCGCACCACGCGTTTTTGTCAAAGAATTTTTTGAACTCACTGAAACAGGAAATTTGCGTCAAGATATCCGTAAAAAATTAATGTTAAGCCTGTTGTTATCAACAACTGTGCGGCCCAGCGTTAAATTCATGATGCTGGAAAATTTTGAACGCTTACCAAAGCCAGTAAGGATGTCGATCATTTCAGCCGTTCTTAAAGCCCCGCCAACGCGTCATACGGAAATCATCAAAGAAGAACTCAAATATATCGTCACGCAAAACCATTTAAAACATAGCCATTAATCAGGTCCTATCAATCATGTCTGATTATAAAGCACATTATGTTTTAGATGGCCAACCTGAGCCGGGTGATTTCATCGAAATCCGGCCTAGTATTTTTTGGCTGCGTATGCCGTTGCCTTTTAAATTAGATCACATCAATTTATGGGTATTAGATGATGGTGATACGTGGACGGTTGTTGACACTGGATTTTCAACCGATGAAACCAAACAATTTTGGTTGGACGTTTTTAAAAAATTGCCGGGCGACAAAAACGTTGGTCGATTGATCGTAACGCATTTTCACCCTGATCATATTGGCTTGGCGGGTTGGTTTCAGGAACAATTCGGCACTGAATTATGGATGAGCCATGGTGAATGGACCATGGGACGTATGTTATCCCTTGATACGCCAGAAAATTTATCAAATGCGTTCCATGAGTTTTATAAACATGCCGGTTTTGATGATGATCAACTGAATTTAAGCAAGCAACGCCAAGGCCGCTACGGGCAGGTCATTTCGCCCATTCCAGCCGTTTTTAATCGTTTGGTTGCTGGTGATACTGTGATAATTGGTACGAGGAAATGGCAATTAGTTTTAGGCACGGGCCATTCGCCTGAACACATATGTTTGTATTCGGCGGATGATAAAATTTTAATATCCGGTGATCAGGTGCTGCCGCGTATCAGCCCGAATGTTAGCGTCTGGCCTCAGGAACCATTGGGCGATCCATTAAAATTATTTATCAACAGTTTGAAAGGCTATTTTGAATTAGCACCTGATACTTTGGTTTTACCCAGCCATGATTGGCCGTTTGATAATATGCATGACCGTTTAAATGATTTAATTGAACATCATCAAGACCGATTAGATGAAACATTAAATGCATTATCAGATGGTAAAACGGCTATTCAAGTGATGAATATTTTATTCACCCGCAAACTTGACGATCATCAACTGTTTTTTGCAGTCGGTGAAACCATTGCCCATTTACACAGGTTAGAACAGTTAGGGAAAATAAGTCGTTCAGTTCGATCAGAGGTTACCTATTTTAACCGTTTGTAATGCGTTCAATATCATAGCCAGCGTTATTCCACGATTTCATGCCGCCTTTTAGATGTCGAATATCTGAGAACTTTGCATCGAGTAAAATTTGCAAAGCTAAAGCCGACCTTTCCCCGTAAGCACAATATAAAACCAAGGTTTTTTGGCTTTCATTGACCATTGTTTTCAATAGTCCACCGGGTTGAATAAAGTCATTTAAATCAGCATAAGGCGCATGTAATGAATTGGGGATAATACCGTTTTTTTCACGTTCACTTTGTTCACGTAAATCAACAAATAGTATGTCGCCGTTATTGACTAATTTACGTGCTTTTTTAACAGTTAATGTGCGTGCTAATAAATCTGGTTCTTGACTTGAAAAACCGATGCTTTGATTGGCGGGAACGGCTTCGTCCATGAGTTTTGGATTGGGTAAATTTAAATTATTCATAATTTCAGCGTACTCTTCAGCACTTGAAACCTGTAAACGTGGGTTAAAAGCTTTTTCTTCGCCAATGGTTGACCGGGTTTCACCTTTGTAATCATGACCGGGGTAAACCGTTATATCGTCATTTAAAGTCAATATTTTCCGAAATAATGACTGATAAGCGTCAACGGGGTTGCCGTTTTGAAAATCGGTACGGCCTGTGCCACGGATTAAAAGTGTGTCGCCAGTAAAGATTCGATCATAGCTTAAAAAACAATAACTGTCATCGGTGTGTCCTGGCGTGTAAATAACATCCAGACTTATATCTTCAATTTTAATTTGATCACCGTCTTCGACCCGGATGGATACAACATCGGTGGATGTTTTATCTCCCATTACTGTAATGCAACGGGTTAAATCTCGTAATTGTCCGAGCCCTGTGACATGATCCGCATGACAATGTGTATCGACGGCTTTAACAAGTTTTAAATCCAGTTCTTGAAGGCGTTTTATATAAAATTCCACATGTTCAATAACAGGGTCGATGAGTAACGCTTCGCCTCCATTTTTGCTGCCTAACAAATAGGTGTAAGTCGATGATGTTTTATCAAAAAATTGGCGAAAAATCATAGTATATAACGACTTCCTTCATCATTCAGCTATTTGCGTTTCGGTGGCTGGTTTTGTTCTGTTTTCAAGAACGCCAGCAACCAGTGTTAACAACGGCGGTAAAATGGCCAGCGTTAAAATGGCGGATAATGCAAGCCCGCCTAAAACAACAGAACCTAATCCGCGATAGAGTTCAGAACCTGCACCCGGAAACAGAACCAACGGCATCATACCAAAAACACTGGTTAATGTAGACATGAAAATGGGGCGAATACGGTTGCGTGTGGCTTCCATCACTGCATCGGCCACAGCCATCTTATCGGTTCGAATATGATAAAGCGTCTGATGGGCCAATAAAATTGCATTATTGACAACAATGCCGATCAAAATAACAAACCCTAAAACGGTCAACATATCCAACGGTTGGTATGTATAAAATTCATTAACCCCGGCTAGCCCCAACACGCCGCCTGCCGTCGCTAATGGCACAGATAACATAATGAGAAGGGGGTATATAAAACTTTCGAACAATACGGCCATAACCAAATACACGATGACAATGGCAATGATTAAATTCACAACCATGGCATCCCACGTTTGTGTAAGTTTATCGGCGGTTCCAGATAACGATAATAATACACCGGCCGGTAATCCCGATTTTTGTAAAGGCTCAATGACACCGGATTTCAGTTTATCCAACGCCACTTCCATGGGCATGCGATCAGGAGGAGTAATTTGTAATGTGACGGTTCTGGTGCGCTCCAAATGGCGGATTTGAACAGGCCCGGTTGTGATTTCAAGGTCTGCCAATGAATTGGCGGGTAAAATAGTGCCTGATGATGCCACGACAGGTAAGTTTTCGATGCCTTGAGTTTCCGTCAATTTGTTGTATCGGCCTTTTAACATTAAATCGATTCGTTCGTTGTCAACGGTGATTTCAGCAACCCGGATACCATCATTGTATGCGTCAATGGTTTCACCTAATTCACGGGCACTAATACCATTGTCAGCTAATCGGATGCGATCCGGTATGACCCGGACTTCGGGGGAACCCAGTTCTAAGCCCGGTTTTGGGCGCATTTGTGTGCCTTGGCTACGGGGTAATGCATTAAATGTCATGCCAGAGGCTTTTCTGGCCGTTTCCAAAATAGTTTCTAAGTTGCCGCCACTGATGTCCAGATCAATGGACCGATTGCCACCAATGCCACGACCAAATAATGATCGTTTGCCAATGAAGCCAAAAGTCCCCGGTTCGTTAAAAGCCGCTTTTTTCAAAACCGGAATTAATTCACCAACCCGTGACGGGGTTTCGGCTGAAGCACCGACAAAGGTGCGGTTTCTAGATGCGACAAAGAAAAATCGTTCAATTTTAGCCGGATCATCGGGGCTTGCAACCGGATCAGATGGTTTGACTAATAACGGCATTACAGATTTTTCGAAATCTTTGGCGATATCTGTGGTGGTTTCTAAGTTATAGCCGGGAGGGGGGACAATGACACCAAAAATCAAGTTTCGGTTGCCATCGGGTAAATATTCGAGTTTGGGTAAAAAGGCCCATGTCACCGCGACCCCTAACCCACAAATGACTGTGACCGTTGATATGGCTAATAATTTACTTTGCGTGACTTTTTTAGTAAACATTAAAACACCGCGCACAAACATTTTGGCCAACGGATCAATAATCGGAATTTTAATTTGTGGATTTGTAATGCTGGATGACCCCAGCATATTTTTCGATAAGGCAGGAATAACGGTCGCCGCCACCAATAGGGACAAGATAACAGATACGGATAAAGCAACGGCAATGTCCCGGAATAATTGCCCGACTTCTAGTTCCATGACTAAAATTGGGATAAACACCATCACTGTGGTCAGTGCCGAAACGAATACAGCCGCCCAAACTTGTGACGTGCCTTTATAGGCGGCTTCTTTTCTGGATAAACCTTGTTGTCTCAATCGGTAAATATTTTCAATCACAACAATGGCAGCATCGACAACCATGCCGACGGCAAAGGCAATACCTGCCAACGATATTACGTTTAAGGATCGGCCAAGCGCCGACATCGCGACAAATGCACCAACTACGGATACGGGGATAGCAATAGATACAATTAATGTGGCACTAAAAGATCGCAAAAATAACAGCAACATCAATGCTGCCAAAGCGCCGCCGACAAATATATTTTGTTTGACCAACCCTATAGCGCTGTTGATATAAACTGTTTCATCATAAACTTGACGTAGGCGAATTTGTTGACGTGGCAAAACTTTAACATTTAAATCACGAATAGCCGCTTTTAAGCCTTTCATGACTTTAATGACGTTGGCACCATTTTCACGAACAACACTAATGGCCAGTGCAGGTTGACCATTAAACCGAATACGGGCTACTGGATCTTTGGTACTGAAACGCACTTCGGCAATATCGTTAACCGTGACACGGGCTAATCGGCCGCTTGACGTATCTAAGTTTGAACGTAACACAATTTTTCGCAAATCTTCTAGTTTAGTAAATTCACCTTCGGTGCGAACCACATACCGGCGTTTTCCTTCGTTAACTTCACCTGCTGACATGGATGCATTAGCCGCCCTTAGTGTGCGTAAAACATTGCTAACCGTTAATCCATAACGGGCCAGTTGTTCAGGATTAACAATGATCTCCATTTGTTTTGCCGTGCCGCCATGAATATCAACTCGCGAGACGCCGGGCACACGTTCAAGTCTGTCTTGAACTGTGTTTTCCATAAAATCACCATATTCATGAACAGGCTTTGTATTGCCTTTATCGCGTAACATGACGATCCACGCTATCGGATTGTCTTCACTTCCAGATGTGCGGATTGTTGGTTCATTGGCTTCATCAGGATAGCCATTCACTCGATCAAGCCTGTTTGCAACCAATAACAAAGCTTTGTCCATGTTGGTGCCAATTTGAAATTCCAATGTGATGCGGGCACGGGAATCTTGTGATTGGCTGGTGATCGTATCAAGACCTTCTAAACCTTTTAGTTCGTCTTCTTGTCGATTGGTAATTTCGCGTTCTATTTCGGCTGGTGCTGCACCAAACCATGTGGTTTGGATATTGATAATCGGTTTACGAACATCGGGTGTCAATTGAATAGGAATAGTGAAAAAAGCAACAATACCAAACATCACGATCATCAACACAACGGCAATGACGGCGATAGGGCGTTCGATGGCTAAACGGATTAAATTCATGTTATAATACTCAAATCAACAAACAAAAAAATTATTCTATGGGTGGTTGGGTGTAACCTATTTTAACACCGGGACGAATGCGTTCATTGCCGCGTATAATTGCTAGATCACCAGCTTTCAAACCCCTTAAGACAATAAACCGCTGGCCAATGGATTGTCCTAACTGGACCTCTTTTGATACAGCCTGATCACCAATGGCAATATATATGATGTTTTTTCCTTTGGATTTAATTAATGCGTCTTTGTGAACGCTTAAAACGTTTTGTTGCTCGTCTGCAGGTATATTCAGTGTAATACTTTGGTTTGCTGCAAACGTTAAATTTGTATTTTGTTGGTCAAAATTAAACCGCGTTGCACGGGTTCTGGTTTGTGGATTTTCATCAGGAATAACTGCGCGCACATAAGCCATTAAATTTATCCCATTGTTTAATTGTGCAGGGACTTTTATCCCTGGCTTTAATCCTTTAATTCGAATTGAAGGTACATCGGCTTCTATTTCCAAAGTTGTATCATCGATCAAAGTAACAAGAGGGTCACCGGTTTTAACGTAAGCCCCAATTTCGCTATGTTTAAATACTAAAATTCCAGCATAAGGTGCTGTAATATCGGTGTTTGTCAAATCTAGTCTGGCGATGTTGAAGTTGGCCTTAGCACTATCAACTTCGCTTTCGGCTTCTTTTTGTTCACTTTCAGCCCGCACGATTTCCTGAATTTTGTCTTCTAATCGGGCTTGGGAAAATGCCGGCGAGTTTTTTAATGACCGTAATCGTTTGAGTTCTTGGTTAAGCAATTTAACGCTAGCAATTTTAGTCGTAACACGGGCTTTAAATCTTTGAATATTTGCCTTTTCTAAGGCTAATCGTGATTTAAAACGGCTTTTTGCCAAAGACGCTATAATATCACCTTTTTTAACGCGGGATCCAATATCAACGTTAAACGTTTTAATAGCGCCATTGACTTCGGCGGCAACAACACCGCTTAATTTTGGTACAAATCGACCGATAACCGGGACTGTTTGTTTTAATGGTTGGTTTTGTACGGCATCGACTTTAACCGTCATTATTCTTTCAGTAGGCTTTGGTTTTTCTTGAGCAACTGTGGTGCTTGCAGCCCAAATGGCTACAGTAAATATAGCGACAAAGGTCACAAAATTATTTGCAAATGAATTGATAATGAAAAAAGGCGTTTTATTAAAAATTTTCATGAATAGATTTGTCTCTGGGAAATATGTTTAAACGATGGCATATGACAACTTATTGCATCATATATAATTAACAAGTTTAGTCTTTAGGCTTAATTTTAGTCTTTTGGCTTATTTGTGGTGTCGCTAGGTACAATCAAGAGTTTTCAACTTATTGTGAACGATGTGTTAAAATTACGATCTATTCAAGGAGAAGTTATTGGTAACCTTTGTTTATGGCCATTCTGTTTTTGCAGATCACGATACTGGATTAGGGCATCCTGAATGCCAAGAACGGGCTGTGATTGCTGCTAATGATGTTGACGGATTATCAAATATTAAACTGATTAATGGCAAAGCCGTATCGATTGATGAACTCATTCGGGTTCATGAGGAAAAATATCTATCATGGCTAAAAAACAACGCACCCGCGTCGGGTTCTTTTCAAGTTGATGCCGATACGATTATGTCTCCACATACATATGATGCCATGATGATCGCCTCCGGTTCCGGTATTATGGCTGTAGACGCGGTGATGAAAGGCGTTGCTGAAAATGCTTTTGTTGGTGCCCGTCCGCCCGGCCATCATGCAAACAGTACGCATGCCATGGGTTTTTGTTTTATCAATAATGTGGCTGTAGCTGCTGAATACGCGCGGCATAAATATGGCCTTAAACGTGTCGCCATTTTGGATTTTGATGTTCATCACGGTAACGGTACAGAAGATATTTTTAAGTCTTTAAAAGGATTGTTTTATGGATCCAGTCATCAATATCCTGCATTTCCGGGGACAGGGCTGAATTCATATATTGATGATCATGTCACCATTATTAATGTGCCTATGGCACCGGGCAGTGGATCTTTGGCATTTCGCCAAGCATGGGATAAAACTTTATTGCCGGAATTGGATGATTATAAACCTGAACTGATTATTATTTCAGCAGGTTTTGACGCCCATATAGATGACCCATTGGCCCAAATTAAATTAAAAACGGATGATTACTCATGGATTACGAGACGGATAATGGATCGTGCGTTTACCCATTGCCATGGACGCGTGATATCGTTGTTAGAAGGAGGTTATAGTTTGCCGGCACTTCACGCTTCGATCCGGACCCATGTGCATACGCTTGCGACTTATCTGGCACAACCCTAAAACCTTGCTTGTTGTTCCCTTTAATGAGGATTAAAAATCTTTAGACGCGTGTTAATAATGAAAGAAACGTCATGGAAGAAACTGAAGATAATGATCAAAACAAAGCCATTGAAGACCTTAGTTTTGAAGACGCTCTTGAACAATTAGAAAACATCGTACGCACACTTGAAAGCGGGCGCGGCGCGTTGGAACAATCGATTGATCAATATGCCCGTGGAGCCGAATTAAAAAAACACTGCGAAAAAAAATTAAACAATGCTCGGTCGCGTATCGAAAAAATTGTAATGGATGAAAATGGCATTGTTTCAAGTAAAGATATGAGCGCTGACGGATGAATGCTTTTAAAGTTCAGCTTAAAAATAACGCCAATTTGGTAAGCGGAGCCTTAGATGAGTTGCTTCAAAGTGGAGACGCACCGGAACATCGTTTAATTGACGCTATGCGCTATTCAGCATTGGATGGCGGCAAACGTATCCGCCCTTTTTTGGTTCTGGAATGTGCATCATTATTCAGCGTTGATAAAAAATCATCCGTTCGTGTCGCCGCAGCCATTGAAATGATCCATTGTTATTCACTCATTCATGATGATTTGCCGGCTATGGATGATGATGAATTGCGCCGTGGTAAAGCCACTTGTCACATTGCATTTGACGAAGCAACGGCAATTTTAGCAGGGGATGCGTTATTAACTAAATCATTTGAAGTTTTGGCTGATGCCAATACCCACGGTGATCCGGCTGTGCGTGCTGATTTGGTATTGGCCTTTGCTAAAGCATCCGGTGCAAGCGGCATGGTAGGTGGGCAAATGCTTGATTTAGTGGCAGCAGACCATGCTTTGGACGTACCAGAAATTACTCGCCTGCAACGCATGAAAACCGGTGAATTAATTGCCGTTTCCTGTGCATCGGGCGGGATACTTGGCAAAGCGTCGAAACCCGCCCGGTTAGCTTTACAGGCTTTTGCTCATGATATTGGTCTAGCGTTTCAAATAGCGGATGATTTGTTGGACGTCGAAGGCAGTGCTGATACCGTTGGCAAAGCTGTTGGTAAGGACGAAGCCGCCGGGAAAGCTACGTTTGTATCATTGTTAGGTATTGATCAAGCGCGATCACAAGCGCGTATCTTAGTTGATCAAGCCATAGAACATCTTGTGATTTTTGAAGAAAAGGCAGACAATATTAGAAGCCTCGCCCGTTTTATTATTGAGCGGAAAACATGACACCTGTTTTATTTGCATTTACTTATGCTACATAGAAATTTTTTAGGATCGTAACCGTGACGAATAAAAGCGCGACACCTCTTTTGGATTTGGTTAAAAAACCAGCCGACATCCGCGCACTTTCAATGGATGAACTGAAACAATTAGCCGATGAATTGCGCCTAGATACCGTCCGTTCCGTGTCGATTACCGGTGGGCATCTAGGCGCCAGCTTAGGCGTTATTGAATTAACGATCGCTATTCATCATGTTTTTGATACCCCCGATGATCGTTTGATTTGGGATGTCGGGCATCAATGTTATCCTCATAAAATTTTAACAGGCAGGCGCGATCAAATGCACACCTTGCGCCAAGGTGACGGATTGTCAGGTTTCACCAACCGTAATGAAAGTTCCTATGATCCATTTGGGGCAGGGCATTCATCAACATCGATTTCAGCAGGTCTTGGTATGGCTGTTGCTTCGGATTTAAATGGTGATAATCGTAATGTTATCGCTGTTATCGGCGATGGGGCCATGACGGGCGGCATGGCTTACGAAGCCATGAATAATGCGGGGTCCATGGATGCCCGGCTGATTGTAATTTTAAATGATAATGATATGTCCATTGCCCCACCTGTTGGGGCCTTAAATAATTATTTGTCACGTTTGATTTCGTCACGCCCGTTCCGATCCATGCGCCATTTTGCTCGCGATGTGATGAAAAAATTCCCTGACCAAATAGAACAAGCGGCAGCAAAAGTCGATGAATACGCCCGCGGTATGGTTACCGGTGGTACATTGTTCGAAGAATTAGGTTTTTATTACGTTGGTCCCGTTGATGGGCATAATCTGGACTATCTTGTGGCGATTTTTAAAAATTTACGAGATGATGTGGAACCTGGACCTGTACTCATTCATGCCATCACTGAAAAAGGTCATGGTTATGAACCTGCTGAAAAATCGGCCGATAAATACCACGCAGTTTCAAAATTTGATGTGGTCGATGGTAAGCAATATAAAGCCAAATCCAATGCACCATCTTATACCAATGTTTTTGCTAAAGCATTAATTGCCGAGGCCGAACATGATGAAAAAATTGTGGCTATAACCGCTGCGATGCCGGGCGGCACGGGCATCGATAAATTTTCAGAAAAATTTAAAAACAGGACCTTTGATGTTGGTATTGCTGAACAACACGCGGTGACTTTTTGTGCGGGCATGGCGACCGAAGGATTTAAACCTTTTGCCGCGATCTATTCGACTTTTTTACAACGAGCGTATGATCAAATTATCCATGATGTGGCGATACAAAAGTTACCGGTGCGTTTTGCTATCGACCGTGCCGGTTATGTCGGGGCCGATGGCGCAACCCATTGCGGGGCATTTGATTTAGCCTATTTATGTACGGTTCCAAATTTGGTGGTGATGGCCCCAAGTGACGAGGCCGAATTGATGCATATGACCGCAACGGCCGTAAGAATTGATGATGGTCCGTCTGTTATCCGTTATCCTCGGGGCGAAGGCGTTGGTATCGAATTACCTGATCGCGGTACTGCGATCCCCATTGGCAAAGGCCGGATACTCAAACAAGGTAATAAAATTGCTGTTTTAAGCATCGGTAGCATGTTAGCCCAAAGCCTTAAAGCAGCCGAAGAATTATCAACAATGGGATTGTCAACAACAGTTGCCGACGCTCGTTTTGCCAAACCATTAGATGAGCAATTAATCAAAAATTTAGCTCAAAATCATCAGGTTCTAATTATGATCGAAGAAGGGGCAGCAGGCGGTTTTTCCGCTCATGTTTTACATTACCTTGGCAATTTAGGACTATTGGATGGTGATTTGAAAGTCCGTTCAATGACCATGCCTGATTTTTTCATTGAACATGATCGTCCTGAAAAACAATTGGAAATTGCGGGACTGACGGCGGATCATATCGTTGAACATGCGTTGTCGGCCCTTGGGCGAACCGAAGACGCCAAAACATTTATGGCGCAAAAGCGAGCTTAAACCATCCAAAAATTTCGCCTTGATCAATTGTTGGTTGACCGTGGCCTTGCTGACAATAAAAGCAAGGCTCAAGCCTTAATCATGGCCGGGCTGGTTTATAGCGACACAAAACGATTGGATAAACCGGGTCAACAAGTCAAACTGGATTTAGCTGTTAATATTAAAGGCAAAGACCATCCGTGGGTGTCTCGTGGCGGATTAAAACTAGATCATGCCTTGAAACATTTAGGCCTGTCATTAAACGGTTTGATAGCCGTAGATATTGGAGCGTCTACTGGCGGATTTACGGATGTAATGTTAACACATGGAGCCACTCATGTTTATGCCGTCGACGTCGGGCATGGACAATTTGCCTGGAAATTACGTGAAGACTGCCGGGTAACTGTATTAGAAAAAACCAATGCCCGGTATTTAACCTCTGAAATTATACCGGATGCCGTAAATTTTATTGGCTGTGATGCCAGTTTTATTAGCCTGAAAACGGTTTTGCCCGCAGCGATGGGATTAGCGGCCCCAGGATGTGTTATGGTGTCTTTGATCAAGCCACAATTTGAAGTGGGACGCGGTAAAGTCGGTAAAGGCGGCGTGGTCAGGGACACTGAGTTACACAGTCAAGTGTGTGATGATATGAAACAATGGATAACAGATATGGATGGATGGTCGTTCAACGGTATTATCCAAAGCCCTATACAAGGGCCGAAGGGTAATATCGAATTTCTATTGATGGCGATTAAGAAGTGATCTGCGCTCAATAGAAAATACCAAGATTATTCCTGAATAGGGTAGCCGGCATCATCCCAAGCAATTAGCCCACCCTTCATTGAATAAGCAACACTATGTCCAGATTTTATTAATCGTTCACCGGCATCAATAGAACGTTTACCAACAGCACAGAACACGATCAGTTTATTATCTGTGGGTTGTTTGATTTTATCCGCCTCAAATTGTGACAGCGGGAAAAAATCGGCCCCATCAATTTTTTCAACAGCATATTCATGTGCTTCGCGCACATCCAGCAAGTTCGCTGTACCCGATTGCATCCATTGAAATGCCGTATGCACATCAATTTCAATGACTTGTGTGATTGGTGTAGTTTCTATGTGTTGATTATTTTCAACGGTGATTGGACTGATAACGTTCATGATAATTCCTGGATGAATGTTTGTTGCGTATATTATATATATTAACATTTTTATTTGTCAATATAATAATATTACTAATTTTTAATGTAATTAAATGAATTTGGTATCAATGATATGAAGGGTAATATGTAAATAAAAAATAAAAGTTGCGGTTGAATAAAATAAGAGATAAGTTAAAATGAATTAATTAATACAATCTAAGGGGGGATTTATGGATTTAGTTATTCAAGCTTTTACAAAAAACTATTTTAATTTTAAAGGTAGGGCCCAACGTAAAGAATTTTGGCTTTTTTTTCTTATATACATTCTCGCATTGATACTTTCGACTGTTTTAGATGTTACCGTATTAAATGGTGATCTCGAAACAACAAGTCTTCCTATCACAATTATTTTTAGCCTTGTTACTTTTATCCCATATTTTTCAATTACTGTGCGCCGTTTGCACGATATTGGGAAATCGGGTTGGTTTTTGTTATTGGGATTAATCCCGCTTATAGGCCCTTTAATTTTACTATATTTTTATCTTAAAGACAGTGAACGAGAAGATAATAAATATGGGCCGTCACCAAAATTTTCAACGGATACACCCGCTGTTTTTACGTAGGTATTGCACATCCTCGTACGAACGTAATCGTGCATGCTAATCCGAATTGGTATCAGTTTTTGTGCGCACGTAAATATGGGCGTTTTAAATCAAAGGTAACCTGACTTGAAAATGAAAAGCTTTTTTAATTATTATTTAACTTTTGCGGGACGCGCGACACGCAAAGAGTTTTGGTTGTTTAATCTTTTTTTCGTCATTTTTACTACAGCCGTCGCCATAATGAATTTTTCTTTGGCATTTAAGGGCGGAAATAATCTTATTTTATTTTTGTCCGTTATGTTCTTTATCTTGATGGTGTACTTGCTGATCGATGTAATTATTCGCAGGTTGCATGATATTGGAAAATCTGGGTGGTATTATTTTATTGGATTGTATCCAATCGTTGGTCCGCTATTTCTTATATATACATTCTGCAAAGACAGTCAGAAAAAAGACAATAAATACGGTTCATCGCCAAAATATACCAAACAAACATAATTTAAATGAAGGGGCTGTCCTAGATAACGCATAAAAGGTGTTATCATGGACGGTATGAGAAAAAGTCGTTTAAGTGTCTACAAACAAGATCGCTTGATTGAACATTTTGTGTCTGGTTCTACAGCGCGCACGGCTGCTGCTTTGGTTGGCGTCAACAAAACAACGGCAGCTTATTTTTTCCATCGCTTGCGTGAAATTATCACGTTTGAGATTGAAGCAGAAAGTCATGAAGTTTTTGATGGCGAGATCGAGGTTGACGAAAGTTACTTTGGTGGCCGCCGTAAAGGGAAAGGTGGCCGAGGTTCTGGCGGAAAAACCCCTGTGTTTGGCCTTTTAAAGCGTGGAGGAAGGGTCTACACGAAGATTATCCCGGATGCCTCATCCGCCACCTTGCTGCCGATCATAAAGCGAAAAGTTATCCCAGATAGTATTGTTTATTCTGACTGCTGGCGTGGGTACAACGCGTTGGACGTATCTGACTTCAAGTATTTCCGCATCAACAACTCCGTACTTTTTGCAGACAAAAAAAATCATATCAACTGCATTGAGAATTTTTGGAACCAGGCCAAGCGGCATATGCGTAAATTCAACGGTGTTCCGAAGGAGCATTTTGGCCTATTCTTGAAGGAATGTGAGTGGCGTTTTAACAACAGTGACCCGTCATTCCAATTGGTACAATTAAGACAATGGGTTAGAAGCTATTTGAGGTAGTTATCTAGGACAGCCCCTAAATTAATATTGAATTATGAAATATAATGCGATCAACGTGACATTGCGTGGTATTCTGGATTGGGCATCATGTCCAACCCGTGTGCCATACGGTTGGTGTAATTAAAAAACGCAACCACATCGGAAATATCAAAAATATCGCCGTCAACAAACCCTGCATCCCGTAATAAGGTGCGGTCTGTATCACCTATATCGTGCGGGGTTTTGGTTAATTTCCAAGCATAATCCAACATCACACGTTGCCGATTTGAAAGTTTTGCCACACGGTAATTTGTCACCATCATTTCGCCGAGTTGTGGATCGTTGGATAATTGGCGCACGGCTTGCCCGTGGGCGATCAAACAATAATAACAACGGTTTGCTGATGATACGACAACGGCAATCATTTCTCGTTCTAGCTTGCTTAGATTACAATTTTCATCGTTCAACATAAGCTCGTTGTATAATTGTGTGAAGGCCCTGAATTTTTCTGGTTTAGCCGTGTATGCTTTTAATACATTGGGAACCATCCCTAATTTTTTCTGGCAGATGGAAAAATATTTGACAATATCTGTATCTAACTGATTGTCATCGGGCAGAGCGATTTTTACAACATGATCGGGTTGAGGCATGATTAATCCTTATATGAATAGACGGTCATTTAGCCGTTTTGCCCACGGTGCCGCATTAGGTGGTCAGCTAAAACACAAGCCATCATCGCCTCACCAACGGGTACCGCACGAATACCAACACACGGGTCGTGACGGCCTTTGGTAATGATAGTGGTCTCTAAACCTTGTTTGTCGATGGTTTTTCTGGGTGTGAGTATTGAACTGGTGGGCTTGACTGCAAACCGGACAACAATTGTATCACCATTTGAAATGCCGCCCAAAATGCCGCCCGCATGATTGGATGTGAATTCAAGTCGACCATCATTCATTATCATTTCATCGGCGTTTTGCTCACCGGTAAACGTTGCTGATTTAAACCCTGCACCGATTTCAACACCTTTGACGGCATTAATGCTCATCATGGCGGATGCTAAATCCTGATCAAGTTTCCCATAAATAGGCGCGCCTAATCCAACGGGTACGCCAAAAGCTTGTATTTCGATCACAGCGCCAATGGATGAGCCGCTTTTACGAATTTCATCCAGACGTTTTTCGAACGCCGGAACAGCGGCGGCGTCTGGTAAAAATAATGGGTTTTGATTTACCTGATCCCAATCACGGATGTTTTCATCTACAGCCATATCGCCCATTTCGACCATGGCGCCACGAATGGATATACTGTTGCCGAGTATTTTTTTAGCAATGGCACCAGCTGCGACCCGCATGGCGGTTTCCCGGGCCGATGAACGACCTCCGCCACGATGATCGCGAATGCCATATTTTTCAGTATAGGTATAATCCGCATGGCCGGGGCGGAATTTTTCAGCGATATCGCCATAATCTTTCGACCGATGGTCTTGGTTTTCGATTAACAATCCGATGGGGGTACCAGTTGTTTTGCCTTCGAACACGCCCGATAAAATTTTGACGGTATCAGGTTCTTGGCGTTGGGTTGTGTATTTGCTAGTACCGGGACGGCGTTTATCTAAATCTTGTTGAATATCGGCTACGCACAATTCAATGCCAGGCGGCGTTCCGTCAACGATACAACCGATAGCCGGACCATGACTTTCTCCGAAACTGGTAAATCGAAAGAGGTGCCCAAAACTGTTATGTGACATGAATAAAACCCAATTTACACCACAGAAATATCAGGCGCGTCCACGGCTTTCATGCCAACAATGTTATATCCGCAATCGACATGATGGGTTTCGCCGGTGACCCCACTTGATAAATCAGATAACAGATAAACACCGGCACCACCAACATCGTCCATATTAACGTTACGGCGAAGCGGGGAATTATATTCGTTCCATTTAAGAATATAACGGAAATCCCCAATCCCCGAAGCGGCCAATGTTTTCATGGGGCCGGCGGATAATGTATTAACGCGAATATTATCTTTACCCAAATCTTCGGCTAAATAGCGCACGCTGGTTTCAAGAGCAGCTTTGGCAACACCCATGACATTGTAATGAGGCATCACGCGCTCTGCACCAAAATAGCTAAGAGTGATCAGGCTGCCGCCATCAGTCATTAATTTTCGGGCGCGCTGGCAAATAGCCGTAAAGGAATAGCATGATATGTTCATGGTCGCTGTGAAATTTTCAAGACTGGTATCAACATATTGACCTTTTAATTCATTTTTGTCGGAAAAAGCAATGGCGTGAACGACAAAATCAATCTTGCCCCATGATTTTTCAATTTCTGAAAATACTGAGTCCATGCTTTCACTATCGGTGACATCACATGGCAATACCATTTCTGATCCAACGCTGGCAGCCAAAGGTTCAACGCGTTTTTTCAAAGCGTCGCCTTGATAAGTGAAAGCAAGCTCGGCACCTTGAGCATGAAGTTTAGAGGCAATGCCCCACGCAATGGAACGTTCATTAGCAACGCCCATAATTAATCCCTTTTTTCCAGACATCAGGGCTGCAGCAGAATTCATGGTATTCTCTTTCGGTATTATTTACAGAACAGATTTTTAAAAACTTGATTTAAGATATGATCACAATGCAAGGTTGATATGACTGCACACCAGAACCATAGTAAATTAAGTTAAAGATCGTACACTTTCCAACGGGGAACGCAAAAGACCTTTAATCACATTGTGTTGCCATTTATTACACTTTGATGACGAATATTGTTAAATGCCTTATTATTAGGGTGACTAGTATAATCAATTTTAGCAATGCATGCGATCATCAAGCGTCGCAATCGTTGCAGGAAGATAAAAATGCAATTAAATAAACATAAACTGGACGAATCCAATAGAGATGCCAAGGACAAAAAAATGGAAAAATTGTTACTATTGGCCGGAGCGTTCATTGGATACGTCATGCGCCGTTTTTTTGTTGACCGTTGTTTGCGGATGGCCGCTGGACTAAGTTACACGTCTCTGTTGGCTGTTGTGCCGCTGAGTGCAATCGCTTTTTCCATGCTTGCGGCATTCCCCGTATTCGAAGGCATGCGAGAACAATTTCAAAATGCCGTGTTTGCAAATTTATTGCCGCAATCAGCCGAAGCTATGCAAAGCTATTTAGATCAATTTGTGCAAAATACGACCAGTTTGTCGGCTATAGGGATTATTGCGTTGGCAGCCACGGCGGTTTTGTTATTAGGCGCCATCGAAGCCGATATGAATGAGATATTTAAAGTCCGTAAACCAAGACGACTGGTGCCTCGGTTGCTGGTGTTTTGGTCGATGATCACTCTTGGTCCGTTATTATTGGGGGCAAGCTTTTCATTATCCACTTACTTTTTTGCAGCTACCGAATGGATGGGGCTTGATTTGTTTTCAGGTCCCCGAGGATATTTAAGCAAATCCTTACCTACTTTGATTTTAATTGTTTTGATGTCGCTGTTTTATGTGGCTGTTCCCAATAGGCCCGTAACTGTAAAATCTGCTCTATTTGGTGGGATCGCGGCCGGTTTGCTGTTTACAATACTGCGGCAAATTTTTGGCTGGTATGTAGCGACATTCCCGACTTATCAAAATATTTATGGCGCATTATCTGTCGTACCCATTTTTTTGGTCTGGATGTACTTGTCATGGGCTGTTGTGTTGTTGGGTGCTGTTGCCACATCAGTAATGGATGAATGGAAAGTGGCCAAAGGCCGACCTTTGTTGTTGAATAATCAACCCGTACCATCATTGCAAAATGCAATTTCTTTATTGACTATTTTTTATGATGTTGCTGCTAACAGAGGTGAAATTTCAAGAGAACAATTGCTCAAACTTTCAGGTCTGGATGAAATGACAAATGATCGAATTTTGGAAAAACTGAAAACAGGACAATTGGTCGCAGAAACGGCTGACGCTAATCTCGTGTTATGTCGGGATTTGTCGACGGTAACATTTTATGATTTTTATAAATTATTCAGATTGGTTACTGCATCAAAAAACGAGCAACTAATCAATTCAGATGAGATGAACAAGGTCTGTTTAGCAATTCAAGAAGCTGGGACAAATGCCGGATCGATAACGATGGCAGACCTTTTAAAATCAGAAAGTACTTAATTTTATTCGTTTTCTTTGTTTCGTCCCGTTATCGTATATGGCTTTTCATCAAACCAAGTTTTAATAAAATCTTTGAATTCTTGATCAGGTTTAGACGGTAAAACGACGCGCAAAGTCACGTATTGATCACCAACACCATTCTCTTTATCGCCATTTGCAGGTTTGGTTGTTTTAATCCCTTTTCCTTTAAGCCTTAAAATGCTGCCGGTATTTGATCCTGAGGGTACCGTTAACGTAACAGGACCATTCATTGTTGGCACATCGACTTTTGTCCCTAATATGGCTTCTGGTAAGGTCACGGGGAAATTGATGTGCACATCATTGCCATCCAACTGAAATGTTGGATCAGCTAGAACATGGATATCGATGAGTGCGTCACCGGATGTGCCGCCGCCTAATCCTGCCATGCCCTGACCTTTTAAACGTAGCGTTTGCTGATCACTTGTGCCTGCAGGGACATTAATTTTTAAACGTTTGCCGTTGGTCATGCTGATATGTTTGTTCACTCCAGTACAGGATTCTGCGAAACTGATAGTTAAACTGTACTCGACATTAGCGCCGTTTATTTTAATTCGGCTTTTGGCCGAGCTTTCGCTACGTTTATTATCTTTATAAAACCGATCAAAAGGTGATTTGCGCCTGCTTTTGCTTGATGATTTTTTCCGGTTGCCATGCATATCAATATCACCGCGATCAAATTTTGACCGTAGCGTTGTATCGGATAACAGCTGATAGGCTTCTGCTATATCTTTAAATTCTTCTTCGGCATGGGGATTGTCGGGAAATAAATCGGGATGGCGCAACCGAGCCATACGTCGGTAGGTCTGTTTGATTTCATCGCTGCTGGCACTTTTATTTGTGCCTAAAATTTTATAGGGGTCTTTCATGTAACGATGATCCGTAAATACAGTTATTCAACACCGCACTATGGCATGACCAACTGTGCTTGGTCTATGCAAACATCTATAAAAAATTCAAACGGTACGAACACTCAGTGATGGGTTTATACCGTTGGTTAAAAATTATGAATATTTGTTACTGGGTTATTTTCCAAGTTCCATCGGACTGTCGACAGGCTTTGCCTTGGGCGTTTTCCTGTTTGCCGTCGACATTGATCGTGCTTTCAAATTCACGGCAAGCCTGTCCTGAACTGGCAACGAATGTTTTTGTCGGCGTTACAGTTCCGGAATTCCCACTGTCCGGGTTGGTCCACGTACTCGATTGACCATTCTGACTGTATTCCAATGATTTTTGCGTGGTGTCTTGGGCTGCATCACGGTCGGCTGCATCTAAAGATGCCCCTAATGTGTTGCCTAAGTACCCGCCTGCCAATGCGCCAATTGCGGCTGCTGCGATTTGTCCATTGCCGCCACCAAACTGCGCTCCGACCAGCACACCAGCGCCGGCACCTAGCAATGTGCCTATGGTTTCTTTTTCACGTCCTTGATATGACGCGCATCCTGATAATGTCAGTAGTGCCAAAACGAATGCTATTGCTTTTTTATTAATTGAAAGAGTTTGCATAATTTGCATCCTTTGTTTTGTTGAAAACAGTAATAAAGGTAAATTACTTAAACACCATTATAACATGAAAATTTAAGTTTTTGTTGTTAATAAAAGCGCTGTTTTAATCAAAATTCAGTGATTATAATCGCCTATTCAAATTACATTAAATTGATAGAGTTAAAATCACTATAATCGTCATTATAATTTGTATAAGCGAGTTTGAATGTGAGCACGATCACAAAAAACAGTAATCCCATTGAGCTATTCAATGACTGGATGGAAGATGCGAAAAAATCAGAACCCAGTGACGCCAATGCTATGGCCCTCGCTACATCAACACCGGACGGCTATCCTTCTGTACGCATGGTGCTGCTCAAAGATGTAAGTGAAAAAGGATTTGTTTTTTATACCAATCTTACCAGCAGAAAAGGTAAAGAATTAAATAATAATAATAACGTAGCGCTTTGTTTTCATTGGAAATCTTTGTCTCGGCAAGTTCGCATAGAAGGCCCGGCAAGTCTTATCGACAATGCAGAGGCCGATGTGTATTTCAAATCCCGCGCACGACTTAGCCAAATTGGGGCTTGGGCTTCCAAACAGTCACAAGTATTAAAAGGGCGCTTTGAATTTGAACAACGGATCGCTAAATATACGGCTAAATTTAATGTGGGGACTGTACCAAGGCCTGATTTTTGGACCGGTTTTCGGGTCAACCCCAAACGCATTGAGTTTTGGAAAGATGAACAATTCAGATTGCACGATCGGTTTGTTTTTACCGTAAATGATAACACATGGGAACGGCAAAACTTGTATCCTTGATTTTTTTTATAATTGATTGATTGAAATGAACGAAACGATACCTAAAACGGCACCACAAGATAATAATCGCCAAAACGCAGATCGATTAATGCGTTTGGCGACGTATGCCTCTGTGACTGTAGCTGTGGTTTTGATTGCATCTAAATTTGTCGCTTGGTTGTACACGGATTCTGTCAGTTTATTGTCGACGTTGATCGATTCAATTTTGGACGCTGCGGCATCCATCATCAATTTAATTGCCGTTCATCATGCATTGCAACCGGCTGATCACGAGCACAGGTTTGGCCATGGCAAAGCCGAAGCGTTATCAGGATTGGCACAGTCTGCGTTTATCGCTGGCTCCGCCGTGTTTTTGTTAGTTGAGGCCGGACAACGCATTTTTAATCCACGTCCCATCGAAAATACAGAAATTGGTTATGGGGTGATGATATTTTCTATCGTGTTGACGGTTGTGCTGGTTATTTTTCAGCGTTATGTGGTCAATAAATCTGGTTCGGTCGCTATTAGTGCGGACAGTTTACATTATCAAACCGATGTATTGATCAATTTATCCGTCATCGCGTCGCTTGCCATCGTCAGTCAGTTTGATCTGCCGTTGGCTGATCCTGTGATCGCTTTGGCCATTGTTTTTTATATTGTACGCGGTGCCATGCAAATTGGGCTTAGCTCGCTGGATATTCTGATGGATAAAGAATTACCCGATGATGACCGCCAAAAAATCAAATCGTTGGTTTTAGCCGTTGACGGTGTTTGCGGGTTACATGATTTGCGCACCCGTACATCCGGTACCCAGGTTTTTATTCAGATGCATGTTGAAATGGATGGGCGTATTTCATTATCAAAAGCCCATGAAATTGCCGATAAAGTGGAATTAGCAGTTAATATTGCCTATCCTCGTGCCGAAGTCATCGTTCATGAAGACCCAGAAGGCATAATCGAGCACCGTGTAACTTTTTAATGGTTTGATCAATGCATCAAGATACTGTCATTGAATTCCTGAAAAACCCAGATAATCACGACCTAGTTGTTACTGATGTTGATGTTATTGAAACGCATATATCGTTTGTTTTTATTACCAATAACCGTGTCTATAAATTAAAACGCACTGTACATTACCCATATTTGGATTTTTCTTGTTTGGAAAACGTAAATATTATTGCCATACAGAGATATTTATCAACAGGCGTACAGCACCTGATCTTTATATTGGTGTTGCCGCTGTTGTCTGTGATGGCGCTGGTAAATTTCACATCTCCCATGACTTGGAATGTGCAAATTTAAAACAGGAAAAAGATAATCGAGTCGGTGAATATCTTGTGGTACTGAAAGGTTTTGATGAAGCAACTCTATTCCATAAACTTGCCTAATCAGGACAATTAAACAGGGCACTCATTGAACAGCAGTCCATAACAATTGTTCAATTTCACAAATCTGCAAAAATTATTAATTGTAACGGATCAATAATCACCAAAGGTATTATTGATAACAACGGCCTTAGTTTTAATAAATTTGTTGATGATGAAAAGATCGATAAAAAAGTTGCTTTATTACAAAAACGAACTCTTAGCCGTTATGAACAATTACATAAATATTTGAGTAGTTGCAGCCAAAATGGTCGTATTCGCCTATGTCATGGTGATTTGCATCTGCGTAACATTTGCATATTTGATGGGAAACCAACTTTATTTGATGCGATTGAATTTAACGAAGATTTCTCAAAAATGGATGTGTTTTACGATCTTGCATTTTTAATCATGGATTTAGATAAGCAAAAACATCGACGATTAGCAAATTTTTGCACGAATACTTATATTGATCGATCAGGTGATGTGGATGGATTATCTGTGTTGCCAATATTTTTATCACTTCGTGCGGCCGTTCGTGCTCATGTCGGTTTTGCCGCTATTAAAAATCAAAATAAATTAGATTTGATTTCAATCCAACAACACAATAATGCTACGCATTATTTAGACCTTGGTATTAAATACTTAAAACCTATGGCCCCTGTTTTAGTTGCAGTCGGCGGGCTATCCGGGAGCGGCAAATCAAGGTTGGCTCGCGAAATTGCACCAGACATTGGTTTAGCCCCGGGTGCGCGCGTCATAAGAACCGATGTCATGCGTAAACAATTAATGAAAGTTGATTTGTTGCAAAAACTAGCTGCCTCTGTGTATGCACCGGAAAGGACACAGAAAACCAACAGCGCCTGTTATTAGCAAACTATTTTTGCTATAAAAATGGGATAATCAGTTGTTTTTGATGCTGTTTTTGTTAAACCTGAAGAGCGCATACTCATCCAACAACTTGCACAAAATTTAAGTATCCCTTTTATCGGACTGTGGCTAGATGCGCCTTTGGACGTTCGAAAAAAAGGGCGGCCCAGCGAATTAATAACGTCTCCGATGCGGATGTCGATGTGCTGAACAAACAAATGAATAATAATGTTGGTGTTATTAAATGGTTTATAATTGATAGTTCTGGATCGTGCCAAAAAATGTTATCAAAAGGGCAGGACGTCATTAGTTCGTCGATTATTCAAAACTCTATGTAAAATGTATCATTCTGAAAAATATTGTTTTATAATATATCAGTAATAAGTTTCTCTGTTAAAAGTTTATCTCATACTTTACCTCAAGTAATAAGGAGACATTATTATGGCTTTCCAAAAAATCCTTATCCCGCTAAATGGCAGAACCGACATGAGCCTTACTTGTGATAAAGCTTTTGAAATCGCGGCAGAATTTTCATCTTATATCGATGCCTTGTTTATCCGTCCCGATCCACGTGATGCGATCCCGTTGTTAGGGGAAGGCATGTCGGTTTCAATGATCGAGGACATGATTTCTATTTCAGAACAAGAGGCCGAGAAATGTGCAAAAATATCCCGAGACACATTTAACAAATGTGTTGATGGGATGGGGATCCAATCAAAATCAGCATCATGGATTGAAGCCAAAGGATCAGAAGATGTAACCGTGGCGGATTTTGGTAAACTTGCTGATTTAATCGTTGTTTCAAGACCCATGGAAAATGAAGAAATTTCATCGTCAAGTATGGTCAATGCTGTACTTTTTGAAACCGGGCGTCCTGTGTACGTTGTGCCGCCACTATCTTCATCATCAAATGTAAATGCTGTACCTGCTCACGTTGCCATTTTTTGGAATGCCAGTTCTCAATCTGCCCATGCTGTTGGCGCAGCGATGCCGTTCCTTGAAAAAGCAAAACGTGTAACTGTTTTTACAAGTAACAATGATGCATCTTTATCACCTGCCCAAGATATCGAAGCATATTTGAAATGCCATGGCATCCTGTCCAATAGACTATTTCTTGACGATGGCATTTCAACCGATGCTGAAACCATGTTAAACAACGCCATGGATTGCGGTGCGGATTTATTGGTGATGGGGGCTTTTACCCATAGTCGAATGCGACGGTTTATTTTGGGCGGGATGACCAAATATGTGTTGGAAAACGCAAAAATTCCGTTGTTTATGGTTCATTAGTTTTTTTTAAGCAGTAAATATGATCAAAAAAATATCACTTCTTTGGGTGCTCGTCATTGTCACGTCAACTATGATGACAGGAGGTGTAATCGCTGATGATTTAAAAGTCATAAAAGTTGCAGCAAACGTTTATGCGCTTGTTGGTCAAACCACACAGCGATCATCGGTAAATTTAGGTAATAATGCGAATTTTGGCGCGATAATAACAAATACAGGTGTTGTTTTGGTTGATTCAGGCGGCAGTTTGAATGGAGCCAAACATATTGAAAAAATGGTGCGTCAATTTTCAGATAAACCGATTATCAAAGTTATCAATACCGGCGGACAAGACCATCGTTGGATCGGCAATGATTATTTCAAAAAACAAGGTGCGGAAATTATCGCCTCAACGGCTGCCGTCGAAGACCAGCAACAACGTTCGAACCTGCAGTTTGAAATTATGGCAAATCTGATCGGTGCTGATTTGTTTAAAGGAAGCGAAGCGGTATTTGCAGACAAAACATTTGATGAAACTTTGTTATTGAACGTTGGCGGCACGCGGATTGAACTTTACGCAACACAAGGATCACATACCCAAGGCGATGTCTATGTTTGGTTGCCGGATACAAAAACGATGTTCACTAGTGACTTGGTTTACACCAATCGGATACTGGGAATTGCTGATTATAGCGTTTTTTCAAATTGGATTCCGGCTTTCGAGAAAATGGCCGCATTTAATCCCGTTGTCGCCGTTCCGGGACATGGTATGCCCGGACCTTTGTCGCTCATGAAAACCGATACGTATGATTATTTGGTCAATTTACGTGATAAAGTCACCGCCGTGATCGAATCCGGTGGCGAAATCGCCGATGCTACTGTGGTTGATCAACAACAATTTAAATATCTGGAAAATTTCGATCAATTATCCAGACGCAACGCCCAACAGGTGTTTATCCAGCTTGAATTTGAATTGTAAATCGCTGTAACAGAATTAATTTTTACCTATACGTCGATCAAGGCTTTAAACTGGATTGTGATTGCCCTAACTTAAGCGACATGGATAGTGGACGCAAAACAGTTATTGTCACAGGGGCTAGTCGCGGCATAGGACATGCGACGGCTCGGCTGTTTCTTAGCCGGGGGTGGCGCATTATTACCTGTTCGCGTGATGATATCCCTGATGCTTGTGAACGTGACCCTAATTGGACCTGTCATATTCCAACGGACCTTGGTGACGGGGAAAGCTTGGATGCGTTTATTGAAAAAGCTAATCGGGTTTTAGGTGACGAACCATTACATGGATTGATTAATAATGCCGGGATGTCACCCAAAACGTCTTATAAAGAACGACTTGGTTGTTTAAATGGTGATTTGGATGCGTGGCGTGATGTGTTTGAACTTAACTTTTTTGCACCACTGAAATTAGCTCGAGGGTTTGCCGCTGCATTGCATAAAGGAAAAGGCAGTATTGTTAATATTACCTCAATTGCTGGGCACCGAGTGCATCCATTTGCCGGATCAGCGTATTCCACTTCAAAATCGGCTTTGTCAGGGTTAACGCGTGAACTCGCCCATGAATTTGCGGCATTGGACGTGCGCGTTAACGCTATTGCCCCCGGAGAAATTGAAACCGGTATGATCCAGCCTGAATACGAAATGTTAATACCGCGTATTCCTATGAACCGTATGGGCACCGCCGAAGACGTTGCGGGAACAGCATTTTATTTATGTTCGGATGACAGTGCATATGTCACCGGAAGCGAGATGTGGGTTACCGGCGGGCAACATATTTTCTGATGCTGTTGGTGGTCACAAAATAATGAGCAAAAAAAAACCAACCCGTGAAAATGCTGTTTTATTTCATCATCCGGATGGTGTTGAAACCAGGCGCTCGCAATTGATGGGTCGTCATGCAGCGGGGGAGGGATTTTTGCAAGGCTATGTCCGTCATTCCGGGGTAAAACAATTTTTCTGTCAAGCTATGGAACAAGACCATTTTGACGATTTCAAAAACCGGGTATCAAATCTAGATGACGATGAACGGGACTGTCAATTTGTTCCATTGGATACGTTAGCGGGGGTCAATGGGGCATCGACTTTACATTTGCCGGGACCGGGATTAGCCCCGTTTGCATGGCGAAGGCGGTCTGTTGGCGGTCGGAGTTACAGCATTACCGGCCTTAACCATACAATTTCATCGGACGCGGTGATGGATGGCTTGGGACAATTGTTAACAGCCCCTGTACAGTCATGGGACGCATTAATTTGCACATCCAGCGTTGTTAAGTCGACGATCAACCATGTGCTGGATAATTGGAGCGACTATTTAGCCCTACGTTTTTCTATTGATGCAGCCAAAAAACCTAAACCAATTATTCAGATGCCGGTCATTCCATTGGGTGTTGATTGCAGGGCCTATAATGTGGGCGACGACCATGATCGGTACCGGATGAATATCCGCCAAGGTTTAGGCATTCAAAACCATGATGTGGCAGTGCTTTATTTCGGACGGTTAAGTTTCCATGCCAAAGCCCACCCGTTGGCCATGTTGCTGGGATTAGAAAAAGCCGCCATCGATACAGGGCGCAAAGTACATCTTATTCAAGCCGGGTGGTTTGCAAACGAGGCCATTGAAAAAGAATTTCGCGAAGCCATGCGTAACTTTGCCCCCACTGTTAACGGTATTTTCCTTGATGCCAGAGAAGAAGATGTAAGGTTTAACGTTTGGTTCGCAGCTGATATATTTACATCTTTATCAGATAATGTTCAGGAAAGTTTTGGGCTAACCCCCATCGAAGCGATGGCCGCTGGTCTGCCTGTGGTGGTTAGCGACTGGAATGGATACCGCGATACTGTGCGGCACGGATTGGACGGGTTTGCTGTACCAACGTGGATGCCATTGACCGACAGCGGTGGCGATCTGGCAATGGCTCCTGAATTGGATTTTTGTCCTGATGGTATTGATAAAGCTTATAACCACTTTTGTGGTCACATAAGCCAGTGCACAGCCGTCGATGTCGAAGCCACGGCAACAGCATTTCGCGAATTGATTAGTAGCCGTGAATTACGATTAAAAATGGGTGCATCCGGGAAAAAACATGCTCAACAAAACTTTGATTGGTCTGTTGTTGTTCGGTCGTATCAAGACCTGTGGCGTGAACTCGCCCATATTCGCAATAGAGAAGATGAAACCGCAGCGATGTCCGGCGGTGGCATTATCCATCCATTAAAGGATGACCCGTTTTCCGTGTTCAAAGCTTATCCAACAGGCATTATCGAAGGCGAAACACGTGTTCATTTGGCGACAAAAATTTCTGCTGGTGGGGAAGGGCGATTGGGAGAGCGGTTAAACGTTTTATCGCAATCAATGATGAATAATTTTGCCCTTCGTTTTATGCTTGATCAAAAAGATATGTTGTTCATCCTCAGCGTTATCGATGAAAAAGGTAGTGCCAGTGTTTTTGAATTGGCCGAATTGGTTGACGAAGACAAACGCTATCGTTTGCCGCGAAGCTTGGCATGGTTAGGCAAAGTTGGTTTGTTAAATTTTACAGCGGCCCGAAGCGGAATAAACGCCGCTGATAATACAGGTTTAGCCCCGGAAAAATCAGAAGTTCAAAGATTGATGGATTTAGGCACCGCTGCTCGGCTGCGAGGCGTGACCAAATCGGCCAAAACATATTTCCAGCGGGCCGTTGATGTTGAACCTGATCATGCTATTGCCAATACGCAATTGGGAGAATTGTTAGCCGAAGAAAAGCGATTTGATGAAGCCATAAGACGGTTTCGTAAAGCGGTGATGCGCCAACCAGACTATTTACATGCGCACCGGAATTTAGGCAAAGCTTTAACATTATCGGGTGATTTGAAATCGGGAATTGCAGCATTGGAAAAAGCCATTCGTATTGGTGTCGATGATAGCGAAAGTCATTATTTGTTGGGGGCTGCGTACAGGCGGGCGGCAAGCCCTAATAAAGCTGTCCCATTATTGGAAAAATGCTTAAAATTAGATGGTCCCAGCGTTGAAACTAAATGTCATTTAGGGTTGGCTAAAAAATCATTGGGAAAATCAGAGCAGGCCATAAAAATATTCAATGACGCTTTAACAGAACAGCCTGCAAATATCTATGTTTTATCTGCTATTGCCAGTATGGAAATTGAGCAAATAGGTATAAAAAATACAAATCTGGCCATAAGAACAGAGACACATAAAAAACCAGCTAAAAAAATCGGATTGCACATTTTAAATGCGGAACACTATAAAAATCTACGGCCCTTATTTGATGCATTAGTTGAAAATCATTGGCCGTTAATTAGCGGGGACGCCCGGGAATTGGTTGAATTTGATCCTGATATTGTGATCGTTGCGGGTTCCCAATCTAATACATTACGTAATATGATGAAAAACACACGTTTTGTCCATATTGGTGACACTGTGGTCAGTAAAAACAACGCTCATATGCGTGAAAAAATGGGTTCTGCAGATTATTGTTGTGTATCCGGAAAACCATCCTTTGAAGCTTTGGCCGATACAGGTATTTTAACTGAAGACTGTATTTGGATGACGGGTTTTTTACCAATGGACCCACTGTTCAATGTAAATAAAACCAAATCACCCTTTAAAAATACGTCCTCATTAAAAACAGTTTTGTTTTGCCCAAGTTTGGCAACCATAGAAACCACACCAGCATTTATGGGTGAACAGGTGCTGGATGTTTTACTTACAACTGGTCAAAATGTACGTCTGGTTATTATGCCTCATCCAACTGTTTTTGACTGTCGTCCTGATTGGATAAGCCATTGGCAACAGGTCGAACAAAGTTATGAAAATTTTCAACTTATCAATGATCATTTGCTGAATATTGAACACTGTATGTTACATGCCGACGTGCTGGTCAGCGATCAAATTGATCTGGCTTGTCGATTTTTACCTGTTAACAAGCCTGTTGTTTTATATTCACCAAACATAAGTGATTTAAAAAAACATGGACTGTCAACAGATTTGACTTTGGATTATTTAAGCGATTTCGCGGATACGGTTGACGACATCGAAGATTTAAGCAGCGCAATTTTAAAATGTTTGCGGCACCCTGATCGTCGATCTGATATTCGCGCTCGGTACCGTGACTTGCTATTCTCAAGCTATGATGATGGTCACAGCATCGACCGGATCGTTGATAAAATCACTGACATTAACCATTCGCCATAAATTTGATTATGATTTATCCACAGTTTTTAATAGATGTGGTGATATGGTAGGATTTACTTACTATATATAGTAGTCTATGGTTTGGCTTCCTAATGATCGATCACAGTAAGTACATGGGGGAATTAGCTCTTCCCGCAGTTCAGGATATGGATAATGGCTAAGCAAAAATCAAATATACCCGGCAACCAACAACCGGTTGATAAATCCAGACAAAATAAAGCCGTCGCCGATCAATTAGGTGCTGTTGTGCCGGGAACGGTTTATCAACCTGAAAACACCATAGCTGATACGCAACACGATGCTATTTTAAGAAAAAAACCCTTTCATTTACGCTACCGTTTGTTAGCATTTTTTGGTGTTATTTTAACGGCGATTTGGTTGATGGCCTCATACCAGATCATTGAACTTCAATTGGGTTGGAATAATATATTTGAATTGCTGCCCCATGAACTTGGTGGTTTGGCTGCTGGCGTATTAACTCCGGTCGCTTTGTTATGGATGGTCATCGCATTTTATGAACGCGGACGCGCGATGCGTTTGGAAACCGAAGAATTACGCTGGCACATGCGGCGTTTGATATTCCCCGGCGATAGCAGTAAATCTCGGATGATGGAAATTACTGAAATTATGCGAGATCAAGCGCGCACGTTAGGCCGCGCCTCCGAAGAAGCCGCAATGCGGGGTGAAAAAGTTAGCGATCAAATTCGTAAACGTTCACTGGAATTGTCACAAGTATCAGAAGACGCTGATTTGCGAGCTCATGCCATTGCCGAAGCTTTGCGCCGACAAACCGAAGACTTGTCTCATGTTACGTCCCAAGCCGCTGAACGTTCCCGTCATGTGGGTGAAACATTGGAACGCAATGCCAAAGATTTGGTCAATGCATCTGACCGGGCATCTGGACGTGCCGAAGAAATTACTGAAACTTTACGCCGGCGCGCTGAAGAACTATCAGAAGCTTCTGATTATGCTAGTTCACAAACTCGAAAATCTTCGGATTTGTTTCATGAACGCACGGAACAATTAGAACAGGTAGTTGAGCAGGCCAACATTAAAACCAAACATTCTACGGATTTATTACAAGACCGGGTTGATACGTTGAATGAAGCATCAGAAGATGCCAGCAATTTGATCAAAGACAGCGCCGATACTTTGCAAGCCCATACACACGATATGGAATTAAAAACCGAACGGGCATCAAAACAAGTTGATGCCATGCGTGATACATTGCGCCGCCAAGTTCAAGAACTAGAGCATGTATCTTCTCAAGTTGATCATCATACCACTGATATAGCCGAAAACCTAAAAGACCATTCAGAAACTGTTGTTGAAACCACTGATTATGTGACACGCCGGGTTCGTGAAATGGGTGAAGCTTTGCAACAACAAAGTAATCACTTATCAACCTCATCGGAACAAGTGCGTTTGGACATTAAAAACACGGGCGACGCCATGCATAAACAAGCTCGGGAACTTATGGGCTTTTCTGATCAAGCTGATGCAAAAACAGGCGTTGTCAGCGAAAAAATTGACCGTTTGTCACAGGATTTGCAAACTCTATCTAATAAAGTGCTGGTCGATGTGGAAAATGTGGGTGAACAGATTAAACAACGTACCGATGATGTGGAAGCCGCATCTGAACGTGCATCACGGGCGGTTGGTGAAACCGGTGTTCGTCTAGCAGCCCAAGCCGATGCCGTTACTCAAGCATCCAATCAAAGTATTTTAAAAGTATCATCTTCAGCTGATGTTTTACGTCAGCGCGGTGAAGAATTAAATGCTATAGCTGAACGTGGGACCCAAAAAATAGGTGGCGCTTTGGATGCGTTGATCAAAGGGTCGGAAGATGTTGCTCGAGTTTCGGAAAAAAGCGTGGTTGATGTGCATAATGTTATTGATGGCTTAAGTAAATCTAAGGACACGATTGCTCAATCAACGGAAAAAAGCCAGCAATTGGCCGATGTTTTCAATCGACATTTGGAAAAAATTACAGAGACATCTGAAACGGCGACACGGCGACTTGTCGAGCTAGGAGATGAAATAACGCACAAAACGCGTGATTTGGATATGAACACGTTAAAAACCATGTCTGAAGTCGAAAAAGTTGCAAAATTGTTAGAAGGACAATCCAATCAATTGTCCAGTGTTGCATCTAGGGCCGCCACCATGATGGTTAATACTGGTGAATTATTTGAACACCGGGCTACTGAATTAGATACAACAATGGCAGGAACCGAAGTAAGGTTGGGTGTCGTTAGCGATGAAATGCATCGGACTTTGGCATCGGTTATGTCCGCATCGGATGGCGCATCGCAAAAAATCAGGGGCATGGTTGAAACGCTTCGTGATAGTGCAGAACGTGTAAAACATGTGGGGTCCGAAGTTCAGGCTGATATTGACCAAGTGGGCGGTGTTTTTGACAATCGTTCTGAAACGCTAGCCGTTGCATCGGACAGGTCATCACAATTGTTGACATTGGTCACCGAGGTCATGTTGCGACAATCCCAAGAATTGCAAACAGTATCAGAAACGACGGCCCAACAAATGGATGATTTGGGTATAAAATTTGAACAACGGACCAATGATTTGGATGTATTGTCAATTAAAACCAGCCAACAAATGTTGGTGGCGGACAAAACATTACGTTATTCTGCCCAAGGGTTAGAAGAAGTAACCTTAAAAAGTGCCCAACATATGCAAAATATCAATAACAGTATTTCGGCTACGTCCCAGTCATTAGAAGACAAGTCATTAAGCGCTATTTCACAAATTACATCTGTTTCTTCATCAATGCATGACAATGTCGAATATGCTACCTCGGCTTCAACGCGGGCTGCGACAAATTTACAAGGTATTGCTGATAACCTTAAGCAGCATATCAATGAATTGGATAGTTCATTGGATTTGGCCCGTGACCGTTTTGATGATGTTGGAAATGTTTTGCACCGCAGTTCACAAGATTTAACAACAGCTTATAATTCAGCATCAACACACGTTCAATCCTTTGCCGATACATTGCATCAACAATCCACCGGGTTAAGCAAATCATCAACCGAAGCTGCCTTGCAATTAAGCCGCGTTGGGGACCATTTAATGGAACGATCCCACGAATTGGGACGCAGCACTGAAAAAGCCGTGCAATTGATGGGCTTGGTGACCGATGCTTTAAACCGCCATTCGGACGGCGTGTCCGCATCATCAGAACGGGCATCACAACAGATGACATCATTGGGGCGGACCATGACCGGTCACGTCGAAGATATGGAAATATCTTCTGAACGGGCGATCACTGGCCTGCGGTCAGTGGGCCATGAATTTAACAAGCAACACCTTGAATTAAATTCAATTTCTCAAAAATCCGTTTCTGATATCGGGGATGCTACAAATGCATTCCAAAATAAAACTGAATTGATGAATTCAGTTTCTGATGATGCCATATCGAAACTGTCTCGGGTTGCGGAAACGATATCTCAACGATCTTCCGAAGCCACCGTTGCTACAGATTTGAATGTCGGTAAACTTGGCAAAATAACAGAACAATTCAGTGATCAATTCAAACAAGCAGGTAGCCAGTCTGATCGTGTTATGGAACGTATGGAAAATGCGACCGAAGGTTTGCGCCGCCAGCTCTATAACATGACCGCAACATACCAGCAAACCGAGCGCGGGGTTAATTCTTTAAGCGATCAAATTAACCGCCGTTCCGGTGAATTGACGGCCGCCGCAGAAGCCGCATTAACCAAAGTAACAACATGGGATGAACACGTTAAGTCACAAACCGAGGCTTTTGGTATTGCAACTGAACAAGCCGTTGAAAACGTTTCTAAAGTTGCCGATGTGTTAGAAACAAGAACAACTGATTTGCGTCAAGTCACGGGTGATGCGGACAGTTTACTGGAAAGCCTGAAAGAGCGTGTTAATGAAGTTGGTATTGACGATTTCTTGCATCAAGCGACCTACATATCCGAACGTTTGCAATCTTTGGCCGTCGATATGAACCGTGTTTTAGAAACCACCATTAGCGAAGACGATTGGCGCCGCTTTAACAAAGGTGAACGTCATGTCTTTGTGCGTAAAATGCTGGGTTTCCGGGAAAAATCTAAATTGCAGCAAATTCGCGATAAGTATCAACAAGACACTGAATTCCGCGATTATGTCAGCCGTTATGTGGATGAATTTAAAGGCTTGATGAAAGAAGCGTCAAAGCGAGATCAGCAAAGCTTGTTAAATACAACATTTTTGTCTTCGGATATCGGTAAAGTCTACATGATTTTAACCCGCGCCATTGGCCAAGAATAATAACTTAATAAATACATTGAAGAATAGGCTCGCTTTCGATATTGGGTAGATCGACTTGGAACAAGGACCGATCATTATGACCCCGGATCAATCACTAATCATTGAAAAATCTTATAAAGCCATCATCGTGTGGTTATTTGTTATCGCTTTTATGGTTTTTGTGATGATTGTATTGGGGGGCGTGACTAGGTTAACACAATCTGGGTTATCCATGGTTGAATGGAAACCCATTAGCGGTTGGTTGCCGCCGATGAATTTAAGCGATTGGCAAGTTTTGTTTGATAAATATCGGCAATTCCCGGAATTCGCACAAAATAATTCGGATATGACTGTATTCGATTTCAAAAATATTTTCTGGTTAGAATTTATCCACCGTGTTTGGGGGCGTTTGATCGGTATTGTGTTTTTATTACCGATGGTCTTTTTTTTATTGACTAAGCAATTAGCCGGTAAAATCGCGGTTCATGCTTTTATCATCTTTTTATTAGGCGGGCTTCAAGGTGGTTTGGGCTGGTTTATGGTCAAAAGCGGTTTGATTGATGAACCAAATGTCAGTCAATACAGGTTGACCGCGCACCTTGGGTTGGCCGTTGTTATTCTTGGTTATAGTTTAACGCTGTCATTTGATTTAATAAAAAAACAAAGGCCCATTGTTTCGATTGCCGACGCATCACCTTTAAATATGATCAGATTTTCTAATCTTATTTTAGGAATGGTCTTCATAACTTTATTATCAGGCGGCTTTGTCGCCGGATTAGATGCCGGATTGGTCTATAATACGTTCCCGTTGATGGATGGTCAGCTAATACCGGACGAGGCATTTGATTTATCGCCTTTATATTTAAATGCATTTGAAAATGTCGCCCTCGTTCAATTTGATCATCGCATACTTGCCATAACGACAACAATAATCGTTATTATTTTTCGAATAAAATCGATTGGTTTGAATTTACCAGGGCGTAGTTTGTTAATCAGTAACTTTTTAACTTTGATGGTACTTATTCAAGCTGGACTGGGTATTTCCACAGTGTTGCTAGCAGCCCCTATTACCCTTGCGGCAACTCATCAGGGTGGTGCGATTATTCTTTTTGCATTGGCTTTATGGATGAGCAGGGAAATGAAGTCATGTAACATCACTTGTTCATAAAAAAAACAACATTTGGCTATTTACCCTGTTAAGGCCGTAATAAATGTAGCAAAATAAATAAATTTTTAAAAATGGGGATAGGGTATGACGGAAAAAAAATATCGGTTAGTCACGAGAAGCGATTTTGACGGGTTAGTATGCGCAATTCTGTTAAAAGACACAGGTATCGTTGATGACATTAAATTCGTTCATCCGAAAGATATGCAAGATGGCACGATTTTAATTACAGATAACGATATCACAACTAATCTGCCCTACGTCGAAGGTGTGCATTTGGCTTTTGATCACCACGCCAGCGAAATCAAGCGTGTTGGTAGCCTGATGGAAAACCATATCATTGATACCAAGGCCCCAAGTGCGGCGCGTGTGGTTTTTGATCATTACGGCGGAAAATCGTTTTTTTCAAATATTTCTGACGACTTGATGTCAGCCGTCGATAAAAGCGATGCTGCGATGTTTTCTCAAGATGAGATACTTAAACCCAAAGGCTGGGTGTTAATGAATTTTTTGATGGATTCACGTACCGGTCTTGGTCGGTTTCGAGACTTTAGAATCTCCAACTATCAACTGATGATGGACTTGATTGAATTTTGTCATGACCATGATATCGATGATGTGTTGGCATTGCCCGATGTTCAAGAACGCACAAAATTATATTTTGATCATGAAGAAAAATTTATAGAACAAATTAAAAATTCTACATCAATACACAAAAATTTAGCCGTATTGGATTTAAAAAATGCCGATTCAATTTTTGCCGGCAATCGGTTTATGATTTATGCGCTTTATCCCGAGACCAACATATCGATCCATGTCATGTGGGGACTGAATGAACTGAATACAGTTTTTGCTACGGGTAAATCCATTATCAACCGAACATCAAAAACCAATATCGGCGAGTTGATGCTGTCCTATGGCGGCGGCGGGCACTTTAATGCCGGAACCTGTCAGGTTGAAAACGAAGACGCAGATAAAGTGCTCGGTGAATTGATTGCCCGTATCAATCAAGACGGTTAGTGTGTCTTATTGTTTAATTTTTTAATTTAAAGTCAGAGAAACCCTATGAGATTTAAATTCAGGCCTCCCCCGTTGTTAACAGCCATTCTGGTTGGGTTTGTATTATTTTCATCCGTTAGTGCCTGTACCCGTGATCAATCTCCCATAACGCGGGTTCTCAACGCTCTCTATAACAAAGACACACAATTACCGGAAGCAACTCTGCAAGAATTGAAAGCTTTTGTTGATGTTTATAACCGGTATGCCAAAAACCCCGAAGACTTAGATAAATTAAACTATTTCAAATATGCTTTTTCTCGCGTCAGGCGGTCATATGTAAGGTCTGTTAATGACCGTGATTTGGTTAACAATGCCATCAAAGGCATTGAAAAATCAAAACCGCTGGCCGGTGGTGTTGAAAACGCTGTGCTCATCGAGAATGCATTATCAACAATGGTGGCATCATTAGATCCGCATTCATCGTTCATGAATGCACGTGCTTTTCAGGAAAGTTTTGTGCAAACCCGTGGTGAGTTTGGAGGATTGGGTATCGAAGTCACCATGGAAGATGGTTTTGTTAAAGTTGTCTCCCCAATCGAAGACACCCCAGCGTCCCGTGCGGGCCTCAAATCCGGTGATTTAATAACCCATGTAGACGGTGATGTTGTCCAAGGCAAAACGTTGGCCGAGGCCGTGCGTACAATGCGAGGCCGCCCGGGAGAAGGCATTAAATTACGCATTCGCCGGGAAGGTGTCGATGATTTTGATGTGGAATTGATCCGCGCAATTATTACAGTTCGCGCTGTCAAATGGCGAAAAATTGATGACATTGGTTATATTCGTGTATCACGTTTCAACGAACAAATGGAAGACGGTATTATCCGTGCTTTCCGTGAGTTGCGTCAACAACCTGGCAAAAAACTAAACGGTTTTGTCCTTGATTTGCGTAATAACCCGGGTGGATTATTAACCCAGTCTTTGAAATTGTCTGACGCTTTTCTTAATGATGGCGAAATTGTTTCTGTTCGTGGTCGTGATGCATCTGATAATCGGTCTTTTTTTGCTGAAAATGGCGATTTGGCTTTAGGCTTACCCGTTGTGGTATTGGTTAATGCAGGCTCGGCATCGGCATCAGAAATCGTTGCCAGTGCATTGCAACAAAATAACCGGGCCATTGTTATGGGTGCCAGAACTTTTGGCAAAGGGTCGGTGCAAACAATAACACCGCTTCCTGTCGAAGGTGGCCTGCGTTTGACAACTGCTTTATATTACGCTCCATCGGGGCAAACCATCCAAGCCCGTGGTGTCGTACCAGATATTATTGTTACACCCGTTGAAAAAATTAAAGCACGCCACGAGTCCGATTTGCCGGGGGCTATTCCTGCTAAAAGTACAAAATTGGAAAAAAATTCCCCAAATGTTGTTGAAACAAAGTGCCCTATAATCGAAGACAAAAAAGACTATCTTTTAGGATGTGCAATTGCTTATTTCGATGCGGGGACAACGGCTAAATTCTTGGCTTCTTATGCACAAAACAATCAAAATATGTAATTTTTAAAAATACATATTCTCGTTTTATATATTATGGTTTATAGTGTCATAAAAAATAGGTACACCCAAAACTATTAACAACAAACCTTCCGGGGATAGCAATCAGTGACTTCACAGCAAAAAATTGATACATCACCTAGCATTGGTGATGATGTTAAAACCACGACATGTTATATGTGTGCATGTCGTTGTGGTATTAAAGTTCATTTGCAAAACGGTAAAATCCGTTACATCGAAGGCAATAAAGACCACCCGGTTAACAAAGGCGTGCTGTGTGCTAAAGGATCTGCTGGAATAATGAATTTTTATTCACCAGCAAGACTAAAAAAACCGTTAAAACGTGTTGGCCCCCGTGGAAGCGGTGAATTCAAAGAAATTGATTGGGATGAGGCTTTGGATATCGCAACAGGCTGGCTGGCCCGAACGCGTGCGACTAACCCCAGAAGCTTGGCTTTTTTTACTGGCCGTGATCAAAGCCAGTCGTTAACTAGTTTTTGGGCGCAGCAATTTGGCACGCCGAACTACGCAGCACACGGTGGTTTTTGTTCGGTTAATATGGCCGCAGCCGGGCTTTATTCTATTGGCAGCGCGTTTTGGGAATTTGGCGAACCGGACTGGACAAATACAAAATATTTCCTGATGTTTGGCGTTGCCGAAGACCACGATTCAAACCCGATTAAAGCCGGCCTTGGTAAACTTAAATCCAAAGGTGCTAAATTTGTATCGGTTAACCCTATCCGTACTGGGTATTCCGCCATTGCCGATGAATGGTTAGGCATTAAACCGGGTACGGATGGTTTATTTGTAATGTCGCTTATTCACCAATTGTTGCATGCGGGAACCATCGACGAAGATTATTTAATCCGTTATACCAACCTGACTTATTTGGTTGTTGACAATAAAGGGCAGGCCAACAACGGGTTATTTGCCAAGGATAAAGACGGGAAACCGTTGTGTTGGGATAGCGATAAAAATCTAGCCGTCGATGCCTCAAAAACGGGTATTAAACCGGCACTCGTTGGTGATTTCACACTTAAAGACGGCACCAAGGTTGTGCCTGCATTCCAAAAAATGGCAGAACGTTATCTGGATGATCGATATGCTCCGGAAAACGTAACTGAAACCACAGGTATTGATGCCGAAGTCATTCGCCGGATTGCCTCTGAAATTGCAGATGTGGCTTTTAATCAATCCATTGAATTGGATATCGAGTGGACAGATTGGGCTGGGCGTAAACATGACAAAGTCATTGGCCGTCCCGTTAGCATGCATGCCATGCGTGGTATATCGGCCCATAGTAACGGTTTTCATACCTGCCGAGCTATCCACTTATTGCAATTATTGCTGGGTTCTATCGATGTGCCGGGCGGTATGCTTTATAAACCACCTTATCCGAAAGCCTTTAATTCATTGCCCAAACCGACTGGACGGGATCATCATGTTAATCCTAACACGCCGCTTGCTGGTCCGCATTTGGGTTTCCCACAATCGCCTGATGATTTGCTTGTCAACGATGACGGTGAACCAGAACGCATTGATAAAGCTTTTTCCTGGGAAGCACCATTAGGCATCCACGGTTTAATGCATATGGTCATTTCCAATGCGTGGAAGGGCGACCCATATCCGGTAGATACATTATTCATGTACATGGCGAATATGGCATGGAACTCATCCATGAATACTTCGCGTATGATGGAAATGTTAACCGATAAAGACGAAGAAACCGGGGACTATAAAATCCCGCGCATTATCTATTCTGATGCTTATTATTCGGAAATGGTGGCCTATGCAGATTTGATTTTGCCAGACACCACTTATCTTGAGCGTTGGGATTGCATATCGCTGTTAGACCGACCTATATCATCAGCCCATGCTGTTGCTGATGCTATCCGTCACCCCGTTATAGAACCCGACCGGGATGTACGACCCTTCCAAGATGTGTTGTTTGATTTGGGCGCTCGGCTGGGATTAAAAGGCTTTATGAATGACGATGGTACACCGACCTATCCGGGCGGTTATGCTGATTATTTAACCAACCACCAACGACGCCCTGGTGTTGGTCCACTTGCCGGATGGCGCGGTGAAAATGGTGAAAAATCAGGTGTCGGTGACGTCAACCCAGACCAATTGGACCGCTATATTGAAAACGGCGCTTTTTGGAAACAAGACATTGATCCATCGCATCAATATTACCGTATGGCTAATAAAGGCTATCTGGAATGGGCAAAAAAAATGGGTTTTGTCATGTCGACAGATCAAATTATCCACCGCATCTACTCCGAAGATTTGCAAAATTTCAGGCTGGCGGCTGAGGGTTTTGGCGACAAACAACCACCTGAACATTTAAAAAAACGGGTCCATGATTATTTTGACCCATTACCATTTTGGTATACGCCCATCGAACAAACGGTTGTTGATAACAAAGAATTCCCGTTTTTTGCTTTAACCCAACGGCCTATGCAAATGTACCATTCATGGGGTGGACAAAATGCTTGGCTTAGGCAAATAACTGGAACCAATAAACTCTACATGTCCCGCAGCAAAGCTGAACAGATGGACATTGATAACGATGACTGGGTTTGGGTGACCAGCCGCACGGGTCGCATTCGTGTTCAAGTCGGGCTGATGGACGGCGTTCAAGAAGACACCGTTTGGACGTGGAACGCTATTGGTAAACGCAAAGGCGCTTGGAATTTGGATAACGATGTTGATGAAACAGAAACGGGGTTTTTGTTAAATCATTTAATATCCGAAGATTTGCCAAAGGACGGTATCACTTTAACCAATTCTGATCCGGTTACGGGACAAGCCGCTTGGTTTGATTTGCGGGTAAAAATTGAAAAAGCCGGGCCGGACGAGCCGGGGCAATCGTCGCCACGGTTCGAGGTGTTGCAACGTCCACCTGGAATGCAGCCACCACCACGGGTACTACGGTACGGTAAAAAATTCCGCAATCAACGTAATGCGGGAGATATTTCATGACCTGTCTACCAGAACAAGGCCCGCGTCAACTCGGGCTCGTCATTGATTTAGACATTTGTGTGGGATGCCATGCCTGTGCCGTTAATTGTAAAGAATGGAACACAGGCGGACATATGGCGCCTTTAACCGACGTTAACCCATACGGCAAAGATGTTGTTGGTGTCTGGTTCAACCGTGTTCATGCGTTTGAAGCGATATCTGAAACCAATCCTTCACAAAATATGACTTTTCATTTCCCAAGATCTTGTTTGCATTGTGTCGATGCGGCGTGTGTAACAGTTTGTCCCACCGGGGCATCCTATAAACGCATTGAAGACGGTATTGTGTTAATTGATGACAGTAAATGCATTGGTTGCAAATTGTGCTCTTGGGCATGTCCATACGGTGCACGCGAATATGATGCTGACGAAGGCGTTATGAAAAAATGTACCCTTTGCATTGACCGCATTTACAATGAAAATCTGGAAGAAATTGACCGTGTCCCGGCATGTGTTTCAACGTGCCCTGCAAATGCGCGGCATTTTGGTGATTTTGCTGACCCCAATTCGAAAGTGTCACAATTGACTAAACAACGGGGAGGCGTGGAATTGATGCCGGAACTCGGATATAAACCGACAAATAGGTATTTACCGCCTAGGCCACGCGTAAACACGGCAAATAAAGACATCACACCTATCCAGACAACAAAAATTGAAAACCCGTTGTTGCGCTGGGTTGATCAAGTTTTATCCAGATAATCGGATTTTAAAGTACAAAGGTATTTCTTATGCAACCAGCATTTTCTGTTATTTTCTTTACCGTTTTTTCTGGCGCGGGTTATGGTTTGATTGCGATTTTAGGCGTGGCCCAACTGTTAAACCTTGTTAAGCTCGATTTTGGTTTTGGCATAGCCGCTTTTTTATTAGCATTAACGGGGATAACCGTTGGCTTGTTAAGCTCCACATTTCATTTAGGCCGTCCGGAACGGGCATGGCGCGCCGTCAGCCAATGGCGTTCGTCATGGTTAGCGCGAGAAGGCGTCGTTGCTATTCTGGCTTATGGTCCGATTTGTCTATTCGCCTTGATCTGGTTGTTTGCCCCGGAAAGTTATGGGACAATAATGCTGCTTGTGGCCGGATTAAGCGTACTGTTGGCCATCATTACCGTTTATTGTACGGCACAAATTTATGCATCCTTAAAAACCATACGCCAATGGCATAATCCATGGACTATAGCTTTGTATCTTGGGTTAGGTCTAAGCACAGGCGGTCTGTGGTTTATCATGTTATCCAGCGTTTTTATCGGTTTTAATATCGTTTTTATTCAAGTGGCCTCAGGTTTATTAATCATATCTATGTTTATTAACTCTCGTTATTGGAATGCGATTGATAACGACGTATCACCATCCACATCAGCAACGGCGACTGGGTTATCCGATGATTTTATCGTACGCCAAATCGAAAGCCCGCATAGTCAGGATAATTATTTGCTAAAGGAAATGGGTTATGTTATTGCTCGAAAACATGCTCATAAATTGCGAAAAATTACGGTGCTAACGGCATTTATTGTGCCTGTAATTTTACTTTTGATCTCACCATTTATTGCAGTGTTCGCTGCGAATTTATTCATCGTTTTAGCCGCTTTGATCGGTACGTTTGGCATTGTGCTGGAACGCTGGTTGTTTTTTGCCGAAGCCCGTCATACGGTGATGCTGTATTATAATAATCACGATTGAATTTTATTGTTATGATCATGAAACTGATCTTATTGAACGTTTTTAAATCGTCTAATTGACAGTCTTTAATCAATGCTTGTATATTTATTGCGTCTGAAAAGAAAAATCATAATGGACGCACTTCATAGAGTTGACCGGTTATTCGGCGCTTAATGAGGATCATACAATGGCCGATACAGTGAATTCAGCTGTCGCCTCTGAAACTGTTAATCTTACCGCTACTGGTGAAGATAGTCTCTCTATGCCCGAAGGATTTGATCTTGCTACGGCTAATTTTGAAGCCGTCGGCAGCGATCTGGTTTTGACAGCAGCTGACGGGTCTTCCGTTGTTATCGAAAACTATTATGATCAAGCACCCCCACCTCAATTAACCGGTTCTACTGGTACCGAAGTTCCCGGTGATATGGTTGTGCAACTCGCACCACAAGGCGGTACAGAAATTAGTGCAGGCACGGATAGTGATAGCCCCTCATTGGTGGTTGATAGCGACAATGTGTTATCCGGTACCGACGGCGATCCCATTGGTAATGTTGAAAATATCACAGGCGCGGTTGTCGCCATTCGTCCCGATGGCACGCGCATCGAATTACAAGTTGGAGATCCCGTTTACCAAGGCGATATTTTAGAATCCGGGCCTGATGGTGCGATTGGCGTGTTATTGGCTGATGAAACGACGTTTTCCATGGCCGAAGACGGACGCATGGTGCTGGATGAAATGATCTATGATCCCGGCACTCAGGAAGGTTCTGTATCATTATCTGTATTACAGGGAGTGTTTACTTTTGTATCCGGCCAAGTCGCCAAAACCGACCCTGATGCCATGACTTTGGATACACCTGTTGCGACCATTGGTATTCGTGGAACGCAAGTGGGTATTGAAATACTACCTGATGGTACGGTTGATGTCGTGCTGATGGAAGAAGCCGACGGCTTTGTTGGTGAAGTTGTGATTTCAAATGATGGCGGGTCGCAAGTGATGAACGGCGCCAATGATTTCACAAATATTCGCAGTTACGATAGTCAACCTGCCGAAGTTACCACCACCAACGATAATAACGTCGTTACCCAATACGGCAATGCTCTTAAATACTTACCGACCCAAGACAGTACAGGGGACAGCACAAGCGGTAATACTTTTGGTTTGCAAGAAGATACCCTAGACGAAGCGGCTATAGATGATCTAGCAAATTTTGAAACAGCGGCCGGTGGCGAAGAAACACCAACTGAATTCATTGATGTGACGACCAATGAAAACGTTGATGTGCTTGTTAATAGGACTGAAACAACTGTTGAAAACCAAGGTGTAAAAACTCAAGAAACACAAGAAAACATAACGACAGAAGAAAACGAAGTCGTTACGACCCAAGTCCAAGGACCACCCGCAGCCGAACCTGGACAACAAGTCATTGTAGGCCCTGAAGGTACGGGTTTTGTTCAAGTACCCATCGAAATCGAAGAAGCCCGATTTGTTGGACCTGTTCTGACGGGTACCGTCACAGGTGACGTTGATTTATCCGATTTTGCATATCCTGTTGATTTAACGGGCAGCGAAGGCGCTGATAATATCACTACAACAGAACAAAAAGATGTTGTTCGAGGTGGTGCGGGCGATGATGTGCTGGTTGGCGGCGGCGGCGATGACATCATGTCCGGCGGTACGGGTAATGATGTATTGCAAGGTGGTGCTGGCGCTGACACTTTGGATGGCGGTGCGGGTAACGATCTACTCGAAGGCGGCGCAGGCGGAGATACTCTTGATGGCGGTACGGGCGATGATGTTTTGGTTGGCGGTGATATTGGCACGGGTACGACGGTTTCTGTTGATGATTCAGGTAACATCAATTTAACCACAAGCGGCCAAACCACCCTTGTCACTGATGATACGACCATCGGAGCCGGGGATGATTTTCTGATAGGCGGAGATGGTCAGGATATTTTAATAGGTGGTTCCGGAGATGATATCCTCAATGGCGGTGCGGGTAATGACATTCTACTTGGCGGTACGGGTAATGATGTTCTTGATGGTGGTGCCGGTAATGATATTTTAATTGGTGGTGCTGGTGATGATCTATTAATCGGAAGCGACGGACAGGATATCATTGACGGCGGCGCAGGCTTAAGCGATACCATTTCATTTGCAGAAGATACATTGGGCGTCACCGTTGATTTAGCTCAAGGTTTTGCAGAACACATTGAAACGCTTGCTCTTGGCGATCAAGTTACAATCCGTGGATCTGTTTTAAATGTAGAAAACATCATTGGCGGCAGCGGCGATGATGTTTTAATCGGTGACGCAGCTGATAATATCATCACAGGTGGTGCCGGAAATGATGTTATTGTCGGTGGTGGTGGTGCCGATACGGTCGTTATGGAAGGCACATTCGATGGCACGACCATTTCTTTTGACCCTGTTAGTGGTGTCACCACATTAACCGGACCAAATGGTGAAACAGATATGCTATCCGGCATTGAAACCGTGCGATTTGACGGCGCAGATGTGTCGCAATTTGTTAACATTCTAGGTGCTGTTGTTGCCGAAGACAATCCATTAACCCTTGATATTACTAACGTTCTTGGTAGTGCAATTAGTACAGCCGAAAGCATTATTGTATCCGGTGTGCCAGATGGCGCAAGTCTGAATATGGCAACGGAAATTGACGTTCCTGTATTGGATGTTAATGGTGACCCTGTACTTGACGTTGGTGGTTTTCCTGTAACTGAAACCATTTCCGGACAAATTTTACAAAACGCCAATGGCGATTATGTCCTAACCGCCCCAACGCCTGAATTGTTACAGCAAATGATCGAAACCATGACTGTAACGCCGCCTGAAAACAGCAACGAAGATTTTACCGTCATTGTTAATGCCGCTGATGAAAATGGTGTAAGCACGGGTGATATTGCCATGGTCAATGTCGATGTCACGGGTGTGGCTGACGTGGCGACAGTATTGCCAAACCAATCTGTCGGTGCCGAAGATACGGCCATTCCCCTTGATCTCGGTGTGGCTTTAAATGATACAGACGGATCAGAACAGTTGTCGATTACCATCACTGGAATTCCGGTTGGTGCCACGTTGACAACGCTTGATGAAAACGGCAATGAAATTGATTTAGCCGTTGACTATGAAGCCGTACTGAATGCCGATGGCACGCCGGCGCTGAATAGTGATGGTAGCCCGCAACAAATTGGCTCGGTAACGATTTCAGGTGTTCAACAGGATGGTTTGACCGTCACCCCACCATTTAATTCCAGTGATGATTTCACATTAAGCGTTGTCGCCACAACAACAGAAAATGATGGCAATTCGATTACGTCTGATCCTGTAGATTTACCTGTTGAAGTCCAAGCCGTTGCTAACGCCCCAACTTTGACTGTGGACGCCACAGAAACCGGATCAGAAGACACAGCCATTCCATTGGAAATCACCACCGCTTTAACCGATTTGGACGGCTCGGAAAGCTTATCCATCAATATCACAGGCGTACCCGAAGGCGGTATTTTATCCGTCGGTACATTAAATGCAGACGGTAGCTGGACCATCGAAGGGTCAGAGCTTACTAGTCTATCAAACTTGACTGTTACACCTCCGGCCAATAGCAACGAAGATATGAATTTGACGGTGACTTCGACCGCGACCGAAGCTGAAAACGGCACAACGTCCAGTGTTTCAGCAAACATTGCTATTGATGTGATAGGCGTTGCTGATGTCGCCTTTTTAGAAGCGGGTGATGTGGTTGGTTCAGAAGACAGCCCAATCGCATTAGATATATCGGCCTCTTTAGCTGATACCGATGGGTCAGAATCGTTATCCATAACGATATCCGGTGTGCCCACACCTCAAGAAGCTTTTTATCAAGGAAACGAGCAGTTTTACGCCGATAATGGGTTAGATTTACCTTATTTGGATGCGCAAGTCACAGCCACATTGGCGGACGGCAGCCCGATTGAGTTTTTCCGTGACGATGTCACGGGTGATTTTGTGATTTCGGCCTCAACACCAGAAGACATGGCGGCCATCACTGATAGTTTGATGTTGCAGCCACCTTATAATCACGATGAAGATTTTAATATCGAAATTGGCGTCACCGCAACAGAAAATGACGGCGATAGTGTGACCACATTTGATACGGTTGCCGTTACTGTTGACCCGGTTGCCGATCAACCACTCATGAGCCTTGAAAATCAGATCATAGAAACGGATGGTCAAGTCGTCGCCATGGGTGAATTTAACGAAGATAATGCCATTCCATTGGATATCTCATCCATTTCCCCAGATCCATCAGAAACCGTATCGATTACTTTATCTGGTATCCCCGAAGGTTCAATCATTATGGGTGGGCCAACAGCCGATGGTATTATGGTGCAATTACCTGTTAATTATGATTTTGATGGGGACGGAACGCTGGATACCAATGCAGCCGGCGAAGTCGTTGGCACTATTGAATTTCCGCAAGGTTTTGTTGATGAAAACGGTCAAATTCCACAACTGCAAATTACACCACCCGAAGATTCTAATAATGATTTTGAATTAACGGTAACGGCTGAAAGTTTCGAACCTCAAAATGGCGATACAGCAACGATCACAGGTGTTTTAGGTATCGATATCAAAGGTGTTGCCGATGTTGTCACATTGGATTTGAATGACGCGGGTGGCGACGAAGATACAGCCATTCAGCTCGATATCACAGCGGCATTAACAGATACGGACGGATCAGAAACTTTATCGATCAATTTAGACGGAATTCCAGATGGCGCAGTTTTAACATCGGATGGCACACCGATTACGGTCACCAATGGCCAAGCCATATTAACACCCGATCAACTCGCCAATTTAACCATTACACCGCCTGAAAATTCTGATCAGGATTTCACTTTACAAGTGACCACAACTTCGACTGAAAATGATGGCGATACATTAACCTCTGATCCGGTAGATTTGAACGTAACCGTCAATGCGGTTGCTGATGCGCCAACATTAGGAACTGCAGCCGCCGCAGGATTAGAAGACACAGCCATTCAACTCACCATTGATCCTGCTGCATTGACCGATACGGATGGCTCTGAAAGTTTATCAATTTCCATAGCCGATATCCCAGAAGGCTCGGTTTTAACAGCGGCCGGAGTTGAAATATCGATCACCGACGGTGTCGCTAATTTAACGCCTGATCAATTAGCAGATTTGCAAATTACACCGCCTGCTGACAGTAACGAAGATTTCACATTACAAGTCAGCGCCATATCAACGGAGGCCGCCAATGGTGATCAGGCTGTTACAACGTTACCATTAGACGTATCCGTAACAGGTGTTGCTGATACGCCAGTTGGAACAGTCACATTGGGTGATCCTGTTTTAAACGACGATGGTTCTGTGGTCGCAGAAAACGGGGATGTGACTTATGATTTGGCTATCAATGTCGGCGATACGGATATTGATAGCGAAACGGGTAGGGTGGAATCTGAATCCTTATCCATCACCATCAGTGATGTACCAAGTGAAGTTACGTTTTCCGCAGGAACGCTTAATCAGGACGGCACATGGACTTTAACCGCCACTGAATTCCAAGATTTAACGATGACCGTAAGCGGTACTGTAGATGATGATTTCTCTTTAACAGTCACCACGACGTCGACCGAAAATGACGGCGATACGGCATCAATCAGTTCTGTAATCGAAGTGCCCGTAGCTGATGATCCAACCGTTAATGTACATAATGCGGCTGGTTTCGAAGACAATCCGATTTTATTGGACATCGATGCGGCATTAAATGACACTGATGGATCAGAAACATTGTCGATTACATTGGATGGTATCCCGGACGGCGCTGTTTTATCATCAGGAGGTGTTGCCATTGATGTGACCAATGGATCGGTCACATTAACACCTGAATTAATCGCTGATTTACAAATTTTACCGCCACCCGATAGTAATGAAGACTTTACGTTGACGGTGACATCAACAGCCACCACAGCATTAGGTGATATTGCCGAAGTCACCACTGATTTACCTGTTTCGGTCACGGGTGTTGCCGATGACCCAACCTTGAATACAGGCGACATCACAGGTGTTGAAGGCACGGCAATCGCTTTGGATATTGGTGTGTCCCTAACCGATACTGATGGTTCAGAAACCCTCAGCGTGACGGTTTCCAATATTCCTGATGGGGCTATTTTAAACAACGGCACATTGAATGCCGATGGCAGTTATACATTATCCGCTGCTGATCTGGCTGATTTAACCATCACACCGCCACCGGGTTCAAGCGCACCAATGACGTTGTTGGTCGCAGCTACTTCTACGGAAAACGATGGTGATACCGCGACCGTTGCCGGGGTCATTAATATTTCTATTGATGAAGGTGCAGATACACCAACATTAATTTTAGGTGAAGCGCAAGGGTTTGAGGACACCGCTATCCCATTGAATATAGATGCAAAAATAACAGATTTAGCAGAGACTTTAACGGTGACAGTGGCTGATATTCCACCCGGAGCTCAATTAATGGTGGCAGGCGTTGCGGTCGCTGTTACGGACGGTGTGGCCACTTTGACACCTGATCAGTTGGCCGATTTAACCATCACTCCACCGGTTGACAGTAACGTAGATTTCGATTTAACCATTACAGCAACATCCCAAGATGGATCGGATACAGCATCGATCACCGATACATTGACCGTTGATGTGGTCGGTGTCGCTGATGTTGCAAATTTAACGACTACTGATGTTGGTGGCGGCTCGGCTGCAGAAATCGATGGCGGCACGACTGTACCTTTGGTCATTGATACATCACTGAACGATACAGACGGATCAGAAACATTATCCATTAATATATCTAACGTTCCATCTGATGCGGTTCTTGCCGCAGATGGTCAAGCTTTAACAGCCAATAACGACGGCAGTTATGATTTAACGCCAGATCAGTTATCAACGCTTGAAATTACGCCTTCTATAAACCAAACCGACGATTTTACACTGTTGGTTCAAGCCGTTACAACGGAAAATGACGGTGATACATCAACTATTGCCGACGTAATTAATGTTGATATGGTTAATTTAGATCCGGCTGATCCGCCAACATTGACATTGGGCGGGGCTGCTGGTTTTGAGGACACAGCCATTGCATTAAATATTTCAACCGAAGCCGTTGATAGTGATGAAGTTATTTCTATTACAATTGATGGTGTGCCCGAAGGCGCCGTATTGTCCGCCGGTACCGATAACGGCAACGGCCAATGGGTTGTGGCACCAGAAGATTTAGCCAATTTGACTTTAACACCGCCCGAGGACAGCAATGTCAATTTTGATTTAACGGTAACCGCCACATCTTCTAATGGCGCGGGTGATTTAGCCGAAACCATTGATAGTTTCACTGTAGATGTCGCGGGCGTGGCCGATGCGCCGACTGTGACCACAACAGATGCTGTGGGTGTCGAAGACACAGCCGTTCCATTGAATATATCAACGGCATTAACCGATACGGACGGATCAGAAAGTTTAACTATTCAAATCGCCGGTGTGCCTGATGGCGCGACCTTATCAGCAGGTACTTTGCTTGCCAACGGTAACTGGGCGTTGGATCCTGCAGAATTGGATGGACTGAGTTTAACGCCGCCTGAAAATATGAGCGGTGATTTTACACTCAGTGTTTTAGCCACTTCAACGGATGTTGAACCAACCGGAGAAGAACTAGGGACAGATACAGCGACCACAATTGGTACAATGAATGTGTCACTTGCCGCCGACGCTGATGTCCCAACTTTAGAATTAACAGATTCTGCCGGATTAGAAGATAAGCCGATTGTCTTAAATATCGATGCGGCATTGACCGACACCGATGGATCAGAAACATTATCTATTTCTATAGCCGATATTCCCGATGGCGCGGTTTTGACATCAGGTGGTGTGGAAATTTCCGTTGTTGATGGTACCGTCGAACTAACGCCTGATCAGTTAACGGATTTATCGATTACCCCACCTGATGACAGCAATGTTGATTTTAATTTAACAGTTTCTGCAACTTCACAGGAAACAGCTACGGGTGAAATTTCTACTGTAACGTCAACATTGGCCGTCGATGTGGTCGGTGTAGCAGATGCACCTGAATTGACTGTGTCTTTGGGCGAAGGAACACACACCGGTGGTGGCGAAGGTGGCGAAGGTGGCGAAGGTAGCAAGGATGATAAAGGTAATGAGGGCGGAGAAGGTGGCGAAGGTGGCAACGCCGATGGCACAGAATTCCCGTTAAATATTGTGTCTAACGTAACCGATACGGATGGCTCGGAAAGCCTGTCGATTACTGTTGCTGCATTGCCTGTGGGTGTATTGCTGTCGGCCGGTGTGATGAATTCAGACGGGTCATGGACACTTGATCCTGCAACCGACCTTGATGCATTAACGATGTTTGTACCCGATGGTGTGGACAGTGATTTTGCCATTGATGTCACATCGACGGCCACAGAAAACGATGGTGATACCAATAGCGTGACGGCCACAACAACAGTTGATCTGGACACTTCTTCAGATGGTTTGGATTTGACGGCCCAAGACGTTATAGGATCTGAAGACTCGGCTATTGCCCTGAATATTGATGCGGCTTTGACAGATACGGACGGATCGGAAAGTTTGTCGATCACCATTGATGGCCTAGATGGTGCGACATTATCAGCAGGTACTGTCAATCAGGACGGTACGGTAACATTGACGACTGATGAACTAACCGGATTAACCATCACACCCGCTGAAAATTCAAATGAAGATTTATCGTTAACGGTAACGGCTGTATCCACAGAAACCCAAGGCGGTGATACAGCGACCGTATCAACCACGTTAAATGTTGATGTGGTGGGTGTTGCTGATACACCACAAGTAACGGTCCAAGACGAACAAGGTAACGAAGATACATGGATACAATTAAACTTGGCAGCAAATCCTTCTGTTGATACAGATGGATCAGAAAGCCTTTCATTAACCATCACCAATGTACCCGAAGGGTCACGACTTAATCCGGGTGAAGACTTAGGGGATGGTGTTTGGACCGTTAGCCCCGAAGATTTACCCTTAGTTTGCATTTTGCCACCAAAAGATTTTTCTGGCGATCTGAATATGACATTGAATGTCACCACGACGGAAAATGATGGCGATACCAACACCTTATCAGATGACTTCACCGTTGATGTGACAGCCGTCGCCGACGGCCCGCGTGTTGCTGCCGATGACGGATCAGGGGTCGTTGGTCAATCTATTGCGTTGGATGTATCCGCCGCCCTAGGTGATGTCGATGGATCAGAAAGTTTGTCTATTACCATTGCAGATATCCCGGACGGCTCGTCACTTTCAGCCGGGATTGATAATGGGGATGGGACTTGGACGTTAACGTCCGCAGAATTAGATGGTTTGACTATTGATTTGCCAGAAGCGAACGGTGATGATTTCAATTTAAGCGTCACCGCAACGTCCACCGAAGCCAGCAATCAAGATCAGGCATCCACAACAACAACGGCATCTATTAATGTTGATCCTAAAGCCGCTGACGATGTCAATCAATTAGATCAGGGTACGGTTGCCACTGGTAACGTCATCACTGGCGAAGGTGATATTAACAACCCAGACAACGCAGCAGATGCCGGGGCGGAAACCGTCACCGAAGTTAGTTTTGGCGACACCAGCAAAAGTTTTGCCAATGCGAGTGATGTGCAGTCCGATGATGGTGGTAATTACATCGAAATAGATGGTGATCTGGGTTCACTAAAAATGTACGAAGACGGTAGCTATTCGTTCGAAGCCGATAATGGTGGTGCGGGTGAAACGCTAACGGCTGGCATAACGGGCACGGGTTCGTCTGCGGCTGTCGAAGACGCCTGGGGTTCTGTTGAAACATTCGCTTTTGACTTTGGCACTTCCATCGTTGACGAAAATGGTCAGCTAGATCCAAGTCTTGCCGATGACACCGTCAGCTTTTCATCGCGCGGTATTGGTGTAGATGGCACACAAAACGGCATGCCAGCTCCATCACAAATCAATCATGATGAAACGACGGGACAATCCGAAGCATTAGGACTTAATCTTGGAACTCTTGCCTCATCCGCATCTATTCAAGTTTCAAATATGTACAAATCTGAAGACGGTGGCGAAGAAGGCCGCTGGCAAGCTTTTGATGGAGATGGAAATCTAGTCGGTGAAGGTATGCTGAACGCATCAACTGTTGATTACAGTGGATCATCGAATGTGGGAACAGCGGATATTTCATTGCCGGATGGCGTTCCATTCCAATATTTGGTGTTCACAGCGACCGATACGGCATCGGACAGCAATTCTAACGATAGCAGTGATTTTTACATCCGCTCCGTCGAATTTGATACAGTTGGTGATAACACAGGCACCGATGCATTCAGTTACACTGTTGCCGACGGTGACGGTGATACAGCGTCCGCTACATTAACGTTGAATGTTGAACAAGGCGACGTGACTGCATCTGATCCTACATTGGACGCTCAAAATGCTCGTGGATTAGAAGACACCGCCATTTCACTAAATATTGATGCTGCATTAACCGATACCGATGGTTCGGAAAGTTTATCGATCACTATAGATGGACTGGACGGGGCGACGTTATCTGCAGGTGTAGTTAATCAAGACGGTAGCGTAACGTTAACGGCTGATGAATTAACCGGGCTTACAATTACGCCCGCTGAAAATTCAAATGACGATTTATCGTTAACGGTAACGGCTGTTTCCACGGAAAACCAGGGCGGTGACACAGCGTTAACCACAACTACATTAAATGTTGCTGTTACAGGCGTTGCTGATCAACCACAAATCACGGTTCGTGATGAACAAGGCAACGAAGACACTTGGATGCAGCTTAATTTAGCCGCAGGGGCATCCGAAGATACCGATGGCTCGGAAAGCCTATCATTAACCATCACCAATGTACCGGAAGGGTCACTTTTAAGTCCCGGCACGGATTTAGGGGGTGGTGTGTGGACGGTATCGGCTGAACAATTGCCAACGGTATGTATTTTACCTCCGAAAGATTTTTCTGGTGAAATGAATTTAACACTGAATGTGACAACTACAGAAAATGATGGCGATACCAATACTGTATCCGAAGGGTTTACATTAGATATCGTTGGTGTAACTGACGGAGTGGATCTATCCGCTCAACGTTCCAGTGGTTTAGAAGATACGGCGATAGCGCTTAACATTGATGCTGCTTTAAATGATACAGACGGCTCTGAAAGCTTATCGATTGTCATCACCGGATTGAATGGTGCCACATTGTCTGCGGGCACGGTCAATCCAGACGGCAGTGTAACGTTAAATACGTCTGATCTTGATGGATTAACCGTAACACCGTCCGCTGATTCTAATGATGATTTATCATTAACAGTAACGGCAATTTCTACAGAAACCGACAGTGGTGACCAAGCCAGTGTTGTTTCCACGTTGAATGTCGATGTTGTTGGTGTCGCCGATGTACCGACTGTAACGGTTAGTGTTGGCGATGGAACAATCGTTGGATCAGAAGGCGGCGAGGGTGGCGAAGGCGGTGAGGGTGGCGAAGGCGGAAATTCGGCCACTTCAGAATATGAACTGGATATCAGTGGCGTGTTAAGCGACACTGATGGTTCGGAAAGTCTCAGTTTTCGCGTAGCCGGGTTGCCACAAGGCGCATCTTTATCCGCAGGAACATTGGTTGCAGCAGGGACTTATGTACTGACAATGCAAGAAGTCGAAGGATTGGTCTTAACTTTACCAAATGATGTCAACGACACATTTGATTTATCGGTATCTGCCATTGCAACCGAAAACGACGGTGATGTTGCTGAAACAAGCGTTATTGTCGAAGTTGATCCTGTCGCCACACCTGAACCAGTCGAAGACCAACATTTGCACGGCACACGCGGCGATGATCAAATATCAGGCGGCGCCGGTGATGATGATATAAGCGGCGGTCACGGTGATGATGTTCTCGTTGGTAGCGGTGGTGATGATACGCTTTATGGCGGTGGTGGCAATGATGAACTCTTAGGCGGTGATGGTGCCGATAAATTGTACGGCAGCAGCGGGGATGATGTACTGGATGGTGGCTCAGGTGATGATAAGCTTTATGCTGGCAGCGGTGATGATACATTAACGGGTGGTGACGGCGACGATTACATGAAAGGCGGACGTGATGACGACGCCCTGTTCGGTGGTGCCGGCGTTGATATTATAAAAGGTGAAAGCGGCAATGACCGTCTTGATGGTGGAGCTGGCGACGATTCATTGTTCGGCGGCTCTGGCGAAGATACATTTGTTTTTGATAGCGAAGCCGGAAACGACATCATCAAAGACATCATGGAACAAGATACCTTGGTCTTCGAAGGCGAAGAATTTAATATGGAAGACCTGATTTTAACAGAAAACGATGAAGGCGACGTGGTTGTCTCGTTCTCTGGCGTACAGGGAACGTCTGTGACGCTCGATGGTGTAACAATGGATGATCTGAATACCGGCGATCAAAATAGCGGCTATTCCGTCAGCGAAGACGATGGTGCCGTGACAGTCATTATCGATAACATTAGCTAAACGTATAGAGCGCTAGGATTTAGGGGCTTCGCGGAAGTAAGACCAACGCCGCATGCCACCCCGGTTTTCCAAGAAATTTGTCAACGCTGTTACCGGTTTGCGGTCGAGCCGGGTATCGGTTTGTTCCATCAAAATATCAGCAGCTTTTCTGAATTCCATGGCACCACGGTAAGCCCGTGGACTGACCATGCCGACCAGCGTATTAGCGACCGACAAAATTCTGGCTGTCATTAAAATTTCTTCTTCTTTAAGCCCCAATGGGCCTTGCCCATCCCACGTTTCACCGAGTTGGCGAATGGTTTCAACAACCGGGCCTTCGAATTCGACGCCATCAATCAAATCAACGGTGGTCATGTAGGCATTGGCGACCATAGCGCGCTCTTCGGGGGTTAAGTCGTCTGTTTTTGTTAAAACCTCGGGCGGGATAAAAATTTTACCTAAATTCATAAGGTTCCCGGCTATATCGACGGTACGGATTTGAATGTCATCCAGATGCATTTCACGGGCGATACAGCGCGCGACTTCGGCAACGCGCGATGAATGGTTAGCTGAAAACGGGTCGCGCCTATCAACGACACTGACTAATGTGTCGATGAGTTGACGCATCATTTTTTCGCCTTTGCGTTTCTCCGTTGTCAGTTCCGTTAAATCACTTAACACCATCAAAACGCCGGGGGGGAAATCTCTGTCTCCTTTTAATGGTATATGATCAGATTTAATAACTTGAAACGCGTTGTCTTGGTTTGGGTCAAGAATATCTTCGTCGCCAAAAAAATGTGTTTGTGATGATCGTTCAAAGGTTTGTAAAACCTGTTTATTGGCTTCGGCATAAGCTTGAGCTTTAACCGGCCCCAAAACAGACGCCATAGTTTTACCAAGCATGTCATTGACTTCAATTCCAGCATGATCAGCGGCAGGCTGATTGGCAAAGGTGTATTGTGTGTCGCCATCAACAGCGATGATTTGATTAGGCTGAGAATTGGTAACAACACGCATGAACTTGCTCATGTTTTCAAACCGTTCAAGGTTCAGTTGGGCGCCATGCAACGCTTCAGTAGCCCGGGCCGAAGCACCGCGTTTCCACACAAACAAAATCGTTAATGTGATAATCACGATAAAAGCAATAAACACACCAAATATCGTATTCAGACGTGTTTCTGTGGTGGCAAGTGCTTCATCGCGTGATACTTTACGCACCAGTATCCAAGGCACAGAGCTGATCGCGCGGGATACGGCCAAAGATTTACGCCCTTTATAATCTAGTTTATTGCTAAAACCTCCGGGGCGTTTGACCATATAAGCATCCAGTAAATCTGGAGAATCTCCGGAAAGAGAACGTTTCATAGGTGCACTGCCATCGGCCAACGGTGACACGTAATTGATTTTTGCACCATCGGCCCTGATTAAATAGGTTTCAGCCGATTTTAATAATTCGCCCGGTTGTTTGAGCCTGTCAAATAAATCACGGTCAACAATACGAACGCCAACAATAGCGCCAATGCCTTTTGATCCACCGCTATCATCTTGAACAGCAAAAACAGGTAATACAAATCCCATTGTAGGCTGCCCGCCCGCACTGATAAACATATCAATAACCGCAGGCTCGCCGTCCAAAGCTTTAGCGACAGCGGCACGAATTTTTCCGGTTAATGGTGGCATATCCGGCGTGGAAACAATTGCTTTCCCGTCAATATCAACCAGTCCCAATCCAGCAATCCCCACACGTTCTACGTTGGCAGCAACGTCACCAACAGGAGGGGGGCCTTTGAACCCCGTGCGTTCTGCGGTCGCAATCATTAAATTACGAAGATAAATTCCTGAACTTTCCCGGTCATCGTCATCATTTTCGAGTGTCAATGACGTATCTTGATCAGGGTTTTCATCTCTATCAGTTGTGACGCCATCAATAGTCCCCCCTAAATCATTTGCCAAATCAGACGTTTCTTGGTCATCTACTGTTGTTAAATCTGATAAGTAGAGTTGCAAAGATGCGTTTTCAGTGAGTTCACGCAATTTAGAGAAATTTTCTTCGACCCAGCCATCAATGGCAACAGCACGACTATCGGCCACGATTCCCAGCCTGACTTGCCAGCTTTGTGTTTCACGTACCAATTCATCAGCGACATAAGCACGGGCCATGAAAACGGCACCAACAATAGCCAATACTAACGCTGCTGCACTACCGATAACAATCGGATTAAAACGTCTTGGTGGGGTTTCATCCGTTGTTTCAGATGCAACAGAATCCGATCCATTGGTCGGGTTGTCGGTTTTTTGTTGTTTGCTGGATTTCTTCCAACCCATAAGGGCCATGTGATGTTCTCCGTAAAAGAGTCGGGAATTTATTTTGCTGAAAGCATCCTAAAACAGTATAAGTACATGACAAAGAACATTTCGACATAATTGCTTATTAATAACGTGATATCCATCACAGCCACTATTCATAATCAGTTGTAAAATTAAATAATAGTGGTGTTAATTTAGATTACATATTTTGGTAAACCTATGAAATTGAACCTTTTAACATATACTGTCATACTTGTTGTTGGTTTTTTGCTGATGGGACCAACGGCATCATTTGCTGCGACTAAGTTACATCCCAGTTACTTTGGCACCAATGAAATCAGATCATCAAACCTGAAAGCTTTTAAAAAGTGGCGAACTGCGTTGAAACGATTCGTCAAAGAACGTAAATCAGGTAAAAAATATTCTTGCCAAGATAAAAAATTTGATTTGTGCGATTACCAAGGTTGGATGAAGTTTTTAAAATCCATTAAAAACCAAAGCAAACTCGCCCAAGTTAAAGCCGTCAACAGTTATATGAATAAAGCTAAATATATCACCGATAAAAGCAATTGGGGACAGAAAGATTATTGGGCTTCCCCACAACAGTTTTTATCCCGTGCCGGGGACTGTGAAGATTTTGCGATAATTAAATATCTATCTTTGCGCATGTTGGGTTTTAAAGATAAAGAATTACGGGTTGTCGCCGTTAAAGATTTAAATTTAAAAATTGGTCATGCCGTTCTTATGATTGTGACTAAGGATAAAAAGACCGGAAAACCGCGCTATTTAATGCTTGATAACCAAATTAAAAAAGTCGTTGACCCTAAACGCATCAAACATTATCAACCGGTATTTTCCATTAATCAAAATTTTTGGTGGCGCCATAAACCGAGCTGATAAAATCTGAATTAATCGCGGCGATCTTTTTCTGTTCGACGGCTACCTTCTCGGCGTGTATTGCTATCTTCCCGACGCTCATTAGTGCGTCGTTCAGCGTCATTGCGCTGATCTGTTCCTGAAATTTCCGAATTGTCTATCCGGCGGGCACTTTCCCGGCGGCTGGACAATCGACGTTCTTCATCACGTCGGTCATTACCCCGACGATCAGAAGAATTGCGTTCTTTTTTTTGTCCTGCGTCTGCCTTTTGCGATGACATGAACTGAATCCTTTGCATTAATTGTAATGTTATTATTAATATATGCTTTGACGAATAGATACTGATTAATTACAGGCGCTACAATACTGATTTTCATTAAAACAAAAATATAAGTTTTTCATTCAAGGCCATACTGATTTATACCCTGTGATTATACTATTTTTGTTTGAGACAGGAAAATCAGTGAACCAACAAGCTCATATTAATCGCAGACGAACATTTGCCATTATTTCCCATCCCGATGCCGGGAAAACAACACTTACCGAAAAATTGTTGCTTTTTGGTGGGGCTATTCAATTGGCAGGTGCTGTTAAAGCCAAAGGCGAAAGTCGCCGGGCGCGTTCAGATTGGATGAAAGTTGAACGCGAGCGGGGTATTTCAGTAGCATCATCCGTTATGACTTTTGAATATGATGAAAAAACATTCAATTTATTAGACACTCCCGGCCACGAAGATTTCAGCGAAGATACTTACCGCACATTAACGGCCGTCGATTCGTCTGTGATGGTTATAGACGGTGCCAAAGGCATTGAACTTCAAACACAGAAATTATTTGAAGTTTGCCGCTTGCGTGATATGCCTATCATAACATTTATCAATAAATTTGACCGTGAATGCCGTGATCCATTTGATTTACTTGATGAAATAGAACAGTCATTGGCGTTAGATGTGGCCCCGGTTAGTTGGCCCATCGGTATGGGGCGAAATTTTTTAGGCTGTTATGATCTATTAAATGACCGATTGTTGTTGCTAGAACGCTCGAATGGCGAAAAACCGGACGAAGGCGAACACTTTAAAGGGCTTGACGATCCAGAACTGGATACGAAACTGCCTGTCGATGCCCTTAAAAAATTACGAGAAGAGGTTGAAATGGTGCGGGGACTATGCCCGGAATTTAATCATCAAGCTTTTTTAGACGGCTCGTTGACACCTGTGTTTTTCGGTAGTGCTATCCGTAATTTTGGCGTCCAAGAACTTTTAGGCGGCGTTGCTGAGTATGCCCCATCCCCGCAACATCAACCAACCAAAGACCGCACTATTGATCCCATGGAAAACAAAGTCAGCGGTTTTGTTTTTAAAATTCAAGCCAATATGGACCCAAAACACAGGGACAGGATTGCTTTTTTGCGGATATGTTCAGGGCGTTTTAAACGCGGCATGAAATTACGCCATGTGCGATCAGAAAAAACGCTTAATTTGCATAATCCTGTTTTGTTTTTAGCCCGTGACCGGGAATTAGCCGAAGAAGCTTGGGCCGGGGATATCATTGGAATACCTAATCATGGGAATTTACGTATTGGTGATGCGTTAACCGAAGGCGAGGCTCTTAAATTTACGGGGATTCCAAACTTTGCTCCGGAATTATTACAAAAAGTAAGAACTGATGACCCGTTAAGGGCAAAACATTTAGGTAAAGCCTTGCAACAGTTGGCCGAAGAGGGCGCAGCGAATGTTTTCAAACCAAACATAGGTGCTGATTGGATTGTCGGGGTTATTGGCGCCTTACAATTTGAAATCATGGCCGACCGGGTTCGTTCAGAATACAATGTTCCCATCCATTTCGAAGCGACAGAGCTTTATACTGCACGTTGGGTCGAAGCCTCAGGTGATGCCGATGCAACAGAATTCAAACGATTTACGGATGGCAATGCGATAAGTATGGCCAAAGATCATGACCAAGGAGATGTTTTTATGGCTCGCAATGCGTGGCATTTAAATAAAGCTATTGAGGATTGGCCAAATATACGGTTTATGAAAACCAGAGAAAATTTGAATTAATGGCAACAGGGCCCACATGTCAGATGTTTTAATAAATCAATTTGGTGTTGATTATCATGTGCTTGATGATCATGAACGCAGTGAGAATTTGGAACATCATTTAAACATAGCCATGGGGCAGGACGAAGTTTGGGTTTTTGCCTTTGGCTCATTGATGTGGAACCCGGGCTTTGATTTCCATAAGCGAAACCATGCTGTTCTTGAAAATTATGTCCGCCAGTTCACTATTTGGACAATGATTGCCCGCGGCACACCTGAACATCCAGGTCTTGGCTTATGTTTGGAGCCAAACTCAGGTAAGGACTGTAAAGGCTTTGCTTATCAATTAAAACATCAATCATTACGATCTGATTTTGACGTTCTATGGGAGCGTGAAATGACCAGTGGTGTATACCAACCTATTTGGTTGAAATTGCAACTACTCAACAATTCTACTGGTCAAGTTATAAAACATGTCAAGGCGCTCACGTTCGTTGTTAATCAAAACCACCCTCACTACGCTGGTGTGATGCCCATTGATAAAATGGCAATAATTATGGCGAAAGCCAAAGGGAAGTATGGTTTAAACGTTGATTATCTATCAAATATGATAGAAGAAATGGCGTCAATTGGTGATGCAAACGATGTTTTTGATGAATTGCTGAGCAAAATACATCATATTAACAGTGAGTATCAACATACTCACTAACATTATTCTTAATCATAGTTTTGCTGGTCCTGTATGGTGCATGATAAAAACTCAACGTCAGCAAAAGATATCAATGATGAATTATTTCACCAAAAAATTGATCATGATAATTTAGGCATCCTTGTCCACCAAAAGTTCAAACCTTTCGAACAGGTCCGCAGAGCATCCAGCCTCGCACACGAAAGAACGGATTTGCATTTGTTTCTGACAAAGTCGCTGGTTGAAATGCACCAAAGCCAATTGACTATTGAAAGTGAGCTCGGCTTAGGAACAACGATTTATGTTAAATCGCCTTAACAGCTGATAATTCTGAATTAGATGCTTTTTTTTCGTCTGTTTTCACGGTGGAAAATATACATGCCGCTGATGCTGATGATTAATGCACCAACAATTGTCCACTGATCGGGAATATCGTTAAAAATAATATAACCAAATAATGTTGCCCAAATCATATTGCTGTATGTAAAGGGCGCAACAGTTGACGCAGGTGACAAGGTTAATGATTTAATCAACGTAAAATGACCAAGGCCTCCTAATATACCTAAGCCCAACATACCAATCCATTGTTGCCAACTGGGTGTCTGCCAAAAAAACGGCGCAATTACAGTCATGATAATAGTTCCAAGCAAAGAGCTATATAACAACGTCGTTAAAATACTATCTGACTTGTTTAATAAACGCGTACTGATTTGATAAAATGAATAAGTAACGGCAGCCCCCAATGGGAATAACGATGCTGGTTGAAACAATCCTGTTCCGGGCCGGATTATGATAATGGCACCGATTAAACCAACCGCAATACTTGCCCATCTGCGCGGACCAACAACCTCTTTTAATATTGGGACCGATAATGCAGTAACGATTATTGGGGATGCCAACATAGTCGCACTGGCATCTGCCATAGGAATATATTTAAGCCCAGTAAAAAATAATCCTGTCGTGATTAACAATAAAAAAGAACGGCCCAATTGCAAGGGTAACTGGTTCGTTTTTAATAACGGTTTAAGCCGAGGCAACAGTATAATTGCGAGAATAAATACATGAAAAAAATACCGCGCCCAAATAACCTGTGTTACATCAAGTGATTGGTTTAGGTATTTAGCCGTAGCGTCCATGCTGACAAAGAAAAACATCGTCAGCAACATCCATGGGATCCCCTGAACACTAGCGTTTTGATTGTTTTCTGAAGTCACACAATTATCCTGAAAATCTAAGCGTGTTGATGAATAATTTTTTTTAAACACGCTATGACTTTTAAAATGATTTCACGCTATGTAAACATCAATTAAATAACTTTCGATTAAATTGATGTAAAATAAATAAGCAAAAAATCGAACTACCACCAAAAGTTAGGCAGTCATGGAATTGTTTTATAATAACAGATCAATCAAGACTTTGTACAAACCGATCTACTTTACCGCGTAATTTTTCAGCTTGTTCAGACAATTCCCCTGATGCATGAAGAACATCACTTGCCGATTGCCCGGTTTCACCAGCGGCTTCGACGGCCTGTTTTGACATATCTGTTGATCCTGTTGATTGATTAACCTGATTTTTGATTTTATTGATAGAAGCAGATAATTACTCAGCAACAGACGATACCGTTTGTACATTTACGGATGCGTGTTCAGCAGCCAAAGATACAATTGTTAACTGTTCTGACGTGTGGCAGCCGTTGAAGACATGCTTTCGGCCAATGATTGCAATTCTGTTAATGCCGAAGAAGCAGTGTTTCCTATGGCACCCAATTTATCTTTGTGGCGACGGCCAAGGACATCAAAATCTGTGTACCATCCGCTAATTCGCCAACGACACCAGCCATTGGTTTAATAGATAATGCAATCGCGCGGACTGGTAAATATGTAATACCCGTCATCGCAATACCAATAACGTTAACGATAATGGCAATAATTAGATTTCCGCTGATTGCAGATCCTCTGCCAAATTGTTTGTTGATAGCCGTATCGATTTCCACATCACCTTGAATTTGACCTAGTTTCCAATCGTTTTTTGGGGTATCAGCGCGGCTATTATGACAATTTACGCAGACTTGAGCGACTATTATATCGACGACACCGACACGTATGACTTCTTTGTCATAACGTGTTTTTGTTCTAACGAAAGTAGCTGTTGGGTTTTTTGACAAAAAATCCAATATCCTTTTTGAAAATCATCTAATTTTCTGTCAGCACTATTTGGAAATGGGTCAGGGGTGTATAGTTTGACCTTAAAATCTTTTTTAGAAAGTAACTCGTTTACATTTTGATAAATGTAAACGAGTTATGGGACGCCATCTTTCATGATAATTCCTTTCATTAATAATCGGTACTATAATTTTCCTTAGGAAGTCAGGGGTTGATAAAATAAAAACTTTCAACCAGAACAATTATATTTTAACGGGTAATGGTTATAATTATTATATTATGGTTGAATTTATATTAACCTTATCTTCAAATAATATATTCATTTAAATAAGTAGTAAAAATATATTAGTTAAAAATTATAATAACAACTTAAAATATAAATTATTATACGAAATTTCAAAGTATTCATCATTAAATTTTAAATATAGGTGTATTCTATCATTAAAAAGAAAAGTCAGGATAAAAAATTTGCAAGTGGTAACAGTATTTTCCGACATTTGCCGGAATTGCTTTCTTTGGCATTACCGATTATTTTATCGCGCACAGGTGTGTTATTGATGATTACAGCTGACACCGTTATGCTGGGACGATATTCAACCCGCGAACTGGCCGTATTTAACATCGGTACCGTTTACGTTATCCCGTTACTTGTTATTTCTTTAGGTTTATTGATGGGAACACTTGTGATGACGGTTAGCGCATATTCCCAAGGCCATTTCCAAGACTGTGGCGGTATATGGCGTAAATCAATTCCTTATGCATTGATATTAAGCTTTGCCATCATTTTTATTTCGATGTTTGGCGAAGATATTTTGTTATTGTCAAAACAAACACCTGATCTCGCAAAAGATGGCGGTCAAGTTATGTTGATTATGGCATTTGGTATTCCGGCATATTTAATTTTTTTAACGACGGCATTTTTTTTGGAAGGTATCAAGCGCCCGGTTCCAGTAATGATCGTCATGGTTTTTGCCAACTTTTTAAATTTTTTCCTGAACTGGGTATTTATATTTGGCAATTTTGGGGTTTCTGAAATGGGTGCGGATGGTGCCGTATTAGCAACCAGCTTGTCGCGTTGGTTTCTAAGCATTGTCTTGGTCGTTTATGTTTTATACATGCCTGACTATAATAAATTTGCTGTCCGTATCCGGCCTACAGGGGGTTGGCAAAGTTGGGTTAAACAACGCCGCATTGGATACGCCATCGGTATCAGCGTCGGCGTTGAAACAATGGCTTTTGCTATCGTTAATATTTTCGCCGGATGGTTAGGTGAAACATCTTTGGCCATATTTTCAATTGTTTTTAATTTAATCGCAATTGTATTCATGGCGGCCCTTGGGATCGGGGCGGCAACAGCCATTAAAGTTGGTTTTGCTTATGGTCAACGTCATTATGACGAAATGGCGACTTGTGGGTGGACCGGGCTTGGTTTGAATTCATTATTTATGATCGTTGTTGGATTAACTATGTGGGTATTTGCCAAAAATATTGCCAATTTTTACACAAATGACCTTGAATTGATCACCCTGACAAGCCCGCTAATTGCTTTGGCAGCGTTTATATTAATTTTTGACGGTGGCCAAGTGGTGATGAATAATGCTCTGCGTGGGCGTCAAGACGTCTGGATCCCCAGTTTATTTCAAACCTTTAATTTCCTTGTGCTTATGGTGCCGTTAAGTTGGTTTTTAACATTTCAAATGGGGTATGGGGCCGAAGGTTTAATTTTGGGTATTTTATATGCCAGTATTGTCGCTGTAATTATTTTATCGGCGCGGTTTTATGTCATGAGCAAAACAAATAACACATAAATCATGACCCTCGGGCACACTCAATGCAAATTGGTGCTGTTGGATCTTGCTGTAATCGTTCAGGGGAAATGTCTTCACCACAACGCACGCATTCACCAAATGAGTTATCAGTTATTCTGTTAAGGGCTCCCTGAATGCGTTTTAATTCATTCTTTCGGCGACGCTCTAACTCCAATTGCATCGCTTGATCTTGCAAGGCGTCCATTCTAGATAATCTACCAACCATACTTTGATCCAAAGTTACAGGAGCCCTTGCATCAACCGTCGATGCTGAAATTTGAATGGTTTCAGCTTTCATGGCTTCTAATTGTTTTTTAAATTGTATTAAGGCAGCCTTGCTAAAGGTCATCATCATACGCATCCGATTATTAACTGTGAAATTATTTGTTATGCTGACATTCATCCGTTAGCCACGCAACCACTTATAAATCGACAATTCAGCAAAGCCGGTCTTGAATGCGACTGTACGCTGTCGTAAGACCTCATATTAAAGCAAATGGTCAAATAGATTTTCAATACGCAATAATAACATATTACTTAAACTTAGGAGCAGGGATGAACCTTTTTCATCATTTTCACCGTCAAATCGAAATCATTATTAATCAGCTTGTCGATGACGGTGTTCTTGCCAATGAAACAAATTGTGCGCGGGTAACGGTTGAGCCGCCTCGTGACCCATCTCATGGTGATTTAACCACCAATGCTGCAATGGTATTAGCTAAACCATCAGGATTGAAACCGCGTGATTTAGCTTTAAAAGTTTCGGATAAACTTTTATCGGCTGAATTTGTTAAAAAAACATCCATTGCCGGACCGGGGTTTATTAATTTTACACTTGATCCATCGTTTTGGCATCAGCGTTTAAAAGATATCATTTTAACGGGGGCCTCGTACGGTGATTCAAACCTTGGTGAAAATGAAAAAGTTAACATTGAATACGTTTCTGCTAACCCCACAGGCCCGCTTCATGTAGCCCATGCCCGCGGCGCTGTGATTGGTGATGCATTGGCCCGGTTGTTGATCAAAGCCGGTTATGACGTGACAACAGAATATTACATCAATGATGCGGGGGCCCAAGTTGATATACTCGCACAGTCGACATTTCTTCGGTATTTAGAAGCTTTAGGGGATGAAATTGAAACCATTCCAGATGGCTTCTACCCGGGTGACTACTTAAAGCCTATCGGCAAACAAATCGCTAACCGAGATGGTGATCAATGGAAAAATAAACCCGAACACGAATGGCTACCGGTGTTTCGTGAATTTGCCGTCTCAAAACTAATGGACGGGGTTAAACAAGATCTCGCATTACTGGGTATTCAACAAGACGTATTTACATCGGAAAAAAGCTTGGTCAAATCCGGAATGGTTGATGCTGTTGTTGAAACGCTGGACCAGAAAGGGTTGGTATACCAAGGTATTCTTGAGCCTCCAAAAGGCAAAACAATGGATGATTGGGAACCGCGCGAACAAACATTGTTCAAAGCCAGTGATTTTGGCGATGACGTGGACCGGCCGTTAAAAAAATCAGACGGCAGTTATACCTATTTCACCAACGACATCGCTAACCATTTAGACAAATATCGCCGCGGTTTTAAAACCATGATTGATATTTTTGGCGCCGACCATGGTGGTTATGTCAAACGTATGCAAGCCGCCGTTACAGCCGTCACAGGCGGCGAAGGGTCACTGGATATTAAATTGTGCCAAATGGTGCATTTATTGAAAGCGGGCAAGCCCATGGTGATGTCAAAACGGGCAGGGTCTTTCGTTACCCTAAATGATTTGATAACGGATGTCGGTAAAGACGTTGTGCGGTTTATCATGTTAACCCGTAAAAACGATACCCAGATGGAATTTGATCTTGAAAAAGCACTTGAACAAACTAGAGAGAACCCTGTTTTTTATGTACAATACGCCCATGCCCGCTGCAAATCAGTGTTACGCAATGCTGGGCAGGATTTAACAGCGGATGATCTTTCCCCTCAATCCCTTGCTAATGCCGAAGTTGGATTGTTAGCTGACCCATTGGAACTTGAATTGATTAAAACCATGGCCGCTTGGCCGCGCGCAATTGAAGCGGCAGCGATGGCCCATGAACCACACCGGGTCGCTTATTATCTGAACGATGTATCGACACTTTTTCATTCACTTTGGAATAAAGGTAAAGACAATGAAAAACTGCGTTTTATTTTAGATGATAATAAACCGTTAACTTTGGCAAGATTAGCGCTTATACAATCGGTTGCGACCATTATTGCATCTGGCCTCGATGTTTTTGGTGTGGCCCCGTTGGACGAACTCCGGTAATGAATAATGACTTGATAAAACTGATGGAACTGGACGAAGATTTGGCTTTGGCTCATCAGCAAATCGGGTCGCCACCCCCTAGAAAACGTGAGCCGGGCTTTGCCAGCTTATTAAGGATCATCATTGATCAACAAGTTTCCGTAGCATCTGGGCAAGCCATATGGAAACGTTTAATAGAAACCCTAGGGACTGTTACCGCTGATACTGTTAATGATGCAGATAAAGACACCTTGCGTGCAGCAGGATTAAGCCGTCCTAAAGCACGCTATGCACACTGTCTAACAAAAGCGATCATTGATGGCGATCTCGACCTAGGCACTTTTTCAAACCTAAGCGATAATGACGTCATGACCAAGTTAACAGCGATCACCGGTATCGGTAGGTGGACTGCGGAAATCTATTTGATGTTTGCATTAGGGAGAGGGGACATTTGGCCCGTTGGCGATTTGGCATTAGCAGAAGCCGCAAAACGTCTATTGAAACTTGAAAAACGTCCCGATTTTTCTGAAATGGAACACATTGGCGAACGCTGGAAACCTTATCGAACTACTGCCGCTGTTTTTTTGTGGCATTATTACAAAAAATACCCAGTCAAAGTTTGATTGTGTTGCAAGTTTTCAACAAAGGTTTGATCTCTCGATAAAAAAGACTTAGAATTTTTCATAATATTTTTTGACCGGTAAGTTGAGGCTACCAACATGATCAAAACATCTGCTGCTGTCGATCACAGAACTACACTGCTTATTGTTTTTGCAATGGTAATGTCTGTTTCATTGATCTATTCTTTTTCTGCAAAATCTGACGAAGATATAGATCAGGCTAAAATTGAAACCAATGTCGCGCAAGATGCAGATCAAAACAACGACCCCTTAGAAGGTTTAAATCGTTTCACATCGGGTTTTAATTCTATATTCCGTGAAATTATTCTTGATCCTTTAGTCAGCGGTTACCAAGCCGTGACGCCTGAACCCATACAAGATGGCCTATCTAATGCGGCATCAAATCTGACAGAACCGGTTACGGCCATCAGTAGTTTATTACAAGGAGATGCTGAAAATGCATCCATCGCAACCCAGCGTTTTTTTGTTAACTCAACCGTAGGCATGGGCGGACTATCTGATCCTGCGACAGACGAAGGTCTGGTTCAACGGCGCGAAGATTTAGGTCAAGCAGCCGCAACAGCTGGTGCAGACAGTGGATTTTACCTTGTCATACCGATACTTGGACCTAGCAATTCACGTGATGCATTAGGTACGGCGGTTTCCACAATTGTTAACCCTTTACCTTTGGTCGTCGGTGCTGCAAGCAGCGGCATTGAATATTCTGAAAACCGCGACGCTATTAATGATCTCACCAAAGGATCTCTTGATCCCTATGTTGTCGAACGCGAAGCTTACCGTCAAATGCGCCAAGACATGATCATGAATGGCGAAGTCGAATTACCCGAAGCCCCGACACTTGATTAATCTGGCACTTGATTAATCTGGGCAATTTAAATATGGCACAATTGACCTGTAAATCGGCTATATTATTAACCAATTTATTTTATTGAAAAAAAATTATAAATTCTTCTGCATTGGTGCCTTGTCAAACCCGATTGCTTAGGGTAGATACCGCCCCTAACGAATGCCGGGTTAGCTCAGTTGGTAGAGCAGTTGATTTGTAATCATCAGGTCGAGAGTTCGAGTCCCTCACCCGGCACCAGTTCCTTAAAAATAAATACCACTAGTTTCAACCATTTCTGTTGAGTTCGTATAGGGCAATTGCGCATGCGTTCGATAGGTTTAGGCTTTCCATATCACTGTTTATCGGTATTTTTACCAAACGGTCGCATGATTGTTCAACCAAACGGCGCATGCCATCTCCTTCGGAGCCAAACACAACAACCGTTTTGCCGGTAATATTTGCAGCAGCCAAAGATTCAGGAGCTTCGCCAGAAAATCCTACACACCAGAAATTATTTTGTTGTAATTTTTTAAGTGCCCGTTGGATGTTTGTGACACGAACTAGGTTTACCGTTTCAAGGGCGCCTGATGCGGCTTTGGCAACAGCCCCCATATGATCAGGACCCGGTGCGTGGCGTTCCTGGATGATCACCGCTTGCACATTAAAGGCCGAAGCTGACCGTAAAACGGCGCCGATATTTCTGGGGTCTGTGACCTGATCCAATACAACGACAACTGCATGATCTAATTCCGCACAGTGTCGGCAAATATCTTCGACATGAATAGCCGGCAATGGGTCGAACTCTGCACACACACCTTGATGAACAACGCTGCTTGGCAACAAGTTATCTAATTCTTCGCGATCAACAATTTCAACATCAGGGAAAGAAGGGCGATTATTTGAAATATCGATCAAATCATTTTTAATGGATTTATAAACGGATGAGACCATTAACAACCTGTGGCATGTTCTGATGTTATTCCCAAGCCCTGCTAAAACAGCATGCCGCCCATAAATCCATGAATATTTACTGTTTTTTTGTGGCGAATGGGGATTAGAATCCTTGAACGTTTGTTGTGTGTTTTTTTGATCAGTTGCTGATCTGTGTTGTTGATTATTGGCATCCATATGGCCGCGTTGCGATTTCTGCATTACAGGTTGCCGGTCTGCTGGCATTTCGTCACGGTTAGTGAATTGGGCCCGGGCCGCTTTTTTATTGAGCTTTTGCGCAGGCTTTTTATTTGTTTTACGTCGTTTGTTCATATGGGCTTTTACCACTTAATGATCCGAATTGTCTGTAATCTTTTTAACATTATTTTATTTGGACTTTTTGGATATATAAAAAACCCTGAATTTTTGATGATTTGTCGTTGACAACATGCTTGAAATCCTCATATTGCGTTTTCTCTGGTGTCGTGTTGTGACGATACTGGAAGCTGTGATGGAGGAGTGCCCGAGTGGCTAAAGGGGACGGGTTGTAAACCCGTTGACGTACGTCTACGTTGGTTCGAATCCAACCTCCTCCACCATCAGCTTAAATTATGTATTGAATATTTTGGTTCGCATAATGCTCGCCAAGACTGCGGGTGTAGCTCAATGGTAGAGCAGAAGCCTTCCAAGCTTACGACGAGGGTTCGATTCCCTTCACCCGCTCCAAAAACAAAGACAGGTTAAATTTAAGAATTAACAAGCAAAATTTTTATTCAATTTGGAAAAGCTGAGAAATAAGATGGCCAAGGAAAAGTTTGAACGTAATAAACCACACTGTAACATCGGCACGATTGGTCACGTTGATCATGGTAAGACGACGTTAACAGCAGCGATTACAAAAGTGTTAGCAGAATCTGGTGGGGCTGATTTCCAAGCTTATGACCAGATTGATAAAGCACCTGAAGAAAAAGCACGTGGCATCACGATTTCAACAGCCCATGTTGAATACGAAACAGAAAACCGTCATTACGCCCACGTTGATTGCCCGGGTCACGCCGATTATGTAAAAAACATGATTACCGGTGCGGCGCAAATGGATGGTGCTATTCTGGTTGTGTCAGCAGCTGATGGTCCAATGCCGCAAACACGCGAACATATTTTGTTAGCGCGTCAAGTTGGTGTTCCGGCTTTGGTTGTTTTCATGAACAAAGTTGACCAAGTTGATGACGAAGAATTATTGGAATTGGTTGAAATGGAAATCCGTGAGCTTTTAAGCTCCTATGATTTCCCGGGCGACGACATTCCGATCATCAAAGGCACGGCTTTAGGCGCATTAGAAGACAAGGATGCGGCCACTGGAAGCGATGCGATCAAAGAATTGATGCAAGCTGTTGATGACTATATTCCTCAACCAGAGCGTCCAAAAGACCAACCTTTCTTGATGCCGATTGAAGATGTGTTTTCAATTTCCGGCCGCGGTACAGTTGTGACCGGTCGTGTTGAACGGGGTGTTGTTAAAGTTGGCGAAGAGATTGAAATCGTCGGCATTAAAGATACCGTTAAAACCACATGTACCGGTGTTGAAATGTTCCGCAAATTGTTGGACCAAGGCGAAGCCGGCGACAACGTTGGTGTATTGCTTCGCGGTACTAAACGCGAAGACGTTGAACGCGGTCAGGTTTTGTCCGCAGTTGGTTCAATCACACCGCACACTAAATTCAAATGCGAATGTTATATTTTGACCAAAGACGAAGGCGGCCGTCATACACCGTTCTTTTCTAACTATCGGCCACAGTTCTATTTCCGGACAACAGATGTAACGGGCACGGTTGAATTACCCGAAGGCACTGAAATGGTTATGCCCGGCGATAATATCTCCATGGTCGTTAACTTGATCGCACCGATTGCTATGGATGACGGACTTCGTTTCGCCATTCGCGAAGGCGGACGTACCGTTGGTGCGGGTGTCGTGTCTGCTATCGTCGAATAATAAAAAGTTTTATTTAATGTGTTACGGGCCTGTAAATATCTCAGGCTCGTCACGCTTTAATTATGTTTATTGATCTATAGGTGTTGACCAATGGCTTGTGTCATTGTAAATCACCGAGCTTGATATTTAATACATGTATCGCGTTGTGGTATGGAAATTTGAGGAACGGTCCTTTAGGGGTATAGCTCAGTTGGTAGAGCGGCGGTCTCCAAAACCGCAGGTCCCGGGTTCGAGCCCTGGTGCCCCTGCCAGTTTTAATAATAACGGTGCTTTTAGGTGCCAAATTTAATCGGAATAACAATTTTATGGCCAAAACCAATCCGGCTCAGTTTATCAAAGAAGTCCGCCAGGAAACATCAAAAGTTACTTGGCCGTCTCGTAAAGAAGCAATGGTTTCAACGGGCATGGTTTTTGTTATGGTCGTGATCGCAGCCTTGTTCTTTTTTCTGGTTGATCAAGTATTGCAATCCGGTGTGAAATTTATTTTTGGTTTAGGGGGCTGATCAACATGGCTTTACGTTGGTATGTGATCCAAGCTTATTCCGGGTTCGAGCGCAAAGTAGCAGTATCCATTAAAGAGCAAGCCGATCAAAAAGGTATGGGTGATTTGATTGATCAAATTGTTGTGCCTATGGAAGAAGTTGTTGAAATGCGTCGCGGCACCAAAGTTAAAGCTGAGCGTAAGTTTTTCCCAGGCTATATTTTGGCCCATATGGATTTGACTGATGAAACATGGCATTTGGTGAAAAACACGCCAAAAGTTACTGATTTCCTTGGTGGGCAGGGGCGTCCTGTTCCCATCAGTGAAGGCGAAGCTAATCGGATTCTGTCTCAAGTTAAAGAAGGTGTTGAGCGTCCAAAACTTTCCGTCATCTTTGAAGTGGGCGAAGAAGTGCGGGTTTGTGACGGTCCATTTAATTCATTCAACGGCATTGTCGAGGATGTCGACGAAGACCGGGCGCGGCTTAAAGTTTCTGTTTCAATTTTTGGTCGAGCGACACCTGTTGAATTGGAATACAGTCAGGTAGAAAAACTATAGTTTAAAAAAATCACAATAGTGAACCGTGTGGGAGGCGAGCCATTGCCGGACCACGCACTCGGAAATGGAAAACAAAGACTGTTTTCTGTAAATTTGTTAAATAATAACTGAGGATATTATGGCTAAAAAAATTACTGGTTATATCAAACTGCAGGTTCCTGCAGGTCAAGCCAACCCATCGCCACCAATTGGACCGGCATTGGGTCAGGCTGGATTGAACATTATGGAATTCTGCAAAGCTTTTAATGCGCAGACCCAAAGCATGGAAGCGGGAATGCCTATTCCTGTTGTCATCACGGCTTATGGTGATCGCACATTTAGTTTTGTTACCAAAACGCCTCCAGCAAGTTTTTTCTTGAAAAAAGCAGCTAAGCTTAAAAAAGCGGCTTCTAATCCAAGCAAAGAAATTGTCGGTTCTGTAACTATGGCGCAGGTTCGTGAAATTGCCGAAGCCAAAATGGTTGATTTGAACACTCCGGATATGGATCAGGCTTGCAAAATGATTGCTGGCACGGCCCGTTCCATGGGTATTGAAGTGAAAGGCGCGTAACATGGCTAAGTTTGGAAAACGTCTAAAAACAGCTTATGAAAGCATTGACCGCGAAGCTGTATACGCTATTGCCGATGCTGTTAAAATTATCAAAACAACGGCTGCTAAAACTAAATTTGATGAAACCGTTGAAGTTTCAATCAATTTAGGTGTCGATCCACGTCATGCGGACCAAATGGTCCGTGGTACGGTATCACTTCCGCACGGTACAGGTAAATCCATGCGCGTTGCTGTATTTGCCCGTGATGCCAAAGCTGACGAAGCCAAAGCAGCCGGTGCCGATTTGGTTGGTGCTGAAGATTTGGCTGAACAAATTCAAAAAGGCGAAGCCGAGTTTGACCGTTGTATCGCAACGCCGGATATGATGGCTGTTGTTGGCCGTTTAGGCAAAATTCTAGGCCCCAAAGGTTTGATGCCTAACCCAAAATTAGGCACAGTTACACCAGACGTTAAAGGTGCCGTAGACGCTGCCAAAGCCGGTCAAATTGAATTCCGCGTTGAAAAAGCCGGTATTGTTCAAGCTGGTGTTGGAAAAGCAAGCTTTTCAGAAGCCTATTTAAATGAAAATGTGGCTGCTTTTATCGCGGCGATTACTAAAGCCAAGCCAACGGGTGTTAAAGGCACGTATATGAAACGTGTGTCTTTGAGTTCTACCATGGGTCCGGGTGTGCGTTTGGATTTGACTTCGTTTGAAGCTTAAAACCAGACCTTGGTTAAAAAGAATAATTTCCTGAGCACTTATGCTTGGGAAATTTGAAAGGGTGTACTTATCCTTTTCACCCTGTCCGAGACTGTAGGTGCTGCATATTATTTTTAATATGTGGTTTAAAAATTGCCTACATAGACGGTGCGTAGTTTTTTAAGATTTGAATACCTTGTTCAGATTTTCAAAAGCTTGAACAGTTGCACTGGACAGGACGAAGTGGGTTTTGTGGGAATACAGTTTTCGGGCTGTAATTGAACAAAATCTTTGTGCAACGGTGAATGGAGTAATAATTACCTCATTCACCATAAACTGGAGACGATCAGTGAACCGATCTGAAAAACAGATTCTGGTCCAGTCACTACGCAGCACCTTCGAAGGCGCTTCTATTGTTGTGGTCACCCATTATTCCGGGTTGTCTGTAGCCGAATTGGAAGATCTTCGTGGGCAAATGCGTACTGTTGGGGCTAGTTTCAAAGTAACAAAGAACAGGATCACGCGTCTCGCTCTCGAAGGAACTAAGTTTCAGGGAATTGCGGATTTATTCAGTGGCCCAACGGCTATTGCTTATTCCGATGACCCTGTAGCAGCGGCTAAAATCGCTGTTAAATTTTCCAAGGAAAATGACAAGTTTGTTATTATGGGTGGTGCGCTCGGTGAAGAAGTTCTTGACCTCGCATCAATCAATGCCCTGGCATCCTTGCCTTCCATGGACGAACTTCGCGGTAAGATTATTGGCATGATAAATACGCCAGCAACAAGAATCGCCGGAGTACTTCAAGCGCCAGCTGGGCAAATTGCTCGGGTTATTGGTGCTCACAGTTCCCAAGGGTAAGAGGCCGCGTTATACCGGTTTTCAGTAAATTAACTTAAAAATATGTTCAAGCTAATAAGGATTTATTAAAATGGCTGACTTAAAAAAAATTGTTGACGATCTTTCTGCTCTTACCGTGATGGAAGCAGCTGAACTTTCTAATATGCTCGAAGAGCATTGGGGCGTATCTGCAGCAGCTCCTGTCGCTGTGGCTGCCGTAGGTGGTGCCGATACAGGCGCTGCAGAAGCTGAAAAAGACGAGTTTGATGTTGTTTTGGCCTCTATCGGCGAAAAGAAAATCAACGTCATTAAAGAAGTGCGTGCATTGACCGGACTTGGCCTCAAAGAAGCCAAAGAAATGGTCGAAAGCGCACCTGTCACCGTTAAAGAAGGTGTCAAAAAAGACGAAGCTGAAGAATTGAAAAAGAAACTTGAAGACGCCGGCGCAACTGCCGAACTCAAGTAATTTTTTAAAGCGCCGGAAAAGGTTAGGTTTCCACAGCCTTTTCCGGCATTGCTTTGTTCCTGAAACTTATATATACGGTATCAGGGATTCTTAGGAAACCTTGTGGATACAAAAATTTATACTCTCACATTTGCCCGAATAGATCAGACCGAGATCGGAAAAGTGAATGTGCGTAAGCGTTGAATAAAAAACTTTTGGTAATGCATGGATTATTTCATGCATTTTAGTGATTTCAGAATAGTTGATTTATTCAAACTACCAGAGCTATTTTCTGATGTCGGGGTCGGCACTCAATTCAGGAAATACCAGAAATTAATGTTGGATTGAGGAACTGTAATGGCAACAACCTTTACGGGACGCAAGCGCGTACGCAAATTTTTCGGAAAATTAGGTACAACGGTAGAAATGCCGAATTTGATCGAAGTTCAAAAAAAATCTTACGATCATTTTTTACAAGACGGTGTGGCGGTTAAAGACCGAACTAACCACGGTCTACATGAAGTTTTCCGCTCGGTTTTCCCGATCAATGACTTTGCAGGTATGGGTACGCTTGAATACGTATCGTATATGTTTGAGCCACCAAAATATGATGTTGAAGAATGCCAACAACGGGGAATGACATTTTCCGCACCTTTAAAAGTGACGTTACGACTAGTTGTTTGGGATATTGACGAAGATACCGGTGCCCGTTCAATCCGAGATGTTAAAGAACAAGACGTTTACATGGGCGACTTGCCGATGATGACAGCCAATGGCACATTTGTTGTCAACGGAACAGAACGTGTTATTGTCTCGCAAATGCATCGCTCCCCCGGTGTGTTCTTTGATCACGATAAAGGCAAAACCCATTCATCCGGCAAATTCCTGTTTGCTGCACGCATCATTCCTTATCGTGGTTCATGGCTTGATTTTGAATTTGATGCCAAAGATCTGGTTTACGTGCGTATTGATCGCCGCCGTAAATTGCCAGTGACAACGTTATTGATGGCGTTGCAAAACGATGATGCAGACAAATTATTGGCTCAAGCTGAAAAAACCGGCGAAACCGTTAAGCCCGAAGATATCAAAGGCATGTCTCCTGAAGGCGTGCTTAAATTTTTCTACGACACTGTTAATTATTCCAAAACTAAAAAAGGTTGGAAAACTGCTTTTGTCGCAGAACAGATGCGTGGCAATAAATTAACGACTGATCTGATTAATGCAAAAACGGGGTCTGTTGTAGTCGAATCCGGCACAAAAATGACCCCACGCACATTGCGTAAACTCGAAGAAGACGGTTTAAAAGAAATTCTTGTCACAGAGTTGGATTTAATTGGTCGTTATGCGTCTGCTGAGATTATCAACGAAGAAACCGGCGAGATTTTTATTGAAATTGGACATGAAATCACCGAAGAGGTCCTTGAATCTTTGGAAGCAGCCAAAGTCAAATCCATTGATACGCTCGCCATTGATCACGTTAATGTTGGTCCTTATATTCGTAACACGTTAGCTATTGATAAAAACGTATCACGCGAAGAAGCATTAATTGACATCTACCGTGTCATGCGTCCAGGCGAACCACCGACGTTGGAAACGGCCCAAGCTTTATTTAACAGCATGTTTTTTGATAGCGAACGATATGATTTATCAAACGTTGGCCGGGTTAAGATGAACGCGCGTCTTGATTTTGAAACAGACGATGAACTTCGTGTTTTACGTAAAGAAGACATTTTAGGTGTCGTCAAAACACTTGTTGAATTAAAAGATGGTCGCGGTCAAATAGATGACATTGATCACTTAGGTAACCGCCGTGTTCGTTCCGTTGGTGAATTGATGGAAAATCAATACCGTGTGGGGCTGTTGCGTATGGAACGGGCTATTCGGGAACGCATGAGCTCGGTTGATATTGACACCGTCATGCCGCAAGATTTGATCAATGCTAAACCAGCAGCTGCAGCTGTACGTGAATTTTTTGGCTCTTCTCAATTGTCACAATTCATGGATCAAACCAATCCACTATCCGAAGTTACACACAAACGCCGCTTGTCTGCATTAGGGCCGGGTGGATTAACCCGTGAACGCGCCGGTTTTGAAGTTCGTGACGTTCACCCAACGCATTATGGTCGTATTTGTCCTATTGAAACACCGGAGGGGCCGAATATTGGCTTGATTAACTCGCTGGCAACTTATGCTCGTGTTAATAAATACGGGTTTATCGAATCACCATTTAGAACTGTTAAAAATGGTGTTCCAACCAAAGAAGTTGTATATTTGTCCGCCATGGACGAAGGCAAATTCACCATTGCACAAGCAAACGAAGAGCTTGATGATAAAGGCAGATTTGTAAATGAACTGGTCAGTGCGCGTAAATCGGGCGAAGGTCTGATGGTGCTGCCAACAGACATTGATCATATGGATGTTTCACCGAAACAGGTTGTGTCTGTTGCGACAGCCCTTATTCCATTCTTGGAAAACGATGATGCAAACCGGGCATTGATGGGTTCCAACATGATGCGCCAAGCCGTACCATTATTGAAAGCCGAAGCACCGTTAGTTGGAACGGGGATGGAAGCCCCCGTTGCCAGCGATAGCGGTGCAACCATCACGGCCAAACGTTCCGGTATTGTCGATCAAGTTGATGCGACCCGTATTGTTGTTAGTGCGACAGAAGAGAAGTCCCACTCAGCAACGGGTGTTGATATCTACAACTTGTTGAAATTCCAACGCTCGAACCAAAACACTTTCTTGCACCAAAAACCACTAGTTAAAGTTGGTGATACTGTTTCAGCCGGTGATACCATTGCGGACGGTCCATCAACAGATCTAGGAGATTTGGCACTTGGCCGTAATGTGTTGGTCGCCTTTATGCCTTGGAATGGATACAACTTCGAAGATTCGATCCTTATATCTGATCGCATCGTTCGAGATGATGTCTTTACTTCTATTCACATCGAAGAATTTGAAGTCATGGCTCGTGATACAAAATTGGGCCAAGAAGATATTTCACGCGATATTCCAAACGTGGGAGAAGAAGCTCTTAAAAATCTAGACGAAGCCGGTATAGTTTACATCGGAGCCGAAGTTAAACCCGGTGATATTCTGGTTGGTAAAGTTACGCCAAAAGGCGAAAGCCCGATGACACCCGAAGAAAAACTATTGCGGGCTATTTTTGGTGAAAAAGCATCTGATGTGCGTGACACATCTTTGAAATTACCGCCGGGTGTAGCCGGGACTGTTGTTGAAGTCCGTGTGTTCTCACGCCGGGGAGTGGAAAAAGACGAACGCGCGATGGCTATTGAACACGCTGAAATCGAACGCTTGGCAAAAGACCGTGATGATGAACGGGCAATTTTGGAACGCAGTTTCCAAAACCGACTGACATCATTATTGTTAAACTCCAAAGCCGTCGGCGGTCCAAAAGATTTAGACGAAGGCACCAAGTTAACGGACGAAGTACTTAGCCAATTCACCGTTGGTCAAATGGCACAAATCGTTATTGCCAACGATAAAATCATGAAAGACGTTGAAGACCTAAAGGCGCAATTCGATGAAGATATTGCCAGTCTGCAACGCTGGTTTGACGATAAAGTCGATAAATTGCAACGCGGCGATGATTTGAACCCGGGTGTGATGAAAATGGTCAAAGTTTTTGTGGCTGTTAAACGTAAACTTCAACCGGGCGATAAAATGGCTGGCCGTCACGGGAACAAAGGTGTGATTTCTAAAATCATCCCTGTCGAAGACATGCCTCATCTAGAAGACGGAACCGCTGTCGATATTGTTCTAAACCCATTGGGTGTGCCATCTCGGATGAACGTTGGGCAGATTCTTGAAACGCATCTTGGTTGGGCCTGTAATGGTTTAGGGCTGCAAATCGGGGATATGCTGGACAGTATGAAGCCAGATGAAAACGCTGATAATCTTCGAGCCAAATTAAATGATGTGTATGGTGAAAAAATTTACAAATCAGACATTTCAGATTTGGCCGATGATGAAATCAAAGAGCTCGCTGGCAATCTTCGCGGTGGAGTTCCTATTGCAACGCCTGTATTTGATGGTGCCAGTGAAGTCGAAATCAACGACATGTTGATCAAAGCAGGTCATTCGACTTCGGGGCAAGCGGTCCTTATTGATGGTCGTACAGGTGAGACGTTTGAACGTCCGGTAACGGTCGGTTTCATTTATATGTTGAAACTGCATCACTTGGTCGATGACAAAATTCACGCTCGTTCTGTTGGACCGTATAGTTTGGTCACACAGCAGCCATTGGGCGGTAAAGCTCAATTCGGTGGGCAGCGATTTGGTGAAATGGAAGTTTGGGCACTCGAAGCATATGGCGCGGCTTATACGCTACAAGAAATGCTGACGGTGAAATCGGATGATGTTTCCGGTCGAACTAAAGTATACGAGTCTATTGTTCGTGGTGATGACGGTTTTGAAGCCGGCGTGCCCGAGAGTTTCAACGTCCTGGTCAAAGAATTGCATTCGCTTGGCCTTAACGTAGAACTTAATTAAGCCCAAAGGGTTAAGGAGATATCACAATGAACGAATTGATGAAAGTTTTCGGACAAGTCCAGGGCACACAACGCTTCGACCAAATCCGTATATCCATAGCGTCACCGGAAAAAATCCGGTCATGGTCTTTTGGTGAAATTAAAAAACCTGAAACCATTAACTACCGTACGTTCAAGCCGGAACGTGATGGTTTGTTCTGTGCACGTATTTTTGGACCTACAAAAGATTACGAATGCTTATGCGGTAAATACAAACGCATGAAATATAAAGGCATCACCTGTGAAAAATGTGGTGTCGAAGTGACATTGCAAAAAGTTCGCCGTGAACGAATGGGACATATTGAACTGGCATCGCCGGTTGCTCACATCTGGTTCATGAAATCATTGCCGTCACGCATTGGTTTGTTGCTGGATATGACATTGAAAGATCTTGAGCGGGTCCTGTATTTCGAAAACTATGTGGTAGTTGAGCCGGGTTTAACACCGCTCAAACTCCACGAAATGTTAACTGAAGAACAGTACCAGAATGCCGTCGATGAATTTGGTGATGAATTTTCAGTGGGGATTGGTGCCGAAGCATTACGTGAAATGTTGTCTGCTATCGACTTGGAAGAAGAACTTGCCAACCTTAAAATCGATCTGAAAGAAACCAATTCCGAAGCTAAACGTAAAAAATATGTTAAACGTTTGAAAATAATGGAAGCTTTCATAGGAAGTGGTGCACGTCCTGAATGGATGATTTTAGAGGCCATTCCGGTTATTCCACCTGAATTGCGTCCTTTGGTGCCTCTTGATGGTGGTCGTTTTGCTACGTCCGATTTGAACGATTTGTATCGCCGTGTGATTAATCGTAACAACCGTTTGAAACGTCTTATTGAATTGCGTGCGCCTGAAATTATTGTGCGTAATGAAAAACGTATGTTGCAAGAATCCGTTGATGCATTGTTTGATAATGGACGTCGTGGCCGTGCCATTACCGGTGCCAATAAACGTCCGCTTAAATCCTTGTCTGATATGTTAAAAGGTAAACAAGGTCGTTTCCGCCAAAACTTACTTGGTAAACGGGTCGATTATTCTGGTCGTTCTGTGATCGTTGTTGGTCCTGAATTAAAACTGCATCAGTGTGGTTTACCTAAAAAAATGGCTCTGGAACTTTTCAAACCGTTTATCTATGCCAAACTTGAATTGTATGGCATGGCGACTACAATTAAAGCCGCCAAACGTATGTTGGAGAAAGAACGTCCTGAAGTATGGGATATTCTCGAAGAAGTCATCCGCGAACATCCAGTGATGTTGAACCGGGCTCCTACGCTTCACCGTCTAGGCATCCAAGCGTTTGAACCGGTACTGATCGAAGGTAAAGCCATTCAATTGCATCCTTTGGTTTGTGCTGCATTTAATGCTGATTTTGATGGCGACCAAATGGCTGTCCACGTTCCCTTATCATTAGAAGCCCAACTCGAAGCCCGCGTGTTGATGATGTCAACAAACAACATCCTGAGCCCGGCGAGCGGTAAGCCGATCATTGTTCCATCACAAGATATTATTCTTGGTCTGTATTACATGACTATGGAACAAGAGGGTGCTCTTGGCGAAGGGATGGTTTTCACCGATGTTGACGAAATTCAACTGGCACTTGATGCGAAAATAGTTTCCATTCATGCAAAAATCAAAGCCCGCTATAATACTGTTGATGACCAAGGTGAACCTGTTCAGTTGTTGGTTGATACCACGGCCGGTCGTTTGATTTTAGCAGAGATATTACCAAAACATAAAAAGTTACCATATTCGCTTGTTAATTGCTTGATGACAAAAAAAGATATTTCGAACGTCATTGATGAAGTTTACCGCCATTGCGGACAAAAATCGACAGTCATTTTTGCTGATCGCTTGATGGGAATCGGCTTCAAAAACGCATGTAAAGCGGGTATTTCTTTTGGCAAAGATGATCTAATTATACCCGACACCAAAGGCAAATTAGTTGGTGATACCGAAGCCCAAGTCAAAGAATTCGAACAACAATACCAACAGGGGTTGATCACCAAAGGTGAAAAATACAACAAAGTTGTTGATGCTTGGTCTCATTGTACAGATTTGGTTGCTGACGAAATGATGAAACGTATTTCGTCAACTATTGGAAACAGTGATATTAATTCTGTTTACATGATGGCTCATTCTGGTGCTCGTGGTTCTGCTGCTCAAATGAAACAATTGGCTGGTATGCGTGGATTGATGGCGAAGCCATCTGGTGAAATCATAGAAACACCGATTATTTCAAATTTTAAAGAAGGCCTTTCGGTTCTTGAATACTTCAACTCCACCCACGGTGCGCGTAAAGGTTTGGCTGATACGGCGTTGAAAACAGCAAATTCAGGTTATCTCACCCGTCGTTTGGTAGATGTGGCTCAGGATTGTATCATCATTGACCGTGATTGCGGCACCAAAAAAGGTATTTCTGTTAAAACAGTCGTCGAAGGTGGTGAAGTCATTGCGCCGCTTGATGATCAACTGCTTGGTCGTACTTTAGCTTTGGATATTATCCATCCTGAAACAGGTAAGGTTTTATTCAAAAAAGGGCGGATGATCGTCGAAGAAGATTTCCCAACTCTAAACGAAGCTGAAATTGACGAAGCTAAAATCCGTTCCGTATTGACATGCGAAAGCGAAGAGGGCGTTTGTGCCAACTGTTATGGTCGTGATTTAGCCCGCGGGACCGAAGTCAATACAGGCGAAGCGGTTGGCGTTATTGCGGCCCAGTCCATTGGTGAACCGGGCACTCAGCTGACCATGCGGACTTTCCACATTGGTGGTGCCGCTCAACGCGGCAAAGAGCAGTCCAATGTTGAAACGACGATTGACGGTAAAGTAACACTCAAAGACTGTGTCACCGTTAAAAACTCTGAAAATGTTTTAGTCGTTATGTCACGCAACACTGAACTTTTAATCACTGATAAACAGGGCCGGGAACGTGCCCGTCACAGAGTTCCTTATGGTTCTAAATTATTAGTTAAAGACAAAGCGACGGTTTCTCGTGGTGATAAACTCGCTGAATGGGATCCATTTACATTACCTGTCTTAACCGAAAAAGAAGGTGTTGTGAACTACATGGATTTGATCGAAGGTCTTTCTCTTGCAGAACGACTGGACGATGCGACGGGTATTGCATCAAAAGTTGTCACTGACTGGAAACAATTTCCAAAAGGTGCCGAGCTAAAACCACGTATCACATTGCGTGATGATGCTGGCGAAGTAATTAATCTGGATAATGGATTAGAAGCCCGTTATTTCTTATCCGTAGATAGTGTCTTATCCGTACAGCCGGGTGATAAAGTTAACGTTGGTGATGTGTTAGCCAGAATTCCTCGGGAATCTGCAAAAACGCGTGATATCACAGGTGGTCTTCCGCGCGTTGCAGAATTATTCGAAGCCCGCAAACCAAAAGATTTTGCCATCATTGCCGAAAATGAAGGCAGAGTTGAATTTGGCAAAGATTACAAAAACAAGCGTCGTATTGTTGTTGTTCCTGATAACAGCGAATTGGAACCGGTTGAATATCTTGTCCCTAAAGGTAAACACATCTCTGTTCAAGAAGGCGATTATGTGAGTGTTGGCGACAGTTTGATGGATGGTAGCCCCGTTCCCCATGATATATTACGTATTTTGGGCGTCGAAGCTTTAGCTGAATATCTGATCAAAGAAATTCAGGACGTTTACCGCTTACAAGGTGTGAAAATTAACAATAAACACATCGAAGTGATCGTTCGCCAGATGTTGCAAAAAGTCGAAATCACAAATGGTGGGGACACAACATATCTGAACGGCGAACTTGTTGACCGTAAAGAATTCAAGCTTCAAAATGAAAAAACCATTGCCGAAGGCGGTCAACCTGCGAAAGGCGAACCAGTGCTACAAGGGATTACTAAAGCCAGCTTGCATACGCATTCGTTTATTTCGGCGGCATCATTCCAGGAAACAACACGGGTTCTGACAGAAGCCGCCGTATCTGGTAAAGTCGATAATTTAATTGGGCTTAAAGAAAACGTTATTGTTGGACGCCCAATTCCCGCAGGAACGGGCAGCATAATGAATAATTACCGTTCTTTAGCTGCCAAACGTGATGAAGACTTGTCCGCACTACAAACAGCATCTCATCCTGAAATCGAGAGTGATGTAATCGCAGTCGATCAAGTTGAAAACGATGCCCCAGAATCAAGTCAAGGGGAATCGGTTTAAGTATTCATGGGCTTCAGCGGTTTTTGTTTTTTATGAGACTTCTGAAGCCCGCAGATTACCTACATTTTTTTATGCTTGACGGTTCCGGATCACGTCACTATATTCCGGCTCATTCAGCGGGAGCAGGTGGTAGCCTTTACGGACTAGACGCTGCTCTGGACGCGATTTTGAGGTAACAATTTTAGAGGAACATTTTACGGTAAAAAAAACCGGGATGTTTCATTTGGGGCACACTGCTTAAGTATCTGAGATTATTAAATTCTCAGGGCGCAAGTAACGTGTGGGTTTCTATTTTTTGGGCAATAGCCCGCTTAGATATGGATGTTATGAATGCCAACAATTAACCAACTGATCAGAAAGCCACGTAAAGTTGCTGAGAACCGGAACAAAGTTCCAGCGCTCGAAGCTTGCCCGCAAAAACGCGGCGTATGTACGCGTGTCTACACAACAACTCCTAAAAAACCTAACTCGGCTTTGCGTAAAGTTGCGCGTGTCCGGTTAACTAACGGTTTCGAAGTCACCAGTTATATCCCTGGTGAAGGCCATAACTTACAAGAACACTCCGTGGTTATGATCCGTGGCGGTCGTGTCAAAGATTTACCGGGTGTTCGTTATCATGTGATACGCGGAACGCTTGATACACAAGGTGTATCTGATCGTCGTCAACGCCGTTCCAAATACGGCGCCAAGCGTCCTAAGTAAGATTATATAAGGAAAAACTGATGTCACGACGTCATGCAGCTGAAAAAAGAACTATTCTACCTGATACCAAATATAAAGATTTGGTATTAGCTAAATTCACCAATGCACTCATGTTAGATGGTAAAAAATCAACCGCTGAAAAAATTGTGTATGGTGCCTTGGATTTAATTGAAAAAAAATCTGGGAATGATGCTTTGCAATCATTTCATGATGCGCTTGAAAATATCAAGCCTGCGGTCGAAGTTCGTTCTCGCCGCGTTGGTGGTGCAACGTATCAGGTTCCTGTTGAGGTGCGTTCATTGCGCCGCCAGGCATTGGCAATTCGTTGGTTGGTAGATATGGCGCGCAAGCGTTCTGAAAACACTATGACTGAACGTTTAGCTGGTGAGTTGCTGGATGCAGCAAACAACCGTGGGGCTGCTGTTAAGAAACGTGAAGACACACACCGTATGGCAGAGGCGAATAAAGCCTTTTCGCATTATCGCTGGTAATTTTTTGGAAATATTATAGTTATGGCACGTACAACTCCGCTCGAAAAATATCGCAATATTGGTATTATGGCCCATATTGACGCCGGTAAAACAACAACAACCGAGCGTATCCTTTATTATACGGGTAAATCATACAAAATTGGCGAAGTTCATGATGGTAACGCCACTATGGATTGGATGGAACAAGAACAGGAGCGTGGTATTACGATTACCTCTGCTGCAACAACGTGTTTTTGGGATGATCACCGTATTAACATTATTGATACGCCAGGCCATGTTGATTTCACGATCGAAGTAGAGCGTAGCTTGCGTGTGCTTGATGGTGCTGTCGCGGTTTTTGATAGTGTTGCTGGTGTTGAACCACAATCGGAAACAGTATGGCGCCAAGCCGATAAGTATGATGTTCCGCGTATCTGTTTTGTTAATAAAATGGACCGTACGGGTGCTGATTTTTATCGCTGTGTTGATATGATGGTTGATCGCTTAGGTGCGAAACCATTGGTTTGTCAATTGCCGATTGGTTCAGAAGCAGAATTTCAAGGCGTTGTTGATATTGTACGCATGAAATCAATCATCTGGGACGAAGAAACCCTTGGCGCAAAATTCCACGAAGAAGATATTTCTGACGATTTAAAAGAAAAAGCTGCTGAATACCGCGAAGCTTTGGTTGAACTTGCATTGGAAGTTGATGATGTCGCCATGGAAGCCTACTTGGAAGGCGAAGAACCAAGCGAAGAGGTTCTGAAGAAATGTATTCGTATAGGCACCTGTTCTGGGGTATTTGTCCCCGTCTTCTTGGGCACTGCTTTCAAAAACAAGGGTGTTCAGCCTTTACTTGATGCCGTTGTTGATTACATGCCGTCGCCAACCGATGTGGCTGCAATTAAAGGTGTTAAAGAAGGTAGTGACGAAGAAATCGAGCGTCATAATTCCGATGACGAGCCTTTCTCAGCGCTTGCCTTTAAAATTATGAACGATCCGTTTGTTGGGTCATTAACATTTGTTCGTATTTATTCTGGCGTTGTCGAAAGCGGTCAAACAATCCTCAATACAGTTAAAGGCAACAAAGAGCGCGTTGGTCGGATGTTGTTAATGCATTCAAACGACCGCGAAGAAATTAAAGAAGCCCGGGCTGGTGATATTGTAGCTTTGGCTGGTATGAAAAACACAACAACAGGTGACACTGTATGTGCGACTTCTGATCCTATTGTTCTTGAACGTATGGAGTTTCCAGACCCGGTTATCGAGATTGCTGTAGAACCTAAAACCAAAAGTGATCAGGAAAAGATGGGCGTTGCGTTACAGCGTCTAGCTGCCGAAGATCCTTCCTTCCGCGTCACCACTGATTATGAAAGTGGGCAGACCATTATTAAAGGAATGGGTGAGCTTCATCTTGAAATTATCGTTGATCGTATGATGCGTGAATTCAAAGTCGAAGCTAACATTGGTCAGCCGCAAGTTGCCTACCGTGAAACGATTACCAAAATCACGGATATTGATTACACTCATAAAAAACAAACCGGTGGTTCAGGTCAATTTGCCCGTGTAAAAATCACGTTCGAGCCTTTGCCTGCTGGTTCTGGTTTTGAATTTGTTAATAAAGTTGTTGGTGGTAATATTCCGCGCGAATTTATTCCCGGTGTTGAAAAAGGTTTAAATAGCGCTATGGAAACTGGTGTGTTAACCGGTTTCCCTGTGACCGCTGTTAAGGCAACTTTGTTTGATGGTGCATCTCACGATGTAGATAGTAGCGTTATGGCTTTTGAAATTGCAGCACGTGCTGCATTCCGCCAAGGCTGTAAAGAAGCGGGGCCGCAATTGCTTGAACCAATGATGAAGGTTGAAGCGGTTACCCCAGAAGATTACTTGGGCGATATTATTGGCGATTTAAACAGTCGGCGTGGACAAGTCGAAAGCATGGATCAGCGTGGCAACGCTCGCGTTATCAATGCCTTTGTCCCGCTTGCTAATATGTTTGGTTACGTCAATACGTTGCGCTCTATGAGCCAAGGACGTGCTCAATTCTCTATGACTTTTGATCATTATGCACCTGTACCTAATCAGGTGTCCGAAGAAATTCAGACCCGGTTAGCTGGCTAACAGGTTTTATTTTAACGCCTCGATACGGAGATAGTAAGATGGCCAAGGAAAAGTTTGAACGTAATAAACCACACTGTAACATCGGCACGATTGGTCACGTTGATCATGGTAAGACGACGTTAACAGCAGCGATTACAAAAGTGTTAGCAGAATCTGGTGGGGCTGATTTCCAAGCTTATGACCAGATTGATAAAGCACCTGAAGAAAAAGCACGTGGCATCACGATTTCAACAGCCCATGTTGAATACGAAACAGAAAACCGTCATTACGCCCACGTTGATTGCCCGGGTCACGCCGATTATGTAAAAAACATGATTACCGGTGCGGCGCAAATGGATGGTGCTATTCTGGTTGTGTCAGCAGCTGATGGTCCAATGCCGCAAACACGCGAACATATTTTGTTAGCGCGTCAAGTTGGTGTTCCGGCTTTGGTTGTTTTCATGAACAAAGTTGACCAAGTTGATGACGAAGAATTATTGGAATTGGTTGAAATGGAAATCCGTGAGCTTTTAAGCTCCTATGATTTCCCGGGCGACGACATTCCGATCATCAAAGGCACGGCTTTAGGCGCATTAGAAGACAAGGATGCGGCCACTGGAAGCGATGCGATCAAAGAATTGATGCAAGCTGTTGATGACTATATTCCTCAACCAGAGCGTCCAAAAGACCAACCTTTCTTGATGCCGATTGAAGATGTGTTTTCAATTTCCGGCCGCGGTACAGTTGTGACCGGTCGTGTTGAACGGGGTGTTGTTAAAGTTGGCGAAGAGATTGAAATCGTCGGCATTAAAGATACCGTTAAAACCACATGTACCGGTGTTGAAATGTTCCGCAAATTGTTGGACCAAGGCGAAGCCGGCGACAACGTTGGTGTATTGCTTCGCGGTACTAAACGCGAAGACGTTGAACGCGGTCAGGTTTTGTCCGCAGTTGGTTCAATCACACCGCACACTAAATTCAAATGCGAATGTTATATTTTGACCAAAGACGAAGGCGGCCGTCATACACCGTTCTTTTCTAACTATCGGCCACAGTTCTATTTCCGGACAACAGATGTAACGGGCACGGTTGAATTACCCGAAGGCACTGAAATGGTTATGCCCGGCGATAATATCTCCATGGTCGTTAACTTGATCGCACCGATTGCTATGGATGACGGACTTCGTTTCGCCATTCGCGAAGGCGGACGTACCGTTGGTGCGGGTGTCGTGTCTGCTATCGTCGAATAATTTATTAATATAGACCAGCCTTTAACCGGGCTGGTCAAGAACCGGACTGATTGTCATGGAACAACAAAATATTAGAATACGGCTTAAAGCCTTTGATCACCGAGTACTTGATCAGTCAACGATGGAAATCGTTAATACAGCTCAACGTACGGGCGCCGCAGTCAGAGGACCAATTCCTTTGCCGACACGAATTGAAAAATTCACAGTGTTACGGTCTCCACACATTGATAAAAAATCGCGTGAACAATTTGAAATTCGCACGCATAAACGTGTGCTCGATATTGTTGACCCAACACCACAAACTGTCGACGCGCTGATGAAGCTCGATCTGGCAGCTGGTGTTGATGTAGAAATCAAATTGTAAAGGTATAGACAATGCGTACCGGTCTTATTGCCCGTAAACTTGGAATGTCTCGCGTCTTTAAAGATGATGGACGTCATATCCCGGTCACGGTTTTAAAAGTTGATAATTTGCAAGTTGTTAATCAACGCACAGTCGATCTGAATGGTTATTCAGCTCTGTTGCTTGGTTGGGGAACTGCAAAAGTAAAAAATACAAGTAAATCCATGCGTGGTCACTTTGCAAAATCAAAGGTTGAGCCAAAACGCAAACTCATGGAATTCAGAATTGCTGACGATGCTATGGTTGATGTTGGCGCTGAATTGTCCGTTGATCACTTTGTTGTTGGTCAAAAAATTGATGTTTGCGGCACTTCAATCGGTAAAGGTTTTGCCGGTGGTATGAAACGCCATGGTTTTGCTGGTCTTCGTGCATCCCACGGTGTGTCAATTTCCCATAGGTCACTTGGTTCTACGGGCCAGTGTCAAGATCCGGGCCGGGTTTTTAAAGGCAAAAAAATGGCTGGGCAAATGGGTAATAAACGCATTACAACACAAAATTTGGAAGTGGTTGCAACGGATGATACAGAAGGTTTGATTTTTGTATCAGGCGCTGTCCCTGGGTCAAAAGGGGGCTTTGTCCGCATTACTGATGCAGTTAAAATCGCCCGACCTGCTGATCTTCCGTATCCTGCAAAGCTACGTGAAACGAGTGCTGCTGCTCCAGAAACAGCTGTCGAGGCTGTTGCTGAAGAAACATCGGTAGAAACGAAGGAATAATTGCAATGAAAAGCGATGTAATAAGCTTGGCGAATAAAAAGGTCGGCACGATCGACCTTGACCCGTCAATCTTTGGTATTGATGTCCGTCGGGATATCATGGCAAGGATGGTTAACTGGCAGTTGGCAAAACGCCGCGCTGGTACACATAAAGTCAAAACCCGTGCAGAAATTCGCGGAACGACAGCCAAACCTTTTAACCAGAAAGGTACTGGCCGGGCGCGTCAAGGTTCCAAAAAAGTTCCTCAGTTGCGCGGCGGTGGTGTTGCAATGGGTCCCGTTGTTCGTAACCACAATTCAAAATTGCCTAAAAAAATTCGCAGCTTAGCATTAAAGTCTGCACTGAGCTGTAAATTGGCCGAAGGCAAATTGATTGTTATTGATGAAGCCAAACTACCTAAGGCCAAAACATCTGATTTATCAAAAAAATTAGAAAAATTAGCATGGGGACGGGTCTTGGTTATTGATGGTGCCGAAGTTGAAAACAACTTTTTAAAAGCATCTACCAATTTGTATAATATTGATGTACTGCCAACAGTAGGCGCCAATGTATATGATATTCTTAAACGTGATACGCTTGTTTTGACTAAAGAAGCTGTCGAGAAACTAGTGGAGCGTTTGAAATGAACAGGCATAGCGCGAGTAACGTAGAAAAAGCCAGTAATGGCCGTTTGTTAGAAGTCCTACGTCAACCAATTATTACTGAAAAAGCCACTTTGATTTCTGAATATAATCAAGTCACTTTTGAAGTTGCTATTGATGCCAATAAATTTGAAATCAAAGCCGCTGTCGAAGATTTATTCAAAGTTAAGGTTGTTAAAGTTAATACGATCGTTCAACAGGGCAAGACCAAAAAGTTTAAAGGTCGCCCGGGGCGTCGTTCCGATTATAAAAAGGCAATCGTAACATTGGCCGAAGGCCAGTCTATCGATGTGTCCACCGGTATCTGAGCGAAGGATCATTACGCATGGCATTGAAAAAATATAAGCCGAATACGCCGGGGCAAAGAAACCTTGTTCTGGTTGATCGGTCCAGTCTTTGGAAAGGGAAACCTGAAAAAAGTCTGACCGAAGGCAAAACAAATAAAGGTGGTCGTAACAATAGAGGTCGCATTACCGCACGCCGTCAGGGTGGTGGACATAAACGTCGTTATCGTTTGATCGATTTCAAACGTTTACGCAATGATGTTCAAGCCACTGTTTTACGTTTGGAATATGATCCTAACCGGACCGCATTTATTGCACTTATTGAATATACCGATGGTGAAAAATCATACATTTTGGCGCCACAGCGTATACGCGAAGGTGACAATGTGATTAGTGGTGAGAGCGTTGACATTAAACCTGGCAACGCAATGCCCATGAAAAACATTCCTGTTGGAACGATTATCCATAATGTTGAGATGAAAATTGGTAAAGGCGGTCAAATGGCTCGCTCTGCTGGAACATACGCTCAAATTATTGGTAAAGACCAAGGATATGCACAGCTTCGTCTAAGTTCAGGTGAACTACGTTTGGTATTAGCCGAATGTATGGCCACAATCGGCGCTGTATCAAATCCTGATCAACAAAACATTAAACTTGGTAAAGCTGGTCGTAATCGCTGGCTTGGTAAACGCCCATCTGTCCGTGGTGTCGCCATGAACCCGATTGATCATCCACATGGTGGTGGTGAAGGTCGGACTTCAGGTGGTCGTCATCCAGTGACACCTTGGGGCAAGCCAACTAAGGGTAAGAAAACGCGTAGCAACAAAAAGACGGATCGCCTGATTATGCGGCGCCGTCATGCCAAGAAATAAAGGAGAGCGATAGTGCCTCGTTCCGTATGGAAAGGACCGTTTGTTGAAGGTTTTTTAATGAAAAAAGCCGAAGATACACGTGCCAGTGGACGTAATACTGTGATCAAAACATGGTCCAGACGTTCAACAATTCTGCCTCAATTTGTAGGTCTGACGTTTGGTGTGTACAACGGGAAAAAATTCATCCCTGTACTTGTAACCGAAGACATGATTGGGCATAAACTCGGTGAATTTTCACCAACGCGATCATACTTTGGCCATACAGCCGATAAGAAAGCGAAAAGGACGTAGACATGGGTAAAAAATCATTGCAACGCCAGCTTGCTGATAATGAAGCGATGGCTTTTGCCAAACATTTGAGAACATCTCCTCAGAAGTTAAATTTGGTTGCACAAACCATTCGTGGTAAAAATTGCGAAGCAGCTTTGGCTGAACTGCAATTTTCTCATCGTCGTATATCCGGAGCCGTACTTAAAGTTTTGGAAAGTGCCATTGCCAATGCAGAAAATAATCATGATCTAGATGTCGATCGTTTGTTCGTCGCTGAATGCAGTGTAGGTAAAGACATCGTCATGAAACGTTGGCGCGCACGTGCCCGTGGTCGTGTTGGTAAAATCATTAAACCTTTCAGTAATATTCGGCTTGTTGTACGCGAGCGTGAGGAGACGGCATAATGGGTCAAAAAGTAAATCCAATTGGTTTTCGCTTAGGCATTAACCGGACATGGGATTCGCGCTGGTATGCCGACGGCAACTATGCAGAATTGTTGCACGAAGACATAAAAATTCGTGAATTCCTACACAAAAAGCTGGAACAGGCTGGTGTTTCTAAAGTTATAATAGAAAGGCCTGCAAAAAAAGCACGTGTTACCATTCATACGGCACGTCCTGGTGTAGTTATTGGTAAAAAAGGTGCTGACATCGAAATTCTTCGTCGTCATGTTGCCAAGATGACAACGTCTGATGTTCACTTAAACATCGTCGAAGTTCGTAAACCAGAAATCGATTCAACTTTGGTTGCTGAAAATATAGCTCAACAACTGGAACGCCGGGTTTCTATCCGTCGCGCTATGAAACGTGCTGTTCAATCGGCTATGCGTATGGGCGCTTTGGGTATTCGTATCAATTGTGCCGGTCGTTTAGGTGGCGCTGAAATTGCACGGATGCAGTGGTACCGCGAAGGCCGGGTTCCGTTGCACACATTACGTGCCAATGTTGATTATGGTGTTGCAACAGCAGAAACAACCTACGGACAATGCGGTGTTAAAGTCTGGATCTACAAAGGCGATATTATGGGTCATGATCCAATGGCAATCGATAAATTGGCCGCAGACAGCCAACCTCAACGTTAACTTTGGCTTGAATTTAAGGAATATATACAATGCTTGCTCCAAAGCGGATGAAATTTCGTAAAGCACACAAAGGAAGAATTCACGGTAAAGCCAAAGGCGGAACAGCGTTGAATTTCGGTGCTTACGGACTAAAGGCTTTAACCCCTGAACGTGTTACCGCACGTCAAATCGAAGCTGCACGTCGGGCCATGACACGTCATATGAAACGTGCAGGCCGGGTGTGGATACGTATTTTCCCTGATGTGCCGGTCACACAAAAACCAGCAGAAGTTCGTCAAGGTAAAGGTAAGGGTAATCCAGAGTTTTGGGTTGCTAAAGTTAAACCAGGTCGGATCATGTTCGAAGTTGACGGCGTTCCATTGGACGTTGCCAAAAAAGCTTTTGAATTGGCAGCTGCAAAGCTTCCTCTGAAAACGCGCTTTGTCATGCGATTTGGTGAAGAAGGATAGAAATTATGAAAGCTATTGATGTTCGCACAAAAAGTGACGATGAACTGAAAGATATGGTTGCAACGCTTCGCAAAGAAGCTTTTAACCTACGTTTTCAAACAGCCAGTGGCCAACTTGAAAATACAGCGCGTGTTCGTCAAGTTAGTCGTGAAATTGCTCGGGTCAAAACGGTCCAAAATGAGCGACAAAAAGCAGTGGTCCAGTCCTGATAAAATAAACACCAGTTTTAGCTGGTTTTATTCAGGATTTGTATGTAAGGAGTAAGGCGAAATGCCTAAACGAGTACTACAAGGTGTTGTCGTTAGCGACAAAATGGAGAAGACCGTGACGGTTAAAGTCGAAAGACGCGTCATGCATCCAATCTATAAAAAATTCATTCGTCGTTCAAAAAAGTATGCGGCGCATGATGAACAAAATGTATTCAAGACGGGTGATCTTGTCACCATTCGTGAATGCAATCCAATATCGAAACGTAAAAAATGGGAAGTTGTCACCGAAGGCGCATAAGCCCAAGGGTGACTTTTAAAGGATTTAAAGATGATCCAAGCGGAAACCAATCTAGAGGTCGCAGACAATTCGGGCGCTCGCCGGGTGCAATGCATCAAGGTGTTAGGTGGCTCGAAACGGAAATATGCTTCCGTCGGTGATGTTATTGTCGTCACAGTCAAAGAAGCTATTCCTCGTGGCCGGGTAAAAAAAGGCGAAGTCCTTAATGCCGTTGTAGTCCGCACAGCCAAAGACATTCGTCGTGGGGATGGTAGTGCCATTCGTTTCGATAGCAATGCGGCCGTGCTGATCAACAAACAAGGCGAGCCTATCGGAACACGAATTTTTGGACCAGTGACACGTGAGTTACGGTCGAAAAAATTCATGAAAATCATTTCATTGGCGCCTGAGGTTTTATAATGGCTTTGAAATTTAAAAAAGGCGACCAAGTAGTCGTTTTAACAGGCAAGGATAAAGGCAAAAAGGGAGAAATACTTAAACTTCTTCCAGCCGATAACCGTGCTATCGTGCAAGGCGTTCAAATGATAAAACGCCACACTCGTGCGACGCAAACCGATGCCGGTGGCATTGTTGGAAAAGAAGCGTCGATTCAATTGTCCAATCTATCGCATATTGATCCAAAAGATGATAAAGCGACACGCGTTGGGTTTAAATTTCTTGATGATGGCCGCAAGGTGCGTTTTGCAAAACGTTCCGGCGAAATCATCGATACTTGATAGAGGAGTTAGAAATGTCGCGTTTACGTGAAAAATACAAAAAAGACATTCGTGCTTCTATGTCCGATGAATTTAAATACTCATCGTCGATGGAAATTCCTAAAATTGAAAAAATCGTTATCAATATGGGAGTTGGTGAAGCCGCACTAGACAAAAAGAAAATCGACGGTGCCGTTGCCGATCTGACACGGATTGCTGGTCAAAAACCAATGGTGACTAAATCCCGCAAATCAATTGCTCAATTTAAATTGCGTGAAGGTATGTCTGTCGGTTGCAAAGTAACACTTCGCAACGAAAGAATGTATGAATTCCTTGACCGTTTAATCACAGTGGCCCTGCCACGTGTTCGTGATTTCCGCGGCGTTTCCGGTAAAAGTTTTGATGGTGGCGGGAATTACGCAATGGGTATCAAAGAACAAATCGTTTTTCCTGAAATCGATTATGATAAAATCGATAAAATCCGGGGAATGGACATTGTCATCTGTACGACGGCCAAGACAGACGCTGAAGCAAAAGCGTTACTCAAAGCCTTCGATATGCCTTTCAGTAATTGATCGGCGGGAGAATAATTCATTATGGCTAAAAAAAGCTCTGTTGAAAAAAACAACAAACGTGTCCGACTGGCTGCAAAATTTGCTTCCAAGCGTGCAAGTTTGAAAGCAATCGCTGTTGATAAAGATGCTTCACCTGAAGAACGCTTTAATGCACGTCTGAAATTAGCTGAATTGCCGCGCAACTCCGCACCTAATCGTCAACGTTTGCGTTGCGAATTGTCCGGACGCCCACGTGGTAATTACCGTAAATTTAAACTGAGCCGTATTGCGCTCAGGGATTTGGCTTCTGCTGGGATGATTCCCGGTATGGTCAAGTCTAGTTGGTAGGGAGAGACATAAAATGTCGATGACTGACCCCTTAGGAGATTTGCTCACACGTATTCGTAACGGCCAACGCGCACGGAAAGATTCTGTGTTGTCTCCGGCTTCTCGACTACGCGGCAATGTGCTCGAAGTTTTAAAGCGCGAAGGATATATTCGTGGCTTTTCTGAAAAAGAACTACGCCCCGGAATTGCAGAGATTTCAATTGAATTGAAATATCACGAAGGTGATCCTGTTATTCGCGAAATCAGCCGGGTATCAAAACCTGGTCGCCGGGTGTATTCAGGTATCAAAGATTTACCTCGTTATTACAATGGTTTGGGGATCGCAATTTTGTCGACACCTCGTGGTGTGCTGTCCGATACGGAAGCACGTGCTGAAAATGTTGGCGGCGAAGTTCTCTGTCAAGTATTCTAAACCAAAATTAGGTTAGGACGTACTATGTCTCGTATTGGAAAAAATGCTATCAACGTACCTGATGGTGTTTCTATTGAAATCGCCGGACAGCTGGTCACAGCCAAAGGCAAACTTGGTGCGCTAACAGCGACTATCCATGATGAAATCATTATTTCTCAACAAGATAATGTTATTTCAGTGGCACCAAAAACAGATACTTTGATTGCCCGAAAAATGTGGGGAACTTCCCGCAGTGTAATTAATAATCTGGTCGAAGGTGTAAGCGCTGGTTATACCAAGAAATTGGAAATTACAGGTGTTGGTTACAGGGCTCAAATGCAGGGTAGCAATCTGCAACTGCAATTGGGTTTCAGCCACGATGTTGACTTTATTGTCCCTGACGGCATCAAAATTGTTTGTGCTGATCAAACACACATTGCAATATCTGGTTCCGACAAACAACAAGTCGGACAAGTAGCGGCTAAAATCAGATCATACCGTCCGCCCGAGCCCTATAAAGGCAAAGGTGTACGTTATGAGAATGAATATATCCTGCGCAAAGAAGGCAAGAAGAAATAATCATGGCAAATTTGAGAAAACTATTCAAACGGCGCGTTTTACGTACCCGTTTGCAAATCAAACGGACCAACAAAGGACGCCCACGGTTATCCGTGTTTCGCTCTGGTCGACATATATATGCCCAAATCATCGATGATAAAGTGGGTTTGACTTTAGTTTCTGCATCAACATTGGATAAAGATGTTCGCGGATCACTAAAATCTGGTGCTACCGTTGATGCGGCAACGACCGTTGGTAAAATTGTTGCTGAAAAAGCTGCCAAAAAAGGCGTTAAAGACGTCGTTTTTGATCGTGGTGGTGTTAGTTATCATGGCCGAGTTAAAGCTCTGGCCGAAGCCGCCCGTTCCGGCGGTCTGAATTTCTAGGAGTTAATTTTATGGCAGATACAGCTACAGCGCGCGCCCCAAAACGTGATAAACGTGACGGTTCAGGCCGAGGTCAAAAATCAGGTCGAGGTGGCGGACGCGGTCGTGGTCGCGACCAAGATGAAGGCGATGATCTCGTCGATAAATTGGTACACATCAACCGGGTAGCCAAAGTTGTTAAAGGCGGACGTCGTTTTTCATTCGCAGCACTCGTTGTTGTTGGTGATAGCCGGGGTCGTGTTGGTTTTGGTTCTGGTAAAGCTCGCGAAGTTCCGGAAGCTATTCGCAAAGCCACTGATCAAGCTAAGCGTTCAATGATCCGTGTTCCACTGCGCGAAGGCCGCACACTACACCATGATATCCAAGGCCGCTTTGGTGCTGGTCGTATTGTTATGCGTGCCGCACCTCCGGGCACAGGAATTATCGCCGGTGGTCCAATGCGCGCTGTGTTTGAAACCATGGGTGTTCAGGATGTGGTTGCTAAATCTATCGGTACTTCCAATCCTTATAATATGATCAAAGCCACTTTCGAAGCTTTGCGTCGCTCGCAATCACCACGCGGTGTTGCCAGTCGCCGGGGTAAAAAAGTTGGTGATATCATCTCTAGCCGAGAAGGTATCACGGCACAGGCACCAAAGGAATAGATCATGGCTAAAAATAAAAAAGCGACAGTCACCGTCACACAAATTAAAAGCCCAATTGGTCGTCCAAATGATCAGCGCCAAACTTTAATTGGTTTAGGCTTGAATAAACTTCACAAAACACGTGAACTCGAAGACACGCCATCCGTTCGTGGCATGATCAATAAAGTGAGCCACTTGGTAAGTGTCGTTGAAACGACAAAATAATATTTTATTATTATTAATTAATTGACATTATAAAACAGTTCAATTGATTGATATTGATACAACGAATTAGGAATATGAAAATGCGACTTAACGATATCCGAGACAATGCAGGTGCATCGCGTGATCGTAAACGTATTGGCCGCGGTATGGCGTCTGGTACCGGCAAAACATCTGGCCAAGGTCAAAAAGGCCAAAAATCACGTAGTGGTGTATCACTATTAGGTTTTGAAGGTGGGCAAATGCCGCTTTATAGACGTTTGCCAAAACGTGGTTTCAAAAACCCGTTTTCAAAAGAATATGCCATCATTAATATCGGCGATTTACAAAAAGCCATTGATGATAAAAAAATCAAAGGTAAAGAGGCTGTTACTGGTAAAACTCTGATTGCAGCCGGACTTGTTGGTAAAGCTAAAAATGGTGTAAAATTGTTGGGCAATGGCGAAATCAAAGTCGCTTTGGAAATAAAAGTTGCCCATGCCACAAAATCAGCAATCGCAGCCGTTGAAAAAGCGGGTGGCAAAGTTATTTTGCCCGAAGCCGTTGTAAAAACTGAAGGCAAACGTGCAAAAGCTAAAGTTGCTGCAATAGCAAAGCATGAAGCACGTTTTGCAGATAGCCAATAATAGACTATATCTTTTATTAGTCGCTACGGTTAAAGGAATACAATAATGGCATCTGCCGCCGAACAAATGGCATCAAATATGAACTTCGGTGCTTTCGCGAAAGCGAAAGAGCTCAAACAACGCATATGGTTTACTCTTGGCGCATTAATCGTTTATCGTTTAGGTACCTACATCCCATTACCCGGAATTAATCCGGCAGTGTTGGCCGATATTTTTCAACAAAACCAAGGTGGTATCCTTGGTATATTTGATACGTTTGCCGGTGGCGCATTAAGCCGCATGACAATTTTTGCTCTTAATATCATGCCTTATATTTCGGCTTCAATCATCATGCAATTGATGACATCGGTTTCCCCACAGTTGGAAACCATGAAAAAAGAAGGTGAAGCAGGTCGCAAAAAAATAAATCAATACACCCGTTACCTAACGGTGCTTATTAGCGCACTACAAGCTTATGGCATAGCCGCAGGCTTAGAAGGCATGTCTTCTAGTCAGGGCGCGGCCGTAGCCGATCCCGGATTGTTTTTCCGCTTTACAGTCGTTGTTACTTTGGTTGGTGGTACTTTATTTTTAATGTGGCTGGGTGAACAGATTACAGCTCGTGGTATCGGCAATGGTATCTCGTTGATCATTTTCTCAGGTATTGTCGCAAACTTACCCTCGGCTTTATTTGGAACCTTGGAAATGGGGCGGACGGGTGCCTTATCCGCAGGTTTCATCATTGTTCTATTGGCGATGACCATCGGGTTGATCTACCTAATCGTTTTTGTAGAACGTGCGCAGCGGCGTATCATTATTCAATATCCAAAACGCCAACGCGGCAATCAAATGTCCGGTGGGGAAACATCGCATTTGCCACTAAAAGTAAATACACCAGGTGTTATTCCTCCAATTTTTGCTAGTTCAATCTTGTTGATGCCGATCACCATTATCAGCATGTCAGCCGGACAAGGCCCGGAATGGATGACAGCCATGGCCGCTTATCTTGGCCGCGGACAACCCGTTTATATGGCCGTTTATGGTGCAATGATTATTTTCTTTGCTTTTTTCTATACAGCTGTTGTTTTCAATCCTGATGATACGGCTGATAATTTAAAAAAATACGGTGGTTTTATTCCAGGTATTCGTCCCGGTAAAAATACAGCGGCCTATTTAGACCGTGTATTAACCAGATTAACTGTCGTTGGTGCATTATATTTAGCTGGTATTTCTTTATTACCTGAGTTTTTAATCGCTAATTTCACAGTCCCCTTTGCTTTAGGTGGTACAAGTTTGTTGATTGTTGTGACGGTTACTATGGATACGGTTGCCCAAGTGCAATCCCATATGCTCGCCCACCAATATGAAGGTTTGATCAAAAAATCAAAACTTAGGGGTCGGCGTCGATGATCGTTATTTTATTAGGTCCACCGGGTGCGGGTAAAGGCACCCAATCTCAGCGCTTGGAAAAATCATTTGGTTTGAAGCAGATATCAACAGGCGACATGCTTCGCCACGAAGTTTCAAACGAAACGACTGTTGGTTTAAAGGCAAAATCATTGATGGAAACAGGACAATTGGTCCCTGATGAAATTATTATTGATATTATTGCCAATCGAATTAAAGACGAAGATTGTGAAAATGGATTTATCCTTGATGGATTTCCCAGAACAATCGCACAAGCCGAAGCATTGGATGCATTGTTCGAAAACCAAAATAAAGCCATTGACCATGTTATCGAATTAACTGTTGACGATGATGCTATGGTTAAAAGAATTTCAGGCCGTTACACATGTGAAAAATGTGGTGAAGGTTACCATGATGAATTTCTCATCCCAAAAACAAAAGGGGTGTGCGATCAATGTGGTCATACAAAATTTAAAAGACGATCTGATGATAATGCAGAAACTGTGAAATCACGGTTAGTTGAATATCACCAGAAAACAGCACCAATTGCAAAATATTTCAAAGCAAAAGGTGTTTTAAGAACAGTCGATGGCATGGCGCCAATCGATAAGGTAACAGAAGAAATGAGTGGAATTCTTAAGTAACTGAAAGCGTCGATTTATTGTATTGATTTGTTGTTGTTGACTTGACCTTGTCAATCCCTATAATCGCGCCTCTTTCAGAAATAATGGATTCTTGTTTAAATAATTACTAAGTTTAAGGAGTAGTAATTTTGGCGCGTATTGCTGGCATTAACATACCCACTGGAAAGCGGGTACTAATTGCATTGACTTATATTCATGGAATCGGCCGTACTTCGGCTGCTAAAATTTGCCAAACGGTAGGTTTGACCGAAGAACGTCGTGTGAATGATCTTTCCGATAGCGAATTAACTCAAATTCGTGAATTAATTGACCAAGACTATCAAGTCGAAGGCGATCTTCGCCGCGAACGGTCCATGAACATTAAACGTTTAATGGATTTAGGTTGTTACCGTGGACTGCGTCATCGTCGTGGGTTACCCGTTCGTGGGCAACGCACGCATACGAATGCAAGAACACGTAAAGGCCCGGCAAAAGCAATCGCTGGTAAAAAGAAATAATTTCTCAGGTTCTAAGGTTTTAAAATTATGGCCAAACCAACTACAGCCCGTACACGTAAACGGGAACGTAAAAACATTGTTGCCGGCGTTGCTCATGTGAATGCCACCTTCAACAATACAATGATTACTATTACCGATGCCCAAGGCAACGCCATTGCGTGGTCTTCTGCTGGTGCTCAAGGTTTTAAAGGGTCTCGTAAATCAACACCATATGCAGCGCAAGTTGCTGGTGAAGACGCTGGACGCAAAGCCATCGAACACGGAATGAAAACGCTTGAAGTTGAAGTCAAAGGACCGGGTTCAGGACGTGAGTCCGCACTTCGGGCGCTGCAAGCCGTAGGGTTTACGATTACGGCTATTCGTGATGTGACACCGATCCCTCATAATGGGTGTCGTCCACGGAAACGTCGCCGCGTTTAATTTCGCGGCATAACGTTCCATTTAATGGGACGTTCGAACGACGTCGGTAACATTTTTTTATAATCTGTTTCCGATTTTAATTGCTTTCGGAATACCGAAAGTCGGTATCAACGCGACGAGCGCGAGGTCACCATAGTGATTCAAAATAATTGGCAAGAACTTATCAAACCAACACAGTTGAATATCGTTCCTGGGGAAAACCCAGAACGAACAGCTACAATAGTTGCAGAACCCCTTGAACGCGGTTTTGGTTTAACTTTAGGCAATGCATTAAGGCGGATATTATTGTCTTCATTGCAAGGTGCTGCGGTTACAGCCGTTCAAATCGAAGGTGTTTTACACGAGTTTTCATCGATCCCAGGCGTACGTGAAGACGTTACTGATATTATCCTTAATATTAAGTCACTAGGTTTGCGCATGCAGTGCGAAGGCCCTAAACGTATGACGTTAAATGCAAAAGGCCCATGCACGGTCAAAGCAGGCGACATTGATGGCGGATCTGAAATCACCATTATGGATAAAGAACTTGTCCTTTGTCATCTCGATAAAGGCGCCAAACTTGCAATGGAACTGATCGTTGAAAACGGCAAAGGTTATGTATCTGCAAACCAGAACAAATCTGAAGACAGCCCGATTGGTTTAATTCCCATCGATAGTTTGTTTTCACCTGTACGTAAGGTTTCTTATAAAGTTGAAAACACACGCGTTGGTCAAATTACCGACCATGATAAATTATCCATAGATTTGAAAACAAATGGGTCTGTATCTCCAGAAGATGCAGTGGCTTTAGCCGCTCGTATTCTTCAAGATCAGCTTCAATTGTTCATTAATTTCGAAGAACCCGAAGTTAATCAAGGTGCCGACATTCATGAAGAGCTGCCATTCAATAAAAACTTGCTTCGTAAAGTAGATGAATTGGAGTTATCTGTTCGTTCTGCAAACTGCCTTAAAAATGATAATATCATTTATATTGGTGATTTGGTGCAAAAATCAGAAGCAGATATGTTGCGTACACCTAACTTTGGTCGTAAATCTTTGAATGAGATCAAAGAAGTCCTATCGCACATGGGATTACAACTCGGTATGGAAGTCGTCGAATGGCCACCAGAAAATATCGAAGAAATGGCCAAAAAACTGGATGAACCGTTTTAATTCATCTTTAAATTAAACACCCTTAAGAAAAAATTGCACGGGTTAAATGGCACGCGTGTATAAAAAAATGGAGCCTAAAAATGAAACATCGTTCCGGTTACAGAACACTCAATCGTACGTCATCACATCGCAAAGCTATGTTTGCAAACATGTTGAATTCATTGATTGAACATGAACAAATTAAAACGACACTGCCAAAAGCAAAAGAATTGCGTCGCATTACCGATCGCATGATTACTTTAGGTAAAAAAGGCACCGTTTCCGCAAGACGCCAAGCGTTTTCAGTGCTGCGTGATGACGCCATGGTCAAAAAATTATTCGATACCTTGGCTGGCCGGTATAAAGATCGTCAAGGCGGTTATACGCGCGTATTAAAAGCCGGTTTTCGTTATGGTGATGATGCACCTGTTGCGTTTATCGAACTTGTTGATCGCGACCAAGACGCCAAAGGCGCCGCAGATAAAGAGCGCGCCGAAGCCGAAGAAGCCGCTAACGACGCTGAAGAATAATCTTTTTAATTTTTTTTACAGTGTTATGAATCAAGGTGGCCTTTCGGTCACCTTTTTTTATTATCAATTGATTGAGGTTAAAACGATATGAAGTCGTTACACGCCCATAAATGCATACTTTTTCCATTGACCCGATCAATAACGCTTTTGTTGTCATTGTCATTGGCCATCGTCTTTATTATTGCCATTACTGATGCTGTATTTGGGCAGACGACAAACAGGAAAATTCCATCTAGTCAGCAAGAAGTACAGTTGTCATTTGCACCTTTGGTACGGAACTCAGCCCCGGCCGTTGTCAATATCTTCACAAAAACTATTGTCCGCCAACGTCAACAAAGTGCAATTTTTAAAGACCCTTTTTTCAGACGTTTTTTTGGCCCCGGCTTCAAAGGATTCTCAGGAAAATCCCAAAAACGTTATCAAAACTCACTTGGTTCCGGAGTCATTATCAAATCATCCGGATTAATCGTCACTAACCGCCATGTCATTAAAGGGGCCGATCAAATTAAAGTCGTGTTAAATGATCGACGTGAATTTGACGCTAAAATCATCATCACTGATGATAAAACTGATCTGGCTATTTTACGTATTAATCCTGATAAAAATGATTTACCCGTCTTGGAATTGTCAGATAGCGATCAACTTGCCGTTGGTGATTTAGTTCTGGCCATTGGCAACCCGTTTGGTGTCGGGCAAACGGTTACCAGTGGCATTGTATCAGGGTTAGCTCGAACTCGAATAACCGGAACTGGATTAGCGTCTTTTATCCAAACTGATGCAGCCATTAACCCCGGCAATTCCGGCGGTGCGTTAATCGCTATGGACGGTAAACTTGCTGGTATTAATACGGCTATTTATTCAAAAAGTGGAGGATCCCAAGGCATTGGTTTTGCCATTCCTTCAAATATGGTACGTGCTGTTGTCGCCGGCATTTCAAAAAATGGTAAATTGGTTCGTCCTTGGCTCGGTATTCGTGGTCAAAGTGTTAGCCAAGATATTGCAACCTCCATTAATATGGAAAGCCCGAGCGGTATCTTAGTCAATCAAGTTTATCCGAATAGTCCTGCACACATAGCTGGAATAAAAATCGGCGATGTTATTTTATCCGTTAACAATCAAAATGTTAATGCTCCAGAAACATTAGACTTTCGTATCGCAACACTTGAAACCGGTAAAACTGCAGATGTTTTGCTGTTCCGTAAAAATAAAATGCTAAACATTTATATAAAACTGACAGCAGCCCCGGAAACACCACCGAGCCAAATTACATTATTATCTGGTGAACAACCGCTTTCCGGCAGCACGGTGGCCAATTTATCTCCGGCACTAGCAGAAGACTTAAACCTAAATCCATTTCTTAAAGGCGTGCTTGTTGTTGAAGTCAATGGCAATACACCTGCTGCCCGTTTTGGTATTCGGGCCGGTGATTTCATCCGAAAAATTAACAATACGGATATCAAAAAAGTTAAAACATTAATCGATTATTTAAAAATGGAAAATAACGCATGGGACATTTCCATTCAACGTGGTGCTCAGCATCTAAAATTAAAGGTCAACCGCTAGTTCATGAACACGTTGTTTTCATCACAAGCGCCAGAACCGTTAGCTGAAAGGCTGAGACCTTTAAACCTTTCTGACGTTGTCGGCCAAGATCACTTGTTAAAAAAAGGCGGCCCCATTGCACAAGTTGTGGCAACGGGAAAGTTACCATCGATTATTTTTTGGGGACCACCGGGTACGGGGAAAACCACAATCGCCCGATTGTTGGCCGAGCATACTGATCTCTATTTTGAACCATTGTCTGCAGTGTATTCCGGTGTCGCCGAATTACGTAAAATTTTTGACAGAGCTAAACAACGCCGTGATGTCGGTCAGGGGACATTATTATTCATTGATGAAATTCACCGTTTTAACCGCGTTCAACAAGATGGATTTTTGCCCTATGTAGAAGACGGTACAATTATTTTGGTTGGTGCAACAACAGAAAACCCGTCATTTGAACTTAACGCAGCTTTGTTATCTCGCGCCCATGTGTTGGTCATTAACCGCCTAGACGACGAAGCGTTGGAAAAATTATTGCAACGTGTTGAGGCACTTGAGAATCGTTCATTGCCGTTATATGACGACGCCCGTGCGATGTTACGTGTTATGGCTGATGGGGATGGACGGTATCTGCTAAATATGGTTGAAAGCATTTTATCTTATGATTCTGACGATGCGGATGATGTGAGATACGATGGTAATAGATTAACTGAAATGGTCCAAAAACGTGCACCGCTTTATGATAAATCCCAAGATGGTCATTTTAATCTTATTAGTGCTTTGCATAAATCATTACGTGGATCTGATGCCGACGCGTCGCTTTATTGGTTTTACAGGATGATTGAAGGTGGCGAAGACCCTAAATATATCGCCAGACGACTGTTGCGGTTTGCATCCGAAGACATCGGGCTTGCCGATCCAGCGGCCATGATACAAGCAAAAACCGCATGGGAAGCGTACGAACGCCTAGGTTCTCCAGAAGGTGTGTTGTCTTTAGTACAAGCTGTTATTTATTTAGCAACGGCACCTAAATCCAACGCTATTTATAAAGCCTCAAAATTGGCCGCGGCATCAGCACGTGAAACCGGATCGTTAATGCCGCCTAAACACATTCTAAACGCCCCGACATCAATGATGAAATCAATGGGTTATGGTGATGGTTACGAATATGATCATGATCAGAAAGACGGTTTTTCCGGTAGCGATTATTTTCCTGAAAAAATGTCACGCGTTGTTTATTATGATCCTGCAAGGAGAGGATTCGAGAAAGAAATTGCAAAAAGACTTCAATATTGGAAAAAACGCCGTGATGAAAAACAATAATCAATTGGAAAGCTTTTAATATGAATATGTTTTTATCCGTCGCCATGGGTGGTGCCATTGGTGCTGTTGGCCGATATTATTTAATGTCGTTACTAGGCAATCTACTTGGCCATGGGTTTCCTTATGGCACCATCGCCGTTAATTTAATTGGAGGTTTTTTATTAGGTGTATTAATAGAAACCTCAGCCCTTGTCTGGTCTCCATCCGAAGAAATGCGTGCCTTAATAGTAGTTGGATTATTGGGTTCATTCACCACATTTTCAACATTTTCATTAGACATTTATTCCTTATTTACCAGAGGCAACTTCACGCTTGGTGGACTATATATTGTTGTTTCTGTCATTGCATCTGTCGCCGCATTGATCATAGGCATGTCACTATTAAGACTGATTTTAACATGAACAAAGTAAATTTAATAAGTGTGAGCGATGATGAAGACGGTATGCGTCTTGATCGTTGGTTCCGTGCTCATTATCCTAATTTAACCCACGGCGCTTTACAAAAATTGATGCGCACGGGACAAGTGCGGCTTGATGGTGGACGGGTTAAAACCAATGCCCGTATAATATCCGGGCAACAGGTTCGTATTCCACCCTTATCGAATTATGATCAATCGTCCCGCAAACGTCAGGTACCCTTTATAAACCCAGAAGATCAAACATTTATTGAAAATTTGATCCTGCATATTGATGACCAAGTCATTGTGCTTAACAAACCTTCAGGACTTGCCGTTCAGGGTGGGAGTAAAACCCACCGTCATATTGATGGTATGTTGCACGGGTTAACTTATGGATTGCCTGAACGACCAAAACTTGTTCACAGGCTAGACCGCGACACCAGTGGCATATTGTTGATCGCTCGAACGTCTAATGCCGCGCGCGCTTTAACCGCATCATTTAAACAAAATAAAGCCTCAAAATTATACTGGTCAATGGTCGAAGGCATCCCAAAACCTGAATCCGGCACCATTGATTTACCATTAATTAAACAACCCGGTTACGATGGCGAACGTGTTGTCGTTGATTATACAAACGGGAAAAAATCACAAACACGTTACCGTGTGCTTGATCATGCTGGCAAAAAAGCTTCATTAATAGCGATGGAACCGTTAACCGGGCGCACCCATCAATTACGGGTTCATGCCATTTCAGGGCTTGGCATGCCATTGTTAGGTGACGGTAAATATGGCGGAAGCCAAGCTTTTCCAGAAGGAATACCCGTTGAACAATTTTTATATTTGCATGCGCGGCGGATCATCATCCCTCATCCAAATGGTGAAATTATTGATTTTACGGCACCAGTTCCCGATCACTTTAATAAATTAATGCAGGTTTTTGGGTTTGAGTACCAAAAAAATAATGATTTCTTCTTAGAAGAACTAGAGTAAAACTGTACTAATCTATTATTGATTTATATCTGTATGAAGTTTTGATAGTCTAATGAGAATTCTGTTAGTCGAAGACCACGCTCGGTTTGGTGGTCACATCAAAGAAGGCCTGCAAAAAGCTGATTTTACAGTTGATTTGTTTGGCACAGCTACATCAGCCGATGATGCCATGTCTACGGTCAAATTCGATGCTGTTGTATTGGATTTAGGTTTGCCAGACATGGACGGTTTGCAACTTTTAAAATCGTGGCGGAAAAATGGCAATAAAACGCCCGTTCTAATTTTGACCGCTCGCGATGACATTTCCGATAAAGTTAAAGGGTTGAATGGCGGCGGGGATGACTACATGCAAAAACCTTTTGCCATGGAAGAACTTATTGCCAGGTTGCGCGCTTTATTAAGACGCCCTGAAGGTGTTCTTGGAACGGTTCTTAAATCTGGCAACTTGGCATTTGATACGGCCGGACGGGAAGTTTCTATAAACGATAATCCTGTGAATTTTTCCAGACGAGAAATGGCCGTGCTTGAACAGTTGATGCGTCGTTTCGGTCGGGTTGTGCCAAAAGACGTGCTTGAAGATAAAATTTATGGATTTGATCAGGAAGTTTCTTCAAACTCCGTAGAAGTCCATATTTCAAGGCTTAGAAAAAGATTAAAACAAAGTGCAGCAAATGTTAGCGTTCACACGCTTCGTGGTGTAGGTTATCTATTAAGCGAAACACAGGATTAAGCAGACTTTTAATCTGAGACAATCATTAAAGACTGTGTTTTTTATTTTTTTTATGAATTCACAGTGCCAAATGACTGATACTAACGTAAATAAAAATTTTCTTCTGAAACTTGCTAGTGATAAATCAAAACAAGGACGCCGTGAATTAACACAAATAATCCTTGAACTTTTTGATGACAGCGAAGGCGCACTTAGCGACCGGGAACGTTCGTTGATGTACTCTATTTTGCACAACGTTGTGTTGGACATTGAAATTTCACTGCGCAAAACAATCGTGCAAAAAATTAAACATTTCCCTGACTTGCCTCCTGAATTAGTCAAACTGTTTGCATCGGATGAAATCGATGTTGCTTTCCCAATTCTTAAAGAATGTGGATTGCTAATGGACCGTGATCTCATCGAAATTATCCAAATGCGAACTTTTGAGCACCAATTAGCCATCGCCATGCGCCAAGGTATTGGGAGCGACGTCACGGATGCACTTGTGGAACATGGTAACGAAGGTGTGATTGTCGCTTTATTGCAAAATTCAGATGCTGATATTTCTCAAGCCACACTTAAATATTTGGTTGAACAATCCAAACGAGTGGACAGCTTTCAAGAACCCATTTTAAATCGCAATGAATTAAGCGAAGACTTGGCAAAACGTATGTATTTATGGGTTAATGCGGCTTTGCGAAACCATATTTGCGAGCGCTTTGAGCTAGACAGTGACATTATAGACGATTTGATGGAAATGGTTGGTCGCGACCAAGTTAATGTAGCCAACTCACAAAAATTTAATCGCAGTTCTGACTTAGCCAATACGTTGGATAAAAAAGAAACAGTTTCCTCTGAAATGCTGTTAGCTATGTTACAACAAGGTGAGGTTTCATTATTTGTGTCGGCTTTCAGCAAGATCACTCACATCAAAGAATATCTGTTTATGCGTGTTTTATATGAACCAGGCGGCGAAGGTTTGGCCGTTGTTTGTAAGTCTGTGGATTTTGATGTTTCTGTTTTTGCGACACTTTACACACTTAGTCGCAAAGCCCGTGCGAGTAAAAGAAAAGATAAAACAAACATGACAAACTTATTAAAATTTTATGATCAGATCCCGGTTAAATCCGCATGCGAAGTTGTTAAAATGTGGGGTAGGGGTGCCGATTACCTTGATGCTATACGCCGAGTTCGTCCACCATCTTTAAATCCATAGTTTTATCATTACCAGCTCAAACAATTTGAATTATGCCATTAAAGAAGATGTGTTTTATGAATGCCTTCTGAATGTAATCGTTTAATGATCTTTTTTAAGGTTTTAAAAATATGAGTTGGAAAACTCAACCCAACACCATCATAGATCAAACCAGTCTTCTACAAGATTTGTCGCGACTTGTATCAGATTGGGTTTGGGAAATTGATAATGAGTCAAAATTTACTTACGTATCTGACCGTATATTCGATTTTTTAAATATACCTCCGCTAACGCTCATCGGAGCTAATTTTTCCAGTATCGGTCAATTTATCGATAACGACGAAAAACCCATTCAACAAGATTTGACGAAACCCTTCAGAGATGTTTTGTTCAAATGCGAAACAAAAAATTTTCAAATTCTTTTTTTATTAATCAGCTCGGTTCCGGTCTATAATCCGGAAACGGGAGATTATATCGGCACACGTGGCATTGCCAAAGACATTACACAGCAACGAATAGCCGAGCGTGATGTAGCTAGATTAATAGCCGCATTTGAAGTCATTTCCGAAGTTTTATTCATTCATGACAAAGATGACCGGTTGATCTTTGCAAATCGTCAATTCAGGCGGTTAAACGAAGACGTTTCCGAAACGTTAGAACTTGGAACAAAATTCATCGACCACTTAAAAGCAGTGGCTGATAAAGGACTGGTCCCCGATGCCATTGGCCGGGAACAAGAGTGGATTGAAGACCGGCTTAAACGTCACAACAATCCAGAAAAACCTTTTGAATTGACCCGACAAAATGGACAATGTTTTCTGGTCAGTGAAGAACGGCTTCCAGACCGTGGAATTGCAACGTTTTCTATGGATATCACCCATTTGAAAGAAACTCAACGCCTCATCAAAAAGAAGGGAAACAAACACCGCCAGTTTGTCGCAGACATGGCCCATGAACTCAGAACGCCTTTATCATCGTTGGTTAGTAGCCTAGAAAATTTGAAAGATTGCGTTAACGCCAAGTTTTTACAAGCTGATGTTATGGATTTTTCTAACCTTTTGGACCAGTTACTGATGGTCACTCGGTTTGATGGTTGGCATCCGGTCCCCGATGAAAAAGCTGATCTCAATAGTGTTTGCAAAAATGCATTATCCCAACTGGCTCCTTTGATTATACAAAACCAACGTAAAATCGAATTAGTAAGCAAAAAAAAACCCGTATGGGTAATTGCAAATAGCGCTGTACTTGAACACGCATTGCAAAATTTAATAGAGTTAACAATCCCAATGGTTTCAAAGGGTGCTAAAATTAACGTTGAAGTTTCGGTTGATCAATCAATTTCAATTTTTCTCGATAAAATTATTTCAATTGATGAATGGGATGCGACTTTTAACAGTGCCAACAAAAACAATGACGGCCCTATTGATAACAGAACGGACAACAGAGAACCTCTTTCTTATTGGAAGTTCGAAGTCGTCAAACGTATTATTGACGCTCACAATGGAACACTGTCAATTAATTCACATAGAAACAATAAATCATCAATCGTCATTTTATTTTAAAACATAAATAAATCAATATGTTACCTGAAACTTTGAATATTAATCATTCATTGTCAGGAAATTTTAAGCTTTGTGTGCAATATTTACCGTATGGTTAGATTCTTAAGTTAACCTATGTTTTTTTAATTACAGGCTTAAATAATATGTTTGAATTCCGTTCTATAAAATTTGCTTTAGCTGCTGCTATTTTAGCCAACGCCGGCCCATTACTGTTTACGCCTTCGACTGTTGATGCAAAAACTGTCCAGATGGCACAGTCAACGGCTAGAAATTTAAAACTGTCCGTTAAAAGTATTTGTAAAAATGGTGATGCTTATTTCCAAGTTACAAATAACGGAAAAACATGGCCACGACCGAGTAAAATCTCCCTCTATAGAACCAATGCCGATACATTGGTTTCACAACGCCGCATGCGTTTAAAACCCGGACAGAAAGCATCGTTTAAAATCAAAAAAGCCGCTAAAACCGGTTTGGAAATTGGTTTATGGGTTCAACCTGAATGGTTTACTCGTCCATTTAAATATGATGCAAAAGTTACCTGTCGCTAAGACATGACTTAACCGGCATTGCGTTGTAGTCTGATTAAACTTCAGACGGCAACAAACAGGTTTTTTCATGCACTCCGAACACTATCTAGTTTTATTTGATTGCGATGGCACATTAGTCGATTCGCAACATGCAATCACCCAATCCATGCAAGTCGCATTTGAAAAAGTAAACCTTCCAAAACCCGATGAAAATGACGTTCGCCGCACTGTAGGACTGTCGCTACATGACGGTGTTCGCCAAATCATTGATGATGTAGATGATGAAACCTACGACAAAATTTGTCAGGCATACAGTCAGCATTGGCGTCAATTGCGCCACACCAATTCATTAGATGAACCGCTTTATCCAGGTGCTGATGAAACTGTGCGCCGTTTACATACGGATGGTTGGGTGCTTGGCATGGCGACAGGTAAATCCCATAGAGGATTAATAGAAACCCTGACATCACATCAATTACTGGACTGTTTCCATACGCTGCAAACAGCAGACCGGACACGTGGCAAGCCACATCCTGAAATGGTTCATGTTGCCCTTGACGAATGCGCATGTGAAGCAAAGAATACTATTCTTGTAGGTGATACGACATTCGATATGGACATGGCCCGATCTGCCAATGTCACAGCTGTTGGTGTCAATTGGGGGTATCATGATCAAGACGCATTATTATCCGCAGGGGCGGTCGTAGTCGTAGACACCTTTGCAGATTTATTAACTTTTTTGAATGACTGGAAAAATACATGAGTTTTAAAAGTGTTGTGAAAATTATATCATTTTCCGTATTTTCATTGTTGGCGTTAACTGTTGCCGCAATTGCCATTTTAAATTCAACGGATTTATCTCCATTTAAAGAAAATATTGCTCAGCAAATTGCTGATGCTACAGGCCGCGAAGTGACCATTGATGGTGCTTTGAATTTAGATATTTCATTAACACCGGCCATAAAAATTGGTGGAGTCAAACTTTCCAATGCGGCTTGGGCAAAATATCCCGATATGTTGCGTGTCGATGATTTATCTGCCGAAGTTGATTTAATTCCCCTGTTATCCGGTGACATAAAAATCAACAAATTAAAACTAGATGGTGTATCCATATGGCTGGAAAATGCAGCTGACAGCAAACAAAACTGGGTTTTTAATAATAAAGCTACTGCTGAAAATGCTGAAAACAAATCATCATCAAGCAAAAGCAAACTGCCCGTCATTTTAGACGCACAACTCTCAAATATCCGAATGGTTTATTCAGATCAAAATACCGGTGATAAAAAAATTAAAATTGACTATTTAAATTTATTTTCTTCGTCCCCGACCTCGCCTATTAATTGGTCGTTAAAGGGATCAATAAACGAACAAGCCCTTAAAATGACCGGACAAATACCCAGCTTTACATCATGGCAGTCCAATCAACGTCTACCAGTACAATTTAATCTTGATACAATGGGAATTAATTTATCTGGCAATGGTTTTTCAGGGGTGGGTACGTTAGATGCAAAAATTAATATCGATATCAAATCCATAACGGATACCTTGCAGACTGTACAATCGATTGTGCCTGATTTAAATCCCTTAACCTTGCCCGAATTGGGTCAATTAACATTGACGACCCGGTTATTGGCGTCGTCGAAATCAGTTTCCGCCGAAAACATGGTTTTGGAATTCAATGACAGCGATTTAACTGGCACTTTGTCTATAGAAATTTTGGACAAAACCATAAAAGTACGTAGTCTGTTAGCTTCAGAAAAAATTGATTTATCGGCTTTTACAAAAATCTTCAAATCAACGAAACAGCCAAAGATTGCATCCGATAAATTTTTTTCTAACCAACCGGTAAATCTGCCTTCTTTGGAACCATATGATATTGACATCCGTTTTCAGCCTAAAAAAATCATTGCTGATAATTTGATTGTTACGAATACGGATATGCGGCTAATCGTTGCTAATGAAAAAGTCACCATCAATCCTATTAAAACAAGTGTTGCCGGAGGAATTGTAAATGGGCAGATCGGTTTAAAAACTTCGACCCCTGATTTAGATGTTAATTTATCGATGGATATTAAAAATATTGATTTCGAAAAATCATTAGCGCTTATTAATCAACAAAACAACATTGCTGGAAAATTGAAAGGTACTTTTACATTTACCGGTAACGGCGTCTCTGTTGCCAAAATCATGGCGTCAGCCAATGGTCGTTTACGTTTAGTGACTGAAAACAGCAAATTAAATATGAACGGTATGGATTTTTTAACCAACGATATAACAGATATTATTCCCGGCTTTAGTTCAGGTGATATACAATTATTACGCTGTGGTGTAGTTGATTTTGACATAAAAAAAGGAAAATCTTCTGTTCGTTCTATGGTATTTGTCACCGAACCAATCGCTGCAATAGGGTCCGGCGAAATCGATTTATCAAATGAGACAATAATGCTTCGTATTACACCAAAAGTTTTAACGAATAGTTTGGCATCAGTTGCGCTGGTTCCTGTTGATGTGACCGGCACATTAACAAAACCTGATTACGTGCTTGATAAAACCGCTTTGGTTGGTAACGCCGCAGGGACGGCTTTAAAAACTGTCGGTGCCATAGCTACATTAGGCGCTTCATTGCTTGTTGAAAAAACAATTAACGACAACATCGATCAAACAAACTATTGCAAACCAGCCCTTGCTGGCGAGAAAGTCACATTAATGAATTCACAACCATCACCACCAACTACAGTACCTAACGAAAAAAACAAACAATCCACACCTGAAAACCCTGCGGAAAGCATCGCTAATGGTTTAAAAAGTTTGTTTGGAAATTAATCAATGAATTCGCGTAAACGGTTTTATGAAGCTGCAACGTTCAAAAAAGTGAATAATGGGTTTGTTGTTGAACTTGACGGCAAAGCGATTAAAACGCCAGGGGGTTTGAGTTTATTGTTACCAACGGATACTTTGGCCGATGCTGTCGCTCAAGAATGGCAAAACCAAACCGATACAATAAATCCGTTATCCATGCCGATGATGCAACTCAGTTGCACCGCTATTGAACGAGTTCAGCCATCAATGACAGAAATGTGTGATCAAATCAGAAACTATGCCAACACTGATTTGATTTGTTACTTTGCCGATACACCCGATGATTTATGTCAACGGCAAAAACATGACTGGGGTAAAATCCACCACTGGTTATTGGATACCTATGATATCAAAATGAACACGACAACCGGGATTATTGCTTGCGCTCAAAATAAATCGGAAATTGAAAAATTAATACGTGTATTTAACGAATTTGACCATTTCTGGCTGACAGCCAGCATTGAAACCATGCAAATTTTTGGTTCTGCGATACTGGCGTTGTCCATGGTTAAAAACCACTTATCCCCGGAACAGGCTTATGATTATTCTGCGATTGATGCTGATTGGCAAAGCGAAAGGTGGGGCGAAGATCACGAATACAAGACAAACCGCCAAAATCGATTAAACGATTGCTTAGATGCCCACCGATTTTTATCTTTATTGCCAACTTAAAATTTAAATGAATTCATTGATTTATTCTATAATTTCGCAACAATAAAACCAAAGTCAAACTGATCATCCATCTATACAGAGGAATGTTATGCAAGATATCGTTCGCCGTCTCGAAGAAAAACGAACACAAGCACGTATGGGGGGCGGTCAACGACGTATTGATGCGCAACATTCAAAAGGAAAATTGACGGCTCGTGAACGCATTGAGATGCTGCTTGATCCCGGATCATTCGAAGAATGGGACATGTTTGTTGAGCACCGCTGCACTGAATTTGACATGCAGGAACAATCCAACCCTGGTGACGGCGTTGTCACCGGATATGGCACGGTTAATGGCCGTGTCGTTTTTGTCTATAGTCAAGATTTCACCGTCTTTGGTGGCTCATTATCCGAAAGCCATGCTGGGAAAATTTGTAAAGTTGTCGATCAAGCCATGAAAGTCGGCGCACCCGTAATCGGGTTAAGCGATTCCGGCGGTGCCCGTATCCAGGAAGGCATCGATTCGTTGGCAGGATATGCCGAAGTATTCCAACGCAACGTCATGGCATCGGGTGTTGTTCCACAAATATCCATGATTATGGGACCGTGTGCGGGGGGTGCCGTCTATTCACCGGGCATCACAGATTTCATTTTCATGGTCAAAGACACCAGTTACATGTTTGTCACCGGCCCCGATGTGGTTAAAACGGTCACGCATGAAGAGGTTACTCAAGAACAATTAGGCGGGGCGACAACACATACCACAATATCCGGTGTAGCTGATAAAGCCTTTGAAAATGATGCCGAAGGTTTATTATATTTGCGCCGTTTCATTGATTTTTTACCCGCCAACAATAGAGAAAAACCTCCTTACCGTCCGACACCGGATGTTCATAACCGCATTGAACAATCGCTTGATACCTTGATTCCGGACAATCCCAACAAACCGTACGATATGAAAGAATTGATCATCAAAATCATTGATGAAGGCGATTTTTTTGAAATTCAACCCGAATATGCCGGAAACATCATCATTGGCTTTGCCCGTATGGAAGGCTCGACCATTGGCATTATTGCCAACCAACCGATGGTTTTAGCTGGTTGTCTTGATATATCCTCATCCATCAAAGCCGCACGGTTCGTAAGATTTTGTGATTGTTTCAACATTCCACTGGTAACCTTGGTTGATGTGCCGGGATTTTTACCGGGTACATCTCAAGAATACGGCGGCATCATTAAACATGGTGCAAAATTATTGTATGCTTATGCCGAATGCACGGTACCCAAAGTAACGGTCATTACACGAAAAGCCTACGGTGGTGCTTATGACGTGATGAGTTCCAAACATTTACGTGGGGATGTCAATTTTGCTTGGCCGTCGGCTGAAATAGCCGTGATGGGTCCCAAAGGAGCTGTTGAAATTATTTTCAGAAAAGATATCAACGACGAAGAAAAAATCGCAGCTCGCACCGAGGAGTACCGCAAACGTTTTGCCAACCCATTTATCGCAGGCAGCCGCGGTTTCATTGATGATGTTATTTTACCGCGAAATACTCGGGCCCGTATTTGCCAAAGTTTGCGCATGTTACGCAATAAAAAACTCGATAACCCCTGGAAAAAGCATGGGAATATTCCGCTTTGACCTTAAACAAAACAAATACAAACTACCATTCAAGGTTACGGGGTTTTGCCATTCATTTAGCCATTTATTTTGGTCTCATGATTATAATCATTCCTTTGAATTATTGGCTGACACCTGAAAGCACATGGTTTGTTTTACCGCTTGTCGGTTGGGGAAGCGTGCTAAGCCTGCATGTGGCTTATGTGATGGGTTTGTTCGGCAAACCTGATGAGAATAAAAATAAGGACAACACGAATGTTTAAAAAAATTCTAATTGCCAACCGCGGAGAAATTGCTTGTCGGGTCATGAAAACGGCAAAATTGATGGGCATTAAAACCGTTGCTGTCTATTCAGAAGCAGACCGTGACGCCGAACATGTAAAACAAGCAGACGAAGCCGTTTTAATTGGCCCGGCAGCATCAGCGACAAGTTATCTGGTCATTGATAATATTATTAAAGCCATCGTAGACAGCGGTGCCGATGCCGTTCATCCGGGTTATGGTTTTTTATCAGAAAACCATTTATTCGCGTCCCGGTTAAAAGACGAAGGAGTCGCATTCATTGGTCCTGATCCATATGCCATGACATCGATGGGCGATAAAATAGAGTCTAAAAAATTGGCCCTGAAAGCCGGTGTTAATACGGTACCCGGTCATGCCGAAGCCATATCCCATCCCGATGAAGCGGTGAACGTAGCTAATGATATCGGTTATCCTGTAATGTTAAAAGCTTCAGCCGGTGGTGGTGGCAAAGGCATGCGTATCGCTTGGAATGACGCAGAATGCAAAGACGGATTTATTCGCTCAACCAACGAAGCCAAATCCAGCTTTGGCGATGACCGGGTTTTCATCGAAAAATATATCGAAGAACCCCGTCATATTGAAATTCAAGTACTCGCCGATCGTCATGGATCTGTGATTTATCTAGGTGAGCGGGAATGTTCCATCCAACGCCGTCATCAAAAAGTTATCGAAGAAGCACCATCACCCTTTATCGATGCGAATACCCGTAAAGCAATGGGTGAACAAGCCGTCGAATTAGCGGCAGCCGTTGACTATGTATCCGCCGGCACCGTTGAATTTATCGTTGATAAAAACAAAAATTTTTACTTTCTGGAAATGAATACGAGGCTTCAGGTCGAGCACCCGGTGACGGAAAAAATTACCGGACTTGATTTGGTCGAACAAATGATCCGCATCGCAGCCGGTGAAAAATTATCAATCACGCAAGAAGACGTTAAAATAACGGGATGGGCTATGGAGGCCCGTATTTATGCCGAAGACCCATTCCGCAATTTTTTACCCTCTATAGGCAGATTGGTACGTTACCGCGAGCCGGATGAAACGAACAATGTTCGTGTTGATAGTGGCGTAACTGAAGGCGGTGAGATATCAATGTTTTACGACCCGATGATTTCCAAATTGATTACTTACGGTAAAAACCGCGATCAAGCCATTCAGTATATGCAAAGCGCTTTAGATGAATATTATATTCGCGGCGTTAGTCATAACATGGCTTTCTTATCGGCTTTGTTTGCTCATAAACGGTTTATTAAAGGCGATATCACCACCAATTTCATTGCCGAAGAATACCCGGACGGGTTTCACGGACAAGATTTGCCACCCGAAGACATCAACGTTCAAATTTCTGTCGCCGCCAGCATACATATGCTTTATCAGCAACGCGCAGCGCAGATTAGCGGGCAAACTACAGGGCACAACCGCCAAGTTTCAAAACATTGGACGGTTGTCATTGGCGATTTGAACCACCCCGTACTCGTCAGCACAAACGATCATGGGTTTAGCGTTACAATCAACAATAAAAACTATGATGTGCAAACCAAATGGACATTTATTGATCCCATTTTTCATGGCACTATCAATGGAAAATCGGTTGCCATACAAGTCGAAAGGCAAGCCGTATCTTACCGTTTAAGCCATGGCGGGTCGGTCACAGACGTCATGGTGTTAAATGCCAAAGCCGCAGAACTGAATGCTTTAATGCCAGAAAAAATCGCACCGGATACATCCAATTTATTATTATCACCAATGCCCGGTTTGTTGGTATCGGTGGCTGTCACTGAAGGACACGAAGTTAAAGCAGGCGAAGAATTAGCCGTTGTCGAAGCCATGAAAATGGAGAATGTGTTGCGTGCGGAAAAAGACGCAGTGATTAAATCCATTCATGTTGAACCGGGCCAAAGCTTAATGGTCGATCAAATTATCTTAGATTTTGAATAAAATCGGCTAATGTGGACCGCCTATATCCAAGGTTTTTTTATCGGGGCCGGATTAATCATCGCCATCGGCGCGCAAAATGCCTATGTCATTCGCCAAGGCGTTAAAGGACAACATATATTTTTAGTCACCACCATCTGTTTTTTTTCAGATGCCCTGTTAATCAGCTTAGGTGTTGCTGGTGTCGGTACATTAATCGCTCAAAATTCATTGATCAGCGATATCGCCGCATGGGGTGGGGCGGTGTTTCTAATCATTTACGGCGGAATGGCTGCAAAATCGTGTGTGCAAGCGACCCTGATGAATTGGCAAGAACCAGAAAACGGGCGTTTTCAAGGATGGAAAGCAGCGGTTTTAACAACCCTTGGCTTTACCTTTCTCAACCCCCATGTCTATTTGGATACGTTGGTCTTGGTCGGCGGTATTGCCGCCCAATTTGCCGCCAGTGAACGTTTATATTTTGCTTTGGGGGCCATTTCATCGTCGGCTATCTGGTTTTATTCATTGGGATTTGGCGCTGTGGCCTTGGCGCCGTTTTTCAGAAAACCAATGGGGGCGCGCTTGCTGGATGGTTTAGTCGCCCTATTAATGTGGACCGTAGCGACTTTATTAATCATTGGACAATTAACACCATGAAAACAGTCCACGCCATCATTTCAGGTCGCGTCCAAGGCGTGTGGTACCGTGGCTGGACCGTGGACACTGCAACGCAGCTAAACATTGCTGGATGGGTTAGAAACCGCCGAGATGGAACCGTCGAAGCCATGCTATCGGGTGATGATAATGATGTTGATCAAATGATCGTGTTAATGCACCAAGGGTCGCCACATGCGATCGTCAATTCTATTGTCGTAACTATTGCATCAAAACCCATTGAAAACAAAACGTTCAAGCAATTATCTACACTATAAAATCAAGACAGCTTAGTATAGTTGTTCCCCTGTAAATAGTGTTGATACAATCATCACAAGGAAATAACCATGTCCTTAATTTCATGTTTGAGGGCTGTAATCACTGGATCCATTTGAATTACCTGTTCGCTGTGATAAACACCCGAAGGCATGCTCCCGGATAGTACTTGCCGCACTGTTTCAGTGGCTACGATGGCTGTCATTAATGCCTCTTTACGGCCAACCAGACCGAATGTTAGCGTTTTTTTATTATCCCCGACAGCGCGAACAGCCACACCACAGGTGTCGGAACCCATATGTACATTTAAAAACAACCAAACGGCAATCTTTCTAAACCACTTTCGACGAAGAAGCTTCCCGCCCCCTTTTTGTGATATTTTCGCCAAAACCCACGTCGAAACACGGTCATCAAAACGAAACCAAGTCGATATTGATGGGATGCCGAGGGTACGAACAAGTACATGTTGGTCTGAAAAATTGAAACGGTAAGCCGGGCGCGGAAAAGGTTGTGTCGGCAGAGCAAGATCAAGTTGTTCATTAAAACTGCGTACGGTTTTAATTTGACCATTTTCATTTACTTCATAAACGCTGTCCAGATTATCAAACATCCATTCTATTGCGGCCTGCCCGTGATGGTCGCCCAGACCGAGTTCCAACAAAATGTCGATACGTTCAATACTTTTCATTTTTTTTGTCACCCAGGAAGCCAATAAATTTGTCAATCCCGGTGCTACACCCACACTTTGAATAACACATGTACTATACTGAACAGCGAGATTGTTCAGTTTTTCTACTTGTGAAATAAAATCATAATCAGCACTAATATCAACATAGTTAATACCCAGTTTAATGCATTGTTCGACAAACTGGTTTTGGTTCTGATCCATACAAACGAGAACAAGCACGACATCATCCATTTGGCTTTCATGGGCGGTGACGCTCGAGCATTTAGAAAATAAATCAATTTCACGTTTGTCAACGCCATATCCTATTTCCATGGCGGCAACGCTGGCTTTATTAATATTTCGCCCGGCAATAACGACCCGGCCCGGATACATGGGAGCAAGCCGCTCGGCAATTAATCGGCCCACATGACCATACCCGCCAATGATTAGGATTTTACAATCGTTATCAAAAGTTTTCCTAGTTTTACCGTTAGTTTTCAAGTAAGACCAACCTCCGTGAAAACACTTTCTCGAAAGAGGCCATCAACTGACTATCTACATCCGTCATGGTTGCAGTAATCCCTTGGTCCCATAACGATGTCACACCGTGTTTTGTAATGCCGCATGGAACAATGGTTTGAAAATGTTCCAAATCGGGTTCCACATTCAACGCCACGCCATGAAAACTCACCCAGCGTCTTATGCGTACACCAATGGCCGCTATTTTATCGTCGTGAGATAATGGGTTCGATGGCGCACCACGGCGCACCCAAATACCAACCCGGTCGTCGCGTTGTTCACCAATAATGTTGAATTCTTGTAACGTTGCAATCATCCATTCCTCAAGGTTTCGTACATAGGCACGCACATCCTGACCATGTTTTTTCAAATCAAGCATCACATAAACAACCCGTTGACCGGGGCCATGATAAGTATAACGTCCACCGCGCCCGGTTTTGTAGACAGGGAACCGATGGGCATCGATTAATTCATCGGCAACGGCACTGGTGCCAGCGGTTAATAGAGGAGGGTGTTCTAGCAACCAAACCAATTCCCGAGCACGCCCTTGGTGAATGTCATTGACACGTTGCTCCATAAAATTGATGGCATCCTGATAATTAACAAGATGATCATCAATTTTGCACTCAACATCATCGAAATTAGAGGGTTTGTTCATATTGTCTATTATCATCGCATTTTTTGGTAAATTATTCATAATGACTGAATTACTTTTTTTATGTGAACTTTCGTAAATTATCGCATTTATTTTAAAAATAACAATGACAACGCTTGATCAAGGGGGCTCAATTTGTTATTTCCGCGCTTAGGCAATGACTACCAGATTGCTGTCAGCACAAAATGCGGCCGTGGCGGAACTGGTAGACGCGCAGCGTTGAGGTCGCTGTGGGAGTTAATCCCGTGGAAGTTCGAGTCTTCTCGGCCGCACCACAAAAAACCCCGTACTGATTATTCAGGACGGGGTTTTTTCTTGCACGCTTGCTCTAAACTATTGCTCTGCCCTAAGCTGTAGTTCCTTAATTTAATAACGATACATTCTTATTCATCTTGACACCCGGATAGAGCTTACCGCAATGGTTAAAAATCTTCGCCTCTTGGTCGTTATGTTTTTATGGGCTATATGTTTTCCATTAATCACAATTGGCATTGAATATGCGCCGCATTTAACATTCGCCACTATTCGCGCTGCATTATCTGGGATAACGTTGCTGATTATTGCTTTTTATTTGGGGAAAAAACTACCAACTACTGTAAAAGATTGGATCATAATTTCCATCATTGGTATTGGCGCAACATCACTTGCATTTTTTGGCATGTTCCACGCCGCAGAATTTGTTTCCCCAGGCTTAGCCACTGTCATTGCCAGCACTCAACCGTTAATGGCCGCATTTCTAGCCCACGTGTTCCTTGGCGAAAGGTTAAGCCGACGCGGAAAAATTGGTCTATTTCTTGGGTTTGCAGGAATAACTCTGATATCTGTGCCACAACTCGTTTCTGATCGAATAATAGCATTTGAAATTGGAATCAGTTTTATCGTTGTGGCTGCTTTGGGCATTACATTCAGCAACGTGTTGATTAAAAAAATATCTGATAAAATTGATCCGATGATCGCCATGGGACTACAAATGATCATTGGCAGCATCCCGCTTGCGATCATTGCTATGGTAACAGAAAACCCTTCAACCCTTCGCTGGACGCCCGAATTTATCTTTAGCTTACTCGGCCTAAGTCTTGCGGGCACTGCACTCGCTTATTGGTTATGGAGTAAAGTTTTAATAGAGACACAACTTAGTTATGCCAATGCATTTACATTTCTTGTTCCGATATTTGGCCTATGGATGGGTGTCAGTTTTTATGGCGAACAGCTTTCAATGATCACTATTTCTGGTATCGTATTAACACTAATTGGCATCTACCAAGTAGCAAAAGGGCATACGTCATCGCATTAATTCCTAAAACTGAAGTTTTTAATTTAATTGGTTTATGTCCCCAATCTCAATTTATTGAGCATAACATAAACAATGTATTAAAAAACAAACGACTGCAGGTGTTTTTTGCCCTTGTTATCGCTCTGCACACATTGGAATTTCCGATTGTTTTCAATCTATCTTTTTTTGATTTTTTCACCGTTTCTTGGGGAACATTTTTCGGTTTTATTTCATTACTTTTTTTGCAGTTTGTTCTGCTATCATTTGTTATCCATAGCTTAATCAATGTTCTTTCAAAATACATAGCTTATACTTTCCGGAAGTTTGAAAAAGGGTTGATGTTCTCAGGTATTGTATTGGCCAATTGTGGAATCACTTATTTTATCAGCCTAAACATTATTTTTTAATAATCTTCAATTGACCGGGTCACTACATCTGACCAAACAATGCCCGTATCGCGCAACATGATTTCTATTGTTTGGGCCGCTTGGCTCGGGCTCATGGCGATATCCAGATTACGATCAATTCCTGCTTTATGATACATATCGCTATCTACTTTTCCAGGATAGTAACCCATCACACGGACACCACATGGTGCATATTCTGCAGTTAAACATCCGGTAAAACCACGAACAGCCCATTTGCTGGCAGCATAGACGCTGATATTTTTACGACAGTACAACCCACCTGTGGAGACAACATTAATAATCGTCCCGTGACCGCGTTCTACCATTTTTGGTAAAACGGCATGGGTCATGGTAATCGTCCCCATCGTATTGATGTTCATGACAGCTTTGATTTGATCCTGTGTATAGTCTAAAAAATCGCCTTCTAACCAAATCCCTGCATTATTGATTAAACCACTAATTGGTCCGTGATCATTATCAATTTTTGAAATAACGTCCCGGCACATAGTTTCATCACTGATATCAAGGGCTTCTGTAATCATACCGTAGTCAGCATTGAGTGATGATAGTTTATTTCCGTCACGTCCGGTAGCGATAGGAAAATAGCCAAGCTTTTTCAGGTGCAAAGCCAAGGCCAATCCAATACCACTTGTGGCACCGGTGATCACAATTGGGCTTTTCACTTTCATATTCATTAGATCCGTATTTTCAAATAAAAATGATTTTTTTGAATTACATTACAAGTTAATAGTGGAAGTTATTATACCAAATACCCGCCATATACAGTTGATTATTTCAAATAAGTTGCAACGATATCGATGACTATGCAATAGTTGTTTATAATATCAAAATAATTCTTTCTTTTTAATAGCTTTGTTAGAGGATTGTTTGTTATGAAAATGTCCACACGCTTCATTTTAAATGTTTTGGCCGTTGTCACTGTAACGATCGCTATCGCCTCTGTTGCCAGTCTACGTGAATTGAATGTTGCATTTAGCACAGCAGAAGAACGTGAACTTAGAGCCCAACTTTCTCAGTTTCAGGCAAGCATTCAATCATTACTCAACAGTGCTTTATCAAGGAGTGCTTTGGTCGCAGAAATGCCGATTGTACAGAAAGCGTTAGCTGAACAAGACAGAAAAACCTTATCCGATTTATTTGTTCCCGGATTTAAGGTTATGAAAAATAAATACGGCGTTGGGCAATTTCAATTTCATTTACCACCAGCTCAATCTTTTTTACGGGTTCATAAACCTAAAAAATTTGGCGATGACCTTTCCGGTTTTCGAAAAACTATTTTACTAACCAATAAATCTCAAAAACCTGTTTTTGGATTAGAACGTGGCAAAGCCGGTTTAGGTGCCCGTGGTTTAACACCTATATTTTATGATGGAAAACACATTGGGTCTGTCGAATTTGGATTATCATTTAAACAACCATTTTTCGATATATTTAAAAAAAGAACAGGAGCGGATATTGCCTTTCTGCTTTTGCCGGATAAAAATGTTAAAAATTTTGATGAAAAACAACAGACAGCAATGAAATTATCAGCCAGCACATTCCCTGAAAACATCAACTTTTTTGATGAAAATTTCATGACCGGTATTTTATCTGGTGTTGATGCTGCTAAATACATCGGTAACCGTAATATTGGTGGCATGAACATGGCAACCATGGTGGCCCCGGTTAAAGATTTTTCTGGCATCACCAAAGGTGTCGTCGTTATCGCTGTTTCTACTGTTGCTTATAGCAAACTTTGGGATGGTGCATTGATCGCTATTTTGTTAGCAGGCTTTGTCTGCCTCATTTTGGGTGGTGGAGTTGCTTTGTTTTCAGGGCGTTTGTTTACAAAACCTATACTTGCCTTAAGTTCTACTATGGGTGATCTGGCGTCAGGCAACCTTGAATTAGAAGTGCCCGGAACAAAGCGAAAAGATGAAATCGGTGGCATGGCAGGTGCTGTACAAGTATTCAAAGAACAAGCACAAGAAGTTAAACGGTTAGAAGCCGATCAAGAACAGCAAAAACAAAAAACCGAAGACGATAAACGTCGAATGATGACTAAAATGGCTGATGACTTTGAAACAAGCGTCCGTAGTGTGCTGAATTCAGTTCTAAAAATGGCAGATGAAGTCAAAGAACTCGCCAATCAAATGGTATCTGTTGCCGATTCCACAGGTGAAATGGCCGCTGGCGCTTCAACGGCGGCCGACAGCGCATCATCAAGTGTTGGCTCTATGGCTGCTGCGACGGAACAATTAAACAGTTCTATCTCTGAAATTAGCGGCAACATAACACGTGCTAGTGATATTGCTGGAAGTGCTGTTGGCGAGGTCCAAGTGACCAATGACAAAGTCGTCGGCTTGGCCAAAGCAGCAGAACAAATCAGTGAAGTGATGAGTTTAATAACTGATATTGCTGATCAAACAAATTTACTGGCTTTAAACGCGACCATCGAAGCAGCGCGTGCTGGTGATGCCGGAAAAGGCTTTGCAGTCGTTGCCACAGAAGTTAAAAGTTTGGCCGATCAAACAGCCAAGGCAACCGAGCAGATTGGTGGACAAATTTCTGGAATTCAACAATCCAGCAATGAATCGATGGAAGCTATTCATGGAATTGGAGAAACCATCAGAAGCATTGACGAAATAGCCGGAACTGTTGCCGCGGCGGCCGAAGAACAAACCGCTGCGACCAACGAAATCTCAAGGAGCGCAGATCAAGCCGCCAATGAAACCAGTATTGTCACAAGTAATATTTCTTCGGTTAATACTGCCGCAACTGAAGCAAAGACAGCGGCTGGTAACATTTTGTCAGCAGTTTCTCAAATGAGCGATTTGTCAGCTAAGTTATCAAATGAAGTCGATGTATTTATCAAACAAATCCGCTCTTCGTAAACTGATGTTCATGACTGAATAAGTTAACAGCAGACTCTAAAATTGGTGTCTTAAATAATATGTCAGCTTGAAGACACCGCCGGTTAATGATACATCCCCTCAAGTGATTTTAGTGTTGAACATACTGACAAGAGGGGCGAATTTATGGATCATAACCAACCTTCATTCAACCAGAACACCTCTGTTACAGATCATTTATCCGACCACGTGTCCGAACTCGAAGCAGGACTTGAAGATGCGGTTGTTGAGGCCCTGGATACCGATAACATCACCCTTGTCGAAAGTTTAATGGCACCGGCCCATTATGCCGATGTTGCCGATTTGTTGGAACGCCTAAATACTGAAAATCGTGGGCGCCTGCTCGATATTCTTGGTCCAAATTTCGAACCGGATACGTTGACTGAACTCGATGATGCTGTGCGCGATGAAGTCATTGAGCATTTAGGGGTCGAAGCCGCAGCCGCAGCCGTCCAGGAACTTGAAAGCGATGATGTGCTTCAAGTAATGGAAGAACTGGACGACGATGATCAGCAGCAGCTACTGGACGCCATGCCGGCGTCGGAACGCAGCGTCATTGAACAGGGATTATCTTATCCAGAAGATAGTGCAGGGCGGTTAATGCAGCGCGAAGTTGTTAATGTTCCAACATTCTGGAATGTGGGTGAAACAATTGACTATATTCGAAAATGCGCGGATTCTGATGATAATAATTTGCCTGATCATTTTCATGACATTTTTATCACCGACCCGACCCATAAACCTGTGGGAATTTTAGCACTTGATCAATTATTAAGAACCCGAAGGCCGGTTAAAATTGGTGACATCATGGAAATTGACATCACACCGATCCCTGTTAATACAGATCAAGAAGACGTTGCACTGTTATTCAGACGACGTGATTTAACGTCCGCTCCGGTGGTGAATATGGCTGGCCGGTTGTTAGGCACCATCACCATTGATGATGTGGTTGATGTTATTGACGAAGAACATGAACAAGACATCATGCGTTTGGGCGGTGTCCAAGAAGGTGATTTATATGATGCTGTGTTGGACACCACACGTGCCCGGTTCAGTTGGTTACTCGTTAATTTAGCAACGGCTATATTGGCTTCCGTCGTTATCGGATTATTTGACGCAACGTTGGAACAGGTTATAGCTCTCGCCATAATAATGCCTATTGTGGCTTCAATGGGTGGCAATGCGGGGACCCAAACTATGACGGTTACCGTCCGTGCATTAGCCATGAAAGAACTTACCACTACTAACGCAATGCGTGTGGTAGGCAAAGAAATTCTGGTTGGCTTCATTAATGGTATTTTATTTGCCGTGATCGCGGCCATTATTGTCTGGTTTTGGTTTGATAGCCAAACGTTGGGGCTGGTTATTGGATTAGCAATGATCGTCAATATGATCGTTGCCGGGCTTTCCGGTACCATGATCCCAATGATATTGGAACAACTAGGGTTTGATCCTGCGGTGGCTTCTGGTGTATTTTTAACGACAATTACCGATGTTGTCGGTTTTTTCGTGTTTTTAGGATTAGCTGCAACAATTATGTTGTGACGCCTTAACGTGTTTAAAAATTGTATTACTCTATACAGGCAACAAAAATAAACCTACTGTGTTTTGTTAAAGATGTGCTACCTGGCATTCATTTCTGTTTTTCAGGAGATAAGCTATTTTAAATCGTATAGATATTGGGACTAAAATTGTTGTTATTATGACAGCAATCGTTTTTGTTTTCATTACTATTTCCATCACACTTTTTGCATTTCAACATTATTCTGCCTTGGAAAAGGATATTCGCGAACGCGCCCAAGGTCGGCTTCAAGTCATCGAAAGCATTCAAGTGCAATCCATGCTGAAGCGGCTGGATAAAGCTGACAACGATACCGCCATCGCAATTTTAGACAATACATTGGATCAATTAAGCAAGACATCAAAAGATATGAATGTCTGGTTGGTAATGGGGCCAAAAGTACTTGCCTATCAAAAACGTAATTTGAAAGTTGAAGAACCTCCTCTTGACAAAGTAGATCATGAGGCCATTTCAACTAAACGTCCCGTTGGTCGTATCATCAATGATAATTATCGGTTGACTGTTCCTGTCATCTTAGGAAAAGGTTTGGCCAATAACATAAAGTGTTTTGCCTGCCACGGTAAAGACATGGGATTAGTCAAAGGTGACGTAATCGGGGCCTATTCTTTGTCAATGCCACTTGAAAAAATTTTTGATTCATTCAAATTAGATTTAGTTAATTTAATTATGGCTGCAATCGCTCTCGTAATCGTTGTTGCCGTCTCGTGTCAGGTATTAATAAAACGTTATTTTGGTCGCCCAATTTCAATCCTTAACCAATCAATGACTGAACTCGCAGGCGGTGGTTTTGACATCATCATTCCAGATATTGACCGCCAAGATGAAATAGGTGACATGTCCCATGCTTTGCTTATTTTCCAAAAAAACATGGTCAAAAGACAAGAAATAACGTTGCAGCTCAATCAAGCCCACGCCAACATGGAACAACAAGTTAAAGAACGTACAAAAGAACTAGAAAACACAAAAAATCATCTACAACATCAATTGATAGAATTGGACTTTCACAAAAAAACAATTGATGCACATGTCATTGTGAGTATCACTGATGTTAAAGGTAATATTACCTATGTTAATAATTTATTTTGCGACATTAGCGGGTTTTCTGCCTATGAATTAATCGGCCAAAACCATCGAGTTTTAAAATCTGGAGAACATTCAGATGATTTTTATTTAAATTTATGGAAAACCATCACCAATGGTCATATTTGGCATGGCGAGATCAAAAATAAAACTAAGGCGGGTGGATACTATTGGGCTCGAGCTACTATTGTCCCATTTTTAGATAAAAACAATAAACCCGTACAATATTACGCCATTCGAACAGATATCACCGAACATAAAAACAATGTCATTAAACAACAAAATTTATTAACCGAGCTGGAAGACGCAAAAAATACAGCCGAAAGTGCCAACAAAATCAAGTCTGAATTTCTAGCTGCAATGAGCCATGAAATTCGCACGCCGATGGCCGGTATTATAGGCATGACAGATTTACTCATGGATAGTGAATTAACACCAGTACAATTAAATTGGATCATCAATGTTAAAAAATCTGGTCAAAATTTACTAGTTATATTAAATGAAATTCTAGACCAGTCTAAACTCGAAGCTGGAAAACTAAATATAGACCCCATAGATTTCCATGTCCCATCATTTATTCACGATATTACCGATTTATTTGCACCCAGCATTTTGGATAAAGGCTTGTCATTAGACATAACACTTGCCGATAATTTACCATCTGGTGCCCACGCAGATCAAATGCGGGTCGGCCAAATATTATCCAATTTATTGAGTAACGCTTTAAAATTCACCGAAAAAGGTACTATTCTTGTTACGGTTAACCACATCCCCCATACTGCTGACAGCTATTATTTAAAAATTTCTGTAACCGACAGCGGCATTGGCATTAAACAGGAAGCGTGTGATCAATTATTCACACCATTTGTTCAAGCTGACGGTTCTACATCCAGAACTTTTGGCGGCACCGGCCTTGGACTTTCCATATCAAAACAACTTTCCGAAATGATGGATGGTGAAATTAATGTGACGTCCGAAGTTGGCAAAGGCAGCACGTTTACTTTCACAGTCCTTTGCAAGCAACCAATTCATCCTGTATCACAGCCGGACCGCAGGCAATCTTTGGACCGTTGGGTTGCCTCCAAACCACTCGACATTTTAATTGCCGAAGACAACATGATCAATCAGCAGTTATTGTTAGCCATTTTTGAAAAACTTAACCATCACATAACAATCGTCAGCAATGGCAAAGCCGCCGTTGGAATGGTTTCTAAAAATGCATTTGATCTAGTTTTGATGGATATTCGCATGCCTATTGTAGATGGCGTGCAAGCTACTAAATTAATTCGCTCTCTAAAATCTACCCATTCAACGCTACCCATCATCGCATTAACCGCAGATGTGTCATCTGGAAACGTCCAAGAATATTTGGACGCGGGCATAAATAAAGTTTGTGTTAAACCCGTTAATTTACCAAGTTTATTAAAAACCATCAACAAAGTGCTTGATGAAGAAATTCATACTTCAATTCCGTCTGCAACGACCATCCCAGTTAAGCAAGGTAAACCACCTAAAAACAAATCAGGGGATTTCGATCAAAAAAACTTACCTTTCGAAGATGTATTAAAACGCATCGGGGCGATTGTTGATCAACTGGCTGATTTAGATGAAACAGAAATCGAGGCAACGAATTTACAAGGCCTTGATGCTGATGTATTTGCTCAACTCGTTGAAGAGTACGAAACTCAATTAATTACCCGATGTGACGAATTAAGCAATTTATACAATGAGTTTACAAACAATACAAAAAATAATGAAATACAGCAAAAACTTAAAGCGCTAACGCATATGATTAAAGGCGGAGGCGGGTCATTTGGTTATCATCTGGTTACACTTATAGCGAGTCAGGCTGATCATATTTTGTCTCAAATAGATGAAATTACATCCAATGAATTGCTTCAACTTAAAAAATATATTGATGCGTTGCTGCTTATATCAAGAAAAAAAATAACCGGTCATGGTGGCAAACCCGGAAGAATTCTTCTCGAAGCTTTAGATATTACTTTCCAATAAATTCATCTTACCTAAATTAAACGTCGTCACTTTACGTTTACGTAAAGGTAAAGTATGTATAATTATGACAAATTTTTATAGTATTGCAGAAATGGCCAAAGAGTTTGAAATTACAACTCGAACCATTCGCTTTTATGAGGACAAGGGACTGCTCGTCCCGAATAGATCCGGTCAAAGGAGAATTTATTCAGCACGCGACCGCGTCCGATTGCGTTTAATTATGCGCGGTAAACGGCTAGGTTTTTCATTAGATGAGATTTTGGAAATATTTGATCTTTATGATAGTGACCCAACAGAAATTTCTCAATTAAAACACTTTTTAGGAAAAATAAACCAACGAAAAAAACAACTAGAACGCCAACATCAGGACATTGTTGACACTCTCGCAGAATTAAGTCGGATAGAAAGCCAATGTGCAGACTTACTCATTGAAAAAGAAAATCTTTAACAGTTATTATTATACATAATTTACGGCATACAGTGTTTTTTTATTTTAATTCATAGCTTTTTTCCGCATAGATTTTGATTTCAAGAAAGAGCAAGGGCAATGCCTCATAATTTTAAAATTCGTGATCCAGACTATGCATCACGCATACATCGTAGTTTTGAAGCTCAGGGCATCATGGCTCACTTAGGGGCAAAAATTACTTCACTTGGTGTTGGGATGTGTGAAATTTCGTTACCATTCAATATTTTTTTATCTCAACAGCATGGTTTTTTTCATGGCGGCGTGACAGGCGTCATTGCCGATTCCGCCGGCGGTTACGCCGCAGCAACATTATACCATGCAGAAGATGAAATTTTAACAGTTGAATACAAGCTTAACCTAATCGCACCGGCCGATGGGGACTGGCTTATTGCAAAAGGTCACGTTTTAAAAGCGGGCAAATCATTAACCGTTACAACGGCCGATATTTTTGTTAAAAAAGATGATCAAGAAAAACAAATTGCAATTATGCAACAAACGTTGATGCGCATTTCAGGGCACAATCTAAATTCAGGCAGTTAAAAATGGCCATTTTTTCAAGCCATAATCTTTTACATAACTTTCTTTTTGTAACGGGAGGTTTTTTATTTCTATCAGCAATCACCATAATAATTTTTGCCAAACACCATAATGAATCCGAAACAAGGTTACATTTTTTTCTCAATAGGGCTTGGAATAAAGTTCATCGTCTCGAACTTGCCTTGTTGCTGCCGTACGGCAACAAAACAATGCACAAATGGCAACAAACAATTACAACGTTGTTATTGTTAAAAGCCAATCAAATACGTCTGATTAATGTTACTGTTGTTTCTATTATTGTCTTTTTTTTCCCCATTGCGGCTTTGGTTAACGCATTCACTGGTGGATCAACATTTTTATTAGACGTCTATTTATCGCTTGCCGTAATTTTTGTAATTTTAATGGTCACAGGCGAAATCAAACTACTTAATAAATTTAATCAATTGTTATCTTTCATTTCGTGTTTTGGAATTATGGTTTTTGTTCCAATTTATGTGGCGCGATCATTTACCCACACCATTTTGACCAATGGGTTTTATCAATCTTTTTTATTGAGTTTTGTCGTCGCTATATTTTGGTACGTTGCGGTTTTTTGTTTGTGGCAATTTATTGAATTTGTTTTACCCAAATCACGTTCAACTGAAAACGTGTCTATTCGTTTATTAGCCCCATTTTTAAGTGTTTTTCCTGTTGCTTTGATTTTAACTTTCACTGCCTTATATCTTGGGCAACTCGGTGCTGACCACATAACACCACCTCGGTCATGGTTGTTACTATTATCAAGCGTTACTGGGTTAGGGTTAAGTTACGTTGTTTCTTATAATATTAATTTTCAGATAAAATCCTATTTCCACTCTATCGTTTCATGCTTAGTGGCCTCTATTTTTATTTCATATTTTATCTTTTTTATTGGCTTTCATAACTATGATTTAAAAAACTTTGTGACCGTATTTCTTGGCTTAAATCTATCTGGTGGCTGGGGCCAATTATCTCCTCAGTTTTGGATAGTTCATTTGCCACAAATCCCTGTATTCACCTACATCATCGGTCTCGTGATCATCGCTTTAATGAAATTTGTCGATTTGGCGAGATTGTCATTTTGTTTTCCCGCAACCCAAATTCCCACACCTTTTTTATCTACCGTGGTTGTTTTATTACTGCTCGCTATACCGCAAATAATTATAGCTGTTTATTATTAAATACAGAGTTGACGTTAACGTAAACGTCAACTAAATTATTAATCGTTATTTTTTGATTAATGAGTTAACCATGACTGTAAACGAATTCCCAATGCTGAACTATGATCTTGGCGAAACGGCCGATATGATCAGATCATCCGTGCAAAATTTTGCAGCCGATGAAATTTTACCTCGGGCTACTGATATCGATATTAAAAATGAGTTCCCATCAGATTTATGGAAAAAATTTGGTCATTTAGGTGTTTTAGGTATCACCGTTGATGAACGCTATGGCGGGGCCAGTATGGGATATCTTGAACATGTCATCGCCATGGAAGAAATCAGCCGGGCATCGGCATCAGTCGGTTTAAGCTACGGTGCTCATTCTAATCTGTGCGTAAATCAAATTTCCCGCAATGGATCCGATCAACAAAAAATAAAATATTTACCAAAATTAATTTCTGGCGATCATGTCGGTGCATTAGCTATGAGCGAGCCTGGGGCAGGGTCCGACGTTGTATCCATGCGCCTGAACGCTGTTGAAAAAAAAGATCATTATGTTTTGAATGGCACAAAAATGTGGATCACTAATGGTCCCGATGCGGATACGTTGGTTGTCTATGCCAAAACTGATACCAACGCCGGGGCCAAAGGCATCACAGCTTTCATTGTTGAAAAAACCATGACCGGTTTTTCCACGGCTCAAAAACTTGATAAACTTGGCATGCGCGGTTCCAACACCTGTGAGCTAATTTTTGACAATTGCGAAGTACCGAAAGAAAACGTTCTGGGGAAAGTTGGCGAAGGCGTACACGTTCTCATGAGCGGGCTTGATTATGAACGTGCTGTATTATCAGCTGGTCCCATCGGAATTATGCAAGCCTGCCTTGATGTGGTTATTCCATATATTCATGACCGCAAACAATTTGGTCAACCAATTGGCAATTTTCAGTTAATGCAAGGCAAATTGGCCGACATGTACACCACATTTTCAGCCTGCAAATCCTATGTGTACATGGTCGCCAAATCCTGTGACCGAGGAGAGGCAACACGCAAAGATGCAGCAGGGGCAATTTTATATGCTTCTGAAAAAGCCACTTGGATGGCATTAGAAGCCATTCAATGCTTGGGCGGTACAGGATACACAAACGAAGCCCCGACCGGGCGTTTTTTACGTGATGCTAAACTCTATGAAATCGGTGCGGGCACATCAGAAATTCGGCGTTGGCTGATTGGCCGTGAATTATTCCAAGAAACGAGTTAGGTGTATAATGTCTCCCAAAAATAATAAAATTTTTAATCCCTTGGATATTTCGCCGCGTACAAATAGTGGCTATCCGGAACCTTTTGATGGACCGGTTAATGGCCGTGAAAAACGGGCTCTTGGTAATCACGCAGGCCTCAAAAATTTTGGTGTTAACATCGTTCACATCAAACCGGGCGGCATGTCGTCACATCGTCATTACCATAGCCATCAGGACGAATTTATTTATGTCCTATCCGGGCAATTAACGTTGGTAACCGATATTGGTAAACAAATCATCAATGCCAGACAATGCGTTGGTTTTCCAGCTGGTGACAACGACGGCCACCATATAATCAATGAAAGCCATGAAACAGCATCATACATAGAAATCGGCGACCGCACAGTCGGTGACCAAGCCGATTATCCTGACATTGATTTACGCGCCATCAGTGAAAATGGCCGTTATCAATTTTATCATAAAGACGGCACACCGTATCCACCTATATCTGCAGGAGACAAATAAACCATGAACACATCAGATCCCGTTGTCATTGTTGGCGCAGCGCGTACGCCTATGGGCGGATTTCAAGGCGATTTATCGGCGTTATCATCACCGGAATTAGGCGGGGCCGCCATCCGTGGGGCTTTAAAAAAAGCCGGTATCAGCGGCGATCAAGTTGATGATGTAATTATGGGATTATGTTTATTTGCTGGCGTTCGCCAAGCACCATCCCGCCAAGCGGCTCATGATGGCGGCATCCCGTGGAGCGCCGGATGCACAACCATTTCTAAAATGTGTGGATCGGCCATGAAAGCAACGATGCTGGCCCATGATAATATTATAGCAGGATCACACGACGTGATGATCGCAGGCGGCATGGAAAGCATGACCAATTCACCATACATCCTGCCCAAAGCCCGCGGTGGCCAGCGCATGGGCCACGGCGAAATGATTGACCATATGTTTTATGACGGTTTAGAAGACGCCTACGATAAAGGTAAATTGATGGGTTGTTTTGCCGAAGATACAGCCACTAAATACCAATTCACCCGTGACCATCAAGATAATTTTGCCATTACATCATTAAAACGTGCGCAAACGGCGATTAAAGATGGTTCATTCATGAATGAAATTGAGCCCGTCACCGTTAAAAGCCGCAAAAGCGAAACGGTCATTGAACAAGACGAGCAACCTTTAAAAGCCAACTTTGACAAAATCAAAACCTTGCGTCCGGCATTTTCAAAAAATGGCACTGTAACAGCTGCTAATTCCTCATCAATTTCCGATGGCGGTGCCGCGTTAGTGCTCATGCGCTTGTCCGAAGCCGAAAAACGAGGCCTTACACCGCTTGCAAAAATCAATGCTCATTCAACTTTTGCCCAAGAACCGGCATGGTTCACCACGGCCCCGGTCGGCGCAATTGAAAAAGTCTTGGAAAAAACAGGATGGCAATCAAGTGACGTAGATTTATATGAAATTAACGAAGCCTTTGCCGTCGTCACCATGGCCGCAATGCGTGATTTGGATATCCCTCATGACAAAATCAATGTCCATGGCGGCGCTTGTGCCCTCGGCCACCCAGTAGGTGCATCGGGCGCTCGGATTATTGTCACTTTATTAAATGCTTTGCAAAAATATGATGTTGATAAGGGTGTGGCGTCACTGTGTATTGGTGGCGGCGAAGCCAGCGCTATTTCCATCGAAAGGTTGCACTAATGCCAACCGTTTTAATCACCGGCGCCAATCGAGGCTTAGGACTTGAATTTGTGCGTCAATATGCGGCTAATGGATGGCGGGTTATCGCTACCTGTCGCAATCCATTGGGTTTGGGTGATTTAGCACAAGCCCAAGGCAATATCGAAATTCACGGGCTTGATGTTACCGACACCCGGCAAGTTGATAAATTAGCTGCCGAATTGGATGGTCAATGCATTGATGTTTTGATCAACAATGCTGGAATTTATGGGCCGCGAACCAACAGCCCAACCGATTTCGACACCGCACAATGGGCACAAGTGTTTGCCGTCAATGTGATGGCTCCGTTGAAAGTCGCAGGTGCGTTTATACCGCACCTAAGCCATAGCCATAATGCAAAAATTATTACTGTCAGTTCCAAAATGGGATCGATGCACGATAATACCTCTGGCGGGTCCTATATTTACCGTTCCAGCAAAGCCGCCCTTAATGCGGTTATGAAAAGTTTGTCCATAGATGTTTTAGAAAATAAAATTTCAGTCGCAGTTTTACACCCCGGATGGGTGCAAACGGATATGGGCGGGCCAAGCGCATTGATTGATGCCAAAACCAGCGTTGCCGGAATGCATAAAGTCATTAACGGATTAACAATTGATAAAACCGGGCATTTTTATAATTACGATGGCGCGCCCATTGCTTGGTAATATTTCCTTATAAAATCGGATGAACTGATGAATTTAACCGAAGAACAAATTCTTATTCGCGATATGGCAAAACGTTTTGCGGCTGAAAAATTATTGCCTGGTGCCGCTGAACGCGACCGCACATCCGCATTTCCAAGAGACGCATTCAACGCATTGGGTGAATTAGGCTTACTCGGCATGATGACGCCCGCAGAATGGGGTGGAGCCGAAGCCGGTCATGTGGCCTATGCATTAGCATTAGAAGAAATCGCAGCCGCCGACGCCAGCCTTTCAACCATAGTCAGTGTGCACAACGGCGTTGGACAACTGCCAATTTTAGGTTTTGGTAACGATCAACAAAAACAGAAATATTTAAAACCCCTAGCCCACGGTGACATGCTAGGGGCCTTTGCATTGACGGAACCCCATGCCGGTTCAGACGCATCCGATTTAAAATGTCAGGCTAAATTTAATGGCAGTCATTATATTTTATCTGGCACCAAACAGTTTATCACATCAGGACGCGAAGCCGACATCGTCATCGTTTTTGCCATCACTGATCCGGAAGACGGCAAAAAAGGCATATCGGCTTTTATTGTGCCAACTAATTTAGCTGGATACCGGGTTTCTGGTGTTGAGAAAAAAATGGGTCAACGGGCATCAGATACGGCACAAATTACTTTTGGTGCTGTGGAACTATCCCCTGATTTATTGTTAGGGCAAGAGGGTGATGGATATAAAATCGCATTATCAAATTTAGAAGGCGGGCGCATTGGTATCGCCGCGCAATCGGTGGGTATGGCGCGTGCAGCTTATGAAATCGCTCTAAACTATGCCAATGAACGTAAAACATTCGGAAAATTGATTATAGAACACCAAGCCGTGGCTTTCCGTTTGGCCGATATGGCAACACAGATCGAAGCCGCACGGTTATTGGTGATGAATGCAGCAACGCTTCGCGACCATGGCAAGCCTTGTCTCAAACAGGCATCTATGGCTAAACTGTTTGCCTCTGAAATGGCTGAAAAAGTCTGTTCAGACGCAATACAAACTTTGGGGGGATACGGTTACGTCGAAGATTTTCCATTGGAACGCATTTACCGCGATGTCCGGGTCTGCCAAATATACGAAGGCACAAGTGATATTCAACGCATGGTCATTGCAAGGGCTATTGCCAAAGATATATAATTTTTTTATCAAAACAATTTATGGGCATGATCATGGCCGACCCTATATTATTTTATTTCGATTTTTCATCACCTTACAGCTATTTCATGGCGCAAAAAATTGACGCCGAATGCGCTGAGTTTGACCGCGTTGTTCAGTGGAAACCGATGATGTTAGGCCCCGCTTTTAAACAAAGCGGTAATGTTCCATTGGTACAACAACCGTTGAAAGGTGACTATTGTATTCGTGATTGGGACCGGTTATCGCGCTTTATGGATGTACCGTGGGCGTTTCCAAACCCATTTCCAGTGGCAACGCACTATGCAGCACGGGCATTTTATTTTTTATCCGACCTTAGCCCAGCTCAAGCCAAACAATTTGCTCTGAACGTATTTCATAGCTACTTTGTGGATGGCAAAAATATTTCTAAACAAGACGTTGTGTTATCAATTATCGATAAAATGGGACTGGATAAAAACCAATATGAGCAATGCATCAACGATCCTGTGCAAAAAGAAAGATTTAGAACTGAAACCGAAGCCGCCATCAACGCCGGTGTATTCGGCGGCCCATACGTCATTATAGATGGCGAACCATTTTGGGGCGCTGACCGATTATGGATGATCCGACGCTGGTTAAAACGTGGCGGCTGGTAATTTATTTTTTAATAACAGGAGACAAATATGCCCATCACAAAGGGAATTAAACAACTGGTTAAAGATGCCAACGCAATGATTGAAACCGTGCCCATTGAAGAGGCCATCAAATCCCATGGAACAGCTGATATTGTTTTTGTTGATATCCGCGATCCACGCGAACTGGAACGCGAGGGCATGGTACCGGATGCATTAAATGTAACCCGTGGCATGCTTGAATTTTGGGTCGATCCGGATAGCCCTTATTTCAAAGAGGTTTTTGATGATGAAAGCAAAACCTTTGTACTTTATTGCCAGTCTGCATGGCGTTCAGCACTTGCAACAAGGTCTTTGGTTGAAATGGGCATGACCAATGTCAAACACGTCGAAGGCGGTTTCCGAAATTGGAAAGAAGCCGGTGGACCTATCACTGAAAAAAAATAAACCGATCAGCCCAAACGGGTCATACAGGATTTCATAGATGACAGTACTTCAATCAAAAGTGCGCACCAATAGCGATGACTTCAAAGCCAATCTTAAAGCGATGAATTTAGTTATTGCAGATCTGGAAAAAGTTGTGCAATCCATTAAAATGGGCGGCGGGGAACGAGCACGGGAAAAACATTTATCCCGTGGAAAATTATTACCGCGTGAACGTATTCGTCAATTGCTAGACCCCGGATCACCGTTTCTGGAATTTTCACAAATGGCTGGATACGGTCTGTATGATGATCCCATTCCGGCGGGCGGCATTATTGCTGGCATTGGCCGCATCCAAGGGACCGAAGTCATGGTGTTAGCCAATGATCCAACGGTCAAAGGCGGCACTTATTTACCCATTACAGTCAAAAAGCACTTACGTGCACAGGAAATAGCTCAAGATAATAATTTGCCGTGTGTGTATCTGGTCGAATCGGGTGGGGCATTTTTACCGCTTCAAGACGAGGTTTTCCCAGACCGCGATCATTTTGGCCGCATATTTTATAATCAAGCCCGTATGAGTGCCGAAGGGATCCCTCAAATCGCCGTCGTCATGGGATCATGTACGGCTGGTGGGGCATACGTTCCCGCCATGTGTGATGAAAGCATCATTGTCCGCAACCAAGGCACAATATTTTTAGCTGGCCCACCGTTGGTTAAAGCCGCAACGGGCGAGGTCGTTAGCGCCGAAGATTTAGGTGGTGCTGATGTGCATTGCAAAATTTCCGGCGTTGCCGACCATATGGCCGATGATGACAGCCATGCATTAGTATTAACCCGCAACGTAGTGCGTCATTTAAACATTGTTAAAAAAATGCCACTATCGGCACAAAAACCCATAGACCCATTGTATTCTATCGATGAATTAGGTGGCATTATTCCACACGATGCGAAAAAACCCTATGACGTGCGCGAAGTCATCGCCCGTATTGTTGACGGCTCTGATTTTGATGAATTTAAAGAATTATACGGCACCACACTGGTTTGTGGTTTTGCTCATATTCATGGCTATCCGATCGGTATTGTCGCTAATAACGGTATTTTGTTTTCAGAATCAGCTCTCAAAGGTGCGCATTTTGTCGAACTTTGTTCAAAACGCAATATTCCTTTGGTATTCCTGCAAAACATTTCAGGGTTCATGGTTGGTCAAAAATACGAATCCGGTGGTATCGCCCGTGATGGTGCGAAAATGGTCACTGCTGTGGCCTCAACCAACGTCCCTAAATTCACCGTCGTCATCGGTGGCAGTTTTGGGGCTGGCAACTATTCCATGTGCGGGCGCGGATATTCACCACGGTTTTTATGGATGTGGCCGAATGCCCGAATTTCAGTGATGGGCGGGGAGCAAGCAGCGAGCGTATTAGCCACTGTTAAGCGTGACGCAATCGAAGCCAAGGGAGGCGCGTGGAGCCAAGATGATGAAAATAATTTCAAATTTCCGATCCGGGAACAATATGAACGCCAAGGCCATCCTTTTTACGCCAGTGCCCGGTTATGGGATGACGGCATCATTAAACCCAAAGACACCCGTCAGGTATTAGGACTAGCCATTTCTGCATCCCTGAACGCACCCATTAAAAAGACCGAATTTGGTCTGTTTAGAATGTAAGGAAAACCAATATGAACGCATCCTACCTCGATATATCAAAGGATGATAACGCCATTGCCCACATCACACTAAACCGTCCCGAAATTCATAACGCCATTGACGATGTCATTATCCAGCAATTAACTCATGCTTTGCTTGATTTAGACAACGACGATCAGGTCCGTGTCGTTGTTTTAGCAGGGTCGGGTAAAAGTTTTTCAGCAGGCGCTGACATCAACTGGATGCGTCGCATGGCCGATTATTCGACAGATGAAAACCTTATTGATGCCAAAGGCTTGGCAAAATTACTTCATGTACTTGCTAAGTTGTCAAAACCAACCATCGCCCGAGTTAATGGTGCGGCTTTTGGCGGTGGTGTGGGGTTGATAGCCGCCTGTGATGTGGCCGTTGGGGTGTCACAATCAAAATATTCATTATCCGAAGTTAGGCTTGGTATTATTCCCTCTGCCATCTCGCCTTTTGTATTACGAGCCATTGGCGAGCGCCAAGCGGCTAGGTATATGGTCAGTGGTGAACTTTTCGGTGCAGCTACAGCATTGAGGATTGGCTTAATCCATGAAATCTGTGAAATAGAAGAACTAGATAACGTTGTCATTCGCTTGGCCGGGGAATATTTAAAAGCAGGCCCAAAAGCGATCCACGAATGCAAGCAGCTTATCCAAGATATCAGTCATAAAACAATTGATGATACATTGTTAAATGAAACAGCATCACGGATCGCCCGTGTACGCGCCACGGACGAAGCGAGGGAAGGGTTATCATCATTTCTTGAAAAACGCCCCGCATCGTGGCTTAAAAACGTTTAAAACATCGAAATAAGGACTACATACGGTGTTCAACAAAATACTTATAGCTAATCGTTCCGAAATTGCTTGTCGGATCATCAAAACGGCCAAATGCATAGGCATCCAAACGGTCGCCGTCTATTCTGATGCCGATGCTAACAGCTTGCACGTCAACTTGGCTGATGAAGCCACCTACATTGGCGCATCCGAAGCCGCCAAAAGCTATTTATCCATAGACTCTATTTTGCATGCCGCTAAAACTACAGGCGCTGAGGCCATTCATCCGGGATACGGTTTTTTATCGGAAAATGCTGATTTTGCTGATGCGGTTCATGCTGCAGGCTTAGTCTTTATCGGACCACCGGCATCGGCCATGCGTCAAATGGGGTCAAAAGACGAAGCTAAAAAACGCATGATTCGGGCCAAAGTTCCCGTTATTCCCGGCTACCATGGTGACGATCAATCCGTTGAAACCTTAAAAGCCGAAGCCAAAATAACGGGATTTCCTGTTTTATTAAAAGCAGCCGCCGGTGGCGGTGGTAAAGGCATGCGTATTGTGCGCAAAGCATCTGAAATGGATGCTGCCATAGACGGGGCTAAACGCGAAGGCCAAGCGTCATTTGGATCAGACGTTTTATTGATCGAAAAATATTTCGAACGCGCCCGTCATGTGGAAGTACAAATTTTTTGCGACACCCAAGGCCATGCCGTTCATTTATTTGAACGAGATTGTTCATTGCAACGGCGACACCAGAAAGTAATCGAAGAAGCCCCGGCACCCAATTTATCCGCTAAATTACGTCAACAAATGGGTGATGCTGCTGTCCGGGCGGCTCAAGCCGTTAATTATGTAGGTGCTGGAACGATTGAGTTTTTGCTGAGTGAAGATCAGAAATTTTATTTTCTGGAAATGAACACTCGGTTACAAGTTGAACATCCGGTTACGGAAATGATCACCGGGCTTGATCTGGTTAAATGGCAATTATTGGTGGCTGACGGTCAACCACTGCCGTTAAACCAAGATCAAATCACCTGTAAAGGTCACGCAATAGAGGCACGCATTTACGCAGAAGACCCAGCAAATGATTTTTTACCATGCCCTGGTACAATAGAATACCTTGAATTTCCAAATGCCCGTGATGACTTGCGCATTGAAACCGGAATTCAAAGCTTGGATGAGGTTACACCATTTTACGACCCCATGATTGCTAAAATCGTTGTTCATGGTGATACACGCGACATTGCTTTAAAAAAAATATCTCAAGCTTTAATGGCAACAAAAATCGCAGGGCTTGCCACTAACGTTGATTATTTAAAAATGTTAAGCCAACACGAGCGGTTTAAAAAATTTGATATCGATACGGGGTTTATTGATCAAATGCCGCCTTGGGCTGCAGAAATTAATACTGTTTTAAAAGTACATGCGTTAACTGCAGCAACCATTAGCATGATCGCATCACGGACGGAAAAGTATAAAACCAAAAGCATCATTTCTTCGGACCCCTATTCGCCATGGAGTGGGCAATTGGGATGGCGCATTTTAGGTGACAGTCACCAAAATATTAAATTACAAGACCACGACAATGATATTCACATCACCATCAAAAATCAGAATAACATTCTGATTATCGAAGGGGTAGGGGATGAACCTGTATCGATCAACAATTATGCTATAATTAATGGTGATTTACTCATTACTTTAAATGCATGTTTGATCAAAGCGCAAGTCCATACAACAAATGATCAGATCAGCGTTTTTATCCAAGGCGAAACATTTAATTTCACCAACATTGATGATGCTTTAATTGCCAAAGGGCAAAGTCACAGCGAAACCGGGCTAACAGCACCAATGCCGGGTAAAGTTGTTGATGTGTTGGTCAAATCCGGATCACATGTTGAAGCAGGAGATGTATTATTGGTCATCGAGGCCATGAAAATGGAACATTCAATTATCGCGCAATCGGATGGAATTGTAGAAGAAGTTTTGTACACCACTGGGGATCAAGTCACCGATGGCGTACAGTTATTTCAATTTACATCCCATGAGGCCACAAAATGACGAGGTCTAAATCTGTCCGCATCATTGAAGTTGGCCCCCGTGACGGGTTGCAAAATGAACCCAACTTCATTGCCACCGATGTCAAAGTTGAGTTGATCAATTTACTTTCTCAGAGCGGCTTAAAAAGCATTGAAACCGGGGCTTTTGTCTCCCCTAAATGGGTCCCTAAAATGGCTGATAGCGGTGATGTGTTCAAAAATATCACTCGCCATTCAGGCATTACCTATTCGGCCCTTACACCAAACATCAAAGGTTTTAATGATGCAATGACCGTCAACGCGGACGAAGTTGCTGTATTTGCCGCCGCATCAGAAGCTTTTTCTCAAAAAAACATCAATTGTTCTATTGATGAAAGTATAACAAGGTTCGAGCCGGTCATGGTTGCCGCAAAAAAATTGGGCACCCCAGTTCGCGGTTATATCTCCTGTGTTTTAGGTTGCCCATACCAAGGCCATGTGCCGCTTGAAAGCGTAACACATGTCGCTAAAAAATTATTAGACATGGGATGTTATGAAATTTCACTAGGTGACACCATTGGCTGTGGTACACCGGGTGCGGCCATGGAAATGGTTCTTGCCACCCGTAAAGTTGTTCCAGTCGAACAAATAGCCGTGCATTTTCATGATACCTATGGACAGGCATTGGCCAATATTTTTGCTGTCCTTGATGCCGGTGTTGCCGTCGTCGATTGCTCAGTCGCGGGCTTAGGGGGTTGTCCTTATGCGAACGGGGCTTCGGGAAATGTCGCCACCGAAGACGTGCTTTACATGTTAAACGGATTGGGCATAGATACCGGAGTTAATATAGATAAATTGATTGGTGCCAGTCTTTATATTTCAAATGCCCTTGGCCGTTCGCCACAATCCCGTCTGGCAAAAATTTACCAAGCCAAAAAATCAACATGACTGTCAACATTATTAAGCTTTGTGTTGGTATCAACGATGTAGATCATTTGGCAAAGCTTCAAAGTGAACGGTTTCAAAAGCAAAAATCAATGGGTATAAAACCCGAGCTTCGGCACATAACGCGCAATCACCCGAGACGCAGCGCGGAAGTATTGGACGGAGGTTCTTTATATTGGGTGATCAAAGGTTTCATCCGAGTGCGACAACCGATCCTGGGCTTTGACGACGCTGTCAATGATCAAGGGAAGCCTGCTTGTGCAATCATTTTATCAAACCTGTTAATCAAAACACAGCTTAGAAAATTCCGTGCTTTTCAAGGTTGGCGTTATTTTAAATGCGAAGACGCGCCAGACGATATCAATGATCATAATGGCGAAGCAGACATTCCTGACACCATGGCCGAAGAATTAAAAAATCTTGGATTGCTTTAACTTTTCAATGTTTTACTGTTATGGTGATTATAAGCGTAAAATTTTGCTACAAAGTATTGTTGTTTTTGGATTTATTTTTTGATGAGCATGCATATTGATGACTAACGAAAAGGTTGAAATTATCAACCTACCCAATAAGTTACGAAAAAAAGTAACCATTGGCGGGCCTAATTCCATTAGCCCCGATGTTCTTGAACGTGCCGAAAAAGCTATTTTGAATCTAAAAAAAGATTATTTGAACTGGGTCGAAGATGATCTGGATAAAATCGATATCGCCTATAAAAATCTATCAGCAAATCCTGAAAACAACGCCTTATTACAAAATGTCTATAAAGTCGCCCATGACATCAAAGGCCAAGGCGGTAGTTTTGGTTACGACATGATGACTGAAATTGGGCAAAGCTTATGCCAGTTGATCGAAAAAATGAAATCCGTCGGCCCAAGCGAGTTGGAAATCATCGCTATACACGCCGATGCCTTGCGCGTTGTTATTCATGACCGCGTCGAAGGAACGGGTGGAGACACGGGTGCATCTATATTAAAAGGGTTAGAAAAAATGTGTACTAAATACAAACAGGAAAACACCTGCAAATCGTGAACAATTGGATTAGTTACTGTGTTAATTTTTCAGAAAAACCCTGTAACCAGTTTAATCTTTGATCCAGCATTTGGATATCATGGTCAAGCCATTGGATTAAATGTCCGGTTTCGCCGGTATGGTGCTGACGTAAATGAGTAAGCCTGGCGATTTCATTTTCACACACATCGACTAATAAATCAGCTTGCAACAATTGATCATCACTTGATAACAGATGTAAAAACCTAAATTTCAAAGCTATGATTAATTTGTTTAATTCCGTAGCCGATGTACGGATATTGGCCGTTAACAAGTCATGTAATTCAGCATTACCTTTATCTGTTATGCTTAGAATCGCCACAGACAAGGTGTCGTTCATAGTTTCATTGACCAAACCTTCGTATTTTAATAGTTCAAGTGACGCGCCCATAACATCCAATGAGGGCCCCGAAACATGACTGATAAAATGGCGAATTGACGTTGCTAAAACAGCCAATTCCATTGGGCCTGCAACCAACGTCCCTAAGGCTGTTAAGCGAACCGCTTCTTTTGGAGTTAATGTGTTATCAGCGTACACGATAGGCACCCTATCAAAGTAAAAATTAAATTAGCCTATAGTCTAAGCTAAACGATGCATACTGTCCAGTTTTTGACTGTAACCACATATTGTTATGAAATATTTAATGCCGCCCAGACTTCTTTTAATGATTGGACGAGATGGTTCATATCTTTATCCGAATGCAATGGCGTTGGAGTGAACCGCAAACGTTCCGTTCCACGCGCAACAGTCGGATAATTAATGGGTTGAACATAAATTTTATGCTTATCTAACAAACGATCACTGGCTAGTTTACATAATCCCGCATCACCAACCAAGACCGGGACAATATGGCTTTCCGATGCCATCAATGGCAGCCCTGCATCCGTTAACATATTTTTTAAAGTCGCCGCGCGTTCTTGGTGCTGAACACGCAATTCATTGTGTTGTTTTAAATACATGATGCTCGCTCGGGCCGCGGCGGCGGTTGATGGCGGCATGGACGTTGAAAAAATAAAACCGGTGCCATACGAGCGAATAAAATCACATATTTCATGGCTGGCTGCGATATATCCACCAACGACACCAAAAGCTTTTGCCAACGTTCCTTGGATAATATCGACACGGTCCATTAAATCTTCGCGTTCACAAACCCCACCACCGCGCCGCCCATACAACCCAACGGCATGAACTTCGTCAATAAATGTCAACGCGTTGTGATGTTTCGCCACATCACAAATTTCTGCAATCGGCGCGATATCACCATCCATTGAATAGAGCGATTCAAAAGCAACTATTTTTGATTGTTTTTGTTCATTTTCAGACAATAAACGATTTAAATCTTCGGAGTCATTATGTTTGAAAATTTTACGTTCACACGTTGCGTGGCGAATGCCTTCGATCATCGAATTGTGGTTATTGGAATCAGAAAAAATCATCGCGTCCGGCAACAACGATCCGAGTGTGCTCAGCGTCGTCATATTGGCGATCCAACCAGAGCCGAAAATCAAAGCCGATGATTTCGCGTGTAAATCAGCTAATTCATTTTCCAGCAACACATGGGCATGGTTTGTTCCAGCAATATTACGCGTCCCTCCCGAACCAGCACCACATTTATCAGCCCAATCATGTAATGCCGATAAAACGGCCGGGTTTTGTCCCATACCTAAATAATCATTAGCGCACCAAACTGTAACCGTCGACGCATTCCCATCAGACGCATACCGCAAAGCAGAAGGATAAGCCCCCACTTGGCGTTCCAGATCGGCAAAAACCCGGTAACGCCCTTCGGTTTTTAATTCATCAAGACTGTTTTGAAAAAATCTGCTGTAGTCCAACGAAGCCGCTCCTGAAATTATTCTATATGACCTTGTTTATTAACCCAGTCCCACGTTTCATCAAGGGCTGTTTTGGTAATCGTCAATAATTCTTTTATTTCAGCTTCGTTTATAATCATCGGCGGACAAAATGCCAAGGTGTCGCCAATTGCACGTAGAATTAATCCACCATCTTGAGCACGAGCTTGCGCATAGGCCCCGACCATGGATTTGGCGTCAAAAGGCGTTTTTGACTCTTTATCCCGCACCATTTCCAAGCCTGCCACCAAACCCATGCCGCGGACTTCGCCGACGATTGGGTGGCGCGATAACGATCTAAGCCCATCCTGCAACGTCGGCGCCATGGCACGTACATGATCAACAATGTTACGTTCTTCGTAAATTTTAAGCGTTTCCAAAGCAACAGCAGCGGATACAGGGTGACCGGCATAAGTACCACCGTGTCCAAAAAGTCCCAGTTTTTTACTTTGCGACTTTAATGCCTGATAAATTTTTTCCGACACCATCAATGCGGAAATAGGCAAATAAGCGGCGGACAATTGTTTGGCACAAGATAATAAATCCGGCTCTAAACCTAAGCTTTGGCTGCCCCACATGTTTCCCGTTCGGCCAAAGCCACAAATCACCTCATCAGCAACCAATAAAATATCGTATTTTTTTAAAATAGCTTGAATTTTTTCGTAATAAGTATCGGGCGGCACAATCACCCCGCCTGCACCCATAATCGGTTCACAATACATGGCTGCGACCGTATCCGGTCCTTCGTCGATAATGAATTTTTCAAGATTATCTGCACACCGTGTGGCAAATTCCTGCTCACTTTCACCTTCATTGCCAAATCGGTAATAGTGCGGACAATCGGTGTGATAAATGCCAGCGATAGGTAAATCAAAATCGGCATGCAAATGCGGCAGCCCCGTTAAACTGGCTGCTGCAACGGTTACACCATGATAGCCTTTGATCCGGGTAATGACTTTCTTTTTTTCAGGTTTTCCAATGGCGTTGTGATAATACCAAATTAATTTCAGTGCTAAATCGGTGGCTTCGGAGCCAGAATTCGCAAATAAAACTTTGCTCATTTGTTTTGGTGCAATGGAAATGAGTTTTTCAGCTAAATCAATGGTCACTTCCGGTGTTTTGTGACCGAATCCATGATAATAAGGCAACGTGCGCATGGCTTTTACCGCGGCTTCAATAAGCCGTTCTTCGCCACCAAAACCAAGTGATGCGCACCATAACCCAGATAACCCTTCGATAAATGTTTTCCCCGTATCATCGGTAACACGAATACCAGACCCTTTGGTCATGATGTGCGGACCGACATTTTCATGTTTATCAAGGTTAGTGTAACCATGCACATGAAAGGCTATATCACGACTTGCAGGGGAGTTTCCCGTTTTCATTGGCTCGGCCCTTTAAATATTTTTTATTAAAATTTGACGACTTGATATTCTCAGATGCCCTAGCCATTGATACAAGGAATAATTTTGATGTTATGAACAAAAAAATTATCCAGTTGATGTATGTCATGGCAGATCAGTTAATAGGTATTAATAATGTAATCACGGTTCACATAGAATTTTCCGTTTAACAATTGATTTAAATAAATAAATAAGGACACGCCTCATGTGCTACAAAGATATTCTTGTTCATTTGGATAACAGTTCATCATTAAACGGACGCTTGCATGCGGCAGCTATGTTAGCCCTTTCCCATCAAGCGCGGCTTATAGGTGTTTTTGTATCGCCCCGAAACAATATTCCCAACTACATCAGCGCGCAAATCGATAGTTCGCTTAGGACTAAAATAGCCGATGGACAAAACCTCGAAGTGGGTAAAATTAAAACAGCCTTTGAAGTTACATTGAAAAACAATAACTTGTCTGGACAATGGGTTCATGAAAATGGCGATACTCTTGATGTCATTACAACGCACGCACGCCACGCTGATCTATTGGTCCTTGGACAATTCAACCCAGAAGACAATGCTATTCAATATCAACAAGACATGACCGACCGTTTGATATTAGCCTCAGGACGGCCTGTACTGGTTGTTCCCTATATCTATAAAAATGCTGTATTTGGGCAAAAAATCATAATTGGCTGGGATGGAAGCCGGACAGCTACACGGGCTATTCATGATGCGTTACCTATTCTCAAAACAGCAAAGAAAACAACTGTGATGTGTGTTAAGAAAAATAGTAACGAAATTTTGGACGACCAACCGCCCGGTCAAAATATCGCAGTTCATTTATCAAGGCATGGCGTTAATGCCAAAGCCCAGCATATTATTTCCAGTGAAATTAAACCGGCAACAATGTTGCTAAATTTAGCTGCTGAAGAAGGTGCGGACATGATGGTCATTGGTGCATATGGTCATGCCCGCATCAAAGAATTGGTGATGGGGGGTGTAACCATGCATTTGTTGGAAAGTATGCCGCTACCGGTTTTATTTTCGCACTGATTTTGGGTCCAAAGCATCTTGCAGGCCGTCGCCTAAAAAATTAAAAGCGATAACAGTGATGAATATTAATATACCCGGATAAAATGCCAATTCAGGGGATTGCCAAATGGTTTCTTGAGCATTGGTCAACAAACTGCCCCAGCTTGGCCATGGAGGTTGAATACCAAGCCCCAAAAAGCTTAAAACGCTTTCCAGTAAAATGATGTTACCCGTTGATAATGTTGTCGCAACAATGATTGATGACGATAAATTCGGTAAAATGTGACGCAACATGATCGTCCAAGGCGGTGCGCCCACGGCTTCTGCTGCTTTGATAAACGTTTGCACACGCAATGCTAAGGCACGGCTGCGTACCAAACGGGCCACGGTTGTCCAGCCAACAGTTGAGACAATAACAACAATTCGTAACAAGCTAATATTGTCACTTTCTACCCACGATATCGGGAGCCCAACTTTATCCAGATCGATCGCTGCTAATACGATCAGTAAGGGTAAAAAAGGTAGGGCAATAACACTGTCGGTTACACGCATTAACAGGGCATCGACCCAACCACCAAAATATCCAGCCATCAAACCAATGAATGTGCCAATAACGGCTGCTGTCAAAGCCGCCGACAAGCCAACGATCAATGAAACCCGGCCACCATATAACAACCGAATTAAATTATCACGGCCCAATTCATCGGTTCCCAGAGGATGCGCCAAGCTGGGCAAAGCAAATCGTTGAAACAAATTTGTTGTTTGCATTTCTGTTCCCAACAGCCATTCAACTACGGGTGCTAACAAAACAAAAAATGCCAATACAACCAACAAAATGGCGCTAAAAACAGCCAATCGGTGGCGCCAAAACCGTTTTTTAAAACCGCCGCTTAATGGATGGCCATGTATCATTTTTTTTGACCTGAAAACGACAATCTTGGGTCAAGGGCAACATAGGCAATATCAGCGATAAAATTCCCCGTTAAAGTCATGAAAGTGGCGAATAACAAGGCAACAAGGGCTAAATTAATATCGTTACCCATAATCGCATCATAAATTAATTTCCCCATACCGGGGATTGAAAACACCGTTTCCGTAATCAACGCCCCTGAAAAAATATTACCAAAATCAAGGGCAATGATGGTCACAACGGGAATTAGTGCATTTCTTAGGGCATGGCCTAGCATTATTTTTTTTTCAGGCACCCCTTTGGCTTTTGCCGTACGTATATAATCACTTTTAAGAGTTTCTATCATGGATGCCCGCATGTACCGGGTGTGTGATCCGATATTAGCTATGGTTAAAGCGACAACAGGCATAATGAAATACTTTGTTTTCTCAAAAAAATCTGCATTGTTGTCCATGGCGACACCACCTGCTGGCAACCAACCCAAAGTTACAGAAAACAGAATAATCAATAAAATTGCTAACCAGAATGGCGGCACGGACACCCCGGCAAATGCCACTAAATTAATACTATAATCAAGCTTGGAACGGGGCCTGCGGGACGCCAAAACACCCAAAGGCAGGGCGATTAGCAAACTAAGCACAAAAACCACACTCATCAATTGTAGTGTATTGATGAAAGCCGGACGAATGGCTTGAAAAACAGGTTTCGATAACAAACGGGAATAGCCAAAATCACCGCTGAAAGCCGATACCACCCAATTTGTATAACGACCTAATAAAGGTTGATCCAAACCTTGTAACGCGCGCAAGCGTGCTGCGTCTTCAGAACTGATTTTAGGGTTGCTGCTGATCATTAAATCAATGGGATCACCGGGCATCAAACCAATCAAAGCATAAATAACAAACGACATAACGGCGAGTACTGCCAAAGCTTGTAACAAACGCGATAACAAAAACCGTATCATTGGCCAGTATGTGTCCAATTTTCAACCCACAACGTGGTTGGGTCTTGTTGGCCTGTAGGTTCAACGCCCCCTAACCAGCGCGGTAAAATATAAGCATTGGCGCGGAAATATAAGGGGATCACAGGCAAATCTTGAGCATACATTAGTTGCATTTTACGCCATAATTTTTTGCGTTTCGTAAAATCCAATTCAACCTCTATTTTCTCTAACACCTTATCCATTACAGGATTTTTGTAGCCTGTATAGTTTTGCCCGGAATAATTATTGGATTTGCGTGGGATATGTGCCGAATGCAAGACCGTTCTTGGCACATTTTCAGGTGAACTGATCCAAGCATACATGGCCATGCCCGTGAACAAACGTTTTGTTAAGGTTTGACCAAAAAACACCCGTGCTGGTTCATTTTTAATGCGAATATCGACTCCTATTGCCCGCCATTGGTTTTGCAATACCTGTTCGATGAGTTCACGCGACCGGTTACCTGATGTGGTCATTAATGTCAGGGTTAATTTTTCGCCTTTTGAATTATAACGAATACCTTTTTTAATTTTTTTCCATCCGGCTTGTTTTAAGAGTGCAATCGCTTTTGTCGGATTGTATGCGTAAACGGGAATATCATCAGCATAGACCTGATCTAACGAATTAACGCTCGTGTTAGCCGTCGGTTGGCGACCATCAAACAGTTCACTGTTAATAATTTCCCGGTTAATGCCATACATTAAAGCTTGGCGAACCCGAAGATCGGACAAAACCGGGTTATCCAGATTTAAATCAATGTGTTCATAAATCAAGCCCGGCTTATATACTACATTAAATTTTTGGCCGTTGCGTTTCTCAAAAGACAAAGCCTGATCCAGCGGCAGCCCAAGTTCACCGGCGATCATATCTAGGCCAGCGGATAAAATATTGGCTTCCATAGCCGATGTATTAGAGATAATGCGAACAGTAATTTTTTTGAACGCTGGTTTTTTGCCCCACCATTTAGGGTTTTGTTCAAGCACCACAACGCTGCCCGTTTGTACCGCCGATATGACATAGGGCCCATTATACAAACCTTCGTTGAAGGTATCCGTATCATAAGCCGTTTGATAACGGTATTTCAAAGGATCGGAAAAATTAATGGTCTCGATATGGGCAGGCAACAATTCAAATCCGCCCATGGAATTATAAGAAAACGTCAACTTGTCGAAATGCAGGGTAAAAGTTTTGTCATCAATCACATCAATTTTATAAAGGCTTCGGTAAAATTCCTGATTTCCGACACCTGATTTTTTGTTGCGTCCCACTTGCCAAGAAAACACAATGTCTTTTGATGTCACAGGAACACCGTCCCCCCATTGGGCTTCGGGACGAATTTTAAAAGTGACGGCAATGCCGCGCATACCTTTTGGCGTGCGTTCGGGTTTTGCCAAGCCATTTTCAATGGTTGGTAACGTCACACACAACATGCATATCAATTTCCAATTCTGGTCATAAGCGGTTAATGGCCGTCTGGTCATGGCAAGAATATATGATTTAGCCATCATCGCATCGATTAATGGATTAAACGTCGATGGGTATTGCGTTATTCCAATGCTCAGCTCATTTTTACCGTTGCCCGCCATTACAGGAACCGACTGCAATAAGGCCGACACTAAACTCAAACACAATAATAATCGTTTCACAGGAATTCCTTTATCAGCGTTTATTAATGAAATACTGAATTAAGTTTTTGGCGTCCGGGTTATCCCATTCAGCCGCACCTTTAATATATCCTTCTATTTCGCCAGCGCGGTTAATGACAAAAGTCCACGGGAACCCACCTTTGATCGAATAAGCATCAACAATGCGTGCCAAAGGATCGATAAAAGTTGTTAAATTATTGATTTTCAAACGCTTAAAGTAACGTTTCACAGGCTTCACACCATTATCATCAATCGATACATTGACGACGGCAAAATCTTGTGTGTCGAAATTCACAGCCAATTGATCCAACATCGGTAATTCATATAAACAGGGGACACACCATGTGGCCCAAACATTTAATAGAACAACTTTTCCACGGTATCGGTTTAAATTACTAACCCCACCCGTTTCCGTGTAAAACGGCGTAATCGGGGCCGGGTCCGGTTTATTCAAATAGATAAACGGCCGCAACAATCCGTTCATCGTTGGCCGAACGTTGACATTGGAACTCGCCATAACCAAATGCGAGCTCAAAACAGACAGAATCAAAACGACATAAACAATTAAATTTATTTTTTTCATGCCAATGATCATGTTCAATAATAGCTTTTCAGTCAACGCTAAATAATTGATATTCATCATGTTTTTTTCAATACTTACAATGTGTGTGACAAATTACACAGCCATAGAAGCCATAATAGTTTATGTTTCATGATAACGATTCGTTTAAACTTTTCTGATAAAAAATTTAAACATTTTGCATTAACAATTAGATTAAACAAAAGGAGCCCATGATATGACCCGAGTTAACCGTAATTCGACTGTCACATCATACACACGTTCTGGCGGCATAAAAAACACGGATATGTCTGCCCAACATGTTGCTCCAACAAAAAACAAATCCTATCATAATTCACCTGCTTTAAATTTAAATGTGCCAGGGGTGCGTGAGCTCGCTCCTGAAGAAACTTTATTTTTACAAGGTGAACCAGCCGATACAGCCTATTTTATCGAAACCGGTGAAATAGATATAATGGTCCAAGGTATCGGCCCTGATAAAAAAATCGCCACATTAAAAGCCGGTGAAATCATCGGTGAAATGGGTGTTATAGATGACGATTTCAGGTCTGCCACAGCCATAGCAAAAACCAAAACCCAGGTCCGTGTTATCGATCGTAAAGTGATTACTGAAATGCTTAACAGCGCGACACCCGGCGTTAAAGCATTACTAAACTCCATGATGCAGCGCTTACGCGATGCCAATTCCAAACTATCAGGGGGCGGGCGTTAAAGGTACAAAAACAGTCTTTGCAATAAATTGACTAAACCCGCTTTATTGCTCCGCGCCACGGCCGCCATGTTTTTCAGACCAAGCCACAGGGTTGGCTAAAAAATCTGCCACACCTTCGCATGTGGCTGCATCAAAATAATTATCTTCGCGCGCCACTTCTAAGACGTCCTGCCATGTGGCTAAATAATGCAGTCTGACACCGGCTTTTTCTAATGTGTGTAGTGCATTCGGGAACGCCCCATAGAAAAAAACAACAAAAATATCAGAAACCTCAGCCCCGGCTTCACGTAATGCATTAACAAAATTGATTTTCGACCCGCCATCCGTTGCCATGTCTTCGACCAACAACGCTTTTTTGCCAACCTCTAATGATCCTTCGATTTGCGCGTTGCGGCCAAAGCCTTTGGGTTTTTTACGCACGTACTGCATGGGTTTACCCAAAGCTTGTGCCATCCATGCCGCATATGGGATGCCGGCAGTTTCTCCACCAGCAATGGATGCAATATCATGCAATGCGCCTTTATTTTTTAACATTTCAATGCCCAATTCCATAATCCGGGTGCGGGCTTCGGGAAAGGAAATCACCCAACGGCAATCAACATAAACAGGACTAGCCCAACCTGCTGTTAACATGTAGGGCTCTTGAGGGCGAAAATTAACGGCTTTAATATCCAATAAAAAACGCGCCGTTTGTTTTGCGGCTTCTTTTGCCGTATCTGTCGTCGACATAGTGTATTTCCTTAAATTAAGCTTAAAAGAGATGTTGTAAAAATTGATTTTAAGGAAGTTAATCTTTAAAGCACTAGCCTACAACACCCATAAAAAATTTAACCGTGGAACAACAAAGTTATGAAGCAAAGCAAACTCAGCCGCATGAAACAAAACCGCTTGAATAAACCGGCACCGTTAAAACAGCCTGATCAAGACCATTTGCTTCAAGCCGAAAAATATTTAATGACGGGCAACATCGATCAAGCAAAACCAATTTTAGAAGGTTTAATCCAAACTTCACCATTGGACCACCGGGCATTCCATCATTTAGCCACCATCGCTGCCCATGAAAACAGAATGGAAGACAGCGTAAATTATATTTTAGAAGCTGTTACCCGCAATGAAAATGACGTCAACGTGCATAGTGATTGTGGAGCGATTTTAAACAGAGCAGGGCGGTTCATGGAAGCCGAAGCCGCTTGCCGCCACGCTTTATCTTTACGCCCGCGAAACAGTCAGGCAGGTAATAATTTAGCCATTGCCCTGCAATCACAAAACCGTAACATTGAAGCCATCGAAGCTTGCCAGAAAGTGGTTAAAAATGATCCTGAATTCATGGACGCCCTGATCACTATGGGTAATTTGCAAATTCGTTCAGAAAAATATTTAACTGCCGTTGAATATTTTGCAAAAGTCTTAGAAAACAATCCGAATTTAGCCATTGCCCGAGCAAATCTAGCCGTCGCTTTGCGCGAATTGGGTGAAATCACAGAAGCCGTTAACCAAGCGCGAACAGCGTTGCGTATAAATCCCGGTTACCCTCAAGCCCATAACGTCCTCGGCAGTCTATTGGTAATCCAAGGTCACATGGACGCGGCCATTGAAGCTTTTGAAGAAAGTTTAAAGCGCTTGCCCGGCTTGCTCGAGGCCCGAGTTAATTTAGCCGCAGCCTTATTCAAAAACAAACAATACGATAAATCGATCACAGCTTACCGTGAGGTTATTTTGCTAAATGATAACTTTGCACCAGCCCATACCGGGTTGGGCGTTGTTTTGTTGTCTACAGGTAAATTATCCGATGCCGTTGACAGTTTCAGGCGAGCTATTGAAATTGATCCCGGATGTGGCGAAGCACACTATAATATAGCATCCGCACTGGGTGATAAAGTTTCAGATGATGATATAGAAAAATTCGACAAAGCTTTGAATTTAAATAATTTGTCTGATAATAACAGGATTCTTGTACTCTTTTCAAAAGGCGAAGTGTTCGATAAAAAACATGATTACGACAATGCTTTTAGTGCTTTTGACGAGGCCAATAGATTACGCCAGAAAAAAGATGCTGCCAACGATTTGGTTTTTGCCCCTGATCAATTTGACGCCCATATCCAACAATTGAAAAAATCATGGAATGAAACTAAAAATCAACTATTTGCGGGTGCCGATACAACAACATGCCCTGTGTTCGTTGTTGGCGCGCCCCGTTCCGGCACAACATTGGTTGAACAAATTTTATCCAGCCACAAAAAAGTCGACGGACGCGGCGAAATTAATTCACTCACAGGTCTTGCTGATTTGGATGCATCACAACTAGACCGGCTTGATGATAAAAGCGTCTCTCATCTTGGCGAAGCCATCCTGAAACGGTTTTTACCAACGGATAAAACCATTTCCCATATCATTGATAAAACACCGTTTAATTATTTATCCATCGGGTTAATCAAAAAAATATTTCCAAATGCAAAAATTATTGTTTGCCGCCGACACGTTCAAGACATTGCCATATCTTGTTTTTTCCAAAACTTTTTAAGTCCGCATGTATGGGCCACAGATTTATATAATTTAGGGCGCTATTTGGCATCTGCTAATGAATTGATGGATTTTTGGCAAACACAACCCGATGCGAACATTATGTATGTTGATTATGAAGAACTAGTCGCTGACCCAGAAACCGAAAGCCGCAAACTGATCGACTATTTAGGACTGGATTGGGACGCAGCATGTTTAAATTTTCAAGCCTCGGACCGTGTTGTTTTAACCTCATCAAATTGGCAAGTCAGACAACCGTTATACAAAACGGCCGTTAACCGTGGGCAATTTTACGAAAAATATTTATTCAATCTAGATCAAGGGCTTAACCGTGAAAATTTAAATTAATTATTTTTTGAGCGCATTTGATACCGTCCGTCATCACCAAAAGATAAGAAATACTGATGAATATCTCTGTGTGCTATCGGTTCACCCGTTGTATCTGCTTCTAAGTTTCGTTCTGCAACATAGGTTTTCAAATCATCTCCATCGACTAACACGTGGTACCATGGCCGGTCTTTGGGTGGTTTAGACCGTGTCACATTTCGGTACCATTCTTCGGTACCTAAAAAATGGCCGTCAACATCAATAATCACGCCACGATATTCAAAAATTTGGTGGATGACCACTTGTCCGACGCTAAATTTAGCCTTTTCATCGCTCATATTACGCTCATATTACTGGTCTCATTCATTCACTTTACACGTACCCTCTATTCATACCCCTGTAAAAACAGTATAAGCAATTTCTTTGAATTATTCCGGTTTATTTTATTTTTTTTGAAAGACAATGAGCGTGGCCTCCGATCCTCAACAGACATTACGGATATGGGCATTGCTTGATGAACGGGCAGGGAACCGTTCACAGGTCTTAGGCGTGGCTGAGGCTTTGTCCAAGCCTTTTAACAGCATCTCGTTACAAAACGGTTTTCTAGGTAAGCTTCCTAATTTTATTTTAGGTGCCAGATTATCAGGAATAACAACAGAAAGCCGTCAACAAATAAAAGCGCCATGGCCGGATTTAATCATAGCTGCAGGCCGCAGAACAGCTCCGATCGCACGCTATATAAAAAAAACAAACAATAATAAAACCTTCATTTGCCAGATTATGTCGCCCGGCAGATCAGGATTTGACGATTTTGATCTCATAGCAAGTTTAAGCCATGACTTAGTCCCGGATGGCCCTAATGTAATACAAATCATGACGGCCCCCAACCGTATAAATAAGCAATCATTGAAAACGGCATATAAACAATGGGCCCCCGTTTTTGAACCGCTGCCCAGCCCGAGAATAGCTGTATTGATGGGTGGCAGCACTAAAAACAAGCAATTTACATCCGTGATGACGGATCAATTTATCAATCAAGTTCGTTCGTTTAAAAATGATCTCAATGGATCGCTAATGATTAGCTCAAGTCCACGCAGTGGCGACGTTGGTAAACAGTTTTTATCAGGTTTTATGGATGCAGATTATGCATTCGACTGGCAACTCAACACCAAAAATCCCTATATGGGGCTATTGGCATGGGCTGATCATTTGGTCGTCACCGGTGAAAGTGTTTCCATGTGCTCAGAAGCCTGTGCCAGTAAAGCCCAAGTCCATATTTTCGCTCCAAAGCCTTTAATCAGCCGAAAACACACACGTTTTTTAGATTTTTTATATAAACACAAGTACGCCTTACCTCTTGAACACGCACAATCAACTATTAAAAATGCGGGCATTTGTCCACCCATTAACTCAGCGGACGATGTAGCCAGCGAAATCATCAAACGACTGGATACCTAATGCCCCGATTTACGGCAAATTTATCAACACTTTTTCAAGAAATACCACTTGAACAACGCTTTAAGGCTGCTGCGAAAGCCGGTTTTAAGGGTGTTGAATATCTGTTTCCCTATGATTGTGATAGAAACCTGTTTGCTGATTTATTGGCAGAGGCCAATCTGCCGCTGATTTTAATGAATGCGCCTTGTGGTAATTGGGATCATCAACAACGCGGTTTGGCATGCCAGCCTGACTGCATTGAACGTTTTCAAACAAGCATAGGACAAGCCATTGAATATGCATCAACAGTCGGGTGCACAAATATTCATGTTATGAGCGGCATCAACCCCGAAAACGTAGCCAAAGAGGTCGTTCTATCAACTTATGCCGATAATTTATTATTTGCGGCAAAAGCCGGAGATGATGCCGGCATAAAAATTTTAATAGAACCGATAAATCCTATTGATATGCCCGGATATTTACTCAATTCAACAGTAATGGCGCGGGCCATTATGGGTGTTGTTAATCACCACAATTTATTTTTGCAATTGGATTTATATCATACGCTTATGAACAGCGAAAATGTATTTGATGCCGTCAATTCTAACCTTGATAAAATAGCGCATATGCAAATGGCTTCTGTTCCCGGCAGGCACGAACCCAACATAGGAAACTTTAATTACACACTAATCTTTGAACACCTTGATATGATTGGATATAATGGATGGATTGGATGTGAGTACCAACCGTTAAAATCAACGCTTCAAGGATTAGGCTGGGCTTCAATTTATGGAATAGGGGACCGTTTTATATCCGTTACGTCATAAATAATTTTCAATGCTATGAAATAAGCATATAAACGTGTTATATTAATCTCATATTTTATACTTTTCTTATTGTTTTCAATTCAATAATAGAAAATATTTTATTTACCTTATTTTCAACAATTTTGTCACTGGCTTACTTGAATGATCATCATATGAACGGTATTAAATCAGTTGCTTCGAATACGGTTGATGAACAAAATACTGACTTTTCGGTATTTACCGTAGGCAATGATTACGTTTTTTCTGATGATCAGGTCAATGTTGTCTTCATTGATGGTAATAAAGAACAAACATTACCAATTTTATTAAATTTAAAAAATTTTGGTTTTAATGTCATCTATTTCGACACGCCAGAGAATGCTGAAACCACCGTTCTGGCGTTGCCGGAAAAAAAATCGATCATTATCACCTCATTATCTTTTAAAAAAAACAAACATAATGGTGCCAGTTGGGTAAACCACTTGCGCACAGATAAAAATGTTTACACACCGATCATTATCATTGGCGACTATGACGATTTCCCATCCCGCATTGCAGGTGTGCAAGCAGGCGGCAATGGGTATATTGCGCGCCCCATCAATTTTGGCCAGCTCGTTGATCAAATTGATAAATTGTTAGGCAATGAAGAAAACCATCCTTTTCGTATTTTAATTGTCGATGATGATCCATTATTAATGAAATACTCTACGGCTATTCTAGAATCTGCCGGCATGATTACCAAAGCCATTACAGATCCGACAAAAGTGCTTGATGAAATGCATGCCTTTGCCCCTGAACTGGTTTTAACTGATTTGTACATGCCTTCATGCAGTGGCATAGAACTTGCCGAACTTGTCCGCCAAGAAGATAGTTTTGCTGGCATCCCCATTGTCTTCCTGTCTGGAGAAGAAGATTTTGACAAACAGATCAATGCGTTAAGTTTTGGCGGCGATTATTTTCTAACAAAACCGATTAATCCAGAACACCTGTTATCTGCAGTCATCAGCCGGGTTAAAAGATTTCGTGGCCTGCGCGCGTTGATGGTACGGGACAGTTTAACCGGATTGCTTAACCATTCAACGACGAAACAGTTTCTAGAAAATGAATTGGGCCGCGCAAGACGCGCCGATAAAACCGTCATTTTTGCTATGATCGATTTGGACAATTTTAAAAATGTAAATGATACTTATGGCCATTCCGTTGGTGATTTAGTCATCAAATCCGTGGCGCGTATTTTAAAACAACGATTAAGAAGCACTGACATCATCGGCCGTATGGGGGGCGAAGAATTTGCAGCCGTCCTATACGGAACGACAGCAAAAAAAGCGGCAACCATCCTAAATGAAATTCGTTTGTCTTTTGCAGAAATTACCCACGATACGTCGAATGGCCCGTTAAATGTAACCTTAAGCTGCGGTCTAGCGGAATTCCCGAAAATAAAATCTTCGGCAAAATTAATTGAGGCCGCTGACCGGGCACTTTATAAAGCCAAAGCAAATGGTCGTAATCAGGTTCATGTTTATTAAACTATAAATTTGGGTTCATATAAAACAAGTCGCATTTAAAAATTGGAGCGAAGGTTGTTTAACTTTCAAAAATCTACGGTTGGTGTCATTTTAATCATCCTATTTACAGTCGGAATAACTTTTTCACTATTAACGGGTCAGCGCATCAAAAACTCTGCGTACGATGAATGGCTGGGAAAAGGTAGAACCGAAGCATCCCGGATGACAGAAAATGTATTTTTCTGGATTTCCAAAGCCCAAGTCAATTTACGCGCCATTGCTGGACAACTTCGTGGTCGTGATGATATGTCAGCAGCAGAATTTAATGCTTTCATCGACGAAGCTAAAACTTGGGACCCGGATGTTAACTTTTCATCAACAGCTTATGTTCGCCGCATTTTACGTGACGATAGGGCAGAATTCGAGCAGCAAATGCAAAGCTCTATTGTTGAGGTAAAAAATCCTACAAAGAAATCCGACGATGCCTATAGTTATATGGTTGTCAAATTGTCATCGAATACAAATTCTTTTTTGCGCCCTGGATTCAACTTACTCACTCACCCGGCCATGAAAACGGTTGTTGAAACAGCCCGTCAAACGCCGGGAAATGTCGTATTGGGCCCCGCATTCGAAGGCACAGACGGAGATCGTCACGCATTAATCGCGACGGTTACAGATTTAGGTTCAAAATCGGGCATTCTGGTTGCCAGCATTAACCTTGCCGAATTTTTTAGCGGCTTAACGTCATCATATTTGCCTGAAAACATGAAAGTTCGGTTGGTCGAACGCTATAGTGACGCCAGCGCAAACAGTATTTACGTACCTGTTATTGGGACAATGACAGCACCACCCGACGTATCTGCTACTGAAACCATTCGAATTACCAGCGGTCAAGCCCGGTGGGAATTAAACTGGGACATTATGCCCGGATACCTAGGAGGGCCAGATGACAGCGCGGCTTTGCTCGTCCAAATCGGTGGTTCTATCCTGACTTTATTGGTGACAATTATTATTGGTTTTTTATTACTGCAAAACCTGCGGTTTTCGAGCGTTGTTGATCAGCGCACCGCAGAGCTATCGCGCAATTCAATGTTGTTTCAATTAACCATGGACACCATCGACCAAGGCATTGCCGTTTGGAACAGTGATCAACGTTTGGTTTTATGGAGCCAACGCTGTTATGAGTTTTGGTATAACCCCAAAGACATCATCCGTATCGGTATGCACATGAATGATTTGTTAAACCATTTAAGCAATAAAGGCTTATTTGGAGAAGGTGAACACAATAAACTGGTGCAAAATGAGTATAACAGAATAGTGTCAGCAGGTTCGGCTTCTGATGATCAATTTATTATGAATGATGGGCGTCATATACATGTGCGGCGATTTCCTTTGGAACGAGGCGGGCATGTTGGTGTATACACGGATATCACTGAACGCTTTATATCCACTGAGAAATTAAGAAAATCTCACGAAGAACTGGAACAGCGCGTTAACGAACGGACCAAAAGTTTATTAACGGCAAAATATGAAGCAGAAAAAGCCAATCAAGCAAAATCTTATTTCCTAGCCAATATTAGCCATGAACTACGTACGCCATTAAATGCGATCATTGGTTTTTCTTGCATGATGAAAGACCGGGTATTTGGTCCACTTGGTAACGATATCTATGACGAATATGTTCAATTTATCAATAAATCGGGCAATGATTTATTATCTGTTGTTAGTGACATACTGGATATTTCCCGGGTCGAAGCTGGCATGTTGGAATTGGATGAAGAAAAATTTGACGTTTTAAAAGTCATTGAAGAAGCCATGACAATGTGTTCAGAACGCGCCCGAAAATCAACATTGAACATTATCAAAAAAATACCTGACAAGTTGCCAGAACTCACAGCGGACCGTGTCCGGCTTAAACAAATTTTACTCAATTTGATTGATAACGCCATTAAATTTACGCCCCCCGATGGATCAATTGAAATCAACGTCGATTTAAATTCCAAAGGCGATATGGTGTTTAAAATCAATGACACAGGCATTGGTCTTCGGGAAACCGATATTTCTCAAGTTCTGGAACCTTTTATTCAAGTTGAAAACGTATTGCAACGCAGCCACGACGGTGTTGGACTAGGTCTGCCTTTATGCAAAACGTTAACAGAAATGCATGGCGGGCATTTGGAAATCATCAGCACACCTGCACAAGGCACATCTGTCGTCGTTTTATTTCCATCAGAACGCGTTGCCTGATTTAAACTACAGACTATGCACCGAGCTTATTTTAAAAACGTTCGTAAACTTCCCGTTTTCCGCCTGTTTTGAATAAAATAACATTGTATGGTTCTGGATCTGAACTATCCATTCCGGGCGATCCGGCAGGCATTCCGGGAACAGCGATGCCAAATGCTTTGGGTTTTTCTTTCAAAAGGCGTTCAACAGTTTGAACCGGTACGTGTCCTTCGACTATATAATCGCCGACAACAGCAGTATGACACGCCTGCATGTCTTCTGGAACTCCAGCCATTTTTTTAATCATTTCCATTTGTTCTGTTTTTTTGACAACAACATTATGACCATTTTTTTTCATATAATCAGCCCAACCGGAACAACAGCCACACCACGGCGATTTATACATCGTTATATCGGCAGCTTTTGCTGTTACTGAAAAAGAAGACATGGCGATAAACGTTGAAATAATTGCCAACATAGTCATCAATTCAAATCGTCGATCTTTTCTGTTAAACGATTGTTTCGCCATGCTATTGTTCCTTTAAAATTTTTGTTAAATAATAAATTTCAAGTCATTTTAAACTAATTTTTCTAAGATACATTGATCTAACGCAATCGTATTTTTCAAGAAAACAAGCCTATGATCGATTTTCCGTCTTCGATATTGTCTTGGCAATGGACTTGAAAACCAGCTGATTTTAATTTTTTAGCGCTCGAACGCTCGCCTTTGTCGTTACCGTGCCCGGTTAATACATGCACACCACCTTTTAACTTGGCTTTTTCAGCAGCAATTATATCCGAAGCTTTATCGCCAATCATCCATGACCGATTGATATCAATATTTAGCGCCTCAACAGCTTTTAATATCATGCCAGGGTTAGGTTTTCTGTCCATATGATCACCCTGATCATATGGTGCAACCCCTTTGCCGTGGTGAGGACAAGCGTACACTGCATTTACAAATGCGCCTGTTTTTGCCAAATCATCATGAATGCGTTCCTGTACTGCATTAAAATCGGACCAACCGAAAAATTGACGACCAATGCCGCCTTGGTTGGTGATAATAACAACCGCTATATTTAATGAATTGGCTAATTTTACCAGACTTGCCGCACCGGGTAACAATTTGACCTCATTAGGATTTTTCAAATAATGCCGTTCTTCGATCAATACGCCATCACGATCAATAAACATCGCAGGCAGTTTTTGATCGACGGCAATAGGATGGTTAAGAATTTGTTGCCAACATTTTTGTTGATCAACGGGAAAAGTCTGATCCATAAAAGGTCGTTCCTAAAGATTACATTGGGCTGAATTCTATTTACTTTATACACAATTTACTTAGGCTGTATAATTCAGCTTGAAAAAAAACATTATAAACTAAGATCACAATTAAAAAATTTGATAGGGATAACAATGACCGATACAACTTTAAACCTGATTTTGGCTTTATTTGCCTTCGTTGGATCGCATTTATTGATGTCTTCATCGTTTATACGAACACCCCTGCGTGCCAAAATCGGCAAATGGCCGTTCACCATTGTATATTCAATTATTTCATTTGTGACTTTTTACGCCATTCTTCAAACCTATGGACAAATGGACAGTACCGATATGTGGGACGTGCCAACGGGTTTAAAGCATTTATCCTTAACATTAATGTTATTAGCAATTTTGTTCATCATTCACGGCGCGTTAACGGTTAACCCGGGAACGTTCGCCATGGAACAAGCCGGGCTTAAAAATCCAGCCAAAGGGGTTCATAAAATAACCCGTCATCCGGTTTCTTGGGGCATCATCCTTTGGGGCATATCCCACGTTTTAGCGAATTCTGATTTACGTGGATTATTACTGTTTTCAGCCATGGCAGCATTGTCATTTTTAGGGGCTATGAACATTGACCGTAAACGCCAAGCAGAATTCGGTGACAGTTGGCAAAATTACGCCAATACTACATCGTTTTTCCCCTTTCAGGCTCTATTTCAAAAACACAATAGCTTGAACAAATCCGACCTGTCATGGATAAAAATCAGCCTCAGCATCATCATTTATGGCTCCATTTTATGGGCGCACTCAATGCTATTTGGTGTGGATGTTATTCCTGTACTTTCAGGCAGTTAACGGAAAATATGAATATAAAAGATTAACAAAAAGCCTGTAAGCCCGTTTGCCCACGTCCAAGGATCAAGGCGTGAATATCATGGGTACCTTCGTATGTTAGTACTGTCTCTAAATTCATCATATGACGGATCACGTGGAATTCTTCAGATATACCATTACCGCCATGCATTTCCCGTGATGTGCGCGCAATATCCAGTGCTTTGCCCGTTGAGTTACGTTTGATCATAGAAATATTTTCGGGCGGGCAATTGCCTTGATCCAACATGTGGGCAACCCGCAGGCAACCTTGTAATCCAAGTGTGATATCGGTTTGCATATCAGCCAATTTTTTCTGTACCAATTGATTAGCCGCTAAGGGTCGGCCAAATTGTTTACGGTCCATGGTATATTGCCGTGCTGCGTGCCAACAAAATTCTGCGGCACCCAACGCCCCCCAGGCTATACCAAAGCGGGCTTTATTCAAACATCCAAAGGGGCCTTTTAATCCCGTGACGTCCGGGAACATATTATCGGCTGGGACAAATACATTATCCATGACGATTTCACCAGTTATCGAGGCCCGAAGGGATAATTTACCTTCGATTTTGGGTGTTGTTAATCCCGCCATCCCGCGTTCCAGTAAAAATCCACGGATAACGCCTTCCAGTTTGGCCCAAACCACAAAAACATCAGCAATCGGTGAATTGGATATCCACATTTTAGTGCCCGTTAGCAGATATCCATCAGCAGTTTTTTCAGCCCGGCTTTTCATGCCCCCGGGATCAGATCCGTGATCCGGCTCGGTTAAACCAAATGCACCGACTATTTCACCTGTGGCTAATTTTGGTAGAAATTTTTGTTTTTGCTGTTCAGTTCCGTATGCCTCAATCGGGTACATAACAAGTGATGATTGCACGCTCATAACCGACCGGTAACCGCTATCAACGCGTTCAACTTCGCGAGCAACAAGCCCGTAACAAACATGATTGACACCCGCACCGCCGTAATTTTCTGATACCGTCGCCCCTAATAACCCAAGCGAACCCATTTCATGCAAAATATCCCGATCAAATTTTTCATCCCGGTAAGCATCCAAAACCCGAGGCATCAATTTATCCTGACAATAATCACGTGCACTGTTTTGAATTAACCGTTCTTCTTCGGTCAATTGCTGATCAAGTAAAAACGGGTCTTCCCAGACAAATGATGGGGTACTGGACATTCACTTATTCCCTTATAAAGTAGCTGTAGAATTTAATATTTAAAAAGCATTTTAACCATTCATCTGGAATGGTAAAGCCCGCGCTCGCCGAATAACACCATATCAATTACTCACTAATTTAAAGGATTTTCATGGCCAACACAGCATTACTAAAAAAAATTCGTTTATTATCGTTAGATGTGGACGGGGTGTTAACTGATGGCGGGCTTTATTATATTGAAGGCGGTGCCGTTATGCGTAAATTTAATGCAAAAGACGGCATGGGCATTGCGCAACTCATTAAAAATACCGATGTCAAAGTAACTATAATTTCATCAGGTATGCCATCCGGTATTATGGAACGTGCCGAGCGCTTGGGTATTGAATACGCCTATACTAACGTTGCCAACAAACTTGATACATTAACGGAATTGGCCAATGATTTAGACATCGATTTATCCCAAATAGCCCATATGGGAGATGATACCAACGACTTGCAATTAATGCAGCACGTTGGTTTGGGCATCGCAGTCAATGATGCCGTAGATGAAGTTTTAAAAGTTGCTGATATGACGACGACAAAAAACGGTGGTTATGGTGCCGTCCGTGAAATCTGTGATCAATTATTGCAAATTCACAAACAAGACTAAGGGCCTTGCCAACGGTCAACAATATCATTTTCAACACCTAATAAATCCAGCGAACGACCAATGATATGGCGTACCTGATCATGGATACCTACAGGATGATTATAAAACGCAGGCATCGGTGGATTAATTATTGCCCCTAAATCAGCCGCTTTGCTCATCAGCTGCAAATGGCCTTTATGTAATGGCGTTTCACGGACCATCAAAACCAATGGGCGTCTTTCTTTTAACGTCACGTCAGCAGCCCTGATCACAAGGTTATTACTGAACGCGTTGGCAATGCCGGATAATGTTTTAATAGAACACGGTGCCACAATCATGCCTTTGGTCCGGTACGATCCACTGGCAATATTGGCGGCCACATCACGCACACTGTGTGTTTCTGAGGCCAAAGCACGGACGTCTTTAACCGAAACATCCGTTTCCAGTTCAATCGTTCGCGCGCCATTTTCACTAATCACTAATTGCGTTGAAATGTTCAGTGTTTTCAACACACGTAGCGTTTCAATACCGTAAATAACACCGGTGGCACCGGTAATGGCAACAACAACGGGCAAGCTCATAGAACAATCCTTTTTTAATCTAACATTCAGAATTTAACCCGTCATCACCATGGGATAAAGATGTTTAACGTGTCATCTCAGGGATTGGGATAATCGTCGTGCTTTTCACCTCTTCCATGGCCACATAGGTGTGCGTTTCCCGAACCGAGGGTAGGGCGGCTAGTGATCGCCCTAAAAAATCCCTGTAGTGGGCCATATCGGGAAAACGGGCTTTGATTAAATAGTCAAAACCGCCAGACACCATATGACATTCCAATACTTGGTCCATGCCCATCACCGTTGTTTTAAAAGCATCAAAAACATCTGGTGTCGTTCTATCCAGAACGACTTCAACGAAGACCAATAAACCAGCCCCCAATTTTTCTGCGTCAACAAAAGCCGAATAACCTTTGATCAACCCCTTTTTTTCCAACCGTTTAACCCGCGTTAAACAGGGCGTTGGGCTTAAATTAATTCGTTTTGATAAGTCCTGATTAGATAACCGCCCGTCTTTTTGCAGTTCTTCTAGTATCCGCCGATCAAGGGCGTCTAACATCATAGGAAATTTTGTTTTCATGACTATTGGAACCCTTCTAAAACAGATGATACTATCGTTTTTTATAGAAAAACGAACTAATTAATAGAATATATACATTAAAACAGCAATTAATATTTCATATTATGGATTATAAAGGTGAATATTCCGCACCATACACAGGATCAGTCTATGCAAAAAAACACCTCACACAAAATTTGTCAGCCAAAATTTCGTCCAACATTAAATACCTTGCATGACATGGATGAAACGTCTGTTGTGGAAAAACTAATAGCTGAAACGGCGATCTACAGCCCCGATAAAGAAAACGTGTTTTACAGAGCCTATCAAATCGTTGATACCGTACGTAAAAGTGGCTCGCAAAAAATGGGCATTGATGCCTTTATGCATGAATATGAGCTTTCCAACCACGAAGGCGTGACATTAATGTGTCTGGCCGAAGCTTTGCTGCGCATTCCTGATGACATCACCATTGATAATTTAATCCGTGACAAAATGACCGATGCCAATTGGACGGCACACTTGGGGCACAGCCCGTCAAAATTTGTAAATGCATCAACTTGGGCGATGATGTTGACCGGTAAAGTGCTGGACTTCGATCAACAAAAAAAAGAAAATTTACGTGGATTTTTCAAACGCTTAGTCAACCGAAGTGGCGAGCCGGTTATCCGCAAAGCGATGGTACAAGCCATGCGTATCTTAGGCCACCAATTTGTTATGGGCCGAACAATAAAAGAGGCTTTGAAACGTGCAAAATCTGACCTAAAAAACGGCTATCGTCATTCTTTTGATATGCTTGGCGAAGGTGCACGCACCGATTTCGATGCCAAAAACTATATGGCTGCTTATTTTCAGGCGATCGAACAGATTAAAATTAAATGCAAGGGCCAAAACATTATTGAAGCCCCCGGCATTTCGGTCAAATTATCGGCCATTCACCCGCGTTTCGAAGAAGCCAAAATAGACCGGGTACGTGACGAATTAATACCTAGGATTTTGGACCTCGCCATAGCCGCTAAAAATGCCAACATCGGCCTTTGCATCGATGCCGAAGAAACATGGCGACAGGATTTAACACTGGATGTGTTTGAACATTTATTATCTTGTGAGGCATTAGAAGGCTGGGACGGATTAGGCATGGCTATTCAAGCCTATCAAAAACGGGCAACCGCCGTTATCGATTGGGTCGTGCAACAAGCCCGTTCGCACAACCGAAAAATTATGGTTCGGCTGGTCAAAGGGGCCTATTGGGATACCGAAATTAAACGCGCCCAAGAATTAGGCTTAGCGTCATATCCGGTTTTTACACGTAAACCGTCAACGGATTTATCGTATTTAGTATGTGCGAAAAAATTATTGGATGCGGGGCCATCTGTATTTCCACAATTTGCCACACACAATGCCCATACATTGGCATCCATATTGTCAATGGTCGATGACATCAAAAAAGCCGGAATAACGCCGACTTTCGAATTTCAACGCTTACATGGTATGGGTGAGGCGCTTTATGATCAAATCGTCAAAGATCCTAAAAACTCGCATCCTTGCCGAATTTATGCGCCCGTAGGCAGTCACGAAGATTTATTGGCTTACCTTGTGCGTCGATTATTGGAAAATGGTGCGAACACGTCCTTTGTCAACAGACTGAAAGACGAGAAAGCGCCCATTAAAAACATGATTAATGACCCGGTTGATACCGTTAAATCGTTTGCTTCTATTGCTCACCCGATGATTGAATTACCAACTGAAATGTTTAATGAACGGCCAAATTCCAAAGGGCAAGATGTGGGCAATCGTCAACAATTACATGATTTATTTAATCAACTAGAAAACGAAAGCTGTTCTACATACGATTTCACTGGTCACGTCTCAGGCGGTAAAAAACGAAGTATTTCATCTCCACAAAACCTCGCTCATAGCATCACCACGATTATCGAGGCATCTCCTGAAAATGTTATCCATGCCATTGATCAAGCGTCACTGGCTTTCACCAATTGGCGGCAAACAGATGTTCGCAATCGGGCAGAGTATTTAAAAAACACGGCTAAACTTTTCACCGAACATCGGCTTCAGTTGATCTCTTTATTAATGACAGAGGCAGGCAAAACGATAATCGATGCCATTTCCGAGGTTCGCGAAGCCGAAGATTTTTTGAATTATTATAGCCACCAAGCCGTCACGCAGTTTTCTTCCCCCCAATCCATGCCCGGACCTACGGGCGAAGATAACCAATTGCGTTTAACAGGGCGCGGCGTGTTTATAAGTATCAGTCCCTGGAATTTTCCTTTAGCCATATTCACTGGGCAAATTGCAGCCGCATTGGTTGCCGGAAATACCGTTATCGCCAAACCTGCGGAACAAACACCGTTGATCGCCTTGTTCGTTTCACAGTTATTTGCCAAAGCTGGGGTTCCTGAAAATGTTTATCAATGCTTACCCGGAAACGGTAAAGATATAGGACAAGCGCTTATATCTGATCCGCGTATTTCCGGTGTTGTATTCACAGGGTCAACAGATACAGCACGGTCTATTAATCAAACGTTGGCTTTAAAACCGGGAGCGATTATTCCGTTAATCGCAGAAACTGGTGGTATCAACGCCATGATCGCCTGTTCGTCCGCTGTTCCCGAACAATTAATTGACGATGTCATCATGTCCGCGTTCATGAGTGCCGGACAACGTTGTTCAGCATTACGCGTGCTGTATATTCAAGATGACATTGCCGACAGCACCACCAAAATGATCATCGGTGCCATGAATGAATTGAAAATAGGCGATCCTTCAGTAATAGACACTGATATTGGCCCGGTTATTGATCAACGCGCCAAAGATGTCATCGAGGCCCATTGCATAAAATTACAAAAACAAGGACGGCTATTGCATCGACTAGATTTAAACGATGCGACTAAAACAGGTACATTTGTAGCCCCGCATTTGTTTGAAATTGAAAAACTTGAAGATTTGAATAACGAGATTTTTGGCCCGGTTCTGCATATCATTCGATATCAGGCAAATGATTTAAAAGCCGTTTCAGATCAAATTAATAATGCCGGATATGGGCTGACCCTTGGCATTCACAGCCGTATTAAAACGACACAAACCTATTTTGCAGATCACATCCGGGCTGGCAATGTTTACATTAACCGCAATATGATTGGTGCTGTCGTCGGTGTTCAGCCGTTTGGCGGGCAGGGGTTATCCGGCACTGGCCCCAAAGCAGGAGGCCCACATTATTTAAACCAATTTGTAACAGAACAAACCATTACAACGAACACGGCAGCCACAGGTGGCAACACGGAATTAATGTCATTGATCGAATAGATAAATAATTATCGGTTTAATTTGTGGTCTCAATAAAAACACGTTATAGAATTTGCATGTATAGAAATTCTATTAAAAAAACCACATGGGTGTTGGCTGTCTTGGTTTTTGTAGCCGCGTGTAGCGGAGGCAAACCTTATGTCTACGTGCCAAATGAATTCAACAGGGCTTCCGTCAGTTTCGGCAAATCTGTTAAAGACCGGGATAACGTCACCATCTGTTATGCCAAAGGTGCAACAACGCCCAATGAAATCAACGCGCTCGCTAAAAACGAATGTTCAAAATTTGGCAAAACAGCAATTCCATCCAAACAATCATTAGCGATTTGTCCGGCCAGCACGCCCATTGCCGCTGTCTATTCATGCCAGCCCAACAAAACGGCATCGCCATATGATTTGTTTTCGTCATTTCCTTTACTATTGGATAACAAACAAAACAAATAGGTCATGTTTTCAATGAGAATCGCCTATCTATCACTTTTGTTTATATTTGTTCTAGCCGCTTGTCAGCGTCCTGTTGAAAGTGATTCTGGTCTACTAACCGATGGTAAAGCCGGTAAATTTGTCGGGGGTCAATTACAAGATGATGACCGCTCTATTTATCAAAAAATGCTGGAAAAAGACTTAAGTTCTTCACGGTTAGGCGATGTTATTAGTTGGAAGAATCCAAAAAATGGTCATTCAGGCATAACCCGGACTATAAAAATTTTTAACAAAACGAATAATCAATTATGCCGACGTTTCCGTTCAACAGTTGTTCTGGAAGACAGATTTTTAACAGGCGAGGGCGTTGCCTGTAAGCGAACAGATGGCCGTTGGGTCGTCCTAACCGATGGTTTTTCATGATTATTAAAACTATAATTATAACGACCACCGTTTATGTGATTTTCACGGGTTTACTCTATAGTTTTCAGCGAAAAATTACATTTCATCCTTCTGCTGAGCGGCCATCGTTGCACGCCGTGGATATTCCACAATTCAAACAATTTCGCGTCAAAACCTCTGATGGCTTAGAAAACCTCGCATGGTATGCAGAGCCTCAAAACAATTTACCAACGATTATCTATTTTCAAGGCAATGCCGGAAATATTGCTGACCGGGCCTATAAAGCACGGATGTTTATCGAGGAAGGTTTTGGTTTTTTATTTGTCGGTTACCGTGGATACAACGGTGATCAGGGTCAACCAACTGAACAAGGTTTATACCAAGACGCTTTGGCTGCGTTATCTTTTCTTAGGCAAAAGAATATAAAATCAGCTGACTGGATTTTTTACGGTGAATCGTTGGGAACAGGTGTTGCCGTAGAGATGGCAAAAATTCAGGCGCAATCCAATACCCCGGTCAAAGCTTTAATACTAGAAGCCCCTTATACCTCGCTCATAGACGTTGCTAATAACCGTTATCCCATCGTGCCCGCGAATTTATTATTAAAAGACCGCTTTGAAAATAATTTAAAAATAAAATCCATTAGCACGAGTCTATTCATCATTCATGGCGACCAAGACAAAGTCATCAAGCAACAATTTGGTAAAAAACTATACGAACAAGCAAATCAACCTAAATCTGCCTTTTGGGTTGATGGCGGGGCGCACAGTGATTTATACCAATTTTCAATATACAATAAAATTGCGGACTTTATTCGCGCACAAGAGTAAATAATGCTCAGAATTGACGGCGTTGCAAAAAAAGATTAAAATTATCTTAGCGTTGCGCTGAATTCTCAAAAAAAGCTTCGCTCAATCATCGCGACCCCAGAATGTGGGACGCATCTTTTATCCCGAAATTTGAGCCAGAATGGTTCGTTCCGGAAATGACCGGTATGTCACTGCCATGGTTCAGGCTGTGAAAAATTTACCTGTGAGCAACACACCTAGTGTGTCTGCGTCGCGACCAGCCAACATTGGTGGTCGCCACACAAGCTCGTCTTCAGCATCCATCGAAGAACTATCATCCGGAACAGGTGTTATGTTTGATGCGGCCGCTTTCGCCCACGACGGAACACTACCGAACGCAGCCAACGACAGCACGCAAAATTTTCAGGAAAAAGCTTTTACCGGCGACCGTTTGTTCAAAGCCCCCTCGACGGCTTTTGCCTCACTTGTGGAACAGCAACAAGGCTTGGATGAAATCATCAAAGATGATGCAGGCAAAAATACAAATACACATGAAGTTTTATTTGCTAAAAACGCTATATCCATATACGAGACCACGGCTAAAGTTATTTCGGGCACGCTACCGACTTTAGGACAAGAAGTCAGTTTAACTTTGTGATCGCAACGGTAATTTCCTGTATATAATCAAATTTTTTAAAGCAACTTTATTTGTTTTATTGGATAAATCATAGGCCACGCTGGAAATCAGCGTTGCACAATGCAAATTTATGCGCAATATGACCCAATAACCGCTATTAATACACTTAAAATCTAAGTCCAAAAACGAACCGGAACCTGATTATGCCCGCTGATGTGAATAATGCATTTGATGTTGCTTTCTTTTTCTCTGATACAGCCCTTAGCGAAAACGAGTATTTGCAGCCGCAAAAACTTCAACGGTTATTGTATTTGGCTCAAGGTTATTACGGCATCGCTCATAAAGGTCGAAAATTAATGCCTGCTGTTTTTGTCGCAGACGAAACAGGCCCAATTGAGCCAAACATCCACATGGCTTTTTCAAAAGGCCGACCGGATGTGGATGCCGACCTTTTTCTGCCATGGGAAGTGCAAACCTTTCTAGAACGCATTTGGCGCCGTTTTGGTCACCTTTCAATGGAAAAACTAACAGAAATGTGTACAGAGAATAGCGTTTATAAAATTTTCCGTAAAAAAGGAACGAGGGCGGAGATCCCTTATATCAATATTATCGAATCATTTTCATCTGCTGAGGGCACACCGGGCACCGATCAAGTAGTTAAACCAAAAGTTATGATGACCCAGAATGGAAAACCCGTGATCGTTAAAGCTTGGCAACCGGGTAAAAAATCATAAATTTTCATTCAGAAACACGTGAACATACATTTATTCAGTTTTAATTACATCTCCTAACACCTTAGTTTAATTTACTTTTTGTGGCATTTTTCCACAGATTTTTGTGACATTTTTCCACAGATCAAGAGATATGTTAAAAAATTCTTATAGACCTGTTGTCGTCTTTATCTTGACCGCGATCATCGAAGCACATAGATTTGAGTGGTGTTGAATTAGGGACGACACTGAAATTCAATAATGATATGGTTTATATAATCCATTAAAGGAAAACCGTTGATTTAAGAATATTTATGAACCGGGCTTATTTAAAAGCCTAATTATAATGATCTGGAAACACAGATCGAACACGATATGGGAGGATTACAAACGATGACTGTCCGTAAAAAACTACTTCATGGATTAACCTTTGGTGTAGCAGCCGTTGCAATGATGGCAACGACATCTGCTATGGCTAAGGTCGAAGGCGACACCATTACGCTGGGTTCCGCAATTTCATTCACTGGAAAATATTCCACAAACGGTATTCATGCCAAAAACGGTTATGATTTAGCGGTTAAAAAAATTAATGAAATGGGCGGCGTTAAAGTTAACGGAAAAACTTATAAATTAGCTGTTAAATATTACGATGATGAATCGACACCTGCACGTACGGCTCAATTATTAGAACGCCTGATCAAACAGGACGGCATCAAATTTGTGCTTGGACCCTATAGTTCAGCCACGACAAAAGCGGCTGCACCGATCACCGAAAAATACAAAATCCCAATGGTCGAAGCCGAAGGCGCATCGCGCTCTTTGTTCGCCAAAGGTTATAAATATTTGTTCGCAGTCCTTTCAACATCGGAACAGTATCTTGCCAGTGCGTTACAACTGACTGCTGAAACCATGAAAGCACAAGGCAAAAAAATGAGCGACGTAAAAGTTGCCATGGCTTTTGAACAAGACCCATTTTCACAAGACGTTCGCGCCGGTGTAATGGACGATATGAAAAAATTAGGCTTCAAAGTTGTGTTGGATGACAAATTCCCACGCGATTTGGCTGATATTTCTGCAACGTTGACCAAAGTTCGTGCATTAAAACCTGATCTTTTCTTGGCTTCTGGCCATTCAAAAGGTGCGGTTACCGCAGCACGTCAAATTTCAGAAATGAAAATTAAAACGCCGATTGTTGCAATGACACACTGCGAAGCCGGTAAAGTTGTTAAAAAATTCGGTGGTGCCGTTGACGGATTTTTATGCCCAACACAATGGGCAGAAACATTAAGCTACAGTGGAAAATATTTCGGTTCTGCTGGCGACTACGACAAGTTGTTTAAATCCACATTTGACGGATATAAAACCGTCCCTTACCAATCAGCACAAGCATCTGCTGCTGTTCTGGTTTGGAAAGAAGCGTTTGAAGCCGCACAATCGTTTGATACGGAAAAAGTTCGCGATGCGTTGTCCGCGACCAACATGAAAACTTTTTATGGTGGCATTAAATTCTCATCCAAAGGTAACAATATTGCGAAACCGATGGTGTTGCGTCAAATTCAAGATGGCGAATATAAAGTTGTGGCTCCGGCTAAATGGGCATCCAGCAAGCTTGTTTACCCTCGCCAACCAAAATAATAAGAACAAAAAATTACTACGGGTGGTGCCAATGCATCACCCGTTTTTTGTTTATAATAAACAGTAATGATGACGCGCAAATGTTATCTTTGCTGATTAACTTTGTTTGAATTTTTGAAAGTACGTATTGTTATGTTTAACAACATTATGCTGCTCATAAACGCTCCCACGCTCAATATTCAATTACTGCTCGATGGCATTTTTGTCGGTTCGATCTTCGCTCTAGCAGCTTATGGACTGGCTCTTGTTTGGGGTGTTATGAATGTCAAAAACTTAGCCCAAGGCGAATTTGTTATCATGGGCGGGTATATTGCCTGGTTTTTAAGCACCAAAGGTTTACACCCGATTTTATCGTTACCCATAGCATTTGCACTTATGTTTGGTTTCGGCTGGATATTATACAGAACGATCATAAGCCGTGTTATTGGCAAAGATATGTTTATATCATTGCTCGCAACATTTGGTATAGCGTTTGTTATTCAACAGGCGTTAAACATTGCTTTTGGCCCCGAAGTACAAGTCGCCGAAGCCGGTTTCGGAACCGAGTCGTTTTTAGGTGATTCCGTAACCATTTCATATATCAAAGTCGTTGCTTTTATATTGTGCCTTATACTGGCTGGCGCTGTTGTTATGTTCATGAAAAAAAGCCGCATGGGTCAAGCTATCCGCGCCACAGCTCAAGACGCGCGCGCTGCCAAAGTCATGGGCATTGATACCGAACGTGTTTATGCATTCACATTTGCACTGAATGCCGCAATTGCAGGTGCCGCAGGCGTCATGATCGCCATGATCTGGAACATTCAACCGTTTTACGGCGTTCCCCATTCTATTCGTTCGTTTGTCATCGTGACGGCAGCGGGATTCGGTAATTTGCCCGGCGTTATTATGGCAGGCCTTGGATTAGGTGTCGTCGAATCCTATGGCGGTTTTGTTATTGGTGCCGAAGTTCAGCAAGCTATTGTTGTCGGAATGTTACTTTTAATCTTGGTTTGGCGCCAAATTTTATTGCGCCGCCATCGCCAAGCTCTGAAATAAGGTAAATAATTATGCGTAAAAAAATGAGTATTCCTTTTGTATGCTTGGTGCTTTTCGGCCTTATTAGTCCGTTTCTGTTTCCAAATTACATTTCACAAATCACTTTGTTATGGATGATGATTTTATTTGCCACCACATGGGACATTTTGGGTGGACAAATGGGCTATAACTCCCTTGGTAACATTACATTTTTTGGTATTGGCATGTACGTGTCTGCGATTTTCCAAATTAGTCTTTTTGCCGATGTCGGCACCTATACTTCAGCTTTTGGCGGCGATAATTCAACTTTTACTGATACTCAATATTTCCAAGGTATTATCGGCGGTCTGGTATTGGCAGCTGTCGTTTGTGCCGGAGCAGCAGCCTTATTAGGGCGTATGTTCTTTGGGCTGCGGGGACCATATTTTGCAATTGGAACACTTGGGTTAGCTTTAGCCGTTTCTGAAATTATAGCCACATGGGATTGGGTTGGTGGAGGTAGCGGTATTTCAATGCCTGTTTTCCCTTTTGAAGCTGATCAAAAATCACAAATGTTTTATTGGTTAACATTCATTTTAGCTATTAGCGCATTTGTATTCCTACGTTGGTTATATTCTACGCGTTTTGGGTTAGCCATTAATTCCATTCGAGATGACGAAGATAAAGCCGAAGCTATGGGTGTATATACGTTCCGGCATAAAGCAGCCGCATGGTCTATTGCTGCATTTTTCTTAGGCATTGCCGGTGCATTATTCGGTAATATGTCTGGATTTATTGAACCATTAGAAGTCGCTTTTCCAACGATAACATTTGGTATTTTCATGGTAGCCATGTGTTTGTTGGGCGGCAAAGGCACATTATGGGGTCCTGTTGTCGGCGCTATTTTGTTCCACGTCATCAAAGAAACCACATGGACCTATTTACTGGGTTGGCAATGGATTGCGCTCGGCGTCATTATTGTTGTCAATGTGGTGTTTTTCCAGCAAGGCATTGTTGGTTGGATGCAAGAAAAATGGCCTGAAAAATTTGGCATTAACGTTGATGATCGTATGTCGGTTGAACCAGCAAACGCTGCGGTTTCTAAAGGCGGGGAAAACGTATAATGAATAATATTATCGAAGTATCAGGCGTTTCCAAATCCTTTGGCGGCGTTGTTGCAAATCATCAGGTTTCGCTAAAAGTACCCGAAGGCCAAATCACAGGTTTAATTGGCCCCAATGGTTCAGGAAAAACCACATTGTTTAATTCTATTGTGGGTTTTCATCCGGTTGATGAAGGATCCATCAAGTTTGAAGGCCAAGAAATATCCGATATGCAAGTGCAAGAAATTGCACGACTTGGCATGTTACGGACATTTCAACAGACACGCATTTATTCCAACATGAATTGCATTCAAAACATGTTGATATCTGTCCCTCAAAGAAATTCTACTTTTTTCGACATGTTCAAAAAATTCCCTGCGGAATTAACGGACAAAGCTGAACATCTTCTTGAATTTGTTGGTCTCTATCAAAAACGCAAACTGGCTTCAGGTGATTTGTCTTTTGGTCAGCAAAAATTACTTGAATTTGCTATGGCGTTGATGAATGAACCGAAAGTATTGTTATTGGATGAGCCGACAGCCGGCATTAACCCAACATTGATCAATGGATTAATCGATCGTTTGAAACAAGCCAACACAGAATTTGGCATTACATTATTTGTGATAGAACACAATATGCGCGTCGTCATGAACTTGGCCGATAATGTATATTGTTTGGCCCACGGTGAAATGTTAGCTCACGGCAAACCAGACGAAATTCAAAATAACCAAAATGTAATTGATGCCTATTTGGGAGCACACTAATGAGTACAGATGATAAAAAACCAAGCCGTGCTTCCGGTTATCACGGCGGTAACGTTGAAACGGTTATTTCTGTTGAAGATGTTAATAAACAGGCCAAAGCCATTGCAGAAACAGTTGAGTTATCAACAATTGAAAAGTTAGCTAAAAATGATCCTTATGTAAAAATTCAGAACTTAAAAGCTGGATATGGCAAAATGGAAATTTTGCACGGTCTTGACCTGCAAGTATCAAACGGCCAATCGCTTTGTTTGATCGGACCGAACGGGGCTGGAAAATCAACGATTTTGCATTCTATTTTTGGTTTCACTAATATTTTCTCTGGAAATATTATGGTCGGAAAAGGCGACGCTGCCGTTGATGTCACTAAAATGACGCCATCCGAAAAACTAAAAAATGCTGGAATTGCTTATATATTACAGGACAAATCCATTTTTCCTGGCATGACTGTCGAAGAGAACTTATGGATGGGTGGCTATTTACTCGATAGTCCTGATATGGCTAAAGAAGCAGCTGAAAAGATTTTTTCCAAATATGATCGTTTGGCCAAACGCCGGACCCATGCTGCGGGGGTTTTGTCTGGTGGTGAGCGTCGATTATTGGAAATCAGCCGTGCATTGGTCATGGAACCAGAAGTTCTGTTGGTTGATGAGCCTTCTATTGGTTTAGAGCCACGTTTTATTGATATGGTTTTTGAAATTTTGGATGATTTACAAAACGTCGACGGCAAAACCATTATTTTGGTTGAACAAAATGCCAAAAAAGGTTTAGAGTTTTCTGATATTGGCTACGTACTAGTATCAGGTGAATTAGCAATCGCTGGTGAAGGTGATGCACTATTGGAAAACCCTGATGTTGGAAGATTGTTCTTGGGCGGGTAATAAATTTCATCAACGAGTTTTGAATGGATAGAAGATTAATTGCATGGATAGTCGCGACTATTACGAAGTAGCTTGGCAATGTCGAACTAATCTACTCAAACAGTTAGCCATTGATAATGATCATAATTTAAAACAAACCCTTCAGTCTTTGAATAAATTTGAAAGCGTTCATGCTTTAAGAGTTCTTTCAACCATTTGCATAGACAAGAAAACCGGTGAGGAATATAAGGTTTCTGAAAAAGCCGAGTTTTATGAAAGACTAGACAAAAAGCCACCTCGACCTGTGTCTTTTAACGGTTTATCTTTACTTTGGAATGGCATCAATAGGGTTGACCAAGCCACACCGCAAGAAATACCCGCCTATATATTATCTGGCCTGATCAATCAGAAAAAATATGACTGTGTCTTTGAACTTGGTAGTGGTTTCGCTAGGCGGTTATTTGAAACTTTTTATCAAACAAGTAAAAATTCAATCCGATACTTTGGTGGAGAAATCACAGAATCAGGGCAAAAACTGGCCACTTTATTATCTGAGATGGAAACCGAAATTAATTTTTCTAGCTTTCAATACGATCATATGAACCCAAATCCTCCAGAAATAGAGGGTTGTCAGAATGTTTTATTATTCACCTGTCATTCCATCGAACAAGTACCGTATTTACCTGACGATTTTATTAAAAAACTATGTGACTTCGCCCCAAAGGTTACAGTTGTACACTTTGAACCATTTGGGTTTCAGTCGCGTACAAATACGGTTTCTTCAAAAAACCATCAACGTGTTGCTGATAGAGAAAAATATAATCAAAACTTGTATGCTCTCATCGAACACTCCCATCAATCAGAACTCATTGAGTTGAAATGGGTTTCGCTTAATTTATTTCGCTTGGATAAGAACAATCCTACATCCGTTGCCATTTGGGAAAAACGAACTGATTATTAATTATCAATACTTCGTTTACTTATGCCGCAATAAACAACACAACCAGATAAACCGCTAATGCCATCAAAGCCCACACCACCATAGAGCCAACAGCCATGTTGCTGGCGAGTGTACTTTGCGTGCCATGGGTTATGCGAACAGCATCAATAAAGCCTTTGATCATTGCCATAGCTTTATGACGACCGCCATTATCGATTAATATTATTTTAGCGCCAAATCTTTGAATGAATTTAGGCAACAATTTTCGGTACACAACATCACTATCAATATTTAATGATGGCATTTCCGGCGGATACAACCCACTTTTGATTAAAAAGACAAAAGCCAAGATAGAGAACATCAATAATTGCAACTGCGTTAAAACATGGGCCACAGTATAGGGCGTATAATCAACAGGGTAGGGAAGCAATGCATACAGAGGGTCCGGATAAACACCGATCGCAATACTTAGAAATGCGGTAATGGCCATGGCCGCCAACATATTCAACGGGGCTTCTTTTGGTCTTTTTTTGCTATCATGGGCAAAAAATGTGAAGTAGGGAATTTTAATACCCGAATGTTCCATAACGCCTGCCGAGGCCATTAAAAGAACAACCCAAACGCCCCAGTAACCTTCGCCCGCGGCTGCGGTTAATATCATTGATTTTGTAACGAAACCAGAAAACAAAGGAAAAGCCGAGATCGACATGGCACCGATGGTGCAAAATCCAGCGGTCCACGGCATTGATTTATAAAGACCACCGAGGTTCGTAGCCTTGATTGTCCCAGTCCTGTGCAGTACCGAACCCATCGACATAAATAACAATGATTTATACAAAATATGAACAAACGCGTGGGCTGCAGCACCATTAATACCCAACTCAGTACCAAGTCCGATGCCGGTCACCATAAAACCCAGTTGGTTGTTTAAACTATAGGACAAAACTTTGCGTAAATCATTTTCGATAACCGCGAAAAATATCGGAAACGCAGTCATTATCGCGCCGATATATATTAAAATTTCCGTACCCGCATAACCTCTGGCAAGGGCGTAAATAGCCAATTTTGTAGTAAAAGTACTCAGCATCACCGTGCTCGTTGGGGTGGCTTCGGGATAACTGTCTTGTAACCAGTTATGTAACAAGGGAAAGGCACTTTTGATACCAAAGGCGATTAAAATCAGTTTACCGGCGGTGCTTTCAATACCAATTGGGCCAAACGTTAAAGAACCCGTTTGGTTAACGTAAAGCAGTATCCCTGATAACAGAATGACGCCTGATCCAATTTGGATGATCATGTAACGCATTCCTGCGCGGTACGCACTTTGTGTGCGGCTTGCCCAGATTAAAAATACACTGGACACAGCTGTTAATTCCCAAAACACAAAAAGCGTGATCAAATCCCCAGCAAATACCGCGGATATAGCACTACCCGCATAAACCAATGCGGCAATTTGTTGCATGGCATCTTTGACATGAAGCGCGTACAGAACACCCAAAAACGCTGCGATATGGAAAATATACCCCCACATCAATGCCAACCGGTCAACACGTAAATACTCTAATGTTAATCCCATATAGTTTGTGGTTACGCTAAGCCCGTCTTCAAGACCTAGGATGTAGCCAAAACCTATAATCGGTAGCATCAACATGAATGCCGGTCGTATAAATTTAGGGATCAGCGGTAACAGTAATCCACCGATGATCAGGATCAAGCCTGGACTGAACAGGGCTAAATCACTCATCACCGAAATCCTTGTCATAATAATTTTCGTCACGCATTAAAATTCGGCGTAAATATTTACCCACCAATACAATTCCTGTAAACGCAATAAAGCCAAAAAATCCATAAAAACCGACCCAGCCTTCGATAGCGTATTTGCTTTTGCGCACATACATCAAATCGCTTAGCACCAACAAAACACAAACTATAATAATGCCTATGATCAGTTTCCGGATATTGCCCGGTTTATCGAGCCAGTAGGTTTTTTCGGAATTGGTGGGAGGAGGGGTATCAGACACTATGCGTTACCTCTGAATAACGGGCAATAAAAAGGAATAAATCGGGTCGGCGTAAAAAAACAAAGCAATTGATGCTAATGCAGTAAAACTTAAACTTAATACGCACAACATCGGCGCTTCTTCAAATTTTGAAAACACCCAGTTTGTTTTTGCCGTGGGGTTGGATGCATCAGCCTCGGCCGAACTTTGAAATAAATCGCCTTGATGATGATCATCAGCCCCGGCATTTGACGGTTTATAGAAAAAACCACGGACAACGATGGGCATCAAATAGGCGACATTTAATAACGAGGAAATCATCAAAACAGCAATGTAAATCAATTGATCTGTTTCGGCTGCACCCAACCCTATCATCCACTTGCTCCACATCCCACCAAACGGTGGCAATCCGATTAAGCTTAAGCTTGCTATGAAAAAAGCAAAAAACGTAATTGGCATTTTTCGTCCCAAACCGTTAAGCTCGCTTACTTTGGTTTTATGACTGGCAACCATAATTGCCCCGGCACAGAAAAACAGTGTAATTTTAGCAAAGGCATGCATGACAATATGAATGCCTCCACCGATAAATGCCGTGCCACTGGCCAACATCGCTGCCAAAACAATATAGGATAATTGGCTGATTGTTGAATAAGCCAGACGTGCTTTTAAATTGTCCTGACGCATGGCAATGACGGATGCTAACAAAATTGTGACCCCAGCCATAGCAGCTAACCAACTTGTGGCTGCTGTTTGACCTAATAAATCAATGCCAAAAATATACAACGCAACTTTAAGCACACTAAACACACCGGCTTTAACTACAGCGACCGCATGCAATAAAGCACTCACCGGAGTGGGCGCGACCATAGCGGCCGGTAACCAGCGATGAAACGGCATCAAGGCGGCTTTACCAATGCCGTACACATACAACACCAATAACACAGAAATCACGACCCCCGACGCTGTGCCTTCCAATATGCCACCATTTGTAAAATCCAAGGTGCCTGTCAAAACCCATGTCCAAACGATGGCAACCAATTGAAAACTAATTGAAGTGCCTAATAAAATGCCCAAGTAAATGCGCGCACCATGTTTGGCAGCAGGGGTTCCGGCATGGGCCACCAACGGGTACGTTGATATTGTTAAAACTTCGTAAAAAACAAACAATGTCAACATATTACCGGACAAAGCAATGCCCATGGAACTGGCTATAGCAATGGCAAAACAGACATAAAACCGGGTTTGATGTATTTCTTTATGAGCGCGCATATAACCTATGGCGTAAAACGACGTGACGATCCACAAACCACTGGCAATGACTGCGAAAATCATACCGAGTGGTTCCGGCGCAAATTTAATGTCCAACCCCGGTAACATTTCGCCTAAAACCCATACAGGCCGTACACCGCTTTCTACAACACCCAATAATTGGATAACAACCGTGAATAAAAGAACGGATGTGGCCAAAGTAACAAATTCACGAATATTGCCACGGCGCCCCGTTAGTGCGATCAACACCGCCCCCACTGACGGGATAATCATCGTCAACGCAATCAAAGTCCCCACAGTCACGGCATTAATCCTTTAAGGCTGCTTGCGGCTAAAATTGCAATATCCATGGTCCGTGTTGCATCAATACCAAAATAAATGGTGCCGATGCTTAACACCCACATGGGAATGAGCATGGATAAAGGTGGGTCTTTCCGGTAACGGCCATCACTTAGAGCTGCTGCTTCAGCGGGTTCCCGGAAATAAGCCAATTCAACAACACGCCAGACATAAATGACGGCCAGCAAAGAACTTAAAACTATTAATAGGGCAATCGGCCAATAGCCTTGTTCCAAAGCGGCTGAGATCAAATACCATTTAGAGACAAAACCAACTGTTAATGGCACCCCGATCATACTAAGGCCGGCGACAACAAAGGCTGCCATCGTTAACGGCATCGTTTTCCCTAAGCCTTCGATTTGTTTAAGGTTTGTTGCGCCAAATCGATAATAAACAGCCCCCGCGACCATAAATAACGTGCCTTTCATCAAACCATGATTAAACAAATGCACAATTCCTGCGGACAAGCCTGTTATACTGTCAAAGCTTAATCCTAAAATGATATAGCCAATTTGTGCCAAAGAAGAAAATGCCAGCATGCGTTTCAAATTGATTTGAAAAATTGCAATAGCTGAGGCACTGAACATAGCCACCACTGCCAAACCCATAACCAAATTTCGAATAGGGACAATTGCAAAAATTTCAACATCGCCAAAGATAGTGAAAATCATTCGGATCAACACGTAAACAGCAACTTTTGTTGCTGTTGCGGCTAAAAACACACTGACGACAGATGGTGCATAGGTATATGCGTTCGGCAACCATGCATGCAATGGAAAAAGGGCCAGTTTTATACCCAAGCCCACTAATATAAAGGCGAGAGCCACCTGAATTGTTCGGTTATCGGCAACGGCTGGAATTAATGTTGCTAAATCCGACATATTTAATGTGCCTACGATCATATACATCAAACCAACACCGATGATATAAAACGTGGCACCGATAGTACCCATAATCAAATAATGAAACGATGCTGTTAATGCCCGTTTGTCTTTGCCCATGCTGACAAGAACATAGGTAGAAAGCGAAGAAATTTCTAAAAATACGAATAAGTTAAAGGCATCGCCGGTAACCGCAATTCCTAATAAGCCAGCCAAACATAGCAAAATCATTGTATAAAAAAGATAAATCCGTGGGCCTTCTATTTCTCGTTCAACACTACGCAAGGCATAGGGCATGATGAGAGCGGCAATACCACTGACGAGCACCAATAATGACGCGCCCACTAAATCGACTTTATATTCAATGCCCCACGGAATTTGCCAATTGCCAAGTAAATATGAAACGCTGCCTTGATCAATCACCATCATCAATACGGCAATCGATATGGCAAATGTCACCCATGTAACGACCAAGGCTATCAACCAGGCAATGCGTGCATTACGCAATAAAACGCAAAACGGTGCACTTAACATCGGCACAATAACCTGCAATATGATTAATTGCGACGTCATTACCAAGATCCCTCATGACGGGCTATTTCATCGTCTTCGACCGTGCCAAAACTTTTTTGAATGCGGACAATCAATGCTAACCCTAATGCAGTCGTCGCCACACCGACCACAATGGCGGTCAATATCAGTACATGGGGGACAGGATTATTAAACGTTGTAAATCCATCTGCCATAATCGGCGCCGTTCCACCGGGAACTTCACCAATTAAAATATACAAAACAAAAACGGAAACTTGGAAAATGCTTAAACCGACAATTTTTTTAATTAAATTGCTTTGCGCGATAACCACATAAAACCCGGTCATCATTAAAAAAATAACAATCCAGTACGGCAGCAGACCCAGAAAATTCATTGCTCGGTATCCTGTCCTGCAAAAGTTAAAAAAATCGTCACCATAGCCGCAAAAACCGTTACGCCAACGCCGAACTCAACCCATAAAATGCCGCGCTCTTGGCCGATGACAGAGTCTGTCGCCAAAACAGAATAATCCAGAAAATTTCCACCCAAAATCATACCGATAACACCAACACCACCATAAATCAAAACCCCGGAACATAGTAAAAAACGGGTTAACCATGGCGGCAGGACTTTGCGCACCGTATGGGTGCCAAAAATAAGAGCATATAATATAAATCCGGCAGCAAAAATAACGCCCGCCTGAAATCCGCCACCGGGACCAAAATCACCGTGCCATTGCACATACAAGCCAAACAGTAAAACAAAGGGTATTAGAAATTTCGACCCAACCCGAAGAATGGTTTTTTCGCGCATCAAACGCTTTCCTTTTTTATTTCCGGGGACTTATTTATTTGATCGGACGAATGCCGCTCATTATCGTCAAGCTTTTTAGCCATTTTTATTTTCTTCCCTCCCGGAATCCGCCCAATAATCGTCAGTACACCAATAGCTGCGGTAAAAATCACAAAGGTTTCACCCAATGTGTCATAACTACGGTAACTGGCAAGGATCGACGTCACCACATTCGGAATGCCTGTTTCAATAGGTGCATTTTCCAGATAATAATTAGCAATATGAACGTTCGCGGGGGCAAAAGCATCGGCAAAAGGAGGCATATCTAATGTGCCGTAAACTAACGCAGCCCCCGTCATTGTTACCAAGATCAAAGCCGGGAACGATATTTTATGCCCGCTTTCTTTTTCTTCGCGCTTGGTGAAGGTTAAAATAGCCAACATCAAAACAGTGGATATGCCAGGCCCCACGGCGGCTTCGGTAAAGGCCACATCAACAGCGTCTAGAAAAACATAAATGACCGCACCCAAAAAAGAAAAAACGCCAGACAACATCACAACACTGAATAAATTTCGTAAATACGTTAGCGCAACTGCTGTTGCTGCCATAAACAACAACAGCACAATAATGAGCGAATATTCAGTCATTCCAGTCACGGATCAGTCCTTTGCACAGGTTTTATGGATGATTTTGTGCTGGTTACGGGTTTAATGCCGCCATTTAAGCACGCGCGTGATAAAGCATGGGTAGCAATCGGGCTGGTAAATAGAACGAAGGCCACAATCAAGACAAGTTTTACGGATATCAGAGTGAGCCCGGCCAAGATAACAAACCCTGCCATAACTAACATCAACCCTAAAGTATCTATGATGCCGGCTCCGTGCATGCGCGTAAAGACATCCGGCAGCCGTACCACACCAAGCGCCCCGATAATGCAAAAAACAGCACCCGTAACAATAAGTGCGCCGCTTAAAATACTGAAAACAGCTTCCATCGCCTTTAAATGTCTCCTGCTTCGTCATGGGGGTCGTTATCGCCTAATCGGGAATAGCGGATATATTTACTAACCGCGATAGTGCCAATAAAACTGATCAATGCATAAACTAACGCCAAATCAAGAAAATCAGGCCGACCCGATAAAAAGCCATAAAAGGTAATAAGGATAACGGTTAGCGTGCCAAAAGAATTAACAGCCAAAATACGGTCATAAACAGTTGGACCACGAAAGGCGCGTATTAATACCAGAAACATTGCAAATACGATGGCCCATGCGCCAATAACAATGGTCATTTTTTCATCTCTTTATCTTCAAGAGGTGTTTCATCAACAGCGTTATAGTTATCAAACCGCACTAAACCACGTTTTTCAAGAGCATGGACTCGGGTGTCCATTTCCCCTTTATTTAAACCGTCAGCTGAGCTTTGCGTTAACGCATGGATTTCAAACCGATTATCATCAACACCAACAGTTATCGTACCGGGAGTTAACGTAATTGAATTTGCATAAATTGCTATGCCTACATCAGATTTTTGAGAGGCATTAATTTTAAAAATTTGTGGCTGAATATTCAGGCTCGGGGCAATAATAATTTTGGCAATATCAATATTCGATTTAATAATTTCCCACAACAACCATGGATAATAAAAAAGAACACGCGGCATCATCACTTCGGACGGGTGTTTAATGCCATCGGCTTTATCCATTTTCCAACACAGAAATAAAACCAACAGCACAGAAAAAATACCTAGCGACACAATCAGCACAAGGGTCATGCCTGAAAGAAACCACCAGACAATAGATAAAGATATTCCCAAAACCAAGAAATGAATCACATCACCTTCCCATCAATATCGCGCAAATGTTTGCGTTCGCTTTATAAATGATGCTTTAGTTTTTAACGGCTAAATTCATCAATTAAAGTGATATTAAATGTGCAGACGCGATGAAGCTAACTCTTTTTGCTTTTTTGCCTTAAAAAAATCAAATTTAGTATAATAAATGCTTTAGCTTATCATCAAACACGGTCTTGCGACCCATAAAGGCGAGAAAATATGACAAACTTTAGATTCACTAAATTCATTCCCGTCACAATAATCATGTTATCCATCATGGTTTTAGTTAGCCCTAGGGTAAAAGCAGAACAAGATTTCGTTTTTGAAACTCAAAAAATGGAAATTATTAACGCTTCGGGGGAAAAGTATTTATTTAAAACTGAAATTGCCGATACCAACCGGTTGCGCGCCCGTGGATTACAATTTCGAACATCGTTGCCCATTGGTTCAGCCATGTTGTTTGATTTCAAAACCACAAAACCCGTCAATTTCTGGATGAAAAACACGGCAATTCCATTGGACATGTTGTTCGTTACAGATCAGGGTGTCATCAGCAGGATTGTTGAAAACACGACGCCTTTTTCATTGGATATCATTCCTTCAAACGGGCAGGTTCGATCGGTTATCGAAGTCCGCGCGGGCACGGCTCAAAAGTTAAACATTAAAGTCGGCGATCGGGTCAAATATTAAAAATAAAATCTGCCCATTGTTTTAATAACAGTTTTAATATGTTAAAAATTGACATGCAAAATAACAGGACGAAGACCATATGGTAATGAGCAACACCCCCCTCATCCAAAAAATCCGCCAATCGATCATTGGCGATGATCAATTATTGGATGGGCCGTATGGTCCGAAAAAATTGGTTTACGCTGATTACACGGCGTCTGGACGCTGTCTTGGGTTTATCGAAGATTTCATTCGTGATGAAGTAATGCCATTTTATGCCAATACGCATACCGAATCATCCGGTACGGGTCGGCAAATTTCAAAATTCAGAGAAGACGCTAGGCAGATTATTCGAGAAGCCGTACACGGAACGGATGATGATGTGATCATTTTCACAGGCTCCGGCGCAACGGGTGCCATCAATACACTTGTTGATATCTTGAATATCCGTCTCCCCGGCAATCTGGATGCCCGCTACAAACTTTCAAGCTACATTCCAGACAATCAACGACCTATAATTTTTGTCGGTCCCTATGAGCATCATTCCAATGAATTGCCGTGGCGTGAAACCATCGCCGATGTCATCGAAATCCCCGAAGACGAAGAAGGTCAGATTGACCTAGCAGAACTTGATAAACAACTTGAGCTTTACGCTTCACGACCTTTGAAAATAGGAAGTTTTTCCGCCGCGTCGAACGTTACTGGCATTTATTCCAATACCCGTGCTATTACCCGCATACTTCACGATCATGGCGCACTGTCGTTCTGGGATTATGCCGCAGCTGCCCCATACGTTGCCATTGAAATGAATGTTCAAAATGAAACCGATAATGCCAAAAATCTAAACAAGGACGCCGTTTTTATTTCCCCCCATAAATTTATTGGCGGCCCCGGAACGCCCGGCGTGCTGATTGTTAAAAAAGCACTTATGACCAACAAAATACCCACCCGTCCGGGTGGTGGCACGGTCGCCTATGTCAGCCCAACTGAACATCGATATCTGGACGACAGCACCCACCGCGAAGAAGGCGGGACGCCTGCGATTATCGAATCTGTTCGTGCAGGTCTGGTTTTTCAATTAAAAAATGCTGTGGGTGAAGACACAATCCATCAGCTTGAAACCCGGTTCATTAAAAAAACCATCGCCCGCTGGTCAAAAAATCCGAATATTTTTATTCTTGGCAGCCACAATGCCAAAAGATTGTCCATTGTTTCTTTTGTTATCCGTTATGAAGATATGTTCTTGCACCACGAGTTTGTCGTTTCATTATTAAACGATCTGTTTGGTATTCAAGCTAGGGGCGGTTGTTCCTGTGCGGGCCCTTATGGGCATCGCTTGCTGAAAATCGATCAAAATGCGTCTGAACGTTTTGTCGAAGTCATTGAACAGGGCTGTGAAATTTTAAAACCCGGCTGGGTACGTGTAAATTTTAATTACTTCATCACCGATGATGTTTTTGATTACATTATTAAAGCCGTTGACTGGATAGCTGATAATGGATGGTATTTTCTGGAAGATTACAAATTCAATAGTGAATCGGGTCGCTGGTCTCATAAACAGTTTAAAAACTCCAGCACCTTATCCGGGCTTGATGATATTTGTTATGATCATGGTGTGCTTAATTTTGCTACAAAAAAATGTGGGTCGGATGCTCCTTCGTTAAAAGACCAACTGATCGAGGCCGATAAACGTCTAAAAACAAAGCTTGAAAATCATCTCGACAATAATGACATTCAGATAACTGAAAACAGTCTTGACCCAGAACAAGAACAGCTACGTTGGTTTCCTTTACCTTAATGAGGTTTGGATATGCCCAGAAAATCTAAAAACGTATCGCGAATGACACATCAAGTTACGGCCACTGATCGTTGGCAAAAAACCGGCCATAAATCCGGCGTATTATGGTTCACAGGATTGCCCGGGTCCGGGAAAACGACTTTAATCTCCGGATTAAAGATGGTTTTATTGAAGGAAGGTTATACCGTTTGTGATTTAGACAATAAAGATTTCCGTGACGGATTAAGCGCGAACCTCGGCTTTTCCCAACAAGACAGAACAGAAAATATCCGCCGAGCAGGGGAAGTTGCGGCATTGATGGCGCGATCCGGTCAAATTGTTTTATCGGGTTTCATATCCCCTAATCACCAAGACCGCATGACCGCGCGGCAAGCTACGGGTGAAAATTTCCATGAAATCTATTTAAATCCCGGCCAAAAAATTTGCGAACTGCGCGACCCCGGCGGTTTGTACAAACAGGCTCGTGCGGGAGAAATTGAAAATTTCACTGGTATTTCCGCACCTTATGACGAACCTTTAATGCCAGAATTGACCATAGACACAGGTGTTTTAACGGTCAATGAGGCATTAGAAATATTACATGATTATGTGGGCAAAGTTTTTTAATTAGAGACCTATTTTTTCCGCACCATTAATACACCGTCGGCCAGCGGGATAAAACTGGTATCAACCCGATCATCCATTTTTGCTTTTTTCTGTAATGCTCGAAGCGCGATCGTCGAGTTTCTTTGATCTTCTGGATCGATAACAGACCCGCCCCATAACATGTTGTCAACCATCAACAACCCGCCTTGACGAAGCAAAATCAGAGATTTTTCATAATACCCGTCATATTCTTTTTTATCGGCATCAATAAAAATCATGTCGAAACTGCCCGCATCGCCAGCTGAAATCATGGATGATAATGTTTCCAGAGCAAACCCGGTTCTTAAATCAATTTTCTCAAGGACCCCGGCTTGTTGCCAATATGGTCGTCCAACGGACGGGAACGTATCATCCACATCCAACGTCACAATCCGCCCATCATCAGACAAAGATTGTGCCATAGAAAGCGTCCCATAACCGGTAAATGTGCCTATTTCCAGAACATTTTTGGCCGCAGTTAAAGCCACCATAAAACCTAAAAACCGCCCTTGTTCAGGTGGTGTTTGCCAAGCGGATTCGGGTAATTGTGATGTTTCATGGCGAAGCTTTTTCAGCAAATCATGTTCTGAAATGCCTTCATCAAGCATGTATTGATACACGTTAGGTTCTAGAAAACCGCTATCATTAAGCATTGAATGCCTTTCAAAAATGGTGACCCCGGCAGGACTTGAACCTGCAACAACCTGCTTAGAAGGCAGGTGCTCTATCCAGTTGAGCTACGGGGCCATAATTATAGGCCATCATTAACATGCCCAATTAAACAGAACCATAGGCAAAATCAATACATTGTCATGTTGTTAGGGTCGTTGGGATTATACGCGCCGGGTGAATGAAAAATTATCTGAATAATTTTTGGGGGCAGGACGGCGTTTTTTGAAGTTTTGCACTTGATAGGGTAAGTTTTTTTCTGTGGCAAAAGCAATTGCAGCTTCTTTGCTTTCAAACTTCATACGCACTTGGCGACCCGTATCGCCGGACCCTGACCATCCCATTAATGCATCCGGTATTAACGGTTGTTCCGGTTCATATTCAAGTATCCACCACCGCATATTGCCGTTACCGGACTGCATGGCATTTTTTGTGGGCTTATATATTCGTACTTCGCTCATCAGTTTCTCTATGGATTTAGTTAAAACAAAATAATTTTGTAAATTTTTAAATCTACTTATTAACCATATTCACAATACTGCTTTAATTCGATATTCCAAGAAATTACTTGGAGTATCTTTGTTCATCTACGGTTCAGTAACCGTTTGTTATTTAAAATCATGAACAAACAAACACAATCTAAGCCTAGAACTAAAATGATCACCGTATGGGATTTACCGACCAGGGCTTTTCATTGGTCACTGGTCATATCGGTTGCAGTTGGGTTGATAACTGGCTTTATTTCGCCGGAATGGTGGATGCCAGTCCATGTCTGGGCCGGGTATTTTATCGTTATGTTGATTGTTTTCAGGGTCATCTGGGGCTTTTTCGGACCTGAATACAGCCGCATTTCCTCGTTCATCTATTCAGTCCAGAACACATTTAGCCATGTCAAAGGGCTGTTCTTGCTGCGACCTCGTCATTACATGGGTCATAACCCGTTGGGAGCGGTGATGATCTTTGTGCTTTTTACCAGCCTTGTCGTGATCACAGCCACCGGACTTGTGGTATTGGGAGGTGAGGAAAACCAAGGCCCACTTGCCGGGGTTATTCACTATGATTTTGGTTATTCCAGTAAAACTTATCATCTCTATTTTTCGCTGTTTCTAATGTTTTTGATTGCCATTCATGTCGGCGGTGTGATCTTCGAAAGCTGGGTTGCTAAAGAAAACCTCGTTAAATCAATGATCACCGGCAGCAAAATAATAGAGGAAAACAATCCCATACCTGAACAAAGAAAACCAAGGCCCATTTTGGCATCCCTTGTTTTCGGATCAATCATTGTACCTGTCGCCGCAACTTTGCTGGTCCTATTCAAATTGCCGCCAACTGGCATCAGTTACATGGTTCAGAATGAAAACTACCTAACCGAATGTGGTGATTGCCACCAAGCCTATCACCCAAGTTTATTGCCAAAATCATCATGGCAAGGGATCATGTCTAATCTTGAAAATCATTTTGGCGAAGACGCAAGTCTGGATCAATCCGCAAACATCGATATCAGCAGGTTTTTACAACAATACGCATCCGAAGCGTGGGAAACAGAAGCTGCCGTAAGACTACGTCAGATTTCAACCACCAATCCGTTACAAATTTCCCGATCACCTTATTGGGTAAAAAAACACGAAGACATCACTGAAAATATCTTCAAACAAAACAATATTATCTCCAAAAGTAATTGTTCTGCCTGCCACAGTGACACCGCAAATGGTGCGTTTCTGGATCAAAATATTCAAATTCCAAAGGAAAAAATAAAATGAAAAAGCCATATTCAGCATTTTTGATAGCTGGCATTATCGCCTCAGTTTTCTGGGTCACTAACGCACACTCTGCATCGCCTGTGGACACTATCATCAATTCATTAGCAGCAATAACCAAACAAAACGATGCAAATTTCAAAGGGTTTTCAAGCAAGCGCGGTCAACGGCTTTATATGTCAACGAACACAGGCGGCAAACCAGCAACACCAAGCTGCACGACCTGTCACTCAACATCGCCAGTTAATGCCGGAAAAACACGCGCCGGGAAACTAATCGAACCCATGGCTTTATCAAAAACTCCCAATCGCTTTAGCGACCCCAAAAAAGTTGCCAAGTGGTTCAGACGGAATTGCAAAAGCGTTTTAGGGCGAGAATGCAGCGCCGTTGAAAAAGGTGACTATTTAACCTTTTTAACGCAGCAATAATTTTTTTAATGAAAGGAAATATGATGAAGCAATATTTAATCGCTGGCCTTATTATTAGTTTTTCTACGCTCGCTTTTGCCGAAGAACGGCTTCCTCCCGTAACAGATCAGGTAACAATTAATGAATGCGGTGCCTGCCATATGGTTTATCCAGCAAAATTATTGGGTGCAAAATCTTGGGAAAAAATAATTTTAGGCTTGGATAATCATTTTGGCGAAGATGCCAGCATTGAAAAAAATGTAGAATCCCATATCAAGAACTATTTAATGATCAATGCTGGCCGCCATAGTGAAACCCCATTGAGGATTACAAATTTACGTTGGTTTAAAGGTGAACACACCAATCGCAGAAACTGGAAAAAATATATGATAAGGAATAAAGTAAACAGCATTTCGAACTGCATCGCATGCCATAAAGCCGCCGAAAAAGGTTTTTTCGAAGACTAAATTATATAATTTTTCATGGTACAAGTAAGATGGTCGGGGAGACAAGATTCGAACTTGCGACCCTCTGTTCCCAAAACAGATGCGCTACCAGGCTGCGCCACTCCCCGAACTGGTGTTACATACATCGTGAATTTCGAAATGGCAAACACATGATGCAAAATTTTTAAATTTTATTCATTTTTATCCCGGATCATTTTTATAAAGTGGGTTAAAAAACCGGCTTCGAGATGATTTCCAGACATTGATTCCATAATAGATAATGTTTTTTCCATAGAAAAAGCAGGTTTATAAGATCGGCGGTCTGTTAACCCGGAATAGACGTCAGCTATGGCACCAATGGCCGACAAATCATCGATTTCAGCGCCTTTTAATCCGCGCGGGTAACCCGTGCCATCAATTTTTTCATGATGACGTCCAGCAACGTTTATAATCTCAATTGGCAAATCCATGGAATTTTTAAGAATCTCTTCTGAACGCATTGCGTGTTGTTGCATGGCGTCCCATTTATCACCTTCTAACTTACCGGGGAAATTAAGTACATCCACATCCGTTTCGCGTTTGCCAATGTCGTGATAAAGTCCGGCTTGGGCTAAAATTTCCAGATCATTTGATGACAAACCGAGCATCACACCAAACAAAGTCATAAATGATGAAACTTTCAACGCGTGAACAAATGTATAGTTATCATGGGCTTTTAACGTTTCCAAAATATCCCACACATCGCCATTTTTTGTGGCTTCAGCAATTATACTACCGCTTTCTTTCATGACATCTTTGCTTAGTGGTTCATGGTCATCGCCCGGGGCAAAGTGTTTACCAAACATACTTTTTGTCACACGTAATAATTTTTGCTGATTATTATTTAACTTTGCCCATTTTTTTTCAGCTTCTTGGGAACGGATATATGAAATCACATCGATAAACGTACCCACTGAAAAAGGCGCTGAAAGCACATGATTAATGATGCTTTTATCCTCAGGCGCCAAACGTTCAAATTCGCCGTGTTCTTGAATCAAGATAATAATAGTATTCTTATTTTTTTCAGAGTTTCTGATGGACGACGTAACGCTGATTAACGCGCCATCCAAAATATCGCTGGATAAAACGATGACATCAAAAACTTTGTTATCGACAGCGTCAGTAATATCCCAGCCATCTTGGGCTTCGGTTACGACGTATTCATCGTTTCCCAAAGCTTTACCAACCAACTCACGGTAATTGGCATTCATGACCGCCACTAAGAGAGTAGTTTTGGCGAGGTCGGTATTTTCGGACAAAGAACGCTCCTAAGTATCATCAAGAATAGAAAATTAAGTGAAAATAAATTTTCATAAAACCATCGCTGAGACAAGTTATATCCGCCACAATTACAAATTATTTGCATTGGTCTTTCGCAAGTTTTGCTTTTCTGCATAGTATCTGATAGTTTAACAGTATGTTAAAGAAATTAACTATTTATTTTTTGACTGCGTTTTTTGTGTCGTTTTTTTTAATGCCCCATGCTTATGCATTGAAGCAAAAAGTAAAAGGCGAATACGCCAGTTCCAAAAGCCCTTATTGGAATGTTGGTAAGTACGATAAAACGTTAAGCATCGCTTGTCAGCGCCGTGAATTTTTGCAGCGCAAAAATAACCGTTGGTCGATTGGGTATTATGGCCGCGATGGCAAAGGCATCACAGGAATTGCCAGTCTAGGGTTTAATTTGATTGATAAGAAAAATCTAGCAAGACCCGGCTATACCTATCATTTTTTCAATCAAGGCTATTCTAATTGCAAAGTTTTTCAGGCCCAAATCCCGAGAAATCTGAGATAGTTTTTCAGCATCACATTTTTTTCTGTGAATAATTAACGACGAACACGCGTACCACGAAGACCTAATGCATGGCGGTCAATAGCTGCAGCTTTAATCATTACATAAACATGCTTTCCCACATTTAAAGACAAAACATCCAAAGATTTCCGAGTGACGCGGGCAATTACGTTCGATCCAATATCAATTTTAATTTCCGCTTGCGGGTCATTTGAATGTGTGCGAATTCCAACAATTGTTCCGTGGAAAACGTTTAAAATGCTCGTATCTACGGGTTTTGTTAAACTAATCGAAACATCGCGAGCACGAATTCGCAACCGGTGTTTTTGACCGATGGGCGCATCCAGTTTAGAAATGATCAACCGACCACCGTTAAATAATAATTCAGTTAAGCCAAATTGCGGGTCATGAGCAATAATTTCAACTGCTAAAACTGCACCGGCTTCGTAACGGCCCGTTAATGGCCATAGGTCGAGGTCACTCATAACAGTTTCGACGGAGCCTTCAGCTTTTTTTTCGCCATGGTCCAAAATCATGACTGTATCGGCAAGTCTGACGACTTCTTCGATGGAATGCGAAACATAAACAATCGTTAATGATAATTCATCGCGAAGCCGTTCTATGTACCGTAATATTTCAGATTTCAATTGAGAATCTAATGAAGCTAACGGTTCATCCATCAATAACATTGCCGGGTTTTTTAAAATTGCCCGGCCGATGGCAACGCGCTGTTTTTCACCACCTGACAACTTCTGTGGCTTGCGATCAAGGATAGAATTAAGCTGTAACAACTCGACAATGGCATCAAATTTTAAAACCCGTTTTTCCGGTTCAAGAAACCGCCATCCATATTTAAGATTTTCACTGACTGTCATGTGCGGAAACAAACGACTTTCCTGGAAAACGTAACCAATATTTCTGTGTTCAGGCGGTATGTTTATGTTTGCTTTTTCATCAAAAACACATTTGCCAAATATTTCGATGCGGCCACAATCCGGACGTTGCAAACCCGCCAGCATATTAATTAAAGTGGTTTTCCCCGAGCCAGAACGACCAAATAAAACCATCAATCCGGGTTTGGCTTTAAATTCAACATTGAATTCAAAATTATCGAATTTTTGTTGTGCCGAAAAATAAATGACCTCTGGTATATTGTTCATAAATTCAAGGCCTTAATCTTCATGAACTCAAAAACCGCGATACTTTGCGAGACACTAATTCTGACGCCAACAGCGCCGCAAATGCCAGCACCACCGAGATCACCACCAACCGGATGGCAGCATTTTCACCATCCACAGATTGGATTGATGAATATAACGCTAAAGGCAAGGTTTGTGTTACCCCCGGAATATTGGACACAAAAGAAATCGTTGCGCCAAATTCACCAAGACTTCGGGCAAAAGCTAATACAACACCGGAAAGCAGTCCGGGCATAATCAACGGCAATGTAATCGTCATGAAAATTGAAACCGGCGTTGCCCCCAAAGTACGTGCGGCTTGTTCAAGTTTAAGGTCTATATTTTCCAAAGACAACCGGATCGCACGCACCATCAGCGGGAAAGCAACAACGGCCGATGCGATGGCGGCTCCTTTCCATGAAAAAGCAACCGTTACTCCATAAACGTCATACATCCAGCGACCAATAAAACCGTTACGTCCAAATACCACCAGCAAAACATAACCGATAACAACCGGCGGCAGCACCAACGGCAGATGAGTAATGCTATCTAATAAAAACTGCCCCGGAAAGCGGCACCGAGTTAATAACCAAGCCACAGCCAAAGCAAAAGGCAGGCTGAACACCGTCGCGACTATAGCGACTTGCAGACTAAGGAGCAGGGCTTCGATTTCAAATGGTGATAATTCGAACATTATCATTTCTTTTTAAAGTTTTGTAATAACAACACATCAAAGCCATATTGAATAAATATTTTCGCCGCATCAACAGAATATAAAAATTTATAGAAATTAGCTATGGATATCCTGTCTTTATTTTTATCATTTGATTTAATTCGTACTACCGGATAACGAATTTTGATACGGCTATTTTCTGGCATTTCATAAATGATTTTAACCGCCCTGCGATTAACCGTATCTGTTTTATAAACAATTCCAGCCGGGACCTCACCGCGTTCAATAAGTGCTAAAGCCGCCCGGGTGCTAGAAGTGCGTGCAAGTTTTACTTTTATTTTTTGCCATAGGCCTTGTTGAATTAAAAAATTCTTCGCATACATTCCAACTGGAACGTAGGCCGGGTTGCCAACAGCAAGCCGACCGTCATCCAATAATTTTGATAAGTTTTCGATATTTATTAATTCATCCCGATTATTAACAGGTACAGCCACGACCAAACGATTACCGAGCAGGTTTTTTCGACTTCTCTCAACAAGGAGATCTTTATTTTCAAGATAATCCACCCATTGCGGATGAGCCGATATAAAAATATCCGCAGGCGCACCGGCTGCAATTTGTTTAGCCAGCGTCGAACTGGATGCATAGACAGCCCGTACATTCATATCTTTATCAGGATAGATTTTAATTATTGCCGTCAAAGCGGGCAATAAGCTTGACGCTGCAAACACGGTAATTAGATGCTGTTTGGCGGAAGCATCTGTACTGAACATAGAAGATATCAGGATAATCAACGTTAAAATCAATATCCGGCACGAATTTACAATGATCATCTTAACGGGTTTAATCTTTGGCCGCATAAAGTTCATCCGGGGAAATTTTTACATCGGCAATCACTTTGATGTTGCCATCCCTAAGCGCACGGAAAAAGCAATTATCTCGTCCTGTATGACAAGCAACACCTGTTTGATCGACCTGCAATAAAATTGTATCGCCATCACAATCCCAGCGAAAGTCCAACAATTTTTGGATCTGTCCGGATTTTTCGCCTTTACGCCACAATGCATTTCGTGATCGGGAATAATAACAAACCCGGCCTGTTGCCAGAGTTTCACGAATAGCACCCTCATTCATCCATGCCATCATCAAAACGTCACCCGTACTGGCTTGTTGTGCTATAGCAGCCACTAAACCGTTATCATTAAAAGTTAATTGCGACAGGATTTCATCCATCGTTTTATTATTTATATTGAAAGGTGAATTATTGTCTGCCATCAATGCCTCTGAAATATTCAAATTTAATGAGCTTTTTTCCAAGATAGCTTATTGTGAAGATCACGAACATCATTAATGTTATTTAATTCAGTGTTAAAATCAGGAAACATACCATGTCCGTGACATCAAAAAATCAAGATACTGTATTGTTTGATGCCGCGAACATTTGTCATCAATTTCAAGGGAAAAACGTATTATCCAGCGTCGATATATCCGTTAAATCAGGTGAAATCGTGACCATCATCGGCCCCAACGGGGCGGGAAAATCAACGATTGTGCGTATCATGTTAGGGTTATTAAAACCTGACACGGGTATGGTTAAACGCAAAGCCGGTATACGCATTGGTTATATGCCACAACGGTTGGAGATTAATCCAGCACTGCCTATTAATGTAAACGGATTTTTGTTTTTAGGAATAGACCGGAACCCAGGGCGCATATTAGGCAAACGGCAAAGCGTTTTGGATGAAGTTGGGGCAGGGCGGTTAGGCCATCATCAAATGACCTCATTATCGGGCGGTGAAATGCAACGGGTGTTATTAGCCAGAGCATTATTACGGGACCCTGATGTTTTAGTTTTGGATGAACCGGCAGGCGGCGTCGATGTAACCGGCCAAGCCGATTTATACGCTTTGATCACAGCGATCAAAAATCGCCGTAAAATCGGTGTTTTGATGGTATCCCATGATTTACATTTAGTGATGGCATCAACAGATAAAGTTATTTGTTTAAATCATCATGTTTGTTGCGCGGGAAACCCGGAACAAGTCAAAGACGACCCCGCATACATCAAACTTTTTGGCAATCAGGTGGCTGATAATATTGCTGTTTATCATCATCACCATGACCATCGCCACGATTTGGAACTGGACAATAAATAGACTTAATGATGGATGATTTTTTATTTAAGGCTTTAATCGGAGGAATTGGTGTGGCCGTTGTTGCGGCACCAATCGGATGTTTTTTGGTCTGGCGCCGGATGGCCTATTTTGGCGATACCATGGCCCATTCAGCATTATCGGGCATTGCCCTTGGATACTTGCTCGGACTTGCGCCCATGGTCGGGGTGTTTGCCACCTCCGTAATGATTGCTGTATTTTTAAGCGCATTGCAAAAAAGAAAAACCGTTACCAGCGATACCTTGCTTGGTATTTTTTCCCACGGTGCACTGGCTATTGGTATTTTGGCAATTACCCTTATGGAAGGCCGTCGTTTTGATATTATGTCCACATTATTTGGTGATATTTTAGCCATAAACAATACTGATATTATTACTCTTTATTCCGGTGGCGGCGTGGTTTTAGCATTGCTGCTCTATTTTTGGCGTAAATTATTATCATTCACCGTCAACGAAGAACTTGCCTTTGTCGAAGGCGTACCCGTTGGTTTTATGAACCTGTTATTGCTGATCATGCTGGCTTTGGTTGTTGCCATCGCCATGAAAATTGTCGGCATTTTATTGGTCACTTCGTTGATGATTATTCCGGCCGCCAGCATCCGGCAACTTTCCAAAACACCAGAACAAATGGCGATATTTGCCACATTCTCAGGAATAATAGCTGTTATTTCGGGTATTGGTTTAGCGTTTCAATTGGATATGCCACCCGGGCCTACTATCGTAGTTAGCGCATTAATATTATTTATTATTGGGCAAATTATCCCAGCTAAATAATCGCTCTAGCTGCTTTTTCTGCTTTTAAGGCGGGCCAGACCTGCTGCTAAGTCAGCTTTTAAATCATCAACATATTCTAATCCAATATGAACACGTAACGGCGTGCCTTTGAACGATGGTTGATACACCGTACGTTCGGTTTTGCCTTCGCCGGGAATAATCAAACTTTCAAAACCGCCCCAACTGAAACCCATCGTGAATAATTGCATTCCATCCAGCATGCGGGCCAAATCTTCACGCGAATAGCCGGGATTCAAAACAAATGAAAACAATCCAGACGACCCTGTAAAATCTCGTTTCCAAATGGCATGACCGGGACAAGATGGTAATGCCGGATGCAATACGGTTTCAACTTCATCACGGGCCATTAACCAATTGGCGATATCGAACGCCGATTTATTGTGTTGCGCCATACGTACAGCCAAAGTACGAATACCTCGGCTTGCCAAATAACAATCATCAGGGGCGGCATGAACCCCCAACAATGCAGACATTCTTTTAACTTTTAAAAATACATTTTCTTTGCACGTGATGGTCCCCAGCATAGCATCAGAATGAGCAACGATATACTTTGTCGCCGCTTGTATACTCACGTCCGCACCATGCTCTAACGGCCTATAATAATATCCTGCCGCCCAAGTATTATCAGCGACAACAACAACATCATGTTGATGAGCAATACCCGCAATTAAATCCATATCCTGTAATTCAAAAGTATGGGATCCAGGGGTTTCACAAAAAACGACTTTAGTATTGTCACGGATCAGACCGGTAAATTCATCGCCAATACATGGATCATAATACGTCGTCTCAATACCAAGTTTTTTTAAAACACCATTGCAAAAAGCACGAGTTGGACCATAAACACTATCAACCATCAACAAATGATCGCCGTTTTCAAGAAATGCCAATAAAGTCGTTGTGATGGCATTTAATCCAGAGGATACAGCAATCGTGCGGTAACCTTGTTCTAGTTCTGTCATGGCGTCTTCTATGGCGAATGTCGTCGGCGTCCCCCGACGGCCATAGCGGGTCCCATTATAGGGCGTCTTTATTCCTTCTTCCAAAGCATCAAGGGTTGGATATAATATCGTTGATGCATGATAAACTGGTGGATTAACCACACCAAAATTATTATCCGGGTCACGACCCGTCGTTATGACAGCGCTATCCTTGTGAATAATTATTTTTTTTTGTTTAGTGATTTTATTGATTTTAGTCATGATTTTTACCTTCTGCACCAACAATTATCAAACATATATTCATTTTTTATATTATTGAATTTCTATTAACTTATTGATTTTTATAATTATTTTACTAAATAGTCTCAAAACAATTTAATTCCATAAAATGATTGTTAAATATATTGAATTAGCTAGTTCCTTGCTTTTATTCAAAAGTCAAGAAATCAAAATTGACCTTAACACTTGAGCCTTAATTACAGCTGTGTTACGGATTTGTCTGAGCTCGGGGATCGTAACCTATTTTACCCGTACCTCAATATACGACACTTATAAAACTTTAAGTAATTCACCAGGGAGCTATCCAAATGAAAAAAACATTAAGTGCTTTAGCTGCAGTAACTGCAGTTGCACTTTCCGCAACATCTTTCACATCAACTGCCAATGCTGGCAAAGTACTCGACGGCATTAAAGCCAAAGGGTTCATTCAATGCGGCGTAAGCCAAGGTTTACCAGGGTTTTCAAATCCTGACACCAGCGGCAACTGGACCGGTATTGACGTTGACATGTGCCGTGGCGCTGCTGCTGCATTGTTCGGCGATGCCAATAAAGTAAAATACACACCTCTTTCATCCAAAGAACGCTTCACTGCGCTTCAATCTGGTGAAATTGATGTTCTTTCCCGTAACACTACATGGACTTTGGTTCGTGACACGGCTTTGGGTTTGAACTTCGCCGGTGTAAACTACTACGACGGTCAAGGTTTCATGGTTCGCAAAAGCTTGGGCGTCAAAAGCGCGCTTGAACTTGATGGCGCATCCGTATGCACAAACTTGGGAACAACGACAGAATTGAACCTGTCCGATTATTTCCGTGCAAATGGCATGAAATTCAAAGGCGTTTTCTTTGAAAAAGCTGATGAAGTTGTAGCCGCTTATGACAGTGGACGTTGTGACGTTTACACGACAGACCAATCCGGTCTGGCTGCACAGCGTATTAAATTGAAAAATCCTGCTGAGCACATGATCTTACCTGAAATCATTTCCAAAGAGCCTCTCGGTCCTGTTGTGGCCCATGGTGATGATCAATTGTTCGATCTTGTGAAATGGACACTTTATGCTATGATCGAAGCCGAAGAAAACGGTGTCACAAGCGCAAATGTTGATGACTTAAAAGCTAATTCCAAAAGCCCGGTTATCAAACGTTTACTCGGTGTAGAAGGCGACACAGGTAAAAACTTGGGCGTCAGCAAAGACTGGGCTTACAATATTGTTAAACAAGTCGGCAGCTACGGCGAATTGTTTGAAAAACACTTAGGTCCAAAAACGACTTTGGAACTGCCCCGCGGAATGAACAATCTGTGGACAAATGGCGGCATTCAATACGCTATGCCTGTACGTTAATCGATTTTTCGAATGTTCAACGTAACATTCGTATGATCAATCAAGACGGAGTGCGTGGTTCAGGCCACGCGCTCCGGACTTGTACCTAAAACTATGCTAAAAAATAAAAATAATATAAAAACAAATTAAGGGAGGTCGGCCCGTGGAAACGTCTACATCGGGTTCAGAACTGGCGCCTATAGTTAAAGTACCATTGTGGTATAACCCTCAGATACGCGCCTTGTTCTTTCAAGCACTTGTTATTTTTGGGGTTCTATATGGCGGGTATGTTCTTGTCAGCAACACCATGGACAACCTTGAACGTCAAGGTATTGCATCTGGCTTTGGTTTCTTAAACACTACGGCTGGTTTTGCCATTGGTTACAGTCCATTTTTAGAATATTCTGAGGAAAATACGTACGCACGGGCATTTCTAGTTAGCTTGCTGAATACGCTGCTGGTCTCATTTGTCGGCGTAATCCTAGCCACCATATTGGGCTTTATACTTGGCGTCGCACGCTTGTCATCAAATTGGCTGATATCCAAAATCGCTATGGTGTATGTGGAAACGCTACGAAATATACCTTTATTATTACAGATTTTCTTCTGGTACTTTGCTGTACTTCGTGCTTTGCCGGGACCGCGAAACAGCGTCAATATTCTGGACAGTTTCTTCGTTAATAACCGTGGTTTGTTTACCCCGAAACCCATTTTCGAAGAAGGATCCGGGCTTATCGGTATCGCGATTATTGTAGCATTTATCATTTCAACAATGATCAAAAAATGGGCAAAAAAACGCCAAAATGATACAGGACAAACTTTTCCGGTTTTTTTAACAACTCTTGGCTTGGTCTTTGGGTTACCCCTCATTTTCGCAGCCATAGCAGGATTTCCTATTTCATGGGAGTTTTCTGAATTAAAAGGCTTTAACTTCCAAGGCGGTTCCGAACTTCCGCCAGAATTTGTCGCTCTTGTCTTGGCATTATCGCTTTATACGGCCACTTTTATTGCGGAAATCGTACGTGCCGGAATTATGGCCGTCAGTCATGGTCAAACCGAAGCCGCCCATGCTTTAGGCGTCAATAATGGCAATACACTCCGATTGATTGTTATCCCGCAGGCCTTGCGGGTGATTATTCCTCCGCTTACCAGTCAGTACCTTAATTTGACTAAAAACTCATCCCTTGCAGCCGCGATTGCTTATCCGGATTTAGTCTTGGTTTTTGATGGAACCGTACTAATGCAAACAGGACAGGCTGTAGAAATTGTCGCCATTACGATGGCTGTGTATTTGACCATCAGCTTGCTTATATCAGCATTTATGAACTGGTATAATAACAAAATGGCCTTGGTGGAGCGATAATTATGGAAAATCAAAACAAACAATATGAAGCAGGCACGCATCCTGATATGGCACCACCGGCATCAGAAGTGGGTATTTACGGGTGGGTTTATCACAATTTTATGTCATCACCGATGAATATCGTTTTGTCGATTGTAGCGGTTTATATCATTTATCTTGTCATCCCGCCATTTTTATCATGGACATTGTTTGATGCTCAATGGACGGGTAGCACAAGAGAAGCATGTGAAGATGCAGCAGGTGCTTGTTGGCCTTTTGTTAACACGTGGGCAAAAGTGATATTTTATTACCAATTTCCCGCCGACCAATTATGGCGCATTAATCTTCCAGCTGGCGTATTGGTTATTAGCATCGCAGCTTTAGTCATCCCAAAAGCACCATTTAAAGGAATGATAACTTTGTTTTTACTGTTTATCTTTCCGGTCATTTCCTACTTTCTATTTTATGGAGGTTCTTTTGGGCTGTCGATTGTGGAAACACCATATTGGGGTGGATTATTCCTGACTTTGGTCATCGCCATTGTCGGTATCGTGACGTCACTTCCCATAGGCATTATACTGGCGTTGGGCAGGCGTTCCGATATGCCTGTGATCAAAGCCTGTTCGGTCGGTTTTATTGAATTGTGGCGCGGTGTACCATTGATCACCGTATTGTTCATGGCTTCTGTCATGTTCCCGCTGTTCATGCCCGAAGGCGTTAATTTCGATAAATTAATCCGCGCTTTAATCGGGGTATCATTATTTTCAGCCGCATATATGGCCGAAGTCGTCCGCGGTGGTCTACAAGCCATTCCAAAAGGTCAATACGAGGGGGCCATGGCATTGGGACTAAATTTCCCAAAGATGATGTATTTCATTATTATGCCGCAAGCTTTGAAGTTGGTTATCCCAGGCATTGTGAACACTTTCATCGGATTATTTAAAGACACGACCTTAGTTCTGATCATCGGTCTGTTTGATTTTTTAGGCGCTATTCAATTGGCCGGAACAAACCCCGATTGGCTTGGATTTAACGTCGAAGGCTATGTCTTTTCTGCATTCATATATTGGTGCTTCTGTTTTTCTATGTCACGATACAGTCAGCATCTTGAGAAAAAATTACACACCGGTCACTAAATGATACGGCTATCCTAATAAGGATCAGGGAGAATAAAATTATGTCTGAAGCACAACAACAGCCATCTGGAATGACGGTTTCTGAAGAAACCATGATCCAGATGAATAATGTCCATAAATGGTATGGGTCTTTTCATGTTTTAAAAGATATCAACCTGCAAGTTAATCATGGCGAACGTATCGTTATCTGTGGCCCATCCGGTTCCGGAAAATCGACTTTAATTCGCTGCATTAACCGCCTAGAAGAACATCAAAAAGGTCAAATTATTGTTGAAGGCACAGAACTAACAAACGATTTGAAAAAAATTGAAGAAATCCGCCGTGAAGTCGGCATGGTTTTCCAACATTTTAATTTATTCCCGCATCTCAGCATTTTGGAAAATTTAGTTTTAGCACCAATCTGGGTTCGAAAAATCCCCCGGGCCGAAGCAGAAGAAACAGCCATGAAATATCTGGAACGAGTAAAAATCCCGGAACAAGCTTTGAAATATCCAGGCCAGCTTTCCGGTGGGCAACAACAACGTGTTGCCATTGCTCGTTCACTTTGCATGAATCCAAAAGTCATGCTGTTTGACGAACCAACCTCTGCGCTGGACCCAGAAATGATCAAAGAAGTTCTGGACGTGATGATCGAACTGGCCGAAGAAGGCATGACCATGATCTGTGTGACCCACGAAATGGGATTTGCAAAAACCGTTGCTAACCGCGTTATTTTCATGGACGGCGGCGAAATTATTGAACAAAATGAGCCTCATGAATTCTTTGAAAACCCGCAACACGAACGTACACAATTGTTCTTAAGTCAAATTTTGGCTCACTAACACCTGTATTGTTATAGATTTTAATGAAAACTGACCCTTTTGGGTCAGTTTTTTTTATGGGATTTTATAGCGTTTGAGACAAAACTTCATCAAGCGTTTTAACATCGCGTTTTTGTACACGTCCGGCTTCTTGTAAAATCAATTCACCGTTAAAACTTGTTAGGCCTCGCATCAGCCAAGGTTGTCGTTGACAGGATTCAACGACACCCATTTTAGCAACAAGACTGACAAAGGGTAAGAGCGCGCGCCCGTAGCCTTGAGAAGCGGTAACAGGAACGCTGCCCGGGATATTATCAACACAAAAATGGACCATCCCTTCGTCAATATAGGTCGGTGCATTCCAAGTCGTTGTTTTGGTCGTTTCTATGGCACCCGCCGTATCGCAGGAAATATCACAAATGACGGAACCCTTTTTCATCACATTCCGCATCATATGGCGATTGATCAAATGGTCCTCCCTATGTTTCGGCCACAATACACAATTCACAATCAAATCCGCATACGGTAGATATTCAGATAATTGCGATATATCGTCAGAGTTATAGTTATCACCATCAAATTGCAGTCCGGCGTGATACAAACTGGATTTTTGAATATCCAACCCCACTACATTGCAGCCAAGGCGTAACAGTGTGCGCAATGCACCTTGCCCGACCAACCCCAAACCCAAAACAATGGCCGTCATCGGAGGAGCGCCAAAATGACTGGTGAAATGGCGACCGCTACCGCCATGGTGGGAAAAACATAAGCGCACACCTTCGAACGCGCCAATTTCACCTGCTAATGCACAATTCGGCGAGCCAAATTCGTGGGTATTTTCGGCCGATATTCCGGTTACATTTTTTTGCAACAATATATCCGTTAATTCACGGTTACTGGCGGCATGTAAATTTGTATAAATAATTTGATCAGGTTTCAGAAATGCATATTCTTCGGGCAAGATTTCTTTAACTTTTACGATCATTTCAGCGGCATCAAAGACATTTTTTGCCGATTCCATTATCGTTGCTCCGGATTTTGTATAATCATCATCGGATGCGCCTGATAACAACCCGGCATTTGTTTCCACATAAACTGAATGCCCATCCGCTGTTAAAGTAGCCACTTGTTCAGGTAAAAAAGCAACCCGGCCTTCTTGTGCTTTAATTTCTTTTGGGATCGCAATATCCATTAACCTAAGCCCTGTGAATTATTATTCATCCAGTCCAAAAACACGGGGTCGTTCAGTTCAACTATTTCTTGTTTATATGGCTCAAAACCGGCTTTTTGATAAGTGGGAAGGGCGTTCACATGATCTTCGCTACAGGTATGCACCCATAATTTATTAGGGCGGTAATTCCACGCTATATCAATGCCCCAACGCAAAAAATATGCACCCAATCCACGGCCAATGAATTCAGGGATCAGCCCAAAATAGGCAAGTTCTATATCGTTTTTGTGGCGCCGGTCCAATTCGCAATACCCAGCCGGTACTCCCCCCACATACAATACATAAATTTCCACTTGCTTATCATGAATAATTACCGATAAATCGGTATCATCCATACTTAACCGTTCATACCAAAACCAATCACGACCCACTTCGCCGTACAAGTATCGGTAAAAAGATAAAGTAGGTAGATGAGCCCTAAGCACGGCTATTTTCTGCATAGGCATTGGTGGCGCTGGCTTGACAGGTGCCGCCAACATTTCAAGATAGGTTATCGTCGACGAATGCGTCATCATGTTTCTACAGGTGTATCATCGCGCATGCCCCATTCGGACCACGATCCGTCATAAATAGCGACATTTTCATGACCTAGCAAAAACATGCCCATGGCCAAAACACAGGCTGTAACCCCAGAACCGCAACTTGTAACAATCGGTTTTTTTACATCAATGCCCGCCTGATCAATCGCCGACTTTATTTCATCAGCCGATTTAAAAACGGCGTGGTTTTGCATATCCATAAACTGGGTAAAAGGCAAACTGATACTGCCCGGGATATGTCCGGATTTCATACCTTCGCGTGGTTCCGGGGCGGTACCCAAAAAACGATCAAGGGCACGAGCATCTACAATTTGTTCTTTGGGAGCATTCAGCAAGTTTTTTATTTGCTTAACACTTCGTACCAAAGTGGTGTTTTTACGGGCTGAAAAATGCCTTTCTTTAAGTACTGTAACCTCATCAGTAACAGGCCTGTTTTCGGCTAACCATTTGGGTAAGCCACCGTCCAGAACAGCAATATCTTTGTGCCCAAACACGCGGAACATCCACCATACCCGGCATGCGGCCAAATACCCGCCATTGCTGTCGTAAACAACAATACGACACCCATCTCCAAGGCCTAGCTTTCTGACTTTTGATGAAAACTTCTCCACCTCCGGCAACATATGAGGCAGGTCCGTATCACTATCAGCAATATCATTGATATCAAAATATACGGCTCCCGGAATATGACATTCTGCAAATTCTTTTGCCGCATTTCGGTCGACATTTGGCAAAAACATCGTTGCATCAACAATACGTACATCAGGCGCGTTAAGATGGTCTTCTAACCAAGCTGTATCGACCAATGAATCGGGGTTTTTATAATTCATTTTTATTTTCCCATCCATTCTGGTACCGGCAGCTCTTTTTGCCGAAGGAATTCAGGGTTAAACAATTTGCTTTGGTAGCGCGTACCGCTATCGGCCAATATAGTGACAATGGTATGTCCGGGACCTAAATCACGAGCCATACGCACGGCACCTGCCACATTCATACCGCTGGAACTACCAAGACACAGACCTTCGTCCTGTAATAAATCAAACACCATTTGCACGGCTTCTGAATCCGGAATTTGATAAGGCTTATCAACGGTTAAACCTTCTAAATTTCCGGTAATACGGCCTTGTCCAATGCCTTCGGTAATGGATGACCCGTTGGATTTTAATTCACCCGTTGTGAAGTAACTGTACATAGCCGCACCATGTGGGTCGGCCAGACCAATAATCACATCGGGATTAAATTGGCGAAGTGCTGCCGCACATCCGGCCAATGTGCCGCCGGTGCCGACTGCACAAATAAAGCCGTCAACATTTCCATCGGTTTGTTTCCAAATCTCAGGGACCGTGCCATCGATATGAGCCTGACGATTGGCAAGGTTATCCCATTGATTAGCATACAGCACACCGTTGGGTTCACTGTCAGCTAATTCTTCGGCCAAACGGGTCGCCACATGCACATAATTGTTTGGGTTTTTAAAAGGCGCTGCTGGTACTTCTTTTAAAGTCGCGCCACACAACCGCAACATATCTTTTTTTTCTTGACTTTGTGTTTCTGGAATAACGATCATCGTCCGGTAGCCTAGTGCGTTGCCGGTTAACGTCAATCCGATACCTGTGTTACCCGCCGTGCCTTCGACAATCAATCCGCCCGGTTTCAAAACACCACGTTTTTCAGCGTCTTGGATAATAAACAACGCGGCCCGGTCTTTGACCGAACTGCCGGGGTTGAGGAATTCTGCTTTGCCCAAAATTTCACAACCGGTTTCGTCCGATATTTTATTCAGCCGAATAAGGGGGGTATTCCCGACAGTTTCGACAAATCCTTTGCGGATATCCATATTAATTTCCTCCTGCTATGGGCATATTAAAGCCAGTTATTCACTTAAGCCAAGCCATTCATTGCGTAATTTTTCATGATTATTGCGAAACCATTGCATGGGAATCAATGTCATTGAGTTTTTAAACATGCCATCATCCATCATTGCAAAAGAGTCTTCAACAGATACGGAAAAAACCCGAATGTCTTCACCTTCTTGTTTAATACCGTGCACACCGTGGGCATTGCTGGCGTCAACGCGTGCGACATAACAAAAAACCGATTCTGTTGTACCGCCCGGAGATGCAAAATAATGAAATAATTGTTTTAGATCTTGGACTTCACAACCCGTTTCTTCAACGGTTTCCCGCCTTATGACATTATCGGGGTGTTCGCCGTCTTCGATTATGCCTGCGACAATTTCTGTCAGCCATGGATTAAAATCTTCATTGAACCAAGGAGAAGATTTGGCTGCAAACGCGCCCATACGAAACTGTTCAATAAAAACAAGCCTGTCTAAATCCGGGTCATACAATAATGCGGACACAGCATGACCGCGTTCGAAAACCTCCCGATCGATTTCTGGCCCCATAATGCCCTCAAACAATTGATGACGTAATTGATATCGATCAATTTGAAAATATCCTTTAAACGGCGTTTCTTTTTTGACGATATCAACTTGGCTTGGAGATTTGTAATTTATCATTAACTCCACCTACCAGAATCGACCGGATACAGCGATAACAATGGTGATTAAACCGAGGCTTAAATTAATACCAACAATTTGCCGGATAACCTGAATCTGCTGTCCCGCCAAGGCACCATCTTTTGCAGCCACCGCTTTTTGCAGGTGTTTATAAGGACCCATGAACAAAAACATATAAATCAAAATCATGGTGATTCCCAACAAATGCATGATATTGATATATACGGGCAGAGACTTAAAACCGCCAAATTGTGAAAAAATCAAAACATACCCCGTTAATGGCATCAATAACACCGCCATCCACACCCACGGGAAAAATTTTTTAAAAACCTGTGTCCATAGTTTTGGCCGTTCAAACGGTGGTTCAAGTGTACCCATAGCAGGGCGCAACACCATATAGGCAAAAAACATGCCGCCAACCCAAATCACCGCTAATAACACATGAATGCTGATCGCAACTAAAGTAACTTTTTCCATAAGACAACTTATCCCTTTTTTTTAAAAACGTTCGATCCCTAGTCCGGACATATCGATGTGCGGATTATGTCCCCGTACTAAATCTGAAATGACTTGACCAGAACCAGCGGCCATGGTCCAGCCTAAAGTACCATGACCTGTATTCACAAATAAATTATCAAATCCGGCCGGGCCGATAATCGGTACATTATCAGGCGTTAGTGGTCGTAAACCACACCAAAATTCAACATTTTTTGTGTCAAAGGCGCCCGGGAACAACGATACCGCATTTTCCAATGGAATGCGCGATCGCACCGGATCAATCGACAAATCAAAGCCCACCAGTTCAGCCAAACCAGCGACACGCATCTGCTTGCCAAACCGACTATAGACCATTTTTTTCTCGTCATCGATCAAGCTTACCGTAGGTGCATTGGCATCATTTATTACCGGCATAGTTACGGAATAACCTTTTGCCGGATACAACGGCAGGTAACCAACAATAGGTTTTAAAATGGCCGCCGAATAACTACCCATGGCAACAACAACGGCATCGGCATTAATAAATTCACCGTTATCCAGACATACGCCCGTTGTTTTAAGGTCGTCGTGAATAATTTCTTTCACCGGATTTGAAAATAAAAATTGTACGCCTTGGTCAATGCAGACCTTAGCCAATTGTTTTGTGAAAACATAACTATTGCCGCTTTCATCACTGCCGCAAAATACCGCGCCTTGGATTTGATCAATTTGATGAGTTAATGCAGGTTCCAGACGCAGTACTTCGGTTTTATCAACAGGACGGCGATCGCATCCTAAAGACGTCACCAATTCTGCTTGTTTTAACGCTCGCTCATAATGGTGCTGATTGTGGTAAATATGCAAAATACCATCATTCACAACATCGTAATTAAAATGATGCTGATTTTGAATATCTCGTAAACAGTCGCGGCTCCACAAAGCCAGTTTAAGCATCCGTTCCGTATGCAGGCGGGATTTAGCGGAACTTAAATTGCCAAGAAATCTTGCGCACCAACGAAATAAATCCATATCCCACTGCAATGGTAAATGTACAGGAGCAGATTTTTGTCCAATGTGTTTAATAAACGTCGACAAATTTTCAAGCGTTGCCCATGGGTCGGTATGACTTGTGGATATTTGTCCGCCGTTAGCAAAACTGGTTTCTAATGCAACGCCTTGACCGCGTTCAATAACGGTTACATTCAAGCCCGATTTAGATAAATAATACGCACTGGCAACACCGATTAAACCGCCACCTAGCACTACAACTTTCACTACGTTATTCCCACTATCAAAAAATATTATATGCCGTTTCATCATTGGCAAGTGTTCTACTTTGAAATATCATTACCAAACCCATAACCCAAGTATCATCTGTAAATTTGGAAATAAAACATTGACCATGGCAAATCATCAACTGCTGACAAACGATGAAATGAGCCTAGCTGACAGTTTGGCAGTCAAATCTGGCGTGCCGAGTCTTGAATTAATGGCCAGTGCAGGACAAGCCGTTGTTGACGAAATTTTACACCGATTTGGAAAACGACCTGTAACCGTGATCTGCGGCCCCGGTAACAATGGCGGTGATGGTTTTGTTATTGCTCAATTGTTAAAAAACGCTGGGTGGCCGGTGCGACTTGGGTTGCTCGGAAATTTACCCGATCTACAAGGCGATGCAGCACATTTTGCCGATTTTTGGGATGGTTCAATGGAACACATTTCTAACGATTTACTGGATGGCGATCCGTTAATTGTCGATGCCTTATTTGGTGCCGGACTATCAAGACCCTTAACTGGAACGGCATTACAAATTGTTCAGGAAATCAATAACCGTTCTTTAACTGTGGTCGCAGTCGATTTACCAAGCGGAATCAATGGCACAACAGGACAAGTTATGGGGGATGCCATCCAAGCCACCCTTAGCATTACTTTTTTTCGAGCAAAACAGGGGCATTACCTGATGCCCGGGCGGGACTATTCAGGCCAGTTGATCATCAAAAACATCGGCATCAATAAAAGTGTATTAAAAACAATTCAGCCATTAACAGCCTTAAACACTCCTGAGCAATGGGATTTTGACTACCCAGCCCCTGATAATAATGCCCATAAATACAGCCGAGGGTTTGCAGTTATTATAGGCGGGGCGAATTTAAGCGGAGCTGCGATTTTAGCCGCTCGTAGTTGTCGGCGGATCGGTTGCGGCATGGTTAGTATAGCCGTTCCAAATGGCAGCCTTAATCGTTATCAAAATGCATCCCCCGGCGATATTGTTCATAGCTTTTCAACAGCCACAGATTTACAAGACTTGATAACGGATAAACGCGTTTCGACCATTTTATCAGGCCCCGGTGCAGACGCGGGGGAAACGACAAAACAATTCGTTTTATCTGCCCTTGAAACCCGTAAACCCGTTGTTTTGGATGCGGGTGCGCTTTCAAGTTTCCACCAATCACCTGAAGTTCTATTCAAAAGCATTGCATCAGACGTTTTAATGACACCCCATAGCGGGGAATTTCAGCGTATATTTGGGCAACGGGTTGGCAGCAAAGTTGAACTTGCGCGCCAAGCGGCAAAAATGTCCGGTGCCACAGTGCTGCTCAAAGGACCGGATACCGTAATTGCCCACCCGGATGGGCGTGTTTTAATCAATAACAATGCGTCGCCTTGGTTAGCCACCGCTGGTTCTGGGGATGTTTTAGCCGGAATATGTGCGGGATTAATGGCACAAGGTTTAACCGCATTTAACGCAGCCGCAATGGGTTGCTGGATCCACGGCCAAGCCGCCACCCGTTTTGGCCCCGGATTAATTGCCGAAGACTTAGCCGAACAAATACCGTTTATATTAAATTCGAAAATTTTCACAAAACGGTCACTTGCAACTACATACAAACTCTGAGAAATATGTTCCTATGCCTTTATCTCACAACGGCGGGTTATTAGACCGCACCTTAAAAAATTTACGCTTAGGATGGCAATCTATAGCGGGGTCATCTTATGACGCAGAAGCCGCAAGCATGCGCCCGGCTTTACCCGGCGGCGACATTGAAATCGTCCGCAGACAAATGCAGGACTGCCTAAATAATAAAGGCGGAGACGTTTCAGCACGGGCCAAAGCCGCTTCGTTGGGACGGGTTTATTTAGCCCTTGATGATACTGGAAAAGGGCGATTTTTAATATTACTTGCCGAAGATTTTGATGTCGACAGAATAAAAGTTGATGCCGATATCACGTCGTTAAAATCTGCAAAAGATAATACATCAAGGCAGCGCGCGGAAACAAACCTGCGTCACGCATTACAAGCAAACCGCGTCATACTATTACGTCAATTCAATGACTTACCAGAAGGTGTTAAATTTTTAGTTGATATGCGTGCTGATTTATTAACGCTGTTAAAATTAAAACGACAAACACCTGAATATCCGGCATTAAAAGGCTTGGATAATGATTTAAAAGAACTGTTGGCATCATGGTTTGATATCGGATTTTTAGAGCTTAAACGTATAACATGGCAGCAGTCATCAGCGGCGTTACTTGAAAAACTCATCGCTTACGAAGCCGTCCATGCCATCGAAAGCTGGGATGATTTAAAAAACCGTTTGGATACGGATCGCCGCTGTTTTGCGTTTTTTCATCCCCGCATGCCTGATGAACCGCTTATTTTTGTCGAAGTTGCCTTGGTCGATGGCATGTCCGATAATATTCAGGAATTGTTGGATAAAAACGCTCCCGTCATGGACCCTCAAACTGTAGATACAGCTATTTTTTATTCTATTTCCAATGCCCAAAAGGGTTTGCAGGGCATCAGTTTTGGTAATTTTTTAATCAAACGTGTGGTCACCGTATTGGCCGATGAATTCAAAAACCTGAAAACTTTTGCCACATTGTCACCGATTCCCGGATTTGCCCGCTGGCTGAATTCTGTTATTGCCGAAGGACGCCCTAAGTTATTAACACCGTCCGAACGTAAATCATTGAGTATGGCAGCAGGACAGGGCGGAGGGGCCAAAGGCGCTTTAAAACAATTACTCGTCACCCCACATTGGTATCAAGATAGCCATCAAGAACAGGCTTTAAAAACGCCTTTAATGCGGTTATGCGCGACCTACCTAGTTGAAAGAAAGAATAACAAAAGCACAGGTCTGGTCGCCAGACCAAATCAAAATGTCATCGACCCCGTGGCGCATTTCCATTTAACCAATGGCGCGCGTATGCAACGTTTAAATTGGCTTGGCGATATTTCGGAAAAAGGCATTACCTCATCTGCTGGATTAATGATCAATTATTATTATGATTTGGCACGTATCGAAGAAAATCATGAAAATTATTCAGCGTCCGGCAAAGTCGCTATTTCATCAACAATCAAAAATTTATAAATCAAAAGCTAATTGTGTGCATGATTGGTTTGACACCGCCTAACTTTTCTATAGGGTGCAGCCGCGCTCGGTCGTAGAGCGTTCGAGACGCAAAATATGCGGGTGTGGTGGAATTGGTAGACACGCAGGTTTTAGGTACCTGTGACGCAAGTCGTGGAAGTTCGAGTCTTCTCACCCGCACCATTTTGTTGAATTTTATGAATGAAAATTCATTGTCTCGGCCGAATTGCGGCTTATATTGTCATTTGTTGATAGGTGTTATGCACTTAGCAACAGTCATTTTAGAATTTTTCCGATTGGGATATCCATGCAGGTCACTGAAACCAAAACCGAAGGGTTGAGCCGCGAATACACAGTCGCGCTTCCCGCCAAAGAAATTGAAGAAAAAGTAAGCTTACGTTTGAAGGAAATCGCAGCAACAGCTCAATTGCCCGGATTCCGTCCTGGTAAAGTTCCAGTCGCATTGCTGCGCAAACGATATGGGCCGTCGATCATGGGCGAAATTCTAGAACGCGCAGTCAACGATTCGTCGCAACAAGCATTAGCTGAAAAAGGTATTCGCCCTGCATTGCAGCCAGAAATCGAGATCACATCATTCGAAGATGGCAAAGATTTAGAATACTCTATGAGTGTTCAAGCGTTACCTGAAATCAAACCTGTTGATTTTAAAACCTTGAAACTTGAACGTTGGGTGCCGGAAATCAGTGATGAAGAATTAAATACGGCACTTGAAAACATTGCCGCTTCGCAAAAAACATCTGAACCCGTATCCAAGAAACGCAAAAGTAAAAATGGCGATATCGTTGTTATCGATTTCACTGGCAGCGTCAATGGCGAAGAATTCCCTGGCGGCAAAGCCGAAGCTTATTCGCTGGAATTAGGTTCAGGTAGCTTTATCCCCGGTTTCGAAGACCAATTGGTCGGTAAAAACGTCGGCGATCAGTTGGAAGTCAATGTCACATTCCCTGAGGAATATGGTGCTGCTGAATTAGCCGGACAAAAAGCTTCCTTTGACGTAACTGTCAATGAATTACGTGAAACGTCCCCGGCTCAAATCAATGATGAACTCGCCACCAAACTCGGTATGGAAAATCTTGATCAACTAAAAGAAGCCATCACCGAAGAACAAAGCCGTGAATTCCGTGAAGTATCTCGAATGAAAATGAAACGGGCATTGTTGGATATGTTGGCTGACGGTCATGAATTCGAAGTACCGTCAAAATTAACGGATCAGGAATTTGATACAATTTGGCAACAATTCGAAGCCAGCCGCAAAGAAGCCGAGGAAAAAGGCGAAGAAGTTGACGATGAAGGCTTGAGTGATGATGAGCAAAAAGCTGAATTTAAAACCATTGCTGCACGCCGCGTGCGTTTGGGATTATTGTTAGCTGAAATCGGTCGCATAAATGACATCCAAATCGCCCAAGAAGATTTGAATAAAGCCGTCATGGAAGAAACCCGCCGTTATCCAGGTCAAGAAAAAGAAGTCATGGAGTTTTATCAAAAAAACCCAGAGGCTATGCAGCAGTTGAGCGCACCTTTATACGAAGACAAAGTGGTTGATTTCATTTTTGAATTAACCAAAGTCACCGATAAAAAAGGCCCAATGAGCGCTCTGATGAAAGCCATTGAGGACGAAGAAGCTAAAAAAGTGGCAAAAAAACCTGCTAAAAAAACAAAACCAACCGCTAAGAAAAAAGCGACAGCTGAAAAAAAACCAACCGCTAAAAAACCTGCTGCCAAAAAAGCCGAGCCTAAGAAAAAAGACTAAGTACTATAATTTTTAAAAACAGGGAATTGTCATCCATGAGCGATCCAAGAGAAGTCTATATGAATTCACTCGTCCCCATGGTGGTTGAAACCACCAACAGAGGGGAACGTGCCTACGATATTTTTTCCAGACTTCTCAAGGAACGCATCATTTTTTTAACGGGCGGCGTTGATGATGGTGTTTCCAGCCTGATTTGTGCACAATTGTTGTTTTTAGAATCAGAAAACCCGACAAAAGATATCTCTTTTTACATCAATTCTCCGGGCGGCATCGTCACATCGGGCATGGCGATCTATGATACCATGCAATATATCCGTCCCGAAGTTTCAACCGTTTGCATTGGTCAAGCCGCATCAATGGGATCTCTGTTGTTATGCGCTGGTGCCAAAGGAAAACGTTATGCATTACCTAACGCCCGCGTTATGGTTCACCAACCTTCTGGTGGCGCACAAGGCCAAGCCACGGATATTGAAATTCAAGCCAAAGAAATTCTTCGCACCCGTGCCCGGTTAAACGAAATTTACGTAGAACATACGGGGCAATCCTTGGAAACCATTGAACAAGCCCTTGATCGGGATCGCTTTTTAGAAGCCAACGAAGCGAAAAAATTTGGCATCATTGATGAAGTTGTGACCTCACGTCCTTCAAATGATGACGACGACAATGCAGAAAAACAAAAACCCAAATAACTAAACTTGTTTTTGATTATCTACAAGGCCACCTGTAAAGCCTTCCTAGATTACTTGTAATAACGTAGTTTTGTCTGGAAATGCCGGAGCGGGCGTCCTAAAAGGGTATTACGTGCAAAACAGGCGGCACAAAGGCAAAGTTTTTAATTTTAAAAATTCAGTCATTGTTTTGACCAGAAACCGCCTGCATAATGTTTGCATACTGCATACTGACTGCACCTTGATGGAGGAACCATGAGTAAATCGACCGGCAGCGATACAAAGAACACCCTGTATTGTTCATTCTGTGGCAAAAGCCAGCATGAAGTGCGTAAATTAATCGCCGGACCAACTGTATTCATTTGTGATGAATGCGTTGAATTATGCATGGACATTATCCGCGAAGAACACAAAACCAGTCTCGTTAAATCAGGCGAAGGTGTTCCAAGCCCTCAGGAAATTTGCACCGTCCTTAATGATTACGTAATCGGTCAAGACCACGCCAAACGCGTGTTGTCCGTGGCTGTACATAACCATTACAAACGTTTGAACCATACGACTGACGGCAGCGATGTGGAATTGGCAAAATCAAATATTTTATTGGTTGGCCCAACGGGTTGCGGAAAAACATTATTGGCGCAAACTTTGGCCCGTATTTTGGATGTTCCGTTCACAATGGCTGATGCCACAACATTAACCGAAGCAGGTTATGTGGGCGAAGACGTTGAAAATATCATTTTAAAATTATTACAATCGGCTGACTACAATGTAGAACGGGCCCAACACGGCATCGTCTATATTGATGAAGTCGATAAAATCTCACGTAAATCCGACAACCCATCAATCACCCGTGATGTTTCCGGCGAAGGCGTTCAACAGGCTTTGCTTAAAATTATGGAAGGCACCGTAGCCAGCGTCCCACCTCAAGGCGGGCGCAAGCACCCCCAACAAGAATTTCTGCAAGTTGATACGACAAATATCTTGTTTATTTGTGGAGGCGCTTTTGCCGGTCTTGATAAACTAATCTCATCGCGAGGCGAAGGCACAACCATTGGTTTTGGTGCCGATGTGCGCTCCGATGATGACCGTCAAACCGGTGAAATTTTACGCGATGTTGAACCCGAAGACCTGCTTAAATTTGGATTAATCCCTGAATTCGTTGGACGTTTGCCTGTGTTAGCAACATTGGATGATCTTGATGAAAGTGCTTTGATCGAAATTTTGACGAAGCCAAAAAATGCGCTGGTCAAACAATATCAACGCCTTTTTGATATGGAAGACGTCAATTTAACGTTCTCTGATGGTGCTCTGGACTCGATCGCCAGTAAAGCTGTTGAACGCAAAACCGGTGCCCGTGGGCTTAGGTCAATCATGGAAACAATATTGCTTGATACCATGTTTGACCTACCCGGTTTGGACAGCGTCGAAGAAGTTGTGATCAATAAAGAGGTTGCTGAACAGCATGCAAAACCATTGTATATTTATGCAGAACGTCGCGATGACGTTGGCAGTAGCGCATAATTTCGACAGTACAATTCCATAGCTTGTTTGAAACTTTCATTTAATTAGTGCGAAATACGCAACATCAGACTTGAAATAATCAGTTATCAAGACCATTTTCGATATAGTTAAATACCCTACGGAACAGAAGAACCTGTTTTGTTGATTTCAGGCTCACTTTTCATAAATTTTTTATGAACAAAGACCTCTACAGAAATAAAGGCTCAGCTGCTGTGACTATAAAAACCGAACGACTTCCTGCATTACCGCTCCGAGATATTGTCGTGTTCCCGCACATGATCGTTCCGCTTTTTGTTGGTCGCGATAAATCTGTACGAGCCCTAGAAGACGTCATGAAAAATGACAAAAAAATCCTTCTTGTTGCGCAAAAAAATGCATCACAAGATGATCCCGGAAAAGACGATATATATAAAGTTGGCACAATATCTACGGTGCTTCAGCTATTAAAATTACCCGATGGTACGGTTAAAGTTCTGGTCGAAGGTGGCGAACGTGCGGAAATCGCAAAATACCATGACAATGTAGATTATTTTGAAGTCGATGCCGAACGTGTTGCCGACGGTGATGAAACCGACAATGAACTAGAAGCTTTATCACGTTCCGTCGTTAGCCAGTTTGAACATTACATCAAACTTAATAAAAAAATCCCTCAAGAAGTTTTGGTTTCAATCAACCAGATTAGTGAACCTTCGAAATTGGCTGACACAATTTCTTCGCACTTATCTTTAAAAATTTCCGAAAAACAGGAATTACTTGAACTACCCACATTAACCGACCGTTTCGAACGGATTTTTTCCTACATGGAAGCCGAAATAGGCGTTTTGAAGGTTGAAAAGAAAATCCGCGGTCGCGTCAAACGGCAAATGGAAAAAACCCAACGCGAGTACTATTTGAATGAACAAATGAAGGCTATTCAGAAAGAACTTGGTGAAAGTGACGAAGACCGTGACGAAGCGCGTGAATTAGAAGAAAAAATTGAAAAAACAAAACTCAGTAAAGAAGCCAAAGAAAAATCCCTTACTGAATTGAAAAAATTAAAATCCATGAGCCCGATGTCCGCCGAAGCAACGGTTGTGCGCAACTATTTGGACTGGATTCTTTCTATTCCTTGGAAAAAATCTTCACGCATGAAAAAAGATTTAAAAGTGGCTCGCGAAGTTTTGGATAAGGACCATTATGGCCTTGAAAAAGTTAAAGAACGCATCATTGAATATTTAGCCGTTCAAAAACGTACCAACAAAGTTTCCGGGCCTATTTTATGTTTAGTCGGCCCTCCGGGTGTGGGTAAAACGTCTTTGGGTAAATCCATTGCCAAAGCCACAGGCCGCCATTTTGTTCGCATGTCTTTGGGTGGCGTTCGTGACGAGTCTGAAATTCGCGGTCATCGGCGCACTTACATCGGCTCCATGCCCGGCAAAGTTATTCAAGGTATGAAAAAAGCTAAGTCTTCCAATCCTTTGTTCCTGCTAGATGAAGTCGATAAAATGGGACAAGACTGGCGCGGCGATCCATCATCCGCCTTATTAGAAGTACTTGATCCAGAACAAAACAGCGCTTTCAATGATCATTATTTAGAAGTCGATTATGATTTATCCCATGTCATGTTTGTGACAACGGCAAATACACTGAATATGCCAAGTCCGCTATTGGATCGCATGGAAATCATCCGCCTTTCCGGCTATACCGAAGACGAAAAGGTGGAAATAGCAAAACGTCACTTGATTTCAAAACAAATAAAAAATCATGGTCTTAAAAAAGATGAATGGTCGATTACAGATGATGGTCTGCGCGATGTTATTCGTTATTACACCCGCGAGTCGGGGGTACGTAACTTAGAACGTGAATTGGCTAAACTCGCACGTAAATCGGTAACAGAAATTTTAATGGATGAATGTACGTCTATTGAAATCACACCGGATAATCTTGAAAAATATTCTGGCATTAAACGGTTCCGGTTTGGTGAAATTGAAAATGACGATCTTGTTGGCGTGACAACAGGATTGGCTTGGACCGAGGTCGGCGGGGAATTGCTTTCCATCGAATCGATTATGGTGCCGGGTAAAGGCAAAATGACAATCACCGGGAAATTAGGCGATGTGATGACCGAATCGATCCAAGCGGCAAAATCATTTGTTCAATCACGAGCAACAGATTTTGGTATTAAACCTCCGATTTTCCAACGCCGGGACATTCATGTCCATGTACCCGAAGGCGCCACACCAAAAGACGGCCCATCGGCTGGCGTTGGCATGGTCACTTCGATCGTATCTGTTTTAACTGGCATCAAAGTCCGCAAAGATATTGCAATGACGGGTGAAGTTACTTTACGGGGTCGGGTTTTACCCATCGGCGGATTGAAAGAAAAACTTTTAGCGGCCCTTCGTGGTGGCATTAAAAAAGTATTGATTCCCATGGAAAATAAGAAAGATCTAGCCGACATTCCAGATAACGTAAAAGAAGGCATGGAAATCGTTCCCGTTGATAACGTCGAAGATGTTCTGAAACACGCACTTGTAGAACCATTAGTTGCCATCGAATGGGAAGAACAGGAAACGGATAAAGCAACAATATCATCGTCTCAATCAAACGATGGTGTCGCAGACATCATTACGCACTGATGATAAGATGAAATAATCACCTGTAATTTATAAATCATTACGGTGTTACGGATTCGCAGATAACCTTAATTTCTCACCATCTGTGACCGTTTCTACATAATTCCATCAATTTATTGATAGTTGTTCAAGGCCTACTCACTCATTTAGTTGTTTAACTTCTGATACTAAGCAAAAAACCGCAAAAAAGCTGGGGAAAACTATCGTTCTTTGATTGACGTCATTACAAAGTAGAATGTACTATCCAACGCATTAGAGAGTTCAGACTATGTTCAAAGTGATTTGTACATCCAAAATAATTTGCACATAGTTACTAAACTACATTTATTTAACTTGTATTTAACTTGGAAAATTAGGGGGGCATTACCTTGAATAAAAATGATCTTATCGCCGCAGTCGCCGATGAAACTGGCTTGTCAAAAGCCGACGCTTCTAAAGCTGTCGATGGTGTATTTTCTTCTATCACAAACACATTAAAAGATGGTGGCGAAGTTCGCTTGGTTGGTTTTGGCACATTCAGCGTTTCTGCTCGTGCCGCAACAACGGGTCGCAACCCACGCACAGGTGAAACTATTCAGATTAAAGCTTCTAATCAGCCTAAATTTAAAGCTGGTAAAGGCCTTAAAACTGCAGTTAATTAAGCTTGCTTAAAAGTGAATACCGGTTACGTTATGCGTGACCGGTATTTTCTTTAATTACTGGTATATTAAGGGCGATTAGCTCAGTTGGTAGAGCGCCATGTTTACACCGTGGATGTCGGCAGTTCGAACCTGTCATCGCCCACCATTTATTTGGTGAAATAATTTAAAATCGATCAATTAAAACTCACCACATATTTGGTGTTTTTTTATTTTGATATGTTTTTTTCGTTCAGAGTATTTTTATAATATCTTCATTAAAACTAATAAAAATTTCTATTGTTAAAAAAATTGTCAACTTTCATTTTTGTCTGCTTGACACCCTATGAAACAGGGATTATTAGTCCCCATCCCGACGTTGACGTTTGATGATAATTTATTCTTTTTCATATCAAACTTCAAAATTATTTAGCTTCAAATTTTGTTGCTATTTTCATCAATTTAGATGAATTCGGAGGGGGTGTAGCTCAGTTGGTTAGAGCGCTGGCCTGTCACGCCAGAGGCCGCGGGTTCGAGTCCCGTCACTCCCGCCACTTCCTAAAATTTAATGGAAGTGAAAAATCCGGCAAAATACCATCAACCAAATTTTTATACATAATTGCGTTGCTTCAGTACAATTATGCGTTATCGCATAGCTCAAAAAATCAGCACATTGTAAGTTTTAAATAACCACTACAATAGTTTAGATTTGTTCTGAACTGCTATATTTTTTTACTTACTTCACATTTTATCAATAAGTTCGCTTTCTTTTCTTGAAATATTTGATATTAGTTCCAAGTAGAATTCATGATGCATTTTTTTAAATCATTTGTTATGATTTGATGTTTTTAAAAGCATTCTTTTGATATCATTTTTTACTAAATAGTATTCCTCCGGGAAAAGGGGACCATGGTGGACACAATATTGACCGAATACCTGCCCATTCTGATCTTTCTTGGTATTGCAGTTGCCATTTCGGGTGTTTGCATCGGTGGGTCATATATTTTGGGTAATCAACATCCGGATACTGAAAAAAACTCCCCCTACGAATGTGGTTTCGAGGCTTTCGGCGATTCGCGGCATAAATTTGATGTGCGTTTTTATCTGGTCGCAATACTTTTCATTATTTTTGACCTCGAAGTTGCCTTTCTTTTCCCATGGGCTATTAGCCTTGGAAAAGTAGGCGTATTTGGTTTTTGGTCGATGATGATTTTTTTAGGTATTCTAACCATCGGTTTTGTCTATGAATGGCGTAAAGGAGCCCTTGAATGGGAGTGATTATTGATCCCAACGGCCCATCGGGCAATCCTATTGCCCCCGGCGTTGAACAAGATGCCATTTTAAGGCAGGTCACAGGTCAGCTGCAGGAAAAAGGCTTTGTTATTGCCAATGTTGACAAGCTTGTCAATTGGGCGCGTACAGGGTCTTTATGGCCGATGACATTTGGTTTGGCCTGTTGCGCTGTTGAAATGATTCATGCTTATTGCAGTCGTTATGATTTAGACCGCTTTGGTGTCGTTCCAAGGCCAAGCCCCCGTCAATCGGATGTGATAATCGTAGCCGGCACTTTAACCAATAAAATGGCCCCGGCGTTCCGTAAAGTTTATGACCAAATGGCTGAGCCACGGTATGTGATTTCCATGGGCTCGTGCGCCAATGGTGGCGGCTATTATCATTATTCATATTCCGTTGTTCGTGGTTGTGACCGCGTGGTACCTGTCGATATATATGTGCCCGGTTGCCCACCTACGGCTGAAGCGTTGATTTATGGCGTTATGCAGTTACAGAAAAAAATTCAAAGGACTGGGACGTTGTGGCGTTAGCGCACGGGAATAGTTGTGGCGTTAGCGCACGGGAAAAGTTGTGGCGTTAGCGCACGGGAAAAGTTGTGGCGTTAGCGCACGGGAATTGATACAGCGGTTAAGCAGCCCTTTAGAACAATAAATTAGTAACAGGACAACTGAGTATTAAACGATGGATTTGGCCCTGAAAGACCTTGCAGATTTTCTTAAAAGTTCATTGAAAAATGAGATTTCAGAAACATCTATAGACCGCCTGGAGTTAACAATCACTATTGCGCCAGAAAGCGTGATTAAGGTTTTAACTTTTTTACGTGATGATGCCAATTGTCGTTTTCGTCAATTAATGGATGTTTGCGGTGTTGACGAACCCGATTCCGACCCTCGGTACCGTGTGATTTACAATCTGTTAAGCCTGACAAATAATCTGCGTATCCGTGTTAATGTACCAACTGACGAAGATACACCTGTCCCATCGGCGACAAGCCTATTTAGCACGGCCGGTTGGTTTGAACGCGAAGTTTGGGACATGTTTGGTATTTATTTTTCAAGCCATCCGGATTTACGTCGATTGTTAACTGATTATGGTTTTGAAGGTCATCCATTACGCAAAGATTTCCCATTAACAGGATACGTCGAAGTCCGTTACGATGACAGTTTGAAACGCGTTGTTTATGAGCCTGTAAAACTGCAACAGGACTTCCGCACCTTTGATTTCCTTAGTCCGTGGGAAGGCATGACATCCGTTCTTCCCGGCGATGAAAAAGCGACGACAGTTCAAGATGATGCATCTTCTGAAACGGGAAAAAGCTGATGGCTGAGATGGAAATCAAAAATTACAATTTAAATTTCGGCCCCCAACATCCAGCCGCCCACGGTGTGCTGCGCATGGTCATGGAAATGGACGGTGAAATTGTCGAACGTGCGGATCCCCACATTGGATTATTGCACCGCGGAACCGAAAAGTTAATCGAACATAAAACCTATGCGCAATCGGTGCCGTATTTTGATCGCTTGGATTACGTTTCACCGCAAAACCAAGAGCACGCCTTTGTTTTGGCTGCTGAAAAATTATTAGGAATCGACATTCCAAAGCGTGCCCAATATATCCGGGTGCTGTTTGCGGAAATTGGCCGCGTGCTTAATCACGATTTCAATATCTGTGCCTATGCAATGGATGTAGGAGCCATGACTCCGATGTTATGGGGTGTCGAAGAACGTGAAATCATGATGGAGTTTTGCGAACGCGTTAGCGGCGCCCGTCTGCACATGAATTATTTCCGGATTGGTGGGGTCGCCCGTGACATGCCGGATGGATTGACCGAAGATATTTACGAATGGTCAAATAATTTCCTTAAATGTGTTGATGATATGGAATCCTTGCTAACGGAAAACCGTATTTTCAAACAACGCACCGTTGATATTGGTATCGTTAACGCGGATCAAGCTTTGGATTGGGGCTTTTCAGGACCCAATTTACGGGCTAGCGGCTTGGCTTGGGATCTCCGTAAATCGCAACCTTATGACGCCTATGCAGAAATGGATTTTGATATTCCAATTGGCAAACACGGTGATTGTTATGACCGCTATTTAGTTCGTATTATTGAAATGCGCGAAAGTATTAAGATCATCCGCCAATGCATTGAAAATATGCCGAGCGGCCATCATGCCATTGATGATCATAAAATCACACCACCCCCTCGGGCTGAAATGAAACAGTCTATGGAAGCGCTTATTCACCATTTCAAACTGTTCACTGAAGGCGTTCACGTACCGGCAGGTGAAACCTACACGGCTGTCGAAGCTCCAAAAGGTGAATTTGCTGTCTTTTTAATCGCAGATGGCAGCAACAAACCGTATCGTTGTAAAATCAGAGCTCCGGGCTATGCGCATTTACAAGCGATGGATTTCCTGTCCAAAGGCCACATGCTTGCGGATGCTGTGACCAATTTAGGTTCTTTAGATATAGTTTTTGGTGAGATTGACCGATGAGCGGACAATGTAAAAAGGTCGAACAGCCCGACCATTTCGAATTTACGGCAGCCAATGTTAAAGCGGCTAAAGACATCATCGCAAAATATCCCGATGGTTGGCAAGCCAGTGCTTGTATGCCGTTGTTAGATATAGCGCAACGCCAACATGATGGCTGGTTGCCTCGTGCGGCTATGGACGTGGTCGCCGATATGCTATCGTTATCGAAAATTCGGGTTTACGAAGTTGCGACTTTTTACACCATGTATAATTTAGCCCCCGTGGGTAAAAATCATGTACAAGTTTGCACCAATTTACCGTGCTGGTTACGCGGTTCTGATGACATTATGGAAACATGCAAAGATACTTTGGGTATCCGTATTGGTGAAACTTCGAGCGACGGCCAATTTACATTATCCGAAGTTGAATGTTTGGGCGCGTGCACCAATGCACCGATGATGCAAATCAATGACGAATTTTATGAAGATTTGGATACAAAATCGACGGTGTCGGTTTTAAATGATCTTAAACAAGGCAACACTCCAAAACCGGGGCCACAAAACAACCGTTACCGTAGCGAACCGGAAAATGCCTTGACCAGTTTACACGCCCAAGAAAAATTACACAGTGAAAAGGCGGGAGCATAGCCATGTTGGATGATAAAGACCGCATTTTCACAAATCTTTATGGGTTCGAAGACTCTGGACTGAAAGCCGCCAAAAAACGCGGTGATTGGAAAGGGACTAAAAAGATACTGTCCATGGGGCGCGAAAAAATTGTCGCTGCTGTCAAAGATTCCGGCCTGCGCGGCCGTGGTGGTGCCGGGTTCGGCACCGGCATGAAATGGTCTTTTATGCCCAAAGAAATTGGCGAACGTCCGCATTATTTAGTGATTAATGCCGACGAAGGCGAACCGGGTACCTGTAAAGACCGTGAAATTATGCGCGGTGATCCTCATAAATTAGTTGAAGGCGCGCTTATTGCATCTTTCGCCATGGGTGCTCATGCGTGTTATTGTTACGTGCGCGGTGAATTCATAGCCGAAGCCAACGCATTACAAGCCGCCGTAGATGAAGCCTATAAAGCTGGGTTGATTGGCTCGGATGCCTGTGGTTCCGGTTGGGCTTTTGATTTTTATGTTCACCGTGGAGCCGGGGCCTATATTTGCGGCGAAGAAACCGCGTTGATCGAAAGCTTGGAAGGTAAAAAAGGCCAACCGCGTCTGAAACCACCGTTTCCTGCAAACGTTGGACTGTATGGTTGTCCGACAACCGTTAATAATGTCGAATCCATTGCGGTGACCCCGGAAATTTTACGCCGGGGACCTGGCTGGTTTGACGGGCTTGGAAAACCCAACAATACGGGCACAAAAATTTTTGCCATTTCCGGCCATGTCAACAACCCATGCACCGTCGAAGAAGAAATGGGCATTCCCTTAAAAGAACTGATTGAAACCCATGCCGGTGGTGTCCGTGGTGGATGGGATAATTTATTAGGTATTATCCCCGGCGGATCTTCGGTTCCTGTATTGACCAAAGAAATGTGTGACACCGTGACCATGGATTTTGACAGCTTACGCGAAGCACAATCGGGTTTAGGAACGGCTGCTGTGATTGTCATGGATAAATCGACGGATATCATCAAAGCCATTTGGCGTCTGTCGGCGTTTTACAGTCATGAAAGCTGTGGTCAATGTACACCGTGCCGCGAAGGGACGGGGTGGATGCGACGGATGATGGAACGCATGGTCACAGGGAATATGGACGTATCCGAAATCGACACATTAGAAGAAGTCACTCGTCAAATCGAAGGCCACACAATTTGTGCGTTAGGCGATGCTGCAGCTTGGCCCATCCAAGGTTTAATACGTAATTTCAGACCCGTCATAGAAGAACGCATTGCTGCATTTAAGTCTTCTGACAAATCGACCGGCATTAAAGCGGCCTAAGGAATAATTTCATGGTAAAAATGACCATTGACGATACAGAAATTGAAGTTGATCCAGGCTATACGGTTTTGCAAGCTTGCGAACAGGCTGGCAAAGAAATACCGCGTTTCTGCTATCATGAAAAATTGTCCATCGCCGGCAATTGTCGCATGTGTTTGGTGTTCATGGAACGCGCGCCTAAATTGATCGCATCCTGTGCGATGCCTGTCGCCGACGGCATGGTGATTAAAACGGATACGCCCGAAGTTATTAAATCCCGTAAAGGAGTGATGGAATTTTTACTGATTAACCATCCGTTGGATTGCCCGGTATGTGATCAAGGCGGTGAATGTGATTTACAAGACCAAGCAATGGCGTTTGGCGTTGATCGTAGTCGTTATTCGGATGTTAAACGTGCGGTTAATAACAAAAATATTGGACCTCTTATCCGCACGGTAATGACACGCTGTATTCATTGCACACGTTGTGTCCGGTTTTCCACCGAAGTCGCAGGTGTCGAAGAATTAGGTGCTGTAAATCGTGGCGTAAACATGGAAATCAGTACTTACGTTGAAAAAGCTTTAACATCAGAATTATCCGGTAACATGATTGATTTGTGCCCGGTGGGTGCTTTGACGTCTGCGCCTTATGCTTTTATCGCCAGACCTTGGGAATTACGTAAAACTGAAACTGTTGACGTTTTTGACGCTGTTGGTAGCAACATCCGGGTTGATAGCCGCAATGGACAAGTGATGCGGGTATTGCCTCGCATCAATGAATTGGTAAACGAAGAATGGATTTCTGATAAAACCCGGTTTGCCTGTGATGGTTTGACCCGCCAACGCTTGGATCAACCATATGTGCGTGTAAATGGTAAATTGAAACCCGCAAGTTGGGATCAAGCGTTCGCAATGATCGCTAAAAAACTAAAACCGTTAAATGGACCACAAATCGCCGCTCTTGCCGGGGATCAAATCGATTGCGAATCGATGACGGCATTAAAAACCTTAATGACCGGTCTTGGTTCTCCAAATATAGATTGCCGCCAAGATGGTGCAAAAATTGATCCGACAAACCGGTCAGGCTACCTGTTTAATACAGGCATCGCTAACATTGAAAACGCTGATGCTTGTTTGTTAATTGGCACCAACCCTCGTGTCGAAGCGGCTGTGCTCAATGCCCGATTACGGAAACGCTGGCTAAAAGGTGATTTCCCCGTTGGCGTTATCGGAGAAGATGCCGATTTAACCTATCCAACAGATTATTTGGGAAATGATCGCAAAGCATTAAAACAAATCAGCAACGGACGATCCCCGTTTGCTAAAATTTTAAAAGCCGCAAAACGGCCGATGCTGATTTTAGGCCAAGGCGCATTAACAAATAGCGATGGCGCACAAATTCACGCCATGGCACGAGAAATTGCCGAAAAATTCGATATGATCAATTCGACCCAAGCCTGGAACGGATTTAATGTCCTGCATACAGCTGCGGCCCGTGTTGGCGGGTTGGATTTGGGGTTTGTACCCAGTGACGGCGGGCTGGATACGATGGGCATCATCGATGGCGCTGGCAACGGTGATATCAAAGCTTTGTATTTATTAGCAGCTGATGAAATCGATACCTCAAAATTAGGCGACGCCTTTGTCATTTATCAAGGCCACCACGGGGATAAAGGCGCACACCGGGCTGATGTGATTTTGCCGGGAGCGGCCTATACGGAAAAAAATGCCACCTATATCAATACCGAAGGCCGGGTGCAGCTAGGTCGTTTGGCGGTTTATCCACCGGGGGATGCCCGCGAAGACTGGACGATTATCCGTGCACTGGCTGATCAATTAGGTGTTAATTTGGGCATGGACAGTTTGCGTCAAGTGCGTGCCACCATGGTTAATACGAAAGGATTATTCCTTGATATTGATCAGGCAAAACCGGCAGAATGGGGTAACTTTGGAACTGATGGTGATGTTTTAGACGAACCGTTCAACAAAAGCATTGAAAATTTTTACATGACCGACCCCATTAGCCGCGCATCATCAACGATGGCTGAATGTATGGCGTCGTTTGTTTCACCTGAATTAGGAAAGACGGGAACCAATGGCTGAACTTTGGGATCTGTATATTTGGCCGACGGCATGGATCGTCATTAAAGTCGTGGCGATTGTGCTTCCGCTGCTGATCTCAGTGGCGTATTTAACGTATTTTGAACGCAAAGTCATTGGTGCCATGCATTTACGCCGTGGACCGAATGTTGTTGGTCCTTTTGGTTTGCTGCAACCCTTGGCCGATGGATTGAAACTGTTCCTAAAAGAAACAATTTTACCAACCAACGCTAACAAAGTGGTGTTCCTGTTGGCACCGGCTGTGACTTTCGTATTGGCATTGGTGGCGTGGGCCGTGATCCCGTTTGATGATGATATGGTTTTATCAAACATCAATGTCGGTATTTTGTATTTATTTGCCATTTCTTCATTGGGCGTCTACGGCATTTTAATGGCTGGGTGGGCATCAAATTCACGCTACGCCTTTTTAGGTGCCCTTAGGTCTGCCGCACAAATGGTGTCGTACGAAGTCTCCATGGGTTTTGTCATTATAACGGTGCTACTGGTGGCTGGGTCTTTAAATTTAACAGACATTGTGATGGCGCAAAAAGGCAACTACGGCATGCTGAACTGGAATGTATTTGCTTTATTTCCAATGGCTGTCATCTTTTTTATCTCAACATTAGCCGAAACCAATCGTCATCCATTTGATTTACCCGAAGCCGAAGCCGAATTGGTGGCGGGATACAACGTTGAATATTCAGCCATGGCATTTGCTTTATTTTTCTTGGGCGAATACGCGAATATGATCTTGATGTCCGGAATGACATCCGTGCTGTTTTTAGGGGGATGGTTGCCGCCGGCGGACATCGCACTTTTCACTTGGATCCCGGGCCCGGTCTGGTTTTTTATTAAAATCGCTTTCTGCCTCTTTATTTTTCTTTGGGTCCGCGCCACATTCCCGCGTTACCGCTATGATCAACTCATGCGTTTGGGTTGGAAAGTGTTCCTGCCAATTTCGTTATTAGCCGTTGTTGTTGTGTCGGGTGTATTAGTGGCCTTTGATTTGGCGCCGGGGATGGGCTCATGAACAGGAGACAAAGCCAATGAGTTTCATCAGAAAAGCCGCTGGAACGGTATTACTCGCTGAATTGGTATCTGGAATGATGCTGACATTACGCTATATGTTCCGCCCGAAAGTAACGTTAAATTATCCTTATGAAAAAGGACCGCTGTCACCGCGTTTCCGTGGAGAACACGCATTACGTCGCTACAGTAACGGCGAAGAAAGGTGCATCGCCTGTAAATTATGCGAAGCCGTTTGCCCGGCCCAAGCCATTACCATTGAAGCCGAACCACGGGATGACGGCAGCCGACGGACAACACGGTACGACATTGACATGACTAAATGCATTTTTTGCGGATATTGCGAAGAAGCGTGCCCTGTGGACGCCATTGTCGAAGGGCCAAATTTTGAATACGCGACCGAAACCCGCGAAGAACTGATGTACGACAAAAATAAACTACTCGCCAACGGAGATCGTTGGGAAACGGAACTATCTGAACGTTTGCGTCTTGACGCACCATATCGTTAAACAACCCCTTATTATAGGGAATTAGAGGTTAAAATGATCGAAGCACTGGCATTTTACATGTTCGCTTTTTTTACCATCCTTTCAGCGGTAATGGTGGTGTCCATGCGCAATCCGGTTCATTCCGTTTTGTTTTTGATTTTCGCATTTTTCAATGCAGCCGGTTTGTTTGTCTTACTGGGCGCCGAATTTTTAGCTATGATTTTGGTTATTGTTTATGTCGGCGCCGTCGCTGTATTGTTTATGTTTGTTGTGATGATGATGGACATTGACTTTGTTGAATTGCGCCAAGGATTTTTGCGTTATTTACCCATTGGCGGGGCCGTTGCAGTCGTTATGCTCATTGAACTGATCGCAGTCGTTAGCGGATGGGACGCGATCAATGGCGAAAATTTAACATTGGGGGCCGCAACTCCAGAAGGCGTGACCAATACAGAGGCTTTGGGCCAAATCATATACACACAATACATCTATTTATTCCAAACCGCCGGGTTAGTGTTGCTGGTGGCCATGATCGGGGCCATCGTTTTAACCCATCGCAAGCGAGAAGGTGTACGCAAACAAGTCATTTCCGAGCAATTGGACCGCAAAGTGTCGGATACCATTGAAATAGTCAAAGTCACCACAGGGAAGGGCATCTGATGTTTGAAATTGGCTTAGGACATTATTTAACCGTTGCTGCGATTTTATTTTCGCTGGGCATTTTTGGAATTTTTATTAACCGCAAAAACATCATTGTAATTTTGATGTCTGTTGAATTAATTTTGCTCGCGGTCAACATCAATTTAGTTGCGTTTTCCGCAAATCTTGGTGATTTAGTCGGTCAAGTTTTTGCTGTTTTTGTATTAACCGTGGCTGCTGCAGAAGCGGCTATTGGTCTTGCTATTCTTGTAGTCTACTTCCGTAATCGTGGTTCGATTGCTGTCGAAGACGTAAATATGATGAAAGGCTAAGCGTTCATGGATGCCTTGGCAATTTTTATACCGCTTATCGGGTCAGCAATCGCCGGATTTATCGTTTTTGCATCAACCGATGATGCAGAACGACAGGCCAAACTGGATAAAGCAGCACAGTGGGTCACCTGTTCAGCATTAGTAATATCTATGGTTTTATCATGGATGTTGTTCAAAGATGTCGCCATCGATGGCAACGCACGCACAACAGAACTGTTTACTTGGATCCAATCCGGGGACCTAAATCTGTCATGGGCATTAAAACTGGATACGTTGACCGTTGTCATGATGATTGTGGTGACCACCGTTTCCGCGATGGTGCACATTTATTCAGTTGGGTATATGCACCACGATAACGCCATCCCACGGTTTATGTCTTATCTAAGCCTATTCACATTTTTTATGTTGATGCTGGTGACGGCTGACAACTTGGTGCAAATGTTTTTTGGTTGGGAAGGCGTCGGTTTAGCATCTTATTTGTTAATCGGATTTTGGTACGATAAACCATCGGCCAATGCCGCAGCGATTAAAGCTTTTCTGGTCAACCGCGTCGGTGACTTTGGATTTTTACTCGGTATTTTCTCAGTCTTTATGATTTTTGGCAGTGTCAACATGGACACCATATTTGCTGGTGCCGAAGCCCAATCAACAACAGTCATCAACGTTTTCGGTTTTGAATTACATGCCCTAACCGTTGCTACATTGTTATTATTCGTCGGTGCCATGGGCAAATCCGCACAAATTGGATTGCACACTTGGTTACCGGATGCGATGGAAGGCCCAACGCCGGTATCCGCACTTATTCATGCAGCGACGATGGTCACAGCCGGTGTCTTTATGGTGGCACGGTTTTCGCCGTTATTCGAATACTCAGATTTCACATTAACTGTAGTGACTTTGGTTGGTGGATTAACCGCCATATTCGCAGCTACTGTGGCCTGTACCCAAAACGATATTAAACGCGTCATTGCCTATTCAACATGTTCGCAATTGGGTTACATGTTTTTTGCCAGTGGTGTATCGGCTTATTCAGCTGGTATTTTCCATCTGATGACCCACGGATTTTTCAAAGCTTTACTGTTTTTGGGCGCAGGTGCCGTCATTCATGCCATGTCCGACGAACAAGACATGCGCCGCATGGGCGGAATTTGGAAACTGATCCCTGTCACCTATGCATTGATGTGGATTGGTAACTTGTCATTAGCCGGTATTGGCATTCCGGGGCTTGCTGGGTTTTCCGGGTTTTATTCCAAAGATGTTATATTAGAAGCCGCTTACGCATCCAACACTGGAATTGGTGGTTTTGCCTTTATCATGGGGGTTGCCGCTGCATTTTTAACCGCTTTTTATTCATGGCGCTTACTAATCATGACATTCCATGGCAAACCACGGGCTGATGAAAAAGTTATGGCTCACGTCCATGAAAGCCCCAAAATCATGATCATGCCGTTGTTAGTTCTAGCAGCAGGGGCTATCTTCGCAGGTTATCTTGGATACGAGAGTTTTGTTGGCAGCGGTGCCGAAGAATTCTGGGGCAATGCCATTTTTGTCCTCGATAGTCATCCAGCCCTTGAAAATGCAGACACTGTACCAACGTGGGTCAAAGAAGCGCCATTGGTCGCAGGCGTTCTCGGCATTATGCTCGCTTATTATTTATATATGTTCTCTTCCGGTATTCCAGAACGTCTGGCAACGCGTTTCAAAGGCATTTATCAGTTCTTGTTGAACAAATGGTACTTTGACGAGTTATATGATGCAATCTTTGTTCGCCCTGCGTTCCGTCTTGGCCGCGGTCTATGGAAAGGCGGTGACGGTTCCGTTATTGATGGCGTTGGCCCGGATGGTGTCGCCAGTGCTGTAAAAGTAATTTCCAGACGCTTTTCAACCATGCAATCCGGTTACCTATATCATTATGCATTCGCCATGTTAATCGGGGTCGTTCTCTTGATTACTATGTATTTATTCACTCAGGCAGGATAATTCGGTTATGAACTCTTTTCCTATATTATCGCTGTTAACTTTTTTGCCCTTGGTCGGCGTTGTTTTTATCCTGCTCATCATCCGTGGTGACGACCCGGTTGTGGCTAAAAACGCTAGGGCTGTGGCCTTGTGGACATCAGGATTTAATTTCCTGTTATCGTTATTTTTGTGGTTCAATTTCGACAGTTCTACGGCGGCATTCCAATTTGTTGAGCGTGTCGATTGGATGCCAAATATTGGCCTATCCTATGCCATGGGTGTTGATGGCATATCAGTATTGTTTGTTTTATTAACAACTTTACTAACGCCGATTTGCATCCTTTCCAGTTGGACAGCCATCCAAAACCGGGTCAAAGAATACATGGTGGCGTTCCTGATTTTGGAAACGTTCATGATCGGCATGTTTGTCGCCCTTGATTTAATCGTTTTTTACATTTTCTTCGAAGCCGTCTTGATCCCGATGTTTGTCATCATCGGTGTCTGGGGTGGTGGACGCCGAGTTTACGCTGCCTTTAAATTATTTTTGTACACACTTCTAGGTTCCGTTTTGATGCTATTAGCTATTTTAGCTATTTATTTCGAAGCCGGCACCATGGATATTGTGCAATTGCTGAAATACCCGTTCCCTGCATCCATGCAAATTTGGTTATGGCTGGCATTTTTTGCATCGTTTGCGGTCAAAATTCCCATGTGGCCGGTTCATACGTGGTTACCGGATGCCCACGTCGAAGCCCCGACCGCCGGTTCTGTCATTTTGGCTGGGGTTTTGTTAAAATTTGGCGGCTATGGGTTTTTGCGCTTTTCCTTGCCGATGTTCCCTGATGCGACATTAATGTTCACGCCGCTGATTTATACCCTAAGCATCGTCGCTGTGATTTACACATCTCTGGTCGCCTTGGCACAAGAAGACATGAAAAAGCTGATCGCTTATTCATCCATTGCCCATATGGGTTTTGTGACCATTGGAACGTTCACATTAACGGTCCCCGGGATCGAAGGCGCTATTTTCCAAATGCTATCCCACGGTATTGTTGCTTCAGCATTATTTTTGATCGTTGGTGTCGTCTATGACCGTGTGCATTCTCGTGATATCGCGACTTATGGCGGGTTGGTTCACCGCATGCCCGGTTATTCGCTGATTTTCATGATCTTTATGCTGGCGTCCGTCGGGCTTCCGGGTACAGGTGGTTTTGTTGGTGAGTTTTTGATTTTACTCGGCGCTTATCAAGTCAACAGCTGGGTCGCCGCATTAGCAGCAACCGGTGTGATTTTAGGGGCAGCTTATATGCTTTACATGTACCGGCGTATTATTTTTGGCCAATTAACCAAAGAAAATCTGATGAAAATAAAAGATTTAAATGGCCGCGAATGGGCTATTTTTGCACCGTTAATTATTCTGACCTTGTGGATGGGTATTTACCCTTCATCGTTTCTTGATGTGATCCATGTTTCGGTCGTTAACCTGATTGACCAAGTACAAGCTGCACAAGCAGCAAGTGGTGGTTTGGATCTGGCTGTCACTAGCCAGTAAAGGAGTTTTTGGGAATGGCTGTCATGCCTAATTTAATTCCGGCCTTACCGGAACTGTTTTTAACGCTATCAATTCTAGCGTTGTTGATGTTTGGTGTTTTTCAAAAAACAGATAGCGATGCGGGGCAACAACAAACCCTCAACATGGTATCATGGTTATCGGTATTAACGCTGGGTATGACAATGTTATTGATGGTGGCCTTTTCCGATCAGCGGGCCATCACTTTTTCTGGCATGTTCATTAATGATTCCTTTGCCGTTTTTAGTAAAATACTGGTCTTACTTGGGTCGGGCTTTGCCATCATTATTTCCCAAGACTTTATTTCAAAAGAACGTATGACACGCTTTGAATACCCAGTGCTGATTTTACTCGCTTCATTGGGCATGATGTTGATGTTATCGGCTAATGGATTGATTTCATTGTATTTGGGACTGGAAATGCAAAGCCTGTCTTTGTACATCTTGGCCGCCTTTCAACGTGATGATCAACGCTCTACCGAAGCCGGGCTTAAATACTTTATTTTAGGTGCTGTGGCATCGGGACTACTGCTTTATGGCAGTTCGTTGGTGTACGGTTTTGCTGGCAGTACTGATTTCACTGTGTTGGCTGAAATTTTTGCAGATACCAGTGGCGAAAGCCCATCAACAGGATTGATATTTGGGATTGTCTTTATTTTGGCTGGGTTAGCGTTCAAAGTTTCGGCAGTACCGTTTCATATGTGGACCCCCGATGTCTACGAAGGTGCACCAACCCCAGTCACCGCGTTTTTTGCAGTCGCGCCAAAAATCGCAGCCCTTGGTTTATTCATCCGTGTCATGGTCGGGCCGTTCGCTGGTATGATCGAACAATGGCAACAAATCATTGTTTTGATTTCCATAGCTTCGATGGTCCTTGGCGCATTTGCTGCAATCAATCAGCAAAATATCAAACGTATGATGGCCTATAGCTCTATTGGACATGCCGGTTATGCATTGATCGGTTTAGCCGTCGGCACATCCGAAGGTATTCGCGGCGTACTGGTCTATTTAGCAATCTACTTATTTATGACCGTTGGTGCTTTTGCTTGTATATTATGCATGCGTCGCAGTGACCGTATGGTTGAAAAAATAGATGACTTGGCCGGACTTTCAAAAACCCATCCACTCATAGCCCTTTGTTTAACTATTTTCATGTTTTCAATGGCCGGCATTCCACCACTTGCTGGATTTTTTGGTAAGCTTTATATCTTTTTATCGGCCGTTGAAGCCGAATTGTATGGGCTTGCGGTTATCGGCGTTTTGGCAAGCGTAGTTGGTGCTTATTATTATCTGCGTATCATCCGCATCATGTACTTTGATGATGCCACAGATCCATTGGATAAAAATGTGCCGCGCTCTTTAACCACTGTCACTGCTTTGATGGCGGCTATTATTGTGCTGTTTTTCTTAAGCCCGCAACCGATTATTGATAATGCAGCCATTGCAGCGGCTTCGCTTTTCCCCGGCTGATGATTAAAAATTCTGTTCGCCTGCCCACGGTCTATAACCTGATTGAATTTGATCAAGTAGATAGCACCAACAAAGTCGCTAAAACCTACGCTGAAAAAGGCGAAGATGCCTATCCTGACGGCACTATCATTTGGGCCAAAGAACAGATACAAGGCCGGGGAAGACGTGGGCGAACATGGCATTCGCCGCCTGGAAATTTATATATTTCCTTGATCTTGCGTCCCGAAATCCCTTTGAAACGAGCAGGGGAGTTTGGCTTTATCGCATCATTGGCTTTATCGGATAGTTTGGGCAGGTTAAGCCCCGCAGGTCATGAAATATTTTGTAAATGGCCCAACGATATTTTGCTCAACGATAAAAAAGTCGCTGGATTATTGATGGAATCGCACACACAAACAACACCCGAAGGCGATCTTCTTGACTGGTTAGTATTAGGCATAGGCGTAAACATCACGAGCCACCCCGAAGACACAGATTTTCCAGCTACTAGCTTACGGTTTGAACAGTGGCCAAGCACCGTCGAAGAGACATTAACCGGTTTCAGCAAAAGCTTTTTAAACTGGACTAATCGTTGGCTAGAAGAAGGTTTCGAGCCGGTTCGTAAAAACTGGTTATGGCGCGCCAAAGGCAAAGAAAAAGCCATTACTGTCCGTTTACCCAATAAAACAATAAACGGACGCTTCATTGATTTAGATGAAACCGGGGCTTTGATACTTGAAACGGATACAGGTACGGAAATCATTCATTCCGGCGACGTATTTTTTGGTCAGGATAGATAAATGCTGCTCGCTATTGATGCCGGAAATACCAATATCGTTTTTGCTGTTTTTGATAACAAAGGTAAAATTTGTGGTGAATGGCGGTCATCGACCCACATGAATAGAACGGCTGATGAATATGGTGTTTGGCTGGAACGACTATTTGAACTCGCCGGATTATCTAGGTCATCTATCGACGGCGCTATCATTGCCTCTGTCGTTCCCAATGTGGTGTTTACACTTAAATCTTTATGCCAAAAATATTTTGACTGCAACCCGATGATTGTCGGAGATGATGGTTTCAAATTAGGTATTGAGGTCTTAATTGATCATCCTGATGAAGTAGGCGCTGACCGGGTTGTTAATGCAGTTAGTGCATTTGATAAATACGGCGGACCGTTAATTGTGGTCGATTTTGGAACGGCTACAACATTTGACGTGATTGATGAATTTGGTAATTATTGTGGCGGAGCCATTGCACCGGGGATTAACTTATCACTAGAAGCCTTGCATATGGCATCAGCCAAATTACCAAGAATTGCGGTTGCCAGACCATCAAGAGTTATCGGTAAATCAACAGTACAAGCTATGCAGTCAGGTGTTTTCTGGGGTTATATTGGATTAATCGAAGGCATGATCAATCAAATCCAAGATGAATTAAACAGCAAAGTCGAAGCCATCGCCACCGGTGGGTTAGCAGATTTATTTATAGACCCAATCCATTCATTGAAACATGTGGATACTCATTTAACCTTGCGCGGTCTCTACGCGTTGTTCCTACGTAACACTGAAAATAAAGATTACAGATGACAAAAAATCTTATGTTCCTGCCGCTTGGTGGGGCTGGTGAAATCGGTATGAACCTTAACCTTTATGGTTGGGGGCAATCGCTTGACCATGCTGAATGGATGATGATTGACTTAGGCATTACTTTTGCCAATCCTGCCGAACCGGGTGCCGATGTATTTATGCCGGACCCCAGCTTTATCGAGGACCGCAAGCATCAGCTCAAAGGTTTAGTTTTAACTCACGCCCACGAAGACCATTTGGGGGCCGTCGCCCATTTATGGCCGGGACTTGAATGCCCTATTTACGCGACACCGTTCACGCGTACTTTGTTAATTGGAAAATTAAAAGAAGCCGGATTAGAAAAACGCGTAGAAATTATAGAAATTCCATTGGGAGGACGGTTCGAAGTCGGACCATTTGATTTAGAATTGGTCACAGTTACCCATTCTATTCCAGAACCTAATGCAATCGCCATTCGCACACCCAAAGGTTTAATTGTCCATACCGGGGACTGGAAGTTTGATCCCGACCCAGTGATCGGGGAACCGGCCGATGAAACGGCATTAAAAGCCTTGGGCGACGAAGGCGTTTTGGCCCTTGTTTGCGATTCAACTAATGTATTTTCGTCAGGCCACACCGGATCAGAAGCCGCCCTTTTTGAAAACATCAAAGATATTATCGGGCAATACAAAAAACGTGTGGCCGTAGCCTGTTTTGCGTCAAACGTGGCCCGTCTTGAAACCATTGCCAAAGCCGCCGCCGCCAATGGACGTAAAGTTGTTCTGGCGGGCCGGTCATTGAAAAAATTCGATAGTGCGGCCCGAAAACATGGCTATTTAAAAGGCATTGCGCCATTTTTAGACGAAGACGAGACAGCAAACTACCCGGCAAGTGATATTTTAATCATATGTACAGGATCACAAGGCGAACCTCGGGCGGCATTATCGCGCATTGCATCGGGCGATCATCGCCACGTTAAGTTAGGTAAAGGCGACGCTGTTATTTTTTCTTCCAGAGAAATCCCTGGCAATGAAACGTCAATTTCCAGACTGCAAAATAACTTAGCTAAAAACGGTGTTGAAATCATCACTGGGAAAAATAATTTTATCCATGTGTCCGGTCACCCCGCACGTGACGAATTAAGCCATATGTACCAATTAACACGGCCCAAAATTGCCATTCCAGTACATGGTGAATTTCGCCATATTCGAGAACATGCGAATTTAGCCAAAAGCTGCCAAGTTCCCCATACTACCGAAGTGACCAACGGCGATGTTATTAAAATAAGCGATGATGGCGTCGAAATCATTGATAAGGTCTATGCCGGACGCTTGGCCGTCGAAGGCAACCGTTTGGTCCCATCGGATGGGATTTTGTTCCAATCGAGAACCCGTGTGTTATGGAATGGGTCAATTGTCATCAGCGTAGTCATCGATGCCCAAGGCCAATTGTTAGCTGAACCTGAAATTACATCGAGTGGACTATTGGACGATGATGATCAAGATTTACTGGACGATATCCATGAAATCATCCCTGACGTTTTAAAAAATATCTCTAAAATTCATAAAAAATCTGATAAAGAAATCAACGAGGCTCTGCGCGTGACCGTTAGGCGCTATTTCAGAAAAACCTTAAACAAAAAACCAATTACTACAATCCATCTTATGCGCCTAGATTTGGATTAATTTAAGGGAAAATTATTATGATAGGACGACTAAATCACGTCGCCATTGCGGTACCAAACGTAGAACACGCAAGCGCACTTTATAAAAACACTCTTGGCAGCACTGTATCTGATCCTATTGATCAGCCAGATCACGGCGTACGGGTGGTTTTTGTTAACTTACCGAACAGTAAAATTGAATTGCTTGAACCGCTTGGTGATGCATCACCCATCCAAGGTTTTCTGGATAAAAATCCGTCCGGCGGGATGCATCACATCTGTTATGAAGTTGATGATATTTTTAACGCCCGCGATCAATTGCTAAAAAACGGCGCGCGCATACTTGGAACCGGAGAGCCTAAAATTGGAGCTCACGGAAAACCTGTGTTATTCCTGCATCCCAAAGATTTTTGCGGCACTCTTGTTGAACTTGAACAATGTTAAACAAATAAAGGAAAAATAATGTCCATTAGCGGCTCAATTGTAACTTATCTTATTTTATGGTGGATGGTTTTGTTTATGGTTTTACCGTGGGGCATAACCCGTGTTAATCCAGATCAACTGTTGCCCGGCGAAGATCCAGCATCGCCTGCCAAAGCCAATATGTTAAAAAAATTAGCCGCTACCACGGTTATTTCACTGGTCTTGTTTGGATTAGTTTATTTGGTTATTTCGTCTGGCATGATTTCGTTGCGGCCTGAAGGTTGAATTTTATTCAGCTATAAAAACTATTGTCTCGCTCTGGAAAACGCCCGACCTCGCATTTTCCAGAGTGATTAATACCGATCAACCAAAAGCAAATTTTGCGATAAATGCCGCGGCCAAAACCATGACGGCCGGGTTAACAGATGCAATTTTTCCAGACAACAATTTAATTGCAACATAGCTGATAAACCCAAAGCCAATGCCAGTAACAATAGAAAATGTTAATGGCATGGCAATAGCCGTAATCACGGCAGGGGCCATTTCAGTGACATCATCCCAATCTATTTCTGATAAGCCGCGCATCATCAAACAGGCCACATATAATAAAGCAGGGGCTGTGGCGTAGGACTGGATTGTGCCAGCTAAGGGTGACAGGAATAAAGCCAGTAAAAATAAAATGGAAACGACCACAGCCGTCAATCCTGTCCGCCCGCCGACATTAACGCCAGCGGCACTTTCGATGTAACTGGTGGTGTTGGACGTGCCCGCAGCGGCACCAACGACTGTGGCCATACTATCGGCCATTAACGCTTTACGCAGTCGAGGCAAACGGCCATTTTCGTCAAGCATCCCGGCCCGGTGAGCAAGCCCGACAAGGGTTCCCGCCGTATCAAACAAATCTACGAATAAAAAGGCAAACACAACGCTGATTAATCCCACATCCAAAGCCGCCATGATGTCCATTTGTAAAAATGTCGGCGCGATGGATGGCGGCATGGAAAACACGCCCCCTGCATCCGACACACCAAATGCGATGCCCAAAACAGTAACGATTAATATAGACAACAACATGGCGCCGGGAATTTGTCGCGCGCTCATGGCGACCGTTAAAATGAACCCAAGGGATGCTAATAAAACGGTCGGAGTGGTCAAATCCCCTAACGTCACCAATGTTGCTGGATGGTCAACAACAATACCGGCACTTTTCAAAGCGATAATTCCTAAAAACATACCGATACCAGCAGATATGGCAATTTTCAAAACTTGCGGAATGGAATTAATGATCCACTCTCGAATCGGCAAAATACTTAAAATCAAAAACAATACACCAGATACAAACACAGCACCCAATGCCGTTTGCCACGGATGCCCCATACCCAATACAACACCATAAGTGAAAAAGGCATTTAGTCCCATTCCTGGGGCTAATGCGACCGGGTAATTAGCATAAAGTCCCATGATCGCTGTACCCGCCGCAGCAGCCAGGACAGTTGCAACAAAAACAGCCCCTTTGTCCATTCCGGCTTCGGCTAAAATTGCTGGATTAACAAAGATTATATAGGCCATTGTCAGGAAAGTCGTAATTCCTGCCAGCACTTCAGTTTTAACGGTCGTATTGTTTTCATCGAGTTTAAAAAATCGATTAAGCATTATTTTTTTCCTTTTTTGATTTCCCCATTGGCTTATTGATACGCAACCCCGCTTTTTATATCAACCGTAAATCAACTTGGCTGTCGTCAATTTATCAACAGTGAAACGCGCTCGACATGTTTTCAACCATGGACATTAGGGGGCGCTTTGCCTAAATTCCTCAACATATCTATTTACTATTTTAATTCAAAGGTTTTTATTCCATGCGACTTAGCCGTTATTTCCTACCCACATTAAAGGAAAATCCATCCGAAGCCCAAATTGCGTCCCACAGACTGATGTTACGTGCGGGTATGATCAGACAATCAAGCGCCGGAATTTATTCATGGCTGCCGATGGGATTAAAAGTTTTGCAAAACATTGAAAAAATTGTTCGCGAAGAACAAGACGCCATGGGTTGCCAACAAGTTTTAATGCCGACTATTCAACCGGCTGATTTATGGCGTGAAAGTGGTCGTTACGACGCCTTTGGCCCAGAAATGTTACGCATTCGTGACCGCCATGACCGGGATATGCTGTACGGTCCCACTAACGAAGAACAAATTACTGATATTTTCCGACAAACAATCCGCAGCTATAAAGATTTACCCAAAATGCTGTATCATATTCAATGGAAATTTCGTGACGAAATCCGGCCACGGTTTGGCATTATGCGGGGTCGTGAATTTTTAATGAAAGATGCTTATTCTTTTGATATTGATGTAGAAAGTGCCCGTAAAAGCTATAATAAATTTTTTATCTCCTACTTAAAAACCTATGCCCGATTGGGGCTCAAAGCCATTCCCATGCGCGCCGATACTGGTCCCATAGGCGGCGATATGAGCCACGAGTTTATTGTTTTGGCTGAAACAGGCGAAACCGAAGTGCAATGCCATAAAGCATTATTGGATAAACCGATTCCGGATAACATCAATTGGGATGATGATTTACAACCGATTGTCGATGACTGGACATCACTTTATGCTGCAGCCGATGATCAGGTAGATGAAAAAACAGCCGCCAGTCTGGGCGATAATTTGATGGTCGCACGGGGCATCGAAGTCGGTCATATTTTCAATTTTGGCAGCAAATATTCAGAACCCATGGGTGCCAAAATTAACGGGCCAGATGGACAGGATATCGCCGCCCAAATGGGATCATATGGCATTGGCGTATCGCGCTTAGTCGGGGCCATCATCGAAGCCACCTTTGATGATAAAGGCATCGTTTGGCCTGAAAATGTTGCACCATTTCATGTTGGCATCATCAACTTGAAAACCAATGATGACGCCTGCAGTGAAACCTGTGATAAACTGTATAGTGACCTGCAAAATGCGGGCATTGACGTTTTAATGGATGATCGGGATATTCGCGCTGGTGGAAAATTCGCTGATATGGATTTAATCGGCCTGCCGTGGCAAATAATCATAGGTCCCAGAGGCATTAAAAATAATGTTGTTGAAATAAAAAACCGTAAAACAGACGAACGCGAAGAAATCCCGATTGATGCCGTCATCAATCGCTTTACCAACACTTAATTCAACACTTCGGATCGGAAGAATTAAAACAGTGTTTTCATTTTTTGAATGGATGGTCGCGTTTCGTTATTTAAGAGCGCGCAGGCAGGAAGGGTTTATTTCCATTATTGCTTGGTTTTCCTTACTTGGAATAGCCCTTGGTGTGGCGACATTAATCATTGTTATGTCTGTGATGAACGGGTTCCGGGCTGAGTTATTGGGACGAATTCTTGGTATTAACGGTCATTTAACGGTAAATGCTTCGCAAACCGTGATGAAAAATTTTGATACGATTTCCGATAGCATTCGTCGCTTGGACGGTGTTGTTATGGTCACTCCTTTGATCGAAGGCCAAGTCATGGTCAGCGCCAATGGCGTTGCCCAAGGTGCTGTTGTTCGCGGCATTCGCAATAATGACATACGTCAACAAAAACTCATTGCAGATAATATCCAACAAGGCTCCCTTGATCAGTTTAAAGGCAAAAACAACATTATCATGGGTGCACGCTTAGCCCGGAAAATGGGATTGCGCGTTGGCGATAAAGTTACATTGATATCACCCAAAGGTACAACTACGGCTTTTGGCACCGTGCCGCGTATCAAAGCATATAAACTTGTCGCTACATTTATGATTGGCATGTTTGAGTATGATAGCGGATTTATTTTTATGCCGCTGGGTGCCGCCCAAGTTTATTTCAAATTTCCCGACTCCGTTTCCAGTATACAAATTGTTTTAAACAATCCGGATTTAGCGCCTAAGATGACTTTGAATGTGGCCTCAGTCATGCGCGGAAAAGGCAGTATTAACGATTGGCAACAAGCCAACGCCAGCTTTTTTAATGCCATACAGGTCGAACGCAATGTGATGTTTCTGATTTTAACGCTGATTATTATTGTCGCCGCTTTTAATATTATTTCCTCAATGATCATGTTGGTCAAAGACAAGGGCAGGGATATCGCAATTTTACGCACCATGGGCGCGACCCGCGGCATGATCATGCGTATATTTTTTATAGCCGGATCTAGCATCGGCGTCATCGGAACGTTTTCAGGCTTTGTTTTAGGGATGTCTTTTGCCAGCAACATCGAAACCATCCGGCAATGGATCCAAGGATTAACAGGCACAGAGCTCTTTGCCGCCGAAATTTATTTTCTGTCTCAACTGCCGGCCAAAGTCGAGGTAGGCCAAGTCGTCACGATTGTTTTAATGGGCTTGGGTTTATCATTATTAGCCACATTATACCCGTCTTGGCGGGCGGCAAAAATTGATCCAGCGGAGACATTGCGTTATGAATAATCCATCCGCCACCGGACATATCGTGTTGGAATTACAAAATATTAAGCATAGTTTTCATCAAGGCCGTGAAAGTTTGAACATCCTGAAAGGCATAGATTTAACCGTTCGCGCCGGTGAAATCATTGCCCTTGTTGGACAATCCGGATCCGGCAAATCTACCTTGTTAAATATGGCCGGGCTATTGGAAACACCCGAATTTGGTGAAATTATTATCCAAGGCAGAAAGTGTGTCGGGTTAAATGATCGGGACAGAACGGCTATTCGCCGCGAAGAATTAGGTTTTGTTTACCAACAACACCATTTATTACCCGAATTCAATGCGTTGGAAAATATCTCCGTCAGCCAGATCATCAAAGGTTTTTCACGCCATGAAGCTAAAATCCGAGCTGAACAAGTGCTTGAATGGATGGGATTGAAAGACCGCGCACTTCACCGCCCGGCACGATTATCCGGTGGAGAACAACAACGCGTCGCCATTGCCAGAGCCATTGCACCGGGACCGCAATTGTTATTGGCCGACGAACCAACTGGCAATTTAGATCCGGAAACCGCACACGACGTATTCTCAATATTTTTAAAACTTGTTAGGCGTTCGGGCATGGCGGCTTTAATCGCTACTCATAACCCGGAAATAGCAGCGCAAATGGATCGGACAGTGAACTTGGTTGATGGTCATTTGGTGACCTGATATGGGCGCAGTACATTACATTCAATACTATAACATTTTATCGGTGGTGCCGTTATGAGCCATGCCGATTTTGTTCATCTGCGCGTCCACAGTGCCTATTCATTGTCCGAAGGCGCGATCCCGGTCAAACAGTTAGTGTCACTTTGTTCTGAAATGAATATGCCAGCTGTGGCCGTCACCGACACTAATAATTTATTTGGTGCTTTAGAATTTTCTTCCACCGCTGCGGCCAGCGGCGTGCAACCTATTATTGGCTGTTTGATGGCCATCAATGTGGCTGATAACACGGTTATTGATGAACAACCCTCCGGCCCATCCGTGGCCATAAACAATCAGCATTTAAAGCTGCAATCACTTGTGTTACTCGTACAAAATGAAGCCGGATATTTAAACCTGTTGAAATGTTTAAGTAACGCCTATCTTGATCAAGAAGACGTATCTGATCCACACATTGACCTTGAATTTCTAGAATCCCATAGTGACGGTTTAATTGTTCTTTCCGGTGGCCCAATCGGTCCCATTGGACAATTATTACTAAACAGCCAATTTGATGCCGCTGGAAAATTGACGGAACGGTTAAAAGCGGCATTTCCCGGACGGTTTTACATGGAAATTATGCGTCATGGTATGGAGCAGGATAAAACCACAGAAAACCATTTTCTTGATTTGGCCTATAATCGTGATATCCCGATTGTCGCCACCAATGATGTGTTTTTTTCAACACCCGATATGTATGAAGCCCACGATGCACTGTTATGTATCGCGGCGGGCGCATTTGTATCCCAAGATGACCGCCCCCGCTTAACAACAAATCATTACCTTAAAACCGCAACTGAAATGCGGAAACTGTTTCATGATTTGCCCGAAGCCATCGATAATACAATTATCATCGCTAAACGTTGTGCGTACCGGGTCAATTCCATCAGCCCGTTATTACCGCCCTATGATTGCGGAGAAGGCCGCAGCGAAGAAGACGAGTTGCGTGATTTGACCAAGGCCGGATTAAAAATACGTCTTGAAAATCATGTCATCACTGAAACCATGTCAGCCGAAGAAAAAGCCACAACCGAAGAACATTATTATAAACGCATGGAGTTCGAACTGGAAACCATCAACCAAATGGGTTTCCCTGGTTATTTTTTGATTGTGGCTGATTTCATCCATTGGACCAAAGAACAAGGCATACCCGTTGGCCCGGGACGTGGATCAGGGGCGGGGTCTGTTGTTGCATGGGCATTGACCATTACCGATTTGGACCCTTTGCGATTTGGTTTGTTGTTTGAACGTTTTCTCAATCCGGAACGCGTATCCATGCCCGATTTCGATATTGATTTTTGCCAAGATCGCCGCGATGAAGTGATCACATATGTGCAGAAAAAATATGGTCGCGACCGCGTCGCACAAATCATTACATTTGGAAAATTACAAGCCCGCGCCGTACTGCGTGACGTTGGCCGGGTATTGGAAATTCCTTATGGTTACGTCGATAAAATATGCAAGTTAGTACCTAACAACCCGGCAAGCCCGATGACATTACCAGAGGCCATTGCCGCAGAGCCTCAGATCGCGACATTAATCCGCGAAGACAGCGTTATTAAACATTTGATGGAACTGGCTAAAAAATTAGAAGGCCTTTACAGGCATGCATCAACCCATGCGGCGGGTGTGGTTATTGGTGACCGGCCACTGGATAAATTGATTCCGCTTTACCGTGACCCCAGATCCGATATGCCGGTATCCGGATTTAACATGAAATTTGTAGAATCCGCCGGATTGGTAAAATTCGACTTTTTAGGCTTGAAAACACTGACTGTTTTAACAACAGCCGTTAATCTATGCCGGGATAAAGGCATCGAAATTGATTTATTGGCGTTGCCATTTGACGACCCGGCTACATTTAAAATGATCGAACGTGGTGAAACCACTGGCGTGTTCCAGTTGGAAAGTGCGGGAATGCGCGATGTTTTAAAAAAAATGAAACCCGATACATTCGAAGACATCATCGCAGTCGTCGCATTGTATCGTCCGGGTCCTATGGACAATATTCCCAGCTACATCCGCCGCAAACACGGCGAAGAAGAAGCGGATTATTTATATCCAACACTAGAAGGCATATTAAAAGAAACATTTGGTATCATGATCTATCAGGAACAGGTCATGCAAATTGCCCAAGAACTTTCCGGTTATTCACTAGGCGGGGCGGATTTATTACGCCGGGCTATGGGTAAAAAAATCAAGGAAGAAATGGATCAACAACGGCAAATTTTTGTTAATGGGGCAAAAAACAAAGGGGTTCCGGAAAAAAAAGCCAATCTGATTTTTGATCAAGTTAATAAATTCGCAGGCTACGGATTCAATAAATCCCACGCCGCGGCCTATGCGCTGGTGGCTTATCAAACGGCTTATATGAAAGCCAACCACCCGGTTGAGTTTTTAGCCGCCTCAATGACACTTGATTTAACCAATACGGATAAATTAAATGTATTCAAACAAGAACTCGACCGCTTGAAAATAAAATTGTTGCCGCCCGATTTAAACAAATCAAAAGTCGTTTTCAGTGTCGAAGATGTTGATAACACCTCGGCTATTCGTTATGCCTTGGCCGCCGTTAAAAACGTAGGCCAAGGGGCGATGGAAGGCATTGTCAAAGAACGTTCCGATAACGGCCCATTTAAAGACTTTAATGACTTAATCAACCGCATAGACCCCAGAAACGTCAATAAACGACAACTGGAAAATTTGGCCCGTGCCGGGGCATTTAATTTTGTCAGCACGAACCGGCGCCGAGTCTATCAAGGCGTCGAAGCCTTGTTACGGCATGCTAATTTAGCCGCTAGCGAACGTAACAGCAATCAAATGGGCCTGTTTGGTGGCGACAAAGCACCAACTCCAGACATCACACTACCCGAAGTGCCCGATTGGATGCCCTTGGACCGCCTGCGTGAAGAATTCGACGCCATTGGTTTTTACTTGTCTGCCCATCCATTGGACGCTTTCAGCAAACGATTAGAAAAAATGAAGGTGGAAACTTTTAGCGATGTCACGGCCCTTGGCCAAGCCCGTCCGGTGAATTTAGCGGGAACATTGATTGGTAAAAAAGAACGTATTTCACAAAAAGGATCGCGTTATGCATTTTTACAGTTTTCCGATGCTTCCGGCTCATTTGAAATCACCGCATTTTCTGAAACATTAAGCGAAGCCGGTGATTTATTAGACGTCGGTAATTCGTTATTAATAAAAGCCACAGCGCAAAACGATCAACAAGGTGACGGTCTCAAATTTCTAGCCCAAAGTTTTCGGTCTTTGGAAAAAGCCACAGCTGATGACGACACAGGATTAAGCATCAAAATCAACAGCGATGAGGCCTTAAAACCGATCAAAGAGATTCTTGATCACATAGGGAAAGGACGAGGGCAGGTTATTATTAATGCCCATATTAAAGACAAAGGTTGGATCGTCGCCGTAGAGCTGCCAATTAAATACAAGGTGATGCCAGAAATTGTACTCGCGATTAAAGCCTTACCCGGTGTTTTGGAAATTTTCGAAAATTAGATGGCATTCTAACGTTTTTGCTCTTGCAATCCACCTCATCCAGCGTTATCAACGCTCCACATCACACGCGGACTTGCGGTTATCGGTGCAAATTCACCGAAAATCGCTCCGGTGCTGGATTTCAGGATCGTTCAATATTTCTATATTGTTCGGTTTCATTTCTGAATGATGGCGACGTCCGCGGCGGCATAACCGGAAAAGGAAAGTCTATAATGGCGCTACCTTCATTCACTATGCGTCAGCTATTAGAAGCTGGCGTACACTTTGGTCACAGCACACGTCGCTGGAACCCACAAATGGCACCGTATTTGTTCGGTGTTCGCAACGGTATTCATATTATCGATTTGCAACAAACAGTTCCTTTGTTTCACCAAGCTATGTTAGCTGTGCGTAATACTGCTGCAAGCGGTGGACGTGTGCTTTTTGTTGGCACAAAACGTCAAGCTTCAAGCAAAATTGCCGAAGCTGCGCGGAAGTGTGGCCAATATTACGTCAATCATCGCTGGCTTGGTGGCATGATGACAAACTGGCAAACAATTTCAAATTCCATACGCCGGTTGCGTGAACTCGATACCACATTAGAAGACAGTACCGACGGTTTAACAAAAAAAGAATTGTTAAACATGACCCGTGAGCGGGATAAATTAGAGCGTGCGCTTGGTGGCATCAAAGAAATGGGTGGTTTACCGAACATTATCGTGGTTATCGATACCAACAAAGAAAACATTGCCATTGCTGAGGCCAACAAACTTGGTATTCCAGTGGTCGCGTTTATCGATTCCAACAGCAGCCCCAAAGGTATTGATTACCCGGTTCCTGCAAACGATGATGCATTGCGCGCGATTACGCTTTATTGTGATCTGCTGGCTGGTTCCGTGCTTGACGGTATCCAAGAAGAAATCACACAAAGTGGTGTTGATTTAGGTGAAGCCGTCGATCCTGTGATTGAAGAATTACCTGCCGAAGTCAAAGTGGTTCCTGTTGAAGCGGCGGCCGAAACAGCACCAGAAAGCGAAAAAAGCACTGAAGCCCCTTCATAAAAAGAACTTCGGTTGATCTGCTTTTCAATGAGTTAACGTTACTTATAAGTATTGAGGATTATTATGGCACAAATTACAGCTGCCCTCGTCAAAGAGCTTCGGGAAAAAACCGGAGCAGGAATGATGGATTGCAAAAAAGCGCTATCAGAAAACAATGCAGATATCGAAGGTGCCAGCGATTGGTTGCGTACCAAAGGTTTGGCGGCGGCTGCTAAAAAAGCTGGTCGTACAGCCAGTGAAGGTTTGGTTGGAGTTGCTGTCGAAGGCACACGCGGAGCTGTTGTTGAAATTAATTCAGAAACTGATTTTGTTGCACGCAACGAAACGTTTCAAGAATTTGTAGCATCAATTGCTAAAGTTGCCCTTGAAACCGGTGATGATGTCGAAGCGTTAAAAGACGCAGCATATCCCGGTACGGACCGTACGGTGAACGAACAACTGACACATTTGATTTCGACAATTGGCGAAAACATGTCAATCCGCCGTATTCAAACATTAAATGCTGAAAATGGTTACCTTGCGTCTTATATCCACAATGCGATTGCTCCAAATCTTGGGAAAATTGCTGTATTGGTGGGCTTTAACGTTGATGGAGACGGAACTGCTTTGGCTGCTATTGGCAAGCAGGTTGCGATGCACGTGGCCGCCGCCAAACCGTTGGCCGTCAACCGTGATGAATTAGACCCAAATGTCGTTGCCAAAGAAAAAACAATTCTTTCTGATCAGGCGCGCGATTCAGGGCGTCCTGAAAACATCATCGAAAAAATGGTCGAAGGACGGATGCGTAAATTTTATGAAGAATCCTGCTTAGTTGATCAAACTTTTGTTATTGATGGCGAAAGCAAAGTCGGCGAAGCTGTTGAAAAAGCGGCTAACGACGCTGGAATTAAAGCTTTTGTCGCCAGTTTTGAAATGTATGTACTCGGCGAAGGTATTGAAAAGAAACAAGAAGACTTTGCAGCCGAAGTTGCCGCTGTAACTGGTGGCTGACAATAGACTAAGTTTATGCATAACCTGGGCAATTAAAAAATATTTAACGATTGCCCGGGCTTATGATATAAATTGAGAACGATAAGCTTCGGTTAAAAACTAAAAAATCATATCTAAACACAGGCGAACTCATGTCCATGAAACCTAAATACCAGAGAGTCCTTTTAAAACTATCTGGTGAAGGTTTAATGGGGGATAGAGAGTTCGGTCTCGACCCCGACACCGTTGAACGTATCTGTTTGGAAATAAAAAATGTCCATCAATCCGGTGTGCAGTTAAGCTTGGTCATTGGTGCAGGCAACATATTTCGCGGCGTTTCCTCAGCCGCCGAAGGCATCGAACGCACAACGGCCGATTACATGGGCATGTTAGCCACCGTTATGAATGCACTCGCCGTGCAAAGCGTGTTAGAAAGCATGGATGTGCCAACACGCGTTCAATCAGCGATCCCTATGGCTACGGTGTGTGAACCGTATATTCGCCGTCGTGCCGTACGCCACATGAAAAAAGGGCGCGTTGTGATTTTTGCTGGCGGCACGGGAAATCCCTTTTTCACAACCGATACGGCAGCCGCCTTACGCGCCGTTGAAATGAATTGTGATGCTTTATTAAAAGGCACACAAGTCGATGGTGTTTATGATGCCGATCCGGTAACAAACAAAGATGCTAAACGCTATGATAATCTTAGCTATCAAGACGTACTTAGCCACGATTTGCGGGTGATGGATACATCGGCAATTGCATTGGCCCGCGAAAACAAACTGCCCATATTGGTTTTTTCAATCCATACACCGGGTGGTTTTGCAAATGTATTGGCCGACCAAGGTGTTTATACTAAAATAACTGATCCGTCATAAATCGTTAACCAACAATGGCTTATGGTCGCCAAAAGACGATAACAAAAGGAAATCCTGCATGAGCTTTACTGATATAAAAACCATGACATCCGATACCCAGCGACGTATGCAGGGTGCTGTTGATGTTTTATCCAAAGAATTTTCTGGTTTACGTACAGGCCGCGCCAGTGTGAGCTTGCTGGAACCCATTACAGTCAATGCTTACGGGTCAGACATTCCACTTAATCAGGTCGGCAGCATCAGTGTTCCAGAACCGCGCATGCTTAGCGTTCAGGTATGGGATAAAGGCATGGTTAAATCTGTAGAAAAAGCCATTCTCGATTCCGGGCTGGGACTGAATCCGGCAACTGACGGACAAATGGTGCGGATTCCTATACCCGCATTGACCGAGGAACGACGGACCGAACTTGCGAAAATAGCCGCAAAATATTCAGAAGATGCCCGCGTTTCTGTTCGTAATGTACGCCGCCATGCCATGGATGAACTTAAAGCCGCTGAAAAAGACGGCAACATATCCGAAGACGAACACCACGAATTTTCACAAAACATCCAAACATTAACAGATGAATTTGTTAAAAAAGTCGATACGTCTCTGGAAAACAAAGAACAGGAAATTATGCAGGTCTAAGGATGGAGGCAAGTTCACTCAAACTCGGCGAATTATCTGCCCCCCCACGTCATGTGGCCATTATTATGGATGGTAATGGACGTTGGGCGCGTGCGCGTGGTTTGCCAAGGGTAAGCGGCCATAAACAAGGCGCTGAATCGCTTCGTGAAACCGTAAAAAGCGCCATTCAATTGAATATTTCATATTTAACATTGTATGGTTTTTCTTCTGAAAACTGGCGGCGCCCCGCTCAGGAAGTTAGCGATCTAATGGGGCTTTTAACGTTTTATTTAAAACGCGAAATCAAAGAATTAGATCAACAGGGTGTTTGTTTTAAGGTCATTGGTGATCGAAATCGCTTAGCCAGCAGCATTATTAAATTAATAGAGCAAGCCGAAAATAAAACCAAAAACAACACCCGCTTAACATTGACCATTGCGTTAAGTTATGGTGCTCGTGATGAAATCGTCATGGCTGCACGCACACTTGCAAAACAGGTTGAAAATGGTTCATTGTCAGCTTCTGATATCACCAATGAAATATTTTCAAATGCTTTGTACACATATGATGTGCCTGATCCGGATTTGCTGATTAGAACAAGTGGTGAAATGCGTTTAAGTAATTTTTTACTTTGGCAACTGGCTTATGCAGAGTTTGTCTTTGTCGACACCTTATGGCCAGATTTTTCGCACTCAGATTTAAAAAAAGCTGTTGATGACTTTCATGGCCGGGACCGACGTTATGGCACCACCGCTTAAATCCAATCCATCAAACGAATTACAACGCCGATTATTATCCGCGTTGTTTTTGATTCCGCCAGTAATGGCTGCAATCTATTTTGGATCGCCTTATTTTGACATTTTGATGGCCGTGGGGGCCGTATTCTTGGCTGTCGAATGGGTAAAACTGTGCCAGTATAAAAAACTATGGATGGGCGTTGGCCTTTTTTATATTACCTTGCCCATTTTATCATTAGTCTACATTCGTCTTGAAGACAGCGCTGGTTTTATGGCCGTTGCATGGTTGTTTGTTTTAGTCTGGTCTGCCGATAGTGGTGCGTATTTTTTTGGCCGTTTGATCGGAGGGCCCAAATTCGCACCCCGGATCAGCCCTAAAAAAACATGGGCTGGTTTTTTTGGTGGCGTTATGATGGCTGCGTTAATTGGTTGGATTGTAGGTTATTATCTGGATAACAATGCGGTTTTAAATATTCAACTGATTACCGTTAGCGCTGTAGTTGGCGCTATTTCGCAATTTGGCGATTTACTGGAATCAGCCATCAAACGCCATTTTAATGTGAAAGATTCAGGCACGCTTATTCCAGGCCACGGCGGGTTGTTAGACCGTGTTGATGGATTATTAGCTGCCGCTTTATGCGTTGGCTTGATAAACCTTTATCGAAACGAAAGTATCCTTCGATGGATGTAAAGTCCAACAAAATGGGTGGTTTGAATTCATCAGAAGCACCACAGCGTAGTGTTTCCATTTTAGGTGCCACCGGTTCCGTTGGCCAAAATATGGTTGATTTACTGTTGCGCAATCCGGGAAAATTTAAGGTCGACACATTAACGGCCAATTCCAATGCAGAATTATTAGCATCCAGCGCCATAAAAACCGGTGCCCAATTTTGTGTTGTTGCAGATGAGGCCCATTACAAAGATTTAAAATCCGCATTATCCGGAACCCGTATTGAGGCAGCGTCCGGCCTCGACGCTTTAAACGAAGCGGGCAGGCGGCCAGCTGACTGGGTTCTGGCGGCAATTGTCGGGGCCGCTGGTCTGCGGCCCACGCTCAATGCTGTTCAGCGCGGGGCCATTATTGCTCTCGCCAACAAAGAATGTCTGGTCTGTGCCGGAGATGTCTTTGTCAAAGAGGTTGAAAGATATAAAGCCACATTATTGCCTGTCGATAGTGAACATAACGCCATATTTCAAGTTTTTGATTTTAAACATCCAAACCGTGTTGAACGCATTGTGTTGACGGCATCAGGCGGTCCGTTCAAAAATTTCACGACGAATGATATGCAGAACGTTACCCCACAACAAGCCGTCAACCACCCAAATTGGGATATGGGTGCAAAAATTTCTGTAGATAGTGCGTCGATGATGAATAAAGGCTTAGAATTAATCGAGGCCTATCATTTGTTTCCTGTCAATGAAAATCAGATTGATATCGTTGTCCATCCACAATCGGTGATCCACAGCATGGTCGAATACATCGATGGCTCTGTTTTAGCGCAATTAGGCACACCTGACATGCGTACACCGATTGCTTACGCCTTGGCTTGGCCAGATCGAATTAATGTTCCCGTAGAAAAATTGCGGCTCGAAAACATTGCGACACTTACCTTTGAAGCACCAGACATTGAACGTTTTCCGGCCTTAAAACTGGCACGAGACGCCTTAAAAACCGGGGGTTCCGCGCCAACTGTACTCAATGCAGCCAATGAAATTGCCGTCAAACATTTCTTAAGCAGGCGTATAGGTTTTCTGGATATTGCAGGAATAGTTTCTGATTGCCTTGAAAAAGCCCAAATTATTGATATCAATAGCATTGATGTTGTTCAAAGTTGTGATCAGGATGCGCGCAAGCTTGCTGAAAGTCTGATTTCAACTAAATATGGATTATAAATTCTTCACCCTCAAATTTGTCCTAAAATGAAAAGCGTACTTAATGGAAATATTTAATTTCACCTTCAATTATATCTTTGTCTTTTTAATTGTTTTATCAATTCTTGTTTTTGTTCATGAGTGGGGACATTACCGTGTTGCCATTAAAAATGGTGTCCGTGTTGAGGTTTTCTCTATTGGATTTGGCCCTGAATTGTTCGGTTGGACCAATACAGCAAATACGCGCTGGAAAGTTTGCGCAATCCCGCTGGGTGGGTATGTCAAAATGTTTGGCGAAGGCGAAGAAAACGAAGAGGGCGAACCACGCGAATTAACCGATGATGAAAAAGCCGTTTCTTTTTCCCATAAAACCGTCGGTCAACGCGCAGCCATTATTTTTGCCGGCCCTGCGATCAATTTCATTTTCGCAGCCTTTTTATTGGCGATTATGGCCGGAACCGTTGGTACAGCACGTCCTTTGGCAGGCGTTGGAGAAATTATGGCGTCCAGTGCTGCTGAAAAAGCTGGACTAATCAAAGGTGACCGCATTATTGCAATCGATGGTCAAAGTATTACTTGGTTTGAAGATTTACGTAAAATCGTTAGTAAAAACCCAGGAAAAAAGCTGAATTTTACTATTCAGCGCAACACGCAAACCATTAATATACCAATTATCCCTGAAACCATTGCTGGGGCACCAACATCTCCTAACGATGGCGCTGGACAACCTGAAACAGGCCGCTTAGGGGTCGCACCAGATGCAGAACAGATTGATTATATTCGCCAAAACCCAATTATGGCACTGTGGACAGGTATCCGCCAAACAGGTGTTTTGAGTGTGCGTATCGTCTCCTATGTAGGCGATATTATTTCTGGCAATCGTAGCGCTAAAGAACTTGGTGGCGTTCTTCGCATCGCGCAGGTTTCTGGACAAATGGCACAAAATGGATTTCTTGATGTCGTTTTTCTGATGGCACTGCTGTCCATTAACCTTGGTGTGATAAATTTATTTCCAATTCCTGTTCTTGATGGAGGGCATTTGTTATTCCTTGGGTTTGAAGCTATTCGTGGCAAACCTTTAGGAGCAAATACACAAGAATACGGTTTCCGTTTCGGATTGATTCTGTTATTGATTCTTTTCGTTTACGTTACATGGAATGACTTGATCCAATTACAAGTCATAGAATTCGTTAAAGAACTGATCACATAACAGTTCATCCAAGGGGAAACCAGTTGAAGCGCATAGCCTGTTACTTGTTAATTTTACCAGTTTTTAGCATCGTCTTGGGCGGAATGTTGACAGTCGCCTATGCACAAACCACATCCCCTTCAACAGATGACATTATCCAACAAATCATCGTCAACGGTGCAGAACGCGTTGAACCGGGGACTGTCAAATCCTATATGGTTGTTCGCGAAGGCGACCTTTTCAACCCGGCACGCATTGATAAATCTTTAAAAAGCTTATTTGCAACGGGCTTGTTTGCTGATGTCACATTAACACGAAACCAAAATGTGCTTGTCGTGTCGATTGTTGAAAACCCGATTATTAACCGCATCGCATTCGAAGGCAATTTTGAAACCACCAACGAAACCCTTAGTAGTGAAGTTACGTTACGGCCCCGGGTTATATACACCCGGACAAAAGTGCAAAATGATGTTGAACGTATTTTAACCGTCTATCGTCGTTCAGGCCGGTTCGCAGCAACGGTTGAGCCTAAAGTCATTCAATTACCACAAAACCGTGTTGATCTCGTTTTTGAAATCCGTGAAGGCGATCCTACTGAAATTGCTTCTGTAAAGTTTGTTGGTAACAAACAATTTGATGACGATGTTTTACGGGATATTATTCGCACTAAAGAAACTGTTTGGTACCGTATATTGGGTAACGATGACAATTACGACCCAGATCGCATGACTTTGGACCGGGAATTGCTTCGCCGTTTTTATTTAAGCGAAGGCTTTGCTGATTTCCGGGTACTTACGGCTAACGCTGAATTATCGCCTAATCAAAAAGATTTTTTCATTACTTTCACCGTTGACGAAGGTGAACGTTACGAATTTGGTGAAATTGCTTTAAACCCGCGCATTAGAAATTTAAAAACCGAAGATTTAGATGGTATTATCGATTTTGAAAGCGGAGATTGGTTCGATAACAGCGTTATTGAAAAAACCATTGATAAAGTTACCCAACGCGTTGGTGAATTAGGTTTCCCATTTGTCGATGTACGCCCTCGTATTAAACGTGACCGCGAAGCCAAAAAAATTAATCTCACATTCGAAGTCAACGAAGGCCCAAGGGTTTTTGTTGAACGCATTGATATATCCGGCAATGTCCGCACATTAGATAAAGTCATCCGCCGAGAATTCAGATTGGTCGAAGGTGACGCATTTAATGCCTCAAAATTGCGCCGTTCACGGCGCCGGTTACGGGCTTTAGACTTTTTTGAAAAAGTAAACGTTGAACGACAGCCCGGAAGCACACCAGATAAATCAGTTATTAAAGTCGAGGTCGAAGAAAAATCGACCGGTTCAATTTCTATTGGTGCAGGATACTCAACGGCAAGCGGGCCATTAGGCGAAGTCACTTTATCAGAGAAAAATTTACTCGGTAAAGGCCAGGAAGTTAACTTGAAACTCACCGTTGCCGCAAAACAAAGCCAAGTCGATTTAGGTTTAACCGAACCTTATTTTCTTGACCGGGAAATCCGTGCAGGCGTAGATATTTTCCACGTTGAACAAGACTTACAAGACAGCAGCTCATTGGATACAAAGACAACCGGTTTTGGTTTTAGGGCCGGATACCCGTTAACCGAAGACTTGCAACAATCCTGGAATTACACCTTTAAACGTCAACAAGTAACAGATGTGGATAATAGTGCATCCACACTTATTAAATTAGTCGAAGGTACAGAATTTTCCTCTCAAATTGGCCACGTCATTGCCTATGATAAACTGGATAATCGCAACAATCCCAAAGAAGGTTATAATATTAGATTGAAAACCGATTTAGCCGGTGTTGGCGGGTCGACAAAATACATTAGAAATACTTTATCTGCTTCTCAATACTGGCCGATCACGGATGATGTCACGCTGTCAATTAAAGGAAAAACTGGTTTGATAACGGGCATTACCAAAGACGTTCGTTTTCTTGACCGTTATTTCATAGGCGGTGATGATCTGCGAGGGTTCGAGACCAATGGTGTTGGCCCAAGAGACACTTTAACGGATGACGCCCTTGGCGGCGAATGGAAATATACAGGCAGCATTTCTGTTCAATATCCCATTGGCCTACCCAAAGAACTAGGGATTTCTGGTCGTACATTTACCGATTTTGGTAGTTCTGGAAATCTTTCACCGACAAACAGTACAACCAAAGACGACGGATCACTTAGGGTTTCTGTTGGTGCTGGTATTACGTGGGTATCTCCTTTTGGTCCAGTCGGCTTTGATCTCGCGTTTCCTTTGTTAAAAGAAGATTATGATTTAGAGGAAAATTTCCGTCTGAATTTTGCAACCCGGTTCTAATGGAACCTACAAGGAGCCTGTCTTGAAAACTCTCATCAACACTCAATCAATGATTAAAATATTTGTACTCATTGGCTTGCTTGTCATAAGCGCGGGCAATGTGATGGCCCAACAAAAAACAAAAAATTCAACGGCACTTCCTGATAGTGTTAAAATTGCCGTTATTAATTTGAACGTTATTCGTCGCAATGCAAAAGTCGTCGTCGATATCAGCAAACAAATTTCTGTTTTTGCTAAAAGCTACCAAGAGGAAGTGCAAAAAGAGGACAAAGCTTTAAAAGCAGCCAATGGAAAACTTTTGCAGAAACGCACAATTCTTGCACGGGAAGCTTTTGTTGCCGAACGAAAAAAATTCGAACAAAAAGTTGTTGCCATGCAACGTTTGGTTCAAAAGCGCAAGCAGGATTTAAACAAAGCGCGAAGCGATGCAATGCTTGTTGTCGAAGGGGAGTTAAGCAAAATAATCGCTGATCTTGCTGAAAAACAAAACATTGGTATCATTATACGCCAGAACCAAGTTATTTTGTCTTCTAAACAGTTGGATATTACGGATACAGTGTTAGCCCAACTCGACAAAGTTTTACCTTCTCACAAGGTTGCAAAACCAGGAAAAAAATAAATGCCATCGCCCCGGTTTTATGAAGTTTCCTGCCCTTTTAGTATCGACCAACTTGCGACCATCGCAGATGCAGAAATTGCCGGGGCTAATACCCATGGACATATGTTCACGGATGTTTGTCCTTTGGATAACGCAACGGGTACTGACGTCAGCTTTTTAGATAATAAACGATATGTTAATGTGTTCAGGAAAAGTCATGCTGGACTATGTGTCGTCGATGCTAAGCACATTGATCAAGCCCCCTCCCACATGGCTTTATTGGTGACGAAGACGCCATACCATGCCTTTGCCCGCATTGCCCAAGCTTTTTATCCAGTACCACAGGTCGCCCAAGACATCTCGACTGCAGCGCACATAAGCAGTTCGGCAAAAATTGGTAAGAACTGTACCATTGCCGCAGGCGCTGTCGTTGGGCATGCCGTAGAAATTGGGGACAATTGCCGGGTAGGGGCGAACACAGTCATTAGCGATGGTGTTATTATCGGCAATGATTGTGACATTCGTCCACTTGTGACCTTAGCTTATTGCCATATTGCTCATAACGTCATTATTCATACCGGTGTACGCATCGGCCAAGACGGATTTGGTTTTGCCATGGGACCCGAAGGCCATTTAAAAGTTCCACAATTAGGTCGCGTCATCATTAAAGACAACGTTGAAATCGGTGCTAATACAACAATTGACCGCGGTACAGGGCCGGATACGGTCATTGGATCCGGTTGCAAGATTGATAATCTTGTGCAAATTGGCCATAACGTTAAGGTTGGGAATAATGCTGTTATTGTTAGTCAGGTCGGCATATCGGGTAGCACAACCCTTGGCGATTTCACAATAGTAGCCGGGCAAGTTGGCATTGCGGGACATTTGAAAATTGGCGCTGGTGTGCAAATAGCAGCCCAAAGCGGCGTTATGCGCGATGTCGCACCGGGGATGAAAATTGGCGGATCGCCTGCTAAAAATATTCGTGACTGGTTGAAAGAAATAGTCACTTTGGAAAAATTATCAAAATCAAAAAGGACGTAACCAATGGATTCAAATACTTATGATGACACACGGGTTATAGAACACGCAGAAATCATCGACATGATCCCTCATCGCTACCCGTTTTTGCTTATTGACCGGGTAAAAAATATTGTCCCCGATGTATCCGCTGTTGGTATTAAAAATGTCACCATCAATGAACCTTTTTTCCAAGGCCATTTTCCCGGACAACCAATCATGCCAGGCGTCCTGCTCATCGAAGCCATGGCCCAGACATCGGCTATTTTAGTCATTGAAACAACCGGCAAACGTGCTGGAAGTGTTGTCTATTTTATGACCGTGGACCAAGCCCGGTTCCGCAAACCTGTCACCCCCGGTGACCAAGTTGAACTTCATGTGGAGAAAATAAGAAACCGCGGCAATGTCTGGAAATTTAAAGGTGTTGCTATGGTTGAAGGAAAAAAGATGGCCGAAGCCACTTATTCAGCAATGATTGTGGAAGACAAGAATAATGACTGATATCAGCCCGCTCGCAGTTGTTGAAGCCGGTGCAGAGCTTGGCAAAGGTGTTAAAATCGGACCGTTTTGTCATGTCGGCGGCAACGTTGTCATTGCTGATGGTGTAGAACTGGTGTCTCACGTCGCTGTATCCGGAACAACTAAAATTGGGGCAGGGAGCAAGATTTATCCTTTTGCGTCGGTAGGTTTTCCGCCCCAAGATTTAAAGTATCATGGTGAAAAATCAAAGCTCGTGATCGGCGAAAATACAACGATCCGTGAACACGTTACATTGAACCCGGGGACCGAAGGTGGCGGCATGGAAACCCGTGTCGGTGATCATTGTTTATTGATGGTTGGTGCTCATATCGCCCATGACTGCATCATAGAAAATAATGCAATTTTGGTGAATAACGCAACTTTAGCCGGACATGTCACTATCGGGGAATGGGCGATTGTTGGAGGTTTGTCGGCGGTGCATCAATTTGTTCGTATCGGACGCCACGCTATGATTGGCGGCATGACCGGTGTTGAAAATGATGTCATTCCTTATGGTTCAGTACTTGGAAACCGTGCCCGGCTGTGTGGATTAAACATTATTGGATTAAAACGCCGCAATTTTTCTCGTGATGAAATCCATGATTTACGTAAAGCATACCGTTTGATTTTTGCGCCTGAAGGAACAATTCTTGAAAGATTAGAAGATGTTGCCGAAGATTTTTCCAGCCATGAAGCGGTTATGGAAATCGTCAATTTCATCAAAACCAATTCGTCGCGATCCGTTTGCCAACCCGATGCGGACAATGCCAGCTCATAGCCCAAAACTTGGCATATTAGCAGGTGGCGGTTTTTTGCCCAAAGCGGTAATTGAAAGCTGCCAAAAGTCTGATCGCCCGTTTCACGTCATTGCTTTTGACGGCCATACACCGCCGTCATTAGTCGAAAGTCTCCCTCACTCTTGGGTCCGGCTTGGTGCGGCGGGTCAAACTGTCAAAATTTTGCATGACCAAGGTGTTAAAGATCTGGTTATGGCCGGATCGATCAAACGGCCTTCATTGTTCCAGCTTCGTCCTGATTTATGGGCTTTTAAATTTTTTATGAAAACGGGTGCTCGGTCAAAAGGCGACGATGGTTTGTTACGTAACTTAATCACCGCGCTTGAAAAAAATGAAGGCTTCAACATCATTGGTGCCGAACAGCTTGTCCAGCATTTACTCATCGAAGAAGGTGAACAGGGTCTTGTATCAGCAAGCCCACAAGACATGGATGATATAAAAATGGCTATTCAGGCGGCGTTAAAGTTAGGGGCTGCGGATTTAGGACAAGCCGTTGTAGTACGCAATGGTCAAATTATTGCTAAAGAAGACAAAGATGGTACCGATGCCATGCTGCTTAGGCTGTTTAAACAGGCGCCGCAGCAACGCTCAGGAGTTTTAGTTAAAATGCCCAAGCCCGGACAAGAACGCCGTGCTGACCTACCTGCAATCGGTCCTGAGACGATTATTAACGTCGAGCGCGCGGGATTATCAGGTGTTGCGCTAGAAACCGGCGGTGGGTTTGTTTTAGACCGTGATAAAGTGATACAGTTGCTTAATGAAAATACATTGTTTTTACGTGGGATCCCGCCATCAGCGATAACGGATAAAGACAATTAAATGATCAAGCCTAAGCCTTATACCGTCTATGTCATCGCCGGGGAGCCATCTGGAGATTTATTGGGCGGGCGTTTAATGACCGCTTTAACGTCTATCGCCAACAGCGATGCATCCATACAATATTTTGGTGTAGGTGGCGAAAAAATGACTGAACAGGGTTTACAAAGCCTGTTTCCCATGGCTGAGTTAAGTATTATGGGTATTGCCGAGGTGGTTCCCAAATTACCACAATTAATATCACGAATTCATCAGACGGCTAATGATATCAAACGCCTTAAACCTGATGTGGTTATCACGATAGACGCACCTGATTTTTGTTTCAGGGTGGCTAGAAAACTATGCAACCTTGGTATTCCTTTGGTGCATATGGTGGCTCCATCAGTGTGGGCGTGGCGCGAAGGCCGGGCATTAAAAACAGCTAAACTAGTTGACCATCTATTAACGTTGTTACCGTTTGAGCCACCGTATTTTGAAAAATACGGTCTTGAAAGTACCTTCATCGGCCACCCAGTGCTCGAAGGTGGCGCCAACCAAGGCCAAGCCAACCAGTTTAGAGAAAACCATAATATTACCCAAGGCCAAAAAATATTAACCGTATTACCAGGCAGCCGGTCAGGAGAAATTTTAAAACTATTACCGGTTTTCAAAGAAACGATCGCGGCCTTATCCCAAGATTTTAATAACTTGGTCACCGTCATGCCGGTGGCCCCTGGACGACAAAAAGCATTAAAACCTTTTATTGAGAATTGGCCGACGCCGCTTATTTGCATCAATAATGACGCTGATAAATTTGATGCTTTTGCGGCAACCGACGTGGCACTTGCCGCATCAGGGACAGTGTCTCTGGAACTCGCCATGGCAGGCGCACCGTCAATTATTGCCTACCGATTAAATGTAATTACTTTTTGGCTGGCAAAAAAATTAATCCGCGTTAAATACGCTAATCTTGTCAATATCTTGTTAGACGAAGCAGCAATTCCTGAGTTTCTACAAAATGACTGTACCGTTAAAAATTTAAAATCCTGTGCTCTTGACCTGTTAAACGATCCCGAAAAATGCCAGCAGCAAAAATTAAAATACAAAAAAGCTTTGTCCTGTCTGGGGGGGGATGAGCAACGACCAAGCCACCGGGCGGCGATAAAAGTATTATCAATTTTACAAAAAAAGGGAGGCCTTAGGCCCCCCATTTAATCGGTTGATCATATAAACTATTTACTGCGTTTATGCAGTGCACAGAATTTACGCCGTGTTTCCCCCGTATAAAGTTGACGCGGGCGGCCAATTTTTTGCAACGGATCTTCGATCATTTCATTCCATTGCGCGACCCAGCCAACTGTTCTGGCAACGGCAAATAGAACCGTAAACAAACTGGTTGGAATGCCGATGGCTTTAAAAATGATACCTGAATAAAAGTCCACATTCGGATATAATTTTTTCTCGATAAAATATTCATCTTCCAATGCAATGCGTTCGAGTTCAACAGCGATATCCAGCAACGGTTCGTCCTCAATACCCAATTCATCAAGCACTTCGTGACAGGTTTTTTCCATGACTTGAGCGCGTGGATCAAAGTTTTTATAAACCCGGTGACCAAATCCCATTAAACGGAAACTGTCGTTTTTGTCTTTGGCACGGGCAATGAATTCAGGAATACGGTCAACATGACCAATTTCTTCTAACATGTTGAGGACGGCTTCGTTAGCCCCACCGTGAGCAGGCCCCCAAAGTGAAGCAATGCCCGCGGATATACATGCAAACGGGTTGGCTCCACTGGATCCAGCCAAACGCACAGTCGATGTCGATGCATTTTGTTCATGATCCGCATGTAAAATTAAAATGCGGTCCATAGCGCGTGCTATGATTGGGTTAACTTTGTATTCTTCGCACGGTGTAGAAAACATCATATGCAAGAAATTTTCCGCATAAGACAATTCATTCTTGGGATAAACAAAAGGTTGTCCAATGGAAAATTTATAGGCCATCGCCGCAATTGTTGGCATTTTTGCAATTAAACGATAAGACGCGACCATCCGGTGTTTTGGGTCAGAAATATTGGTGCTGTCATGATAAAAAGCCGACAAAGCGCCAACAACGCCACACATCACCGCCATCGGATGGGCGTCACGGCGAAACCCGCGGAAAAAATACATCAACTGTTCATGCAGCATTGTGTGATAGGTGATATCATTTTCAAATTTCTTTTTTTGTTTAACCGTTGGTAATTCACCGTACAACAACAGATAACAAATTTCCGGAAAATCAGAATGGTCTGCTAAATCATCAATGGCATAACCACGATAAAGTAAAACGCCTTGATCCCCATCGATATAGGTGATGCTCGACTCGCAGCTACCCGTTGATGTGAAACCCGGATCATAAGTAAAACAATCTGTTTCTGCATATAATTTACGCACATCAATAACATCTGGACCTGTGGTGCCCGTCAGCACTGGAAGCTCGTAACTTTTCCCACTGCGGTTATCGGTTAACGTAAACGATGATTTGTCGTTTGATTTATTGCTCATTCTATCCTCCTCTTAATAACCAAAAACTGAATGCAAAATGCGCTAAGTCTCTGATTTTGGTTGTTAACTGATATTTATATCATCAGCTTAAATTATTTCCGATCCATCAAATGCAATGATGAATTAATTATAACACATCATCAATGCGGGCGAGAGATTCATCTCGCCCAAGTATTTCCAGTACATCAAAAATGCTCGGTGATTTAGTCGTGCCTGTTAATGCAGAACGCAAAGGCTGTAATACTTTTCCAAGTTTAATGTCCGCTTTTTCAGCGTACGATCGAGCCACCGTATCAAATGCATCATGGGCCCACGGATCAACACACATTAGCTCGTTGTAAATATTTTTTAAATGCACCAAGGCTTCATCATTCAAAATACTAGTTGCTTTTTCATCAATATCAATCGGCCGATTAACAGATAAAAACTGAGCACTTTCAGCTAGTTCAACAAAATTCTTAACACGTTCCTTTAATGACGGCATGGCCCGTTTTAACCTATTTGTAGTTTCTTTCGCAATGTCTCCATGTAAACTTTTTTCGATAAATGGCATCACCAGATCAACCAAACATTCATCATCTAATTCACGAATAACGTGGCTATTGATGTTGTTGAGTTTTGCTAAATCAAATTTTGACGGCGATCGGCCAATGGCACCCAGACCAAACCATTCAATGGCCTGATCGGTAGAAATGATTTCATCATCACCATGGGACCAGCCTAAACGCAGTAAATAATTTCGCAAAGCTTCGGCGTGGATACCTTGATCCCGATAAGCGTCAGCTCCCAAAGCTCCGTGGCGTTTCGACATTTTGGCACCATCAGCCCCGTGAATCAAAGGAATGTGGGCAAATATTGGGACATCCCATCCCAGTGCTTTATAAATCTGTACTTGGCGGAAAGCATTGGTTAAATGATCATCGCCGCGAATAACATGGCTAACCGCCATATCATGATCATCAACAACCACAGCCAACATATAGGTCGGCGTGCCATCAGCCCGCAGCAAAACCATGTCATCGATTTCTTGATTGCTGACTTTAATTTCTCCTTGGACACGGTCATTGATGACCGTTTCACCGTCAGCCTGTGCTTTCAATCGGATAACAGGTTGACCGTCTTTTGGCGCATCCGCTGGGTCGCGGTTCCGCCAGCGTCCATCATACTTCATTGCACGGCCTTCTTGTTTGGCTAAGGTCCGCATTTCGGTTAATTCTTCGGGTGAACAATAACAGCGGTAAGCTTTATCTTGTTCCAACAATTGACGGGCGGCTTGCTGGTGCTTTGAAATGCGCGAAAACTGTGATACCGCATCACCATCCCAATTCAGGCCTAACCATTTTAATCCATCATAAATGGCGTCTACCGCCGCATCCGTAGACCGCGCACGGTCGGTATCTTCAATACGTAATAAAAACTGTCCACCGTCACCATACCGTTGGTGGTGTTGAGCAAACAACCAATTGTAAAGTGCTGTACGGGCACCGCCGATATGTAAAAAACCGGTAGGTGAGGGAGCAAATCGAGTAACAACCGTCATTAAAATAGCGCTTTCAGTTAAAAAACAACATCATATTCTTGGACACCACTGGATATCCACGTAAGTTCTGCGACTCTGCCATGAGTTTTGTTTATCATAGCGCCTGTTAGCAGTTGCAGCAAATAGTTATGAAAGGAAATTTAACAAGGGTGTTTAAAATAGTATTATACTCTTTATAGTGTAATTACTATTTTTCATATTTGGTTTCACCATCCCATAGGAAAGTTACACGAATGATGCCGGTCATGATTTTACGGGGCAACAGTTTTTACTGGGTTCCTGTGGCCTTTGGGATTGGTATCATTACATATTTTAAACTTAATTCAGAACCTACGTTTGTTTATTCAGCTATTGCTATTTTTGTTTTCAGTTTACTTGCAACGTTGTATCAGAACGCAAATATCACCAGTAGCAAACAATTTTTTATAAAAAAAACAGTTATTTACATATTTATTGCCGTCTTAGGTTTTTCTCAGGCACAAATTAGAAGCCAATCACAAGAAACAGTTTTTTTAAAATCTCCAATTGACCGGGCGCGGATTACAGGACGCATTACAAGCAGTGAAATTTTGCAAAATGGTGCTCGCCTGACTTTGGACAAAGTCGATATCCAAGGGCTTGGTCGATCGCAAACACCACTTATGGCACGGATAAAAATACGGACATTAAAAACCAACTACCAAGCGGGGGACTGGGTTTCCATGACGGCTCGGTTATCCCCACCATCAGAACCTGTGGTGCCGGGTGCATTCGATTTTCAATTTAATGCGTATTTTAAAAATATTGGCGCATATGGATTTTCATATGGTGATATTACAAAAAAAAAGCCAGCAAGAACCGTCATCGGTTTTTCTTTGTTTCGCCAAAAACTGGATAATTTAAGAAACAATATATCTACATCAATTACATCAGCCCTACCCAACGCATCAGGGACTATTGCGACCGCATTGATTACCGGCAAACGTGGATCAATTGCACAAAATATAACCGAAGCCATGAGAAATTCAGGGCTTGCGCATTTGCTCGCCATATCCGGATTACATATGGGCTTAATCACAGGCTTTATTTATTTTTTGAGCCGTGGCTTTTTAGCCTTAATCCCTAGAGTTTCGCTCTACTATCCAACAAAAAAATGGGCAGCTGCCATCGCTTTACCCGGCGCTTTAACCTACGCCCTGATTTCAGGTGCATCTGTTCCAACAATCCGGTCTTTTATCATGACTGCCCTGGTCTTGATTGCTGTCATACTTGACCGTCGGGGGATATCGTTACGGTCCGTTGCCTGGGCAGCGTTGATTGTTTTAGTTTTTCGCCCGGAAAGTATTATGGGGCCCAGCTTTCAAATGTCATTTTCAGCTGTAGTTGTCTTAATCGCCGGATATGAATGGATTAGAACTAAACCTAACGATCAGCTAACAACACAAAAAAACCGAATTAACAAACCACTGAAATATTTAAGCGGTGTATTGATTACGTCGTTTTTGGCTGGTCTGGCAACAGCGCCATTTGCCATTTATCATTTCAACCAACTTGCTACTTACAGCGTCATTGCCAACGCCATTGCCGTACCCATAAGTGCCTTTTGGGTGATGCCGTGGGCGTTAATCGGTGTTTTAACAATCCCATTTGGCGTTGATGGTATGGCCTTTCAATTAATGGGGTGGGGCATAGATGTTATTATTAACATTTCTATAACCGTGTCATCTTGGCCGGGTGCCATTGCTCGTTTTCAAGTTTTACCCGACTTAGCTTTGGGCTTAATCGTATTCGGGACGTTGATCATAATATTGTACCGCCATCCAGCGCGTTATATGGGCACCGGTGGATTAATTGCCGGATTGGTCATTGCGTTCACGTATCAACCACCTGACATCATCATCGGTAAAAACGGTAAATTAACGGCTTTATATACATCCACCGGACAAATTATGCTGTCTAATCGGCGCGCATCAAAATTCAAAAGCCGACAATGGTTGAAACGCTATGCTTTATTCACAGATACAGAAAAATGGCCAAAGCCTGGACAAGAAAGTCCCGACAATCAATTCAGATGCGATGTCATGGGATGTATTTTACAACGCAATCAGAAAATTATTTCTATCATCCAAAACCAAACGGCATTTACCGAAGACTGTAACATTGCCGACGTGATAATCATAACCACTGTAATTTCAACAAACTGCAAGGGCAAAAAACCAGCAACAGTCATTGATAAAAATGATCTACAACAGGGTGGAACCCATGCATTGTGGTTGAATTCAGATACGATCATCATCCGAAACGTCAATGATGCACGCGGCAACAGACCATGGGTTATTCAGCCGCAGCCTAATGTCCAAACAAGCCGATAATTATTGATAACTGCGCACCAATCCAACTAACACGCCTTGCACATTAATCCGATCAGGACCAAAAATTTGCGTATCGTAATCTTTATTAGCTGGCTCCAAAGCAATCGAAGCGCCGCTTTTACGTAAACGTTTCAATGTAACTTCTTCTCCGTCAACCAAGGCCACAACGATGGTCCCGTTTTCCGCCATTTCGGTGCGTTTAATCAACACCGTATCACCATCAAAAATACCGGCTTCGATCATCGAATCGCCATCGACTTCCAATGCATAATGTTCACCTGACGACATCATTGAAGCCGGAAATTCAACATGCGTTGAATGATCACGCAAAGCTTCAATCGGGGTACCTGCTGCAATGCGCCCATAAAGAGGGATTTGCATGACAGTAGGGTCGCTTTGCTCCGGTATTTTATGGTGTTGTTTTCCAAATTGTCCTTCGACAACGTTTGTTGGTCGTTCAGTAGGGGCTGACTGACCAACATTAGTCGTCAATTCAGCGTTTGCTTTCGCACCTTTTGGGATGGTCATATTATCGGGCAAACGAATGACTTCCAAAGCCCTTGCTTTATGGGCGAGACGACGAATAAAACCACGTTCTTCCAAGCCGCTAACCAATCGATGAATCCCTGATTTAGAGCGTAAACTCAGGGCATTTTTCATTTCATCAAATGACGGAGAAAAACCGGTTTCATTAATTTTATTATGGATAAAAACAAGTAATTCATATTGTTTTCGTGTAAGCATCAATTCATCCTTTTTATCAAACTCTTTAAAATTAGAGCTTTAAATGGTGCAAATTGATCATCAAATATTAGGTTTAAACAGTGAGAACAAATCGCAAACATTTAAATGTTCTACTTTAGTTCTCTTTTGCCGTCAAGGGTTATTTAATCGTTCGTTTATTGTTTAAAACCGGATTAAGCCTTCGGGGAAAACGATGATTTCTAATTTTCCACCTTGTTCAACAGCTTCAGCATGAGGAGGGCGTTTTATCATACAATCAGCATGAGCAAAGCGGGCCAACATGGAACTATCTTGGCCTTGGAACGGGGTTGCGACCCTATTACCTAAATCATCAATGAATAGTGTGGCACGTATATAGTCTTGGCGTACATTGTTGGCAGGAATATCAATTCCGGCAAGTGCGGATTCAACTGGACGTTGCCCATCACCACACCCCAACATCACGTCAAATGCCGTTTTCAAGAATAAAAACGATGTCACCCCAGCCGATACGGGATTGCCCGGAAGCCCAAGCAAAGGAACGCTGTTAACTTGACCAAAAATCAGTGGTTTTCCGGGGCGCATGGCGATTTTATAAAAAGTTAACTGATCACCAGCCACATCCCGCACAAAATCAAAATCTCCTACCGATGCGCCGCCGATGGTGATTAACATGTCGGCGCCTTTGGCCCCAGCCAAGACCTGTTTTAAATGCTCTGGTGTGTCTTTTGCGATGCCTAGGCTTAACGCGTCTCCACCCAAAGCCCGAACATATCCGGCAACGGCGATACTGTTTGAACTGATAATTTGTGAAGACGTCATTGTCTCACCCGGCATGACGACTTCGTCACCAGTAGCGACAATCGCAATTTTCGGACGGCGACGGACAGAAACCCAAGGGTAATTCATGGCGGCGGCCAAGCCTAAATCCCGAGCGGATAAAACTCGGCCAGCTTTTAACAACACATCACCTTCGTTGAAATCCAGGCCTTTGGCACGAACAAATTTCCCTGAGCTAACACTTTCAAGCACCTTAATGACACCGTCTTGGGCTTCGGTATTTTCTTGGATAACAATACTATCAGCACCATTTGGCAACGGGGCACCGGTAAATATGCGAGCCGTTTCACCCGCACCTACGGTTCCCGAAAACCCGGCTCCTGCTTGGGACATGCCTATTTGTTTAAGTTTTACAGGGACTTTTTCAACATCCCTTGCGCGTACGGCATAGCCATCCATTGCCGAAACTTCAACAGGCGGATGGCTTAATCTGGACGTTAAATTATTTGCCAGAACCCGACCATGGGCATTATCCAGAGATACCTGCTCTTCGGTCAACAAATCAAACCCGGATTTTATTTTTTCAATGGCTTCGGCAACGGAAATCATAATGTGTATCCTATTCGGCTTCAAATGTGCCGGATTGACCACCGGATTTATGAACTAGGCGGATGTCCATTAATTTCATCCCTTTATCAACGGCTTTGCACATATCATAAACGGTTAATGCAGCTACTGAAACCGCTGTTAAAGCTTCCATTTCAACCCCGGTTTGTCCTGATAATTTACACTTGGCGGTGATTTCAACGGCACTATTTTCTGCATCAAGGGATAATTCAACCGTCACAGACGTTAACATCAACGGATGACATAATGGAATCAAATCAGGCGTTTTTTTAGCACCCATGATGCCTGCCAATTGTGCGACGCTTAATACATCTCCTTTTTTGACATCTCCGTCGGTGATTAAATCCATGGTGGGTTTCGCCATTAACACTCGGCCTTTGGCGATAGCAATACGTTCGCTTGATGATTTGTCCGACACATCAACCATACGGGCATTACCGTCTTTATCGATATGGGTAAATTCAGCCATTAAATTGTATCCTTGGATTGCAGTAATTCAGCCGTTGCGGTTTCAACATTACCCATGCGCATTAAACTTTCACCAATTAAAAAACATCTCGCCCCGACCCGCGACATCCGCGCCAAATCAACACCCGTAGACAACCCGCTTTCGCTAACCAATAGACGGTTTTCAGGGACCAATGCTGCTAATTGTTCGGTCATGGCAATATCAACGACCAAAGTTTTTAAATTACGGTTATTAATACCGATCAATGGGCTTTTTAATTTTAATGCTCGGTCTAATTCTTGCTCATTATGAACTTCGATCAAAACGTCCATACCTAATCCGATAGCTGTGTTTTCTAACTCGGCGGCCTGCTCATCCCCCAATGCTGCCATAATCAACAACACACAATCAGCCCCTAAACTCCGGGCCTCAACAATTTGATAAGGGTCAAGCATGAAGTCTTTGCGTAATACGGGCAAATCTACGGCATCACGGGCAACTGCCAAATACGCATCATCGCCTTGAAAATAGGGGATATCGGTTAACACCGACAAACAACTCGCCCCCCCAACTGCATAAGCTTTTGCCAACATTTCTGGATCAAAATCTTCTCTGATCAAGCCTTTGGACGGGGATGCTTTTTTTATTTCAGCAATTAATCCATATCGCCCATCCGCAACACTATTTTTCAAACTTTTAATAAAGCCTCTAGTCGGCGTTTGCCTTGTGATCAAATGTTCCAGATCAGATAAGGATTTCTGTTTTTTTTGGACCACGATATGGTTTTTTTTATCGGCACAGATTTTGGCTAAAATATCGCTCATGATGGGACGTTGTCCAAATTATTAGTGATGGCGACCAATTTATTTAATCCAGCCAATGCACGGCCATCATCAATAGCAGTTGCAGCCATGCTAACACCGTCTTTTAAATCGCTAACTTTATCGGCCACAATTAATGCTGCGGCTGAATTGAGTAATACAACGTCTCTATATGCATTTTTTTCACCTTCCAACAGACGCATTAAAGCTTTTGCATTATGGGGTCCATCACCGCCTATTAAATCTTTGGGTTGGGCGCGTGGTAATCCAGCGTCTTCGGGTGTGATTTCAAAAGTTTTAATGACACCTTTATCTAATTCAGCAACAAATGACGGTGCCGTTGTGGTTAATTCGTCCAATCCGTCCAATCCATGGACAATCCACGCCCGCGCACAGCCTAAATTATTTAAAACCTCAGCAAACGGTTCAACCCATTGGCGGGAATAAACCCCGGTAAATTGCCGTGTTACGCCTGCTGGATTTGACAAAGGACCCAGTAAATTAAAAATCGTCCGTGTGCCCATTTCAACTCGGGCCGGCCCCACAAAGCGCATGGCGCTGTGATAAAGGGGTGCCATTAAAAACCCAATGCCGGCATTTTTTATTGCATTTTCAACTGCGTCCAACGGTGCATCAATATTGACACCAATGGACGACAATACATCAGATGCCCCGGATTTTGATGACAACGAACGATTACCATGCTTGGCTAAAGGCACGCCACAAGCAGCCGTTACCAGAGCAGCCGCTGTAGAAATATTATACGTCCCCGAATTATCACCACCCGTGCCAACGATATCGATGGCATTTTTGGGCGCGGATACTTTTAACGCTTTACGGCGCATGATACTTACGGCTCCGGTAATTTCATTTACCGTTTCACCGCGCACCCGTAATGCCATTAAAAATGCGCCAATTTGCGCCGCCGTTGCTTCGCCCGACATAATAATGTCAAACGCGGCTTCAGATTGTTCAACGGATAAACTCGCCCCGTCAGCAACGGTGGCAAGGATCGGTTTTAACGTATCGCTCATCTTTTCATTCCAGGCTTGGTCCTGATGTTAAATTTGATCTAAAAAATTACGCAGCATTTGATGCCCATGTTCCGACGCTATGCTTTCCGGGTGAAACTGTACGCCATGTACGGGCAACGATTTATGTTGAATGCCTTGGATGACATCATCATCGCTGTTTGCGGTAATCTGCAAACAGTCTGGCGTTGTATCTGGTTTGATCGATAATGAATGATACCGGGTGGCTTGGAACGGTGACGGCAAGCCTTCAAACAAACCGGTGTTTTGATGATGAATGGCGCTGAGCTTTCCATGCATGGGTTGTGGCGAAAGCCCAATTACCGCGCCAAAAACTTGGGCTATGCATTGATGGCCCAAACAAACACCCAACAGCGGGATTTTTTCGGCCGCCCGTTCCACCAGTTCCAAACAAATGCCTGCTTTATCCGGATCACAGGGCCCGGGAGATATGACAATCGCATCGGGATTTAAATCAATGGCTTCATCTACTGTGATTTGATCATTTCGGTGAACCGCGACATCCACGCCTAACTCGCCAATATAGTGCAGCAAGTTATAGGTAAAACTGTCATAATTATCGATTAATAAAATCATGGGAATTCAAACGAGAGCCTGCAATGATATAAGTATAATTTAACAACAATGCAGGTGAGGGGCCGTGTCGTCAAGCACGGTCCAAGCTTGTGTAAAAAATGTCGTAAATTTTAGTGCATCATTTGATGACGACGCTCAGAACCGACGTAATTATGTACGGCGCGGCGCCTGCGATCGGGACCAAAAAAATTGTTAACGCGAACAAATGCCCGATTGTTTTCAATGACAGAAATAATCCGCATATAAATTAATTTAGCCGAAACCGGTTTGGCTAGGTATTCAGTCATACCGGTATCACGGGCTTCGAATACATGGCGGACTTCAGTATTGGCCGTGACCACGACAACCGGAATAAACGGATTTGGGCTATCCGGGTCATTGCGAATTTTTTTCAAAAAATCCATACCATCCAGATCATATGTCCAATCGGATAGAATAATATCAATGGGGAACTGGTAAAACATTTGATAAGCCGTATCGACATTAGCCGTACTTTGTACTGTTGGCACGCCAAATTCCCTGAAAACTTCTGTTAATAACCGGCGGATTAACAGATTTTTTTCGAGAACAAGAATGTTTAAACCAGAAATATCATAGGCCTGCATTTGTCACCATTACGAGCAAAAAAACAAAGGAACACGCAAAATCACTATATTGTCAAAATTGGATTATTTGAGACATTCTGAACAAAAATAAAATCCAGCGGCTTTTCTGCCTGACTACTTTCTACCACACATAAGTGCTTTATTTCAACGGCTACAACGATTATTTATTATATCTTCGATTTTATGGAGAAATGAATGTGGCGATCGACCCGGACCTAAAGCATCACCTCAATAACAATACCAAAAACGATGAAGATGATCTAGAGGGCGCGTTGGACCCATTAGGGCTGCTTAAAGTCGGCAGCAGAAAATCACGCAAAAAATATTTCAAATACAAGCCTAATCCAAAAAGACAGTTATTTTTTGCTGCATTAGCCATCCTCGGCATTGCCATTGGCTATGGACTGGGTTTTGTTTTCCAAAAACCACCAGACCAAAACGTTACAAAGCCTGCAACACCGAAAAAAACAACGTTCGTAGAAAAAGATAAATCGGCACCCGAACAACAATCAGACAGCCGACCCGTTGCCAAGATCGATAAAAAAACAGTTGAGCGTCAAGTTTTTATCGAAGAAGAAAACCGCCCAATAGAAAAGGTTACACAACAACAAAAACCTGAAGCAAAACAAGACCCTGAACAGGCTAAGCCGCTTCCGGACGTTCAGAAAGAAGGTGTTCTTGAAAAAAACCGAGCACCGTACCCACAAATTGTTTTACCTAACACTCCGATCATCAAAGACACCGTCACAGCCCCGACCACAGGTGACCACGATACCAAGACAACAAAGCTTGAAAGAAAATCAACACAAAAGCCCAACATCTCAAGTCCGCAAAAACAACCGGTCATCGCCATGATCATCGACGATATGGGCATTGATAAAGCTAGGTCAAAACGCATCGTGCAATTACCGGGGTTGTTAACCACTTCTTATATTGCTTATGCCACAAAAATAGAAAGCCAAGTAGCCACCGCCCGCAAAGCCGGGCACGAAGTTATGCTACATATCCCGATGGAGCCGATGAGCCCGGATGTGGATCCCGGCCCAAACGTATTGTTGACAGGTATTCCCGAAAACGAATTACGCCAGAAAATTCGTTGGAATTTATCCCAATTAAAAGGCATCAAAGGCGTCAATAACCACATGGGCAGCCGGTTTACATCAAATTTACAAGGCATGCGCACATTAATGGATGAGCTCAAAAAGGAAAATTTATGGTTTTTCGATTCCATTACAAGCGGTAAAAGCAAAGGCCGAAAGGCTGCCAAAGAATTTGATATCCCGTTCACCGCACGCAATATTTTTATTGATCACGATGAAAATATCAAAGTCATCAAATCCCAACTCGCCAAGGTCGAAAGGTTAGCCAAAAAACAGGGTTACGCCATCGCCATTGGCCATCCGCGCGAAAACACCATCCGGGCACTAGAGCCATGGATCAAAACCATTGAAAGCAAAGGCTTTAAACTGGTTCCTATTTCCACATTGATAAAACCGTGGCCGAAAACTAAAGCCATAGACAGTGCCAAAACACAAAATCAATAAATCACACAGAAAATCGTTTATTGATCAAATTCCACGGCTTGATGAACGGCTCGAACAAGCGCTTGGGCTTTGTTGATGGTTTCCTGATATTCGGATTCAGGATCGCTGTCGGCGACAATCCCGCATCCGGCTTGAATATGGATCTGGTCGTCTTTTAAAACAGCGGTACGTAGCGCAATACAGGTATCCATATCCCCATCGGCACCAAAATAGCCAATGCAGCCACCGTAAACACCGCGCCTGTGCGGTTCCAATTCATCAATGATTTCCATGGCTCTGACTTTGGGTGCACCGGATACGGTGCCGGCCGGGAACCCCGCCAACAATGCATCAATGGCATCCCGTGACGCATCCAATTCACCGGTGACGTTAGATGCAATATGCATAACATGGGAATAATATTCAATTTTGAACTGTTCGGTGACTTTGACAGAACCAATTTTTGAAACGCGCCCGACATCGTTACGGCCCAAATCCAATAACATTAAATGTTCAGCGCATTCTTTTTTGTCATTGAGTAAATCGGCTGCCAATTCGCGGTCTTCTTCGGTAGTTTCCCCACGTTTTCGGGTTCCTGCAAGCGGCCGTATCGTGACTTCACCATCACGCACACGGACCAAAATTTCAGGGCTGGAGCCGACCACGGAAAATCTACCAAAATTCAAATAAAACAGAAAAGGAGAGGGGTTCAAGCGCCGCAAAGATCGGTAATATGTAAACGCCGACTGTTTAAAAGGCATGGTAAAACGTTGCGACGGCACAATTTGAAAAGCGTCACCATTGATGATGTATTCTTTGGCTTTTTTAACCATGCCAAAGAAATAATCTTTGTCCATATTGGAAGTGGGATCGCGCGTCGTGATATCGCGGCTGTTTACCGGATGCAATGCGGGTAAAGGCGCATGTACATCAATCACGGCCTGATCAAGTTTTGCTATGGCCTTATCAAAGCATTCTTTTGCATCCGCCCCGGTGCCTAAATGATCCCAAACTGGCGTGACAATGATTAAACTGTCTTTTAAGGCATCAAAAATCGCCATGACGGAGGGTCGCAGAAACAACCCATCCGGCACGCCAATCACATCTGGATTATCATCGGGGATTTTTTCCGCCACCCGAACCATGTCATAAGCCATATAGCCGACAAGCCCTGCTGCCATAGGCGGCAAGCCGTCCGGCAATTCAATACGGCTTTCACGGACCATTTTTTTTAATGATGCCTGCACGCCATCTATTTGACCAACCGGACAGGGGATAAATTCATCCGATGTTGCAGGAGATACGTTTAAATCAGCAATACCATTAGCACAGCGCCAAATCAAATCAGGGTCAAACCCGATAAATGAATAACGTCCCCGAATGGCACCGCCTTCGACGGATTCCAGCAAAAAACTATTGTCACGACCATGGGCGAGTTTGATCATCGCTGACACGGGCGTTTCAAGATCAGCAATCAGGCGACGCCAAACCACTTGCGGACGGGATGCATTAAACGTTGCATCGAATTCAGAAAAATCAGGATAATGTGACAAAGTTTAATTCCGCGTCTTTATAAATGTAGCTTAACGCTGCCGTTGATTACCCAAAGCCAAAAAACTGAGTTGATCACGATTAATAGTGACTGGAATATCTTGTTCCAACGCCGTGATTAATTCACCAATAATATCAGCCTGAAAACCACCGGTTAATTGTTGGCTCAAAGCTTTGACACCATCGACATCAGCAATTGGATTGGCGGCAATAATACGTTTAGCAACAATTACAGCGTACCCATCTTCGGATTTTGCCATACCTGCAGTGCCTTCTTTTAATTCAAATAATTTCGGGATTGAAAGGGCTCTTGGTTTCAAGCCTTCCATGGTCGTGCGTCCCAATTCAACACTGGTAATAATTTTTAAAGACAAACTGTCAGCGACGCGCGTTAACAGTTCACCTTGATTAACCCGGTCAACTAATTTTTTGGCCTGCTTTTCAAGCTGTTTAAGCGTTTGTTCTGCAATCCAGGCATTTTCAACGTCTTGTTTGATAGACGCCAAAGGTTTTAAAGCTGGAACCGTAATTGTATCAACACGCAATAAAAATAAGTCATTGTCAGCGATTTCGGTTAATGCACTTTCTTCGCCTTCGCCTGTATTAAAGGCTGTATCAATGAAAGATTGCTGAGGTACACCAACGACTTTTTTGCCAAAAGAATCGAAACCACTTTTATCAATACTATCAATAGATAACACGTCCAAACCTAAATTTTGCGCCGCTGTTTCAAGGGATGCACCGCCGCCCAGTTCGTCTTCGAAACGGTTCGATAAATCGAACATCACATCAGCCGCTTTTTGCAAAGCCAGTTCGTCGCGGACTTTGCTTTGAACGTCTGCAAGTGGCTGTGTACCGCCCGCAGTAATGTTGGAAATTTTTAAAATATGCCAACCCAAAACAGTTTCCAAAGGTTCCGTATAACCGGGTTCCGTTAATTGAAAGGCAGCCGTCGCTAATTCTGGCAACAAATCGGCTTTGGTAACAACGCCAAAATCCAATTCAGCGGCATCTTGTTTTGTGATGGTTTTGGCAACTTCGGCAAAATCTTTGCCTTGATCCAATAAACGTTTAGCAGCGGTAGCGTCTTCTTCGCTTTCCAATAACATTTGTGCGACCTGTCTTTTACCTTTGACCGTAAACTCATCGATACGGTCTTGATAAGCCGTTTTAATTTGTGCCGGATCAACAACAACTTCTTTAGCTAACTCAGCGATTTTAAGCACCACGGCGGTCACTTTCCTATATTCAGGAGCCGTAAATTGAGCCGCATTCGCTTTATGAAAAGCTTCTAAGTCGGTCTCGCTGGGATTAAACGTTTTCGTCACGTTTGAGGGTTTAAGTTCAACCAGTTCAGCCACCCGTTTTTCATTCCTAAAACGGTAAATTGCTGCGACCAATGGTTTCGGCGCCACGACACCACCTTGGATCGCGCCTAAATATTGACCCATGGCAATACGCCTACGGGCTTCATTAATATAAGCCGCTTCGGTCAATCCGCTGCTTAATAAAATTTGTCTGAAACGTTGGCGGTCAAATCCGGTTTCGCTGCCTTGGGCACGGAACGCCGGGTCTTGACGAATCTCACTGCTAACCAAATCATCACTAACAGCGACCCCTAAATTCTCAGCCCCTTTACGTAACAATTCAGTATTCACTTCTTGACGTAGAACCCGGTCGTAAACGCCCATGGCAAAAGCCTGTTCGCGGTTAAATCCCGGGCCAAAAACTTGGCGTAATCTCGAAATTTGATTTTGTGTGGCAATTTCAATGCGCCTTGGTGAAATTTCATCACCGCCCACTTCGGCAACCGATTGCCCGGCTAGATTTGGCGCCACCATATCCTGAATGCCCCACATGCCGAAACTGAGTACCAACAGAAGCAAAAAGCCTTTGACAACAAAAGAACCACTACGTTTACGAATAGAAGAAAGCATATCAACCTATAAACCGTTTAAAATGAGACCAGACACGAGAAAGGCCATAAAAAATTTAGGCCGCAGTTTAAGCGCGCAAACACCGCCCGGCAACACATTAAACCGTGATACCGGGCGATAATTTAATGATCAGCTTGTTATTGTAGAAATGTTGGACCATTTGAGCGGATATGATAAGAATGTGCCATTCATAATAAATAATTTTTTCTTTAAAAAAATAAACACAGGAATGACACACAATGACCCAGCTTCGACGACCTTTAATCGCAGGCAACTGGAAAATGAACGGCCTTGTCGCAGATGCAACGTCGCTGGCAAATTCCCTAACAGCTTTAACAAAAAAAAATGACCTTAAATGCGAAATGTTAGTATGCCCACCGGCGATGACTATCCATATCGTCGGCGCGATCATTAAAACATCTGCCATCGAATTAGGTGCACAAGATTGTCATGCAGCCACATCCGGTGCCCACACCGGAGACATAAGCGCTAAAATGATCAAAGATGCCGGGTGTTCTTATGTTATTCTGGGTCATTCGGAACGCCGGGCCGATCACGGCGAAAGTGATAAAGACGTTAAAGCCAAAACCGAAGCCGCACTTAAAGCCGGATTAAAAGTCATTATCTGCATTGGCGAAACCGAAAATGAACGCGATCAGGGAAAAGCTTTGGACGTTGTTTGTTCACAATTAACTCATTCCATGCCAGACGCCATTAATGCCGATCAATTGGTCGTCGCGTATGAGCCTGTTTGGGCTATTGGCACGGGGCGCATCCCGTCCCTTGATGATGTCGAAGAGGTGCATTCGGCTTTGCGCAAAAAACTTGAACAAATTTCAAATGCTGACACGGCATCGCGTATGCGGATACTTTATGGCGGGTCCATGAAACCCGGCAATGCCAAAACGTTGTTGGCACTTGAAAATGTCGATGGTGGCTTAATCGGTGGTGCCAGCCTGAAGGCTGAGGATTTCATCGCCATTGCCAACTGTTGTTGATAATTTAATGCAATAATTAAGTTGCTATAAAAAAGAGGTGGCGTTTACAGTATATTGGCAGTAAAACCCAATCAACAGTGATTATTTCGGAAACATCATGACACAAATCATACTCACCATTCATTTAATTTTAGCCATTGGCCTTGTTGGAGTCGTGCTTTTACAAAAAAGCGAAGGCGGTGGTTTAGGCATGGGTGCCAGCGGCGGTGGCGGTGGCATGGGCGGTTTAATGACCGGTCGGGCCACAGCTGATTTATTGACACGGATGACAGCGGTTTTTGCAGCCGGGTTTATGGCCACCAGTTTAACGTTGGCTATTTTGGCTAATCAAAGCGGCAAAGAAAAATCGATTCTTGACCAACCGGCACCTGCGCCGGTAACCCAACCTGCGGAACCAAGCGTTCCGACGGCACCGATTGCCAATTAAAATCTTTGGTAAATGGCGGTTTTCTTGACTTGATAAAAGAGGGGGCTTAAACACCGCCTCTTTTTCTTTGGAAATTTATTTTTTTGATGTACTGTGATCTCCCATGACGCGTTTTATTTTCATCACAGGCGGCGTGGTTTCCTCACTTGGTAAAGGGCTGGCTTCAGCTGCCTTAGGTGCACTTTTGCAATCCCGCGGATTTAAAGTCCGTTTGCGCAAACTTGACCCTTATATCAATGTTGATCCCGGAACCATGAGCCCCTATCAACATGGCGAAGTTTTTGTTACCGACGACGGTGCGGAAACCGATCTTGACCTTGGTCATTACGAGCGGTTTACCGGCGTTCATGCTAGGCAAAGCGACAACGTCACAACAGGCCGCATTTATTCCGATGTCATTGCCAAAGAACGCCGTGGCGACTATTTAGGCGCGACCATCCAAGTTATTCCCCACATTACCGAAGCTATTAAAAATTTTGTCGTCAATGACTTAACTGACGAGGACTTTGTGCTTTGTGAAATTGGCGGTACGGTTGGCGACATCGAAGGATTACCGTTTTTAGAAGCCATCCGACAGCTCGGCAACCAACTGGGTTCTGAAAAAACCATGTTCCTGCATTTAACGTTGCTGCCTTATATCGCGACGGCCGGGGAGCTTAAAACCAAACCGACACAACACTCGGTCAAAGAATTACTGAATGTCGGTATCCGGGCTGATTTATTATTATGCCGGGCGGACCGTGATATTCCGCAAAGTGAACGCAAAAAAATAGCGCTATTCTGTAACGTCCGCGAACAATCGGTTATTCCGGCGTTGGATGTGGACAGCATTTACCGGGTGCCGATCAGTTATCATGAACAGGGGTTGGATGATGAAGTCTGCCGCCACTTCGGCCTTGATGCCCCGGCGCCTGATTTAAGTCGTTGGGAAACCATTACCGAACGTGTCATTCGTCCCGAAGGCGAGGTTACCATTGCCGTTGTAGGTAAATACACAGGGTTGCTGGATGCCTATAAATCTTTGTCCGAAGCTTTGGCCCATGGCGGCATCGCGAATAATGTCAAAGTCAATTTGAAATGGATTGGTGCTGAAACGTTTGATGGTGATGATACAATGCGCAATCTTGAAAACGTTCACGGCATTCTTGTTCCCGGTGGTTTTGGTGAACGTGGATCAGAAGGCAAAATGGCGGCTGTCAAATTTGCCCGTGAACATAAAATTCCGTATTTCGGTATCTGTTTTGGTATGCAAATGGCCGTATTAGAAGCCGCACGCAATTTGGCTGGTATCAAAACCGCAGGTTCCACAGAATTCGGTCCATGCGAAGACCCGGTTGTCGGTTTAATGACTGAATGGATGCAAGGCAATCAATTACAAACAAGACAACAAGACAGCAACAAAGGCGGCACCATGCGTTTAGGGTCTTATGATTGTGAACTTGCCCAAGGTAGCCGTGTACGCGAGGTTTACGGCGAACAATATATTAAAGAACGTCATCGTCACCGGTTTGAAGTCAATACCCATTACCGGGAACCATTGGAAGCGGCGGGTTTGCGGTTTTCCGGATTATCACCCGATGGGTTATTGCCGGAAATCGTCGAAATCACCAACCATCCGTGGTTTATTGGTGTTCAGTTCCATCCCGAACTCAAATCAAAACCATTTGCACCGCACCCGTTGTTTTCTTCATTCATTAGTGCTGCAATTTTACAATCAAGGCTGGTTTAAAAAATGCCCCAACATCGCACTGTTTCAATTGGTGAATTAAAAATCAGCAATGATGCTCCGATTACTATTATCGCTGGACCTTGCGCTATGGAAAGTCATGATCATGCTTTGGACATGGCTGGCGCATTAAAAGAAATTTCTGATAATCTAGGCATCGGCCTGATTTATAAAAGTTCATTTGATAAAGCCAACCGCACCAGCAATTCTAGCCCACGTGGCATTGGCATTGATAAAGCGTTACCTATATTCGAAGCCGTAAAAAAATCAACGGGACTGCCTGTTTTAACGGACATCCATGCCCCGTCCCATTGCAAAGAAGTTGCAAGCGTTGTTGATGTTTTGCAAATTCCAGCATTTTTATGTCGTCAAACGGATTTGTTAATGGCAGCCGCCAAAACCGGATGTGTGATCAATGTTAAAAAAGGTCAATTTTTAGCACCTTGGGACATGGAAAATGTTGTCCGTAAAATTATTGATGGCGGAAACGACAACGTCATGATCACAGAGCGTGGTGTCAGTTTTGGCTACAATACGTTGGTTTCTGATATGCGGGCCTTACCCGTTTTAGCCAATACCGGATGTCCTGTTGTTTTTGATGCCACCCATTCCGTACAACAACCGGGTGGGCAAGGTGGTACGTCAGGCGGAGAGCGTAAATTTGCACCGGTTTTAGCCCGGGCTGCGGTTTCAATCGGTGTTGCGGCAGTATTTATTGAAACGCATCAAGACCCGGACAGTGCGCCGTCTGATGGCCCCAACATGATCCCGCTGGATCAAATGAACGGGGTGTTAGAAATGCTAATGGAATTTGACAAACTGGCTAAATCCCGACCAATACAGATTTAATTTTGTTTTTAAAAGGTAGAATAAAATGACGGCTATACTTGATATTTTCGCCCGCGAAATCCTCGACAGTCGCGGCAATCCAACGGTTGAAGTCGATGTGACGTTAGAAACAGGTGTTATTGGCCGTGCGGCCGTGCCATCGGGAGCATCAACCGGATCGTTCGAAGCATCTGAATTACGCGATAATGACAAACGCCGGTATGGCGGCAAAGGCGTTTTGAAAGCTTGCGAAAGCGTCAATGGTGAACTGTTTGATGCCTTGTCCGGGCACGATGCCGAAGACCAAATTCACATTGACCGCATGATGATTGAACTGGACGGCAGCCCCAACAAAAGCCGTTTGGGTGCCAATGCGATTTTAGGCGTTAGTTTAGCCTGTGCCAAAGCCGCCGCCGAAGAAGCTGACCTACCATTGTACCGTTATTTAGGTGGGACGTTCGCTCATACATTACCCGTGCCGATGATGAATATCATCAATGGTGGTGCACATGCAGATAATCCGATTGATATTCAGGAATTCATGATCATGCCGGTTGGTGCCGGTAACATCAAAGATGCCGTACGCATGGGGACCGAAGTTTTTCACCAGCTTAGAAGCGCACTTCAAGCAGAAGGCCACAATACCAATGTTGGCGACGAAGGTGGATTTGCACCCAACCTTGGTAGTGCCGAGGTCGCTCTTGATTACATTATGAAAGCCATCGAAGGGGCTGGATATAAACCCGGACACGATATCCTTTTAGCTTTGGATTGTGCGGCAAGCGAGTATTATGCGAACGGACAATACAAAATGACAGGTGAGGGTAAAACCTTATACGCCGAAGACCACGTTAAATACCTAAGCAACCTTGCCAGTCGCTATCCAATTTTTTCAATCGAAGACGGCATGGCCGAAGACGATTGGGATGGCTGGAAAAACTTAAGCGATGAATTAGGAGGTAAAATACAATTGGTCGGCGATGATTTGTTCGTCACCAACCCGGCGCGTTTGCAAGACGGTATTGATAAAGGTATCGCTAATTCGATTTTGATTAAATTTAATCAAATCGGAACGTTAAGCGAGACCTTGCAAACTATCGAAATGGCCCATAAAGCTGGTTATACCAATGTTATTTCCCACCGTTCTGGTGAAACCGAAGACACAACCTTGGCCGATTTAGCCGTCGCCACCAATGCCGGGCAAATTAAAACCGGATCATTATCCCGCTCTGAGCGGTTGGCTAAATACAATCAATTGATCCGCATCGAAGAAGACTTAGGGCCTATGGCTCGCTATCACGGCAAGGCATTAGCTTTATAATATTCAGTCATAATTGCTAAAATGACCAAAGGGTTGACGGTAAAGCTGTCAGCCCTTTTTTTTGGTTATTGACGTTCAGTTTTCTATTCTTTCATAACCGTTTGTTAATAAATTTAACCCATTATTATTTTCGGGTTTGGGACTGTGGGTATTGCTCATTAAAAAAATGGATCCACGGTTACTATGGAATTAATTAAAGAATTACGCTCTCGGGTTCGCCATATCGCAGGACCTATTTTGGGCATTTGCGGCATTGTTTATTTCACCTACCACGCAATTCAAGGTGATCGCGGAATTTTGGCTTTATTAAAATTACAAAAACAACTTGATCAAGTTCAAGTTCAAGCCACGGCCGCACAATTGGAAAGATCAAAATTAGAACTGCGTAGCAAACTTTTATCGCCGAGCAGTCTTGATCCGGACATGTTAGAAGAACGGGCTCGGATAATGCTGAACTTAGCGGAACAAAACGACATCGTTATTTTAAACGTAAAACATGGAGATGAGAATGGGACGTTTAGCCAGTTCAATTAAAACCCCTTATTTTCAAGTGACGGTTAAAGCTGAAGCCGTACAAAATGTTGCAGATAATGATTACACAGCAACTGACGAAATGATTTCATTGGCCCCCAGAATGATGGGGTTTTTAGGCCTTGAAACTGATTTTGACGCATTTGGTGAAGCGAAAACCTATTTTTATTGGCGCGACCGTTCATCGCTAGAAACATGGGCATCATTTAGCCGTCAACATTTAGCCGAACGCCGCCCAGAGTGGCAACCATGCGCTCTGCCAAATATGAACGTCAAATGGATTGCTCCGCCAAAACCGAGCAACAACTTCATGCGGAAAATATTTTTCAATCAACACACGGCAAATTCCGCCTAAAAAAATTTATATTAATTTCTATAGCAAGGACTGGATCATGGACGACGCGAGCAAAGACTTACCCCATCCGTTTTTTGCCACAATGTGGGAACAAGCCCCCGCCCGTATTGATGCAGGACTTTATTCCGAAGGCATGTCAACTTTGATTTCTTTGGCCCATATAGATCCAGATTTTTTAGGCTACACTATTGAATTAAATGATGACGGACTGGGTATTTACACATGTCACTGGAAAACCTATGACGCCTTGTTTGTGTGGTTAGAAAAAGGAAAGTCATTACTTCCAGCTCGATTATCATTGGATGAATGCTTGATAAGAACAGGTTGTTTATGGCCATGGCTGCAACAAAATGTAGCGTAATAACTTAATTTAAGTTAATATTCCATAAAATTGCTAAATAGTGATGTTTTTTTGATCAATTTCATCTTGCGACAATTTCTAAAATTTATTAACCTCCATTCAATTAAATGAAAAACATGCTAACTTAAGCATCGTATTTTCGTGTATTAAATACAGAGCCAACACGAAGCCTGTGTTTGTTCGTTTTCCATGGAGGACAAAGATGGCAAAAAAATCCACATCTAGCAAAAACAAGCCGAGTAAATCGCCTAAGAAACAATCCAACAACGCAGCAACTCCACCGCTTGCTGAATTAAGCGGTTCTGACTTGCTGGATCTGTATCAATCTATGTTAAGCATCCGCCGCTTCGAAGAAAAAGCCGGACAACTTTATGGCATGGGATTAATTGGTGGATTTTGTCATTTATACATTGGCCAAGAAGCCGTTGTTGTCGGCATTCAATCCATTGCCAACAAACAAGACAGCGTCATCACAAGTTACCGCGACCATGGCCATATGTTAGCAACCGGCATGGATGCCAAGGGTGTGATGGCTGAATTAACCGGACGTCGCGGCGGGTATTCCAAAGGCAAAGGCGGTTCCATGCATATGTTCAGCCGCGATGTTAATTTTTATGGTGGTCATGGTATTGTTGGTGCGCAAGTACCCCTTGGCACCGGATTGGCATTTGCCCATAAATACAAAGAAGACGGCGGTGTTAATTACGCCTATTGCGGCGATGGTGCCATTAACCAAGGGCAAATTTACGAATCCTACAATATGGCGTCTTTGTGGAAATTGCCCATTGTCTACGTCATTGAAAACAATAAATACGGCATGGGCACATCCATCGAACGGGCATCGGCGGTGACCGATCTGTATCAACGTGGTATTGGTTTTGCTATACCCGGCGTTCAAGTCGATGGCATGGATGTGGTGGCCGTTCGCGAAGCCGCCCATATCGCAGCCGAACATTGTCGCAGTGGCAAAGGTCCTTATATCCTTGAAATGATCACTTATCGCTACCGTGGTCATTCCATGTCCGATCCGGCCAAATACCGCAGCAAAGAAGAAGTCAGCAAAATTCGCAAAGAAAGCGATCCTATTGATAATTTACGCGAGCGTATTTTTGCAGGCGGCGTTGCCGACGAAGCGGCTCTTAAAACCATGGACAAAGAAATCAAACGTCAGGTTACGGCGGCGGCAGAGTACGCCCAACAAAGTCCACAACCTGATCCATCGGAACTTTACACCGATGTCTTAATAGACGCGAACGCATAAAGGATACATAGATTATGAGTGTGAATATTTTAATGCCCGCGTTGTCACCGACAATGACCGAAGGCAAACTGTCAAAATGGCTAAAATCAGAAGGAGATACTGTTGAAAGCGGCGATGTAATTGCTGAGATTGAAACCGATAAAGCAACCATGGAAGTCGAAGCCGTTGACGAAGGACGAATTGGTAAAATCGTTGTTGCCGAAGGCACCAACGGTGTTGAGGTCAATGCCATTATCGCCATTTTATTGGAAGAAGACGAAGATGCCAGTGTATTGGAAAGTGCGCCAGACATTGTAGCACCGTCACAAGCTGCAGCAGTTGCTACCGAAACACCAGAACCAGCACCGGAGCAGGTATCCGCACCCGCTAGCACCACGGCACCTGTTGAGCCTGAATACACAGGGCCCATGCATAATATTACCGTGCGCGAAGCTTTGCGTGATGCAATGCAGGATGAAATGCGACGGGATAAAATGGTTTTCCTGATGGGTGAAGAAGTTGCCGAATACCAAGGCGCTTATAAAGTATCACAAGGTTTGCTTGACGAGTTTGGTGACAAACGCGTTATTGATACGCCGATCACAGAAATGGGCTTTGCCGGTCTTGGTGTCGGGGCTGCTTATTCCGGACTTAAACCCATTGTCGAATTCATGACGTTTAATTTTGCCATGCAAGCCCTTGACCACATCGTCAATTCAGCGGCAAAGACTTTGTATATGTCGGGCGGTCAAATGGGTGCCCCCATTGTATTCCGCGGACCCAACGGTGCCGCATCCCGTGTTGGGGCTCAGCATTCGCAATGTTATGCATCGTGGTATGCCCATGTGCCAGGGCTAAAAGTTTTAGCCCCGTGGTCAGGTGCTGACGCCAAAGGATTACTGAAAGCTGCCATTCGTGACCCCAACCCGGTTGTTTTCCTGGAAAATGAAATGCTGTACGGGCAAAGTTTTGATGTGCCGGAAAGTGATGATTTTGTTTTACCTATTGGCAAAGCAAAAATTGAACGGGCGGGTAACGATGTCACTATTGTTGCCTTTTCGATTATGGTTGGAACCGCATTGGAAGCCGCCGAAGAACTAGCAAAATCTGGCATCGATGCGGAAGTCATTAATTTACGCAGTATTCGCCCGTTGGATACGCAAACAATTGTCAATTCCGTAAAAAAAACCAACCGCTTGGTCACAGTCGAAGAAGGCTGGCCAACGGCAGGTATTGGCTCTGAAATCGCCGCCCAAATCATGGAACGGGCTTTTGATTATTTGGATGCGCCCGTTAACCGAGTGGCGGGCATTGACGTGCCCATGCCCTATGCCGCAAATTTAGAAGAACTGGCATTGCCAAAAGCTGAAACCATATTCCAGGCGGCTAAAACCGTTTGTTACCGTTAATTTCTAGGATTTCAAGGAACACACCATGCCAACTCCAATCCTGATGCCCGCATTGTCACCAACAATGACCGAGGGCAAATTATCAAAATGGCTAAAATCAGAAGGCGATGCCATCGAAAGCGGTGATGTTATTGCTGAAATTGAAACAGATAAAGCCACCATGGAGGTCGAAGCTGTTGATGAAGGCCGAATGGGGAAAATCGTTATCGCCGAGGGAACAGATGGCGTTGCTGTCAATGCCACCATCGCCATCATGTTAGAAGACGACGAAGACGATGCGGCCCTTGATACGATGGACACAAATGCAGCCCCAGCGCCTGTTGAGGCACCTGCGGCACCTGAAGCCGCATCAGCATCGACCAAGGCACCTTCATCGACAACAGCACCGCAAGCACAGGCTACAGGCGCGCGCATTTTTGCAAGCCCTCTTGCCAAACGTATTGCCGAACAAGCAGGGCTTGAATTATCCGCGATCACAGGATCTGGTCCTCATGGACGTATTGTCAAAAGCGATGTTGATGCCGTAAAATCCGCACCAGTTACAGCACCCGCAGCGCCGACCTCCGCATCACCTGCGACAACGCCGCAAGCAGCTATATCAACACCACCGCAATTACAGGGATTGCCAAGCCATAAGGCCATTCCCAACAGCACCATGCGCAATGTTGTAGCCAAACGTTTGACTGAGTCTAAACAAACCGTGCCGCATTTTTATCTAACGGTTGATTGCGAAATTGATCATTTGTTGGCTTTACGCAAAGACCTGAATGCACGGTCACCAGAAGGCAAGGGGGCGTACAAACTCTCCGTCAATGATTTTATCATCCGTGCATCCGCTTTGGCCTTGGGCAAAGTTCCCGCCGCCAATGCCATGTGGACCGATGAAGCCATTCTGGAATTCGATGAAGCCGATATATCCGTCGCGGTCGCCATCGAAGGCGGCCTGATCACACCGATCATCAAAAATGCCGGGGCCAAAGGTTTGATCGATATTTCAAACTCGATGAAAGATTTAGCATCGCGCGCCCGGTCCGGGAAACTCATGCCTGAAGAATTCCAGGGCGGCACATTCAGCATTTCAAACCTTGGCATGTTTGGTATCAAAGACTTTGCGGCCATCGTTAATCCGCCTCAAGGCTGTATTTTAGCCGTCGGTGCCGGTGAACAACGCCCCGTTGTCAAAGACGGTGCCTTGGCTGTGGCCACCGTCATGACCGTCACCTTATCCGTTGATCACCGGGTTGTTGATGGTGCTGTGGGTGCACAATTTTTAAGCGCCTTCAAGCCATTAATCGAAGACCCTGTTACCATGTTGCTATAAGGTTTTAGGCATGGAAAAAGTCAATATTGCCGACAAATTTGCACTGTTTACAGAAACGTGGACACCTAAAATTATTGCCCAGGTCGATGGCTATCTAATCAAGGCCGTGAAAATATCCGGGGAATTTGTCTGGCATAAGCATGATTTTGAGGACGAGTTATTCATGGTCATAGACGGCACCATGGAGATGCGGTTTCGAGACCATACAATAACCGTAGAAAAAGGCGAAATGATCACCGTACCCAAAGGCATTGAACACGCACCCTATGCCGAAATCGAATGCCAAGTGTTGGTATTTGAACGTGAAAGCGTGATTAATACAGGCGATGCAGATGCTTTAGATCGCCGCCAAGATAATCTGGAAAGGATTTAAAAATGTCCGAGACTTCGTTTGATATCATCATTATCGGTGGCGGACCGGGCGGTTATGTCGCTGCGATCAGGGCCGCTCAATTGGGCTTTAAAACCTGTGTTGTTGAAAAAAAACATCTGGGCGGAATTTGCCTGAACTGGGGCTGTATTCCAACCAAAGCTTTATTACGGTCAGCAGAAATCTATGGCTATATGAAAAATGCTGGAGATTATGGGCTATCCGCCCCAAATGCCAGTTTTGATCTACAAAAAATTGTCGAACGGTCACGCGGCATTTCCGGCCAATTAAATGCTGGCGTTGGTCATTTGTTGAAAAAAAACAAGGTCACGGTTATCGATGGAGAAGGGCGCCTTGACGGTCCCGGGAAAGTCGCCGTTAAACCTAAAAAAGGTGCCGCTGTCACGTTACAAGGCAAACACATCATTGTTGCCACTGGTGCCCGTCCACGTGCTTTGCCGGGGTTAGAGGCCGATGGTAAGCTGGTCTGGAGCTATTTCGAAGCGTTAAAACCCGACATCATGCCGAAGTCATTGATGGTTATTGGCTCTGGAGCCATCGGTATAGAATTTGCCAGTTTTTTCAGTACATTAGGGGCCAAAGTCACTGTTGTTGAAGTGATGGACCGTGTGGTTCCAGTCGAAGATGCAGAAATTTCTGCAATCTTGCAAAAACAAATGAAAAAACATGGCCTTGATATTCTAACCGCCACCAAAGTCACCAAACTGGACAAAAAACCGAACGAAGTTATTTGCACGTTAGAAAACGCTAAAGGCAAATCAAAAACCATTACCGTTGACCGGGTGATATCAGCCGTCGGCGTCGTTGGTAATATCGAAAATATTGGACTTGAAACAACAAAAGTTAAAACGGACCGAGGCTGTATTGTCACTGATCCTTATTGCCAGACGGCGGAGCCGGGTATTTATGCCATTGGCGATGTGGCAGGACCGCCGATGTTGGCCCATAAAGCCGAACACGAAGGGGTTATTTGTGTTGAAAAAATAGCCGGACTGAAAGTACATCCACTGGATTCATTCAAAATTCCCGGCTGTACGTATTGTCACCCACAAATAGCTTCGGTTGGATTAACCGAAGAAAAAGCGACCTTGGCCGGACATAAAATTCGCGTTGGACGGTTCCCGTTTATTGGTAACGGCAAAGCCATTGCATTGGGCGAACCCGATGGCTTGGTTAAAACAATTTTTGATGAAAAAACCGGCCAATTATTAGGCGCGCATTTGATTGGTGCTGAGGTTACAGAGCTTATTCAAGGCTTTGTCATCGCTATAGGATTGGAAACCACCGAAGAAGATTTAATGCACACTGTATTCCCGCATCCGACCATATCGGAAACGATGCACGAATCAGTGCTGGACGCATACGGCCGCGTCATTCATATGTAGTGCCATGACAAATACACCACAAAATTCCGCGACAGAAAAAACACGGCCACGGCATCCGGAGAAAGTTAAAAACCCGGAAAATCCGCATCAGCGTAAACCGGCTTGGATCAGGGTCAAAGCACCCAATTCCAAACAATACGCCGAAACTCGGAAATTAATGCGTGAACATGGACTGAATACCGTTTGCGAAGAAGCCTCATGCCCGAATATCGGCGAATGCTGGTCACGCAAACATTCCACCGTGATGATTTTGGGCGATATTTGCACCCGGGCGTGTGCTTTTTGTAATGTGGCCACCGGGAAACCGCGTGCTGTTGATGAGATGGAACCTGAAAATCTGGCTCAGTCGGTTTCAAAAATGGGCATGAACCATATCGTTATCACTTCCGTTGACCGTGATGATTTAAACGATGGCGGGGCGCATCAATTTGCAAAATCCATCACCCGCATCCGCCAATTGGCACCGGACACGACAATTGAAGTTTTAACCCCGGATTTCCTAAAGAAACCGGGGGCATTAAAAATTGTTGTTGATGCTAAACCCGATGTGTTTAATCATAATCTTGAAACTGTTCCCAGACTGTATCCATCAATCCGTCCCGGCGCACGCTATGAAAATTCATTAAATATTTTAAACGAAGCAAAAAAAATGGATCCGGAATTATTCACAAAATCCGGGATTATGGTTGGTTTGGGTGAAACCAAACAAGAAGTTTACCAAGTCATGGACGATATGCGCCAAGCCGACATCGACTTTTTAACCATTGGACAATACTTAGCTCCGACCACAAAACACGCAGCCGTTGACCGTTTTGTCACACCTGAAGAATTTGATGAGTATAAAAAAATAGGTTTAGATAAAGGTTTTTTATTGGTGGCATCAAGCCCGCTGACACGGTCATCCTATCATGCTGATAAAGATTTTGAAGCGTTAAGAAAAAGTCGTCTTCAGAAAATTATAAACGCGTCTTGATTTCACTCCAATTGACCGTTAAAGCACGTCATTATTCAAAACCTGACGGTATCGGCAAATATGCCCACACACGCTGAAACACGCACACTGCCATATAGTCCAGAGCAAATGTTCAAGCTTGTGGCCGACGTTGAACATTACCCGGAATTTTTACCTTGGTGTACGGCTATACGCGTGCAACACCGTAAAGCCGATGTAATTCATGCCGACATGATGATCGGTTTTAAAATGTTTCGAGAAAAATTTACCACTGAGGTGCAATTAACCCCCCATCAACGCATTGATGTGTCCTACAGCAATGGCCCGTTCAAATATTTAAACAATTTTTGGATTTTTGAACCCACACAAGATGGCGGCTGTAAAATTGATTTTTACATTGAATTTGAATTCCGATCGATCATTTTGCAAAAAACCATTGGCATCGTATTTAACGAAGCCGTACAAAAAATGATCAATGCTTTTGAAGTGCGGGCAGAAAAAATTTACGCGTCCTGATCCAGTTCGTTATTCAGCATCGTCAAAGCTCGCATGACCGTTTGCTGGCGAATATCGCTACGTGACCCCGTAAAATGGCACGCTTGGAGCCGTGTTACAGGGTTAAAGGTGCTACCCACTGCGATATGAACAAGCCCGACGGGTTTATCGACCGTACCACCTCCGGGACCGGCAACGCCCGTTACCGCGACGCTAATCCCCGCATAAGAATGTTCAAGCGCACCTTTTGTCATACTTTGGGCGACGACTTCACTCACGGCACCGTGGTTGTTGATCAAATCCAAATCGACGCCTAACATTTCATGCTTGGCTTCATTGCTATAGGTAATAAAACCGCGATCAAGCACGTCGGAACTGCCGGGAATTTCGGTAAAACAGCCAGAAATTAGCCCGCCCGTACATGATTCGGCGGTTGCTAATTTAATACCCTGTTTGCGGCATTTTTCCAAAATTACTACAGCCAAATTTAGCGTATCCGCAGGGAACATTCCGTTCATAGTCCACCTTTGATGTTGTCAAAAATACCTGATAGCCATTAAAGTCATAGCCGCATAAATACCTGCAAATATATCATCAACCATCACGCCCCAAGCCCCCGGCAATGATTTATCCGCCCATGACACAGGCCATGGCTTACGAATATCAAACAAACGAAACAACAAAAAACCCGTCAAATAAAGAACCGGTTCCGGGGGCACGACAATCAGCGTTAACCAAAGACCAGCGACTTCATCAATAACAATGGCCCCCGGGTCATGTTCACCGCTTTTTATTTCAAAGACTTTCGCAGCCCACAATCCGACGACAAAAATCAACAGCGTTGCTAAAGCCAAACCTTGCCATGAAAAATACGAAGAAATGATCCATGCAAAGGGCAATGCAGCAACCGACCCCCACGTACCGGGGGCTTTGGGTAAATAACCCGCGCCAAACCAAGTGGCTAACAAAGTTCCCGGGTGACGTAATGAAGGGCGTTTGATGGTCATGCTGGAATAAAAAACGATACGATCCATAAGGTCCAGTAAAAATTACTTGCATGGCAAGCATCAGGTCGATACTTTTATAAAGAAATTTTTATAAGCATATACAAAAATATGCAGGTCAAACATGCTCTTAAATTTGTCTTCATCGTTTAAACATAGTTTTTTTGACTTCTAAATGGCAAAATTAAAATGCGACAATAAATGTTCGAAGGGGAAAATTCATGATGAGGACCGACGATAAGATGACCTTACGTAAACGCGCGACCCTGATCACTGATCGACTATTCCCTGAACGCCAAATCCATATCCGTACCGATGGTAATGTACGTTATATAAGTCTGTCTAAAAGCACCCAAATCACCATCGTGTCAGCTATTTTTATTGCTTTCGCCTGGGGCAGCTTTTCAACATACAGATTTCAACAAAGTAATTCGATTATTTCAACTAAAGACAGCCAAATTGCCAACGGGAATCTTTCCTATAACCGTTTGTTAAACGAAATGGCCTCTAATCAAAAACGGTTTAGTTCGCTTTCCATCGAATTGGAAAAAAACATCGCAGTGATTGATCATTTATCGCAAAAAAATACTTCTCTTGAACGTAATTTATCTTCTGTTTCGCAAAAACTGCTGATGACGGAATCGGAACGGCAAACAATACTACGAAACCGAGAACGTTTACGTTCTAACCTTGCAAAATTTGAACAAGATATGCGCTCTATGGCCAATCGTAATTTCAAATTAGAAGGAAATTTAGATAACACGGTTAGTGATTTACAAACGGCCTTGGCAGAGCGAAACCAAGCCATTTTCAAAAGCAATGACATGCAGCGCAAAGTTTTGGCCCTTGAAAGCACATTGGCGACAAATGCACGTAATCAAAAAGAAACCATTGGTCAGTTACTTGAAAAAACCACAGCTTATATATCGAGTTTGAAAAATGTCGTCAAAACGGCTGGGTTAAAACCCGATAGATTAATATACGGAAATAAAAAACCACCCACTGGTAGTGGTGGTCCGTTTTTCCCGATCAATGTCGGCGATGCTGCTAACCTTGACCTTAAAACCAGCTTAACCAACTTGCGTGGCAATTTAAGTTATTGGGAAGCTTTACAAGATGTTATGAAAAAACTGCCGATCGCCAGTCCGCTTGATAGTTACTATATTACAAGTACTTTTGGTAAACGGCGTGACCCCGTGAATAAACGCTGGTCATCTCATTATGGATTGGATATGGGCGCTGCGTTTAACACGCGCATTTACGCACCGGCACCGGGGACCGTAGTTTATGCTGGATGGAAAGGTAAATACGGTAAATATATCGAAATTGACCATGGTTCTGGTGTCCGTACTCGGTACGGTCATCTTAATAAAATTCTAGTCAAAAAAGGTCAAAAAGTAAGCTTTCGTGATAAAATAGGTCTTGTTGGTAGTACTGGACGAAGCACTGGGTCGCACCTTCATTACGAAACAATTTACCGGGGGAAAGCACAAAACCCCGCAAACTTTTTTAAAGCGGGGCGTTATGTTTTCAAAGACCAATAAAAGCAAATCTTCACCACCACCTGTGATTACAAAAAAACCGGCACCGCCTTCTATTATTAGTGTTGATTTGATGATTACCGGCGATTTACAAAGCGACGGCGAGATTCAAATTGATGGCACGGTAAACGGCGACATTCGCACCAAAACATTATTAATTGGAAAAACAGCCGATATTACCGGTGAAATAATCGCTGATAAAGTTCATATCCACGGCACTGTTACCGGGCAGGTTAAAGCTTTAAGCGTTATTTTAGCTAAAACTGCACATATGACCGGCGATATTTTACACGAAGACTTATCGATCGAAACGGGCGCCTTCCTAGAAGGGCATTGCAAACGTATTCCGCCTCAGGAACCTGTAAAAACGCCTGTTGTTGATAAATCCACCCCATCAACTATTGATAAATCCATCCCATCAACGTCGGTGACTAATAAGCCAAAAATGACGAAAGCGACGGCTTAAACAAAACGCTGAGCAGACTTAAAGCCTTCAAGGGCTTCTGACAGGTAATACCATACCACGGTCCGACATAATTTTACGCAATCGGTTTGGGTAATCTGTGATAATACCATCAACACCCATATCGATGAGTCGTTCCATATCGCCTGTGTCATTGACCGTCCAAACTTTGACAAAAATCCCCAATGCGTGGGCCTCAGCAACCAACTCAGGCGTCAATTCCTTGAAATAGACGGACCACATTTTGCCACCTGCAGCTTTGATCATTTTAGGTAAACTGCCATCAAAATCACTAAGTTTAAACCCTGCAGCCCAAGGAGACCTCCCCGAATGATCGGGACTTACCGTATCATACCAGCTTTGTTTAACGGATAAATAGGAAGTCGGCACGCTGGGAAAGCGTTTTTGAACTTCTTGAACTATGCGCCAATCAAATGACTGGATCGTCACCCGGTCCAAGAAACCTTGCTCCCCAAGAAGCGCCATCAACACATTAGTAAAAGTTTTGACATCGGCCATCATATCCGCTTTCAACGGACTGATTTTTGTTTCTATATTTAAACGAACGGTTTCATTTCCCATGCGTTTAATTAATTCGATGACTTCAAGCAAAGTTGGAATCGTTTGACCATCTGCTGGGACTTGTTCCGGATATTTTGAACTATACCTTGTCGATGGATCAATTCGACCAACATCAAACGTTTTCAAGGTTTTTAAATCCATTGAATAAATTATATTGTCTTCGTCGGCTAACCACTTTCCATCCGGACCTCGCGTAAAATCGGGCTCCAGAAAAGGGTTATGACTGACAATTGGCACATCATCTGCGGTAATGCCTATATCCAGCTCTAATGTCGTCACACCGATTTCCAGTGCTTTTTTAAAAGCGGAGAGGGTGTTTTCAGGAGCCAGCCCGCGAGCACCTCTGTGTCCCTGTAAATCAAGGGGCAAGGCATTCAGGCGGGTACTGTTTTCAGAAGCAAATAATTGTACGTCAGGCATCGTTACTATAGATCCAAATAAAAACGTCAGAATTAAAAATTTAAAAAGTATGTGTCTCATCTATTACCTATCCGGGGACAAACGCTTATCCGTTTCAAGATCAAAGAAATGAAAATGATCTTCGCTGACTTTCAAAGGCATTTTTTCACCAGAGGGCAGCATAAACGTCCCATCGACACGAACGGTTAAGTTGGCTTCACTCGAACCGAAATGCCCATGTATCAACGTATCCGCACCTAAATGTTCGACCATCATGATCTCCATATGAAGATCAGCTTGATCAGCATTGGCGGTCATATGTTCCGGACGTATGCCCAAGTTTACAGATTTACCTGCATAATTCGAATAACGTGAGTTTTGCAGATTATAGGTTTCGCCACCAGCAATTTTGACAGAAATACCATCATCCGAAAAAGCCGCATTAATAAAATTCATGGACGGCGACCCTATAAATCCTGCGACAAACACCGATGCGGGTTTGTCATAAAGTTCAATCGGCGTGCCCAACTGTTCAACAATACCATCGTTTAAAACCATTAACCGGTGCCCCAACGTCATGGCTTCGACTTGGTCATGGGTGACATAAATACTGGTGATGCCTAGACGTTGTTGTAGTTTTTTGATTTCCAGACGCATTTGCACACGTAGTTTTGCATCCAGGTTCGATAAAGGTTCATCAAATAAAAACACGCTAGGCTCGCGCACAATCGCCCGCCCCATAGCCACACGTTGGCGTTGGCCACCGCTTAACTGTCTTGGCTTTCTGGTTAACTGTTCATCCGTCAACTCAAGAATATCAGAGGCTTTTTTGACTCGCGTCTCGATTTCAGATGGCGGTAATTTACGAATTTTCAAACCATAAGCCATGTTATCAAAAACGTTCATATGGGGGTACAAAGCATAGTTTTGAAAAACCATAGCGATATCACGTTCGGCCGGCTCCAAACTTGTGACGTTACGCCCGGCGATAGAAATTTTACCCGATGTGGTTTCTTCTAATCCTGCGACCATGCGTAATAATGTCGACTTTCCACACCCCGAAGGACCAACAAGCACGAGCAATTCGCCTTCTTCAATTTCCACATTAACACCGTGGATTGCTTTAAACCCATTACCGTATGTTTTCTGAACATTTTCTAACGTCACGTGTGCCATTGTGGCTCCTTATTTTTCGGTCTCAGTCAGGCCTTTGACAAACAGTTTTTGCATAAACACAACCACAACCACTGGCGGCAACATAGCCAACAGTGTCGTCATCATAATTAAATGCCATTCCGGTGATTCTTCGGCGGCTTCCAACATTTGTTTAATACCCATAACGATAGTGTACATGCTTTTGTCTGTTGTGATTAACAATGGCCACAGGTATTGATTCCAGCCATAAATGAACAAAATCACAAATAATGCAGCGATATTTGTTCTGGACATTGGTAATAAAATATCTTTGAAAAACCGTAGCGGGCCCGCACCGTCAAGACGGGCGGCTTCTAATAATTCATCAGGAATGGTCAAGAAAACCTGCCTGAACATAAATGTCGCGGTGGCGGACGCGATTAACGGTAGGCTTAGCCCTAAATAAGTATCCAAAAGCCCTAAGTTGGCAACAACAGAAAATGTCGGTAAAATCCGAACTTCAACCGGCAACATCAGCGTTATAAAAATCATCCAGAAAAAAAACATTCTGAAACGGAAATCAAAATAGACAATGGCAAATGCCGAGATTAATGAAATGGCAATTTTTCCAACAGCGATCATCAACGCCATGGCTAAGCTGTTGAGCATCATTAATCCGACAGACTGTTCACGGGCATTACCAACGCCCCGGGTCATGGCATCATATAGGTTCGTGAAGAACTGATCTCCCGGCCATAATGGTAACGGCACTTGGGTAATGCGTACCGCATCGTGGGAAGCCGCGACAAATGTCACCCAAATCGGGAACGCAACCAGCAAAACGCCACAGATCAGTACAGCATGTGATACAAAGGTCGCAAAAGGTCGATTTTCAACCATTAATAATCAACCTTTTTCTCAATATAGCGGAACTGAATGACGGTTAAGCCAACAACCAGAACCATCAAAATCACCGACTGTGCGGCCGATCCACCCAGATCAAGACCAATAAACCCGTCATTATAAACTTTATAAACGAGGATTTCTGTGGCTTTTGCCGGGCCGCCTTTGGTAATCGCATGGATAATTCCAAAAGTATCAAAAAATGCATAAACGATATTCACCACCAACAAGAAAAAAGTCGTCGGAGAAATCAAAGGGAAAACGATTGACCAGAACCGCCGCAATGGTCCGGCACCATCAATGGCAGCCGCCTCGATCAAAGACTTAGGGATCGACTGCATAGCGGCTAAAAAGAATAAAAAATTATAACTGACTTGTTTCCATGATGCGGCGAGAACGACCAAAACCATGGCTTCACCACCATTTACCCGAAAATTCCAATCATAGCCAAATAGATCTAAAAACGTAGCCATAACCCCCAATGTCGGATCAAACATAAACATCCATAATGCACCCGCAACCACAGGGGCCACCGCATAGGGCCAAATCAGAAAGGTGCGGTAAATCATTCCGGCTTTGATCACCCGGTCGGCCATACCCGCCAACAACAAGGCCGCCGTCATTGATGAAAAGGCCACCAACAACGAAAAAACGGCTGTACGTTTAAAAGTGTCAAAATACAGATCATCTTCGAAAAGGGCGGCAAAATTTTCAAACCAGACAAATTCACTGCTTAAACCAAAAGCGTCTTCGATTAATACAGATTGATAAAGTGCCTGACTAGCAGGCCATATGAAAAACACCAACGTTATGATGATTTGCGGCATGACCAGTAAATAGGGCAGGGCAGATGATTTGTAATGTACGCGTTTCAGCATGATATTTCCAAACTTTGCATCTGCCCCATACCGGAAAACTATCCGAAACAGGGCAGAGCAAAATCAAACAACCAGTTGGTTATTTATTGGCGCGTTCAAATTTGCGCAACAATTTATTACCACGTGATGCGGCATCATCCATAGCATCGGATGCAGATTTTTTACCCGACCATGCGGCTTCCATTTCTTCGTTGATAATGTCGCGGATTTGCACAAAATTACCAAAACGAAGTCCACGTGAATTCGGCGTTGGTGTATTCAGGCTTAACTGTTTAATCGCCGTATCTGTGCCAGGATTTAATTTATAGAACCCTTGTTTTTTAGACAATTCATAGGCAGGGGTCGTGATCGGAACGTAACCTGTTTCCTGATGCCACCACGCTTGAACTTCTGGTGATGACAAGTACGTCATGAATTTAGCCACACCTTTATATTGCGCTTTATCTTTACCTTTTAAAACCCATAACGTGGCACCGCCAATGATGGAGTTTTGTGGTTTAGAAATTATTTCCGGATAATAAGGCAGCATGGCTTGACCAAATTCGAATTTAGCTTGTTTTTTAATGCCGCCATAATAAGCCGAAGAATTCAGCCACATACCACATTCACCGTTGGTAAACATTGGCAAGCTATCGCCACGTCGTCCACCATAAGCAAAGCTTTTATCTTTGGTCCATGATGCCAAGTTAGCAATATGCTCTTTTACAGATTTATTGTTGAATGTGAATTTTGTATCTAATCCAGTAAATCCATTTTCTTTGGTACCTAATGGTAAGTTTTGCCAAGCGCTGAAGTTTTCAAGCATCACCCATGATTGCCAACCAAAAGAAAACCCACATTTATAACCGGCGGACAACAATTTTTCCGATGCAGTTTTCATTTCAGGCCATGTTTTTGGCGCCGCTTTAATGCCTGCTTTTTTAAAGGCATCTTTGTTGTACCAAAGAACCGGTGTCGAGCTGTTAAACGGCATCGATAACAATTCGCCTTTGGAGGTTTGATAATAACTGATCACAGCAGGCAAATAGATCGACTTATCGAACGGTTCGCCTGCGTCTTTCATGACTTGTTCAATAGGGTATACGGCCCCTTTTGCTGCCATCATTGTCGCCGTTCCAACTTCGAAGACTTGTACGATAGCCGGTTGTTTTTTAGCCCGGAAAGCAGCGATGGCCGCCGTCATGGTTTCTGTATAGTTGCCTTTATAAACTGGCACAATTTTGTATTCGGATTGTGTTGCGTTAAAATCACCGGCAATTTTATTAACCCGTTCACCATTGGCGCCACCCATGGCATGCCACCACTGAACTTCTGTTGTCGATGATGCAAAAGCCGAAAAGGACATCGTCCCAATGGCCACTGCTGCCAACGTTGACAGCATTTTAGTTTGATAGCTCATACCTAATAACTCCCTGTTTTTGTTCCCGAACGACGCAAATGGCGATGTCTCTTGCGTTGCTGCCGCCAAATTCAAAACGTTCCATCATTAATTTACCAACGATTACTTTAAATACGTTTTATCATAATACAAGATATGTTTTATTATTGTTTTCATAACATTGTGTTATATATGTTACAGTTTAATGACATTAATTTTACGGACCCTGCTATGACATTACCTTTACGACAACTCGAAGCCTTCCGCGCAGTATTAACAGAAGGCAGCGTCACCCAAGCGGCGGCTTATATGAAAATATCTCAACCCGCAGTCAGCCGACTGATATCAAGCTTGGAAGAAAACTTAGGTTTTGATTTATTCAAACGCGAACGCAAAAAATTACAACCCACCGCCGAAGCCCGTTTTTTATTGGATGAAGTTGAACGCGCTTTATCCCATTTGGATCATATTCGCCAGTTGACCGTTGACATAGAAAATCGTCAGGCGGGGAATTTACGCATAGCCTGTTTGCCCGGATTTGCCACGTCTCTGTTACCAAAAATTCTGGCGCGGTTTTTAAAAGATCGGCCAAAAGTGTCATTAACGTTTGAGCCAGATCGCCCGGACCGCATCATAGAATGGGTGATCGGGCAGCAATATGATGTGGGGATAACAGAACAGTTTGACGGACACCCGGCCATTGAATGCGAAACCATCCCAATCCGTACGGTCTGTATTTTACCGCCAAAGCATGCCCTATCAGAAAAACCTTGCATCACACCTCAGGATTTAAACAACGTTGCCATGATCCACGGTTACCGTGATCATAATTTTTATCGAACATTGCGTACTGCATTTGATCAAGCCGGGGCTACATTTAAATCTGGCGTCGAGACCCGGCAATTTGGTCCGGCTTGTATCATGGTCTCCGAAGGACTGGGCGTTTCTGTCGTCAGCGAAATAGACGCCCGTGAGTATGAAAACCGGGGATTAATCATCAAACCTTTTACCCCGGCTATTCCTTTTCATATCAATATTTTATACCCAGCCTACGTGCCAAGATCGATGGTCACCCATGAATTTATCGAAACATTTAAAGAAAGCTTGCAGCCGTTTAAGATTACCCCGTTGCCAATGCCTGTCTAAAAATATCCGCGTCCACGTTGCCACCGGAACAAACAATACCAATGGTTTTGCCGTGCACATCAATTTTACCGCTTAAAGGAGCGGCCAAGGCTGCGGCTCCGCCAGGTTCCAACACCAGTTTTAATCTGCTGAACGCATGGCGCATGGCGTTTTCTGCTTGTTCATCACTAATGGTCAAAACACCTTTTAACAATTTTGAACAAATCGCCATAGTCATATGACCAGGGGATGCTGATAATAACGCATCACAGATTGATTTAGCGTTTGGGTCTATGCTTTCTATTTGGCCGCTTTTAAGCGATCGGTAGGTATCGTCAAAGTCTTCGGGTTCGACTGCGTAAATATCGCTCGCAGGTGATAATTCAGCCAACGCCGTGGCAATGCCCGACACCAACCCACCGCCCCCACAGGGCACAATGACCATATCCAACGATGCATTCATTTCCTTGGCTTGCTCGACCATTTCCAAGCCAACAGTGCCTTGGCCGGCTAACAACCAACGATCATCAAAGGGACGGACAAGAGTGGCCCCGGTATCTTTGACAATTTTTTCAGCAAAAAATGTCCTGTTTTTTGGTTGATTGCGTTCATAAAAAACAATCTCTGCGCCATAAAATTTGGTATTTTCTATTTTGATTGTCGGCGCATCCCGTGGCATGACAATGGTGGCAGGGATATCAAACATTTGGGCCGCAGCCGCCACCCCTTGGGCATGATTACCCGATGAATAGGCAACAACTCCATTTTTGCGATCTTTGGCTTCGATGCGGCTAATACGGTTATAGGCACCCCTGAATTTAAACGATCCAGTGCGTTGCAGGTTTTCAGCTTTAATCAACAGCCGCCCACCGACCATTTTGTTTAAAAAAGGTGATTCCATTAATGGTGTCAGGACGGCATTTCCTTTGATCCGTTTGGCACTGGAAACAATGTCCTGAAACGTTGGTAAATTTAGCGTTTCCAAAGATTATAACCCTAATAAAGCGGGTAGGGCTGACAGATCACGAATTTCAGCTTTGGGTGTACCGGGAATACGTTCCTGTGGTTGGGAAAACCTGTTAACCCAAACAACCCGGAAGCCAAAATTAGCCGCCGCTGCCGCGTCCCACGCGTTTGATGACATAAAACAAATTTCATCCGGTTTGACAGCTAACCCATCGACTGCCATTTGATAAACACTGGGGTGAGGTTTATAAATTTTTATGGAATCGACGGAATAGGCCGCGTCAAGATCATCATCAAGCCCGGCATTTTTAACGGCGCTGTGTAACATTTTTGGTGAACCGTTGGATAAAATAGCCGTTTTTAATCCACCATTTTTAAGCGCTTTCATCATTTCCAAGACTTCTGGGTAAGCATCTAAACGCAGGTAAATATCCATCAAGCGGTCTCGTAAAACGGGGTCATCAATACCCAATGTGGCCATCGCATAATCTAGCCCATCACCGGTAACTTGCCAAAACTCAACATATTCGCCCATTAAACTACGCAGCCAAGTATATTCAAGTTGGCGTAATCGCCAAATTTGTGTCAGCTTTTCTTCATAATCACCCAACGCATCTTTGCAATGGTGGGCTGCTGCGTTGACATCAAACAACGTACCATAAGCGTCAAAAACACATGCTTTAACATTTTCCAGTGAAGTGGCCATCCGAACCCCTGTGATTATAAAAAAGAAACAGAATAGTGGTCACATATCCACCCAGCGTCAATGATCATTATCTACAGGACACGATTTAATGACAGATCACTGCTTGCCCTAACATCGACTGCGGCAAATTTTATAAATCGCCTTCCAAATTTAATGCGATTTCTTCGTCTGCCAAGCGCGACCGGTAAACTTGCAGATTTTCCAGCACCCGCTGCACATAATTACGGGTTTCATTAAAGGGAATCATTTCCACCCAATCAATGGCGTTAACATCGGCTTGTCGTGGATCACCAAAACGCCTGATCCATTGCCGCACACGTCCGGGCCCGGCGTTATAAGCGGCTAATGACAAAACATATGAACCTTTGAAATCGTTTAACAATCCCGACAAATAAGCTTGGCCTAGCATTAAATTGTACCGGCCATCCCGGTTTAGTTTTGTGCTGGAATAACGAACTTTATATTTTTTGGCTACTTTACGCGCTGTCCGTGGCAGAATTTGCATTAATCCACGGGCATTTGCGTTGCTTTGTGAACGAACACGAAACGCACTTTCCTGACGCACCACAGCCAACACCAACGGTGTTTCCGGCCTTGGCGTTTTCACACGTTTTGGAAGCGCTGGTAAATTTAATGCTGGATAACCAGACAGCGGCATTTGCAAACCTTTGCGGTCCGCACGTTTAGCGACCGTTATCGACACATCAAAGCGTTTGTATTCCCGCGCCAATGCCGCTGTTAAAGCTTGCCAACCCGGTGCCGTTGATATTTTTTGCAATTGTAAAATAAATGGTTTCACCCAATCGCTGGCTTTGGCATTGTCCAACATGCGAACCACCTGAACCAGTTCATGTTGATCAAATTCGGCTTTTTCCTGAGATGTAAATTCGGGTTCTTCATCCAGCGGGATACTTTCGCCCGGGTTGTTTTTTTGTGCTGCTAATTGACCATAATAGGTTGTCCCGTAATTGCTGGCAATTCCATACCAATAACTGGCTTGTTTTTCATCTCCCAAAGCCTGTTGTGCACGCCCTGCCCAATAGGCCGCACGCGCCCTGCTAATTGGGTATTTAACGGCTTCAAACATAGCTTTAAAATGGCCAAATGCGATGTCATTGTCATTGAGAAAACGCAACGATACCCAGCCGGACAACCACTGCGAATCAGCAAAATCTACGCCTTTTAAGTTTTTATTTGACGCGGCTATTTTATAGGCGCGACTAACAAAACCTTGCTCTAATGCTTTACGCACAAGAACGGCTTGTTCTTTCCACCATAACGAAGGCCGTCTTAGGTCTTTTGGCAACCCTTCTAATAGGACAAAAACATTTTCTTTGCCTTTTTTGCGGCGCCAACGCAGCCGCTCATAAGTTAAGCCGGGGTCAGATTTTAATTGCTGTGGAACTTTGGCGATTAAACGATCAACGTTACCTTTTTGAAAACGCAACGATAACCTTGCCCAACCAAGGGCTTGGTAATCTTTATTAACTTTCCACAGCATCCGCCTAGACGCCCAATAGCGACCTTCCCACAACAATCGGTCGAGGCGCGCTATGTTATCGGCTTTTTTTAAATAACGGCGATTTTTTTTATAAAAATTCTTTTCTCGGACTTTTGTAAAATTGCCCAAAACCCATGCCCGGCGGATCATTGCCCGCCCTTCATCAAGTTTCCCACCCGAAATTAAGGCAGCTCCAAATCGTTCCATTCCTTCGTTACTGATAGGCTCGCGGGATGCAAAAAACGACATCACACGATCAGCATTAGGCGAAGCCGAAAAAGACTGCTCGGCTCGGCGTATTAATTTTTTTTGTTCCGGCCAATCTGGATTATTTGTCAAAAACGATGATAATTCTTCGAAATTTTGTGGTTTTGGTGAGCGGGTTAATTTCACCCATAACAAGGTTTTTTGCATCAACGGCGTTTTTATGCGTTTTGCATAACGCTCCGTTGTTTTCCATTTTTTTAAGGAGGCGGCTTTTAACGCGCCACGCACCCATTCATTGTCGCCGCGTTTCAAAACATCCGAAACCACCGGATTTGCGCCAAAAACCAGCAACAAAAACATAAAAAATATAAAACTTTTTGTTAACCGTTTAATATCAATCAGCTTATTTCCCCTTAGACAGGCGTTATAGTACCTCGCCATATTGAAAATCATTTTAGCTGTCTTTCTTTAAAGCCTCAAGTGGTCTTGCCGATGCCTGTTTCTCAGTCTATCTTCTGGCTTCGAATATATAGCGTATTTACATTAATATTTTTACACAGTTTTTTACAAAGGAGGAAGGTATGTTCAAAGGTTCATGTGTCGCATTGATCACGCCGATGAAAAATGGCTCACTTGATGAGGCTGCTTTTAAGTCCTTTGTTGAATGGCAAATTAAACAAGGTACTGATGGGTTGGTTCCATGTGGAACAACGGGCGAGTCGCCCACATTAAGCCATAGCGAACACAAAAACGTCACAGAATGGTGCATAAATGTTGCCGCTGGACGTGTCCCCGTGATGGCTGGATGTGGTTCAAATTCCACCGCCGAAGCTGTTGAATTAACCAAACATGCAGCTTCTGCCGGGGCCGATGCGGTGTTGGTTGTGACGCCTTATTACAACAAACCGACCCAAGAAGGCTTGTTTCAGCATTTTAAAGCTGTCCACGATTGCGCTGATATTCCGGTGTATATATACAACATTCCGGGCCGCAGCATTGTCGATATGTCTGTCGAAACCATGGCTAGGTTGGCAGAAATGCCGCGTATTGTCGGGGTCAAAGACGCAACGGCTGATCTATCAAGGCCATTGCAAACAAGACAGGCCATCAAATCCGATTTTTGCCAATTATCCGGTGAAGACGCGACAGCCATTGCGTTTTTAGCAGCCGGCGGCGTCGGTTGTATTTCTGTGACCGCCAATATCGCACCAAAACTTTGTGCCGACATGCATGATGCGTGGGCAGCAAGGGATATTTCAACGGTCATGGAAATTCAGGATAAGTTACAGCCCATCCATGACGCACTATTCATTGAAAGCAGTCCAGGACCGGTTAAATACGGTGCTGAACTGTTGGGCCTTTGCGCCGCTGAAACCCGTCTGCCATTGTGTGAAATTTCTGATGCCAGCAAATTGGCTGTGAAAAATGCGCTTAAATCAGCTGGATTACTAGATTAAGTCTTTGGTTAATCGATTATGGCCACAAAAAAGAAATCAAAAGCTGTTGGCAATGTTGTCGCTAAAAACAGAAAAGCCCGTCACGACTACTTTATTGTCGAAACGATTGAGGCGGGCATTATGTTGCTTGGAACAGAAGTTAAATCATTACGTGAAGGACGCGCCAGTATTGGCGAGGCCTTTGCCGCCGAACTGAACGGTGTGATCACTTTACAAAACGCCTATATCCCGGATTATCCCAATGCAGCGTTTAAACATGAACCGCGCGCGCCAAGAAAATTGTTATTACATAAACGTGAAATTTCTAAATTATTAGCCGCCCAACAACGCAAAGGTATGTCGTTAATCCCGCTGGCTATCTACTTTAACGACCGCGGTTATGCTAAGGTTGAATTAGCTTTGGCTGAGGGTAAAAAAGCCCACGACAAACGACAAAGTTCCAAAGAAAGCGATTGGAAACGTGACCAAGCCCGGGTTATGCGAGACCGTGGATAAACTTATAAAAAGGACGTATCATGAGCGACAAACAATTATTGCATCTTGTTTTTGGCGGACAAGTCAAAGACCCACAAGGCCATGAATTTTTGGATACCGACAATCTAGACATCGTTGGCATATACCCCAACCATGCTTTGGCTATGGATGCGTGGCGGTCTGCTAGTCATGCCCATGTAGATGATGCCATGCAGAAATACGTGATTGTCCATATGCACCGCATGTTAGATCCTGAAACAGGCGAACAATAATTCATTATAAAAAGTTTTGAGCGAATGCCCCGTAAGTCAGACCTGCAATAACGGCGCCGAGGATTCCAAGGCCCAAATAAGCCAAAAATACAGGAATTCTAACCAGCGAATACACCGCCGCCATTGCCGGGATTGAACTAACGGCACCAGCCACCATAAATGCCATAGCAGCCCCAACGCTCATACCTTGGTTCATCAATCCTGCGACCAATGGCGGGGCGACATAGCTGTTTAAATAAGCTGGTGCACCAATAAACGCACTGATGATCACAGGCGTTATGCCATCGCCTCCGACCAAGCCCTTGATCAAATCTGCGGGCACGTAGGTAATCATTAGACCTTCTAAAAAATAAGCAAAAGCAAGCCATTTTATTAGGAAAAAAGCATTATCTTTAACCGCTTTTTTAAAAATTTGAATACGTTCATGATGATGCCAAAATCGCCAAACAGGGGTCCCCGACATGCCATCACTTTGGCAACTTGAACACCCCCCGCTGACGGCTGTTTTCAAGGGACTTGAAAAAAAACCCAACTGGTTTGTTAGACCATAAATAATAAATCCCCCGCCTAGTCCTAAAACAACGGCGACAACGGCTTTGGCAACAGCAAACGACCATCCCAAGGCCGCCGCCGTAATCAACAGGGTAGGGGGATCGATTAAAGGCGATGATAACCAAAATGCCATAACACCTGATAACGGTACACCCATACGTAATAATCCGGCAATAAACGGAATCACTTCACATGAACAAAACGGGGCTAATCCACCAATCAAGGATGCTGCAAAAATCATTTTCACTTCACGACCATCAAACGCCCGCGAAATCATTCGGTCCGCACCAGTCGCCAAAATTATCGCCAAAACCAACACCGCAAAAACGACATAGGACATGGTGCCTGCGAACGCATTCACAGCAATCGCCATCACTTCTGACCAACGATTTTGATCAACCATCCAAAGCAGGGCAATCATCGCTGATAAAATTAACCACACCCCATCGATTTTTGGTAATGTGATTGATTTTTCTATGCGTTCATTCATTTATCGTCTCCAAAATTGGAGTTTCCACATCATCGAGGCAGCATTCAATCAACATAAAATCACCTAAATCTTTTAAAGCTTCAAAATGGGCATAATTAATAATGCTGCGACCTGATTTTTGCTGTGTGATTAACCCTGTATCCGTTAATATTTTTAAATGATGAGCTAAAGTGGATGCTGGAATGCATAAACGGTTTTGCACGTCACCGACGCTTAAACCGGCATTTCCAGCACGCACCAATGTCATCAACACTTTTAACCGGTGTGTTGATCCAACGGCGGCAAAACCAGAGGCCGCATTATCTAAATCCATAAAATTATTCCTATAAAATTCATAATAACTATATAACTAGTTTTATAGTTATTACAAGATAAAAATTATTTTTGATTAGGAATGCATCAACTGTGACTTATATTTTTTCCCGGTGCAGAACACCTGTCAGACACCCAATTGCCCCGGCGGCTTTTTGTAATTCTGTCGTTGGAGAGGTTATGCATTTCACATCGTGATTTTCGAACAGTTTTTGTGTTTCTGGATAGCCATCGGGCATTAAAATTTTTCTAGGTCCACATGTCACAGCATTGATCCCGCGGTTAATAGGCTGCCCCGGTTCTTCTTCGATGAAAATCAACTGAAAACCTTTGTTTTTTATGGTTTCCACTAATCGATAGGGTGTTCGTCTGGTCCAGCCGACAGCCAGATCACCATCAAAAATTCGAAACATACCCATTAAATGCATTGTATTGATGGGCATATCGACGGTCAAAACATCAACACCTTGGGCATTCAAGACCGACGTGACTTGTGCGGCTCCTTCACTATTTGTGCGTTGACCTAATCCAATAACCACGGTGCGGGCATCAATCCACATGGCATCGGCACCTTCGAATGTGGCGTTTCCTGTTAGCGTTTTCAAAATGGGAATACCAAGATTCACTAAAATCCTTGCAACCTCGACTTCTTCACCTGCACGCACCAATGATGCAGGGCGAGCAAGAACAGCGCCCTCAGGCGTCATAAATACCAAGTCAGCGCAAAACATTTGATTAGGGTGGGCAGGGGAACGTGGCTCAACTTGGATCACCGTAATTCCCTGTTCTTGATAACACTGACTTAACAGAATGTGTTCCGCTTTGGCTTTTTCCACATCCAATGGTGCCAACATTTGTGCGGCTTCGGGGTCCATGGATGCATTCAGTTCATCGCCGGGGGTGTGTAACAAAACGGATTTTAAGGGTGCCCATTCGCTGTTGATGCCGCAATCGGCCCAAACTGAACCGATTTCATCGATATGGGTCGTCACGCGTGGTTGCCAACCTTTGCCGCCATAGGCCGCTGCTTTATGGTCATCCATACTCATCAACCTTTTCCGCCGTTTAAAAGATCAGTTATGTGTTTAAAAACGTCATCAAACATGTCTATGGTCAATTTTCCAGTATTGGTGTTGTATCTGGAACAATGGAAGCTATCAATTAACGTTAATCCATTTTGTAATCTGTGTGCCTGATTATGGGCAAACTTCCAATGGCTTTTTTTCTCACCCAAAATTTTAAGCGTCGCCCCATGGGACAATCCGCCTAATGCCAAAATAACTTTTAAATTTCCCATGGCGGCGATTTCATTTAGTAAAAATGGCGCACACGTATTAACCTCCACCCCGGTTGGCCGGTTTTCTGGCGGAACGCACCTGACGGCGTTGGTAATCCGGCAATCAACGAGTTCTAAGCCGTCATCGGCTTGGCCTGTAAATACACCTTTGGAAAATCCGAATTTGGCCAAGGTGGGATACAATAAATCCCCGGCATGATCGCCTGTAAAAGGACGTCCCGTTCGGTTTGCGCCTTTTAATCCCGGTGCTAACCCGACAATAAGTAGCTGTGATTGAACAGACCCAAAAGACGGCACAGGGGCATTATGCCAAGCTGGAAATTTTTGCCGATGATCATCAATAAAAGATTTCAAGCGCGGGCATAAACTGCAATTTTTTGATGGATTAATCGTTGATTTACTCAATCGTTTTACGCCATTTCCAATTGATCATTTTTACGGCCTGAATGAGGACTACCATTGTTGCGACTAGAATCATTGCCTATTTGTTTTTTCAAATCGGCCAAATCAATAAAATGATCGGCCTGCCTGCGTAATTCATCAGCAATCATCGATGGTTGTGAGCGCATCGTGCTGACGCACGTTACCCGAACACCTTTGAATTGCAAAGTTTCGATCAACCGACGGAAATCGCCATCCCCTGAAAATAAAACCATATGATCCAACACAGGCGCCATTTCCAACATATCGACAGCTAATTCAATATCCATATTGCCTTTGACTTTTTTAACACCCGCATCATCGGTAAATTCTTTGGCTGCTTTTGTGACCAACGTATAACCATTATAATCCAGCCAATCGATCAACGGTCGCAGCGGTGATCTGTCTTGGTCCTCAATTAATGCGGTGTAATATAATGCCCGGACAAAAATACACTTTTCCGCAAAATAGGAGCGCAATTTTTTATAATCAATATCAAAATCTAATGTCCGTGCCGCTGCAAACAGGTTCGCCCCGTCAATGAACAAAGCTGTTCTATCTGTTTTATTAAACATTGTTATTTTTCCTGAATAGATTAAAAAATATTTTCGAAAGAATAAATTAAAGAGAATAATTTTGATTTTAATCGCTATTGGCGCCAATTTGTCAAACGTTCAATTCAAAACGCCACGGGCTGCGTGCGGGGCGGCGTTGCAATGTTTGAATAAACACAAAAACATAATCATTAAAAACAGATCCCAGTGGTACCGAACAGCGCCGGTCCCGGTGTCGGATCAACCGTGGTACGTGAACGCAGTCATTGAAATTGAGAGCACGCTACCACCGCTTCGATTAATGCAAGTTTTATTGGATACGGAGCAACACTTAGGGCGCGTACGCAGCACGGCAAATGCGCCAAGAATTATTGACCTCGATTTATTATGCTATAACAATATGGTGATGCAGTGCGATCAAACGACAAACCATCCGGCCTTGGCAATACCGCACCCACGATTGCACGAACGGGCATTTGTGCTTTTACCGCTATCGAACATCACCCGTCGTTGGGTACACCCCATCACCAACAAAACGGTTGAAACAATGATTACTGAATTAAACCCCAGCCAACAAACAGAACCCATGCCCGATGCATCCGGTGTTTTTGCTACGGAATGGTGCGCAACGAATACAGATTAAAATTTTATGGTAAAAATCAGCGTATTGTTTAATTTCGCTTGCCTTATGGGTGATAGGGAAATATATAAACGCTCCTTGTTTACACAATTTTTTTATGAGGTGGCCAATGGCCCGCGTTACCGTAGAAGACTGTATTACCGAAGTCCCGAACCGTTTCAAACTGGTTATGTTCGCATCCCAACGTGCGCGTGGGATTACATCTGGTTCGTCGATTACCGTTGAACGCGATAATGACAAAAACCCGGTTATTGCTTTGCGTGAAATTGCTGAAAAAACTGTTGTTCTGGACGAGTTAGAAGAAGAACTGATTACAAGCCTGCAAAAAGTTGTTGAACAAGACGATATCGAAGAGTTCGAAGAAGACGAAATGGATTTATTAGCCATTCAACATGAAATGAACCCGGACATGATCACATCGGAAACCCAAACCAGTGAAAACGAGGTCGAGATTTCAATTGATGGGGCCGAACAACAAGCCGCATCCGATTTTGCCGGTGAAGTTTTCAGTGTGGGCCCAGCACCTGACGCCGAATAAACCCATTTACAAATAAGTCTTTAATCGGCAACCTTTTAAAAAGGTTGCCTTTTTTTGTTTATTATCCTTTTTATTCTGTGCAACTGATCGTAAAATTTATTATCAGGACCAGATTTTATTATTAATTATCAGTGGGTATATCCTAGGACGACCAATGATCAGGCAATACGAGCTTGTAGAAAAAGTAAAAGCCTACGATCCGTCTGCGAACGAAGACGCGCTTAACCGCGCTTATGTGTTTGCCATGAAAGCCCACGGCTCGCAAACCAGAGCATCAGGTGATCCGTATTTTTCTCATCCTTTGGAAGTTGCTGGTATTTTAACCGATTACAAAGTCGATAGTGCATCCATCATAACTGCATTATTGCACGACACCATCGAAGACACGGAAACGACGCTGGAACAAATTCAGCAACTTTTTGGCAACGACATTGCCCAATTGGTCGATGGGGTTACTAAATTAACCCGCATCGAGTTTCAATCAGATCAAGCTAAACAGGCGGAGAATTTTCGTAAATTTGTTCTCGCCATGTCCGAAGACATTCGCGTCTTATTGGTTAAATTGGCCGACCGTTTGCATAATATGCGGACCCTTAAATTCATTTCAAAACCGGAAAAACGCCACCGCATTGCCGCAGAAACCATGGATATTTATGCGCCATTAGCTGAACGCATTGGCATGCAGGAAATGAAAACCGAACTCGAAGAATTATCTTTTGAAGAATTAAATACCGAAGCCCGGAAAAGCATCAAGCGACGATTGGAATTTTTACGTAATCAAGGCGAAGGGTTAATCGAACGCATTATCGATGATGTCGGTTCAGTGCTGATCGAAAATAACATCAAAGCCGAAATTTCTGGCCGTGAAAAAACGCCCTATTCAATTTGGAAAAAAATGCAAAAAAATGACATCGGATTTGAGCAGCTTTCCGACATCATGGCGTTTCGCATTATTGTAGACAACGTCGAAGACTGTTACCGCACCCTAGGCGTTGCCCATAGTGTTTATCCGGTCGTCCCAGGACGGTTCAAAGACTACATTTCAACACCCAAACCCAATGGCTATCAATCATTGCATACGGGGGTTTTTGGTCCTGAACGCCACCGCATTGAATTGCAAATCCGTACCCAAGACATGCACGACGTGGCGTTAAGCGGGGTTGCGGCCCATTGGAATTACAAACAAGGTGGCAATAAACAAGACGGGCCACAGTACCGATGGTTGCGTGAATTACTAGACATTCTGGATCATGCCGCTGGTCCCGAAGAATTCCTAGAACATACCAAACTGGAAATGTTTCAAGATCAGGTTTTTTGTTTCACACCCAAAGGCGATTTGATCAATTTACCTTTGGGCGCAACACCCGTTGATTTTGCCTACGCCGTGCATTCCGAAGTCGGTGACCATTGTGTTGGCAGTAAAGTCAATGGCCGTATGGTGCCGCTTAAAAGCGTACTTCGCAATGGTGATCAGGTCGAAATCATCACTTCGAAAGTTCAAACGCCGTCGCCCACGTGGGAACGATTTGTTGTTACCGGCAAAGCCCGGTCACGTATTCGTCGCTTCATAAGGTTAAAAGAACGCGATCAATATGAACAATTAGGCCGATCAATATTACAAACCGCATTCCAAAGTGATGGTTATGATTTCACTGATAAAGCCTTAAATGGTGTTATAAAAAAATTCAATGTACCGAGCGTTGAAGATTTATGTGCAGGTGTCGGTTCAGGAAACATCACCGGGCGGGCTGTTGTATTAGCCGTTCACCCCGGCAGCCGCAGCAAACGCGGGTTTGAAAAAGTCGTTGAGTTGGCCCGGCACCGTCTGAAATCAGGCAGAAACAAAAAAATCACTTCTAAAAACAAAATTTCCATTAATGGCTTAATCCCCGGCATGGCCATTCATTTTGCCGGATGTTGTCACCCGTTACCCGGCGACCGTATCGTCGCCATCATCACCACTGGCAAAGGCGTCACTATTCACACTATTGATTGTGAAACGTTGGAACAATTTTCCAATGAACCAGAACGCTGGTTGGATGTATCGTGGAATATTGCCCATCAATCGGATGATGCCCATGTAGGACGGCTTAATCTGACAATTCTAAACAACCCCGGCAGCTTAGGCGATTTGTCGATGATTATCGCCAAAAATCATGGTAACATTTCAAATCTCAAAATCATCAACAGAAGCAACGATTTTTTTGATTTATTAATTGATGTAGAAGTCCGCGATGTTAAACATTTAACCGATGTCATTGCCGCCTTACGCGCCAATCCGACAATTAATACAGTTGATCGCGCCCGCGGTTAAAGGAGACAAGGAAAACATGAAAACCGATTTACGCCTTGGCATTAACATTGATCACGTTGCCACCATCCGCAATGCAAGGGGCGGCAAACACCCCGATCCAGTTAACGCTGCACGAATTGCGGAACAAGCCGGTGCCGATGGCATTACCGCCCATTTGCGCGAAGACCGCCGCCATATTACCGATAATGATATTGACCGTTTAATCGAAACTTTAACCGTGCCGTTAAATTTTGAAATGGCGGCGACGCCTGAAATGTTACGCATCGCGTTACGTCATAAACCACATGCCTGTTGTTTGGTGCCTGAAAAACGCGAAGAACGCACAACTGAGGGCGGATTGGATATTGTCGGCGGGTATGAAAACCTGAAACCCTATATAGAAACATTAAACGAAGCGGGAGCCAGAGTTTCATTATTCATCGAACCCGATGAGCAACAATTAGAAGCCGCAAAACGCATTGGTGCTGCGGTTGTTGAATTACACACTGGGGCTTATTGCGAAGCCCCAAAAGCACTGCGTCCCAAACAGTTCGAGCGCATTCACAAAGCGGCGACATTGACAAAATCAATGGGGCTGGAATGCCATAGCGGACATGGACTAACTTTCGAGACGGTCGAAGCCGTTGCCGCATTACCGGAAGTCGTTGAATTAAACATTGGCCACTTTTTAATTGGCGAAGCCATATTTACTGGATTGGAACAAGCCATCCTGAAAATGCGCCATCTGATGGACCAAGCTCGGTCTGCTTCATGATATTAGGCATCGGAACAGATTTATGCGACATCCGCCGTATAGAAAAAACTCTATCGCGTTTTGGTGAACGATTTACGTCACGCGTTTTTACCGAAACAGAATGCAAAAAAGCTTATGGTAAACAAAATCCTGCGGCGTCATTTGCACAAAGTTTTGCCGCCAAAGAAGCCTGTGCCAAAGCATTAGGTACTGGTTTTAGAAACGGTGTGTTCTGGCGAGATCTAGCCGTTACCAACAAACCAAGCGGGCAACCGGTGATGCGTTTAACCGGGGGGGCTTTAAAACGTTTAAATAGCTTACTGCCGCCTGGCACCGTTGCCAACATTCAACTGTCGCAAAGTGATGAATACCCAATGGCTAATGCGATAATCATCATCGAAGCCGTGCCTGACGGGAATGCATAGAACATGATACTTGACAGCCCTAGCCCTAAATGGCTTGATCTGGTCCCTAATTTAACTTCATTTTTCGGCTCACATTTGGAATTGATATATAAACCATGAATAACGACCAACAAGGTGGATGGCTGGATAGCCTTAAAACTATTTTTTATGCGGTTTTGATTGCCGTTGTTGTCAGAACTTTTGCCTATGAACCCTTTAATATCCCGTCTGGTTCCATGATGCCAACTTTATTGGTGGGCGATTATCTTTTTGTTTCAAAATTTTCCTATGGATACAGCCGTTATTCATTGCCATTATCAATCCCGATCCTGCCTGAGCGTGTACTGTTTAGCGAACCCAAACGTGGCGATGTAGTTGTTTTTAAACTGCCCAGCGACAATAAAACCGATTACATTAAACGCATTGTCGGCCTACCCGGTGATAAAATTCAAGTCATCAAGGGTATTTTGAATATTAACGGCAAACCAGTTAAAAGAAAACGCATCGACGAATTTGTAGACGATCAGGTCAATGGTAGATTAAAACGTATTCCACAATATATTGAAACTTTGCCTAACGGCAAAGAACACTTGATTTTAGAACAAAATGACGACGGTTATATGGATAATACAGCCCTATATGAAGTCCCGGAAGGTCATTATTTTGGCATGGGTGACAACCGCGACAATTCTCGTGACAGCCGTTTTTTGGATGGTGTTGGCTATATTCCCAAAGAAAATTTAGTCGGACGCGCCGAATTTAAATTTTTCTCTGTGAACGGTGTTGCCAGTCAATTCTGGAATTGGCCCAGCACGCTCCGGTTAAAACGATTTTTTACGGCAATCGAATGACGTCAACCGTCACAACATCGGACCCTATTGGCGAATCAGAAAGCGTACGCGCCGTTACTCAGCTTGAAAAAACCCTCGGATACCGTTTCAAAAATCAATCGTTACTGATAAAAGCATTACGTCATGCGAGCACAACAACAAACCGTTTACATTCCAATGAACGACTTGAGTTTTTAGGTGACCGCATTCTTGGGATGATCATCGCGGAACATTTATTAACACGCTTTCCAAAAGACGAAGAAGGCGCGCTTGGCTATAGATTTACCGCATTAACCCGGGCTGAAACTTTAACCCGGGTTGCGAAAAAAATCGACATTGGATCATTTATCCAAATTTCCGGCGAAGACCATGCCAACGCCAATATGTTGGCCGATGCGTGTGAAGCTTTGATCGCTGCGCTCTATTTGGATGGAGGGTTAGAGGCTGCCCAATCTTTTATCATTGGTCAATGGCATGAAATCATCGAAGAACAACCACAACCTACCAAAGATGCAAAAACCCAATTACAGGAATGGCTGCAAAAATCTGGCGATGTTTTACCCACCTATGAAACCGTTAACCGCACCGGAGCCGACCATGAACCCGTGTTTACCGTATCCGTGACCATCCCCGGTGGACGCACGGCATCAGGCACAGGGGCAAACAAACGAGCGGCTGAACAAAATGCGGCCAAAGCTTTAATCGAACAATTACTTCCTCGAAAAGGGTGCACATCATGACCTCGGAAACAACAGGCCCAATAGATACCTCAGATACAGCACCTCCAATCGAAACCAAAGCCACGTTCTACGCTATTTTAGGAGCACCAAACGTCGGAAAATCGACACTGTTAAACCGTTTCGTCGGCAGCAAAGTATCAATTGTTTCACCCAAAGTTCAAACCACGAGAACACGCGTTTTAGGTATTGCCATGGTCGATATGGCGCAGCTTGTGTTCATTGATACGCCGGGCATTTTCACACCACAAAAACGGCTAGACCGGGCCATGGTCGCCGCCGCGTGGAGCGGGGCGGGGGATGCAGACCGGGTGATCATGTTAATCGATGCGGCCAAAGGCATCGATAGTAATACATCAAGCATTTTGGACGGGCTTAAAAAAACCAAACGCCAAGCCATTCTGATCATCAACAAAGTTGATTTGGTTGAAAAAACGGACTTATTGATGCTGGCGAGCAAACTGGATCAAACGGACCTGTTCACCGATACATTTATGGTTTCTGCTGAAACAGGCGATGGTGTTCAGCAATTATTAGAATTTTTAGCCGATTTAGCCCCGCTTAGCCCTTGGTTTTTTCCTGAAGATCAAATTTCCGATATGCCCGGCCGATTATTAGCCGCTGAAATCACCCGAGAAAAGTTGTTTTTACAACTGCATCAAGAATTACCCTATGCGGCCACTGTTGAAACCGAAAGCTGGGAAACTTTTGATGATGGCAGCGTTAAAATCAGGCAGGTTATTTTCATCGAACGCAGCAGCCAAAAAGCCATCATTTTAGGCAAAGGCGGAAGCCGCATCAAGTCTTTGGGTGAAGCCTCAAGGCGTGAATTAGAAGACATTCTTGAGTGCAAAGTTCATTTGTTTTTATTCGTCAAAGTCCGCGAAAACTGGGGCAATGACCCTGAACGTTACCGCGACTGGGGATTGGATTTTAACGCTTAAAAATTATTCGGTGGTTTTTATGGATTGGCTTGATGATGGCTATATTTTATCGGCAAAAAAACACGGTGAAAGTTCCGCAATTGTTACCTTATTAACCCGCGACCATGGTCGTCACAGTGGTTTGGTTCGGGGCGGCAACAGCAAACAAAAACGCGCTATTTTACAGCCCGGCAATTTAGTTGCAGCCAAATGGCATGCCCGAATAGCCGATCAATTGGGCAGTTACACTTGTGAATTAAAGCACTCATGTGGATCTGATTTGCTTGGCAACCCATTAGGTTTGGCGGGTTTAAGTGCAACGGTGGCCGTTACCGAAGTTGTACTTCCTGAAAAACAAATCTATCCCACTCTTTACGATGCATTCGACGTGTTGATGAATGCTTTCTCCGAAACCACTTGGCCCACAGTTTATGTTAAATGGGAATTAGGCTTGTTGTCTGAATTGGGTTTTGCTTTGGATTTAAGCCAGTGCGCAGAAACCGGCGTTGTTGATGATTTAACACACGTTTCACCGCGGTCTGGGCGCGCCGTATGCAGCGACGTAGCGGCACCATATATCGATAAATTATTACCTTTACCGGGGTTTTTGTTGCAATCCGGGCGACTTGGTTCACCCGATGAAATTATTCAAGCACTTGCATTAACAGGGTATTTTTTAAACCGTCACGCGGCCCCGCATTTAAAAAACGGCTTGCCACCCGCTCGGCAGAGATTAATTGATCGCCTCAGTAAAACGTCTATATCCTATTAAACAAGGGCTTATTCGACGCAATCCAGATTATCGGCTGTCATGCGGCCATTGCTGGCTTCAATGAGTTCATAGGTAACTTTCTGACCTTCCTGCAAACTCTCCAAACCGGCTTTTTGAACGGCGGTAATATGAACAAATGCATCATTACCTCCATCAACCGGCTCAATAAATCCGTAGCCTTTAGAGCGATTAAACCACTTAACAATCCCATCCGACATGCGTCTCTCCTTCGTCGCGCTATATTTATATTTTGTAAGTGGTCATTGTCCTCATCATTGACAAGAAGATTATACAAAAAAACTAAATTTATATCATTTCACACAACAGTTTGATTGTTTGAAAAGGAACAATACTATATATTGCGTAGATATGAAGCCTTTGGGGGTTTATACAAACTATAATTTTCTAAATTTTCAGGCAAAATTTTCAGGAATGGCTTTATGGCAAAACCAGCGATAAAAGGTGACATCCGCGATACACGATTAAGCGATGCCTTGGGTGAAAGGTATCTGGCTTATGCCTTATCAACGATTAAATCCCGTTCTTTGCCTGACGTACGCGATGGACTTAAACCCGTACACAGACGATTATTATTCGCTATGCGTCAACTTAAATTGGACCCTAAAACAGGTTATAAAAAATGCGCCCGTGTGATCGGCGATGTGATCGGTAAATATCATCCTCATGGTGATGGTGCAGTGTATGATACCTTAGTCCGTTTGGCTCAAGAGTTTGCCGTACGTTACCCGCTCGTTGATGGACAGGGCAATTTTGGCAATATTGATGGTGATAATGCTGCGGCCATGCGCTACACCGAAGCTCGGATGACCGCTGTCGCTGCTGCGTTATTAGAAGGAATCGACGAAGATACCGTAGATTTCAGGGAAACCTATGACGGAGAAGACGAAGAACCCGTTGTTTTGCCATCCCGCTTTCCAAATTTACTGGCCAATGGTTGCGCCGGTATTGCCGTCGGTATGGCGACAAATATTCCGCCCCATAATGTTGGTGAATTATGTGATGCATTGGCGCACTTGATCCGTCATCCAAGTGCCCGTTTTGAAAAAATTGTTGATTTTATTCCGGGACCTGATTTTCCAACCGGCGGTATTTTGGTTGAAAGTCGGGAAAGCATAACCCAAGCCTACCGTACAGGGCGTGGCGGGTTCCGCTTGCGCGCACGCTGGGAATCCGAAGATTTAGGCCGCGGCACATTCCAAATCGTGGTCACAGAAATTCCATACCAAGTTCAAAAATCACGGCTTATTGAAAAAATTGCAGACTTAATCAGCAGTAAAAAATTGCCGCTTTTGGTCGATGTCAGAGACGAGTCAACAACCGAAGTCCGCATTGTATTAGAGCCTCGAAACCGCACCATCGAAGCCAGCATATTGATGGAACATTTATTTAAACTCACCGATTTAGAAGTGCGTATCAGCTTAAATATGAATGTTCTGAATGGTGGTACGGTGCCGGGCGTCATGGATATACGTCAAGTTTTACAAGCTTTTCTTGATCACCGCCATGATGTGCTATTGCGAAAATCGCGTCACCGTTTGAAAAAAATCGAACATCGGCTCGAAATTTTGGGCGGTTTGTTAATTGCATATCTTAATCTGGATGAAGTCATTCGCATTATCCGTACGCAGGAAAAACCCAAACACGCCTTAATCGAAGCTTTTCAATTAACCGACGTTCAAGCCGAAGCTATTTTGAACATGCGATTACGGCAGTTGCATAAACTCGAAGAAGTCGAAATCCAAAAAGAAAATGACGCTTTAAGCCAAGAAGCCCGCGACATCGAAGCATTGCTAAGTAATGAAGATAGCCGTTGGAAAGTGATTGCCGACGAAGTCCAAGACATGCGTAAACAATTTGGCAAAAAAACGCACCTTGGCAAACGCCGTACGACCATCGGCGACGTACCGACGGCGGATATCGTATCATTGGATACATTGATTGAAAAAGAACCAATCACAATCGTTGCCTCGGAAAAAGGTTGGATACGCAGCATCAAAGGCCACGTCGAAGACAGCACATCCATTAAATACAAAGACGGTGACCGAGGGCGTTTTGTTATTCGCGCGGAAACCACCGACAAACTGGTGCTGTTTTCAACCAACGGACGGTTTTATACGGTTGGATGCGACAAGCTACCGGGTGGACGAGGACATGGTGAGCCGATCCGTCTAATGATTGATATGCCAAGTGGTCATGATATTGTCAGTTTGTTTGTTCACCAACCGGATCGTCGATTAATGGTCGCATCGGAACGAGGCAGGGGCTTTATCGCCCTTGAAAAAGATGTTGTCGCCCAAACCCGCAGTGGTCGACAAGTTTTAAACCTAAATGCCGACGAAGAAGCATCGGTCTGTAGTTTTGTAACTGATGGTCATGACGCGATGGCTGTTGTCGGTGAAAACCGTAAATTATTGATTTTTTCCATCACTGAATTACCCGTAATGGGGCGAGGTAAAGGCGTAATCTTACAACGCTACGCCAAAGGCGGCTTGAGCGATGTCACCAGCGTTTTATTATCCGAAGGCCTGAATTGGCACACAGGCGCAGGCACACGTTGTGAAAAAAATATAACGCCGTGGATTGGCAAACGCGGGCAAAGCGGACAAATAACGCCCAAAGGCTTTCCAAGGTCCAACCATTTTGGGTCATTACCGGGAAAAGGCAACTAATCCAATCGGTTCAGGCTGGATTCGAGGACAAACCACTATTTATTTTTGATTATCAGAAAAAATTTTTAGATGTAAACTATATGCGGGGGGAAAATACTTATTTCATCGTCAATCGTCATAAGGCAAAGGTCCGGAGTTTACTTCATTGAGTGCAACTGATAATGATCATTGCACGATGTCGTTTCAAAATTATAGTCAGTAATTAAGGGATATTTCATGAAAAGCTTAACCGCAGCCCCGCAACCAACATTGATTTCATGTGTTTGGCCACAATCTTACGACAACAAAAGTTTATCTCTGTTACGGTTTTTCATTATTGCGGCTGCGGGAAGTTTACTACTCGCCCTGTCCTCTAAAATTCAGGTGCCGTTTTATCCCGTTCCAATGACCATGCAGACATTTATGGTGCTGACATTAGCCATGGTTTTAGGTCCACGCTTAGGTTTGGCGGCCATCGCTTTATGGTTTGCAGAAGGTGCCGCTGGCTTGCCTGTGTTTGCAGGAACCCCTGAAAAAGGCATTGGCTTGGCTTATATGTTTGGCCCAACAGGTGGTTATATTCTGGGCTTTGCCCTCGCCACAGCCGTTGTTGGCGGGTTGGCCGAAAAAGGTTGGGATCGCCATTTTTTATTAACAGCCAGTGCTATGCTGATCGGTAATATTGCCATTTATATTCCGGGTTTATTTATCCTTGGCTTCATTGCCGGTTGGGACAAACCAATCCTTGAATGGGGCATGTATCCATTTCTTTTAGGTGATTTGGCTAAACTGGCATTGGCGACAAGTTTATTGCCAATGATCTGGAAAATTTTACCACGAAAAAAAGTATAAAACTTCAAAAAATCTATAGGATTTAGTCCTGCAAAAGACTGGGAATTATTCGAACAGCTGCCAACCGGTGGCAGTTCGTTGTTCCAACGGCTGATACTTTTTTTTGTAATCCATTTTTTGGCAGTCTTTGATCCAGAAACCAAGATACAAATAGTTTAGGTCTTGTTTTTTAGCATAATCTATTGCCCACAAGACCATATAGTTGCCAAGGCCTCGGGATTTAAGTACCGGGTCAAAAAAACTATAAACCGCCGATAAGCCATTCTCCACACGGTCCAATAAGCACGCCGCCACAAGCGTGTTTTCCGCAGGCTCACGGAATTCAATAACCGATGTACGTACGGGCGTTTCTTCGATTAATGCCCGGTAATCATCGCGGTTCATGGATGCCATATCACCGTCTTGATGGCGGCCACGCTGATAGCGATTAAATAATGAAAACTGTTCTTCACTGGCAATGGGTACTGTTTCATTCGCTACGAGGTCTTGGTTATTTTTAATCACGCGCCGCTGAGATTTGCTGGCTTGAAAAGCAAAGGCATTTACACGAACCGTGATACAAGCATTGCATTCAGGACAAGACGGCACATAAATAATGTTATGACTACGCCGGTAGCCGGCCAAAGTTAGGCGGTTATGGTATACTTCGGCTTCAGGTCCGGCCAAGGTTGTGATCACCCGTTTTTCAGTTTTCCCCGGTAAATATGGACAGCTCATAGGCGCTGTTGAATAAAACACTTGCGGATAAATGTAAGGTGAATGTTTCACAACTTATTGCGCTTCGAAACTAGGCTGCAGCTCGATCGATAGTCCGGGCAAAGCCTCATTAGTAAAGCTGGGTGCTGGTTCATTTTCACCATCGCTGCCCAGTTGTCGGCGACGAATTTCGTTCAGTCCCGGTAATTTTTCTGAACTATCCGGGTCCAAAGAAACGGGATTGCTCTGATTTTGGACGGCGTCCGATGGATCAAGTTTTTGCTCACCTGTTCCCCGTAACAATGTAATAGACAAACGCCTGTTTTGAGCATTTTCAGTATCATCTGGTAATAACGGCTCTGTTGCGGCTTTACCGACGACCCGGTCGATACGGTCCTCGGAGACTTTAAAATGAACAAGCGTGCGTCGTGCGGCATTGGCACGATCAGCAGACAATTCCCAGTTACCGTAATCTTCATTGGTAAAGGGGACTGAATCCGTATGCCCGGCGATTGAAATATGTTGCGGCATAGTGGCAATAACCTTGGAAACCAATTCAAGTATTATTTTGGTCCGTTGATACATTTCTGCACTCCCGCTCGGGAACATAGATAGTCCTTTGGAATCAACAATTTGAATGCGTAATCCTTCTGGCGTATTATCAATCAACAAGCTTTTTTGCAGTTGCCGCATCTGCGGCAAACTTGCCATCGCATTTTCAAGTTCATCTTTTACTTGATCAAACAGTTGCTCTTCTACTTTTTTTAATTGTTCGGCCGTGGCTTCGGCGTCAGACTGACTGCCGTCGCCGCTATCCGCATCACCGCCAGACGCCCCATCATCTTCGCCGTCACCACCACCCGTTCCGGCTTTGGGTGGCGGCAAATCTACCGTCACACTGTCACGCGATGTTGAGTTTTGCGCAGCACCTTCTTCGGTAATCGTTTTGCCTCCCAAGATATCACCACTGCCGCTAGTGCTGGACGATGCCGTCACAGGTGCAAAATAATTTGAAATACCAGCCAATTGTTCTTGTGTAACCGAGTTTAGCAACCACAGAAGCAAAAAAAACGCCATCATCGCGGTTACAAAATCAGCGTAGGCAATTTTCCACGCGCCACCATGGTGGCCGTGACCGGCCTTTTTAATTTTCTTGATGATGATCGGTTGTTTTGCTTCGTCAGCCATTATTTTTTAACCCGGTGCAGGGAGTTCATTGACCATATCTTCGACCTCTTTAAAAGACGGGCGCAACGGGCCAGGAAGTGTTTTACGGGCAAATTCTACGGAAACTTGGGGGGCATAGCCTTGCATGTGACCCATTAAGCCAGATTTGATACATGCCATGTAATGGCTATCAGCAGCATGTATCGCCCCTAAAGATGCCGCCATTGGTGCCAATACGCCGTAAGCCATAAAAATACCAAAAAATGTACCGACCAATGCGGCTGCGATCAATCCACCTAAAACTTCGGGCGGTTCGGTGATAGAGCTCATGGTCACAATCACACCCAACACAGCGGCCACAATACCAAGAGCCGGGACACTATCACCAAAAACTTGATAGGCATTGGATATGGCATGAAGCTCGTTATGATGAACTTCTAATTCTTCGTCCATGACGGCTTCTAATTCATGAGGATTACTCGCCCCCAAAGTTAATAGACGCAAATAATCACAGAAAAAATCAACCGCATGGTGATCGCTTTGAAATTTCGGGTAATTTCCAAACAATGAACTTTCAGACGGGTTTTCAACGTGGCTTTCCAAAGCGAGGTCACCTTTGGATTTTGCCAACTTAAACGTTGAATATAAAACGCCTAATAATTCCATATAGGATTCTTTATTATACTGTGGCCCTTTTAACAGCGTACCAAAAGCTTTGGAACATCCAACGAGCACGGGTTTTGGATTGGAAATGACAAATGCTCCAAATCCAGCTCCCAAAATAATGACAAATTCGACGGGTTGCCACAAAACCGCCAATGGGTAAAACAGGCCGTAGGTACCAAATACAGCACCGACAACAATGACTAATCCAACAATAAATAACATGGCCGTCCTAAATTAGAGCTTTAAACAGAGATCAATTAATATTTTTTGATCCACTTTTTTAGTTATATTTTTTAACACATCAATAAGCTATCGTTTCGTTGCGAAACGGGCAAGGGTTTAAGTATAAAGTACCGTTATGAAAATTAACTTACATTTTGGAACTTAACCGTGAATTGTGCAATTAAAAATATCTCCCTACCCATCATTGTAAAATTTTTAATGAGCCAGTTGTTGGCTGGCATTATAATTTGGGGTGGGCTGTATCTGTTTATTACCTTTGAGGCAGAAAATTCATTTTTGAGATTCAAAGGGACTTTTGGCATTTTAATTATAGGGCAGGGAAGTATGGCCAGCTTTGTAGGTTACCATTTAAAACTACCAAATTGGTGGTTGTTCATTAATTTTATTTTTCCAAGCGCCATCGTCATAGCTTTACAATGGAGCATCCCTGCATGGATATATTTAGCCCTTTTAATTGGATTATGGTTGGTCTTTGCAAACACCGTATTTGACCGTGTTCCCCTCTATCTAAGTAATTTAAAAACATGGCAGGCATTAGATATTCAAATCTCAAAAAAATCTCCAAAAGCGATTAAACACTTTATCGATTTTGGCTGTGGACTAGGTGGAACATTGTTTTATTTATCTGCCAAAAATCCAAATGTGTCATTCACAGGCATCGAGTCGGCTATTTTGCCTTATTTCATTTCACGTTTTCGCGGTATTATGCACAACATCACTCATAAAAATGGCCTACCTGTAAAAATCATCTATGGTGATTTTCGAGATGTAAAATTGTCGAATTTTGATATGGTGTATTGTTTTTTATCTCCTCACCCTATGGCTGAGGTATTTAAAAAAGCAACTTCCGAAATGACTCCCAAAAGTGTTTTTATCAGCAATAGCTTTATGGTGCCGGATAAAGTTCCAGATGACACCATTCAAGTCGATGATGCTCGAAAAACTAAATTATTCATATGGAAAATATGACAAAAATTTTCAAATCACGGGTTTTCAATAGGCATTAAAACCAACACATTTTCACTAAGCTGCTGCGACGAGCGTTCTGACAGATTTATCCGACGATAAACTCCATCACGCCAAAATTTTAATAAGTCATTATACCAAGTCGACAAAATATTTCCCGACTGTCCGGTGGCAATCATAAATCTTGATTTCTGTAAATCGGACAAATCATAGATCGCCCTGAATCCCGCACCATGGACATGACGAAAAGGGGTCGACTTGTCATTTATATGCGTGGCACCGCGGTTAATTGTGTAATTACCACCGCTGCTTTTAATGCGAAGTGTAGCCAGATCGCCGATCAATGGAATGCTTCCAAGGACCGGATTATCAAACCAGGCAAGGTGTTCGTCACCCCACTTTAAATCGGTCAAATTCAATTCATCCAAACGCGTTAACCCCCGGCGTTTCATAATTTCACTAAGGGCCGTATCCAATGACTGGGCAACGATTTTTTCACAGGTTTCCGTTATATTCTTGGTATTTACATCGTCACACCATTGAGGCTTTTCAGTCAAAACCTGCGCTATAAATTTTGGCCTGAGCGTCATATACCGTAACGTTAAATCACCCAATTCATCACCATAAATGGCTAAATTCAATGCCCTAAGCCAAGCATAGAAAAGCAGGGGCTCCGGGCGGTCCCGGTCCATATCACCATCCCAGTTACGCAACAGTTCAATGACTTTTTGTTGTTTTACCTCTGAATTTTCAAACCCCGTCAAAATGGGAACGAGTTCACCGGCCATCAGTGAAGCTGTATTTAATTGGATTTTAGAAAAACTGCGCAGCGATTGCTGAGTTAATTCAATCAATTGATTTTCAATTTGTTGAGCTCTGTACCCCGGTGCCCAATCTTGGCTAATGAAATATGGGTAATTATTTCCGACAATTGAATTGTTCGCATTAACAAACTGTCCACGTTCTGGATTTAATTGTTTTGGTAATTCATCAAATGGAATAAATTTTTGCCAAATTTTTGTATTATTCCAACCGGCAACAGGAACTAAACCTTTACCTTTGCTGCGAACGGGGACCAAACCGGGTGCCATAAAAGCAATATTTCCCCGCACATCAGCATAGGCGAAGTTGAGTTGTGGGCCTTGGAATTTTTTTAAAGCACTGTTAAAAGACGTCATTGATGTGGCACGGTTTAGATCATAAAACGTTTCAATTGATCGGTCTCCGAGCTCTAAGAACGTGGCTTTCAACGCGACATCAAAATCAGTTCCCGTTAATTTCGATAACTTGGGCAATAAATTAGAAATAATTGGACCGTTTTGAGAAATTTTAACATTTAACCGCACATTATCTGCGTCTTTAACGATAATCTTTTCAAAGCGTTTTTCAAAGGTTTTGGTTCCTGATGGCGTCACATACTGATCCGGATTATCGGGCTGTATTTTTTCGATAACCAAATCTTGCAAATCTGATTGTGTCGACGTTATCCCCCACGCAATGCTTTGGTTATGGCCTAAAACATGGAAAGGAACGCCTGGAACAGTGGCCCCGGTTATATTTAGATCCGGTGATACAATGCGTGCCATATACCAAACGATGGGTGCCGTGAATCCCAAATGCGGATCATTAGCCAAGAGCGGTTTTTTCGATCTCGTTTTATCACCGTTCACCACCCAGATGTTTGAAGCCCCTTTGGGCAATCCGATCGGCCATGGTGCCACACTCGCTAATTGTTTTAATTGTGATGTTTGTAATCTATTTAAAGGGTTGTTTGCTGGCAAAACAGCCAATGAGGATATCGTTTGATTATCACCATTAGGCCATAATGCACGTACCTGTATCGGCGATAAAACCCTAGAAAGCAGCGTCCGCAGAACTTCATCGCGCCAGTTGCCACTTAACCGCATCGACATTATTTTGCCCCAGAGCATTGAATCCGTAGGCTTCCACTGATCGGGTTCATACCTGAAAATTGCAAATTCCGGAGCCAATAACCCTGATTTCCCGGCAAGCCATTGATTGACGCCACGCGCGTAGGATTTCATCGCTTGTTGTACGGGCTCTGACAACGCGTTAAAGTCATCTTGGGCCCGTTGTTCAAGCCCCATGGTACGGAACCATTTATCAGAACGTAACGCCCGGTCACCAAAAACTTCAGCCAACCGGCCTTGGCCTAAACGTCGCATCGTTTCCATTTGCCAAAACCGGTCTTGGGCATGCACGTAGCCTAAAGCCACATAAGCGTCACTATCCGATGTTGCATAGATTGTCGGCACGCCGATTTGATCACGGTATATTTTCACCGGGCCACCTAGATCAGTTAAAGTAATTTCGCCATCAGTTTTCGGCAGTGACGTTGATAGCCACGCGCCAACAGCCAAAATCACGATGCCGAGCAGCAGCAAAGAATATGCCCCGTACCGCGCCAAACGGCGCACTGTTTGTGGCCATGATTGCACGCCTAAATAAGCCAAATCTAAAAAACAGTTCTATCAGAAGGAAATTTCAAATGAACCAATGTTCCTTTGTTAACAACACTTTCAATTTCCACCGTTCCACCATGAAGTTCTATAAATTTTTTTGTTAAATGCAATCCTAATCCCGTTCCTTCGTGGGCTAAATCAGACCTTGATCTGACTTGAGCAAAAGGTTCCATAACACGCTGGATATCTTCCTCAGGAATGCCACATCCATTATCTTCTACGGTTAACTGCACTTCATTATTTTTAGTTAACAGGGCACTTAGTCTAATCATACCGCCAAATTCTGTGTATTTGATCGCATTGAACTGTAAATTAAACAACGCTTGTTTTAATAAACGTTGGTCGGCACATATTCCCTGAACATGCTTATCAATCTCATAACTAAAAGTAATATTTTTCTCGTCACAACGCTCATGGAGCATGCGGTGACAGGCGACAAACAAATCATTGACTGAACAAGGCGTTTCTTGAAGCTCTGTTTCCCCGGATTCGACCTTTGATAAATCCAGAATGTTTGAAATAATTGATAATAAATGCAAACTCGCCGCGTTAATATCTTTGGAGTACTCCAGATATTTAGGATGGATATGATCACCAAACAATTGTGTTTCCAAAATTTGCGAAAACCCAATAATAGCATTTAATGGAGTACGCAATTCATGGCTCATATTGGCTAAAAAGTCTGTCTTTGCATTGCTGGCGTGTTCGGCACGGTTTTTTTCTATCAATAAATCCCGAGTCCGTTCGTCGATGCGCTGCTCTAGATATTCATTGGTTTCTTCTAATGCTCTTTGTGACGCTTCACGCTCTTCGATCTGATACTGTAATGCTTTGGTTTTTTCATCAACAAGTTTTTCCAGATTTTTGCGGTGGCGAATAAGTTCTTTTTCAAAAAGATACTTTTCAGTTACATCAATAACGGTGGCTTGAATAGCTTGTTCACCTGACCAATTTACAAGGCGCGTAAATAACAAAATCCGTAATTCGGTGCCGTCCTTTTTAATTCCATTAATCTCATAGTTCTCAGGCGCTTTTTTTCTATTAATCCGAGATTCTGAATATCCTTCTAATCGCGATACTTCTTCTGGTGCAAAAATACACCTCATATCCTTCAAAGCTAAAAATTCTTCCTTGCTTTCATAGCCAAAAATCCGGGTAAAGGACGAATTTATAAAAATGGGTTGCAGATTTTTATGAATAACAATGCCTTGAATAGAGCCTTCGACTAAATCACGAAACCTTTGTTCATGGCTTTGAACACGTTCAATCATGTCCTGCATAATTCCGGCTAAATGATTAAAATCAGATACAATACCATCTTGATAAGAATGCATCTTTTTTTTGCTGCCAATACTATCCGCAAATTGGATCAGTTCTTTCACGGGCGTCAATGTCAGCCGGGCAATAACAAAAGATAAAAGACCAGCTCCGATGAACACAGTAATAATCAGGGTATAAATTTCACGAACAAAATAAGATTTTAAATATTCGGTCGCCGTATTGGTTTCTAATAAAGTGACAACAAATTCATTTTCACCATTCGAATACCCTGTGTCCCAAGAAAACAAATTAAAATTTTCAAAAAACCCAACATCGCCAATATTGTCCGCCAAAAACAATTTCAAATTGTCGTCTGTAAAATTAAGGCCCGGGGACACGTTTTTTGTTAAAACGGTATTTTGATAAGATAAAACTACACCCGGCACATCAATAGCCATTCGAAGACCACGCGCAAGAGACCGGTTTCCAGAAACCACTGTCCCGCCTGTTAAAAAACCAATAACACGTCCTGTTTTTTTTAACATTATCGGAACAGTCATAACCAAAGCAGCTTTGCCTCGGCCTTCCTCTAGGCCATCATTTAAGCTGTCAATAATTTGCCATTTATCACCAAATTGAATAGCTTTGGGAATGTTATTGATTAAATTTTTGGCATTGATTAATGGTGTGCTTTGATCCACCCAAATGGATTTATCAAATTTGCTAATAACTACAATATCAAAAGGCAGGTCTAGGTTGCTATCCGTCAATTTCAACAATCGCCGCCCGGCAGTCTTGACTTCATTATTTCCGAGAGCGTTAACAAGTTTCCTATCATCCGCAGCCTCTAAGAGGCGGGTTTTTAGTTCGTTCAGCCGTTCAATTAAAAAAAGTTTACCAAGTCTGGACTTTTCATTTAAAAAACGCTTTGTTTCTTGATTAATTGCTTCATTGGCACCTTTTAGACTAATGCCCATATACGTCACGGTGACAATGACCAACATGCCAATGGCGAGACTAAGTATAAGCGGTGCAAAACGAAATTTCATGAACCGTCCAACGAGAACTATTGACCAGAATACCGGAAAGCCCGACGGCTCAAATTTTCCAAAACCACAGGATCGATGCCTTTTTCAATAAGGCTGAATTCACCGGAAAAAATCAATCCGCGCTGATCATTCTGACCTTTCAGGTCAAGCCGGATGGCGTCAGCCATGGCCACACCATTATCATCATTCATACGCATCACCGTCACGTCCATGTCTCCGCTGGCAATGGCTTCAAGCTCGCTTGAACCGCCGCCCCAACCATTCACAAGTATGGTTCCTAATTTACCGGTTTTTTTCAAAGCATCAATAACCCCTAAGCTAATATCCGTTGAGCCTGCATATATGAATTTCAAATCTGGAAATTCCTGTAGTATTTCAAGTGTCGCATTAAAAGCCCGTTTGCGATTATAATCTGTATAATAAGATGCAACCAGTTCAATTTCTGGTGAAGCCTGCATCATTGAAATAAAACTGTCGCCGCGCATGGTGCTGACATACCCTTTGGTACCATATAACAAAGCATACTTTCCTTTACCGCCCGTTTTTTTACGGTAATAATCGGCAAGCATTTTAGTGCCCAATACATGATCAAATCCGACATACATGAACGGTTGTTGATCGCCCCACTGCCTCAAAGGTGTTGTAATGTTTTGCAAAATTAACTTTGGCCGTTTAGTGCTGAGTATGCGGTCAATAAAATTTTTATGTTGCGCAACATCCAGTGTAAATATCAAATAATCCGGTTGATTGCGCAAAGCCTCGCCCAACTTTCTGGATTGGGCTCTGGTTTCAGTGCCGGGTAGGGTGAAATAACTGTTTAATGTATATTTGATACCCGTTTCTTTGAGGCGCCCCTCCATTGACGCCACGCTGCGGCGCCAATAATCCGATACCTGATTTGCCGGATAAACAATTGTTATACTAATATTATTATCAACAGATGCGGAAATTTTTTTTGCCGGTTTTTGAACCATCTTGGAAAAATCGAGCATACGTTTAGCTTGATCAGGCTCACGTTCAATGTATTCATCTATTGTCCAAAATTGACGATCCGTATTTATTTGCCCATAGGCGTATGAGCCGAATACCACCGACACAGAAACAATCAGCAATAATGGTGCGTAAAATTGTTTGAAAATTAGAGACACGGCCATAGAAACCAACACTTTTATGATATTTACACTTATTAATATATGATCGTTAAATAAATCTTTTCAAGAGATTTGTCACAAACACGACAAACAACAACAAATTTGTTTTTATAAGGTGACAATTATTAATGAAACAATGTAAAATTATTAACACGACTAACCCGCATACCATATCCTACCTTGAGTGGGGCAATCCGAAATCTTCGCATAAAATAATTTGTGTACATGGATTAACCCGCAACAGTCGGGATTTTGATTTTTTGGCACAAAGCCTCTGCGAAAATCCTCATCCACCCCATATTGTATGCCCGGATATGGTGGGCAGGGGACAAAGCGACAGGTTACCCAATTCAGCGGATTATAACAACCAAACTTATTTATCAGATTGCCTTGAATTGATCACACACTTGGGTTGGCGACGCCATGATTGGATTGGCACGTCAATGGGCGGAATTTTGGGCATGTTGGCGGCTGCCATGCCGGACAGCCTGATCGACACGCTGATACTCAACGATATTGGCCCGTTTATTCCAAAAGCCGCCCTGCAAAGGATTGCTGACTATTTAAAATCAAAACACCCTGAATTTAAAACAATTGCTGAAGCCGAAAAACATTTGCGAACTGTTCACGCGCCATTTGGCCCCTTAACAGATCAACAATGGCGACATCTAGCCATACATGGAACCCATGAAACAGACGCCAAACCCGGATCATATATGATGCATTACGATCCATCTATTGCTGATGCATTTACAGCCCACATTGATGATGTTGAATTTTGGCCTGTTTGGGAAAACTGTCAGGCTCAAGTGGTTTTATTGCGCGGACAGCATTCGGACATTTTATTGAAATCAACAGCCGAACAAATGCAAATGCATAACAACTTCAAAGAATTTCATGAATTTCAAAATGTTGGTCATGCCCCGGCATTAATGGCAGCAGATCAGATAAACGTCATAAAAAACGCGCTCGGCATAAAAAGTATGTGAATTTCCCGTAAAAACGGTTTACATTGTATTGAGTAACTTGGGGATCAACAAATACAGGTCCATAAATAGTAAGTAATTGATTACTAAGACCTATGACTGGAGTTAAGCAATCATGAGTAATGAAGTAGCTGTAGCCGAAGAATATGACCTGACCGCCACCCACCCAGGTGAAGACCTCGAAGATTTTGTTACATTTTTTATTCAAGACCAAATGTTTGGTATTCCTGTACTCAATGTACAAGATATTTTAACCCCTGATAAAATTGCACCCATTCCATTAGCACCTGCCGAAGTCAAAGGTTCAATTAATCTACGGGGCCGTATTGTCACCGTTATTGACGTGCGTGTCAGTTTGGGCTTACCCACCCATAATGAAGATGACGACGTCATGGGTGTGACTGTCGAATATGAAAACGAACTTTATACATTACTCGTAGACAGAATTGGTGATGTCATTGGTTTATCAACCGATAATTATGAAAAAAACCCTGGCACCCTTGATCCACTGTGGCGCGAATTTTCTACGGGCGTGTATTTGTTAGAAGGCAACATCATGGTGGTTTTAGACATCTCGCGGGTATTGAACCAAGCCACAGAAGCCCTCAAAAGTTAATCTATTATCCGGTAACGCCGTTATCAGGCCTTAGTTTATGTATAAAGCATCGACACTTTAACAGTTCAATTTAACTTTGAACTGGGCTGTAGCGGATGACTATTTACCTCTTGTAATTTAGCATTAACGTACTCAGAACACGGTTCAAGCTATTTCATTGAAATATAAAACTAAGTTCCTTTGAAACCATAATCTTACGAGTGCGTAATGATTATTGTTTCGGTTTTTTTTAAACAACTACTTAAACTAGAGTAATTTAATGTTTGATTAATTTATAGATACATGTAACATACAATTATTGATAGTATTATTAATAATAATAAAATTTTAACGTTAATCAACCTAGTATATTATGAAAAATTAATTAAATAACGATTGCTATGAAATGAAAAAAACTAAATCACTAAATTATACATACATTACCAGCGGATTATTAATATTATGTGCAGCATTACTATTTTCATCAATGAATGGTATTGCGAAATTTATTTACATAGATAAAAACACTTACATCCCTGCACTACAATTAACCTTTGCTCGCTATGCAATTGCTGCGATTTTAATTTTTCCTTTTATTGCGCTTAAACCTAAACGACTTAAAACTAAATTCGCCCTACGGTATATAATACGTACACTAGCCGGTTTCGGCGGTATTGCGCTTATGTTCATTGCCGTCAGGCATATCCCACTTGCCGCTGCCACGGCCATCGGATTTACCAGCCCAATATTCACAATGTTATTTGCCGCTATTTTATTAGGGGAGTACATTGGATTTAAACGTTGGATTTTTGCATTTATTGGTTTAATCGGCGCCTTTATTATTGCCGACATTGGCAACGCATCAATTTCTTTTGGAACATTGATTGCTGTCGGGGCAGCAATATTTATGGGTGCCGAAATTGTCGGCGTTAAATGGCTGAGTAAAACTTCGGATCATGCCATCACAATCCTTTTTTACAGCAATGTCGCAGGGGCCGTAGTTTCATTCATTCTTGCCTTACCTTCTTGGGTCTGGCCATCATTACCACAAACTTTGCTACTATTTTCTATTGGTCTTGTCGCCGTCCTTGGTCAAACGTGTGTATTGATGGCAATGCGCAGGGCAGATGCTAATTACTTGGCCCCGTTTTTCTATTCCTCGCTCATTTACTCAGCGATTATAGGGTTTTTCATTTTTGATGAAAGCATAACCACACCGATCGCATTGGGAAGCGGTGCTATACTGGTTAGCGCATTCATGATGATGCGCAGCCACCGGGGTTCATTAGAAACACGGACATCGGCAATTTTACCAGAAAGCAAATCAAATGCCTGATACTTCGCAATTTGGCCAAAGTCACAACAATAAAAAAACACCTATTACGGGCCACCCCCAATTGCAAACCAATGGTTTTGAACAGCTTCCTTCATATTTTTTCAGAGAATGTGGGCTGCTTCAAGCTGATGAAAATTTTGATAAAGAGATCAAATTAGCAAAGAAAGAATACGACACCTTGCCAATAGATCCATATGGCTTGAACGACAATCGGTTTCGTTGTCATTCAAGAGCTGTATTTTTCCCATGGTCAAATCAGATTGAATGGCTACCGTGTCGAGTTGATAATAAAGGCGTGCCATTAACAGAGTACTACCAAGGTACTTTTCATCCAAACTTTTTAAACAAGCCGCGTATTTTTCAATCGGCATCAAATAAATTTAAAAACAGTGCGTTGTTAAAACATCTCATTCATTACGATTTCAGTAAAACCTTTTGGAATGAATTTCATGTTCGTCAACCGCTGCAATTAGGAATTTCACTATTAAAATTATTCGTTAAACCCGGTCAAGAAATTGCATTATCAACCCCTGACACTTTGCACCAAGACGGAGAAACATTCACATTTGCGCACTTAATACATCGCGAAAATTGTGACGGTGGAGAAAATATTATTGCCGCTCTTACGGCCACCGGACAACACCCGCATAATATTGATAAGCATTTAATAGAAACAACGTTCACTCTAAAAAGCCCGCTTGATAGTTATGCCATTCACGACACAGCAGTTTGCCATTATGTTTCTGGCGTTAAAGCCAAAAACCCCAACAAACAAGCACAGCGCTGTATTTTACTAATAGACTTTACACCGTTAGTCGCTATTCACCAAAGCTGATAATTGATTAAATCAAACACAATATAGGAATTTATTCATGAGCAATATAATTTCATCAAAAAATGATCGTAATAAGTTAGAAGAAAATTTAACTACCCTTCATAGCAGTTCTTTCTCAAATAAAAAGTTATGGGATCTCAAACAAACCTTGGCCAGCACGGGTTATGTTCGCTTAAATGACTTATTACCCGAAAACTGGAAACAGGTTCTGCGGGATGAAGCCATTCGTTTAACAGAGCAGTCCGCCCGTCGAATTGATATTGTTGTCGAAACAACGGATAATTCGCCACGAAAAATGAAGACCGTTAATTTTTCTGAAATAACAAAAAACAGCCCTTTCATCCAATCTCTTTATTCATCTCCAGCTTTAAGAAAGGTTCTGGATACTGTGGCTGGTACAAAAATTTCTGATTGTGACTACGACGAAGAACGCATGACGATGACACGCCAGGAAAATGCCGGTGATACACATGGATGGCATTGGGGCGACTATCAATGGGCTTTGATTTTTATTATTGAAGCACCAGCTGTCGAACACGGTGGGATGTTGCAATGCATTCCACATACCAATTGGGATAAATCCGCACCACAAATAAATCGTCACATAATAAATAATGCTATTCAAAGCTATTACCACGCCACTGGTGATATTTATTTTTTCCAGACGGATACCACTTTGCACCGCACATATCCTTTGGAAAAGGACTGCACACGAATTATTCTAAATTTCACTTTTGCCGGAGTTAATGACGAAACCCGGGACCACCAACATGAAACAATGAACCAAATTTATGATTTTGATGCCACGGGATGATTTTTAGTACTGCATCATCGTTAAAATATAGCCCTTTGATCTGTGCTTAACGTAACGGGTCATTTCAAAAAAGCCTGAAAAGAAAATTCAACCATGTCTCCAAAAATTGCCGTCATTGGCACATCACTTCGGGAAAACGAACATCGTTTGCCCGTGCACCCAGAACACCTTGAACTCATACCAAATGCGCAACGTAAACATTTGTATTTTGATTTTGGTTACGGGGCACAGTTTGGTTTTTCTGACGAAGCCATTAAAAATATTGGATTTTCAATGGGCGACCGAGACGAGCTAATCAAAACGTCAGATATTGTCATCATCCCCAAACCCATGGAAGCCGATCTGGAGTCTATTGCTGAAGGCGCAATTATTTGGGGTTGGCTGCATTTTGTTTTATATGGGCAGTTAGCCGACATTTGTATTCAACGCAAACATACCGTGGTTACATGGGAAGCAATGTATGAAGATGATCATTCCGAAGGTCGCGCTCGTCACACCTTTAAGGCCAACAATGCATTAGCAGGATATGCCGGTACTTTGCATGCCCTTGGGTTAAAAGGCATTGATGGGTTATACGGAAAACCATCTAAAGTTGCAGTTATCGGGCACGGTTATGCAGGACGCGCAGCGATACAAGCCCTACAGGGGCGCGGTTTTGACGATATTACCGTTTATTCAAAGCGTATAAATACAGATATCAATGATTGCATGGACTATGTCATATACAAACAAATCGCCAAAGATGAGCAACATGGTACAGTTATCATAGAAACCGATCATTCGCAAAATCCATTATGGGCGGAACTAAAGTCAATGGATATTATCATTAATTGTGGTGGCCAAGATCCAGAAAATCCGTTGATGTATGTTCCAAAAAATCATGAGCCAGAATTTGATCACGATTGCCTGATAATTGACATTAGTTGCGACCCAGGCATGGGTTTTTCATTTATCAAAACAACAACATTTGATCACCCGACATATCAATTTGGCAAGATAACCATTTGTGCTGTTGATCATTCACCGGGCTATTTATGGGATGCAGCCACATGGCAAATTTCCAAAGAAGTCATCAGGTTTTTACCCAATATCATGGCCGGAATGAAAACCATCCAATCCAATGCGGTGTTAAATAACGCCATTGAAATTCAAACTGGAGTTATCACAAATCCAAAGATAATCACGTACCAAAATCGTTCAAAGGTTTATCCCCACTCCGTTAAAAATTAACAGTAGAACCAGTCACTAAGAGCAACAGCATACCCATGCCCCATGTTTATATTGAAACTGGAATAAGTATCCCTCCATCCCGAGCCGGTATTAGCCATGCGGTTGTTACAGGCCCATTTTGCCATATCGGAGGGCAGTTATCAGTTAGCTTGGATGGTGTTTTTTGTCCCGGCACAATCCAACAACAAACGAAACGATCATTTGAAAATTTTTTTGCTGTTTTGAATGAAAGTGGGTTCAGAGTTACGGATATTGTTTACCTTGAACTCGCATTCAAAGACATCAATGAGCTTGAAGCTGTGAGTTCAATTTACAATACGTATTTTCCAGAACATTTTCGCCCTTGCAGAACGGTACACCAAGTTTCAGCGTTGCCCTATGACGCAAAGATTAGAGTTCACGGCATCGCTATTAAAACATCCGCTTTTAAGGAAATTTCATGTTAAATCAGGGCCCGGAAAGCTATGTATTACACCGGAAACTCGGCCACATCCCAACAAAAGTAGCCTATGGCAAAGATGTTTTTGTCTACGACACAAACGGCAAACAATATCTGGATGCCTGTGGTGGCGCTGCTGTTTCATGCCTTGGGCACGCAGATCCGGATGTGAATGCCGCAGTTAACCGTCAAATGAATGATGTCGCGTATGTTCACTCCGGTTTTTTCACCAGCGACGTTACCGAAAAATTGGCCGAAAAACTAATCTCGGTCATTGGCGGCACGGCCAGAGCCGCATTATTTTTTAACAGTGGTTCCGAAGCCATGGAAGCCGCCATTAAAATGGCCCGGCAATTTCATTTAGAAGACGGTCAAAAAAAACGTAACCATATCATTGCACGAAAACACAGCTATCACGGAACAACACTTGGCGCATTAGCCATTGGCGGGCTTAAAGGCCGACAAGAACCATTTAAAGATTGGTTGATGCAATCGACATGCAGCAAAATAAGCACATGCTACCCTTACCGCGGCATGAATAAAAATGAAACCCAAGAAGAATACGGTTTACGCATAGCGAACCAATTGGAAACTGAAATTCTACGAGTAGGTGCCGATAAAGTTGCCGCATTTGTTGCCGAAACGGTTCCCGGTGCAACCCTTGGCGCAATACCGCCCGTAACTGGTTATTTCAAACGCGTACGTGAAATCTGTGACCAGTATAATGTGCTTTTGATCTTAGATGAAGTCATGTGTGGCATGGGTAGATGCGGCGATTGGCTGGCATCTCATTTTGAAAACATTCACCCAGACATTGTTTGTATTGCCAAAGGGTTAGGCGGAGGATATCAACCGATTGCTTCAATGGTCATCAATCAACGTGTATATTCGGCTCTCGAACGGGGCAGCCGCAGTTTTATGCATGGCCAAACATATATGGGGCATGCAACAGCTTGTGCTGCCGCACTTGCAGTGATCAAAAAAATTATCGATCGAGATTATCTTCAACAAGTAAAACTCAAAGGCCAATATTTAGAACAACGGCTTCGAGAGCAGTTCAAAAACCATGAACATATTGGCGATATAAGAGGCCGAGGATTGTTTTGGGGCATTGAAATTGTAAGCGACCGGAACTCAAAAAAACCATTCCCATCTACATATAAACTTCATCAAAATATAAAATCCATCGCTTTTAATAACGGTTTGCTATGTTACCCGGGTGGTGGGGCATTAAAACACGACACGGGGGACCATGTTTTGTTAGCTCCGCCATTCATCATGAACCAGCAACATTTATCAGACGCAGTCGAAATATTAAGCCGCAGCATTAATCTAGCTATTAATGACGCACGGTCCAATTAATCTATTGATATAGATAGCACTAAGGAACACAAAACTATGAGCTGGACTTTTTTCCAAGGCAACTGGCACGAAGGCAACCCAAAAATCATTGGTCCACGAAGTCAGGCCATGTGGTTGGCATCTACCGTTTTTGATGGCGCACGCGCATTTGAAGACACGACGCCGGATTTAGCCGCCCATGCCGCGCGTTGCGGCCGATCGGCACGTGCAATGGGGCTTAACCCAACCAAAACCAGCGAAGAAATTCAAGAATTAGCCATTGAGGCCGTCGCCAAATACCCAAAAGGTTCCGAACTATATATTAGACCTATGTTTTGGGCCGAAAATGGCGGTGCAGTGCCCGAGCCCGAAAGCACCGAATTTGCTTTATGTGTCTATGACGACCCACTTCCATCCGCCAAAGGGTTTGCAGCAACGTTATCGTCTATTCGACGACCACTTCCCGATACGATGGTCACAGGCGCCAAAGCATCATGCTTATATCCAGCCATAAGCCGCCCCTTAGCAGAAGCCAGACATGCTGGATTTGATAGCGTTGTTGTCTTGGACCCATGGAATAATTTAGCAGAATTTGCCACATCAAACCTATTTTTGGTTCGAGACGGAACAGTTTTCACACCCAAAGCCAATGAAAGTTATTTAAACGGTATCACCCGTCAACGTATTATCAAATTAATGGCAGAAGATGGAATAACCGTTATTGAAACGACCTTGAGCTTTCTAGATCTTGAACAAGCTGATGAAGCTTTTAGTTCTGGAAATCATGGGAAAATTCAACCCTTGACGCGGCTTAATAACAAAGAATACCCAATCGGAAAAATATTTCAACGCGCACGGCAGCTTTATTGGGATTTTGCTCACAACGATGGTTAATGATTATAACAGATTTATTCCGAAAAACTGATTATCCGGGCTGCATGCAGAGCAGTATAGGTTAAAATTCCATCAGCCCCGGCACGTTTAAAGGCCATCAGGCTTTCCATAACAACCTGATCATAATCCAACCAGCCGTTATCCGATGCCGCGCGTAACATGGCATATTCGCCGCTAACTTGATAAGCAAACGTCGGCACTTGGAACTGGTCACGCACAGCTTTAACAATATCCAAATAAGGCATGCCGGGCTTGACCATGATCATATCTGCACCTTCTTGCAGATCAAGGGCAACTTCACGCAACGCTTCTTGGGCATTTGCTGCATTCATTTGATAAGTCTTTTTATCGCCTTTTAATGCACCGCCTGATCCCACCGCATCCCGGAAGGGACCATAAAAACCCGACGCATATTTTGCCGCATAGGACATAATCGCTGCGTGCTGCAATGATTTAGCGTCCAAAGCACCGCGAATGGCACCAATACGCCCATCCATCATATCGCTAGGGGCGATGATATCGCATCCGGCTTCGACTTGGACAATGGCTTGTTTGCACAAGAGTTCAACCGTTTCGTCGTTTAATATCTGACCGTTTTCAACTAAACCATCATGGCCATCACTGTTATAGGGATCAAGCGCCACATCACAAATAATACCCATATCCGGAACAGCTGATTTAACCGCCCGCACCGCACGGCAAACGAGATTTTCCGGGTTCCACGCTTCCCTTGCATCAGGCGTTTTCAACGCAGCATCCGTATAAGGGAACAAAGCAATCGCCGGAATACCAAGCTGTTTGGCTTCTGATACTTTTTCAACGAGTTGATCAATGCTTAGGCGTTCCACACCCGGCATCGAAGATACACTGTCAACAATCCCTTGGCCATCAACCACAAAAACCGGCCAAATTAAATCTTTGACCGATAAAGTATTTTCCTGCACTAAATCACGCAACCAAGGCTGGGTACGCACACGGCGCATCCGTGTGCGCGGATATGCCGGGCTCGATAATGGAGAAACATGAGATGATGACATTAATTATCCAGTCCTTGAAAGAATTTTCGTTATAATTGGCCGAATACTATACTTCTGCAAGAAGAACTTTGTTATATTTTAATCTGCCAGCCCTATTTAATAACAGGACCTGTTCGTTTTATGAAACCAACCATCCAGCCATTACAGGAAGTTTTGTTTGAATTCCACCACACAGGCAAAGCCATCCGGGTTATCGCCATTGATCCCATTTCAGGCACCGAAATTACGATGGTCGGTGCAACAGGGTATTCACAGGATCATTTAAAAAAACTGGCCGCGCGCAAACTGGCTTATGTTCTCGCCAAAAAACAAAACCAGTAATTAACATACTCATTTCCAATCAAAAGTCGCGCAAAAGATTTGTGTGTAGGCGCTCTGACATCTTGTCTTTGCCTTTTTCTTGCCATATTCTGCCTTAATTGATCTAAATCATTTCACGTCGGTACAACGCCTTATAAAATCCAATTTATTGGCGATGTACTGATCATTTTAAGCCCCTAATTTCAACAGGTGAATTTCGATTAATGACAAAAATTGAAACTGTAAAATCATCTAAAAAACTTTCAAGAGCAGATTTTTTGCGTGGTGGCTTCACATCATCAACCCAACCTATTCGCCCACCTTGGGCGGTTTCAGAAAACATATTTATTGATATTTGCCAACGATCCAACGATTGCATTCAAGCGTGCCCAGAAAACATCATCGTTAAAAGCAATGGCGGGTTTCCAAGCATTGATTTTAATTTGGGCGAATGTACTTTTTGCAAACGTTGTCTTGAGAATTGCCCAACCGGGGCTTTGGCACTTCCTTATGACAGCTCAGAAACCATACCCTCTCCGTGGCATTTAAATGTAGAAATTTCCACCACATGTTTGTCGTCAAAAAAAATTGAATGCCAAATTTGCATTGACCAATGCGAACCCGAAGCTTTGCAAATGAAGCCCGCAATCGGCGGTCCTGTGGCGCCAACAATTAATCAAAATTTATGCACCGGGTGTGGGGCCTGTGTGCGTCCATGTCCTGTCAATGCAATAAAGATTGTCCAACAATGACCATACAAACTCCAGCAGAACCGGCCAACACAACAGATTCTATCCAAAATCATAATATTTGCGGCGTCTTGGTCGCAGCCCACGTCAATTCTTGTGCAGCAGTACAACAAAAACTTTCTGCGATCGCCGGCGTTGAAGTTCATGAAGTTTTAACGGACGGACGCATGATCATTACCGTCGAAGACAGCGACGGTCTTTTTGCACCAGATACAATCGTAGAAATTAGCCGCATTAAAGGGGTGCTGAATGCATCGCTTGTTTATCATCATTTTGAACCACTTTCATCTCTTGAGGAGACCAGCCATGAAGTTCAATAGACGGGATTTTATTAAAACCAATGCTGTACTCGCTACGGCCGCCGCCGCTGGTGTTACATTATCGGCGACCAAACAAGCCGATGCCACCGACAACAAAGTGCGTTGGGATAAAGCACCATGCCGTTTTTGTGGCACCGGGTGCGGGATCATGGTTGGTGTTGAAGATGGCCGGATTGTAGCCACCCAAGGCGATATTAAAGCCCCGGTAAACCGTGGTTTAAGCTGCATCAAGGGATATTTCCTATCCAAAATCATGTATGGTAAAGACCGCTTAACACAACCGCTGCTTCGCAAAAAAGATGGGAAATATGACAAACAAGGGGAATTTTCTAGCGTGTCATGGGACGAAGCGTTCGATGTCATGGCCGAACAATTCAAAAAAACTATCAAAGAAAAAGGTCCGACCCATGTCGGTATGTTTGGGTCCGGTCAGTGGACTGTTTGGGAAGGTTATGCCGCATCCAAATTATTTAAAGCCGGTTTTCGGTCCAATAATTTAGACCCAAATGCCCGACATTGTATGGCCTCGGCCGTGGCCGGGTTCATGCGTACATTTGGCATTGATGAACCGATGGGTTGTTATGATGATCTGGAAAAAGCCGATGCATTTGTTCTGTGGGGATCAAACATGGCCGAAATGCATCCTATTTTATGGTCTAGGTTGACCGATACCCGGTTAAGCAACAAAGATAATCAGGTACATGTGTTATCGACTTATAAACATCGCTGTTTTGATTTGGCAGACAACGGTATGATTTTCAAACCACAAACCGATTTGGCAATTTTGAATTACATTGCTAATTATATAATTCAAAACAATTCAATCAATCAGGATTTTTTCGACAAACACGTCAATGTTCGTAAAGGCAATACCGATATTGGTTATGGGTTAAGACCCACTCATCCATTAGAAAAACAAGCTAAAAACAATACAAAAGCGGGTGGTTCAAAAGTTATTTCATTTGACGAATATAAAAAGTTTGTCAGTGAATATACTGTTGAAAAAACCAGTGAAATTTCTGGCGTTCCTATAAAAAAACTTGAAAAATTAGCTAAAATTTACGCTGACCCAACTAAAAAAGTAATGTCTCTATGGACCATGGGCTTCAACCAACATACCCGCGGAACATGGGCGAATAATCTGATTTACAACATTCATTTGCTGGTTGGTAAAATTTCAGAACCCGGCAATGGTCCGTTTTCATTAACGGGGCAACCATCGGCTTGTGGCACGGCACGCGAAGTTGGTACTTTTGCCCACCGTTTACCTGCTGATTTAGTGGTCAAGAAAAAGAAACACCGCGATATCGCCGAAAAAATCTGGAAATTACCAGAAGGCACCATCCCACCAAAACCCGGTTACCACGCCGTTTTACAGAACCGTATGCTGAAAGACAGTAAATTAAACGCTTACTGGGTGATGTGTAACAACAACATGCAGGCCGGTGCCAACCTTAACGAAGAAACTTTACCCGGTTACAGAAACCCGGATAACTTCATCGTCGTATCAGATCCTTATCCAACGGTAACGGCCGAGGCCGCAGATTTAATATTACCCACCGCCATGTGGGTCGAAAAAGAAGGGGCGTATGGTAACGCCGAACGCCGAACCCAATTTTGGCGCCAACAGGTCAAAGCCCCCGGTGACGCCAAATCTGATTTATGGCAAATGGTTGAATTTTCCAAACGCTTTAAAGTCGAAGAAGTATGGCCGGAAGAACTATTAGCAAAAAAACCCGAATACCGGGGTAAAACATTATACGATGTGCTATATGCAAACGGCCAAGTAGATCAATTCCCTTTAAGTGACACCTATAAAGGCTTTGATAACGACGAAGCCGATGATTTTGGCTATTACATTCAAAAAGGCCTGTTCGAAGAATACGCAAGTTTTGGCCGCGGTAAAGCTCATGATTTGGCACCCTTTGATGACTATCATCAGACACGCGGACTACGTTGGCCGGTGGTTAATGGCAAAGAAACCCTTTGGCGGTTCCGCGAAGGCTATGATCCATATGTAAAAAAAGGCGAAGAGGTTCGTTTTTATGGCAAACCTGATGGCAAAGCTGTGATGTTTGCAGTCCCTTATGAACCCGCTGCCGAAGCCCCCGATGATGAATATGATCTGTGGTTATGTACGGGCCGCGTATTAGAGCACTGGCATTCCGGATCAATGACACAGCGTGTACCTGAACTATATCGATCATTCCCAGACGCGGTCATTTTCATGCATCCAAAAGACGCCAAAGCCCGTGGCCTTCGTCGCGGTATGAAAGCCAAGATCGAAAGCAGGCGCGGAGAAGTTGAAGCCGTCATTGAAACCCGTGGACGCAATAAACCACCGCAAGGTTTGGTATTCATTCCGTGGTTTGATGCAAGGCGTCTGGTGAATAAACTAACCCTCGATGCAACATGTCCCATTTCAAAAGAAACTGATTACAAGAAATGTGCAGTACGCATACTTCGAGCTTAATCATTTATTTATATTAGATTTTTTAGGGAGCAATCGTCGTGACAAACATTTTAATTAAACCACTCATCCGCCAAACGACTACCAGCCTGATTAGCAAACGGCTTTGCATGACATTCGCTGGATTTGTTTTAATGGCAGCCATTCCTGCTATAGCAGAGCCTGTCACATCATTACGCGGCAATGCCGACATCGAAGAAACCAATGGTGCGCCAGACGTAAATCAACTCGATACCAGTGGACGGTTCACAAAAAACTATCGCCAACAACCCCCCTTAATTCCGCATAAAATAAGAAAATATGAAATAGATAAAAAAAACAATCAATGCCTAAGATGCCATGATTGGCCGCAAAACGTCGAAGAAAATGCACCAAAAATAAGTGAGACTCATTACACAGACCGCGATGGCAAAGCATTGGATCAGGTCGCAAAAAGACGCTGGTTCTGTACACAATGTCACGTCCCGCAATTCCAGGCGCCATCGCTCGTCGGGAATACCTTTAAGCCACGCGACGCCAATCATTAATCTGAACGGTTTTACGTCGTTTCAAAATTTAATTTAAAATATAATGAGGCCCGTCATGAATGACAGTCAAACCAATTCTGAAAACCTGCCCAAACAAGGCCTGATCAAAAAGTTCTGGGGTTTTATTTCCAGACCGACTGCAAAATACTCCCTTGGATCATTGATCGTCCTTGGCGGGATTGCCGGAATATTATTTTGGGGTGGTTTCAACTGGGCATTAGAAGCAACCAATACCGAAGAATTTTGCATATCTTGCCATGAAATGCGTGACAATGTGTACGAAGAATACAAAGGCACCATTCATGATGCCAATTCCAGCGGCGTTCGCGCAACATGCCCAGATTGTCATGTGCCCAAAGAATGGACATATAAAATAATCCGTAAAATTCAGGCATCAAATGAATTATATCATAAAATCCTAGGTACGATTGACACCCGTGAAAAATACGAGGCCAAACGATTAAAATTAGCCGTTAGTGAATGGACACGGATGAAAAATGCCAATTCACGTGAATGTAAAAACTGTCATTCATTCGATGGTATGGATGTGGCCTTACAGGAAAAACGAGCACGCAAACGTCATTTGGTTGCCATTGATGAAAACAAAACATGCATTGATTGCCATAAAGGTATTGCTCATGAATTACCCGCAGGCGCATTAGAGGCGGAAAAGAAATTTAATGCAAAGTGGGCAGAGGATCACAAACAATAACAAATGAGCGGATTGTTTTTTTAAAGAACCCACGAACAAATTGTAGGTATGTAGTTGGCAGGCGGTCTCTAGATATGGTATCACTCCCATGTCATTCTAAAACTGTTTTACAATATACTGTTTTACAATATTAAGCCGTTTTCTCTGCCACATTTTAATATTTTTGGGTCTTTGTATAGCCAATGTCTGATTATTTAAAAAACAATCCAGAAACCATTGCCACCGCTTGTGATCACGGTGGACTTGATCTGAAAAATCATTTAACAGATCACCTTAAATCATTGGGGTTTGGTATCCTTGATTTAGGCACCAATACAGGTGATTCAGTCGATTATCCTGATTTTGCCTATAAAATGGCCGATGCCATCAAATCTGGCGCCATTAACCGTGGTATTTTAGTCTGTGGCAGCGGCATTGGTATTTCAATGGCCGCCAATCGTTTTTCAGACGTGCGCGCGGCCCTAATCCACGACGCCTTAAGTGCAAAAATGTGCCGTTTGCACAACGACGCCAATATTATATGTTTTGGTGGACGGATGATTGGTCAAGATACGGCAGTGGATTGTTTAAATATTTTTCTAAACACAGATTTTGAAGGCGGGCGGCATGCCCGCCGTGTTGATAAATTGACGGTTTCCTGAACCTTATATTTGTTTGTTTATTTATTGTTTAACTTTCATCACTCAACTCTTGTCTAATTTAAGGAATTAAATATTTTGCCTTACACATCTGAAATCCTTGAAAAATTTTTCACTCAATCACTTTCTGATCGCGATCCAGCCATTTTCAATTCGATCAAGGACGAGTTAAATCGTCAGCAAAATCAGATTGAACTGATTGCCTCTGAAAATATCGTCTCCAAAGCCGTGATGGAAGCCCAAGGCGGCGTAATGACCAATAAATATGCCGAAGGTTATCCTGGCAGGCGTTATTACGGTGGTTGTGAATTTGTCGATGTGGCCGAAGCATTAGCCATCGACCGGGCCAAAAAATTATTTGATTGCCAATTTGCCAATGTGCAACCCCATTCTGGTGCCCAAGCGAACGGTGCTGTGATGTTAGCATTATTACAACCGGGCGACACAATATTAGGCCTGTCATTAGCCGCGGGCGGGCATTTGACCCACGGCGCGCCACCCGCACAATCGGGAAAATGGTTTAACAACATCCAATATGGTGTGACCAAAAACACCCATTTGATCGATTATGATGCGCTAGAACAACAAGCTATTGAATGCCAGCCTAAATTAATAATCGCTGGCGGCTCGGCGTATCCACGCGCCTTAGATTTCCCTCGATTTCGCGCTATTGCCGATAAAGTTGGCGCTAAATTAATGGTTGATATGGCGCATTTTGCTGGATTAGTAGCAGCCGGATTACACCCATCACCATTGCCGTATGCCGATGTAGTCACAACCACCACCCACAAAACATTACGCGGTCCCCGCGGCGGCATGATTTTATCCAATGACCTAGATATTGGTAAAAAAATTAATTCAGCCGTTTTTCCCGGGCTTCAAGGCGGACCGTTAATGCATGTGATTGCGGCAAAAGCCGTGGCTTTTGGCGAAGCTTTGACCCCTGAATTCAGAAACTATTCAAAACAAGTCAAAGAAAACGCAAATATTTTAGCAAAAGTGCTCATCGAACGCGGCCTAGATATCATAGCCGGCGGCACCGATACCCATTTAATATTGGTAGATTTGCGTCCCAAAGGGTTAAATGGCCGTGATGCCGAAGCGGCTTTAGAACGCGCGGGTATGACCTGCAATAAAAACGGTATTCCGTTTGATCCGGAAAAACCATCGGTCACGTCGGGAATTCGGTTGGGATCACCAGCCGCCACAACACGTGGTTTTGGCATAGAAGAATTTAAAACAATCGGGCATTTAATTAGTGATGTTCTGGACGGCGTTTCTGCAAACGGCATCGACAACAACGCTGAAGCCGAAAAGAAAGCATTTGATCAAATAAAAGTACTATGTCAAAAATTCCCGATTTACATGTAATATGATGACATAACTGTTATTCAACTTAAACAGCAGGAAAGAGTATATGATGCGATGCCCGTTTTGTGGGAGTAACGATACCCAGGTTAAAGATTCTCGGCCAACAGAAGACAATGCCACAATCCGCAGACGACGTGCCTGTCCTTCATGTTCATCGCGTTTTACGACTTTTGAACGGGTGCAATTACGCGAACTTTCTGTGATCAAATCAAACGGCGATAAAACGCCGTTTGACCGCGAAAAATTAATCCGTTCATTGGGTATAGCGCTTCGGAAACGCCCTGTTGAAGGTGAACATATTGAACGCATTGTCAATTCCATCCAACGCCGTTTGGAAACTTTGGGCGAAGCCGAGATTCCAACAAAAGTGATCGGTGAAATGGTCATGGAAAATTTGGCCGACCTTGATAAAGTCGCCTACGTACGGTTCGCATCTGTCTACCGGAACTTCCGGGAAGCACGTGATTTCGAAGCTTTTGTGGAAAACTTAGGTGACCTTAGAGACGAAAAATAAATTCATAGACACCCATCATATGAACCACGCGCTGGGCTTAGCCAGACGTAGTTTAGGCCGGGTTTGGCCCAATCCGGCTGTGGGTTGTATCATTGTTAAAAATGATATCATTGTTGGCCGTGGCTGGACCGGGCAGGGCGGCAGGCCCCATGCGGAAACCGAAGCCATAAAACAGGCCGGACCACGAACAAATGGTGCAACGGCGTATGTGACGCTTGAACCGTGTCATCACCAAGGCCAAACAGGACCCTGTAGCCAAGCTTTGATCAATGCCCAAATCAAACGTGTTGTTGTGGCCACATCTGATCCGGATCCAAGAGTTTCAGGCCAAGGGCTTGATGACTTAAAAAAAGCTGGAATTGCCGTTGAATGTGGATTGCTTGAACAGCTAGCACAAGATATTAACCAAGGTTTTTTTAATAAAATCAATAAAAACCGCCCCCTTTTCAGTTTAAAAACAGCAACCACACTGGACGGCCGCATTGCGACAAAAACAGGTCACAGCCAATGGATTACAGGGCCAGCATCGCGGTCATTCAGCCACCGCCTACGCAGCCAATATGACGCAATTCTTGTGGGCCGGGGAACTGTTGAAGCGGATCAGCCATCATTAACGTGCCGTTTACCGGGTTTGGAAAAAAAATCACCGATAAGGGTTGTTCTCGACAGCCAGCTTTCCATTGAACCTGATCAAGCCATCATTAAAACGGCATCGGAAACCCCGACGATTATTATTACCTTGCGTTCCAAAGGTGATGATAAAGCCCGCATTTTACAAAACACCGGCGTTCAAATCATGACGGCCAAACAAAACACCGCTGGCAGCATTGATATCAATAATGCGGCTGAATTATTGGCAAACCATGGCCTGACACGGGTCCTCATCGAAGGCGGCGGCAAGATAGCAGCAAGTTTCATGAAAGCCGGATTGGTTGATAAAATTTACTGGTTCAGGGCAGCCAAATTAATTGGTGCAGATGGCTTGCCAGCTATCGCAAACCTTGGGCTTGATCAAATGTCAGATATTTTTTCGTGGGAAAGACTTGAAACCCGGGCTCTGGAAGAAGATATTCTGGAAACATACCAACGTCCAACACCAAAACAAGACCACGGTCTGAAAGACTGAATACATGTTCACCGGAATAATTACAGACGTCGGCACCATTAAAAGCGTCCATCAAAACGGCGATGTCGAATTTGAAATCGCATCCGTTTATGATACAGCAAACATCGATTTGGGGGCATCAATTTGTTGTTCCGGTGTGTGTTTAACGGTGACCAAAAAAACAGCGACATCTTTTTTTGTATTGGCATCACAGGAAACTTTGTCAAAAACCACTCTTCAACGCTGGCAAGCTGGTCACCCGATTAACCTTGAACGAGCGCTTAAAATGGGTGATGAATTGGGCGGGCATATTGTATCTGGGCATGTGGACGGGGTTGCAACGTTAAAAACAACAACACCTGTTGACCAGTCATTAGGTTTAAAGTTTCAAACGACACATTCGTTATCACGTTTTATCGCGGCCAAAGGATCGGTCACCATCGATGGCGTTTCATTAACAGTAAACGATGTTGACGGGATTGATTTCACGGTTAACATCATCCCCCACACCCAACAACACACAACATTAGGTCAACTGAAACCTGATGATCTAGTTAATTTAGAAATCGATATGCTGGCGCGCTATGTCAGTCGTCTTCTTGAAAAGGAACCAACACTTGCCCAACACGAATAAACTGGCGACACCGGAACAGCTGATCGAAGATGCAAAAAATGGCCGTATGTTCATTTTAATCGATGACGAAGACCGGGAAAACGAAGGCGATTTAATCATGCCTGCGGAAAAAGCGGGGGCTGACGCTATTAATTTTATGGCTAAATACGGTCGCGGGTTAATTTGTTTGGCAATGACCGCGGACCGTTTGCGTGATCTGGAATTGCCAAAAATGGCTCAAAAAAATTCGACCCGTCATGAAACGGCATTCACGGTATCAATCGAAGCCCGTGAAGGCGTCAGTACAGGTATTTCAGCCGCTGACCGGGCGACCACCGTAGCTGTTGCCATTGATCCGGATAAAGGCGTTAATGATATCGCAACGCCCGGGCATGTTTTCCCATTAGAAGCCCGTGAAGGCGGGGTTCTCGCCCGTTCGGGGCATACCGAAGCCGCCGTCGATGTGGCACGTTTGGCCGGACTTAATCCCGCTGGCGTCATTTGCGAAGTGATGAACGAAGACGGCACCATGGCGAGATTACCTGATTTGATCAAATTTGCCGAACACCATGGGCTTAACATCGGCACCATTGCCGATTTGATTTCTTATCGGTTGCGCAACGACAGAATTGTCGAAAAAACGTTAGATACTAAACTGAACAGTCCTTATGGCGGTCTGTTTGATATGTCGGTTTACATCAATAAAATTGCTTTTGGTGAACACATTGTGCTTAGCAAAGGCGATATAACAACGGGTGAGCCGGTTTTAGTACGCATGCACAGCCTGAATGTGCTTGATGATGTGTTGGGTGATTTGTCTTCGGACAAATCCGGTGAATTGCAACGTGCCATGGAAATGATTGACGACGAAGGTCGTGGTGTTATTGTTATTATCCGTGAACCACACCCCCGTAATTTATCAGACGTTGTGCAGTCACGCATGGGCGATACCTCTGTTTCAAAAGCTCACGCGCCAGAACCTTTGCGTGATTATGGCGTTGGCGCACAAATTTTGCTTGATTTGGGTATCCACGCTATGATCTTGCTGTCCAATACACAAAAAAACATCGTTGGCTTAGAAGGTTATGGTTTAAGTGTGATCGAACAACGTCCAATTCCGGCATCAGTATAACCAATAAATCATACACTTTTTAATCTATTAAAATATTGAAATAAAAAGAGAAAAATATGACAACGTCTCCTCGTGTGCTGATCGTCGAAGCCCGTTATTACGCCGATATAGCTGATAATTTAGCCAAAGGTGCTATTCAGTTGCTCGATGACGCACATATCCTTTATGATCGTATTACGGTTCCTGGCGTTTTTGAAGTCCCCGCGGCGATCCGATTTGCTATTCGCGCCATGGACCAACATGCGAACACAACACAGTATTCCGGATTTATGGGGATGGGTTGTGTTATTCGCGGCGAAACGGATCATTATGAACATATTTGCCGCGAAGCCAGCCGAGCCATAATGGATTTATCCATGGACCATTGTGCCGCCGTTGGTTTTGGCATATTAACGTGCGAAACCATGGAACAGGCCCGTGTGCGTGCTTCTGTGTCGGAAAAAAACAAAGGCGCCGAGGTTGCCGAAGCCTGTATTCGGATGATGCAATTAAAACAACAATTCCAACTAGCACAAAGTTAATTATCAAGTGTTAAATTTTAATTTTTTACCACAACATCAGTGATTTATAAAACCATATGACTTCCACATCAAAATCAAAAAAAAATAATCCCAGCCGGAGCACAGCGCGTCTTTTGGCTGTTCAGGCGCTTTACGAAATGGACGCCACAGGCATCGAAAGTGGGCCTGTTATCAAAGAATTTGCCGACAAACGTTGGGAAAATATTTTAACGCTGGATGACGACAACATCGGCAGCACCCCTGAAAAATTAAAAAAACCGAACCATGAATTCATGATCCAGATCATTGAGGGTATGTGGGCAAATCGCCAGACAGTAGATGCATTGATCAATGACCGCCTTAACGGTGAATGGACAGTTCCAAGACTAGAAGCAGTCCTGCGCGCCATTTTACGTGCCGGGACCTATGAACTGGACCAAGTCCTAGATATTCCGGCACGGGTGGTGGTCAATGAATATGTACAAATCGCCGATGCTTTTTTTGATGGTAGCGAAGTTAAACTCGCCAATGCCGTATTGGACAAGCTGGCTCATGATCTAAGGCCCGATGAAATGACGGTAAAATCAACAGCGCCGGTTCCCAATCAGGAACAATGATCTACTGATTGAGGTGAAATTCAATGAACAAAAGCCCTGATGAATTTCAACGCATTTCACAGTATTTCGCACCATTAACAAAAAATTGTGCGGGCGCTTTTGGTTTAACCGATGATGGTGGAGTGTGGACACCACAGACTGGGTTTGAACAGGTTGTGACCACGGATTGCCTGATCGAAGGGGTTCATTTTTTTTCTTCCGACCCGGCTTTTGAATTGGCGCAAAAAGCCTTGTCAGTCAATATCTCTGATTTAGCGGCGATGGGGGCGACCCCTGTTATCTACAGCCTTGTTATAGCCTATCCATCATGGGTCAACAGTCAATGGATATCTGATTTTGCGGGCGGCTTGGCCGTCGCCCAAAAACAATACAACATCAATTTAATCGGTGGGGATAGTGTTGCCACGCCGGGGCCATTAACCGTCACCATCAGCGCCATAGGCGAAGTCCCAACCGCTCAATCCATCCAGCGTAATGGCGCACAAAGTAACGATGATGTTTATGTTTCCGGCACGCTTGGCGACGCTGCCATAGCTTTACGGCTTCCCCCCGGCAGTTTATCCGGGCTGACAACAAACGATATGGATGCGTTACAACGCCGTTACAGATGCCCGGTGGCACGTGTTGAGCTTGGTCAATCACTACGCGGGTTAGCGACATCCGCCATTGATGTTTCCGATGGGTTGATGGCAGATTTAGGTCATCTCGCCCGCGCATCCAAAGTGGCCATAGATATTTCCCACAAAAAAGTACCCTTATCAGAAGCCTTTCAGAACGCTTTAAAACTCAACAAAAATCTGATTGATTTGGCATTAATGGGTGGAGATGATTACGAAATCGCTTTTACAGCACCGAAAAAACATGCTCGCCATATAAAAAACCTAAGCCAAGATTTGTCTTTAAAATTAACAAAGATCGGTAAATGTAGCGCTGCGGCAAGGGATCAGTATACTGTTCAAGCTTTAACGCCCAACAATACACATTATCTAATCAACAATACAGGTTACACTCATTTTTAGCACCAAACATCGGAAACCCAATTGATGAAGAAAATTGTTATCGCTATTTTTGTAATTATGTTGCTATCCGGTGCCACCATCAGCGTTATGAAATGGCTAAAATTAGGGCCATTTGCAGAACCCGCTGAAATGATGGAAAAACCCGCGCCTGTTAAAGAAGTCGTAAAGTCAACGTTTTTGGATATGGAACCTCTGATCATACCTTTGTACAGCGGTGACAAAGCCATTGCCACTGTTCAAATTCAAGTTAAACTAGAAGTCCTCGGCAAAGAAAACTCAATCAAAGTACAGCGCATGATGACCCGTATTAAAGACAAGTTTTTAAGCGACCTTTATGCTTTCTTACCAAGGCTAATCAAACAGGAAGAACGCATCAAAGTCAGTATTCTTAAGGAGCGATTGAGGATTATGGCCGGAATCGTTGCCGGTCCGGAATTAATAAATGACGTTCTTGTACAATCTGTTCTCGAAATCCCGAAACAATAATTTTCACCCAGGACATCCTGTAAAACCTTGTTTTTTCATGCTTTCAACCCGTCACAAACTTGATGGTTGCAATCTTTGTAGGGTTCTGGCACGGTTTCGCTTAATTCTATCAATCTTTAAGTTTTATTTTGGACACAAAGTTACAATCAGACAATATTTCTAATTATAAAAAGAAAACAAGTATGGGCTTAAATTGTTTTTGTCCGAGCCCATAAATTGCCCATAAACCGGACATCAACAATGAAACTTAAAAAAGCTAAAAACTCGTAATATTGTCTCATTTTCAATTCAATTTTTATCTAAGGGGACTCCAAATATGCAACTCTACCTTTTTGTCATTGCCTGTGGTTTAGCAGCCGTCATTTATGGCATTTACGCAGGTCGGTCGGTGATGTCAGCGCCAGCAGGCTCTGAAAAAATGCAGGAAATAGCCGCCGCTATCCAAGAAGGCGCACGGGCCTATCTTAACCGTCAATACACAGCCATCGCCGTTGTTGGTGTGGTTATTGGTATTTTACTCGCTATTTTATTAGGGCTGGAAGTGGCCATTGGCTTTGCCATTGGTGCCGTATTGTCTGGATTAACCGGTTTTATTGGTATGAACGTATCCGTGCGTGCCAATGTCAGAACCACCGAAGCCGCGCGTAGCGTTGGTTTGGCAGGTGGATTGGATGTGGCTTTTAAAGCCGGTGCCGTCACCGGTATGTTGGTTGTTGGATTGGCGTTAATAGGTATTGCTGGATATTATTTCACACTGCTGAATTCCGTTGACACATCTTCAACAGAAGGCATGCGAGGCATTCTTGAAGCCTTGGTTGGGCTTGCATTTGGTGCTTCTCTGATTTCCATTTTCGCCCGTTTAGGCGGTGGCATTTTTACCAAAGGAGCCGATGTGGGATCCGATTTGGTTGGTAAAATCGAAGCTGGCATCCCCGAAGACGATCCACGTAACGCTGGCGTGATCGCCGATAACGTAGGTGATAACGTAGGTGATTGCGCTGGTATGGCCGCCGATTTGTTTGAAACCTATGTGGTGACCTTGGTTGCGACAATGTTATTAGGAGCTATTTTCTTTACCGGAGATAACCAAGCAACCATGATGATGTTGCCTTTGCTTATTGGTGGCGTTTGCATTCTTGCATCGATTGCCGCCACTTGGTTCGTCAAGTTAGGTAGCAATAATTCAATTATGGGCGCTTTGTACAAAGGTTTCATCGCCAGTGCCGTAATATCTGCTATTTTAATCGGTGGGGTCATTTCTTATTTCATTGGCTGGGACACATCCTATGCAATGGACGATCGTACAGTAACAGGCACTCAGCTATTTCTGACGGCGTTAACCGGGCTTATCGTCACCGGATTAATCATCTGGATCACTGAATATTACACCGGCACCGAATACCGTCCGGTTAAAAGCATTGCCAAAGCGTCTGAAACCGGACACGGCACCAATGTTATTCAGGGACTTGCCATTTCCATGGAAGCCACAGCGTTACCTGTGTTGGTCATTTCTGCGGGCATTATATTCTCATACTTGCAAGCCGGATTGTTCGGCATATCAATGGCCGCTACAGCCATGTTGGCCTTAGCCGGGATCGTTGTTGCCCTTGACGCATTCGGACCAGTTACCGATAACGCAGGCGGCATTGCAGAAATGGCAGAACTCCCTGAGGACGTGCGTAAAACGACGGATGCTCTGGATGCTGTGGGTAACACCACCAAAGCCGTCACCAAAGGATACGCTATTGGTTCCGCTGGCCTCGCATCATTGGTGTTGTTCGGTGCATTTACCCAAGACCTGCAATACTATTTTCCAGACTTAAAAGTCAGTTTCTCGTTACAAGATCCGTATGTCGTGATCGGCTTGTTCTTTGGCGGCTTATTACCGTATCTATTCGGTTCCATGGGCATGATGGCCGTTGGCCGGGCAGGGGGCGCAATCGTTGTTGAAGTCCGTCGCCAGTTCCGCGAAATCAGTGGTATTATGGAAGGGACTGCAAAACCTGAATACGGTAAATGCGTGGATATCCTGACAAAAGCAGCGATTAAGGAAATGATTATTCCATCAATGTTGCCCTTGTTGGCTCCATTTGTGATCTATTTCGTGATTTCATCATTTGCCGGACAAGAAGCTGCATTTTCAGCCCTTGGTGCTACATTAATGGGAACCATCGTCACCGGTATTTTTGTCGCATTATCGATGACCGCCGGTGGGGGTGCATGGGATAATGCCAAAAAATACATCGAAGATGGCAACTGTGGCGGCAAAGGATCCGATGCCCACCATGCTGCTATCACAGGCGACACGGTTGGTGACCCTTATAAGGACACAGCCGGTCCTGCGGTCAATCCGATGATTAAAATTGTTAATATTGTCGCGTTGTTATTGTTAGCGATTGTCGCTTAGAACTCAACGAAGCAAGACCCAAATAAGAACCTCCGGAAGCAAAAAGTTTCCGGAGGTTTTTTTATTTATGGGAAATGCCTTATTCGGCAGCAGGTTTTTTACGAAATCTGTTAAAGTTGCCAATCAATTGTTCGATAATCGTCAACTCGTTTCCAGCAGTCGGCGTTTTCCGCTCAACAGATTTAATTTTCCGTGCGTCTTCTAATCCATAAGTTTTAATTTTGTTTAGCGTACCGTCTTTATCAAAAGTCAACACAACAACCTTACGTTCAGTGACTTCAGGCTCTAAAAAAGCAACTGTTTTTGTCGTCTCACTGATATAAAACCAGGTTTCTTTATCAAACGTAGCAACGGTTGAGGGAGAACCTAAAATTTCACCAACTTCATCACGAGTAATATCACCGGGTTTCAGTTCTGCTAACAAATCAGGATTGGGTAAATTACCGCGGGCACTATAGCGTTCAATGCATCCTGACAAAGCAGCGCTCAACGTCACAATCACCAAACCTTGGCCAATACGTCTGGAAATTTTAGAGTTCATTTTTGAAATTTTGATATTCATATCTTCTAACTTAGTTTAAGGAACGGATAATAAACATGTAATGAGGCTAAATTATGTTTACTGAAACGAAATTAAAGTTTCAGGTAATTATGATGAGAATGTGCTCTTTACCCACAAAATTGTCAATTCACATGGCATTTAATTTTAAAATTTACACGGCCCACAACTCAAAAAGGTGACGGATGATCCGCTTATTAAACCCTTTTAATTTTTTCCGAAAATCCTCAAAAAATGAAAAAAAAGCAAAAATAATTTACGCCTTAATCGTTAAGCACTCCAGAAATCCGGTCTTTTTTGATCAATATGGGGTCGCTGATACCATTGAAGGACGATTGGATCTATTGATGTTGCATGCTTTTTTGATGTTTCAACGTTATAAAACGGACGATCCTTTGTTTAGAGACCTATCGCAATCGGTTTACGATGTAATGATCAAAGACATTGATTTAAGTATGCGTGAACAAGGCATCGGGGATACAGGTGTATCGATACGGATAAAAAAAATAACCGAATCCTTGCATGGGCGCATCAATATTTATCAACAAGGTTTAAAAGACGGCTTAGAAAGCCCGACTTTAAAAGATGCATTGAGGCGAAATTTATTTCACAAAATGAACCCAACGGAAAGAAACCTTGGCCAAATTTGCCAGTACATGCATGATTGCGCCTATCAATTAAGCAACTTAAACACCGATCAATTACAACAAGGCGCTGTTGAATTTGCTGATATTCCAGCCTCATTAGGAATTGAAAAGGATAAATCATGAAACACGGTTTTTCAAAAATCGTTCATTTTTCTGATCTCAGGTCACGGACAAAACGATTTAAATTCAACCTTGATGAACAACAACAAAAAAGTGTCGCAAAATATCTTGATCTTATTGAGGTAAAACAACTTGATGCGTTTATGGAATTAAACGGGAATGAAAAAAAACGGCAAATTTCTTTAACCGGCCATTTAAATGTCGAAGCCCGTCAACGCTGTGTCGTTAGTGGCGTCCCTGTACCCGTAACATTAAAATTAGAACTCAATCGCCGATTTACAGAAAACCCCAAAGACGCAGAATGGGTAACGGAAGAAGAAGATACTAATGATGATGGTGATGACGACGCTACAAATTATACCAACGCAGGTATGTTTGCAGACGACCCACCTGATTTAGTCGAACATGACGAAATTGATTTAGGTTTTATTATGGTTGAAGAGCTATCTTTAAATTTGGACCCGTTTCCAAAATCAGAAGGCTGCGCTTTGATGTCTTATTCTACGGATAAAAATTCAGAAAATATCGTCCATTCAACGGATCCAGATTTCAACCCTGAAACTGCGGCAGATAATAAAAACCCTTTTACTATTCTAAAAACCTTGTCAATTCAAAACAATAGTGACAAGAAAAAATCTTAAGAATCATACAATTTTCAAAATCTAAACTATTGATGGTCTTAATCTTGAGCAATGACCCGTTTTTGAACAAGAATAGGTTGTTGGATTTTGTGAATACGATCAATATTCCTTAGTTTAACCAGTAACGCATTGCTGATTTGCTGATTTTTAGCCAAAATCAGCTTACCTTCCACCGTTTTTATATCTTCCAGCAATTCATATCCTGCTATCAGCATACTAAGCGGAATTTCTGCTGCCTGAAAATGAACATCTTCGCCAGTCTCCTTTTTTTCGCTGGGTAAATGTTTTTTAGCCATTGCAAAAATAGCCGGATCATAAAGGAGTGCTTTTTGCTTCAGTATATTAAAAGATTCCTTCCCTGGGTTCACTTCCGTCGTCACCTCACAAAGGTCGTATAATAATTTCAACACCCTGGCTTCCAGCGGAATTTCATCGCCGGCCACCCCATCATTCGGGAAACCGGAACCGTCAAACCCTTTGTTCTGATAATAAACAATATTAGCAACCACTTTCAGGCGGGGGATATTTTCAATCCATTTTTTCCCAGTTTCAGGAACTTCACTTACAATCTCTTTTTCAAGTGTAGATAGAGAGACGCCAGATTTAGCCTTTTCCCTTAAACCTGGCGGGATAGCCACCCAGCCAATGCCGGAAAGCATAGCCGCCATTTCAAGAATCCAAGATTGAGATAAATTCAAGGGTTTTGTCAACAACCTTACCCATTCACGCACACGGCTCGCCTTGCCAAAAGATTCCTCATCAACCACGGACAAAACATCAACTAGAACTTTGACGCTGCCCGCTAACGTATTCGCCAATAACTCCTTTTCAGCAATGACAAGACCATACTGCTTAATTCCAGCTTCAATTCCATCGGCCAACTGCTCCGGTGGACAGGGCTTGTTGTAAAACCGTAATATATTACCTTCATTCACTGCATTGATTGCCGTTTGTTGATCAGCGTTTCCTGTCAACATGATACGAACTGTATCGGGTGAAATTTTCATCAGCGTCGCCAAAACTTCCAACCCGTCCATTCCCGGCATACGCATATCACAAATAACCACAGCAAAGGGGCCATGTTCATTGACGGCTTCAATCGCTTTTTCTCCACCGGCGGCGGTGGTAATTTTAAACCGATTTCGAAATTGTCGCTTGATACCGGAAAGCAAGTTCACATCATCATCAATAAACAAAATCTTATCTGTCATATTCCAGCACTCCGTTTATTAAGTTTTTCATATAGTTTTTGCCAAACTGGGATTCGATTTAAAACTCCCATTTCATCAAGATAATCCCGATCAAGGGACAGACCGGGAAATTCATAATCCTCAGTAATATGACCATTATTTCGGGTCAGATATTGTGCCACATGCAACGCCATCAAAGCGCCCGGGGCATGATGGCTGCAATGCCCGGGGAAATGATGATAGGCAACGGCTTCGGCGATGCTACTGTTAAACCCCCAAAGTCCTAACAAATAAGCCCCCAATTCGGCATGACTGGTACCAAAAACTTTCTTTTCAGCCTCAACTATTCCTTTTTTCTCAGCTTCGGCCAACTGTCCTGCTTCAGAAAATTTATCCGACCATTTTGACATAAGCAGCAGCGTTCCCACATGAGACAATACGCCAGCACAACAGGCGTGGTTTGCAATCGATTTATCAAGATTTTCCGAACTGACGATCTCTTTTGCCAGCATACCGATAGAGGCACTACGCAAGCTTAAGTTATCCATAATTAATTTAGTTTTTTCCGATCCTTTAAAACGCATAAAAATACCGGCCATCAAAACCATCGCCCGTATTGTATCCATTCCCAAAAGCTGAACCGCTTTTTGCGGAGATGAAACGTTCGTCGGTAATGAAAAAAAAGCAGAATTTGTCACTTTCAGGATCTGCGTGGCCATTGCCAGATCACTGGAAATAATCTTGGCAACAACATTTGTGGATGGATCGCTGGAATTCAGTTCGCCAATAAGTTCATCATAAATTTTAGGTGTTGTCGGCAAGGTTTCCAGTTCGGAAACAAGCCTACGCAGATCATCGGTTTTAAGCAGTTTATGAAGCGACAAAGTTGCCAAAATCGTTTTGATTAAAGTGGGGCCGTCACAAGGTTTGGCTATATATTGATGGGCCGGTCCGATCGTACGTAGAACGCTTTCTTCGCTGGAATAACCGGAAAGAATGATACGGATGGTTTCGGGATAACGTTTTCGTACTTCGGTTAACAGCGCCGCACCATCCATCCCCGGCATGCGCATATCCGAAACAACCACATCGACCGGCAACTCGGCAAGCCGATCCAGAGCCAATTCACCGCTTTCTGCAAATTCCATATCCCATTCACCGCGCATGGAACGTAACATTCGCTTTAACCCTTTGAGAATATTAGCTTCGTCGTCGACAAATAAAACCCGGAACTTCATGACAGCATCTCGTTATCGTCTTGATCGGTAACGCTGTCTACAGGTAGACGAATAATAAACATCGTTCCTTCACCGGTCTTTGATTCGAAAGTAATTTTCCCGTCATGTTTCTCGGTCACAATATCACGGCACACCGACAGCCCCTGACCCGTCCCTTTACCAACCTCCTTGGTGGTGAAAAAGGGATCAAAAATACGTTCCTTCACATCATCCGGGATACCACTGCCATCATCGGCTATCCGAATTTCCACCCAATCTCCCTCCAGTCGTGTTGAAATGTAAATTTTACCCATAGCGTCACCTTTAGCATCCTTGATAGCGTGGGCCGCATTAATAATAAGATTAAGAAACACCTGATTGATTTCTCCGCCCAGACATTTCACCGGGACCAGAGACGGGTCCAGATCCGTTTCCAGTTCGGCAACGTGTTTCCATTCATTGCGACATACGGTCAAAGTGCTTTCAATGGCCTTGTTCAAGTCGTTGTATGTCTTTTCACGGCTACCGGGGTGAGAAAAGTCCTTCATCGCGAGGACGATCCGCGATACTTGTTCGACTCCGCTCAAAGATTGACTGGCGGCTTCCGGGATTTCTTCAACCAGATAATCCAAGTCGATTTCCTCCATTGCTGTTTCTATTTTCCCTGCCTGCTCTGCAAAGTTTTCAGTTTTGCGTGCGTCACGAATAAGATTACGGCAACTTTCAAGAATACCAAAAAGATCTTCGATCGATTCTTTCAGAAATCTGAGATTATCGCCAATATATTGAGTAGGCGTATTGATTTCATGGGCAATACCGGCTGCCAGATGACCGACACTGGCAAGTTTCGAAGCTTGCAAGGATTCTTGTTGTGCGCGTTTCAAATCCTGAGTATCCCTAAATGATAAAATTCCACCATTAATGTTGTCTTCGTCCCGAAAAGATGAACAGGCATACGCCACATCCAAGACGGTACCACCAGCAGTTACAAACCGCGCTTCGTCATCACGAAAAAGCCCGCCGTCCCGCGCAATGCTGAAAAAAGGTGTCTCCTCAAAATCAACTGGTCCGCCTTCGGTTTCCAGTTGAAACAGGTCGTTGATAAAACGTCCTTCAATACTTGTCTTTGCAGCCACTCCCAACAGTTTTTCTGCCGACGGATTGGAAAACTGAACTTTACCCTCATGATCAATGACCAACACGCCTTCAAACAGACTTTTGGAAATCGCTTCTAGGCGACGGCGGCTTTCATTCAATGATGCTTCGGCATTGCGGCGTTCCTCAACCTCCAAAGACAGTTTTCGGGTTCTTTGCTCAATCTTTTTTTCTAAGGACATTTGGTATTCGGCAATTTGTTTTTCGTGGCGTTTCTGTTCCGAAAGATCGTGAATAATGCCGATGAAAAAAACTTCTCCGTCGGAGAAAGATTCCGTGATTTTAAGCTTGAGCGGAAAAACCGAACCGTCTTTGCGCAATCCTTCGACTTCACGCTCTTGCCCGATAGCGACCCCTTCGCCCGTATCAAGATAATTACTCAGATATTGATCATGATTGATTGCAATCGATTCCGGCATCAGCATTTTGACATTTTTACCAATCACTTCCTTTCTCGAATATCCAAATATACTATAGGCCGCCAGATTGAAGGTCCTGATTTTTCCCTGATCGGTAATCGTCACGATGGCGTCAACCGTGCCGTTAAGAACGGTGCGTAATCGGTTTGTTGTACTTACCTGTTTATCCATTTCATGGGCGGTTCTACGCGCCAAAGGCATAAAAATTAGCGGAAAAGACAAGATCAGCACCAACAATGTAACGAGTAAGGATAATTTCACGATCCACCCGAACCGTTCAGAATGCTCATCGTTCTGCTTTTGGATAGCCTCTACCAGAACCTTGCTTGCAATCCCCAACGGCCCATCCAGTGCGTTAAACATCCTTTGAACACGAGGGTCATCAAGCTGGGTGTACTCCGTTTCATCATTGATTATGGATTTGGCGTCAACAATAAAAGACCTGAAGTTGCTGTCGAACGAAACAGGAGGGAGATAGTATATGGCCCTGAAATTTTCTTTATGTCCTCTAATATGGGTGTCTCCTTCCAGCATAATCCTGTAGTTGTTTTCCAAAGATTTAACCGTTTCAGCCAATTCTTCTCGGTGGCGGTTATGGTCTTTCATTCGGTGATTTTCGCCAAGTAATCCGACAAGAAAACCTACGCGCTGCATTTCAAAATTTTGTTTCAACGCAAGATCGAGCACAGCATCATCATGAATTTGATCGGAAAGAGATAAGCTCGAAGCAAAATATTCCACAACCATCAATAACGAAAGACCACCCAAGAACATAAGGTACCTTCGTATACTTTTTTTAACAAGTGCCGGAAGATTTTTCATACGGAAGGCCTTTCACAATTTTACGTTTAACCTGAAAATTTGGCTTAATTCCTGTAGAGTAGATAAACCTTACATATTTTATGTTGTTTGCAAACCATCCGTTTTCAAGAAAAAATCTTAAATCTACCCCTGAGACACCAATAAACGGGTAAACGGCGCTAGCCGTCTTGAAGAAACGGAAAGAAATTCCATATAGAATTTCAGTGCTTGCCCGATAGGATGACTTTGTATAATAAAGGGCCTCGTTCCAGCTGAGAACACAGAAAACCTAAGGATAAAAATATGGCCGTTCCAAAAACAAAAATTTCTAAATCCAGACGCAACATGCGCCGTTCTCACGATGCGCTTGCCAGCAGTTCCTTTCAAGAATGCCCAAATTGTGGCGAATTAAAACGTCCACACCATGTTTGCGAATCTTGTGGGCAATATGCTGGCCGTGAAATCACTGACGATTTTGACGCAGCATAAACACTCTTGTCTGAAAAGCCTTAGTCGCTTAATAACGAAGAATGTCTTTTAAACTGAATACGGATACAAGGATGAATTCCTTTGACTGAGCGTTTGACGCTGTCTATCGACGCTATGGGCGGCGATAGCGCCCCTGATATGGTCGTCGAAGGAATAAACATTGCATTGAGCCAACTGAACAACGTGCAATTTATGTTGTTTGGAGATCAAGCCCGGTTGCAGCCCTTGCTTGATCATTTCCCAAAAGCTCAGCAAGCTTGTCAGGTCATTCATACCGACGATATTGTTACTAATCAAGAAAAACCGGGTATTGCATTGCGAACCGGACGCCAATCGAGCATGCGATTAGCCATTAATGCCGTTGGCGATGGTTTGGCTGATGGCATCGTTTCATCAGGCAACACCGGTGCGTTGATGGCGATGGCAAAATTTGTCCTTAAAACGCTGCCCGGCATCAGCCGTCCTGCGATCGCATCGTTCCTGCCGACCATGAGAAATGGCAGCGTGATGTTAGATTTAGGTGCAAATATATCCTGTGATGCCGATAATTTGGTCCAATTTGCTGTGATGGGCGAAGTATTTGCCCGCAACATGTTAAAAATTGAAAAACCAACGGTCGGCATCTTAAACGTCGGGCAAGAAGTCCTAAAAGGCAACGATGCGGTTAAACAAGCCGCCGCCATTTTGAGCGAAACTCATTTGCCGCTTGATTACTACGGCTTTATCGAAGGCGATGATATAGCTAAAGGCACAGTCGATGTGATCGTCACCGATGGTTTCACAGGAAATATTGCACTGAAAACCGCCGAAGGCACAGCCCGACTGTTTGGACACTATCTCAGAAAATCTTTAACATCTACGTTGTTTTCAAAACTGGGTGCGCTGTTATCAAAAAATGCTTTACGAGAATTCAAAGAAAAAGTTGACCCCAGACGTTATAATGGTGCGATGTTCTTGGGACTTAACGGGATTTGCATCAAAAGCCATGGTGGAACCGATGCGATTGGTTTTGCCAATGCTATACAAGTTGCACACGATTTGATCAAAAGCTCTTTAAATGAAAATATTAAAAATGATTATGCCAAACTCACTGATGAATTTGGTGATGACCTTTTATAGCGCATAACCTACGGGCGGGAAGATGACACGACAAAGCGAAATAATTGGATGCGGGTCTTATCTACCTGAACGCATCGTCACAAATTCAGAACTAGCTGAAACCGTTGATACGTCTGATGAATGGATTATCGCCCGCACCGGCATCCACCAGCGCCATATTGCCGCCGATGGTGAACTTACCTCGGATTTAGCGATTAAAGCCGCAAAACGAGCCATTACGAACGCTAAAATCGATATACAGGATATTGACCTCGTCATTGTTGCGACCAGCACGCCGGATAGAACATTTCCAGCGACAGCAACCAAAGTTCAACACCAGTTGGGCATGAAAAATGGTGCTGCTTTTGATGTTCAAGCCGTTTGTTCCGGATTTATTTATGGCATGTCGGTAGCCGACAGTTTCATTCAATCAGGGAAAGCCGATACGGTTTTATTAATTGGTGCCGAGACGTTTTCCCGGATCCTTGACTGGGAAGACCGCAGCACGTGTGTGTTGTTTGGCGATGGGGCAGGGGCCGTTATATTAAAAGCCTGTCCCGAAGGCCCCGGACCCTCTGAGGACCTAGTTAAGTCCGATAGACAGAACCGTAGGCGTGGTGTTTTGTCCACCCATATCCATTCCGATGGCGCGACCAACGATTTACTGTATGTGGATGGTGGACCGTCATCAACTGGCACCGTTGGTAATTTACGCATGAATGGTCGAGAAGTTTTTCGCCACGCCGTTACAAATTTGACGTCCATTGTCCATGAAACACTGGACCATAATGGATATACAGCGGACGATATCGACTGGTTAGTCCCCCACCAAGCTAACAAACGCATTCTTGACAGTACCGCGCGTAAATTAAACCTACCGGCTGAACGTATTGTTGTCACTGTGGACCGCCATGCGAATACATCAGCGGCATCCATCCCATTGGCACTGGATACAGCTGTTCAGGATGGTCGCGTGCAACGTGGAGATTTGATTTTAATGGAAGCCATGGGTGGTGGTTTGACATGGGGTGCGGCTTTGGTGCGCTGGTAGATTTAAAAGTGGCGAATAAAAAAAACGGCATAACATCAGCACAAAACCGTTAACTATCTGTTTATAAACAATAAAATTTAATAACGCCATTATCATTGACGTGTTATACTTAGACTTATTCAAAGTTCAAGCAGGCACTTACTTGAATTGCATAAATATCTGTTATAAAAAGGGTAATAATAAAATAAACAATGGGGTTTAGGAAACGTTCATGGCTGGGAAAACCATAACTCGCGCACAATTGGGAGAAGCCGTTTATCAAGAAGTTGGCTTGTCGCGCAACGAATCATCGGAATTATTGGAAAGTGTTTTAAAACACATGAGCGATGCGCTTTGCGCTGGCGAAAATGTCAAAATCACATCCTTTGGCAGTTTTAGTGTACGGCAAAAAGGTGAGCGCATCGGACGCAATCCCAAAACGGGCGAAGAAGTGCCTATTTTACCAAGAAAAGTTCTTGTATTCAAACCATCGCAAATGCTCAAAGCGCGCATTAACGGCGGCTAATCACTCTTATTTTTGGTTTAACAGACAATGCCCACGTCACCTCGGAAAAAATCAGTAGACGCATTTCGCACTATTAGCGAAGTTGCCAACCAACTTGGGCTGGAACAACATGTTTTAAGGTTCTGGGAAAGCCGTTTTAATCAAATCCGTCCCATGAAACGTGGTGGGGGTCGGCGCTATTACCGCCCCGAAGACATTGCTTTATTAAAACGCATTCATGGCTTGTTAAAAAACGAAGGCTACACGATCAAAGGCGTGCAAAAACGCTTGCAAAATGACCCAACCTTGTCAGCTATACCCGTCAAACAAGCTCAACAAAATCAATTAGATATATCTACAAATTCAAAAGATGACGGACAACAAAAAACTGAGCTTAAAACCATATTAGGTGAGCTCCAAGAAATTCGCGCCTTAATTACTTAAACGCCGATTTTAAATAAATTCTTATATACTCAATATTTTGATAAGCTGGTATTGCTAGGCCTTGGGCCAAGCCTTATAGTCCGCCTCAGTAAACGGTCACGGAGCGTAGCGCAGCCTGGTAGCGCACTTCACTGGGGGTGAAGGGGTCGTGGGTTCGAATCCCGCCGCTCCGACCATTTACATTTTGTCCGACCCTGAGACATGGGTAACAGATCGTACCTAAGACATAGGTAACAACCGCGTCATAGTTTTTTGTGTCATTGGTCCGTTAATTCTTTAACGGTTACAGTTACGACTTCGGCTTTGCTTTCCAAGTACCAAATCTTTAATACGATTTTCCATCCGCCGACCAGATGCGTACAAGAGAACACCTCGCTTCGAAAAAAGAGAAAGCTTTGTAAAAAATACACGCATTGACAATCTTCGAAAGAATGCAGTACCGTCCAGTTGGTTTACACGAATACCGATGATTTTTTCAAAAAGGCAAAAAAATGGATATCACACTCATAGTCGTTTTGGTCGTTGTTGTGCTAATCGCTATCTATGTGATAGGAATATATAACAAACTCGTTTCACTAAGCAATCGCTACAAAAATGCATTTGCCCAGATCGAGGTGCAGTTAAAACGTCGGTACGATTTGATCCCCAATCTTGTTGAGACCGCCAAAGGCTATATCAAGCACGAACGTGAAACGCTAGAAGCTGTGGTTCAGGCCCGCAATACGGCTGCAAATATGCTGTCCAACGCGGCTTCAAATCCGGGCGATGACGGCGCCATGAAAGACTTAGTCGGTGCCGACGGCAAACTGGCAGGCGCCATGATGAATTTCAATATGGTGATGGAGGCCTATCCGGATTTAAAAGCCAATCAGAACATGATGCAATTAAGCGAAGAGCTAACCAGCACCGAAAATAAGGTTTCCTTTTCCCGCCAAGCCTTTAACGATCAGGTGATGGTCTATAATATCTTCAAACAAAGTTTTCCTCCGGTTTTTTTTGCTCCTATGTTCGGGCATGCAAATGATGCCAGCTTGCTGGAATTTGAAGACAGCGAAGCCATACAATCCGCGCCAAAAATATCGTTTTAAACTCTGTCTTCAGATAGGCATAAAAAATGAATTTTTTTGAACAGCAAGACCGCAGCCGTAAAAATACAGTTCAACTTGTTTTTTTGTTTATTGCCGCTGTGATCATTTTGATCATCTTGAGCAATTTTTTGGTGATGGGTGTGATCGGGTATATTAATAGCGAACAGTCACAAAGTGTTGGTGGTTTGTTCAAACAAATGGATTGGCAACTGCTTGCTGCCATTAGTGGCGGTGTTTGCGTCGTTGTTTTGGTCGGCAGTCTGTATAAAATCTTGGCTCTGTCGGGTGGCGGCAGAACAGTTGCCGAAGCACTAGGCGGGAAAATGATCCAACATAATACCGATGATTTGAAACACCGCCAACTGTTGAATATAGTCGAAGAAATGGCTATCGCATCCGGCATCCCAACGCCGCCTGTTTATCTGTTAGCCGATGAGCCGGGGATCAATGCATTTGCCGCAGGGTTTACGTCGCGTGATGCCGTCATTGGCGTTACCCAAGGGGCCGTTGATCATTTTAGCCGTGATCAAATGCAAGGCGTTATTGCCCATGAATTCAGTCATATTTTCAACGGTGATATGCGGCTTAATATCCGCTTGATGGGTGTGCTCCATGGTATTCTGATCATCGGTATTATTGGCTATTATATTTTGAGATATGGTGCTCATTCAAATGGTCGTCGGAAAGACAGCAAAAATTCTACAGGCATCATCTTTTTAGGGCTTGGATTGATGGTGATTGGGTATGCGGGCACATTTTTTGGATCACTAATCAAAGCGGCAGTAAGTCGGCAACGGGAATATTTAGCCGATGCTTCTGCGGTACAATTTACCCGGAACCCTGACGGCATCGGCGGCGCATTAAAAAGGATTGGTGGGCTTGAAGCGGGCTCAAAAGTGGAAAACCCCGGCGCCTCTGAGGTCAGTCACGCATTTTTTGCCCAAGGTATATCAGGTGCCATGCAATCATTGTCGGCTACGCACCCGCCGCTCGTCAAACGCATCCTGCGCATTGACCCTCATTGGGATCAAAAATATTTAACTTCCGATACATTAGACACACCCAAAATTGAAGAAAAAGCCTCTGATTCGTCGCAAAAAATGGCAGCAACAGCCGCCGCAGTAGTTGCCGGTTCTGCAATAACAGATGCCCTCCGTGCAATTGATCAAATCGGTAATCCCAGCCCAGAAACTATCACCTATGCGCGCAACTTGATATCTGAATTGCCCAACATCTTTAAAGACGCGGCACGTGAACCATTTGGTGCCCGTGCTGTTATTTATTCTCTGGTACTTGATCCGTATCAGGAAGTTCACGGTCGGCAATTAAAACTTTTGCAGTTGTATGCCGACCCTGATGTCATGGCGATTATGCAAAAACTCATGCCAAAAGTGTATGACCTTGATATCAAATTCCGGTTACCCTTGATTGAAATGACCATTTCGTCGTTAAAGCAGTTATCCATCGGTCAGTACAAAGTGTTCAGGAATATTTTCTCCCAGTTGATTAAAATCGATGCCAAGGTCGATATGCTGGAATGGTCATTACAGAAAATTTTACTGCGCCATTTGGATGGGCATTTTTTCAAGTTAAAAGATTTAAATGTGCGATATTTAAGTCTCAATCAGTTGAAGAAAGAAACAGCATTGGTCCTTTCGGCTATGGCTTATGCAGGTCACAAGGATCAAACCCAGATAGAAAAGGCTTTTAGTGCTGCAAAAATTTTTCTGAAATTTGATACCCTTCAATTGGCGATAAAAAATGAAATCAAGACTTCAAATCTAGACCAATCACTTGAAAAACTGACAAGGCTAAAACCTTTGGACAAGCAACAACTCTTGCAGGCCTGTGCCACAAGTGCTTTGTATGACCAAAAAGTATCGCCTGTTGAAATGGAAATGCTGCGCGCTTTTTCAGCTGTGCTCGATTGCCCAATGCCGCCAATGGTTTCGTTGTAGGCGGCAACCTCTCGTCCCTTATTATGCGGCAGGCTTGGAGTTTACGACTTCAGGCTGTCAAAGCGACTTAGAGAACGCGGGAACCATCATCATCCCCGGATGGCCGGGGAAAGACGAACCTGTACCGCATCGATGTGCCGTACTTTACGTGCAGCACATGCGCGCGACGTATAGTGATACATACGCACCGTCAGGGGGATACAGACCCAATACATTGAACAATCTGTGTCCAATGATTTAGAAGCCCACCGATTATCAACAACCATCAACCATGTGCGAACACGCCTTGATAAAGAGCATAGTGTGTCTTCGTTAGCAGCATTATCTGACATGAGCACGCGCACATTTCAAAGGACGTTCTCAACATTATCCGGAATGCCCGTGGGGTGTTGGATTAGGCAAGAAAGACTGATGCAGGCTCGCATTCTTCTCAAAACGTCACAGGCATCAATTAATAACATCGCGAAAGCCGTCGGCGTGACAAATGTTGTAGGATTGCGATATCATTTTCGCAAACAATTCGGAGTAAGCCCTGATCAATATAAAAACGATTTCGCTTTGACCCGATTAGAATAATTTGCTGTACCCGCATGCATTCATCACTCCGAAAACGGACACCTTTATAGCTATCAGGTGCCCGGTAACATGACGGATATTATGCGGCTGCAGCTTGAAGCAATTCTGGGTTCGCGACCGGCTTAGTTAAATGATTGGTGTAATTCGATAAGGTTTTAATGGTGATGCACAAAATTACTTCGAGCACTTGTTGGTGCCCAAATCCGGCATCATAAAAAGCCAATAGATCCGCATCATCCAACCAACCACGTTTACGCACGATATTCAAGGCTAGGTCAACCAAAGCGCGGTCCTGATCATCTTTAATGACTTTGTTATTGATCAAGGCATCAATCGTTTGTGAATTGGCATTATTCATTTTACCTATGGCAATGTGCGCCGTTTGGCAAAAATCACATTTATTTTCAATACTGACGGCTAATTGAATAATTTGTGCCTGCGGAGCACTTAAAGACGATTTGGCGATAATATTAGCCAACTCCAAGTAAGCTGACAAAACCGTTGGGGCTTCGGCCATATAAGTAAATAAATCTGGAATAAAACCATATTTAGTGTGCACAGATGCCAAAAGTTCGGCGGCTTCCTTGTTGGATGTATCAAGATTATGTTTTGGGAACGGTGTCATTGGTATTTCTCCTTAACTAAAAAGATAATCGAATTTAAAAAAATTGTATCTTGTTATCCTCATTAAGATATCATAATTTTAAGTACTATGAATGCTATTAATACCAATTAAATTGCTTATTCATACAAAGTTTTATCACTCAAGATACCCAATCTAGAAACAAAACAAGGTATTCAAATGGAAGCGTTATCTGATCTTATTCGTGTTTTCCGGATGTATGTCGATGTTTATCATAACGCACAGGCTTGCGGAAATTGGCTCTATAACGAAAGTCATCCCGGTAAAACGTGTTTTCATATGGTGACCAAAGGGGACTGCCACTTAAAAGTGCCCAACCATCTTGAAACGATATTAAAAAAGGGAGATATCGTTATTTTTCCACGCGAAATTCCCCATACAATGTTTCCCACGAGCTCCGAAACCGAGTTGCAACACGTTGTATCATTTGATCAGGCCATCGGCCTTGATGGCACAGGGATTTTATGCGGAGAAGCCTGTTTTGATCATTCCGGAAGCCATCATATGCTTGATGCGCTGCCTGCTGTATTTATTATACGTTTTGATGCAACTAATGACTGGTGCCAGTCATTAGTAAAATTGATCATGGCCGAAAGTGTTTCTCCGATCATGGCTTCGCAATCTATCGTTAATCGGCTATCAGAATTATTGTTTATATATGCCTTGCGGCAGCATTTACTCGACAACAAAGAAAATAGTGGTTTTTTTGCCCTCTACAACGACCACCGATTAAAAAGATCGATTTCGGCTATTCATCAGAACCCTGGTGATAATTGGACACTGGAAAAAATGGCCGCCGCCGCATCCATGTCACGCACGGCCTTTTCCAACAGATTTCGCCAACTTAGCGGTTGGACACCCGCCAAATATTTAACGTGGTGGCGTATGCAGTTATCATGGAGCAAGTTAACAGAAGGACTTAAAAGCGCCGACGTTGCCGAACAAGTTGGTTACCAATCTGAAGCGGCATTTTCTAGGGTATTTCAGAAACATTTTGGTACTACAGCGGGGAAAGTCCGACGCGGGCAATAATTTCAAGCGTTGCGGCCCAACAATGTTAAACCTTGGCGCAACTGTTCAAAAAACAGTCTCGGATGCCGCAGGCGCCGGAACCCCATACGCAATAAATATTTGGGCCTGAGGTGAAAACGCCTGTTAAACCGTTGCCGAAGTTTAAGAATTTTTTCGGCGCTCAAGGCATCGCTTGAAATGGTCATTTGCTCACCGCTTTGGTCCATTTCTTCCATATCTGCATTAATCAAACCCTGTTCAACCATCGACGCTCTCAATTCCGTACCGGATCGCGGAATAGCCGTATGAACAGATACATAATCAGGGTCGATGTCACAAATAAATTCCATGGTGGCTGCAACATCGGCTTCGGTTTCACCGGGCAGGCCGACAATCACCGTGGTCACCAATTCAAGTCCAGCTTTGCGGCACGTGGCCATGGCCGAACGGACTTCTTTGGTGGTAAAATCTTTTTTGATATCGATTAATGTTTCCTCTTTTGAGGATTCAACGCCCATAATCGCCGTATGACAGCCTTTGGCGACCATTTTTTCCGCCAGTTCATCATCGATGCGATCCGGTCGAATTAAACAGGACCAGCTAAATTTTTCTTGACCACTGGGCAACAAATCAAGGATTTCCATCCCGCGTTTACGATCAACGGCAAATGTTTGGTCCCAAATAATAAATTCGCGAATGCCTTGGCTTTTCAAAGATTGGAACTCAGATGCAATTTCGTCCAATGGGCGGCGGTGATAATGCAGACCGGCCATCACACAAAATGAACAGCGGAACGGACAGCCATAATCGGTTAATACACTGGCAAACGGTAAATGCCGGGCAAATGGAAACCGATAAGGAAATGATTTGAATAAATCGTGAGGCGGCAGTCCAACAGAAATTTTCCGGCCTTTTTCTTTACCGCCGACGACAACCTGACCATCATCATCACGGTAAATTAAATCAAATAAACCTTCGCGAATTCCTTCGCCGTACAGCACGGGCGAGGGGGAGCTGAAATCCATGGTCGCCGCGTCCAATAACCCATTTTCCACCCATTTTTCGCCGTGTTCGCGCAACACATCGCCACTGCCGACTAAAACGGCGTTTTCATCTACTACACCACGCAATTTTTTAATGAATGTGGCATCTTCAACGACCGACACGGCGCCTACCAACAAAAAAATAACATCCGGGTTAATCGATTTTACCTGTTCAAGTACGGCATCAATGCTTAAGTTTTGAACTATGGCATCAATCGCCGACACCGACCAATTACGTTGACGAAAATGACCACCGGTGTGCAACAAATCAATTGGCGGAAAAGTATAATCCGTACGAGAAGACTTGCTACAATAATAATCCCGGATATAAACGTCTTCTCCGGGTGGGTTTAATAAAAGGGCTTTACGTGCAGAATTCAAAAAACGTTCCTCATAAAATATCAAAAGTCAGGCCTGGCGGGGTAAAATTGGCAACCCTGCAACGCATCGAAAATTTGCTGGGGAGCATAGTCTGTGCGGGCCTAAGCTTGCCAGCATTATTTCTAAAGAATGAAAAAAAACCGGACCCTGAAAAAGTTAAAAAAGTTCTTGTCGTCAAATTTTTTGGCATTGGTTCATTGATCTTAGCCATGCCATTTTTAAAGACCGCACGTAAACAATTTCCTAATGCTGAAATTCATTTATTAACATTGGCAGCCAACCGTCCGCTCATGGATATGGTGACGACCATCGATCGTGTCCACTATATTAATTTAGGAGACAACGTTTTTTCAGCGATTTCTGCATTTTCTAAAGGGCTAATAGAAACTGCGCGTGGGCGATACGATGTTTTGGTTGATATGGAATTTTACACGCGCGCCTCATCCATCGTCACTTTTTTTTCATTGGCCCCGGTGCGCATTGGCTACCATTCCCGCGGTGTTTACCGTGGCAACCTGCATAACCACCACGTTCCATTTAATGTTTATCGCCATGTCATTCAGAATTTTTTAGGCTTATTGGAACCATTTGACGTTAAAATTCCAAGCCGTTCACCCGTGCCTAAACTAAACATCCCAGCGGTGGCTTTTGTCGAAGCCGAACGCGTGTTGCCTGAGTATACCACTAAAAAATTTATGATTATCAACGTCAATGCCGGGGAACTGGCTTATGAGCGGCGTTGGTTTCCTGAAAACTTTACCGAGCTCACATGTAAACTTTGTAAAAGTTATGGTTTAGAGGCAGTGTTTGTCGGGTCTATCAGCGAACGGGATTATGTTGAAGTTATCGCGCAAAACGTTTCTAAAAACGGCTGCAAAGCTCATAATTTGGCGGGGTCTATTTCATTATCCGGCTTTGCAGCACTCTGTGAACAAAGTATTTTAATGCTAAGTAACGATTCCGGACCGTTACATGTGGGGGCAGCGGTTGGCGCAAAAGTTGTTGGTTTTTTCGGCCCCGAAACGCCCGTACTCTATGGACCAGCCGGGTCAGGGCATTTAGTTTTACACGATGATATTCCGTGCTCACCCTGTATTACAGCCGAACAAGGAAAACAGTTGGCCTGTTGGCATCAACTGCCATTCTGCCAGTCCAACATAACTGTTGATCTCGCCTATCAACGCATTGTTAAACGTTACCATGAACATCTGTCGCAAAAGGTAAGTTAATCTGGCATGGTTGTTGGGTCCGTGAACCCGACGTAATCCCATGATTTTAGTTTTTGCCAGCCTGAGCCTGTCCATTTTAGTAAGTGTGATGCTAGGGGATTTAGCTCCATACCCAGCGCTTTGTTAACAGCGGGCGTAGTTTGAAAAACCCAGATATGGGTGATGTTTTGATCATTGATTTCATTAACAACGTCTTGAGCAGGGCGTCCCGAAACTCGAAATTTATAACGTGACGTCAATCCCGGTTTCACGCCCGGCGCGTTCATCAACTCATAAAACATGACAACAGACGAATATCCGTTTCCTTTAGGGTCAACAATGCCAACTTTGGATCCACGGTCCAAGGTTTGCCCTAATTCTTGGCCGACGTTGCGCATGTGATCTTTTTGTGCTCGGAAATCAAACCGTAAATGTGTCCGTGTAACCGCAGGCATCAACAAAACTAAAGTGATCAACAATACAGACGTAACCTTTGCCCAGAACGCTGGGAAAGAACCCTGCCTCCAATGCCTGTATAAGCTTGCTACACCAAATCCCATGGTCACGGCACCCATTAAAGCCAACTGTGTATTGTAGCGCCATAATCCTGCTGCACGGGGGCCTTCGTAGCTGCCAAATGCCGCAATATACATGGCCCACAGGAAAACGTTAAAGCTGACAAACATAGCTCCCGTTAACATCGCCATGCGGCCATAGTCACCTTTAAATCGAAATAATGCCCAGATACCGCTTAATGAAATCCCCAGCATCATGGTAAAATAGGCGCCTTTTTTTGACGCCACCAAAAGCATTTGGCCAAGAATTTGAAAAGCTTGCGGTAACAACCATTTATCATAAGGCTGCAGAGAAAATTCACGTCCCGTCAAATTAACCGACAGATGATATCGCCACGCCAGATAAACCACGGCGGGGGCCGCCAACATCAACGGCCAACGTTTCAAATAATCAGACAGGCGCAGTTTGGGATCGCGCAAGGCGACAATCAACGATGCGCCTAGCAGAAAAACCAACAACACCACATTGGTTTGTTTTAAATTGATAAACAAAACAGCGACCATGGAAAACTGCCACGCATAGGTATTGGCAGAAATGTCATCATCGGCACCACTTAATTTTTCCTGAATTTTCCAGACTAAAACACCCAAAACCGCCAAAGCCACAGCTGTAGGCGTGTCGGCATAAGCCGTAAAAATCAGTTTTTGCACAAATGATGTGCTTAATGCCGTTACGCCCAACACACCTAACGCCGCCCAACCCCAACGAGACAGGGAACCGGATATCGGGTTTTTAAGTTTCAAACCTTGGCCAACCATATGCACATAAATCGGAGCCAAGGCCAAAACCATGACGATGTTGCTGATGGCGCCCGCATTTTCAACAAATCCCCGAGACAGGCGAGACACCAGAAAAACCATCAACGGCCCGGCGTGTGGATAAGCCGGGAATTCAGATGGGCTTGCGGGTAATGTATTTGACGGAAATCCATCAAAACGGAATAAATAAATAGCGTTCGGTAACCACTGTGAAAATTCATCCCATTGTGAAGCTTTCATGGCGGACACCAAAATCAACAGCGGTGCGCTTAATACAAGCACCCGAATGATCAAATCAAATGTTGGAGCCCCGGTTTTATTTCGGTAATGTATAAACACAGCAATAACCGTCACCGCCAACAACACAAGTGTTGCCCAATAAAAAGGTTGGGTAAAAACCACGCCAAGGACGGTTAAAAACCCGGTCGCAAGCCCCCAACCGGTAAAAACATCAACACCATCAAAGCGATTTTTTGGCGATGCCAATGCGCCTAAATGAGTAAACCCAAACACTAAAATCAATACGCTTAACAAACCCGTTAATTGAAACAGCGTTGGTGAAAAATACGATAATAAACTCATTTCAGTTTTATCCGTTGTAATGCATCACAATAACCAAGACACCTGATACAGGACAAAATACAACAATGACATACAAAAAAAGGCCAGCTTAACTGCTGGCCTTAAAGTTTGCTCTTGAGGGAAGGGGGACTTCAGGATTGAAATCCGTCCTTATGCCCTTAAACTATTCGGTTACTCTGCGCGCCGCAGTGATGACGGTCACATGGCTTATAAAATATTTAATTATTGAACAACTTGCTTTTGTTCTCCTAATCCTTCGATCCCCAACCGCATGGTATCACTAGGTGTTAAAAACTGTGGCGGAGACATCCCCAAACCAACACCCGGTGGGGTTCCAGTGGCAATAACATCCCCCGGCATCAACGTCATATATTGACTGATATAGGATACCAACGTTTTAACACCGTAAACCATCGTGCGGGTTGAACCATCCTGTACGCGCGCACCATTTAATTCTAACCAAATAGCCAAATTTCCAGGATCAGGAATTTCATCCGGCGTCACCAACCAAGGCCCAAGCGGTGCAAATCCATCGTAACTTTTTCCTTTGACCCATTGTCCGGTATTTTCAAGTTGCCAAGCCCGTTCCGAAATATCGTTAATCACCGCATATCCGGCGATATGATCAATCACTTCATGTTCGCCTATGTGCTGTGCGCGTTTGCCAATAATAATCGCCAACTCAACTTCCCAATCGACTTTTGTTGAATTCGGTGGCAATTTAAACGGATCATCAGGTCCGGCTAATGACGTAACGGCTTTAAAAAACAACAATGGCTCTGATGGGATTTCCATATTGGCTTCTTTGGCGTGATCAGCGTAATTCAAACCAATGCCGATTATTTTTCCAACATCTGTGATCGGCGCAGCTAATCGTGGAGTTCCAGATACAACAGGTAAATCATTTGTTTTTTTATCCGTTATCTTTTTTAAATTATCCGGATTTAAATAGTCACCTGCCAAATCCGGAATTTCACCTGACAAATCACGCAATTGCCCCTGTTCATCAATTAGACCTGGTTTTTCATGACCTTTGCCGCCATAACGTACAAATTTCAAAATATGTCTCCTTTATCGTTCAACTTTATCAAATTCTATCTGATCAAGAATATGGTCGATTTCGTCTATTTGAGTTTCCAGAAAAAAAGCGCCCCCCGGCACCAACCGCACTGTTGGGCCAAATTCACATTGACCAAAACAAATGCTTTTTTGCAATTCAATACTTAACCCCCGACGCCCAATGGCCGTTTTCAAGGCATCGTATAGTTGTTCGCTACCCCGGTCAGCACAGGATGGTTTATCAAATTGATATCGCCTATTTACACAAACGAGTAGTTTTTTAGAGGAACTATTAGAATCCGCGCCGGGCATTGATACTTTTTATCCGCTTAATGACTGTAACTACATTCATAGTTACACAGTGAAAATTAATGACGACCCCAAGCCTATTCTATTTCGGCAACGGAACGACCAATATCTGTTAATTTACAAACGATCCAATCCGGTTTCAAAGGATTGCTATACCACGGTTCGGCCCAGCCATTGACGATACAGCTTTTAACGGTCCGCTCATTAATGCTTTGGCCAAACTCATCAAACAACGGTAGTTTCCCGCCGGGCTGTGACAAACCACGCCTTAGCCAATGCTGCTGTGCATCGCTTGGTTTTGATGATGGCGCTTTGTTAATTGAACTATCCACCTCAGAACCTAATTGTTTTACCATCAAAATATTTCCAATAAAATTTGTTTTTTTGTGCCATATTTTGGCGGCTGATTAGATTGCATTGTCATTTTCGAAAGCAGTTTTTTATCAGCCTCGTTTAATTTTTCATAAAGCTTATCACGTTGAATGCTGATTGTTGAGTTTTTCATTGCTGCAAATTGGCACCATAAATAACGAATAATATTGTCATTTATCAATTTGGGGACAACACATAATTTTGTCGCCGACGGGGTGAACCCATGATTAGCACTTTTAATTAATGCCTGCCGGGCTTCATCCAAATCGACAGGCAATCCGTCGCCTTGGATATATTTAACAGCCAATTCATATAACGCGACCCGGCTTCCTTGTGCCGCTGATTTTTTTAACCAAGGAATTTCTTCTTCTGGCTTTAATAATTTTGTTTCACCCGTAGCTGCCATAAGCGACAAATTATACGATGATTTAGAATTACCAAGCTGGCTGGCGGCTCGCAAATAGTCAATTCCCCGCTTTATATCTTTCTTAACACCCCGGCCAGTGATGTAAAAAACACCTAAATTTAATGAGGCAACACTATGCTTTTGAAGTGCGGCTTTTTCATACCATATTCTGGCGGCCTTAAAATCAACAGGCACACCATATCCATTTGCATACATCCAACCCAAACTCACTTGGGCTGACGCGTATCCAGATTGTGCGGCTTTTTTAAATAAAGCCAAAGCCTGATCGTATTCTTCGATCCGGCCCAAAGCCCGACCTAGTTGATATTGAAACCGCATTACACCGGGATGAGCTTGGGCTGCGGCTTCGCAGGCATCAAGTGCGTCGAGCAAAGCGATATCATCCCAATCAACACCAGATGCTTTGCGCAAAGGATCAGACGGATGGGCGGCTTGGTCATCACAAAGATCACGCCCCGGATCGGACTTTGCCAGAACAGACCAAGGCAACCACAACGTCAAAAATACAAAACAAACAATCACAATTTTATACATAACGTGCCATTTTTTTTAGGATGCCCGGATATATAATTAATTAAAAATCATTTAACCTGAAAAGTCATCACCCGGTAAAAACCATTAAAAATATCTGTCTGGGAAATCATTGCAATTTCTTTATTGTTTCCCTTAGCCGCATGGGAAAGATGTTTTTCCACGTCTTCTTGCCAAAACGATTCGAGAAAGGGCTCCAACTTGGTTAAAATCCAACGAAATATAGGAACCCTGTACAAAAAATGATGTTTTGGTAAATGCCCGTATTCGGTAATGATGATCTGACCACCACTTTTTAGGGTACGAATACTTTCATTATAGACATTTTTTCTGGCTTCAGGCGGCATTTCATGCAGCAAAAAAAACAGAATAATTAATGAAAAAGCATCATTTTTATAGGCGAGGTATTCGGCATTCATCCGACACAATAGCAATTTGTTCTGATCGGGCACTTTGGCTGCGGTATGATCAAGCTGAATTTGTGCCGCATCCATTAAATGAATAGGGTTAGGAGCAATCGTATCAACCAATGTAGGCGTCAACGAACCATAAACAGACGTTAGTTGTAATACTTGGCTTTGCGGGGCTTCTTTGACCCGATTTAAGGTTACCCTCATCAAACGATTATATTGGCCAAATAAAATCGCGTTAATAATTGTTTGGTGATCAAAAAATGATACTGATACCGACCACAAGTACGCCCACCAATAATGACGCGCCAAATACCAAGGAATGCCATTTTGAAAATACTGATACAACCTCATGCAGTGACCATTCCAAATAAAAAATTACAGAAAAATTAACCACCAATTTGTTTAACAATAGCGTGGACTTGAACAGCATCTGTGATCGCGCCACTAAAACAGGCTTGGATAGCTTGGGATAAAGGTTTTAAAAGTTTGATTTGTTTTGGGTCGGGCATGCCGCCACGGGTTGCTAAAATTAAACTTGATACATTGCCAACGGCATCACAAAGTTCAAGCACATGCTCAAACTTTCCGCCTTTTAACTGTGCTTCGGCACCATCGGTAATTTCCAACAAGCCTAATAACTCGTTGCGAATAGCCGGATCAAGTTTCCCGCTACGTTCCAGCATCGGTACCAGACTTGTGACAAAAGCCGCAATATGATGGCCAATAACATCTTCGCGCAAGCGTTTCATTTCCTGCAACGATGCATTGATAGAATTTTCTAAGGCGGCAAAATCAAGTTTTTCACCTGTTGCTTTGGCTTTTAAGGTGTTGGGGACCAAGATGCCTTTGGCCGTATCTTTACGGCGCACGGGCCCGATATATTTATCAGAGACAATAAAATTTTTCCGGCTGGAAATCAGATCTGATATGCGGTCCAATAACTGGGCCGTCGAAATCGGTTTGGTGATAACGCCATCTGTCCCGGACTCAATAATCCGGGCAACGATTTGTGGGGTCGGCAAATCAACCAAGATAATAATAGGAATAAATGGATTGTTGCCAACTTCCCCGCGACGGATTTTTGTCACATAATCAATAAAATCACCATCCGGTAAATCGCAAGAGCAGATTAACAGGTCGGGTATATATTTTTTTAAGACTTCATCAATCCGTTCTAATGTCGAGCCTACGTTGACATCGCGAAAACCATTGTTGTAAAGAATATTTTTACAACTTTGTCGCGTGTTCAGATCAGGATCAATCAAATACAAATTGATTTTGTCGTATTCTAAATGCGCATCCTGCACAAAAGTCCCCCTATGATGGCATTCCAGCTAACAGCGATCCAGCCAAGTTCAACCACTATTATGAAAAATATATATTATAACAGTGAAATCAATCTTAATCTTCCTTGTTTATAATCACTTTGCGCAAACTTTGTTTATTTATTTTTTATAAGCAAGCGATGCAACAGCTTGGGCTGCGATGCCTTCGTTTCTTCCTGTAAACCCCAAACGTTCTGTTGTGGTTGCCTTTATATTGACCCGTTTTGTTGAAATGCTCAAGATCTCAGAAATTTTTTCGACCATTTGTTGACGGTAGGGGGTCAATTTTGGTCGCTCACATATTAAAGTCACATCGACGTTAATGATCCGGGCACCAGATTTTTTAACTTGATCTGCGGCATGGTGCAAAAAAATATCAGACGAGGCACTTTTCCATTGATCATCCGAGGGCGGAAAAAATAAACCGATATCACCTAACCCGGCCGCCCCCAGCACAGCGTCGGTTAATGCATGCATTGCCACATCAGCATCAGAATGCCCTTCGAGTCCATGATCATGGGGTACTTTTACACCACACAGCATCACCTCATTGCCGGGACAGAACCGATGCACATCAAACCCTTGCCCAATACGGGTTTCAGTAGATGCCAACAAATGATTAGCCATGATCAAATCATTCTTTGTTGTGATTTTCGTATTCATTTCATCGCCTTCAACAATTTTAACCGGCAATTGACCGTGTTCCGCCAAACCAACATCATCGGTCATTTGCTGATTTTTAAAAGCCCTGTGCAGGTCAAGAATATTTTTAAATTTAAAGCCTTGTGGTGTTTGCGCAGCCCACAAACCATCACGGTCGACAGTCCCGGTGACCATATCGTTAGCACCAGATTTTAGCGTATCCGTCACAGCCAAGGCCGGTAGAACGGCTGGAAAATTTTCCAACGCCTGTAAAACGCGATCGATGATTTCAAAAGAGACAAAGGGTCTTGCCGCATCATGGATGAGAACCCGGTCAGGGTTAAGTGCCAGCAAACTTTCCAAACCGTTGCAAACACTCACCTGACGACTATCGCCACCAAAAACAGCAGGCAATGTTTTGATGCCATGGCGGGCGTTTTCAAACAAGTCCACATCATCTAAGTGAATGACCGGACGGATGAAGTCAATTTTTGCATGATCTGAAAAACAGCGCAACGTATGGCTGAGCAGGGGTACGCCTGCTAAATCACAATACTGTTTTGGCAATTCACGGCCAAACCGATGGCCGCGCCCACCAGCCACGATTAAGGCTATAGTCGACCCGGCTGTCGCTTCTACAGTATTATTTTGCGCATTTTGTGGGGTCGATTGATCATTCATAAAAGATGTTATCGCAATGCCCGCTTGAAATGGCAAGTCCGAGATCGATTGTTGCCTATGGACAAAGGAAAGTTTATAGAAAAGTTATCTCTGTTTTTAAAAACCATCCTCAAGGCTTGAAAGAATTAATGTTTGGACTTTCTGAAAACTTGATCATTTCTTTAGCGGCCGCTGTGTCTTTGCTGCCGGCAACTTTGCTGGCTTTGAAACGCTCCACTACCAAACAAGATTTAATGTACTGGGTCACTTTTATTGTTGCCATTTCAGGGCCGCTGACGTGGACTATCGTTAATTTACCGGGCAATTGGTTAACCGGCCTGCCGACGGCATTATGGCTAAGCATCACCGCAAGCATGATTGTTTTTTTCTGCTTTCATTTATTCATTAAAGACATCGACAAATTAAACCGGTTATTCATGCCGCTGATGTGTTTGTTTGCACTACTTGCATTGCTGAGCAGCCCTTATCCGGGACGACCTTTATCAAGCGTCACAACATCCGGATGGATAGAACTGCACATCGTTATGTCTTTGGCCACCTATGCGGTTTTAACCTTGGGCGCAATCGCAGCCCTTGCAGCCGTTTTAAGAGAAAAATCCCTAAAATCAAAAAAACCAAACGGTTTTATTTCTGCCCTACCGCCGGCTGCAAACTGTGATCGGCTGATGACTTTGACACTTAAACTAAGCGCGGCTGTGTTAATGGCCGGACTATTAACCGGAATAGCCTTGGATTTAACATATTATGAAACGTTTCTCGTCATTGATCATAAAACCATTTTGGCATTATCCGCCATTATTTGTGTCACAGTTATGCTTTTTATTCATCATCAAACAGGTATGCGTGGCCGCCAAGCGGCGCGGATGATTTTTATTATTTATCTTTTGGTGACACTGGGCTATCCCGGCGTCAAATTTGTTGAAACAATAATTTTAGGCTGATGATCGTCCTAAATACTCAGCCAAGCCTTGCGTTTTTACGTAAAATTGCCTAATAAACAGGCAGGCAGTCGATTTACTCGGCTTACTTATTCAATTTTTATCTAAGGGGACAATATGTCGCTCAAATCCGGGTCGCTTAAAATTGGTGATGTGACCATAGACAACCCTGTTGTACTTGCACCCATGTCCGGTGTCACGGATATGCCGTTCCGCCGTTTGGTTAAACGGTTAGGTGTGGGGCTAGTTGTGTCTGAAATGATCGCCAGCAAAGCCATGGTCTATGCAGCCCGAAAAACCATGAAAATGGCATCGCTCGACCCCAGTGAACAACCCGTATCCGTGCAATTGGCCGGATGTGACGCCGATATCATTGCCGATGCAGCGCGCATTAACCAAGACCGCGGGGCAGCAATCATTGATATCAATATGGGTTGCCCGGTTAAAAAAGTTACAAATGGCGACGCTGGATCAGCATTAATGCGTGATTTAAATCATGCAAAAACCATCCTTGAAACAGTGGTCAAAGCCGTTTCCATTCCGGTGACTTTGAAAATGCGAACCGGTTGGGATCATGACAACCGAAACGCCACAGAACTCGCACGCATAGCCGAAAACTCCGGCATTAAAGCTTTGGCTGTTCATGGCCGCACCCGTTGCCAATTTTACAAAGGCGTTTCCGATTGGGATTACATTGGCAAAGTCAAACAATCGGTTAACATTCCTGTTTTTGGCAATGGCGATGTCAATACGTTAGAAGATTGCCGGGAAATGTTAGCTCGTTCCGGTGCCGACGGCGTTTTAATTGGTCGTGGGACTTATGGACGGCCGTGGTTTCCAAATCAGGTCGCCACTTTTTTAAAAACCGGTGAAATTATCCCTGATCCTGATATCCATGCCCAGCTTGAAATCGTCGAAGAACATTACGTCAGTATTTTAAATCATTACGGCTCACTTCCGGGTGTGCGCATTGCTCGCAAACATTTGGGATGGTATTCTAAAGGCTTACCAAATTCGGCTGAATTCCGAGCGCGCGTAAACACTATGTCTGATCCTGAACAAGTCATCGATACAGTTCGCAATTTTTACCTGACGTCGATGGAACGGGTGGCCGCCTAAAATGGCAAAAACGGCATCCGCGCCATCCCCTAAACAGGTCAACAGCAACGACGCCGTTGATGCTGAAAGCATTTTAAATGCTTTGGATAGTGCTATTTTTGTCATTGATGCGAATAATTTAATCCGAAAAGCAAATATCTCAGCCGAGCATTTTTTTAAATACAGCGCCCGGGCATTAACCAATCGCTCTCTGGGCGATTTTTTTCTAAGCGATAATCCGATTTATTCAGTTATTCAGCAAGCCCGCAGCCAAGGCCACGCGGTCACAGAATATGATATTGTTTTGCAATCACCACGCATCAATTCCGGGCGGGTGAATATTCAAGCCAGCCCATTGCCTTGGCCGTCAGATTTAATGGTCATTACATTACAAGACAGATCAATTACCGAAAAAATTAATCGTCAATTGAGCCACAAAGGGGCCGCTCGTTCTGTTAGCGCGATGGCATCGATGTTAGCCCACGAAATTAAAAACCCTTTATCAGGCATTCGGGGGGCCGCGCAATTACTGGAACATAACACCGCAGAAGAAGACAAAGGACTACCACAGCTGATCTGTGATGAAACAGACCGGATATGTGCACTTGTTGACCGTTTTGGTGTGTTTTCTGAAGACAATCCTATGCGCCGTGACAGTGTCAATATTCACCAAGTATTGGACCGGGTGCATAAATTGGCAAAAAATGGTTTTGGTAAACATATTACCTATCATTTAAATTTCGATCCTTCTTTACCACCCGTGTTTGGCAACCGCGATCAACTTGTTCAATTGTTTCTTAATTTAATTAAAAATGCCGCCGAAGCCGTGCCAGAACAAGGCGCTGAAATCACGCTAATATCATCATTTCAACACGGTGTCCGGTTTAGTGTGCCCGGTTGTGCTGCTCCGGCTTTATTGCCAATTCGGGTAACGGTCATTGATAACGGCCCCGGCGTTCCAGAAGAATTATGTGATTGTTTATTTGATCCATTTGTATCAACAAAACAACAAGGCAGCGGATTGGGCTTGGCGCTGGTGGCAAAAATTGTAGACGACCATGGTGCAATGATTGAATTAGACCGGCGAAAATCCGGTGCTGTGTTCCATGTATCTTTACCGATAATACAAAACAGTTCGGCAAAGCCTAATAATGCACAGGATAAAGGTAGCGTTCTATGACAACTCCAGTCATTTTAATTGCCGACGATGACGCCTCGATCAGAACAATTTTAATCAAAGCTTTAAACCGTGCTGGGTTCGAAGTCCGGGCCGCAGGTAATGCCGCTACCTTATGGCGCTGGGTTTCCGATGGAGAAGGCGATTTGGTGATTACCGATGTTGTCATGCCTGATGAAAACGGGCTTGATCTCGTACCGCGAATTATAAAAATCCGTCCAGAATTACGAATCATCGTCATGTCAGCACAACGTACTCTGTTAACAGCGGTTAAAGCCACCGAACGCGGGGCTTTCGAATACCTACCAAAACCGTTTGATATCAAAGAATTAGTTGATATTGTTCATAGAGCTCTTGAAGCGCCTCAAAAAATACCACTGCTTGATCAGGACATCACTGCTGAGGAAAATCTGCCCTTAATCGGACGATCCCCGGCAATGCAGGAAATTTACCGCACATTAGCCCGATTAATGAGCACGGATTTAACCGTAACCATAACCGGGCAATCGGGCACCGGCAAAGAATTGGTTGCCCGTGCATTACACGATTATGGGCACCGGAAAAATGGCCCTTTTGTCGCTATTAACATGGCTGCAATCCCCCGTGAGCTTATTGAAAGTGAATTGTTTGGTCACGAAAAAGGTGCGTTTACCGGAGCAAAATCTCGCAACGCCGGACGGTTTGAACAAGCCAATGGTGGCACATTATTTTTAGACGAAATTGGTGACATGCCGCCGGAAGCACAGACCCGTTTGCTTCGTGTTTTACAAGAAGGCGAATATACGACTGTGGGTGGCCGGATTCCTATAAGCGCCAATGTTCGCATTGTCACAGCGACACATCAAGATTTAGGTAAATTAATCAGGCAGGGCCAGTTTCGCGAAGACCTGTATTTTCGCTTGAATGTTGTTCCCATACGCCTGCCGCCATTAAGCGAACGCACCGAAGACATCCCAGAACTAGTGAACCATTTTTTAACCCAAGCCGCAGCACAAGGTTTACCTTGGAAAATCATTGATCCACAAGCAATGGAACGGTTAAAACACCACCCGTGGCCAGGCAATGTGCGGGAGCTGGAAAATTTGGTGCAGCGCCTAGCCGCTCTTTATGCTCAAGAAACTATTAGACTGGAAGACATCGAAAGCGAATTATCCGAGGGCGGGCCAAGTAATGCTGAAAACAAAACTTTTCAGCAATCAACGGGTCACATGAATTCATCATCACCTGCCACCACCAGTGGCGGGTTAGCGGCGTGCATCGAACCAACGTTAATTGACTATTTCAATGCCCATAATGCATCATTACCGTCACCGGGTTTGTATGACCGCGTGCTCAAAGAAATTGAACGCCCATTGATTACGCTGACTTTAAATGCCACCCGTGGCAATCAGATTAAAGCGGCTCATGTTCTTGGCCTTAATCGCAATACATTACGCAAAAAAATCAAAGATTTAGGGATTTCAGTTGTGCGGGGCATTAAATGAGCGCCCTCAACACTATGTCATCTGTCCGATCGTTAATGCAAAAAATCACATCTAGCCGCAAGCTGGCTTTTGCTTTGGCTATAGCGGCTGTTGTGTCGGGAACGGCGACTGTGGGCACCATGACCGGTGCCTCGTGGGCCAAATACGATATTCAAACCGTTGTCAGCTTGCTTTATGTTGATGGTATTATTCTGTTGATATTAGGCGGTGTTGTTGCGTTCAGGCTGCTTGGCATGTGGCAAGAAAGACGGCAAGGCGAGGCAGGGGCTGGGTTACAAGCCCGATTTGTCATGTTGTTCAGTATCGTCGCCATAACACCAGCTATTCTGGTCGCCATTTTTTCTGCCCTTTTTCTCAACTATGGTATTCAGGTCTGGTTTTCAGAGCGCGTCGGCACGGCCCTTGATCGATCTTCCCAAGTGGCAAGGTCATATTTAAATGAACACCGAAAAAATATTCAAACCAACGCTTTTGCTGTCGCCAATGAATTAAATGACAGTGCACCTTATTTAATGAGCAACCAAACGGTTTTCAATGAAACTTTAACTCGTTTAGCAAAGTTACGCTCATTAACAGAAACAATTGTTATTGATCGTAATGGCTCATTACTGGCACGTTCCAGCAGCAGTATCGGTTCTCGTATTGAAAACATTCCCGCAGAGGCATTTGCGACAGCCAATACAGGTAATATTGCTGTCCTTAGATCGGGTGCCGAAGACCGGGTTCGGGCCTTGATTAAATTAAACCGGTTTATCGATGCATATTTGCTCATTGAACGCAGTATTGATTTCCGGGTTATTGAGCACATTAAAAAAGTCAACAAAGCGGTTAGCGAATACAAAGAGTTGGAACAACGTCGCGGAAGTTTTCAAATCAGCTTTGTAATTATTTTTATCATTGTTGCCTTGCTGTTGTTGTTAGCCGCCATTTGGATCGGTTTAACATTATCCACACAATTAGCGACACCGATTACAAATTTGATTAAAGCTGCGCAAAAAATCAGCGATGGTGATTTACAAGCACGGGTTCCTATTAACAAAGACAAAGACGAAATTGCATCCCTGAGCGAGGCTTTTAATACCATGACCAGCCAATTGGAACATCAGCAATTGGGATTAATCGATGCCAACAGGAAACTTGATGAACGCAGGCGTTTTACAGAAACCGTACTAGCCGGTGTCTCGGCTGGTGTTATCGGGCTGGATGAAAAATTGCGCATTACTTTACCTAATCGGCCCGCCACACAGCTATTGGGCATAGAAATTGCGGAAAAAATTGGTGAAAAACTGAACGATGTCGTGCCTGAAATGGCCGACTTACTCAATGAAACCCAAGCCCGTCCGGACCGCCCGGCACAAGGGGAAATTCACCTGCGAAGATACGATCAAATGCGGACATTATTAATCCGCATCGCAGGGGAAAGGATGGATAATAAAATTATAGGCTATGTTGTGACTTTTGATGACGTCACTGATTTGTTATCGGCGCAACGCAAAGCAGCCTGGGCCGATGTTGCCAGACGTATCGCCCATGAAATCAAAAACCCATTAACACCGATCCAATTATCAGCTGAACGTTTACAGCGTAAATACATCAATGAAATCACGACCAGCCCGGAAACTTTTATTACCTGCACCGATACGATCATTCGCCAAGTCGAGGAAATTGGACGCATGGTTAATGAATTTTCTTCCTTTGCCCGCATGCCCCAAGCCGTGATGAAAAAAATTAATTTATCAGAAATTTGTAATCAGGCTGTGTTTCTTGAGAAAAATAGAAACACAGAAATTGAATTTCAAACCCAACTGCCAAAAGAAAACGTGTTCATTTCCGCCGATGAGCGGCAATTATCAAGGGCCATAGGGAATTTATTAAAAAATGCAGCCGAATCTGTAACGGCTGCGCTGCAAAGCGAAAATCCACCGGAGAAAGGAAATGTTACCCTTGGAATTGATATGGAAACCCGATCTGATGCGGCACAATCAGGCTTAACAATTTTTATCGAAGACAATGGCATCGGATTACCTGTTGAAAACCGAGACAGATTAACAGAGCCTTATATGACGACCCGGACCAAAGGTACTGGATTAGGATTAGCCATTGTAAAAAAAATAATGGAAGATCATGGTGGTCAGTTGATATTAAAAGATGGATCGGAAAGAGGGGCTGTAATTAAATTGAAATTTCCAGCCGTTGAAATCGATTCTTTAGAAACACCTGATACAGAAAACTTGAATTAAACACCGATCATTTGAAAAGAATAAACACTAATGGCCCATGAAATTCTTATTGTTGATGACGAAGCTGACATCCGTGTTTTAGTTTCTGGCATATTAGAAGATGAAGGTTATATCACGCGCCAAGCCAAGTGTTCTGATACAGCCATTGATGCCATCGAACAACGGCGGCCAAGTCTGGTACTATTGGATATTTGGCTACAAGGTAGCGAACTAGATGGCTTGGGAATTTTAAAAAAAATTCGTCACGATCACCCATCTATTCCTGTATTGATGATGAGCGGTCACGGCACCATTGAAACAGCAGTACAAGCACTAAAAAACGGGGCTTACGACTTTATTGAAAAACCTTTTAAAACAGACCGTTTATTGATGTTGGTAACACGCGCCATCGAAGCCGATCAATTAAAACGTGAAAACAAAGAACTGCGTCAACGCAATGTTCCGGCACTGAGTTTAATAGGGGACAGCACGCCGATACGTGATTTAATGTCGTCAATTCACAAAGTTGCCCCGACCAACAGCCGGGTTTTAATTACAGGGCCATCAGGGGCAGGAAAAGAAACCGCAGCGCGGTTAATTCATGCCCATTCACCGCGCAAAGATGGGCCGTTCATCACTGTTAACTGTACAACATTAAATCCAGAACAATTTGATGAAAACTTTTTCGGCACTGTTGGCGATAAAGACAACAGCGGGAAAGTCGGCACATTCGAAGCCGCTCATTCGGGTACGTTATTATTAGATGAAGTCGGTGACATGCCGGCCATTTGCCAAAATAAAATTGTCCGCATTTTACAAGACGCGACATTTCAACGATTAGGCAGCCCGGCAACCGTTGATGTTGACGTTCGCATTATTGCCACCTCGACCCAAGATTTGAGCGAAGCTTTAGAAAAACAAAATTTCCGGGAAGACTTGTTTTACCGTTTAAATGTAGTGCCTATTGATATTCCATGGTTACGCGACAGACGTGACGATATCCCAGATTTAGCCAACCATTTTATGGCAACGTGCGCAGAACTAAATACAAAACCGCATTTGAATTTTGCAAAAGACGCCATGGCGGTACTGCAAAGCTACGATTGGCCTGGTAACGTTCGCGAATTAAAAAATATTATCGAACGCATTGTCATTATGTCACCAAATGAAGATACCGATACCGTGTCCGCTGACGCATTGCCACCGGAAATCATGAATACACCGGTATCAAGCGAATGGGATATGGATGGCCGGATTATGGGGCTTCCGTTACGCGAAGCCCGAGAAGTTTTTGAACGTGTGTACCTAGAAGGTCAACTATCGCGTTTCAGCGGCAATATTTCTAAAACGGCTGAATTTGTCGGCATGGAAAGATCTGCGTTGCACCGCAAATTGAAACAGTTGAACGCAGCGGACGAAAGGTGTACTGACAAAAGCGAGAATGAATAATCAACACTTGTACGGATGTATAAAGGCACTGGACTGATGAAAGTAATCGTATGTGGAGCAGGGCAGGTCGGGTTTAATATTGCCCGCCATCTTGCTTTGGAAAACAACGACGTCACAGTCGTTGACAATATGCCTGATTTGGTTCGCCAAGTCGGAGACACACTGGATGCACGAGCAGTCATTGGTCACGCTTCGTTACCCGAAGTTTTAGAAGAAGCAGGGGCTGCGGACACCGATATGTTGATCGCCGTCACGCATTCTGATGAAGTCAACATGGTTGCTTGTCAGGTTGCCCATTCGTTATTTGAAATCCCCAAAAAAATTGCCCGCATTCGCCAGCAAAGTTATTTGGAACCCATGTGGTCGAGCCTGTTTACTCAGGATAATGTGCCTATCGACGTTATTATTTCACCAGAAATGGAAGTCGCCCGTGCTGTCAGCCGCCGCCTGAAAGTACCCGGCACATTTGAAATGATTTCTCTGGTCGATGATAAAATTAAATTATTAGGTGTCCGGTGCCGGGAAAGCTGTCCTTTGCTAAACACACCGCTTAGACAATTAACAAAATTATTTCCTGATTTAAACATCGTCATCGTCGGCATTATGCGCGATGACAAAGCCATTGTTCCAAGCAGTGACGATCAAATGTTAAGCGGTGACGAGATTTATTTTGTCGTCGACAGCAATCAGGTTAACCGGGCCATGACGGCTTTTGGTTACGATGAAACCGAGGCCCACCGCGTATTGATATTTGGCGGCGGTAACATTGGATTATTTTTAGCTCGTGAGCTTGAAAATCAAGACAACCGCATTAAAGTTAAAATCATCGAAAGTGATGCCAAACGCGCACGTTTCATCGCCCAAGAACTATCCGGTACGATGGTCGTAAATGGTGATGTGTTGGACCCCGAAATATTGGAAGAAGTGAACATTCAATCCACTGAAACTGTAGTAGCTGTTACCAATGACGATGAAACAAATATATTAGGATCATTGCTTGCCAAGCGTTATGGAACAACCCGGACCGTGGCACTCATTAACAAAGGCACCTATGAGCCATTGATTAACTCGTTAGGCATTGATGCCGTTGTTAGCCCCAGAAACATTACCGTTTCGACCATCCTGCAACATGTGCGCCGTGGCCGTATTCATTCAGTTCATGCCCTGCGCGAAGGTTTTGGTGAACTGATCGAAGCCGAAGCTTTGGAAACGTCAGAACTTGTTGGCATACCACTGCGTGAGATTAAATTACCGGGGGGTGTTTTACTGGGGGCTATTGTCCGCAACGGTGAAATGATCTGCCCGGGCGGGAGCACTGTTATCGAAGCCGGTGACCGGGTTGTCTTGTTCGCTGCTGAAAATGTTATTCGCAAAGTCGAAAAACTATTCTCCGTTCAAATTGAATATTTCTAGATAATAATAAAGGAAGACCATGTCCCGCATAGCGTACGTTAATGGACAATACGTCCCCCATGGATCAGCCGCTGTCCACATCGAAGACCGTGGCTATCAATTCGCCGATGGCGTTTATGAAGTTTTTGCCGTCCATCTGGGCAAAGCCGTTGGCGAACAAGGCCACCTTGATCGATTAAACCATTCATTGACTGAATTAAAAATTGACTGGCCCATGGGAAGGGGGCCGTTGATGATGATCGTCGGTGAAATCATCCGTCGCAACCATATTTATAATGGCTTGGTGTATTTACAAATTACTCGAGGTGTTGCCAAACGCGATCATGCGTTTCCTGATAATGCGGTCAGTTCACTGGTGTTGACGGCTAAAAAATTACCGGCTCTTGATAAAGCAAAACTCCGCGAAGGCGTCAGCGTTATCACTATTGATGACATCCGTTGGAGCCGCAAAGACATCAAATCTGTATCATTACTGCCAAATATTTTGGGCAAACAACAGGCCAAAGAAGCCGGGGCTTATGAAGCTTGGCAAGTTGATGATAACGGCATGGTCAGCGAAGGCACATCCAGCAACGCATGGATTGTTACCAAAGACGGTGAACTTGTCACCCGTCCCGTCAGCCATGATATTTTAAACGGCGTGACCCGGCTAGCTATTTTAGAAGCTGCCAAGCAAGCCGGGCTTAAATATTCCGAACGGGCATTCAGTCTGGAAGAAGCCGAATGCGCCAAAGAAGCTTTTGTCAGCAGTTCATCATCCCATGTCAAAGCCGTGACAAAAGTAAACGACTATACTGTTGGTAATGGCCATGTGGGAGAGCTTACTCACCGATTGCTTGATTTGTATTTAGATTATATTGAAGAGCATGGCGGCCCTGTTAAAACGGAAGTCTGGAATTAATGACTGTACGCCCTGACGCCATTATTTTTGACTGGGATAATACGCTTGTTGATACGTTTCCTGTGATCCACGAAGCCCTGAACAACACATTCAAAGCTTTCGGGAAACCGCTTTGGAGCTATCAGGAAACCAAAGACCGGGTACGTCAATCCATGCGTGACAGGTTCCCAGCCCTTTTTGGTGACGCATGGGAAGATGCGGCAAAGACTTTTTATGACTGTTACAGCGCGGTTCACATTGAAAAACTAACCCCCTGTGATGGCGCCGAAGACATGCTAAAAACAATCCAGCAAATGGGATTGTTTATGGCCGTCGTTAGCAACAAAACAGGGCACTATCTGCGTGTCGAAGCCAACCATCTAGGCTGGGACAAGTATTTCACCAACATTGTCGGTGCTGGTGATGCAGATCAGGACAAACCGGCAATTGATCCTGTTGTCATGGCTTTATCAAAATATCAAGGGTGGACCGTTAAAAGTGACCCCACACCCGTTCATAATTCGTCGATCTGGTTTGTTGGTGATGCCGACATTGATTTGGAATGCGCCGCTAATGCGGGCTTGGTTCCCGTATTATTACGCAATGATCCGCCGGGATCACAAGAATTTGACCCAAACCCGCCAAATCACCACTTTAAAAACGCTTTGGAACTTTGCAAGTTTCTTGGAACTCTGTAAAATAACACTGATCATTTAGAATAATATAATTTTCCTGTTTTGTTTTCTGGACTTTTTCTCTTTTTAGGTGTTCATTGTTGCATTCCAATATTGCTTGCAATCCGCTCCGCAGTCTAAAAAAGACCGCTTGAATTTAATAATAAATGGGGAGATAGCCCATGCCGAACGAAAAAACTCAAGGCGTCCAAGACGTTTTTCTTAATCATATTCGTAAACAAAAAAACCCGGTTACCGTTTTTTTGGTTAACGGAGTCAAATTACAAGGAATCGTCACATGGTTTGACAATTTCTCTGTATTGCTGCGCCGCGATGGTCATACACAGCTTGTCTATAAACATGCCATTTCAACCATCATGCCATCAACACCTATACAGCTTTTTGATCCAGAAAAAGTTGACGAAGACGAAGAATAAGTGGCTGGCGTCGGCCATAGAAATATTTCGTCCAAGCGGAATTAAATATGGCCACAAATAAAACCTGTGACACCACTGACCGATTAGCCGACGATATGTCTATGGGCGCGGTCGAAAACGCATGTGTTGTTCATCCGCACATTCAAAACAGCCCATCCGGCCTGGGCCGAGACGCCACATCCATGCTCAATGAGATTGTTAATCTAACAGGAGCCATTGGTTTAAACGTCGCCATTGCAGAAATCATAAAATTAACAAAACCACACCCCGGTCAATTGTTTGGCAAAGGACAAACTGAACGGATAACCGACCACATTCATAACCATAATATAAATGGCCTTGGCGGCCCCATAAAAGTGGTGGTCGTCAACGGCGTAATGACACCAATTCAGCAACGAAATCTTGAAAAAAGCTGGGATTGTAAAGTCATTGACCGCACCGGATTGATTTTGGAAATCTTTGGCGAACGCGCGCAAACCAAAGAAGGACGTCTGCAAGTTGAACTTGCCGCATTGTCTTATCAACGTGGACGTTTGGTACGCAGTTGGACCCATTTGGAACGCCAACGTGGTGGTGCTGGATTTATGGGCGGACCGGGTGAGCGGCAAATCGAAACAGATCGTCGGTTGATTGCCGAACGCATTACAGCGCTGAAATCTAAATTAATCGACGTCAAACGCACGCGCCAACTGCACCGCCGCGCGCGAAAACGTGTGCCGTTCCCGATGGTCGCCTTTGTCGGCTATACAAATGCAGGTAAATCAACGCTATTTAATACATTCACCAACAGCGGCGTGGTTGCCAAAGACCTGCTGTTTGCAACGCTTGACCCCACCATGCGGCGGCTTGATTTACCCTCAGGTCGGACGGTTATTTTATCGGATACAGTTGGTTTTATTTCTAATCTGCCCCATGAACTGGTCAACGCTTTTCGCGCCACATTAGAAGAAGTCATCGAAGCCGACCTCATCGTTCATTTACAAGATGCGGCTCACCCCGAATGCGAAGCCCAAAAACGGGATGTTGAACAGGTTCTAGCTCAATTAAATATTCCTGATTTCGGACCAAAAAAACTTATTAATGCCTATAACAAGGTTGATTTACTGGACGGCAACCAAAAGCTATTTGTCGATAATATCGTTGATAGATCGCCAAGAGACACTGTTATTATTTCAGCCGTTAACGGTGATGGGCTGCCGAAACTACTGGATTTAATCGATGACAAAATCACAGCCACATTTGTCACACAGAACCACACCCTTGAATACGCTGATGGTGCAGGGCTGGCATGGTTTTATGAAAACGGTGATGTGATTTCCAGAACCGATGACGAAAAAGGCATTCACTTATCAGTACGGCTAAGCCAAACTCATGCGCACAGGCTCGAAGGTTTACAAAAGTCCCAAGCGAAATCTAAAGCAAAAAAATCCAATTAACCACGATCAACCTTCAATACTTTCGCGGTGCATTTCCAATTCCAGCCAACGCTCTTCTTTGACGGCTAATTCTGTGCTTAACGTTGACATGGCGGCTGATATTTCTTGCAGTTTCTGCCCATTACCTGCGGCATTTCCCAATTGTTTGCTTAAATCTGTCAATTTTTTTTCAATGTCATCAATGGCTTTGGGTAAAATTTCTAAATCACGCTTTTCATTATAGCTTAACTTGGCTGATTTAGATTTGGTTACATTGTTTTTATCAGACTTTTTTTGCATGCTTTTTTGTGCTTTTTGCGCGCTCTCTTTTTGCCGTCGTTGTCGCCTGTAATCACTATAACCGCCGGGATATTCATCAACATTACCGTCGCCTTCCAACACATAACTTGCCGTCACAACCCGATCCAAAAAATCCCGGTCATGGCTAACCAGTAACAATGTGCCTTGATAATCACTCAGCATTTCCTGCAACAAATCTAGGGTGTCCATATCCAAATCGTTGGTTGGTTCGTCCAAAATCAAAAAGTTCCCCGGTTTGGCCAATGACCGTGCCAATAACAACCGGTTACGCTCGCCTCCTGATAAACTGGATACCGGGCTGCGGACTTGATTAGGCTGAAACAAAAAATCTTTTAAATAACCGACGATGTGGCGTTGTTCGCCCAAAACATCAATATGATCGCCGCCGCTTTCACACAACGTTTCTTGTAATGTTTTATGTTCATCCAATGTGCTGCGGTTTTGATCTAAAAAAACCGGGCTTAGTTTAGTGCCCAATCGAATAGTCCCGGAATCCGGGGCAAGGGTGCCTGTTAACAATTTTAATAGCGTGCTTTTCCCAGCCCCATTGGCACCGATAACACCGATTTTATCACCGCGTAAAATACGTGTGCTAAAACCATTGATGATGGTATTCGTGCCATAGCTTTTATGAATGTCTGTGGCTTCGACAACCAATTTCCCCGATGATTGCCCTACATCGGATTGCATTTTGACCGATCCTGAACGTTGACGGATATCAGCGCGCACTTCGCGTAAATCCCGAAGCCTTCGCATGCGTCCTTGGTTGCGTTTGCGCCGGGCGGAAATGCCTTCGCGAGACCAACGTGTTTCCTGTTTTATTAATTTATCTAATTTAGCTTGGGATTGAACGTCGATGGCGTAAATTTCTTCACACCAGTCATCAAACCCATTGAACGGGCCTTGGTATCGCCGCATTTTTCCAAGATCAAGCCACAACGTTGAATTGCTGACATTATCCAAAAAACGACGATCATGGCTGATCACCAAAATCGCGCCGGGAAATGTTTTTAATTGACCTTCTAACCATTCAATGGCGGCCACATCCAAATGGTTGGTCGGCTCATCCAGCAACAGCAATTGCGGTTCACTAATCAACACGTGGGCCAAGGCCGCGCGACGGCGCTCGCCACCCGATAAACCATCGACTTTGGCCGCCCCATCAAGCCCGATACCGGACAACAGGCTATGGGCTAGATATTCTTTGCCGTGGCTATCTTCGTCGTTTTCAGGCAACCCTGACAAAACATAATCCAACACGCGCTCATAACCGCTTAAGTTAGCTTCTTGGTCCAACACAGCAACCGTTAACCCAGGAATTAAGAAGCGTTCACCATCATCAACGTCAACATCACCTGAAATAACTTTTAACAAAGTTGATTTCCCGGACCCGTTACGCCCCACCAAAGCCAGCCTGTCGCCGGGGAAAATGGACAAATCCAAACCATTGAATAAGTCGTCACCGCCAAAACCGAGTTCGACGCCTGTTAGAGATAAAAGCGGAGGTGCCATTTTGGAAGCCTTCTATAGTATGGAAATCAACCATGGTTTATGTCATGACAGAAGATAAGTAAAAGCATCAATCTCCTTTTTTATTTTTTAAGGCTTAAAACGTCATGCTTCCAGATCCAGAAAAAATCAACGAAATCATCCGTCAAGCGGCAATAACAGAGATCTTACCCAGGTTTGGGGCATTGACCGAGGCTGATAAAAGCTACAAAACAGCCGGGGATATTGTCACCATCGCCGATCAAAAAGCCGAAGAGTTTTTAATCCGGGAATTACCAAAAATCATTCCCAACTCCGTCGTCGTCGGCGAAGAAGGGGTCGAAGAAAACCCGACACTAATTGATCAATTACTCAAACCGGGTCCAGCATGGATCGTCGATCCTGTCGATGGCACAGAAAATTTTGCTGATCACAATCCCTGTTTTGCTGTGTTGGTTGCTTATCAATTATCAGGCATCACCGAGGCCGCATGGATGTATGACCCGACCCAAGACACTATGCAATGGGCTTTGCGCGGCCAAGGGGCGTGGCAACAAATCGGGGAGAATCCAGCAACAAGACTTGAGGTCGCAAAGAAACTCCCCATAGAAAAAATGACCGCTTCGATGAAGCCTAATATTTCTAAGGTTTTTAATAAAAACGTCATGGAGGCTGGATTAAAAATCCCAAATAAAACAGTACGTTACCGGTGCATTGGCCAAGAATATATGGACTTGTCACGCGGCGCCATCCATTTCGCCCGTTACGGCGGACGCCTGAAACCGTGGGATTACGCGCCCGGCGTGCTTATCCATTCAGAAGCCGGTGGTTATACAGCCTTATTGGAAACAGAAACCACCTATGATCCCACACGCATTGCTGATTTAGTGATGTTATCAACTCCAGACCGTCACAGTTGGAAAGAATTAAGTGTTTTTTTCAAACAATTAGCTGCTGAATAACCTGTTTAATTCGGTCAACATCAAGCCGGTCAACACATGGATAGCGACCATGTTCAAAAGGCAGAGTACAATTGCCTAAACAACCTTGGCATTCAGGCATAGGCGTGTACAGCACGGTCAAATTGGACGGTGAAATTTTCACGTCATAGGGCACAATTTCACCGACATAGGCCGCGCTTGCTAAACATAATGTTGGCGCGCCTAGACCTGCGGATAAATGCATGACGGCGGTATCCACCGACACCACTAAATCAGCAGCCCGTAAAAAACCAACCAAATCTTCGAAGAGTGCCTCTTCGAAACGTGCATTCGAAGCTTCAAGTAAAACCTGAAATTCCGGATTATTTTTTAAATCGCTAGGCGCGCCGGTGATTAAAATGTTGGCGTTTTCAGGCAATAATTGAATGATGTTCAGGTAAACTTCTGGCCCGCTTTGTTTGGCTTTTACCGCAGAAAATGGCTGAAAAATATACAGTGGACGTTCTTTTAAAACGGCGGGTTTAAGGTCCGTTAAATCCAACTTAACAACGGGCAATGCGGATTTTTCTCCGGATAATTGATCAGCAAAGTCTGCTAAACGCAGAATTTTATCCGTATGTTCAGGCCCTGTTGCACAGATTTTATCAAACTTGACTAAGTTTGTGCCTAAAAGCTTTTGGTATTTTGCCCACGCTCTTGGTTGCATCGCCCAAACTGTATCAGCAGATGCTGCCAACATTAAAGCTTCATCAGCTAAGGGATGACGTAAATAATCAAGCGAGATAACCAATCTGTAATGACGGTCATAAATTTGTTGCATCACCTGATAACGGTAATTCGTATTTTTTCGAAGTTTATTAAAATCAACGTCGATAATGTCAACGGATTTGGGCATTAAAAATGCCATTTTCCGGGCGTTTCCGGTGACCAATAATGTCACGGTTTCATTGTTTTTAGCAAAGTTTAAAAATTTGGATAAAACATAACGCAGTAAAATTATATCACCCAATCCACCAGCGGCGATCAACAAGACATCTTTTGCATAGCCTGGTCGTTTGGCGCGAAAAAACCGCCATACCTGATCACGAAAAGATTGGAATTGGCCGCTCATCACGCCCTCAATACGCTGCGTAAGATTTTTCTTCGACCAGACGCGAGCCTAATAAAATATTGATATCACGTTTAAAAGCCGCTCGTTTGTCATTAGTCATATAAACGGCACGGGCCAAATCGATGAATTTTTTATCAAATTTTTTATCCCGTTCAAGATCACGAATATCGTCTTCGATTTCCCATAATTGTTCATTAACAGTTTTCAAATTAGCTGTAATTTTAGTTAATTCGTCTGAAACTGTGATGTTTTCATCGCGCGATGCTGTCAGAACCTGCCATTCAAGGCGCACATTTTCCAGCTTTTCAGGGTCAGACATGCGGTCAATTTTAATTTCCAAAATGGTGATTTTATCGATCAATTCACCGGGAGCGATTTCGACGCTAACAGTCGTTGTCATAAAAGTTTTCCTTAAAAAATGAGCATCTTATTTACGCTTGATCAAAACGTTGATGGCCTTGATCGCTTCTCCATGCATCTTGTTCAACATCTTATCAAATGGATCAAGAAGGATTTTAAATAATTCATCAAAACGTTCATGTTCACGCAGCCTTAACAAATAGCCTTGGGATGCAAACAACGCCATCAGTACCGTGCCACGAACCATCGATGTGGCCAAAATCTGCCGTGGTCGTTGATCGCCACCAATCGGCAACATCAACCAGACGACGCTTTCGATCCACCGTTCAGGTGTTTCACAGGATTTTGACAAATCCATGATTTCTTGGCGTAATTCTGATAATTCATCGACCATGGCAGACGATCTCAGTTTATCTTTTACCTCAGAAGCGCCAAATTTTGGTAAATTTTTCAATAACTTGGGTGTAAAGTCTTTCGGTATATTCTTCAACTTTGACAAATCTAAATTTTCGGTTTCATTGACATCATCGCCAATAATACGAACGTTTCCAAACCCTTGGGATCGGGCGAATGCTGCACCAACAACACGGGCATCACCACCGGTGTCACGTAACGTCGATGTTTCATCGCCAAACATCGCGCAGGTGGCAAGAGCGCCTAGGAAAAAATGAACATGCGATTTAAATTTACCGACAATTTCAGGATCAATAATAACCGGAGACAATAAAGCTATTTTACCGATTTTCGTCAAATCCACTGGTTTAATAAAATCATCATCCATCAAACACAGCATATCCGGGGCTAAGTCATGATCCAACAATTGAGGCATCGCCTCGGGCGTTGCCATCAGGAATACGCGTTTACGGTTTTGGGCCAAATCCGGCAAAACATTTTTCAAAGCGTTGCCGCCATCAACAACCCATGCTGTCCGATTAGCCGCCAATTCTGACGGATGGGTAACGCGTGCCGATTTTGCGCTTAAATTTTTATGAGCATTAGATAAGCGCTGCATTTCCAGATCAAAAAAACTATACCCTGTATGCAGTTCTTGTATATTTGACATCATCATTTTTTCAGTTTCCGTAGTCCCCGGAGACCGATAATGATGATAAATATATGTGCCTTCTAATCCAGCCACATTAATTTCACGGATGTATTCACGAATAGTCATGGCTTGGGCTGCGGCATCATCACCAATAACAATACGGATGACGCGACCAGCCTCGCTGTGCCTTTGAAAAAAAGCCTGCCAATCAAAAACCCGCAACGAATGAAACAAAAATTCATGATTACTATCGACCAGAATAAGCTGCCGACATTGGCTCGTTTCGGCAATCGCATCTATATGATAACCAAAACCAACGCCAAAAACCACTGCATGGGCTGCTGTCCGACGAGACAATTGGTCAGAATAAAAAGCCATTTCCTCATCATTAGACGCTTTATTCAAAAATGTACCGATGAATTCACCAGCCACTCGATCAAGGCCATCTGACTGATAAGGGGCTAATTGAAGACGTGAGTTTTTCCATTCAGGATCTGAGATTTGCCGGGTTGTTGCTGTCACACCACCCCCCCCATAGACCAAATTTCCTGATAAGGATAAATCCAGTTCACCGTTAGGACAGGTAACAAGTTCGGCTTCGGGTTCAAAATTTAAAAAAATTGCCGCTAAATCCGGAGCCAATTCTTTAAAAAAATCGATGTTATGTTGATAGAGCTCCTGATTGATGGCCATGAATGTATCCTTTAAAAACGCCCGTAGACGGTGAAAAACTTTAATACTAGATTTTGTTCAATATGTCGTTCACAGGATTAATGCCTAAAAAGACTAAGATGTTGTGAACAAATCATCATTTCTTTTTATTTTCAATAAGGCTATTATGATGTAACGATCATTATCTTACCGATTCTAATTTACATATTTTCAGTAATTTTTCATCAACGCACTTTATTCATCAAAAGGACAAAAACAATGACAACTGTTGCATTTATCGGCCTAGGTGTCATGGGTTATCCCATGGCAGGACATTTAAGCAATGCAGGCCATAGCGTTCAGGTCTATAACCGGACAGCGACCAAAGCGGATAAATGGGCGACTGAATTTGGCGGCACCGCACATAGCACCCCAGCTGATGCCGCCAATGGTGCGGATATTATTTGTGCCTGTGTCGGCAATGACGACGATTTGCGCAGCGTTGTATTTGGGGATGAGGGTATTTTGTCAGGTATGGATAAAGGTGCGATTTTTGTTGATCACACCACGGCCTCTGCGACGGTCGCCCGTGAAATTGGCGAACAGGCGAAAACTTTGGGCCTTGGTTTCTTGGATGGCCCTGTATCCGGCGGCCAAGCCGGGGCAGAAAACGGTGCATTAACAGTGATGTTAGGCGGCGATCAAGCTGATTTTGATATAGTTGAACCGGTTATCCAAGCTTTTGCCAAAGCTGTGACGTTATTAGGCCCCGTCGGTAGCGGCCAAATTTGTAAAATGGTTAACCAGATTTGTATCGCAGGCCTGGTTCAGGGGTTATCCGAAGCCATTGCCTTTAGTGAAAACGCTGGGCTGGATACAAGTAGGGTCGTTGACGTCATTTCCAAAGGAGCCGCACAATCGTGGCAAATGGATAACCGAGCATCAACAATGATTGCCGATGAATTTGAATTTGGCTTTGCTGTAGACTGGATGCGTAAAGATTTAAAAATCTGCCTAGAAGAAGCCAATGTCAACGGTTCCCGGCTTCCGGTGACGGCACTGGTTGATCAATTTTACGCACAAATTCAGAAAAAAGGCGGCGGCCGCTGGGACACATCAAGCTTGCTTAGACTGTTAACGGATTAAAAAGTTTTCCAATAACGGCTGTCATCTGTTAAGTCCATGGGATGAACATTCTAACACCATCTCAAAGCAGGGGAATGTGTGCTCTATTGCCGAGCACATTGCTTCCCGTTGTGCTTATTTTGACCTTATGGTTGCTCAGGCTTGATGCCGGACCGTTTTGGCAATGGAATTTGCTTGATCCCAGTTATTTTTATCTGCTCGATGCCTTAAATATCCTGAATTTACAATTGCCCGGTCACTTGGCCCATCCGGGGGTGCCAGTGTATTCGCTGGGTGCTGGGTTATTGCGCGCGTTAAATCCGTTATCGTCAGCATCTGAAATTACAACCAACGTCTTAAGTGATCCTGAAAAAGCGTTAACAGCCATATCGACGTTGTTTTTCATCATCAACGCAGCGCTGTTAACGGGCCTTGGCATTGCCGCTTTAAAAACATTTAAAAGCATTCCTGCTATGTTGGCCGTGCAGTTGGCACCATTTGTATCAGGATTGATTTTAAAACGTGGTTTTCTGACGGCCCCAGAAACGCTTCTGATTGCAGCCACGCTCAGTTTATTAATCGTCACTGTGATGGCGTTGCGCGAAAATTTTTTAAAAGAAAACAGAACCCGGTTTGCTGTCCTGTTTGGCCTTTCGGCTGGTTTCACTGTGGCCATTAAATTAACCGCCGCGCCAATTTTTGTGCTGCCAGTACTGATACTGGTTAAACCGCGCGCTGTTATCATTTATGGCGTGGCTGCAGCAGTCGCATTTTTGCTGTTCACCATCCCCGCATGGGGCGCATACGAAGGTTTTTTTGAATTTATCAGCAAGGCCGTTTTCAAAACCCGATCGGCTACGGATTTTGGTACGGGGCGTTTTGGTAATTTATCAGTATTGCTAAAAATTTATAAACGTCCGGTTTTGTTTGTGCCATTGATCATGACCATCATTTTTTTGGTTAGTGTTGCAAGACAAACCAAAAATTGGAAACGCATTTTTTGCAATCCTGAAACCCGCATTGTTTTAGGTATTATGATTGCGCAATTTTTCCAAGCCTTATTGGTCGCTAAACAACCCAACGCTTATTACATGATCCCGTCATATATGCTAAGCCCACTGGCGATGGTTTTAATGCTTCGGCGTTTCAGTTTGGAAAAACCCATGATGCTCAATTCAAAACGAGCAGGGGTTTCACTGCTGACAATCATCATGGTCGTTCAGGCATTGGGTGTTTTTAAATTAGATAAAGAACTAAAACAACGATTCCTAGCCTCGACCAAGGTTGATTTATCCGCCTATGACAAATGCGCTCGGGTTTATATTTATGCCACCAGCAGCAAAAGTTTTGCGCTTTATTTAGCCGACCGGGTGTCCGGGTTTCGTTTTACTAATCAGCTCAAAACGGTGATACCTATCAACGATTACTGGCTTGATGATTGGATGATGAACGGGCAAACATTACGCAACACCAATGGTATTATTGCTGATCCTGTAAAAGAACTCGGTCCCTATCCTTGCCTGTATGTACGCGGAAAGCGTCCGGGTGGTGCTGATATATTCTTGAAAACTTATTTTCCGGACCGAGCCGTTGACACCAGCTTATCAACCAAGGCAGAACAAATCCGAACCACCGGGATAAAAAATCCATGATCATCAAATCAACGCACATCAAAGACGTTAAATTGATCACGCCAAAAATTTTTGACGATGGACGTGGATATTTTTTTGAATTTTATTCCGAGCGTGTGTTTGCAGAAAACGGCATCAACACAACATTTGCTCAGGACAATCATAGTTTATCACAAAATGCGGGCACTGTACGCGGCCTACATTACCAAGCCCCGCCCCATGCCCAAGCCAAACTGGTGCGTGTGTTAAAAGGCAGAATTCTGGATGTCGCTGTGGATTTAAGGCGATCATCAAAAACGTTTGGTCAGCACGTAGCCGTCGAATTGGATGATCAATTATTTCAACAGCTTTATATCCCTGAAGGTTTCGCCCACGGCTTTATGACATTAACCGATGATGTCATTATCAATTACAAAGTCAGTGATTTTTATGCACCTAATACTGACCGTGGCGTCATTTGGAATGATCCGGATTTAAACATTCTTTGGCCGGATGACTTCAAAAATGTTGTGTTATCGGATAAAGATAAATTACTTCCACAACTGGCTGATTTAAATCATGAATTCGACTAATTCTGTACTTGTGACCGGGGCCACCTGTTTTTTAGGCTGCGAATTAATAAAACGCTTAATCAATGACGGGATGACTGTCACCGCGTTAACACGGCCCTCATCTGATTTAACCCGGCTTGGTGCGTTGCTGGAATGCATCAATGTGGCCGTTTATGATGGCTCACAATCATCATTGGACCAAGCGTTTGAAAATGCCGAAGCCGATACAGTATTTCACTTAGCTGGACGCTATGCCGCCAGCCACGACAGCGATGAAGCCGAATTATTAATTGATGCCAATATCAAATTAGGCGTCGGATTATTAGAAGCCGCCCATAAAACAGACACCCGGCGGTTTATTAATACCGGCAGCCATTTTCAATATTTTAACCATGATAGCTACCGACCATTAAGCTTATACGCAGCGACGAAACAAGCGTTTCAGGATATATTAGTGTATTATCAGGACGCCATGAGTTTTCAGACCATCAATCTGATTATTTTTGAAACATTCGGGGCTGGGGATTGGCGCAAAAAATTAATGGCCGCCATTCTGGATGCCGGGCGCCAAGGTACAGAACTTAAACTCGGCGACCATAACCCGGTCATGGACTTTGTTTACGTTGACGATTTGGTCGATGCTTTTATTCACGCAGATCAACTGCTTGTAAACAGTTGTTCACGTCATTCCGGAAAAACTTATGCGGTCAGCGGAAATGATCGCCAGTCCATAAGCGGTATTATTAAACTGTTTGAACAAATTGGTGAGACAAAAATTAAAACGAAAGCAGGGCAATTCCAAAACTCAAGTAGGATTATTGAAAACCCTTGGGTAGGTGAAAATCTAGACGGTTGGCATGCCAAATTGTCCCTAGAACAAGGCATCCGCAAATTTATCAAAAACGCGCCGGAGCAAGAAATATGAAAATCATGGTCACCGGCGGTGCCGGGTTTATTGGATCAGCCGTCATCCGGCATTTGATCCATGAGGTTGGCGATGAAGTGATTAATGTTGATAAATTGACCTATGCGGCTAATCTTCAAAACTTGTCAAGCGTCGAAAACGCGACAAAATATTGTCTGGAAATCGCCGATATCTGTGATGGCGAAAAAATGGCTGATCTGTTTAAACGTCATCAACCGGACGCCGTCATGCATTTAGCCGCCGAATCCCACGTTGACCGGTCCATCGACGGACCGGATACATTTATTGAAACCAATATCGTCGGCACTTATCAATTATTAAACGCCGCCCATCAGTATTATCAAAGTTTGAATGAGGGCGTAAAACGTCAACAGTTCCGGTTTCACCATGTTTCAACGGATGAAGTTTTTGGCGCTCTTAACCCTACAGATTTTCCTTTTAACCCATCCACACCGTACGACCCACGATCTCCGTATTCCGCCAGTAAAGCGTCGTCTGATCATTTGGTCATGGCGTGGCTACATACCTATGGAATGCCTGTGGTGTTAAGCAATTGTTCGAATAATTACGGACCATTTCAATTTCCAGAAAAACTAATCCCGCTCATCATTTTAAATGCACTGGAAAGAAAACCACTACCGGTCTACGGCAAAGGAGAAAACATTCGCGACTGGCTGCATGTGAATGACCATGCCCGGGCTTTGGTAATGGTTTTGAAACAGGGTCGTTTAGGCGAAAACTATCTGGTTGGCGGTGATGCGGAACATACCAATCTGGAGGTGGTTCATTACATCTGTGACATCATGGATGATTTATCTCCCAACAAGAAAAACAGCCGCCACCGGGAACTCATCAATTTTGTCACCGACCGTCCGGGACACGATTTGCGCTACGCCATAGATTATTCAAAAATCCACAAAGAACTCGGCTGGTCACCACAACATGATTTCAAAACCGGTTTGCAAGACACCGTCAAATGGTATCTTGAAAACGAGAATTGGTGGCGTCCGATTCAGGACGGCCGTTATCAAGGCCAGCGTATGGGCCTGAATAGCACACCGAATAACAACAAAGGGCAAGGCACATCATGAAGGGCATTATTTTAGCAGGCGGTACCGGCAGCCGACTTTATCCCATCACTATGAGCGTCAACAAACAGTTGTTACCCGTTTATGATAAACCGATGATCTATTATCCGCTGACCACGTTGATGATGACAGGGATTCGGGATATTTTAATCATCACAGCCCCCGAAAGCCGCCATCAGTTCGAAGCTTTACTGGGCGACGGCCACGCATGGGGCATCAATTTATCCTATGCGGTTCAAGAACGACCCGCAGGCCTCGCCGAAGCGTTTATCATTGGTCGCGATTTTATCGGCGATGACCAAGTCGCTATGATTTTAGGTGATAATATTTTTTACGGTCATGGTTTAATTGAAAAATTATCCGCCGCCAGTAAACGCAAAAAGGGCGGCACTATTTTTGCTTATTGGGTGTCAGACCCGGAACGTTATGGTGTGGTCACGCTAGACGGGCAAGGCAAAGCGGTCGATATTGTAGAAAAACCTGAAAACCCGCAATCCAATTGGGCGATTACCGGATTGTACTTTTTTGATAATGATGTGTCTGAAATAGCAGCATGTGTTAAACCTTCTCCCCGGGGTGAATTGGAGATCGTTGATATCATTCGGGCTTATCGGGACCAAGGAATGCTTCATGCCGAACAATTAAACCGTGGTTACGCGTGGCTGGATACGGGAACTCAGGCGTCATTATTACAAGCAGCCCAGTTTGTTGAAACCATTGAACAACGCCAAGGTTTGAAAATCGCCTGTCCCGAAGAAATTGCCCTGCGCATGGGCTACATCGATTTAAACGCGTTTAAATGTATCGCAGAGAAATTATCAAACAATGCCTATGGACAATACTTAAAACGCCTGACACACGAATTTAGCGTCTAATTCGAGGTCTTTTCCCCAGCAAATATGATAATGCTGCATGGGCCACGGCCAAATCCCGGAAAAAACGTCCCTGCTTTATAATAAGTAAATAAAACAAAGCTTTAGGTGCATGTTTGCGGATCAATTTCCAAGCTTCGGTTCTGGCACGTTCAGTATTTTCATATTTCTTGATCAGATACAAATGGCCCCAGACGATGTTCCATTCTTTGCGCCAACGAATAGCAACTGTTGACGGTTGCGCACGGCTCACCAAATGATCACCACGGGCATCGGGTAATAAAATCATCGCGTACTTGTTCATGGCTAAACGTTTGCAAACATCCAAATCTTCGCAATAAACCCAAATATTTTCATCAAAACCACCGATATCACGAAACGCAGAGACCCTGCAAAACCAAACGGCACCAGTCATAAACCACGTACAAACGGGACCTTCGGGCACACAACCGGGTTTTTCATGATTGCGTTCATTGGGCCCGCGCATGGTCAGTTCCAGCCCACGGTTCGGGCTATACAAAAATGGCGCGACTATGCCTGCGTTTTCATTACGGGCCGCCGTTTGTTTTAATTGTCCCGCAACTTCGGGCGTAATTGTCGCATCCGGATTCATTAACAATGCATATGTCGTTTCAACGGCTGCAAAGCCTTGGTTAACAGCGGGACCCCAACCGGGGTTGCCGTCATTTCGGATTATTTTAGCATCCGGTCGCAATGCTAAAACCCGTTCAATGGAATTATCCAGACTGGCGTTATCAACGATAATAATGTTTGGCACCGTCATTAACGGTTTTATACAGCTTTCGATCACAAAGCTTGAATTATAAGTTACACAAACAAGCGTTATATCGCTTAAATCAACATCATTTTTTGTATTCAAAGATTGCAAGTCAGGAGCCAACGTAATACCACCGATTAAATTATAAAGTAATGGAAACATAAACGGCCATGAACAAACAGAAAAATCAAGTCACTTGCCGCATATGTGGTGCGCCTGATGGGAAAAAATTCAAAGTTCGGGAAATGTTGTTTGGGTCCCGTGAAGCGTTTGATTATTTTCAGTGCCCCACGTGCCAATGTTTGCAAATCCAAAACGTGCCCGGTGATATGTCGGCCCATTACCCGGATGGATATTACAGTTTTGCATTAAAAAACAAAAAAACCAGACGTTGGGTGAGCTGGTTACGAAAAAAACGTGCGCGATATGCCATTGATAAACAAGGGCTTATTGGCGCTTTACTGTATGCACGAAAAAAACCGGACCCGTTGATTTGCATGTATGGTGATATCGGCGTTAAATTCAGTGACCGTATTCTGGATGTTGGGGGCGGGGGCGGGTCGCATGTAAAACAATTACGCGCAATCGGTTTTGATGATGCATTAGCTATCGATAAATTCATTGATCAGGATATTTATTTGGACGGGCGGTTGCTGACACAAAAAGCCGACCTGTTTGATATTTCGGAAAAATTTGATCTGATTGCATTTCATCATTCATTCGAACATATGGATGGTGGTCAAAAAATTCTTGACCAAGCAAAAAAATTACTAAACCCCAACGGGCGCATTTTAATTCGTATCCCATGCGTTACATCTGATGCTTGGAAACAATACGGCGTTCACTGGCTTAGCCTTGACGCGCCGAGGCATTTTTACCTGCATTCCCATGACAGCATACGCATGATTGCCGAACAGTCCGGTTTAACGGTCAATAATTTATGGTGTGATTCCAACATAATACAGTTTTGGGGCAGTGAGCAATATGCCCAAGATATACCGTTAAATGACCCGCGGTCTTATAATAAAGCCCCCGAAAATTCGATTTTTAGTGACAGCGAAATCGCAGAATTCGAACGCAAAACGGCTGAATTAAACAAAGCAGGGCGCGGTGATACGATTTGTGTGCTGCTAAGCCCAGCCTAAATAAAACCATTATTTGTAACAGGAACGGTATATCAACCGTCGGCCATGGCTTCGGACCGGTAAGGGATGTCTTGTCCTTCTAATCCCCAGACCATTTTTTTCTTAGCATTTTTATAATTTTCAGGATTGACTTCTTCCCATGCACGGTCGCGGATCATTTCCAATTCTTCGGGTGGTACGGCTGTATTGATCATATTGGCTTTGACCCAGTGCATTTTATCCACCTGCAAGTCTTTTGGCAGAAAACCACCGTTCATGGCCATATCAAACAACGGCGTGCCCGGCAGTGGCATTACACACATGAAATGCACTGAATCTAGTCCCGCCGCCACATGGGTTTTTGCCATATCGATAGTACGCTGGATTTCTTCGCGGGTTTCGTCAGGATAACCGATCATGTAGTTGCCGGATAAAGTCAGTCCTTTTTGTTTACATAGCTTGATCAAACCAATGACATCGGAATTGACGGGGTCCCATTTGTTACTGACGTATTTAGAAATTATGCGAGGATTAGCCGACTCGAACGGCAATCCGATTTCTTTAAACCCGGCCTCGATCATGATATCGATAATTTCTGGGTCCGGTTTGCCTTTGCGTAACAAGTGAATGATATTGACACCATTAACATCCATAATATCAATGTTTTCTTTGCGAATTTTTTTAAACAAACGCATGCCGCGGTTACGGCGGCCAAACAACGCATCGTCTTCGATGTAAACCTGTTTCACACCCAAATCTTTGAGCTGGGCAATTTCCCGCAACACCCGGTCATCGGATTTAATGCGGAATTTTCCTATTGGGCCGGCGACTTCGCCTTCTGTTTCACCGGCAATATGACAAAACATACATTTAAAGGGACAGCCCAATGATGTCATCAAAGATGCGTATTTCAGTTCACCTTTTTTGTAATTTTCAAGGTATAAACCACCATGAGGCCGACCAATTTCCCAATACTTTTTAATGGGCATTAATTCCCAAGCCGGCATTGGTAATTCATCCAAATCATAAATGACGTCTTCGACTTTAGTTTTATTGAGAACAATCCGACCATTTTTTTCATAAGCTACCGACGATACATCGCTGAAATCCCGGCTATTACGTTCCATCACACGAACGATTTGTATAATTGTACGCTCGGCTTCGGATAAACAGACCAAATCAATGCCCGCATCAAAAAACCGCTCTAATCGATTGCGCGCATTAACACCACCCGAAACAATCAATTTTTCCGGGAAATGTTTTTTGATTAGCTTGGCTGTATAGAGCACCATCGTTTCCTGGTCAGAAAAGATCGATGTCAGACCAATAATATCACTATCAGCAATTTCTTCTAAAATGCGTTCGTCGCTTAAACCCGTGCGGTATAATCCCGATGGCAATTCGGTCGATTTATAAAACACTTCATCGACAGTTTCTTTGTCGGTGCCGACAATGGCGTCAACAATTTTAACTTCGATATCATGCTCTAACAATGCCCCGGCCAACATAGGATAAGCCAATGATCCGTTGGGTTTGACCAACGAACCCGGCCACGTTTGATGAGGAGGATAAAGAAGAGTGACTTTAATCGACATAATAATTTTTCCAAAACCGCTTAATAATGATTGTTAATAGCCATTCACCAACTAAAAAGCAACGCGCGCTTTTATAGATTAACGATGACTTATATCGATTTACCCAAGAGCCATCGTAATCACAGGTGTAGGCGCAAAAATATTTTTAATTTTCCAAATATAAATTTTATAACCCGGACCTTTTTTAGGAAATTTTCGAATCGATGTCGCATTATTGGATACTACATTAGCATCGGTAATAACGCGAATTTCACCTTGAATCCCCAGTCCCATATCATTTATTTGATTTTTAGCATCGCGTGCTAACGATCGTCCAGACACCTGTACCCGGCCAGTATTTTTATTATACGATATGCCCACAAAATACTCATTACGACGGATAAAAGTAACGGTTTTTTCTTTAAGAATATCACCTTCTCGTTGCCAATGAACTTTAAAGTGACCCTTTTTTAGATACTTGAGCTCAGTAAGGTTTACATCACGTTGCAAATCTGCAATCACATCGGCCACTTGCTTTTTTTCTTGTTCTGGTGTGATCTTTCGTTTTTGCAAACCTTCAAAAATGGGAACCTTGGCAATATATCCATCAAAAATAAAACTGTAATAGCCACGTTTACTTATTTCGATTTCAGCATCAAAACGCACCGGCAAATAACAACTTCCAAGCACCATAACGGCAATCACAGCGAAACCATTTCGCGATATTCTTTTAAATATTTTGCTATTTATCCGTGACAGTATGGTCATGATTTAATTTTTACCTGTTCCCAATATTGTTCTTGTTCCTGTAACGATAACGAAGAAAATTCTTTCCCAGCTTTTTCTGAACAATGTTCCATATCCCGAAAGCGCAATTCGAATTTATGGCTACCTTGACGCAAAGCCGTTTCCGCATCAATGCCTAAATGCCGACTTAAATTAACCACACTGAATAATAAGTCACCGATTTCTTCTGTTAAGGCCGCTGATGGTTGATCTTTATTGTTGATATCAATCTCGGCTTCGACCTCTGACAATTCTTCACGAATTTTGGCAACCACAGGTGCCAACTCGCCCCAATCAAAGCCAACGCGGGCGGCCCGATTTTGCAATTTTTGTGCGCGCGTTAAAGCGGGCAGGGCGACGCCCACTCCATCCATAGCACTATCGGTGGTCGCCGACGACGTTTTATCTGATTGCCTTTTTGACGCCCGTTCTTGGGCTTTGATGTCTTCCCAATGAACCGTTTGAGCTTTGGCATTTTTGATATAAGCATCGGCAAACACATGGGGATGGCGGCGCATCATTTTTTCGGATACCGCATCAACAACATCAGCAAAACCGAAATGCCCACCTTCTTCTGCCATGCGAGCATGAAATACGACTTGCAACAACACATCACCTAATTCATCACAAAGATTATCCATATCGCCTTGTTCAATGGCCTCAACCACTTCATAGGCTTCTTCGATGGTATAAGGTGCAATCGATTGAAAAGTTTGTTCTATATCCCACGGGCAGCCGGTTTCCGGGTGCCTGAGGCTCGCCATTATCTTTACAAGTTCAGCAATGCCAAAGGTCATTTATGTTTTCTTCCATTATTTTAGAGACGAGGACCATTTAAATTATGCAATTCTATTTGTTAAACAAGAATAGATTTATTTGTGATGGAAATAATGCGGTCTGTTCTCATCCCCTTGATCATGCCTGCGATCCATTGTATGAGACATGCAATCAAGGAAGCACCCGTAGCTCAGCTGGATAGAGCGCTGCCCTCCGAAGGCAGAGGTCGTGAGTTCGAATCTCGCCGGGTGCGCCAATTTTTCCAAATAAAACAGCACGTTAGTTAAGCCGCAACCGATAGCGATTTTTCGACTGTGACCAAATTGTGATCAGACTGACCAAGGACAGTTACTGCATCGCTCTAATCATGACGGGCAATGTTGCACAGCGGAGTATCAGATGGAACAGAAAAGCTATGGCATCACAATCTCAATGTCAGGAAAAGAAAATTCTATCAATAACGTCAATAACAGTCGCAGACTCCATCCTGTGCTGGGCAACATCAATCTAATCAAAGCATGAAAACAGCGCGAATTTATAATGAAGGACTGTCCTTTTTCTAACAAATCTAGGCCGTGCCGAAAAGGTTGAAGAGTGTTTTTTGCTGTGTTAGAACCCGACATGTCGTTTCATTTTATGATCGCCTCTGATGGATGAGTGGGGGTACGGAGACGACCGAAAGATAAAAATTCCTGATGGCGCTCTAGGATTACTGACTTCCATTCCACGCCAACTCATGATCAAGGACGGGATGTATGCGGGATAATCCAATATCGTCAACAGTTGACTTTGAAAAAGAAGGTCTTCAGCACGGGTATTTAAAATTGCCTTATTCTCACAATGCTTCGGCGTGGGGATCAATGATGATCCCCATATCCATTGTTAAAAATGGTCAAGGCCCAACAGTCCTGCTTACGGGCGGCAATCATGGCGATGAATACGAAGGACCGATAGCGCTTTTTGATCTCGCCAGCAAAATTGATCCTGTAAATATCTCGGGACGGATCATAATGGTCCCTGCTATGAACTTCCCAGCATTCAAGGCGGCGACAAGAACATCTCCGATCGATGGTGGCAATATGAACCGCGTTTTTCCCGGCGATCCAAGTGGCTCCGTTACTGAAAAAATTGCCGACTATTTTCAACGCACGCTTTTACCCATGGCTGACTATGTCCTTGATCTTCATTCTGGTGGAAAAACGCTCAACTTTGTACCGTTCTGCGCCGCACATGTTCTTGATGACAAAGCCCAAGAGGCACGCTGTATCGCAGCGATGGAAGCATTTAACGCACCATACTCCATAATGCTCTTGGAGGTTGATGCGTCGGGAATGTATGACACTTCAGCCGAAGAAATGGGAAAAATATTTATCTCAACAGAGCTTGGTGGAGGGGGTTCTGCCAAACCAAACACAGTAGCAATTGCAAAAAAAGGCGTTACCAACCTTCTTAAACATGCAGGCGTTTTGAAGGGCGAATTAGAGATAGCGTCAACAATAAATCTGGATATGCCGGATCACCGTTGTTTTGTTTCAAGTGAAAGTGCAGGGCTTCTCGAATTCTGTGTTGAACTGGGGGATAAAGTTGAGAAAGGCCAACTCCTTGCTAAGGTTCATGATATCGACCGTATAGGGGCTGCACCAAAAGAATATCATTGTCCTTTAACAGGTATTTTTACAGCGCGGCATTATCCCGGTCTTATTGCCATGGGCGATATTGTAGGCGTTATAGCTCTTCTTATCCCCCCTTCATCCGAAGCATAGATTGACATGATTAAACTTGATGAACGAGACCTCCAAATTTTAACGGTTCTTCAGCAGGATGGGCGGATTTCAAAAAAAGCTTTGGCCGACAAGGTTGCCTTGTCACCAACAGCCTGTTGGGAAAGATTAAAACGACTTGAACAAACAGGTATCATCGAAGGGTATGAAGCTCGGTTATCGCTGGTTAACTTAGGAGCACCATCAATCATCTTTATGCAAATAGAAATTGCTAATCATCGCGCCGAAGATTTTAAGGTTTTTGAAACAGCCGTTTCAACCATAGATCAGATTGTTGAATGTTGGGCGATTGGTGGTGGAATAGATTACTTTTTGAAAATTGTCTGCCCCACTATCGACACCTATCAGCAACTGGTCGATGACATGTTGCAGGCGGACATTGGATTAAAACGATATTATACTTACATCGTTACAAAACCCATAAAATTTTCGCCAACACCTCCGCTCTCTATCCTTTCTGTTTAATCAGTTTAGTCTGTTTAGTTTTCCGATAAGAGCCGAGTAAAAATCTTTTTTTCCGGCTTATAGCGTCGTTTGAACTGAAAACAAGGCGATCTTTAAAAGCACTCTCTATCGCACACACACTATAATTCATGCGTGTGTTTCATTGCGCTAATAGAGGTAAGCATGGTTTCTAAATCCCAGACTATTCCACAGACGAGTTATTTTAACCGTTTGAAAGACCCTCGCTTATTAAATAATTTCGCCGACATTGAAAAAAAATGGCAATCAGCCCAATCTGGCGAAGTCATTAACGTAACCAACCCAGCTAATGGAGAATGGGTTGGCTGGGTCCCATCTATGAATGTCAAAAACAGTAGGGATGCGGTCACATCCGCGCATAAGGCCTTTCCGAGCTGGTCGCGAATGTTACCTCAAGAGCGAGCAGAAATTCTTAAAAAATGGCATGGCCTCATGGTCGAGCATAAGGAAGACCTCGCACTGATTGTGACGATTGAGCAAGGTAAACCAATTTCTGAATCTTGTGGCGAGATTGATTATGGGGTTTCTTTTATTGAATTTTTTGCCGAAGAAGCCAAACGAACCGATATTCTCAGCATCACATCACACTTGCCCGGCGCTGAAATGGAAGTTTGGTTAGAGCCTATCGGTGTCGCTGCGCTTGTGACACCATGGAATTTTCCAAATGCAATGATCTGTCGAAAAGCCGCCGCCGCCTTGGCTATTGGTTGCACTGTGCTCATCCATCCGTCTAAAGAAACACCATTATCTGCGTTAGCCCTCGTAGAATTGGCGGAACGCGCAGGTTTCCCCAAAGGCGTTATTAATGTGGTTACTGGCGAGCCAAATGTGATCGTCGGCGAATGGACCAAAGATGTTCGCGTGCGGGCGCTATCGTTTACCGGTTCAACTGAAATTGGGCGTTTGTTGTATGCCCAGTGCGCACCAACCATTAAGCGCCTTAGTCTGGAACTGGGAGGCCATGCGCCATTTATTGTGTTTGCTGATGCCGATATGGATAAGGCTGTTGAAGAAGCAATCAAGTCAAAATTTGCAACATCCGGTCAGGACTGTCTCGGGGCTAATCGGTTTTATATCCAACGCTCAGTTTATGATGAATTTTGTAAAAAATTTACCGATAAAACGGCTGCCCTAACTGTGGGACACGGTATAGATGATCCTAACATTGGCCCTCTCATGAATGCAAACGCGATCCAGAAACAACACGAGCATATCCGTGATGCCCTTGAGAAGGGCGCTAAACTCCTAAGCGGTGGGGACATTATGGATTTAGGAGAACTCTTTTTTGCTCCAACGGTTCTAGTCGACGTACCAGCGGGAGCAAAAGTAATGCACGAAGAAACCTTTGGCCCGATTGCTGCCATTGCGCCTTTCGATACGGAAGAAGAAGTGATCAATAAAGCTAACAATACGGAATATGGTCTCATGGCCTATCTTCATTCAAAAAACCCATCTCGTATCTTTCGACTGAGCCGGCAACTCGAATTTGGAATGGTGGGCGTCAACCGAACAAAAATCACGGGCGCTTCGATTCCATTTGGCGGCATGAAACAATCCGGCCTTGGCCGTGAAGGATCACGCCATGGGATAGAAGCCTTTTCCAATATTAAATACATATGTCGCGACTGGACATAGATTTACATAAAACCACAGGAGATTTACATGACAACAAATGATCAACTCAGCCAATGGGATCGTGAGAACTTTTTCCACCCCTCAACTCACCTCGCCCAATTCGCTCGCGGCGAGATAGCAAACCGAATTGTGACCGGCGGCGAAGGTGTATACATCCAGGATCGGGATGGCAACAAGCTTCTTGATGCTTTTGCAGGTCTTTATTGCGTTAACGTTGGTTATGGCCGTCAGGAAATCGCCGAAGCGATTGCCAAACAAGCTAAAGAAATGGCTTATTATCATTCCTATGTGGGACATGGCACCGAGGCCTCAATTACCCTGTCCAAGATGATCATTGACCGTGCTCCGAAAAACATGAGCAAAGTCTATTATGGTCTGTCTGGTTCAGATGCCAATGAGACCAATATTAAACTGGTTTGGTACTACAACAATGTGCTTGGTCGTCCACAGAAAAAGAAAATCATTTCGCGCTGGCGTGGTTACCACGGTTCAGGTTTGATGACCGGCTCCTTAACAGGCTTGGATTTATTTCACAAAAAATTTGATTTACCTTTAAACAATGTCATCCATACTGAGGCTCCATACTATTACCAACGCAGCGACCAAAGCTTGAGCGAAGAAGAATTCAGCGCTTATTGCGCTGAAAAACTGGAAGAGATGATCCTCAGTGAAGGCCCTGATACGATTGCGGCTTTCATCGGCGAACCCGTCTTGGGGACCGGCGGCCTCGTCCCCCCCCCATCTGGATATTGGGCAGCCATCCAGACGGTTTTGAAAAAATATGATATTCTTCTGATTGCTGATGAAGTGGTCACAGGCTTTGGCCGTTTGGGGACCATGTTTGGATCGGACCATTATGGCATCGAAGCCGATCTGATGACGTGCGCTAAAGGTTTAACATCAGCCTATGCGCCCCTATCCGCGACGATCGTCTCAGAAAAAGTCTGGAAAGTTTTGGAACAAGGTACGGACGAATTCGGCCCAATTGGTCATGGATGGACATATTCAGCCCACCCGATATGCGCCGCAGCCGGCGTTGCTAATCTTGAATTGATCGACAGCATGGGTCTTGTTGCCAATGCAGACACCATGGGAAGCTATCTCAAAAATGTAATGACCAAAGCTTTCGCTGACCACCCCAATGTTGGCGAAGTTCGTGGGGAGGGCTTGATGGTTGCCGTAGAACTAACCGGCGACCGAGAAAAACACATCGCCCTTGACCCGAAACTAACGATGGGCCCAAAAGTCGCAGCAGCGATGCTTAAACGCGGCGTTATTGTCAGGGCGATGCCACAAGGCGATATCATTGGCTTCGCTCCTCCGCTTTGCCTGACAAAGGCAGAAGCTGACATTATTACCGGTGCTATGGTAGAATCTTTAAACGACGTTTTTAGGCGTTAATAAATCTAAAATCTATGCAAATGCCATCAAAGGATAGCTACAAATGCAAACAACATTATTTAGGTGCTACGGCGGCTAGGGAGACAACAGCCAACATAAGTAAAGCCATCATCACGTTAATGCGGAATTGCACATGCCCGGGAAGCTGCAAACGATGCAGTGAAACCCCAGCATAAAGCCAAAGAAAATGAATGGGTATCCAGATTGCATTGATAATCAGTAATTTCAATACCGTTTCCGTCATTAAACTACCCGGCCAGAACGCAAATCCTGTAAAAAAAGTCGTATTGACGACATAAGCTTTCGGATTGATGGCTTGCAATGTTATTCCGCCCCAGAAACCGGGAGGAGAAAGTTGTTCTTTGAAAGCAATTTTTGAGCCGGAAAAAGCAATCCGGGCAGCCAAAAACAACAAATAGCCCGCCGATGCAATTAACAAAACCAAACGAATATCCGGGTTCGCTAAAATAACCGCAGCCATTCCCGATACGACAGCCAACGCGACCAAATTTGTCCCCACAAAAAGTCCCGCAATATAACTTAATCCATATCTGGAGCCAAAAGCAGAGCCCACACCAGCCACAGATAAAACGCCGGGCCCCGGTGTAATCAGAAGAAAAAATACGGCGACTGAAAATACAAGCATGGTATCAGGTAAATCTTGTCACGGTTATCGTCAACCTTTCAGACTATCATTTCTCTATTTTATTTAGAATGACTGCCCATATACCGACGTAGAACTTGGGCCATTACCTCCGGTTTTGTGGTTTGGGTAAACAGGGTTTGAAACTGCCCGTCTTTGTCCATCAAAAATGTCATTGACGTATGATTAACCAAATAATTTTCTGGATCACGGCCATCCGTAATAACTTTGAGGCGATAAACACGATACGTTTTGGCAATATTGGCTATATCTGCTTCCGAACCGCTTAGCCCCAACACACGGGGATCGATTTTGTTTAAGTAACTTCTAAGGTTTTCAGGGCGATCTCGGTTTGGATCAATGGTAATGAATATTGGCTGCACCTGATCGCTTAAAACACCTATTATATCCAGCGCGGCGGAAACCGTTGTTAGCTTTGTCGGACAAATGGTCGGGCAATTTATATAACCAAAACTGACCAGTAAAAATTTGCCCTTGAAATCCTGATCGGTCTTTGCCAAACCGTTATGATCTATTAATGAAAATGTTCCGCCAAACAATGCCGAGTTAGTCGGCTGAGAAGGGGCTTGCTCTGCTTTTTCCTGTGCTGCCAATAACACAGGGAACAACACAACAACTGTAAAAATGAGCCAAACAGAAGGCTTAGCATGTTTCATGATTTTCTATCAATCTGCAGCTTGTTTAAGGCCCGGAACACCAAACACACCGTTGGCTTTAATCAATCGTTTAACGCGTTTATCATCCCGAAACCATTGACCTGCCTTTTTACCGCCATTGGCTTTGGACCAGTCTTTGGTGAACTGTGTAGCCCGGCTCCATTTTCCACCATTTGCCAACCGTTTAAATTGAAGGGCAAACAGGGTCATTTTTTTGTTTTTGATTAATAGTCCATCGGCCGTAATGCGTTTTTGACAAAATCCGATAAGATCATTTGCAGCACCAGCAAAAGGATCTGCATTTTTAACCGCCAAAATCAACGTTCCATCGTCTTTTAACAAACCAAGCTGGCGTTTTCCATTTCCGCAATTGGCTGGGCAATTCCCTGATAATTCGCACGCAACATCAACAACTTTAGCTTCAAACCGGACTTTTTGTTCGCCGTCGATGCCCCATCCTTCGGCTGCATAAGTTGCCTGAGACGACATAAACAATGCAGCAAAAGCCATCATGGTAAATATTCTCATGATCATTCTCCGAACGGCTGAATGCCGTATTCATCTTGGGTTAAGTTGATAATTCCTTTGTCATCGGCAATTTCTGTAACAAAAATATAATTAACCCCATCGCGTTCGTACAAATCACCGTTAACCGTCACTTTTCGGGCTTGAATTTTAACCACAGACGGGGCTGCGACGTTGTTGGTTTCTTCTTCTAGCCTCAGCACCACATAAACTTTTCCGTCATCGCCCAAAACGCTAACAGGGATCCCACCCAACGCGCACCACAGAGCACATTGATAATGGGCTGTTCCTTGCGCAAACATGATTTCGGTGACGTAACACCAAGTATCAACAATTTCACCAGTAATATTAACACGCTTGGAATTCATCGCCGCAGACGCTTGCGTCGCAATGGCAAAACTAAAAACCACCACAACAGCAATTGTACGAATTAACTTTTTCATTGATTACCCCCGATAATTATAATCATTCCAAAATAGTATACTGAAAATATAATCTGGCGTGAAGCCGAAACGCACCTGCTTTATGCCAGATCACGCAGATTTGTTGACGCGTTATCGCTCTACATTGATTTTGATCGGGCAAAAACGACAATAAAATATTAAAACCACACACTTGACGCAATACCCAATAGTATCATATAACAAAATACCAAAAGGTACCATACCATAAAAGTTAATAAGGGATCATAAAATGAAAATGCAACAGACCATGCCGGATACTCAAAACGCTTTTCGCGCCTTAGCAGACCCCACACGGCGCGGAATTTTGCTGCATTTAAGCAGAACCGATATGACCATCGGCGAAGTTGTTGATTGTTTTACGGTCACCCGTGCGGCCATCAAAAAACATCTCGTCATTCTTGAAAATGGCGGATTAATCAAAGTCAAAGCCCAAGGCCGAGAACGTATCAACAGTTTAAACCCAACCGGATTAAAAATCGCAACCGATTGGCTGAATTACTTTAATCAATTTTGGACAGATCGTTTGGATGATTTGAAAAATATCGCCGAAGCAGACGAGACTATGAACAAAACCGTTAATCAACCCTAATTACCGGAGCAATGGCAATGAACAATACAACACTTTTTAAAACCGTTTTTTTAGCAGCCAAACAGGAAACCGTATGGGCATTTTTGACAAACAAGGACAAACTAGGCGAATGGTATCACCCAGCGGACGATGATTTATCAGAAGGCAACGATTATACATTATTCAGCAATAATGATGATGGTCAAAAAACTAAAATCGTTTGGGGTTACGTTAAAGAAATGGACCCATATTCCAAACTGGTAACGACATTTTGTATCACACCGTTTGCTGGTAAAGAAACGGTTTTAACGTGGTCATTAGAATCGGTGGCAGGCGGCACATTGTTATCTTTGGCCCACGACGGGATCGAAGCCGCGACAGGTGATCAGGCAATGCATATTCTTGGCGCATTGGATAAAGGCTGGGACGACCATTTTGCTCGTCTAAGGGCTTTGTAACAAAATGCTGGACGCTAAGTCGATTTTTTAACGAATTCGGTCAAAATAACTATTTGCTGGCCATTGACGCGGCCTTCGATGTGTTTATCGTTATCGGGAACCAATGAAATACCGCGCACAGCGGTGCCGCGTTTGGCCGTGAATCCAGCTCCTTTAACATTCAGGTCTTTGATCAACGTCACCGTATCACCGGCCATTAATCGAGCGCCATGGCTATCGATATGTTTAACGTCAAATTCATCGGAGGCAGCAGGGGAGGTCGTTGAAGCTTGCGCCCATGTTAACACCGCGTCTTCCAGATACAAGGTATCGAGCAAATCACGAGCCCAAGGTTCTGCGGATAATTGATTAAGCATACGCCACGCCATCACTTGAACAGCCGGAATTTGGGTCCACATACTGTCATTTAAGCACCGCCAATGATGTACATCTATTGTATCTGGACCATCAATTTGCCCGACACATGTGGCGCATAACAACACACACTGATCGGGGCTTTGGTCAGATGAAGGTGGAACCTCATAAACAGATAAGTTATCAGCAGCGTTGCATAATTCACATGCTGATGAGCTTCTATCCCGCAATTCATTTACTAAAGTCATTTATTAAAACCTGTTTACTCAAATTCAAAAGTGATCGTGTTAAACAGGATCACAGATGAAATGACAAGAGCATCGTTATTTATATACAGTACAACACTGTATATGCGCGGCCCTGCACTATGGTTAACAACGGCATTGATTTTACCGTATAAAGCCGATCAATTAGCCAAAGACATCAAGAAAGCAATGGTTGCAAACCAATCAATAGCCAACGCGTCTTGATCCCGACGTTATAAAAAAAACAACTATGAAAAATTATAAAATTTCAGGAATACCATTTTTAATGAGATAACCGCCCGTATAACGTAGATCATCAGTGACTTCACGAATTACAAAATCTGGAGTTGGGAAAGACGACAACAAATAAGGCGTATCGAATTCAGCTTCGACTAATATCAGGCCACTTAGGTCGCCTTGAAATTCATCAACTAACATCATAACACCGGGCAAGGGATTTAATCGATGACGTAATTTGTTAATTTGGACCCCTATCAAAGATGAGGCCATAATCTCAAATTCGTCTTCAGACAGATATATTGATGTAATCAAACGCGTATGAATATCCGCATCGGATTTTCGGCTAAAACGCAGCATTGCCGTACCGCCATCGGTTGGGCGAGCAGATCTTAACCGTAATCGCGTACCCGTTACATATAAGTCTTTAATGACTTCAGTACGGGTAATTTTGTCTGTTGGGAACTTACTGCACAACCATCGTCGTTCACGTTCAATCGCCATATATTGCGACTTTGGAAAACCAAGTTGTGCTGCATATTCTTTATCAATTTCCATCAAACAAACCCTGAAACAGCCAACAGTACAAGACCTACAATAGGAGATGATAATAGGTGGAGCAAGGGGACGGAGTTTTCAATAAAGAAATATCACGGTCCTAAAAGTTAAGGGCCCAGACCCATTCAATATCTTTATCTTTGGCAATTCATGCAATTGTGTTTGCAAAACATTAGGTTTAACCAAATGAAACAACGGAAGGTCATGCGCAACATATTCAAGGATGTTTTATGCCGGATAGAATGTTTGTTTTACAGACACATACCAGCAATGCGTCATATTTTTTGCATCCTTTTTACTGTTTGGTGAATAAACGGATGAATAGGTTAAATATGAACATAAAAATTTTTATAAATTTTAAGAAAAGTCTAGCCGGTAAAATTGGTAATATAAAATTTATAGTTGAAAATTAAATTAATAAAAAAATCGGCTAAACAATAGTAAATTAAAAATGATGCCATAAAATTCATTAGATATTCATTCTCAGAATAAAAAAATATCATATGTAAAATACAAGCAAAAAAGACTCAGCCGGAAGAACAAAAAAATCTTCGGGAAAAATATTGGTTATTTACAAACGCACGCCGTCAATCATGAATTAAAAAATAGGGGCAAAGTTAGACCTAATTTCAGGCAATTTTCAGAACCTCGATTACTAGATTTACAGGGGATATAGCTCGCGGCACAATTTACATTTTGTCGCATAATATATATTATGGAAAATTATATTAAATTTATAAATAACAGTAACTTAAGATAATTATTATTATCTAAAGAAGCAATTAAAAAACTAGCGTTCTACGCCATCTATTGGGCGCGGCATGCGCCCTCACCCCGGTCATCCTAAAAGCTCTCCTGTGGAGTTTTTACTTTAGTCATATAAAATTTGGATACTGAATATTTATGAAGTTTTTCACATCGTTAAAATAATCGCCTGATTATACAATTATAATGCGGCAACAATTTTGCTGTTTTTAAAACTGAATTATGGACAAAAAAACAATATTTTAGATAGATTTTAATCTATCTAAAACAACCGGCATTAAAATAATTTTTTCATAATTATAAACGTTTAAATTGATGTTTTACAATTTCATGAAATCGTTATTTTTTAAAATTACACAGTTTTAGCATTTTTATGTACGGTTCAAAATCAGTCCGAGTTACAATATTTTTCATTTGGGTTTTGCTCAATTTCCATAAAATATTTCGCTCTCCCAATGCGTCAGCCCGTTCAATTTCGCAATATCATTTGACTCAAAATAAAATACCAAATCAGGCCAACAGATGATCTGTATATTTTTTTGTCGCCAGCCGTTAGATGATCGCGCGACATATCAGCCCAATCTGTCTACGCAGGTGGCCGATAAAACAAATTTATAAAGTGTGATAATCAAAGTTTATTATGTTCGTTAAACAGCTATTTATTCGACGGTGAATTGCAGCCCGTCATAAGCAAGTTCAACACCAACTGGCAAACTGTCCGAGACCGTCTGATAGTCTAAATCAGGCCCTAAATGCGTTAGTACTGTCCGCCGAGGATTAACCATCTTTATCCAGTCCAAAGCTTTTGCCAAATGCAAATGGGTTGGATGGGGAAGATCAGTAAAAACCCCTAACATCCATGTATCGATACCTTTTAAAGCCTCAAAACTGTCCGAGCACATATCCATTAAATCTGTTGAATAAGCAAAACGACCTATTCGAAAGCCTAAGGTGTGGCTATAACCATGATCCTGATCAATGGGAAGGATATTGATTGATTTAACATTAAACGGCTCCCCTACCCTGATTTCCTGCATATCAAGTGTCGGTTTAAAGTACCGGGTAGCCCCTTTTGGCAAGGGTGCTAAGACGTAGTCAAACCGCTGTTTTATTTGTTTTATAGTATTTATATCCGCATATCCGGTTATCACCCGGTCCATAGCCCGGTTAAGGCCACGTATATCATCAATACCATGTAAATGATCCGCATGGGCGTGGCTATAAATGATGCCATCTAATGACGTAATATCGGCGTTTAAAAGCTGTTGCCTAAGGTCAGGTGAGGTATCGATTAGAATTTGCGTGCCATCACTGGAGTTAACCATGATTGAAGGTCTAAGGCGTGTATTTTTATCATTATCCGGATCGCATTTGCCCCAGCCTACACCCGGGACCGGGGATCCTCCTGAACTACCACAGCCCAACACGGTCACGGATAACGTCATGGTGCAACTTTCACCGCCACGGCTTTAGAAAATAAGGCAAAGAAATTTTCAGTCGTTTGGCGCGCGACAACTTCGATATCAGTGCTTTTAATGTCGGCCAATTTAGCCGCCGTAAACGCTGTAAAAGCCGGCTCATTAGGTTTGCCGCGCATGGGCATCGGTGCCAAATACGGCGCATCGGTTTCCACCAGCAATCGGTTTAATGGTACATTTGATAACGTTTCCCGTAAATCATCGGCTTTTTTAAAAGTCGCAATCCCCGATACAGATATATAAAACCCCATATCCAGAACTTTTTCAGCCAATGCCGGCGTGCTGCTAAAACAATGGATAAGCCCTTTAAACGGGCCTTTTTTATATTCATCGCTGAGAATATCCACGGTGTCATCATCGGCATCCCGGGTATGCACAATGATCGGCAAACCGGTATCACGTGCGGCGGCAATATGATTACGGAACTGTTTGATTTGAATGTCTTTGGGGCTGTGTTCATAAAAATAATCTAACCCCGTTTCGCCAATACCAATGACTTTTTCAGCCTTCGCAAGGGCGATTAAATCAGCGACAGTCGCGTCACCTTCTTCATGGGCGTTATGGGGATGAATACCCACAGAACAAAATATATGGTCGTATGCATTCGCAATTTTTTTGATATTTGCAAACGTTTCAAGACGCGTTGAAATCGTCAACATATGACGTACGTTCGCCGTTTTAGCACGGGCGAGAACCTGATCCAGTTTGTCGTCGGCAAAATCTGGAAAATCCAAATGACAATGGCTGTCAACCAACCCAATGTGACCATTAATAACCGGGAACGGCTTCGTTGCTTGACGGCTATCGATTTCAGCCATTGATAAACCTATGCTTCCGCTTCGAACCGAGGAAATGCCCCGGTTGGTTTTGGCAAATCTGAACCTGGTTTCAGACAACAAGCCACACCAAATTCACTAAAACCCCTGAGCTGCTCATCAATCATCAATTGATCAAGAATTTTTGCCGTGGCACCCGGCACAAATGGCTGCATCAATAAAGACACACAGCGAATGACTTCACACAACACATAAAGCACCGTTTGCATACGTTCAGGATCTTCTTTTTTCAATTTCCACGGGGCTTGTCCATCGACATAGCCATTGGCAGCGCGAATTTCCACCCAGATCATTTCTAAGGCGTCATTAAACGCCTGTTTATCCAATGCTATACGCACGCCATCCAACAACCCGTAGGCCGCATTTAAACGGGCCTGATCGACATCTGTATACTCGCCATATGCAGGGACTTGGGCATCACAGTTTTTATGTACCATCGATAAAACGCGTTGTACTAAATTACCATAATCATTGGCAAGTTCACTGTTCATGCGGCCGATCATTGCTTGTTTAGAAAAATCTCCGTCATTACCAAATGGAACTTCACGCAGCAAAAAATAACGCACGGCGTCCAAGCCAAAAATATCGACCAATTCTACGGGATCAATAACATTGCCCAAAGATTTTGAAATTTTTTCACCTTCGTTGGTCCACCAACCATGGGCAAACACCCGTGTTGGCGTTTTTAAACCAGCGGCCATCAAAAATGCCGGCCAATATACCGCATGAAACCGAAGAATGTCTTTGCCCACCATATGCAAATCCGCAGGCCAAAAATTCTGGTAGTCATTTGAACTTTCATCAGGGTAGCCAACGGCCGTGATATAGTTTGTTAAAGCATCCAACCAAACATACATGATGTGTCGATCATCATTTGGAACTTCAACCCCCCATTTAAAAGTGGTCCGGGATACTGATAAATCACGTAAACCACCTTTAACGAAGCTTATGACTTCGTTGCGTCTTGATTTTGGTAAAATGAAATCAGGATTATTTTCATAAAACTCTATTAATCGGTCTTGCCACGCTGACAGCCGGAAAAAATAACTCGGCTCTTCGACCCATTCGACCTCGGCCCCTGTTGGTGCCCGTTTAATTCCGTCTGCGTCTTTAAGCAATTCATCTTCGCCATAAAAAGCTTCATCGCGAACAGCATACCATCCGGCATATTGATCTAAATAAATATCCCCGGCGTCTATTAGCTTTGTCCATAATGCTTGAGCCGCCTTTTTATGGCGGGGTTCAGTGGTGCGAATAAAATCATCATTAGTAAATTGCATAATTTCTGCAAGATCACGAAAATTTTGCGAGACCTTGTCGGTGAAATCCTGCGGCGCAATGCCTGCTGTTGCTGCTGATTTTTCAACTTTTTGCCCGTGTTCATCGGTTCCGGTTAAAAATTTAACCTGATATCCATCCAACCGTTTAAAACGCGCCAATACATCACAAGCCAATGTCGTATACGCGTGACCTATGTGCGGCGCATCGTTGACATAGTATATCGGTGTTGTGACGTAGTAATGTTTATTCATAACCAACAAAGACCTATTCAAAAAATATTTCAGACGCCATTACCGATAATCAAGAAAGCGTTTCTTGAAGGGATAAAAATATCGACGTAATGACTTGTTTACGATCAAGGTTGACCCGATCCGTTCGCGCCAACAAAGCCGTTACCTTGTCCCATAACTGCAGTAAACGATCAAGCGTCGTTAACGATACTAAGCGGTTAATCTCATTGAATTGTCCCTGATTCAAACGCGGCAACACTATATTTTCCGCACCGGACGAGAGTAAAATGAGCTGTTGTAACCAACCACAGAACAATTCCTGAAATTGTGAAAATCCATCACGGCCAAGGTCATCGGCATTCTTGGCTTTAGCCACTTTTGCAGTAAAGCTTTCCAATGCCATTAAATCCATGCTCGGCAACGTTTTTAAAAGGTCTGATAAATTATTATAAAGCTCTAATCCACCGTGATCGATTAAATCAAGGGCGCGGCCAATACGTCCTTCGGCTAAAGGAATAAGCTGTTTAAGTTCAGATGCCGCTAAATCAGGCGCATAAAACCCCAAAACCGTTTCCATGGTATCTATTTCCAAGGCGCGTACATCCAAACGCCGACAACGCGAACGAATGGTTGGCAATAATTTTCCCGGATTATGGCACACCAACAACAAAATGGTTTGTTTTGGTGGTTCTTCTAATACTTTTAATAAGGCATTCGCAGCGTTTTGGTTGGCATTATCAACGCCATCAACAATAACGACACGCCACCCTCCCTCGCCGGCTGTTTTGCTAAAAAAAGGGGCAATGCGCCGAACATCATCAACAACGATTTCTTTGCGCAGCTTACCTTTTTCATTCAATGATCGTTTAACAACGATTAAATCCGTATGACCACCCACAGCAATCCGGCGAAACACAGGATGATTGGGTAACATGTACAATCCATCACCGGGTGTGGATTGCGATGCGTTTAATATGTAACGGGCAAAGCGGTATGCCAAAGTCGATTTACCAACACCTTCGGGTCCTGCGATTAACCAAGCATGATGCATTCGACCGCTGTGAAAAGCATCAAATAGAGACTTTTCCGCCGCCTCTAAACCCAATAAATAAGAATTTTCTTGAGGCGGCAAAAGTTCAGGACTTGCGTTTTTTAGTTCATCGTCGGCAAATAACGACGTCATGGCCATTCCACATTAAATTTTTTCCCAACGGTCATTTTAACTTCCATTGCGATGGCTTCAATACTTTGCTCAGCATTAATAACATGACAACGATCAGGTTCACGTTGATTGATGTCTAAAAAACCGCGCCTTAAGCGTTCATGAAACGCCCGGTCCATTTTTTCAAATCGGTCCTCACAACCGCCTCGAGATAACGTTCGCTGCAATCCAGTTTCCACAGGTAAATCAAAAATCAACGTTAAATCGGGAACAAAATCGCCAAACACTGTTTTATGCAATGTATCCAATGACGGCAACTCAAGACCATGGCCATAGCCTTGATAGGCTTTGGTCGAATCGAAAAACCGATCACAAACAACCCAGGAGCCTGTTTTTAATTGCGGTTTGATCAAACGGTCAACATGGTCATTTCGAGCAGCAATATTCAACAAAGCTTCGCTCATTGGCGACCAACGATCCGGGTCGCCTTCGACCAATAAACGGCGAATTTGTTCAGCACCGTCTGATCCACCCGGTTCACGCGTTGTGATGGTATCAATACCGACGCTAAGCAAAGCCGTTTTTAACAGCTGAATTTGGGTCGATTTACCAGCTCCTTCACCGCCTTCGAAAGTGATGAATTTACCAATATGATCAAGTTTCGAATTCATTATAAAAAAATCTGCGTTACCCGGAACGCCCCCAAAGGATGGATTTCAATGCAGCCCCTAAACGTCCAACCAAGCCAAGTTGTTCAACATTATTGCCGGCTTGTAATGGGATTTCGATGGGATCTTGATCCGGCAAATCTATCACCACGCGGGCAACAACATCACCGATTTTAATGGGTGCCGGGATCGGTCCTTCATAAACAACCCGGACTTTCATTTTACTCCGGGCTTTCCTTGGTAAAGTTAATAGCACATCTTTGGCAATCACCAATGATACATCAGGTTGCTCTCCAAGCCAAACCTCGGCTTTGGTAATTTCTTCGCCCGCTTTAAACAGCGAATAATTATTAAATTCCCTAAACCCCCATTCCAACAATCGCTCTGGCTCTCGGCTCCTTTCTTTTTTTGAAGGCAGGCCATTAGTCACCAAGATCAAACGTCGATCACCACGTTTGGCCGTGACCACCAATCCATAACCGCTTTCTTCTGTGTAGCCTGTTTTAAGCCCGTCGGCCCCCATATCTTTATAGATAAGCGGATTTCTGTTCATTTGCCGGATGCCATTATAGGTAAATTCTTTAATCGCAAAATAAGGCATGAATTCAGGAAATTCTTTAATCAACGCACGGGATAAAATAGATAAATCACGAGCCGTCATAAAATGTTCCGGGTCAGGCCAGCCCGTTGCGTTTTTAAAAACAGATTTGCTCATGCCCAGTTCACGGGCACGAATTGTCATTTCTTCGGCAAAAGCTTCTTCGCTACTGGCTAAACCTTCGGCGACAACAATCGCCGCATCATTTCCCGATTGTACAATAATACCGGGGATGAGGTCTTGAACCTTAACGCGTTTGCCGGGTTCCAAAAACATCGTCGAACTGCCGCTTTTAGCACCACCCTTACGCCATGCATTTTCGCTAATAGGAAAACTGTCTTCTAATGATAAACTGCCATCACGCAGGCGCTCGAACAGCATGTACACCGCCATTAACTTGCTCATCGATGCCGGTGGCATCAATTGGTCAGCATCTTTTTCAAACAACACTTCTCCCGTTGCCATTTCAACTAAAATGGCTTCACGAGCTATGGTTTCAATAGCCTGTGACTGGCTATTTGAAAAAGACAACAATACCGCGACGGCAACGATTGCAAGACAGGATTTATTTAATAAATGAATTAGAAATGATTTATTCCGCATGAGGTTTCCACGAACAGTAAAAAATGAAAGGTTTAATAAACAAACAAATGATGTCGAAACAATGGCTTTGCTAATAAAGCTCGGTTAAATATTCACCAAAAGTTTCAGTCAACAATAATGCGCGCTGAATTATATCCTGCACCAGATACTTTTTGCAGGACTTTATCGGCTTCTGCTACGGTTCCAAGAGGGCCTATACGAACCCGGTATAAATCCCGCCCGCCGACTAACACAGACGACAATTTAACGTCTCCGACCGCTGATAACCGAGCCCTTACTTTATTGGCATTTTCAAATATTCCAAATGCACCCGCTTGAACAAAAATGCCTGTATATTGAACGGTTTGTTGCGTGACTTTTTGAGGCATCGGTGGCGGTAAAACCTCAGCAATGGGAACAGATTGTTCAACAGGTGTTGCTGGTGGCACGGATAATTTTTGCTTTGCACCAGTCGCAGAATTTTTACCAGATGTGCCCGGTGGCGGCAAACTTTCTTGGTCAACAGACGGTTTAGGGAGACGGTCAATAGTGATTGGAGATCCTAACCTGGCTAATTCTTTCTGGCCTTGAATACGTACTTTTAAGGCCCGGCTTTTATCGGCTAAAATTTGCACGCGGACTTTGGCCGTACCTTGTTTCTGAAAACCTAATAATTGCGCACCGCGCCGAGAAATATCAATAATCCGGCCTTTGGCATAAGGCCCTCGGTCATTAACCCGTAAAATTAAACTGCGGCCATTTTCTAGGTTCGTGACACGCAGATAGCTGGGGATCGGCAAGGTTCTGTGGGCTGCCGTCAACGCGTTCATATCATAAATTTCACCGTTGGCCGTTTTCCGGCCATGAAATTGTGCCCCATACCATGAGGCAATGCCCGTTTCATCATACCTGTAATCTTCGGCGGGATAATACCATGTGCCTTCGATTTGATAAGGTTTACCGACTTTATAATTTGGTGGATTTTCTTGATCAATAACTTTGCTTATACGTTTGGCGGAACTGACAACAAAACGCGTTTCAGCACACGCGCTTAAAACCATTACGGCGATCAACGCAAACCAAATTCCAGAACGTCGTTTATGCCCCCTGGTCATGATATCCCTATTTTCATCATGTAATTTATAAAATCATGCATGTTTTTATAAATGCAATTGGTTACCAATTGATAAAGTAATAAAGAGGTAACTATAGATATTAATCATTATATACATATATCAAAATATAGACATTGGGAAACGGAAAGATCACAAGATATTGTTATACTTGCCTATGGATCTACCCATCCGTCCCTCGTAAACGTTCCAACAATCCAAACGATGCAAACCCGTCAGCGGGCAAACGTACGCTTTTTTGAAACGCTTTTACTGCATTCCTCGTTTTGGATCCTAGAATTCCATCGGCTCCACCCGCGTTAAAGCCTTTGGCATTTAACAAGCTTTGCAAGTCCATAATGTCTTTGCGGGACAAAGCAATTTCTTGTTTGGGTTTTGGGGTTTTTAATGGCCCGGCACCGGCTAGCCGGTCGGCTAAATGCCCGACGGCAATGGCATAAAAAATCGAACGGTTCCATTTTAATGTCGTCCTAAAATTATTATACACCAAAAAAGCCGGGCCTTTATAGCCTGCTGGCAACACTACTGATGCATTAATATCAACAGCGGGCAAAGCGCGCCCGTCCATACGCCTGAGCCCCAATGTATTCCATTCGGCTAATTTTCGCTTGGCACCCAACCCAGATAATTCAAGGTTAAACCCTTTAGGCAACCGCACTTCCCGGCCCCAATTACGATTGTTTTGCCAACCGGATGCTTTTAAAAAATTTGAAGCGGAGGCAAAAATATCCGGCAAACTGTTCCATAAATCACGTTTCCCATCGCCATCATAATCAACGGCATAACTTTTATAGGTGGTTGGAATAAATTGATGGTTACCCATGGCCCCCGCCCACGAGCTTTTGATAGTGGACGGAATATCCCCGGCATCAATTAAGCTGAGTAACGCCAATAATTGCGCGCGAAAGAATGCTCCTCGGCGTTTGTCATAGGCCAATGTTGCCAGCGCGCCAACGGTTGGAAAAGACCCGGTATAATCACCAAAATTGCTTTCAAGGCCCCAAAACGAGACTAAAAAACGGGGCGGTACACCGTATTTTTTTTCAATTTTGTTAAGCAGTTTTCTGTGTTTTTTTAATAATGCGCGACCACGTTTAATGCGTTTATCATTAATCGCACCATTTAAATATTTCCAAAACGTCAACGTGAATTCCGGTTGATGCTGATCCAGTTCAATCACGCGGGGGATCGGTTTAACCCCCTGCAAAGCTTTATCCAACGTTTCAGGGCGGATACCTTGGCTAATGGCTTGCTTCCTTAATGCTTGCAACCAACTTTCAAAATCGGTTTCAGCCCGGACTTGAACACCATTGATCACCAAACCGGTTAATAAAACAAGTGAGAAAATGAATGTCTTTTTTAAAGATAATAATCGCATATTAATCATGAACCTTAAGACTTAGAGACAGATGAAGTGGGTATAGGAGATGGGAAGAACTCATTGGTTTTACCGGCCAATTTATAAAAAATAAGTCCTAAAACTTCGTGTAGACTTGTGCCTAAATAATTTAAACCTTGGGTTAAATCAAAACCCAGATCAAAGGTTTGGTCTTGAGCTGCACCAAAATCCACAGGGTACGGCACAACATCCCAACCAATGTTACGAAATACACCCATGGATCGCGGAACATGAAAAGCCGATGTCACCATAATCCACGTTTGACCTTTGACAAGACCGGCAAGCTTTATTGAATTTGCCGCATTTTCAACCGTATTACGGGACTGATTTTCAAATATTACTTTTGATACATCCATGCCCAATTGTTTTAACAAAGGGGCGACAAAATCAGCTTCTTTGACTTGTTGATTAAATATATTGCCCGATCCACCACTAAAAATAATCTTGGCATCTGGGTATCGTAGCTGCAGTTCTGCCATGGCCGTTATGCGCTCAACTGCTGATCCGATGGCTAGTTGCCCACGGGACTTGCTTAACACCGGATTAATCACACCACCCAAAACAATAATACCGTCAATTTTTTCCGGTAATGCTGTCATTTCCACCATGGGAAAGCGATTCTCCAAGACTTGAAACAGTACCCGGCCAACCGGCGTTACCGCGATAATCATCATCACCGCCACAGTGAACACTAATAAAGGACGGGCAAGCCTTTGAAATCTAGGGATAAAAAGCAGCACGGTTGAAACCAACACTGCCAATAATATCATGCTGCCGGGGCTGGTCACAAACCAGAGAATTTTGGATAAACTGAAAAACATGGAGTTGGTGATACCTTGTCCTTTGCATTGCTGCAAGTCTTGCTTTACATCCATAAAAAAACGGCCCCTTTAATAAAGAGGCCGTTTTCAAAATCTGGATTAAGCCAAAATTACCCAACAAGTTCCGTTTTAGAAAAATAAAACGAAATTTCTTCGGCAGCCGTTTCTGGCGCGTCTGATCCATGAACCGAATTGGCTTCGACGTCTTCGGCAAAATCTTTGCGAATGGTTCCTTCGTCGGCATTAGCCGGGTTGGTCGCACCCATGATATCGCGGTTTTTTTGAATGGCGTTTTCGCCTTCTAAAACCTGAACAACAACAGGTCCGGATGTCATGAAAGAACACAAATCTTTGAAAAATGCGCGTTCAGCATGAACAGCATAAAACTGCCCGGCTTGTGCTGGAGTAAGTTGAATGCGTTTTTGGGCAATAATACGGAGCCCAGCTTCCTCGAACCGGGCGTTAATACGTCCGGTGAGATTTCTACGTGTGGCGTCCGGTTTAATAATGGACAGGGTTTGTTCGACAGCCATGCTGCATGTCCCCTCAAGTTGTTAAAATGATTAAATCTTTTGTTTTCAAAGGGCTTGAGCATTGTGCCCAAAAACCTTTGTTTTTTACGAACCCTAAGGCTTTTTTCCTTAGAGGCGCGGGTTATAGCCTTATCTTTCCCTAGAGGCAAGGTTAAAAATTATGGATAAATTTTGATTTTTTACACTTTACTCTGTACTATAGTACGGGGTTTATCGTGTTCAATATCGGTTGAAACAATGATCAAATACTCATCGGAAGCACAAGGATCCGCGCTATGCAGAAAACAACTATTGGCCGAGCCGCGAAAAAAGCCAACGTGAACATCGAAACCATTCGGTTTTACGAACGCAAACGTTTAATCGAGCAACCACCACAACCTTTACAAGGCTACCGCATCTATCCAACGGCCACCGTTGAACGCATTCGTTTCATCCGCCAGGCTCAGGATTTGGGGTTTTCATTAGCTGAAATCAGCGGATTGTTATCCCTGCGTGCAGACCCCAACAGCGATTGTTCTCAAGTTCGCCTTCATGCGCAACAAAAGCTGGATGAGGTTGAGCGTAAAATAGAGGCACTGAATACAATGCGTCAATCTTTACGTACCCTTGTCAATGCCTGCCCCGGAAGCGGGGCGCTTGAAACCTGTACAATTATGGGCACACTCACGTCCCCGGCAAATGAAGAACATTAAAGGAAACATAATGATGATCAAATGGATACCTCGTTTAACACTTGCCCTGTTTTTGGCGTTTTCCACCTTTGCAACGGCCCAAGCTGAAAGCCACGTATATAAATTATACGTCGATGGATTGGCCTGCCCGTTCTGCGCATACGGCGTTGAAAAAATGGTGGGTGGGCTTGACGGCGTCAAAAGTATCGACATCGATATCGACGAAGGCGTCGTAAATGTCACCATGAAAGACAATGCTAAACTGGACCAAGAGATCGCCAAACAAGCCGTCGACGATGCAGGCTTTAGTTTACGTAAATTTTCTGAGCCTGAGACACAATCATGATTTTCAATAAAACAATATTCCCCTCAATGATCATGGCAATCGGGTTCGTCATGACCACATTAACTTCGGCCCTTGCCCATAATCCCATCTTCACACCCGGGCCGCATCTGGTTTATAATGGCGGGTTTGAAGTCAACGCCGGATACACCCGGAAACGATCAAGCGGAAATGGCGATAAAGAGTTAGAACAAGAAAGCGAGATAGGGTTCGAGTATGGCTTGACTGCCGATTGGACCGCAGAGGCGGAAATCTCCTATATCGATAAAGATTTGAATGCAACGGGTTCATCCGGGCTTGGAAATGTGATTTTGCGCAGTCGCTACCGTTTTTCCCGCGTCAGCACCAAAGGCGTGCAAAAATCGGCTGCATTATTGGCACAAATAAAACTGCCAACGGCTGATGATGATAGCAACCCGCGGCTTGGCTCGGGGTCAACAGATTTCTTAGGTGGGCTTTTATATGGATATGAAAGCCGTCGGTGGTACTATAATTTCGCCGCACGTTACCGCCTGAATACCGAAGGCAGCGGCGGGTTAAATAAAGGCGACAAACAGTTTCTTGATATTGTCGGCGGTGTGCGTCCTTTTTTAACTAGTTACAAAGAACCGGACGGGGTTTTGTTTTTGGAACTGAATTTCGAAAATTCAGGCCGCGACACTCTAAATGGGTCAAATGTCAGTAATAGTGGAGGCTGGGAAGTATTCCTATCGCCCGGCATTTTCGCCACCTACCGTAACATTGCTTTACGCACCGGCGTGCAAATCCCCATTGCTGAGGGACTTAACGGTAAACAAAAAAATAGCGATTACCGTTTTAAGTTTGAAATGAAGTATACATTCTAATGATCAAAAAAATTCTGCGTTTTTTCAAAATAACGTTGACCGTTCTGCTTGCCTTGATTTTTCTCGGTTGGTTGGCTTTTGTCCCATCCGCATCAGGCCCCGGGTATGAGCTGGTTTCCACATGGGGCACATCCGGATCTGGTCCCAGTGAATTCAACGATCCTACGGGTATCGCCATCACCGATGATGAAGTCTTTGTATCGGACGCCAGAAACAACCGTATTCAGGTGTTTAACTGGGACGGTGTTTTTAAACGCCAAATAACCAAAACCGGAAAAAACGGGGAAAAACTTGGTCGGCCTATGAATTTAACCATCAAAAACGGCCTGTTATATGTTCCTGATTACTGGAATGACCAAATTGATATTTTTTCAACAGCCGGTGACTGGAAAAAAAGCATTGGGTCAGCGGGCAATGAACCCGGACAAATGCGCAGCCCCGGTGGCCTTGCTGTCATGGATAATGGCGATTTGTTAATCGCCGGATTTTACAATCAACGTATTCAAAAGTTGAATGCGGGTGGCACGTTCATCCGGCAATGGGGAAAAACCAAAAAAATCGGCATAGGGGCTGAACAATTTAATTACCCGACCGATGTCACCATCGCGCCGGACGGCTCCATCGTCATCGCCGATGGCTACAACGACCGCGTACAGGTTTTTGATAAAAATGGCAACTTTGTTCGCAAATGGGGCGGTCCATTTGGCGTCAATATATTCGGTCCTTTTAACGGCTGGTTTGCCACCGTCACCGATGTCGATGTGGACAGCAACGGGTTAATTTACGTCGCCGATTTTTATAACGACCGGATACAGGTATTTGATAAAAATGGTACATTCATAAACAATTTTGGCAAAGGCACCTTGGATAAAGCCATTGGTGTCGCTGCATCACGTGATGGGAAAACTGTATTTGCTGTCGATTACCGCGGTAACCGCATTAGCAAATGGCAACGGAATTCTGAATAAACGAAATTAACGATGATCCGTATGGCAAAGTTCATGATCTGATAAAACTTTAATGATCCTGCATTTCGCCGTGCGTCCACCGGAACATTCGGTAACCATATGTTGTAGCTCTGTTTCCATGTCTTTAAGCCGGGCGATTTTATCGCGCACATCGTTTAAATGAACTTGGGCAATGGCATCAATTTCCGCACAGGACTGACTAGGTTCACCTGATAAATCCAACAATTCACGGATTTGCTCCAATGAAAAACCCAATGCCCGAGAATGACGAATAAAAACAAGCGTATCTTTATGGTTTTGTGAATACAGCCGTTGATTACCTGATGTGCGATACACATCAGGCAGAAGGCCAATTTTTTCATAATAACGCACGGTTTGAACTTTGATATCCCCTGCTTTGGCGAGGTCACCAATAGAAAATTCAGGCCTTGCAGACATTGAAAACATCCTTTTATAATGAGAATAATATTTTAAGTGGTTATGAAATTCTGAACTTGACTATAAGTAGAAATCAATATAAAAAACACGTTATGAACGATTTATATGCATACATAATCATAATGAACAACACATCATGGTGGCGTGCCTAAACAGGCAGCGTACCCTTAATCTATTTAGTTGGTCGCTGTCAAAATTTGGCAGCGATTTTTTTAGTCGCCCGTCAAATCAAGATTTCGATTGAATTTTGATCTGTTAAACGGAGACGTAACACATGATAAAGCAATCCGCGCAGTACAAGCAACTGAACGTACAAAAAAACATCATCGAGGCTGATTACGAAACGGCTATTGATGAAATTGTTGAACGCCTAGACCAAATACCCGGCGTCTTGTTATCGTCAAATTATGAATACCCTGGACGTTACAAACGGTGGGATTTGGGATTTTTCAATCCACCGATCATGATAACATCAACAAATTATGCGGCCCAAATCAAAGCCTTGAACGCACGCGGGAAAATAATGATGGGCCCGATCGTTGAGCGCCTAAAAAGTTGGGATTTTATTAAAACTTATTCTGTTACCGACGATACGATAGATACCACAATCAAACAAACGACAAAACATTTTCCAGAACATGAACGTAGTCGACAACCGTCGATTTTTTCTCTTTTACGGGCTTTAATTGAACTTTTTAATCTCGATGAAATTGATGAATTATCAGGACTTTATGGCGCATTTGGGTACAATTTAGCCTTTCAGTTTGAACCATTAAAAAGAAAATCCAACAAAATATCCGACCAACGCGATCTGGTGCTTTATATCCCGGACCGTTTGTTGGTCGTTGATCATTATTTAAAACAGGCAACATGGCATGAGTATGAATTTATAGTTGACGGTAAAACGACAACGGGATTAACACGCACGGTTCAAAATCAGCCGTTTATTCCAACAAACGAGGGTAAAATACAACGCGACCACCAACCCGGCGACTATGCCAAAATGGTTAAAAGCGCCAAAAAATATTTTAAAACAGGTGATTTATTCGAAGTTGTCCCGGGTCAAGAGTTTTCAGAGCCTTTGACAACAAAACCTTCCGCCGTGTTTTTAAAATTAAAATATAGTAATCCAGCACCTTATAGTTTTTTCATGAATTTATGTGACGGCGAGTTTTTAGTCGGCGCGTCCCCTGAAATGTTTGTCCGCGTCAATGGCAGACGCGTTGAAACTTGCCCTATTTCAGGAACAGTAAAACGCATAGGCAATGCCATAGCCGATGAAAAACAAATTTTAAAACTGTTACAATCGGAAAAAGAAGCATCTGAATTAACCATGTGTACCGATGTCGATCGCAACGACAAATCCAGAATTTGTGAACCGGGATCGGTTAATGTCATAGGGCGCCGTCAAATCGAAATGTATTCGCGGGTCATCCATACGGTTGATCATGTCGAAGGACGGCTTAAACCCGAATTTGATGCCTTGGATGCGTTTTTATCCCATGCATGGGCTGTGACTGTTACAGGAGCCCCAAAAAAATGGGCCATGCAGTTTATCGAAGATAACGAACGTTCACCAAGACGTTGGTACGGCGGTGCCGTTGGCGCCCTGTTTTTTAATGGCGATATGAATACCGGATTAACACTGCGCACCATCCACATTAAAAACGGCATCGCATCAGTTCGTGCCGGCGCCACATTGTTATATGACAGCGACCCACAAGCCGAAGAAGAAGAAACATTGCTGAAAGCTTCAGCCTTTTTAGATGCTATTAAAGACAGTAAAATTCCGAATGCCGTTAAAAACCAAGCCTCTAACAGTATAAAAGAAAAAAGCATACGTGTACTGCTAATCGATCATGAAGACAGTTTTGTTCATACTCTGGCCAACTATTTTCAACAAGCCGGTGCCCATGTTATTACCCACCGATTTGGATTTGATAATACTTTGTATAGCGATTTTAAACCGGATTTAGTGGTTTTATCACCCGGCCCCGGAAAACCGTCGGATTTCAACCTATCATCAACCATCGACGACTGCCTAAAGCGAAATTTACCGATTTTTGGGGTGTGTTTGGGAATGCAAGGATTGGCAGAATATTTTGGAGCAGAACTGAATATTCTAGGCATCCCCGTTCATGGCAAACCGTCAAACATAAATACCACCGATACCCGCTTGTTTAACGGAATGCCCAAACAGTTCACGGTCGGACGCTATCATTCATTATACATGAACGCTAAATCAAGGCCACCTAGTTTGCGGATAACAGCAAGCACAACGGATGACGTGCCCATGGCCATTGAACACACATCACTACCCATTATGGCCGTTCAATTTCACCCGGAATCGATTTTATCACTGGATCAGGATTGCGGCATGAAACTGATTAACAACGTTGTGAAAATGGCCCAACAAGCGGAAAAATTCGCACTGAATAAAACAAGACCGATACGATTAAAGTCTGCTTAAAAACTTTATTCCGAACCTCTGGGGCGCACTTGGCGGATATCGCGCACGGCGCCTCGGGCGGCGGACGTGGCGAGCAGCCCATAAGCTTGTAATGCTTGACTGACGACACGGTCCCGGTTTCTGGGTTTCCACCCGCTGCCATTTAATGCATTCATGGCATCGCGCCGTTTTGTTAACTCAGTATCATTCACAGCCAAGTTCAATATTCGTTTGTTAATATCAATTTCTATGATATCGCCATCTTGGATCAGGCCGATTAAACCGCCTTCGGCGGCTTCTGGTGAAATGTGACCAATGGACAGCCCCGACGACCCGCCGGAAAAACGACCATCGGTGATTAATGCGCATACTTTTCCTAACCCCATTGATTTGATGTAACTGGTGGGATAGAGCATTTCCTGCATACCCGGTCCGCCTTTTGGCCCCTCATACCTGACCACGACCACGTCGCCCGGTTTAATATCCCCGCCCAAAATACGTTTAATGGTTTCTTCCTGACTTTCACAAACCACAGCCGGGCCACTGAACACCAACTGATCGGATTCTACGCCTGCTGTTTTCACAACTGAACCATCCTTGCAAATATTACCGTAGAGTACGGCCAACCCACCGTCCGCGCTATAAGGATGATCAACAGAGCGTATACAGCCGCTTTCCCGGTCCACATCCAAATCATCATACACTTTAGATTGGCTGAAACCTTGGGTCGTTCGCACGTTACCGGGGGCGGCTAAATAAAATTGTTTAACGCTGTCATCATCGGTGCGGCGGATATCCCATTTATCAATGGCATGACCTATGGTTTCTGCGTGGATGCATGGATTATCTGGATCGATTAAACCGGCCCGTTCCAATTCCCCCATCAAACCTAATATCCCACCGGCGCGGTGGAAATCTTCCATATAATAGTCTTTGGTCGATGGCGATAATTTTGATAAATGCGGTACTTTGCGGCTTAAATTTTCAATATCCGTGATGGTGAAATCTATTTCACCCTCTTCGGCCATAGCCAAAATATGCAAAATTGAATTGGTCGATCCACCCATGGCTATATCGACAGCCATAGCGTTATCAAACCCCGTTTTACAGCCAATTTGCCGTGGCAAAACCGATGTATCTTCTTGTTCGTAATAGCGTTTACACAGGTCAACGATTTTGTGGCCTGCTTCAACAAATAAATTTTTTCGCGTTGAATGGGTTGCCAATAAAGACCCGTTTCCGGGCAATGCCAACCCCATGGCTTCGGCCAAACAGTTCATGGAATTAGCCGAAAACATGCCGGAACAGGAACCGCATGTCGGGCACGCAGATTGTTCATATTTCAGCACATCTTCATCGGTCGATGTCGGGCTTGCCCCTTGGACCATTGGATCGATCAAATCTGCCTTAACTTGTTTTCCGTTAATGACTAATTTTCCGGCTTCCATAGGTCCACCAGATACAAAAATAGTCGGGATATTAAGGCGCATCGTGGCCATTAACATGCCCGGCGTTATTTTATCGCAGTTTGAAATACAAATCATGGCATCGGCACAGTGGGCGTTGACCATGTATTCAACGCTATCGGCAATTAAGTCCCGGCTCGGCAGGGAATACAACATGCCACCGTGCCCCATGGCAATGCCATCATCAACGGCGATAGTATTAAATTCTTTGGCCACACCGCCCGCTGCCTCAATTTCACGGGCCACCAATTGACCTAAATCTTTTAAATGTACATGCCCCGGAACAAACTGGGTAAAAGAATTAACGACGGCAATAATCGGTTTGCCAAAATCATTATCGGTCATACCTGTGGCGCGCCACAGGCTGCGTGCACCGGCCATGTTACGGCCGTGGGTCGATGTTTTTGATCTGTAATCAATCATGTCATTAATCCTTTGTTGATTTAAAAATTAAATACCCCGTTGAATGGCTTGTTTCAGGCCTGAAATACGGCTAACAAAATGGCTGCAAAAAAACGCCAATTCACCGATTTGTTTTTGATCTGATAAACCGCGGGCCAATTCCAAGGCCCCGAAAAAATAACCCAACATATCTAAAGTATAGACGGACGTTCCTAAAACCCGCTGCAATCCAGTAGATTTACCAGTTTTCACAATCCACCGGATTGTTTCATTAACGTCAGTTGCAGCAATTTTTAAAACGGTTACTATTTCTGATAATTCAGGGGTTTTAAGGACCGTAAAAATTTGTTCGGCGTTGTGGATCAGTTCGAGCGCCACGCGGCCTTCGTCGCGGATAATTTTTCGCGTGATTAAATCCCGCGCCTGAATGCCTGTGGTTCCTTCGTATATGGTTGTTATACGCGCATCACGAAAATGTTGGGCGACGCCGGTTTCTTCGATGTAGCCCATACCGCCATGAACTTGGACCGCTAATGATGTGACAAATTCGGCCCGGTCCGTGCACCACCCCTTGGCAATGGGGATAAAAAAATCAGCTTGATTACGGGCTTGAATACGTTCGGCTTCATCTGATAAGTGGTTTGCACAATCCAATAAATACCCCGTCCTGTAAACAATGCCGCGCATGGCGGACACGTGTGAGCGCATGGTTAACAACATCCGTCGCACGTCAGGGTGATAAGCAATCGGCGCCCCATCATCCAACCCCGCCACACGGCATTGCACGCGTTCATAGGCAAATGTTTCAGCTTGTCCACAAGCACGTTCAGAAATCGCCACGCCCTGCATACCCACGGCTAATCTTGCCAAGTTCATCATCACAAACATATTTGGCAATCCAGCGTTCTGTTCGCCTAATAAATAAGCTTTGGCACCGCCGTTTTCGCCAAACGCCATAACCGCTGTAGGGCTGGCATGAATACCCAGTTTATGTTCCAAAGAACGGCAGACGACATCGTTCGCATCACCCGGATCACCGTTTTCATCCAACAGCATTTTTGGCACAATGAATAACGATAACCCATTAACACCGCTGGGTGCATCTGGCGTTCTGGCGAGCACTAAGTGGATAATATTTTCTGTTAAATCGTGATCGCCGTAGGTGATAAATATTTTTTGACCACTCAATAAATAGTGATCACCATTTGGTTCTGCTTTGGCACGGATTTTCCCAAGATCGGAACCGGCTTGAGGTTCGGTCAAATTCATGGTGCCAGTCCATTCGCCGCTGATCAATTTTTCCAGATACAAGTTCTTTTGCTGATCGTCGCCGAATGTCTGAATAACTTCGATGGCGGCTTGGGTTAACATCGGACATAACCCAAACGCCATGCTTGCACTATGAAACGTTTCCTGTACCGCCATATTTAAAGCCACAGGCAATCCCATGCCACCGAATTTTTCCATAAACGGGACACCAACCCAACCACCGCCCGCAATTTGCCCGTAGGCCGATTTCCAACCGGTTGGCGTTTCAACACCACTCGGCGTTAATTGAGATCCTTGCTGATCACCGCTTTGATTAATAGGTGCGATCACTTGTTCGGCTAATCGTCCGGATTCGGTTAGAATTTGTTCAATAGTGTCTTCAGAGAAATCCTGAAAAGCGGGCAGTTTTAAAAGCTCTGAAAGCTCAGCCGAGTTTTGAAGCGCGTTGATAATGGCGTTCACCGGAGCGTTGTATTCGGTCATGTTATCAAATCCGTTATTCAGGTTTAAATCATCATGTGCAAAGGCTGCCCTAATGCCGCTGCTGCGGCTTCGGGGAAGGCTTCGCCTAATGTGGGATGGGCGTGAATGATATCCGCCACGTCTTCTAATCTGGCCGCCATTTCAATGGCCGTTACAAAAGCCCCACTGAGTTCAGATATGTGCACGCCCACTGCGTGCACGCCGATGATCACATGATCCGATTTTCTAGCCGTTACGCGGATAAAACCACGACCTTTTTCATGGGATTGGGTTAACGCACGGCCATTAGCGTCAAAGGGAAATTTGGCTGAGATAATCTCAATATTTTCTGCTTTGGCGTCATCCGGCGACAAGCCCACCGCCACCAGTTCAGGTTCAGAAAAACACACAGCCGGGATCACCAGCGGATTGAATTCTTTTCTGTGACCAGCGATAATTTCTGCCGCCCGTTCGCCTTGGGCAGTCGCTTTATGGGCAAGCATCGGTTCCCCGACGACGTCACCGATGGCCCATACTCCGTTCATGGACGTTCTTAACTGTTTATCGACTTTGATAAACGCGCCGTCCATATCCACAGCCATATTTTCAAGTCCCCAATTTTTTGTATTAGGCCTCCGGCCAACGGTGACAAGGATTTTTTCAGCGTCTAAAGTTAACGCTTTGTTTTTGTCCGTCACAACATCAAGCGATGTTTGTTTTTTACCGTGCTTTACGGATTTGGCTTTGGCATGGGTTAAAATTTCGATTTTTTCGTTCTTCAACCATCGTTCTACGGGTGCTATCATTTCTTTATCAAAGCCCGGTAAAATCCGCTCGCCAGCTTCGACAAATGTGACTTTTGATCCCAAATTATGAAAAGAAATACCGAGTTCAATACCAATATACCCGGCCCCGACGACAATCAGGCGGCTGGGGATTTCATCTACATTCAACGCATCCGCCGATGACATCACCGAAAGACCAAACGGCAACGACGGAATTTCTGTAACCACGGAACCTGTTGCCAATATCACGTTTTTAGCAACCACGGTTTGTTCGCCGTTTATAGTTTCAACCACTAATGTTTTACCATCCGTGAACCGTCCCCAGCCTTTGATGACCGTTACATTGGCATTTTTTAATAACGCATTCACACCGCCGTTTAATTGTTTAACAATGCTATTTTTCCAATCCATCATTTGCCCTACATCAAGTAACGGTTTTGATGATATGGATAAACCAGACACCCCGGAACCCGTGGCTAATGCTTGTAAATCGCGGTGTTTAAGCCCGGCGTGAATTAATGCTTTCGATGGAATACATCCCCGGTTAAGGCACGTTCCACCACATTCATCGGCTTCGACTAAAACCGTATTCAACCCCAACCGGGCGCTGCGAATAGCCGCCGCATAGCCGCCCGGACCACCGCCCAGCACTAAAACATCACAATATTTATTGTTCATAAGTTTTCCTGATAATGATAATTTTTATTATTTAAATGAAAATTGTTGCCGGGTTTTCCAGCATGGATTTAATTTCCTGAACCATCCGGGCACCATCAAATCCATCAACGATACGGTGATCAAATGATGACGACAGGTTCATGATTTTTCGAATTTCGATACGGCCTTCATGGACACGCGGCAGGTCCTGTATTTTATTGACACCAATAATCGAGACTTCGGGGTGATTAATCACAGGCGTTGTGACGATGCCACCAATCGGCCCCAGACTGGTAATGGTGATGGTCGATCCCGTAAGCTCTTTGATCGAAGCTGTATTGTCCTTTGCCGCTTTTGATAACCTTAAAATTTCTGCCGCTAATTCCCAAGGTCCCAGATTTTCTGCATTTCGAATGACCGGGACTTTTAATCCATCTGGCGTTTGCGCGGCCATGCCCACATGAACGTTTCCAAACTGCTGAACAACTCGGCTTTCTTCGTCATAATGGGCGTTACACTGCGGGAACTTTTCCAACGCCCGGACCAAGGCACTGACAACAAACGGCAATATTGTTAAATTGGGCTGATCGTCTTGAGCCGATTTTTTCATGTGGCTTCGCAAACGTTCCAATTCAGTGACATCGATTTCTTCGACATAAGAATAATGCGGGATAGAACGTTTACTTAATGCCATTTTTTCAGCTATTACCCGCCTCAAGCCTTTGATGGCTACCGTTTTGTCTTGCATCCGCACTTGTCGTGTTGACTTCCGTGGACCCATCTCTTGGAAATTTTTTAAATCTTGTTCAACAACACGCCCACCGGGACCAGTACCAGCAACATCCGATAAATCAATATGTGCCGAAAAAGCCTGCGCCCGCACATATGGTGATGCCAAAGGATGAACGTTTGGGATTAAATTTTGAAACTGGGTATTGTTTTCCAGGCTCGGTTTAACGTCTGCTTTGATCGGGGCCTGTGGCTTGTTCTTGGTAACCGTTTTTTCGACAGTCTCAATTTTTTCTGGTTTAGCGATAATCGGTCCATCCCCGTCCAGCAAGAACTCGATAACGTTCGTTCCCACAGCCACAACCGTTCCCATTTCGGCGTTTATTTTTTCAATTGTACCGGCTACAGGAGACGTGATTTCCACGGTTGCTTTATCCGTCATTAAATCAAACAAAGGGTCGTCTTCTTGAACCACATCGCCTTGGTGGATATGCCACGCGACAATTTCAGCCTCAACAATACCTTCGCCGACATCTGGTAGTTTAAAAGTATATGCGCCCATAATCAGGCCTCCATCACACGTGTTATGGCATCGAGCAATCGCTCCTGACCGGGATAATATTCTTCTTCGAACAAATAAGGATAAGGTGTGTCCCAACCGGTTACGCGTTCGATAGGGCTGCGTAAATGCCAGAAACATTCTTCTTGGACTTGGGCTGATAATTCAGCACCAAAACCACTGGTGCGGGTGGCTTCATGAATGATCACACAGCGACCAGTTTTTTCCACCGATGCAGAAATCGTCTCTAAATCCAATGGTAATAAAGTTCTTAAATCTATGACTTCGCCATCAATACCCGATTTTTCCACGGTCGCTTCGGCCACATGAACCATCGTGCCGTAAGATAAAATGGTGACGTCACAGCCTTCACGCACAACGCCAGCTTTGCCAATGGGAACTGTATAGTGCCCGCTTGGCACATTGCTTTTTGGGTGTTTCGACCAACTTTGCGCAACACCACCAAAATCACCGTTGAACGGCCCATTATACAATCGCTTGGGTTCCAAAAAAATCACAGGATCATCGTCTTCGATGGCGGAGATCAGCAGCCCTTTGGCATCATATGGATTTGATGGTGTCACGACTTTTAAGCCGCTAACATGCGTGAACAAAGCTTCCGGGCTTTGTGAATGTGTTTGTCCACCGTGAATGCCGCCTCCCGAAGGTGTACGGATTGTCACCGGCGCCCAATATTGCCCACCACTGCGGTGCCTAAGTCTGGCTAATTCGCTAACAATTTGATCCATTGCCGGATAAATATAATCTGCGAATTGAATTTCAATAACCGGGCGCAAACCATTAACACCCATACCAATTGCCGCGCCAACGATACCGCCTTCGGCAATCGGCGTGTCAAATACGCGAGGGCTGCCATATTTTTGCTGCAAGCGGTCCGTACAACGAAATACACCGCCAAAAAAACCGGCATCTTCGCCAAATACAACAACGTTTGGGTCATCAGACAGTTTAACGTCCATAGCCGAATTTAGAGCGTCAATCATATTCAAGCTGGTCATTTTTACACCCCCAACTGTTGACGTTGGCGGCGCAAATGCGGCTGTTCAGTTTTATAAACATCTTCGAACATAGAACGAACAGATATACGCGGGCCAGTTGTCATCGTGCCAAAAGTTTCTGCCTTTTTAAACGCCGCTGTTACTTCATTTTTTAATTCTTTTTCTAGCTCTTCGTGCTGAACACCGCTCCAACAGCCAAGGCTGATTAAATGGTTTTTTAACCTGACAATCGGGTCCCCCAAAGGCCAAGCGGCCCATTCGTTTTCGGGACGGTAACGCGACGGGTCATCGCTTGTCGAATGGGCCCCGCCCCTGTATGTATAGTGTTCAATAAATGTTGCCCCCAAGCCTCGTCTGGCGCGCTCTGCCGCCCACTTGGTCACCGCATAAACAGCAAGAAAGTCATTGCCATCAACGCGAAATGATGGCAAGCCATAACCCAATCCGCGGGCCGCAAACGGGACATTGTCACCACCTGCGATAGATTGGTATGACGATATGGCCCATTGATTATTAACCACATTTAATATCACCGGCGCATGATAAACGGCGGCAAAAGTCAATGCGTAATGAAAATCAGCCTCAGCCGTACTGCCATCACCAACCCATGCGCTGGCAATATGCTTTTCACCTTTATACGCCGACGCCATGGCCCAGCCGACAGCTTGGCTGTACTGGGTTGCAAGGTTGCCTGAAATTGTGAAAAAATTACCTTCTTTCCAGCTATAAAAACCCGGCAATTGGCGTCCTTTGATGTCATCACGGGAATTGGCAAAACAATGGCACAGCATGTCAACCAGACTACGTTTACGCGCAATTAACAATCCTTGTTGCCGATATGTGGGAAACAACATGTCGTCTTTTTGTAACGCCATAGCTTGGGCCACAGACACACCTTCTTCGCCCGTTGATGGCACATAAAACGAGATTTTTCCCTGACGTTGGGTGCGTAACATACGTTCATCCAACGTGCGCGTTAACATCATATCGCGCAACCCATCCAAAAGCAGTTCATTGCTGATTTCAGGTGCCCAGGGGCCTATTGCTTTGCCATCATCATCTAACACCCGGATCAAAGAAAAAGCAGCGTCCCGTGTACTTTGGGCTTTGACGTTAATGTCCGGTTTTCCGACATCGCCGGCTTTCGGAATTTTAAGATGGCTGAAATCGGGATGATCACCCGGCCTAAACGGTGGTTCCGGAATGGTCAGTTGATGGTCAATTTCACCCGGCATTGATGATGTCATTTAGCCCTCTTATGTTTTGTGGATAAGCAAGATTTAATACACAGAGGACTAAAAAATTAAGCCCTTTGTAATGATCAAAAATTGTATCATCATCAACAAAAATTTAGCTTTCAAAGTGGGAGGCTGTTTGAATTAAAAAAAGAAGAATTGACTACAATCTATTCAAATCGAGGGCACATCTTCTTTGAACAAACAGAACGTTTATCACCGATTTCATTGCAATTGCCGCGGTAACCATAATGCAATATTTGGGTACATCATAATCATCGCCAATCCAAATAACTGCAGTAAAACAAAGGGAATTATGCCTTTATAAACTTGCTGGATACGGACCGTGGACGGGGCCACACTTTTTAAATAAAATAGTGCGAAACCAAAAGGTGGCGTTAAAAATGACGTTTGTAGATTTACGGCAACCAAAATAGCAAACCAGTAGATCACATCCGATGTTGGCAAGTGATTTCCAAAATCCAAACTTTGAATGATTGGCATAAAGATCGGCAATACAATCAATGTGATTTCAACCCAGTCAAAAAAGAACCCCAGAATAAAGACTCCGATCATTAACGCTGTTAACACGCCCCAAGGACCAACAGCATAGCTTTCGATTAATTCGATGACGACTTCATCGCCCCCTAATGATCGAAATACGTACGAAAATGCCGTGGCACCGACGAAAATGAAAAAAATCATAGCCCCCGTGTGGGCTGTGCGCTCTACAATTTCTTTTAAAGCGGTAAAAGACAATCGACCATTCAAGAACGCCAATAACAAAGCCCCCGCGGCGCCCACACCAGAAGCTTCGGTCGGTGATGCCCACCCGGCAAATATTGACCCTAAGACCAATAAAACAAGAGCCACCGGTGGCACAAAACTTTTAATCACCATCAATAACAGATGGCCATAGTTGTCAGCACCTTCATCGCTCGGTAATTTAGGAGCTAATTTTGGGCTGAAGATACCAACACCCATGATATAAAGCCCGTAAAGAGCGGAGAGCATCAATCCCGGAATAAGCGCTGCGATAAACATTTTCCCAACAGAAACGGCCATCAAATCCGCCATCATCACCAACATAATACTGGGCGGGATTAAAATACCAAGGGTGCTGGACGCAGCAATCGTGCCAACCGATAACGGCGTATTATATCCACGATCCATCATCACCGGCAGTGCCATCATGGTCAACATGACAACGGACGCGCCGATAATTCCCGTGGTCGCTGCTAAAATCGTCCCAAGCAGGGTTACTGCAAGGGCCAAAGCCCCCGGCACCCGACGCAAAAGAATTTGCAACACTTTCAAAAGGTCATTAGCAAGGCCGCTTTTTTCCAACGCTGTCCCCATCAGAATGAACATCGGTATGGCCGTTAAAATCAGGCTTTCTGCAATACCACCCCAAATTCTTGGCACAATATTGAAAAACTCAATGAGCGAAAAAAAATCAAAATAATAACCGATGAGACCAAAAGACAGACCAACGCCGCCTAGAACAAACGCCACAGGATAACCGCTGAAAAGAAGAACCCCGAGAACAGCGAACATACTAAGGGGGAGTATTATATCAATATCCATGTTAGCGTCCCTGCCCGGTTTGCATTTCAGTTTGCATGGGCCGCTCTAGAGCAACATCGTTGGTTTTCACCAAGGTAGGCTGCGATAGAAAAACAATATTTTTTAACAACACAGACACCCCTGCCCCCAGCACCAGCAAGAAGCCAAAGATCAGAGTAGATTTGATCAACCACCGATAATCAAGGCCGTTGGTCGACGCAGAGCCTTCGCCCATGACAAATGAATTTGCGACAAATTCAAAACTGAAAAATAATATTAATAACGTGTAAGGAATTAAAAAAAATGAACACCCGATAATTTCAAGCCACGCTTGACTACGTTTCGATAACCGTTCCCGAACCAGATCAACCCGGACATGATTATCTTTCAAATAAGCCGCACCTAAGACAAGCGTAAATAAAATGGTATGCAAGTGCCATTCGGCTTCTTGAAGTCGGGTTGATCCCAGAACGAAAAACCTGCGTGTAATGACATCGAATACCGTCACTAGAATTAATGGCAAAGCCATCCAAGCCGCACAATTACCGACTTTTGTGACTAATCGGTCCAAACCGTTACTTATCGACATCAAACGTTCCATGTTGCCTCCAAAGTAACCGGGCCACCCAAAGGCGGTCCGGTCATTTCTAGTTTTTAATTATTTTTCACTTTAATTTCCGCGGCTTACTTCAAATAAGCCAGATCTTTCCAGATACGGTAATTCGCCCGAAAAGCTTGCAGCGAGTCCCAAGCGCGTTTGAAATCTTTATCTTTGGCACTTTCTTCGGCGACGACTTCTTTCCAGCCAGCCTCGAATTTTCCAAGAATTTCTTTTGACCAGCTTTTGACCTGAACGCCTTGAGATTTCAACGTGTTAATGGCGTCAAATTGAATAGCTTCGCCTTCGGCTAAAGATGCTTGAAGGTTAGCCCGGCACATCATATTCACTTGGGATTGTTCGATTTTTGACAGGGCATTCCATTTTTCAAGATTAACCAGCAATTCAAGAAATGTCGTTTGTTGATGCCAACCCGGGAAATAATAATATTTAGCAACTTGGGAAAAACCGAGTTTTAAATCGATAGCCGGTTGCGAAAATTCCGTTGCATCCAACGTTCCCCGTTCCAGAGCCGGGAAAATATCACCGGGCGCTAATAGCTGTGTCGATGCACCCATTTTTTCCAACACCTGAGCACCGAGGCCGAAAATTCGCATTTTCAAGCCTTTCATATCCTCGACAGTATTGATTTCCTTCCTGAACCAACCACCCGCTTCGGGAGCAACCAAGCCACATGGGATTCCTTTGACATTATAAGGTTTGTACATTTCATCCCAAAGTTTTTGACCGCCGCCATATTCTATCCACGCCATATATTCGCCAGCGCTCGGGCCAAAAGGAACGGCAGCAAAAAACGATGCCGCCGGAATTTTCCCAGCCCAAAATCCGCTTGATGCCCAACCCGCATCAATAGAACCTTTACCAACGGCTTCAAATATTTCAAATGTCGGGACTAATGCTTTTGGTTCAAAAAATTTAATATTAAATTTTCCATCAGAAACTTTATTCAATTCATTGCGGAAAAATTTTCCACTGACACCCAGTTGTACCAATGCCCCCGGATATGCACTTTGCATTTTCCAGCGAACTTTGCCGTCAGCGTTGGCATTTGCAGATACGCCTCCGATAACCATTGCGCCAGCGGCAACGGCTATCATCCATTTTTTCATTGTCTTTTTCATCTTGTTTAAACTCCATGTAAAAAATCAAATTTATTTCAGTTTTTTATTATTAGAGAGAAACGATAAAACCATGCTCTCTCAGGCATTTCGGATGGCTTCGTAAATTCCCGGCAAATAAGTTTTTGCAACGGGGATTAGGTGATACATCAATGTAAATGCATGGATCAGGCCTTTACCGAGAACGATTTCAACCGGAACCCCAGCCGCTTTCAATTTATCGGCATAGACATAACTGTCGTCCGCAACACCGTCACATTCTGCGATTAAAATATAGTGTGGCGGCATGCCTTTAAGGGCCGGGAAAATGGCCGGAGAATTATAGGCATCAGCGTCATCGACACCCCCTGGCATGTACATATCTCGGTAATGTTCAATTTCTTCTAAATCTAAATGAACACCCGTTGCATATGTTTGGACGGACGGCAGCGACATGGTTTTATCATACCAAGGCGTGACGGCGACAACCAATCGCACTTCGGGTCCCCCTTGTTCAACAGCGCGCCGGGCTGTTGACGTAGCCAAACAACCCCCACACGATGTGCCTGCTAAAATAATCCGGTCTGTGTCACCACCATATTGTCCGGCGTGATCTTTGGCCCAAGGCAGCAAATCATAACAATCATCATCGGGTGCCGGATAAGGGTGTTCAGGTGTTTTGCGATATTCAATTGCTATTACTACGGCCGGCGTTTCAGCAGCTATTGCCCGGCATTCATGTTCGCTTTCATCCAAACCGCCGATGGCAAAGCCACCGCCATGATAATAAAGAACTACCGGTAAATTTTTACCGGTTTCTGACTTGCCCCGATACACCCGGCCCGGACGTGTGCCTGATTTTACAGGAATATCAATGTTTTCAACCAGATCACATTCTGTCATTGGCGGATTGCCAGATGCGATCAACATTTTGCTCAGCGCCCGCCTGCGGTTAACTTCGACTTTATACAAAGGGGGTAATTTTTTTTGTTCCATCATAGCGACCATTTGATCAAGGTATTTCCTCGTATCCGGGTGTAATGTGGCCTGCGTTTGTACATCCATAATTTTTCTCCTGTTATAATAAGTTAATAGATTAATCGTTAACGGCGGAGGTTGCTTCTTCTCCGGCGTTTTGTTGGTGGTGGTCTGCTCGTAAGGTCATCATTGAAACAAGGGCTCCAAGCGATGCAACAGCGGTCAGCACCCAAAGCAATATGTTAAATGCACCAGAAAAACTTGTAATCGCGGCGGTTTTAACGATAAGAGCCGTTTCAGCGCTAAGCCCAGAAGTCGCGCCTTGTAAATTACCGCGCACAACTTGATCCGCCAAATTAGAAGCTTGGCTCGCCAGTTCAGGTGCGCTGATGGATAACAATGATGGGAACTGTGACAATACGACTGAAAACAAAATCGCCCCAGCGCCTGCAACGGCAATGGAATCGCCCAAAATACGATTGGTATTAAACATACCATTCGCCATACCGCTTTTTTCAGGAGGGGCCGCACTCACCGCGATATTATCGTTCAGGCCCATCACCATACCGACACCAATGCCCGCAAGGGCGGCACCGGCAATTAACACTTGCCAATCACCACCGCCATTAAAGCCCGTCATCACATAGGAACCAGTGGCTGTTAAAATTAAACCAACGGTGACTAAAAACCGGGCCGAAATTTTTGCTGCCAAAACCCCTGTAACGTAAGGTGCGACAAACAAAAACCCGGTATAGGGTAAAATAGCCAATCCCGATTCACCTGCGGTTAATCCAGCGGTAACCTGTAAATACAAGGGAAGAAAAGTCAGCATCGCGACTAAATTTAAATTACTGAGAACAGCAATAATATTAGCCCCTGCATAATTTGAATTTTTGAATAGCGACAGTTCGAACATCGCCCCGTCTCGATTGTTTTCAACAACCAAAAACCCGATAATTAATAATCCAGAAGCAGCAAAGTTTGTAAGGATCTGAACCGATGTCCAACCGCGAACCGGGCCTTCGATAATGGCTAGCATCAATAAGAATAAAGCCCCGGTAAAGGTAAACAAGCCGGGCCAATCTATGCGCCCACCGTCCGGGTTTTTTGAGGGGCGCATTTTTGGCGCGGCAAATAATAAAATCAAAATCCCAACAGGGACGGCCATTAAAAACGAATAACGCCAACCAAAAGTTTCTGTTACTACGCCACCTAACATTGGCCCTAAAATCAGGCCGATGCCAAATGATGCGCCGAGCACGCCAAAAGCTTTGGCCCGTTCGGTGCGACCGGTGAATTCATTCGCCAAAATTGCCGGCGCACTGGCGAGCAACATGGCCCCACCAACGCCTTGAACCGCGCGAAATATATCCAGCACCAAAGCCGTTGGTGCCAGTCCTGCCATCAATGCGCCGATACTATGAATGATCAGACCGAGGACAAGTATTTTACGGCGTCCAAACAAATCCGCCATAGAGCCGGAGGTCAACAAAAAGGCACTTAATGTTAAATTGTAGCCGTTAATAACCCATTGTAATTGGCTAAATGTTGCATCTAGATCTCGGCCAATTGTTTCAAGCGAAACACCACCAACGGTGATACCAAGCGGAATTAAGGCCGCAGCCAACGCCACACCGATCAAGGTCGGCATTTTGCTGCTCTGACTTTCCCTCTCGTTTGCAAGATTACTCACGTATTATCTCCTTTGTTAAATAAGTTTCAAACTATTTTCCGAAAGTTTCATATCCGGTTTTATAAACAGGCTGTTCTTCGTGAACGTCTCTGCCGACGATCATATCTGCAACCCTAAGTTCAAGGTTTTCATCAAAACCACAACGTTCAACCCGTGCGCGATTATTTCTGTATGTTCCAAAAATCATGTCCCACCAGACAACATCACCGAAATTATAATTGTGACTGTCATATTCATGATGAATACGGTGCATGGTCGGTGTTTGAATGACATAGCCAACCCACCTCGGGACCCCGGCAATGTTCGAGTGAATAAAAAACCCGACAAAAGCGTGGACCATCACGTACCAGCCAACCGCATTCACATCAAAACCAAAAACCGTAAACATAATCACGGCCCCCAAAATGGATTGCGCTATGAAATCAAAAGGATGAACATAAAATGCGGTTAATGTTTCCAACCGTGCTGGGCTGTGGTGCAATTGATGAACTGTGCGCCATAAAAACGAACTGATATGGCGTAAACGGTGCCACCAATAATCAAAAAAAGTTTTTAGAATATAAGCTGATATAGCAGCAACAGGAGCCGCCATGTAATCTTGGAGCCGCATCAAAGAGAAAGCATTTAACCAGTTTTCCCAAGTGAGGCCCGCCAAAATTTGAATACCCACAGACAACAAATTCACCATCAGTGCCCGTCCGTACCAGTTTGCTACTTTGGCAAAAGCCATAGCCGGGAACAGACGTTCTGTTAATAAAAAAACGGCAAGCATAATAAAGATATAAATCAACATGAGTGAAGTTCCGTCCTGATTAAAAAAGTTTTTTATGAGAGGTATCGTGCATCGATTTAAGAATGTGTGGATCTTTGTTTACGTCCTTGGCAAAAATCATTTCAGCTACTCTTTGTTCCTGCCCTTCATCAAAACCGCAGCGATCAACACGTAATCGATCATTTTTGTAGGTGCCAAAAATCATGTCCCACCAGACGATATCGCCAAAATTGTAATGATGGACACCGTGTTCATGGTGAATACGGTGCATGGTTGGTGTTTGGAGAAAATAGCCGACCCAACGCGGGATTCCCGCCACGTTTGAATGGAAAAAGAAACCCGCAAAACCGTGAAAGACAAAATACCAACCCGCCGCATTGGCATCAAAACCAAAAACGCCAAACATGATCACCGCGCCCATTATTGAATAGACCATGAAGTCAAATGGATGAAGATAATAAGCGGTTAAGGTTTCAATGCGCGTCGGGCTATGGTGTAATTGATGGATTACGCGCCACAAAAACGAGCTATAATGTATTAACCTGTGCCACCAGTAAGCGAAAAAAGTTTTAATAAAATAAGCTATGAAAGCAGCTATCGGGGCGGCTACATAGTCTTGCAAATGCATAAAAGAACTGCCATTTAACCAGTTTTCCCATGACAGACCGGCCAGAACTTGTACGCTGACCGAAAGGAAGTTCACAAAAAAAGCTCGTCTATACCAGTTCGGAACATTGATAAATGCCATCGCCGGAAAAAGGCGTTCGATAATAAAAAATACGCCGAACATAATAAAAATATAAATCAGCATGGGTGTAGCTTTTTTCCATTGGGACTGTTTTGAAATTCGTGTTTGAAATTATCCAAAAACACCCGACTAAGAGCAGCCATTGAGTGAGGCCGTTCGGCCATTGGCAAATGTCCACAATTTTCAAGGATGTGAACTTCAACTGTAGGCATTAATCTTGAAAAAACTTCCGCATCTTTAACCGGAAGCAACCGATCTCGGTCACCCCAGATAATCAGCGACGGCATTAACATCTTTGGCAAAAAATATTCCATTTCCGGGTTACCTTCGCTGCCGTGACGTAAATCCAGCCATTGTTTTTCTAATAATGGTTGATTTGAAATGGAATAATCGGCGAACACCTGTTTCATAGGCCACGGCATAAAAGGAATTTTCACGAAAACATTTGAAATCATTCGATCAAAATCGGCCTGATCAAAAATTTTCAATGGATGTTGACCACGTTTCAAACGGTTTAGATCCCAGTGATCTTCTTCTCTCTTTAAACCTGCAGGCGCAAATAAAACTAAGGATTTCACGCGTGTCGGGTATTTTTGCGCAAGGAAAAGAGCAATGTGCCCCCCTAATGAATTTCCAACAACATCAAAATCCTGAAAGGATAACTTATCCATCAGTTGAATGAGCTTTTCTGCATGGGCTTCTACTGAATACCTGAAATCCCAAGGGCGGTCGCTTAGTCCGTGCCCAAGTAAATCCGGAATCAGCCAACGACGCCCTTTTCCAAAGGCACGCGCATAACGGACAAAGTTCAATCCATCTCCGCCAAAACCATGAATCATCAAGATTGGGCGCTTACCGTTGTCCTTTTTTGATTTTAAATAGGAGATTTTGTGACCCGCTATCGTCAGACAATCACGTTTCAAACCGGATTGAAAAATTTCAAGCTTCACCATTTTGTCGGCTAACCAATATTTACTTTTTCCAATAGCGATCATAAAATTACCTTTGATTAACTTTGAACTGCAACAGCTTGATCGGCCGTTGACAAAGACAGATTTCCAAGAAATGTTTCGGCGATAGCGGTCAACTGTTCTGGTTTCTCAATCATCGGAAAATGATTAAAACCATCAACAAATTGGTATGTAGCACCCGTAATTTGTTGAGCGGCCGCTGGCGATACTCCGGGGTCAACAATGGCATCTTCACCAGCACCAATGACAAGTGTTGGAACGGTTATGTTTTCCAAATAAGGCGTCGTTTCGATTTGGTAGTAATTTTTTACCAAACCGGCATAAACGGATACGGCATGTTTATTGGCAAAAGGCGCGACCACTAAATCGCGGTATTCTTCGGCTATTAGCGCCATATTTTCGGCAACCATGGGTATTTTTCCACCGGCCCCGCCCATCATCGCGACGACCAAGGGTGCCATGATCGGTCTACCGTCGATCATTTTTGCCATTTTATGTAAATTCAGTGCAAATTTTGACTTCATCGACCCATAATCATCAAGTGGCCAAAAATTCCCCCCGACAAATAACAATGAGCGAATACGATCGGTCAATTGAGTATAGGCATGAAGCGCCACTTTGGTGCCGCTGCAATAGGCAAACATGTCGGCACATTTTATACCTGCATGGTCAGCAATATCCACAAGGTCTTGCGCATGATCTTGTAATGAAAATTTAAGATCATATTCATCATCTTTAAACCCACGCATGTTCCAGATAAAAACACGGTGGTTTTGTGACATGCGTTCAACGACCGGGTCCCAAAGGCGTGTCGATACACCGTAAGCATTAGCAATGATCAGATCAGGATAGTCCCCGGTCTCAGTGACTTCGTACTCTAAATTTCGGCCAAGCCGGCACTTAAACTGTCGCACTTCAGGTTTGGGCGCGGTCATTCTGCGGCGTCCATAGAAATCGCGCCGCTATCAACAAGGCGGGTGACCATTTCCATCATGATGTTAACCGATTGAAAATTTTCGGCTGCAATTTCTTCCGGTGGTAAAGACACACCTAAATCTTTTTCAATTTCGCTCATGACACTGAAAATCCCTAAGCTATCAATGATACCTTCTGCCAGAATTTGTGTATCATCATCAAATTTCACATCCGGCCCAACTGAAGAACTTTCGCGAACGGCCTGACGTAAGGTTTCTTTGAGTTTATTAAGCATTTTAATTCCTTCCTTATGATAAAATTTTTATTATTTAGTGGGCGTTATGGTTTAATGTGACATACATGTCGGCGGCAATTTTGATCATTTTGATTTCTTGATCGGTTGCATCGCGAACTATTTTTCCGGGCATACCCATGACCACACTGCCGGGTGGTATTTTTTTATTTGCTGTAATTAAACACCCGGCCCCGACAAGGGATCCTTGTCCGATTACCGCACCGTCCAGAATGATGGCACCAATACCAATCAAACAATCGTTCTCAATAGTACAGCCATGCAACCTTGCCCCATGACCAATCGATACATTGTCACCAATGATTACAGGGGACCCCCCACCTTCGTCCGGGTCACAATGAATGACCGTGCCGTCTTGAACATTGCTGCGTTCACCAACAGTGATTGAATTATGATCACCGCGCAAAACCGTTTGATATAATATTGATGCAGACGCTTTTATCCGCACATTACCGATTAAATCGGCACTGTCCGCGACAAAGGAATTTTGATCAATTTGGGGTGTGAGGCCATTCACAGACTTTATCATCATACAACGCCTTTCAAATCGGGGTTGTTGGCTTCATCCCAAGACGCCAAAATTACATCTTCACATGTTCTCTGATCGCCAAATAAAACCTGCAATGCTTTGATGCGGCGCATCAATAAATGCAAACCCCGATGCCAGCGCAAACCTTCGGCGCCAAACAAATGCAACCCTTTTTCAGCAACATTGCCAGCGAGTTCTGCAGCCAATGCTTTCGACTGGGCAGCGGCATCCGCTTGTGGAATTCCAAGCCCGCTATGTTCTGTCGCTGCGGCATATAAAAGTGACCGGATCAGTTCGACATCCCTAAACATTTCAGCACAGCTATGGGCGACGGATTGAAAGTTACCAATAGCTTGTTTGAATTGCCGACGTTTGCGGACAAAATCGCATGTGTGAGATAACAATGCGTCTGCAGCACCCAGCAATTCTGAAGTTGTTAAAACACGCCCCAGCAAAACAATATCGTTTAGCGTATCGCTGAAATCAGCCCCTATTCTCTTGGCAGTGGTATTGTTAAAAATCACAGCTCCGGCACGTCTGGATTGATCAATATATTGAACCGATGATTTGTCTAAACTGTCGTCTTTTAAATCTATTAAAAACAAACCGTGATCGCGTGGTCCGGTTTTTGCGTCAACAAGTAAATGTGAAGCGTTCATGACGCCTTCGACCAGATCCAATCGTCCGCTAATTTTCCATTTTTTATCAGCCCCAATGTCAGATTTAACTGCGGGGCGCATTGCCAATTGCATATCATCGCCGGTAAAACTCACCGCTAAATTATCAAGCAATGGCGTCAATAGTTTAGCGCCATTAAAGCAAATCGAAATCCAGGCGCTTAACATCAATGACCTGATCGATCGATCAAGCGGTAATTGCCCGGCTTCTTCGCAAGCCAGAACAATATTTAACAATCGATCATCACCCGGAATTTCAGGTTTAGACCACTGTTCAAGCGCCAGATCCAAATAAAAAGAAATCATTTCCCCAGAAGCCGTAGTTGGCTTTAACACCACACCTTCAACCGGGGCTGCTAACGCTGGCTCAGGATCACCCAAATCAGATGTCGGCAAACCCGATAAAACAGATTGTAATTTTTCCCGCAATACGTTCTGAGATTCTGTTAATTTAAATTCCATATGACAATTCCTTTATCACTGCTTCTGTCGCTAATCATGCCGCGAAAACGTTCAAAACTCGCTTTGCAATGGTGTTTTTTTGTATTTCATTGGATCCGCCTTCAATGGCTCCACCACGCGACCGGAAAAATTCTTTAAGCCAATAACCGGGCCATGTTCCGTCGCCTAAATCTGTCGTTTCTAAAAGTCCACCGGGGCCAATAATATCCATAGCAAGTCGACTTAAAGCTTGATTGGTTTCAGCCCAAACCAGTTTTTCTACAGATGCGACAGGGCCTTTTGCTCCGCCTTCTTCCATTTCAGAAACTTTTCGGTAACCCAAGAATTTCAAGGCTTGTATGCGTGAATGAAGATTGGCCAGCCGGCTGCGAATATCCCCACGAGCATAGGCAGGCGCGTATAGGTTCGGTAATACTTTGGCAGATCTGCGCAATTTTTTTAAAATCATTTCAAGGATCAATGTGCGCTCAATAGTCCCAATACCACGGGCAAAAGCCATATTTCGCATCACGACTTGAGCGCCAGCATTCAAAGAACCAACCAGAGCGTCATGGGGCAGCACCACACCATCCATAATCAATTCGTTTTCTTCTTTATCACCGTCAATCATTTTGGTTTCAACAACCGTTAATCCCGGTGCATCCATGGGCATGATAAAAGTACTTAATGCTTTATCTCTGGCATTTTCCGAACCCGTCCGCATTAACACCAAACAATACTTTGAATATTGCGCCCAACTGGTCCATTTTTTTCTGCCATCCAACCGCCAGCCGCCTTCAATTTTGGTGGCCGTGCCTTTGATGGAAAATAAATCTGATCCGGCATTCGGCTCGGAAAAACCCTGACACCAAATGTCTTGTCCCGATAACACACCGGGCAAATAATCAAGCTTTTGCTTTGTCGAGCCGAATTCCAACAATGTTGGGCCGAGCAATTCAATTCCCACCCAACTAGCCATTGGTGGCGTTTCGTGTAGGGCGAGTTCTTCGTTGAAAATTAACTGATATGTTTGACTTAATCCCTGCCCACCCCATTCTTTGGGCCAAGTCAGGCCAAGCCAACCTGCTTGGTATAATTTTTTATGCCAAGCCAAACGAAATTCGAGCCGTTCATCAGCATCAGTTGGCTCTTGTTTATCACCGTTTTCCCAACCCGTCGGCAAATGATCGGCGAGCCAGCTTTTTGCTCTGGTTCTAAATGCTAACTCTTCGTCGCTTTCATATGTATTCATGACGCACCCCATAAATTATAAGCATTCATTAAATTATCAATTTTCACGCAGCCATTGCGCACCAATGCGAGGATCACCAAGCTCTTTCAACATTTTCGGAATGGCTTTAAAGTAACTGGTGAAAAACAGATTGCGATGCTCCGGCTCATTTTGGTACATCGCTTCGGTTGCAGGCGGCAGATCAACCCATTTTAATTTGGCATCTGAATGATGTGGCGCATGGTAATTTTCGTTCAGCATTACCCGACAATAAAAAATTTCTATTGGGTTCGTCGGCATAATAGAACGGGTTAATGTCAGCGGCGTATCGCCATACAAACCGACATGTTCCGTCAATCGGCGCCACGATTGTAAATTTGCCGCGACAACTTCGGGGATCAAATAAGCGATCAGAAATTCCTGCCACCAACCGTACGTTTCAACAACCATTAATGTGGCCGCCAAACTCACCACCATAATCGTCACATCTCGGTTGCATTTTCGCTGCATGCGTTTGGTTTTTTTACCGACAATCAGGGCACGGGTTAACATCACAAAATAATATACAGGAGCAAAAATCAATTCAGAAAATGCCGCCAAAACCCGGTGCCAGCGTTTTGATTTTGTACTAACGTAGGGCCAAAATTCCAAATCTCTATCGGTGCCAATTAACCCGTGGTGAGATGAATGCACGACGCGAAACAAGCTCATCGGGGCCAAAGTCAAGGTGCCCGTTATAATGCCGCCGAGTTCGTTGATTGTTTTATTATCGGATAATAAAAAATGAACGCCTTCATGCATTGTCAAAATTGTTGAATTAGCACACACCCCGGCAAAGACAACACATACGACGGTTATCGGCCAATACCCGGCTTGCCATGAAATAATCGCACCAGCACCAAATACTATCCAAAATAGTACGGTAAAAAAAGGCATCAGTTTCATTATGTTTACTCCAGAGATATCGTGTTCAAAATTCAGGATCGATTTAAAAAATTTAATTTGATTGAGGGGCAAATTTTTCCAGCACGGCATGCTTCACTTTACCGCGAAGCAATTTTCCATTTGCCGCGCGAGGAATAGCTTCAAAGCCCAGTTCTTCGATTGAAACCCTGCGTTTTGGAATTTTAAAAGTGCTTAAATTCTCTGTAAAAATCGCATTCCAGGAAACCGGGTCGACGCTTTTACCGTCTTGAGCCTTGTATACAAAGACAAGTTCTGAACCCAAAACCTGATGCGGAATAGCGGTCACAATCACGTCTTCGACGTTCGTCATTAAAGGCGATAAATTTTCGATTTCACTGGGATAAATATTTTCACCACCGACGTGGATCATGCTGTCGATACGATCAATGATAAAAACGTTGTTTTCATCATCAATACGGCCCAAGTCGCCCGTATGAAGCCAACCATCAATTAATTTTTCTGCTGTCACATCGGGTTGTTTAATATAACCGGTAAACAAGTGTTCACCACGGATCAGAATTTCGCCTTCTTCTCCGCGAGCCACTTCGACACCATCATTAATTATTTTAATCTGACATGCAGGAAGCGGTTTACCCGCAGACCCACGACTGGCAAGAGTCCGGGACGGCGTTTCCGATGTAGAAAATGACGTCGTTTCTGTCAGGCCAAAACATTGATAAACCGGTACATCAAATTTTTCTTCGAATGCATCAACCAAATCCTGTTTCAATTTTGATCCACCAGACAATATACCAATTACCGTTTTATTTTCTGGTTTTTCCCGGCGCTGAACTAACAATGAAAGAAAAGCATTCATGACCAACGCCCATTGTAATTTATAGGTATCGCAAAGATGCCAAAATTTGATCATTGCTAAATCGGAACGCACGGACACATGCAATCCGCCAGACCATAATGCAGCTAACGTTGAAAACAATTGACCTGAATTATGGAACAACGGACAGGCCGTTAAAAAACGACTATTCTCATCAAATTCAAATGTAATTGCTAATCCAAATGAATTAATCAACAACCCGCGATGAGTGAGAACAGCTCCTTTTGGTAATCCTGTTGAGCCAGAAGTAAAAACAACTTCTGACGTCAAATCCATATCCGTCTCTAATGACGTTATTAAATCGTTATCGGCATTTAACGGCCGCGCCATGATCATTTTATAAAATTCACATTCATCCGGTACAGCGATGCGTTTACCTGTGGCTTCGACTGTTTCAACTCGGGCTTTGAATTCGTTGGCGTATAACGTCAACACGGGTTCAGTTAATGTGCAAATGTGTTTGATTTCCCCTTCTCCCATTTTCGGGTTAAGTGGAACAAAAATACGTTTAGCAGCAATGGTTGAGATAAAAAACAAAGCCATCAAAGTAGAATTATGGAAAACTGTTGACACAGCCTGACCTTTTTCAACGCCTTGTTCAGCCAAATAATCGTTAAACTTTAAAGTAAAATCATAAACGTCTTGAAACGTGACATCTTCCATACCGGCTTCGGTCGCGATCATATAAGGTTGGGCGGCATACAAATTTTTGCTTCTTTCCACGAGCTTGAACAAGCTCGTGATTTCATTTGGGTAAGTATCTGTTGAGCGCATTATCGCCTCCTGTTTTAAAATTAATTATTCAGCCGCAGAGGCCATTTTCCTTGACGGTAATTCAGCCCCGCACACACCGCAAAATCCATAATCAAGGGGCAAATGTTTTGCACCGCAATCGGGGCAGTTTCTAATTGGTGGGCCAGCGAAAAATTCAGGGGATTTATCGTCGTTTGCACGCGTTCTGAAGTCTCGATGAGCCACATCGCGTTTTTCCAAAAACGCTTCCATGCCTTCGTACGTTTCAGGCGCGCCAGAATGAATAGCCAACCAATCGGCTGCATGAGGAGCCGTGACGCCCCAGACCATATTTTTAAAAAAATTCGTTTGCGTTAAAGTGTGGCGCGTCGTTTCTGCAAATTTATCAATTAAATTATTTGCCAGTTCGTCAACACAAGCGTCCAGTTCTGCACGCGGTACTGAACGGTTAATCAACCCCCAGTCCAATGCTTTCTGGGCTGGAATATCTTCACACATTAAAAGAACTTCCCGGGCCCGCCTGTCACCAATCGATAATGACAACCATTGCGTTACGCCGATTGCCGCCACACTGCCACGCGCGGTTCCGGCTTGACGAATGACAACATCATCAGCAGCGACAGCTAAATCACAGGCAAGATTTAATTCATTTCCTGCGCCAACGACCAAGCCATTTAACCTAGCGATTGTTGGTTTTCCCAAATTCACCATCCGGGTTTGGAAAGCGATAAATTCATTGATCCATTTAAAATAATCGCGTGGCCTGGAACATAATTCATAATGTTCTTTTAAATCAGCGCCAGCACAAAAAGCTTTATCGCCTGATCCCGTTAAAATAACAACGGCAACGCCATCATCAAATTGAGCATCCCGCAAAGCGTCATTAATTTCAGAAAAAGATTGAAAACTAATTGCATTGTACGCTTTAGGGCGATTGATCGTGATTGTCGCGCGGCCATTTCCTTTTTCATAGAGGATGGTTTCAAAACCCAATTCTGACACGTCTTTTCCTGTAATTCGAACCACGATGTTCATTCCTTCCGGTTTTAACTTTTATTGGTTGATGTTCTTTGTTCTGCACATCTTGAGCTGTACACGTTTCGGCCCAGTAACATATTCCAGTAACATATTTTACGTGTGTTAAATATTTTATACTTGTTTAAATTGCAGTTTTCAACAAATTTTTTCTATTTAAACTCGAATTAATTTTTAAATACTCTTTTATGATGTTTTGATAATCAACTTCCGTAACTTGATCCACAGCAGGAAACGTACGTTCAAACCGTGCATCAAGCCCCAAATAAGGAAGATAAAACTTCAAAGCCCGTTCTAAATAACGCTGAGTGGATGATAAAACTGTTGCATTCCTATCAAACTCAATGGTCGGCCAACCCAATGCCGACGTTACCTGGTTAGAACAATCCTGCATGCGCGGACCGATCCCAGTTACATGGCGTATTGGTTTGCCTGAAAAATCATTCATGCAAAGATTCAAACAGTCTTTAATCACATCGTCGACTGATATAAGGCTTAACCTTGCGTTTGGGTTGCCTTTAAGAACAATTTTTGTATTGGATTTTAACTTTGTTAATGGCGCCAAGGACATCAGGCCACCAAGTAATCCATAGACGCCCGATTTTCCGCCTGCTGGATACCAGTCTGATCGTACCCCAACTACAATTGCCGGCCTTAGTATAATTGCCTTTAATCCAAGTTTTTGAGCTTTATCCATAACCACATGTTCAGCCATGCATTTGCTTTTCTCATAAATGTTATGAAATTGGTTTGTTAAAGGGTGCAGTTTTTCTTGCACCCGTCCTGCTTGAACACCGCAGGTATAGGCTGTTGAAATATATATAAATTGCTTTGCACCGCTTTCCGATGCAAGCCGCATAACATTTTCGACAGCTTTGACATTACTCTCCATGACTTGATCGATGGCCGTTTTTTCAAATCGTAAGCTTGCGGCAAAATGCCAAACGGTCCGGATTTTTTTATCTTTTAAGTTTGTTTTTTGTTGTAAATCAAGCCCACACCCGGAAAGGCATACGTCCGCTAACATTGTGATATTGTTTTTCAATATGTCTTGCCCCTGATAAGGGTAGCCGCTTGCTGCTGTTCCTTGGGCGTTATAAAGCCTTTGCTGTGCGTCAACGACGCGCCCTCCCCGAACCAAAGAAATACTTCGTCCGCCTAATTTTGCCCACCAATATAAAAAGTGTGACCCGAGAAAACCTGTTGCACCTGTAATCAGGCATGTTTCGCCAGCAAACGCCTGTTGCTCAGCAAGCTGAGTTAGCGGGAGCCAGTTATCATTCAGATCAGCCATCATGATAATTTAGCCGTTGTCTCTATTTCAACTTTCGCCCGCGTTTCCATCAGGCAGCTAACCTCGACCATAGCCATTGCCGGATAGACATCGCCGATGATTTTCCGGTACAGCACACCTATTTCCCGGGCGCGGACAATGTATTCTGAGCGGTCAAGGATATACCACGTCATGCGCACAATATGTTTGGGCTCGGCGCTGGCTGCGTTTAATACGTCGACCGTATTTTCAAGGCTGGTTTTAATTTGATCAACAAAGTCATCGCTTTCAAATTGCTGTTGTGCATTCCAGCCAATTTGACCAGATACAAAAACAAAACCGTCATCGGTGACAACTGCATTTGAATAGCCGCTCGGTCGTTTCCATCCAACAGGCAAAATTGATTTATGGACCATTAGATTATTCCGCAACAGACGGCATAGATTGCGCGTCCCGTTCTTGTTGCCGAAGAACATATCTTTGTAATTTTCCTGTTCCCGTGCGCGGCAGGTTAGTTACAAAAGTAATATGATGAGGACACTTGTATCTTGCGAGATGTTCTTGAACATGGCTTTTGAAGCTATCTGCCATAACAGCTGAATGGTCTACGTTTTGACCAAGCACAATAAAGGCTTTGATATCAAACCCACGTTCAACAGAAGGTACTGCAATCACCGCGCATTCATCAATGGCAGGGTGATCAAGCAGCACGGCTTCGACTTCCGGGCCTGATATTTTATATCCTGATGAAACGATAATATCGTCGGCTCTGGCTTGATAAGTATAATAGCCTTCGTGATCACGGACATAGGTATCTCCCGTGACATTCCAGCCTTGTTTGACGTATTCACGTTGCCTAACATCATCCAGATAGCGACAACCGGTCGGGCCTCGAACTGCTAAAAAACCAACGTCCCCGTCAGCCACGGGCTGCATATGTTCATCGACTATACGGGCTTGATAGCTGGGTAAAATTTTTCCGGTTGCCCCGGCACGAGATTCTGCTGCAGGCGAGGCTAAAAAAATATGCAGCATTTCTGTGGAACCTATGCCTTCGGCAATTTTTATTCCGGTTGAGCTTTGCCATCGCAGCCAAATACTTGCCGATAACGTTTCACCAGCAGATACACAATGGCGCAGTCCGGCGAGGTCATATTTTTCTAATAGTGGAAGCATGCGTTGATAGGCTGTCGGGGCCGTAAAAATTGTCGTCACGCCATAACGGGATACGGCGTCCAGTAAATCAGCAGGAGATGATTTTTCCAGTAACAAACTGCAGGCACCGGCACGCAACGGAAAGACAACAGACGCCCCAAGCCCAAAGGTGAATGCAATCGGCGGCGTCCCCAGAAAAACATCTTCCGTTTTTGGGTTGAGTATAGGGACGGCATAGGCATCAGAAATTGCCAGCAAATCTTTATGAAAGTGGACACAGCCTTTAGGTTGGCCTGTTGTGCCCGAGGTAAAAGCAATAATAGCCGGATCATCGCTTGCCGTATCGACAATATCAAAAGTTCCTGACTTCGTCTGCAATATGTTTTCAAAATCTGTGGCAGCCGACAACGCAGGATGCCCATTATAGAAATGGGTTTGTATTCCTTCCGCATGGAGATGAACTTTTTTGATTTCATCCATCATCCGCACATCGGACATGATAAAATTAACTTTTGCCTTGTCACAAACTTTGATGATTTCCATCGACCGAAGCATCGGCATGGTGGCAACAACAATGCCCCCCGCCATTAACACACCACACCAAATGGCTATTGTCATAGGGCTGTTATAGCCATGCAGCAAAACCCGGTTTCCGGGGATAAACGACAAGTCCTCAGTCAAGGCTTCCGCCACACGAGACGCCCGGTCAATCAGTTCTTGGTAGGTCCATTGTTGATCCGGCGATTTAATGGCTATTTGTCCATGGCGTCCATTTTCACCATGGCATATCAACAATTCCTGAATACAGTTTAATCGATCAGGATAGCAAATTTCTGGCCGCCCATAAACCAATTCCGGCAGATGTTCAGGTGCTGGAAGGTTGTCTAAAACGTACCGATCAACGTGTGCTGTATCTTTTGATATTTGTACTTGTGACATTTCCTTCTCCTTGTTTCATTGGTTTAGAACGTGTTATTTTCCTGTATCGAGGACATTACATAACTTCGCCACCGGCAATCGTTATGGCCTGCCCTGTGATAGATCGGGCGGCCGATGAACAAAGCCATAAAACCGTTTCTGCTATTTCATCGGACGTTATTAACCGTCCTTGAGGATTCGTTTTTGTTAACTTTTTCAAAGCTTCAGATTTTGATCGTCCAGTTTTTTTTTGGATACGGTCAATGGCATCCTTTACAATTTCAGTATCCGTGTAACCAGGACAAATGGCATTAACAGTAATCCCAAGCTCGGCGACTTCGAGCGCAAGCGCACGCGTCAAACCCAACACACCATGCTTGGCGGCACTATATGCACTGACATAGGCATATCCTTTTAACGCCGCCGTGCTGGCAATATTTACAATACGGCCAGTTTTTGATTTTATCATCTCTGGTAATACTGAACGTGTGCACAAAAACGTACCCGTCAAATTGACGTTGATGGTTTGTTGGAAAACGTCCAGCGACATTAATTGCAGTTTTGATGGCGCAACCATGCCTGCATTATTAATTAGGATATTCACATCACCGAAATTTCCTACCGCAGTTTTGATAGCCTTTTCAATGGCTTTTTCGTCACTAACATCAGCCGTTAACGCTTGGGCGCGTGCGGGTTTTTCTTGTGACTTATTACTAGCCATGACGGTCATCTCATTCAGCACATCATCAAGTTTTTGCCAGTTGCGCCCAATCAATGTGACATAAGCCCCTGATGTGTATAAACGCTTGGCAATTGCAGCCCCTATCCCGCTACCGCCGCCTGTTACAATTGCGTGCTGATGCAAAAACACCCTACCCTCTGTAATTGCGATTTCATTAATTTCGGAAGATGAGGCGTGCTGCAAATTCATGGTATCTACACTAGCCCCACGTAATCAGGGCGGGTTAACAAACGCTGTAATTGATCGCGGCCCATGACATATGATTGCGGCCAATGGCTATCAGAATAGCTTTGCGATGCCGCCGCATGGAGCGTCCAATAAGGGTCAGACAAATGGGGCCGCCCAAGGCAACAGAGGGTTGCCCGTCCAGCAGCTAAAATTGAGTTTACATGATCTGGCTCATAAATATTACCAACAGCCATGGTTGCGATACCGCAATCGTTTTCGATAGCATCTGCAAACGGCGTCTGGAACATGCGCCCATAAACGGGTTTGGCGTCAACGCTGGTTTGGCCTGCCGATACATCAATAATATCACATCCAGCATCATGGAATGCTTGAGCAATTCGTTTGGCTTCGTGTACATCGACGCCATCACTTTCCAGCCAGTCCGTAGCCGAAATCCTGACGGCCATCGGTTTATGATCGGGCCATACGGCGCGCATTGCAGAAAATACAGCTAACGGATAACGCAAACGGTTGTTTAAAGAACCACCGTATTTGTCGGTCCGGTGGTTCCTGAGCGGCGTTATGAATGACGATAATAAATAACCGTGGGCCGCATGCATCTCGATCATATCAAAACCGGCTTTATCGGCACGTTGGGCTGCTAAAACATGTTCCCGTAATACGCGGTCCATATCAATTTCGGTCATTTCCCGCGGCACATCACTATCTTTGACCCACGGGATAGCTGATGGTGCAATCAACGGCCAACCGTCTTTTTCAAGGGGCGTGTCCATCCCTTCCCAAGCCACATTAGTTGCTCCTTTGGGTCCGGCATGACCTATTTGCATGCACATTTTAACCAAACCCTGTTGATGGACAAAATCAACGATGCGTTTCCATGCCACAACATGCTCATCGTTATACATACCGGCGCAACCCGGCGTAATCCGTGCATCAGCCGATACATTTGTCATTTCCGTATAAATTAAACCGGGACTGCCTTGGGCGCGGCTACCATAATGCACAAGATGGAAATCATTGGGCGTGCCATTTTTTGCCATATACATGGACATCGGAGAAACCACAATCCGGTTTTGCAGTTCCATACCGCGTAACTTATAGGGCGTAAACATCGGTGGGGTTGAGGTTTGCCCTTTCCTGCCCACAGATTTTTCATAAAACCAGTCTTCAACGCTTTCCAGCCAATTTTTGTCCCGCAGGCGTAAATTTTCATGGCTAATACGTTGCGATCTTGTCAGTAATGAATAGGCAAATTGCAAGGGCTCAAGTTTTGCATAGCGCGGTAAATTCTCGAACCATTCGGTTGAATTGCGGGCCGCACTTTGCAGTTTAATAACTTCAAGATATCGTTCGTCTTTATACGCATTTAAAGCATCGTCAAGGATTGGGTGCTGATGATAATGCCGGGCCAAAGAAATCGCATCTTCGAGCGCCAATTTTGATCCAGAACCAATCGAATAATGAGCAGTATGAGCAGCATCACCGAGCAAAACGATATTGTTATAATGCCATTTTTCTGTTGTCACGCGCTGAAAATTAAGCCATGCAGAGCCACGTAAATGTTTGGCATTACTGTATAAATTATGCCCGCTTAAAATAGATTCAAAAATCTTTTCTAAACGGGCAATACATGCATCCGTGCTGATTTCATCAAATCCTAATGCACGCCACGTTTCAGGTTCACATTCAACAACAAAAGTAGAAAAATCATCATTATATTTATAGATATGCGCCCAAATCCAACCTTCCGGTAATTTTTCGAAGACAAAAGTAAACGCATCAAAAGCATGATCGACACCAAGCCAAATATATTTATTAGACCGCACATCAATATCAGGACAAAAATGCGCGGCATACTTTTCCCGTGTCGCGGAATTAATACCATCGGCGGCAATTACCAAATCAAAATCGGCAGCATCAAATTCGTCTTCAAATTGAGTTTCAAAAATAATTTTTACGCCTAAATCAATGGCCCGGCTTTGCAATACATTCAACAAACGTTTGCGTTCAATGCCGCAAAAACCATGACCGCTTGAAATAGAAATATTTGATTTTAAATGAACTGCTATATCATCCCATTTTGCGAATTCATTAAGGATGGCTTTTGCGCTTATGGGGTCTGCTTGCTCAAGGTTTTCAATAGTCTGATCAGATAAAACAACGCCCCAACCAAACGTATCATCAGCTTTATTTCGTTCAACAACTGTAATGTCATGATTTGGATTAGAGCGTTTAAAACAAATCGCCGCATATAGCCCACCAGGCCCGCCGCCGATACACGCAATTTTTGACATTATTATTTCCAATCTAGTTTTAGTAGTATTTTTACAAACAAAAAAAATCAAACGGGCAACAAAAGCAGAATATTAACTGACATTTAAATCCTGACCAACCAAACCTAATGATTGCATTCAAATATAAATAGTAGTAAAAGTTGTGTTGCAGGCCCCCCTACATCCAATTTGTAGACAATACACACTTCTACAAAAAAGTGTACTCTTTTTTTAATTAAATTTTTGGTTGCGTATTTTTGATTTTAAAGATACCTTAATTTTAGTTATTCATTCCATAAAAATTCATGTTTGTAGCTTTTTTATCTCTGGACCGATATTTAGAATTAATCATTCAACTTTATTCTATTTATGAAACAACGACGCCATGCATGCACAAAGGGTAAAATAGAGACAGATGTTGAGAATATGAGCAAATAAAAACCATGCATATTAAACCACAAAAATAAATTTTCAGAATTATATCGTAAATTTAAAAAATTTGGCACTTATTACGTCATCGTCAAAACATTCCCTAAGTCAAAAATTCTACACTTAAGCATTTTAAAAGAGGAATTTTCTATGTTGATCAGTAAAGCAGAACGTCACTCTCTCGATAATACAGACACTAAAATACTTAAAGAGCTTCAGAAAAATGGCCGTTTAACCAACACTGAACTTGCAGATCGCGTCGGTTTATCCGCAACACCATGCTGGAAACGTGTCAAACGGTTAGAAGAACAAGGCATTATTGCAAAATATGTTGCTATCCTCGACCCCATCGCCATTGGGTTACCAGACAGTTTTTTTGTTCGCGTCAAGCTTGACAGCAACAATGTTGAAGTCATTGAAGAATTTGCTGATTACGTTTCAAAGTTACCCGAAGTTCAAGAAGCCTATTTAATGACAGGGGATGCCGATTACCTAGTCCGGGTGCGGGTTGCCAATACCCAGAAATTTGATGAATTTTTGCTGAAAAAATTATTACGTGCTCCGCATGTAGCAGAAACCCGGTCCAGTATTGCTTTACGGTGCACAAAATATTCAACAGCATTACCGTTGTAAGGCTTTAAGTTCCCCCACCCTTCACCAGATCATGTGATTTGCACTTAAAATCTATAAGGCATAAATCACGACATTGTCGGAAGCTTTCATATGTGAAATAATTCTTTGTATGAATAATTGTAACGCGCAATTTAAAAAAAATACGACAAAGAAAAACACAAGGCTACTCTTTGATCGGGTTGTTGTGTTGGTAGTTGCAGGCATGAATTTTTTCACAGTGTTTCTTTCCGATAATTTTTTAGATACATTTTCAAAACCTTTATCTGCACAAACACTGACAGCAACACAATCTTTACCTGTCACTGATTACAAATCGGTTTTATTCACCATTATCGTCGCCCTAACACTGGTCATTTTATTATTGTGTTTGACGGTCTATCGTTCCCGCCAAGAAAACTTTATCTTAAAAACCAAATATCAACAATTCTTGGAATTTTTCCAACATACACCGCATAAACTACACATCACTGATAAGCAGGGACGCTTTATTTTCATCAACAAACAAAGCGAAAATTTTATTAACGGCGACAGCAATACGGCTGTTGGAAAAACAGCCTATGACTTATTCACTCCTGATATCGCCGCAACCGCAACGGCTCTTGACCGAATTGTTATTGAAACAGAAAGCCCTGCCGAACAAGAAGAGGTTTTTTGGACAAACAAGGGGTTCATCACTTACCAGACAAGTAAATTCCCGCTTTATGATAACAACGGTAAGTTCAACGCCATAGGGTCAAGTGGTTTTGAAATAAGCAAATTAGATAAGAATGATAAAAATAGTTTTCAAAGCAAAGACGTTTTAATCAGGTTGATCAATCAAATACCTGCTTTGATCATTCTTAAAGATAAATTAGGGCGCTATATGCTCGTCAATGAAACGGTTTGCAAGTGGAACAATGCCAATTACAACGACTTAATTGGTAGAACTTCCATCGAAATTTTTTCCGAACAAAATGGGCGTGACGTTGCAAAAGAAGACCAAAAAGTTCTGATCACGGAAACTAATCTTGAAAAAGAGTTTGAATTCGATTTTGCTGATGGTCAACAACGAACGGTTTTAAGCACGCGGTTCCCCGTTTATGACAAAGAAAACGTTCTTATAGGCTCAGGTTTTATTGGCACGGATATCACCCATTTGCGCAAAGCTGAACGCACGGCACAGCAAATAATTCGTGCAATCGAGCGTGTCTCCGATCCTGTGGCATTTTACAACAGTTCTGATGAGCTTGTTTTTGCTAATACTATTTATAGGACACCGGTTAAAGCCATCCGCAAAAAAATCCGCATCGGATCCACTTTCGAAGCAAACCTACGCACTTATTTAGAACATGGGTTCATCAAAGAAGCCAAACATGATCAAGAACAATTCATTACAGAGCAAATTACACTACACAGTACATCCAGTGCACCTTTTGAAATTATTTTTAAAACGGGGGAAAGTTATCGATTCAGACGCAAGCGCTTTAAAGATGGTGGCACTTTGGTATTTGGCATTGATATCAGCAGCCTAAAAGAAATCCAACAAAGTTTAGAGCAAAGTGAAAAACGTTTTCGCGATTTTACTCAAGCGGCAAATGACTGGTTCTGGGAAACCAATGAAAATCATCATTTTACCATATTAAGCCCACGGTTCGAAAAATTTTTAATAAAAGATAGCAATCCAGAAAACACAACTTTAAAACCAATCCTACATCTTTTGGAACGTAAAAAAGCTTTTCGTGATTACATATATTCGCCCATGAATGACGATAGCCGATATTGGCGAACCAGTGGCGTGCCGGTGTACGATGAACAAAAAAATTTTAGTGGATTCAGAGGCACAACCAATGATGTAACCGAAGAAATCGAAGCCCGCATCGAGCTCGAAAACCACAAAAGCTTTCTCGAGCTTGAGATAGCTAACCGAACAGAAGAAGTAAACCAAAAAGCCCATGCTCTTGAAGTCTCATTGGAAAAAGAAAAAGAATACAGCCAGCTTCAAAAACAATTTATATCGATGATAAGCCATGAATACCGTACACCCTTGACCATTATTGATGGTGTTTCACAACGTTTAATTCGAATGAAAAACAAACTGACAGCGGATGATATCGAAAACCGGGCGACCACCGTTCGCCGTTCAGTTCAAAAAATGATTGATATGATCGATATCACCCTTGCCACATCAAGCATTGAAGAAGGCAAGGCCGTGATCGCGCTTGATAATCTTGACCTCAAAGCCCTACTCGTTGAAACAAGCAACAATCATCAGGAACTTTCGCCGGAATATCCGTTTACCATTGATCTTAATTCGATAAAGAGTTCTATTTGTGCAGACCGTCGCTTAATAGAACAAGTATTCAATAATTTACTCTCTAATGCTATTAAATATTCTCCGAACAAAGGTGAAATTTCCATTCACGGCCAACAATACGATGACCATATTGAAATTTCGGTAACCGACCATGGGGTTGGAATACCTGAAAACGAAATTGATAAAATCTTCACCCGGTTTTTCCGAGCCAATACAGCCAAAGGAATAACCGGCACCGGGTTAAGTCTAAATCTTTGCAAAAATTTTGTCGACCTTCATAACGGCAAAATTTTCTTAACAAGCGAAGAAGGGAAAGGAACAACATTCACCGTCTCTTTGCCAATAGAGCAGCCAGAGGCACTTTCAAAATAGCCTGTTATTTTTATTTTACGGGGATCGCAAATAACGCTATGGTCAGCAAAACTAAAGCCATAGAAAGAAAAAAAAGGCCCTGCAGCGTTGCATGTTTTCAAATTTTCGCTGTGGCGAATATTATTATACCGTATAATATTTCAAATGGTATAGGCCAGCATGATAATAAAAACCATCACAACAAGCGAATAAGCCCCAGCGACCCCTGCTAGTAAAGGGGCAACAGCAAGAAACCCGCTCCCAATAATTGATGCCAACGGCGTCACCGTTGCCCTCCATAGGGTGGCGTTTCTGAACCTAGGCAGCATCATGACCGTCACCATGCAGATAACGATACCAAGCAAAATATAATTAACAAAAAGCAATGAAATCATTCTGAATGGGGCCTAAAGTGCCGCAATGTTCGATTTACAAACATCCCCAGCCCAACACCAAATAATGCACTCATCAATGCAATCCATATAAAGCTCAATGATTGTTGTTGTTCGGTTTCTGTACGCCGCCAAAAACCAATACCATCTTTGCGGGCCAGGCGCTCTACGTCATCATAATCAGCTGTATAAAACCGGTAGGCAAATGCCCATCCTGATCTAATCATCGTCTCGGCGATATCCATACCCGCTTCAAAGCATCTAACGACAGGGCGTTTATATCGGTCAATATCCAATTGCTGGCATTTTAATGATCGACCATTGACGATATCGTCCATAGCAGCCAAGGATGCCGGACCACGCGGTTCGCTCATTTCGGGAGCCGCTAAACCAAAAATTCGTAATCGCTTACCTTTGAACATCAAAGTGTCCCCATCAATGGCACGCATGACACCATTAAATACGGGATTAACGTCATCAGAGGCAGCCATTGTTTTTGGTGATAATAATAAAAATAATACAACAATCACCACGACGCCCGCGTTATTATTAAAATCCTTTACCATCAACATTCCTAAACTTTTCTACTAGGCAATTCATTATGCCCGAATAAAATGCCAAAAAAAACAAGATCGTCAAAATTTTCTAAAAAATAGACTTGATTAGTCTGACCCAGCCCAGTACATAGGCATTCTCTTCACGACCCCTTCGTCTAGAGGCCTAGGACACTGCCCTTTCACGGCGGCAACACGGGTTCGAATCCCGTAGGGGTCACCATCTTTTTTTTGACAGAAATTTCGGTATAGGCTCATCAAGTGATGGGCTTTTTTTATTTGCTAACTTTTTATCAAATAAGTAATCTCCCCGATAAAAGGTGGTCTTCAAAAGTAAACTTTTCGCGTTGTAGCGCGACACTTGATTCTGGAGTAACCGTCACTTGGTTCTGGAGCAAAAATGATGTCTCATTTGGAACTTATTTATCATCATCCACAGCATTTCTAAGTTTCTTTTTTTCACTTTCAGTTAAACTGTCAAATACAGCAAAATGTCTTATTAGATCGCTGACAATACGAACGGCTGCTAAAGACCACCTTAACGCCCACAACGTAAATCCTATAACAATGGCCAACATAAATTGTTTCCATAGGATCGGGATTATTGGCAACAGTATGCAAATAAGTGCCACAAGCGTTATTGTTGAAGCAATAACCTGTGTCACGTGAACAAATGAAACATAAAAATTATAGACTTTGAACATTCCGCTAGATTGGAGGAATGAAGAAAATCCGGGATTAGACATTATCTCAAGAATACGCCCAATTGCGGACCATGAAAGAGCTAATGTAATAGCGTTGAATGCTAAAATCCCACTATAAACTGTTGTGGATACATCCCACCTTTTTTCAGAAAAAAAATCGATTGATATGTAGTAAGCCGCTAAGCCACCAATAACCATGAAAACAATAAGGAAGGACGGGACGGCATGCCATGCCCCCTTACGCTTGATTGTTTCTGCCACATCAGCAAAAAATTGAGCAATAAAATGTTCTTTTTTTTCAGCCATCGTAAATTTCAATCATAGTCCTCACAACGTATTCCTCTTCAGAAACATCCACATCTCCAGTAGGGACAAAAACTTTTAAAGAAGAAGCTTTAGCTTGTTGCCTTATGTTACCTTCCCTTGATCGTTCAAATTTTGGTTTCGGGTAGGCAACTTCTGTCCCTGAATTAGTAGTTCCTTTAAAACCAATTTGACCATAACCTTCCTCTGCAAGGCCAATCGATTCAGAAATTAAACCTTCATCAGCGACTGACATAGTCTCCCCAAATACAGGTTCGGCCTTTCCTGTCATTTTTCCAACCCGCGCTTTCCTCATAAGTTCATCCATAATTTCACCCGGAACAACTGGGTGCGGGTTTGTGGGCCTTGAAGTAAACGAGAATTCAGTCAAGCCAAGGCGTGTTGCAGCTTGGGATACCTCACCAGATGTTGCCGTTCGGTAAAATGAAAAATCAAAATCTGATAAACCTCTTACAATAGACCGAAGCCGGTTCGCACCTTGACTGGCCGAAAGCATGTCTCCGCTGCCGTCACGAATTCCCATGCGCTCCATTCTAGGAACCATAATAAAACGGGTCCAAATTGTATCATTAGCAGGCACATCGACTAATTCAAGGTCGTCAGTATTGGGATTGTACCGGTGCTCCACGCGAACGTCTACTCCTCTAGCGACATCAAATATTGCACAATCTAACCCTGCTAAAACTTGATTTCTAAATCTCATGATAAAAGTGTCGTATTCGTTGGGACTCGGTTCAGGCTTGCGGTGAGCAACCCTGTTACCAGCAAACCCATGCATAATATCGGCGTGTTCATGAGTATAAATGGGTTCCTCAGCTTCGTCGAGAATGGCATACTTATAGAAACAGTATGAGATTTTTGGCATTTTCTTACCCCTAGAATATTGTGTGTAACGCTCACTACGGGTAGAAGTGTCGCCTAAAATTATAGCAAGAGTCAAATTTGCCGGGGTCATAGGGGTGGCCTAAGCATTAGAAATTATCACCTCGCCGACTTTATGGGCCTGTTTTTTGGCGATGGAGTATGTGGTTTCGACGGCCTCGATGTCGAAGGATTTGAATATTTCGCGGACTTCCGGTCGGTCATTTAAGGACAGGATAAAGTGCCCTTTAAGGTTCATTAAAACATCGTTTAACCGTTCAAAATCTGCCCGTTCGAACATGTCTTTGCCGTAGTCTTTTTCGCAACCAAAATAAGGCGGATCAAGATAAAACAAGGTCATCGGCCGATCATAGCGCTGGATGAAATCGGTGTAGGGCAAACATTCGATGGTGACGGCCGAAAGCCGGGTATGCAGTGCATCCAGCATCGGCCCCAGACGGGTAATATCAAAGCGGGCGGGCCGGTCGGCGGATACACCAAAATTGCGGCCGGAAACCTTGCCGCCAAAAGCCGTTCGTTGCAGATACAGAAACCGTGCTGCGCGTTCGAGGTCAGTTAAAGTATCTGGAACGGCTGCGATCAGCCGGTCAAATTCTGCCCTGGTTGTGATCTGAAACTTCATCATTTCCATGAACGGCACATAATGGCGTTGAAGGATTCGGAAGAAATTAGCCACTTCACGGTTGAGATCATTGACGACTTCGGTCTTTGGTTTGTACTGCCGTCTTAAAAAAACGCCGCCCATGCCGACAAAGGGTTCTGCGTATAAAACGTGCGGAATGCCTTCGATTTTCTGAATAATTCGTTTTGCGAGATTTCGTTTGCCACCAAGATAAGGCGCAACGGGTGAAACCGGTTCAACAGGTTGTCTGGACTCCATAAGTCATTTATCCGTATAAATATCCCGCCGCGCGTACGGTGGCGGGTCGGCCAATATGCGGCCGGTTTTGGTCGAGAGGATTCTAGGCCCTCGGTTCAGGTGGTTACAGCCACCTGTCCCCCGTCCGGTCGCCTATACAGGCGTTGGCCAGGTCAGATTACTTGCGGCCGTCAATGCATCAGCCGCCGTTGTGGCGGCGTCGATGGCTTCTTTCGCGCCTTCACGGATATCCTCAATGGCGGCCGCAACCACCATCCACGTGTCGGCTTGTGTTTTCCATTCGGTGGCCACGGCCGCATAATCAGGTATTGTTGGATTGAGCCGTTCAGCCCGCGCCTTGATCAACGGATAATCGCTGGCCACCGGTGATGTGGCCGCCAGCCAGTTTTCGGCTTCGGCCCGTTTTCGTTCATAAATCAACGCCTGTCCGGAACCGCCGGTGATAAATTTCAACCGGGTATTTTCGGCTTCGGAATCGACCCGGTTTTTAAGCAATGTTTGCGTATCGGTGAGCGGGATGGTTTCCGGCGCTGGCGCTGTAAAGGACGTGCCGTCCCATGTCGCGCCGATCACGGCCGTGCCGTCATCAGGCACCAGCGTGGCGACGATTTCCGGTGTGAACATTTCATTAATATCGCCGCCCTGATCGTCGATCAGCTCAACAACAATATTTTTTTCAATTCTTGCATGGATCATTATTTATACTCCTCGATGATTACAAAACCGGGGCCGCCTGTACCACCGGCACCGGCCACAGCGGTACCGCCCGCGCCCATGGCACCACCGCCACCACCGCCACCATTAACGCCGTCCTGCCCGGCAGTTCCGGCGAGCCACGCACCGGGGCCACCGCCTTCGCCGCCACCATTGCCGCCCTGATTTGAATTTGTTGTAACTTCACGAAGACCTTGCGTGCCAACCGCACCGCGCAGATTAATATCGCCGGATGATCCAAGGCCGCCTGTGCCGCCCCAGCCATCATCGCCGCCACCGGACCGGTAACCACCGCCACCGCCGGTCGCGGACAAATACGCGCCGAACGACGTTGTCCCGCCGGTGCCACCATTGGTCATGCCCGCGCCGCCGCCATCTGACGGATTTCCCGGTGTGCCGCCAAGCCCGACCGTCACCGCAACGGAAGATATTCCAAGGGCTATGATATCGAGCAGCTTTTCAGCACGGCCACCTTGACCGCCACCACCACCAACGTAATAATCGGCGTAGCCACCGCCACCACCGCCACCACCGCCACAAAGGCGAACGCGGATTTTTGTTGTCCCGGCATCCGGCGTCCAGGTACCGGAAGCCGTGAATACCTTGACAGCTTGCAGCACGCCACCGGCATCGGACTCGGCATCAATATCAACAAACATGATGTCGGCCGCTTTGGCGATGCCGATGCGGACCTTGTCGGTGGGAGCCGTTAAATTAAGTGCACCGGCCGTGGTGCCATCCAGATAATAACGTGATCCCGGCGTCAGTCCCGACATCAGACCGGCGCGGGTTTCCCCGAAACAAATGACTTCACTGTTCGTTACATCGGCCACACCCACCGCATTGTTGCTGGTGGTACCGTCGGCAATGGCTTGGGCAAAATTGCTGTTGACGCTATCCCAACGGACGACTTCACCATCGGCGACACCGGCGGCAAAGGTCGCCGATTTGATAACGACGGCTTTCGACGCGCCGCTGATCATGGCCGTGATGGCTTGACGCAGTTGTGTGCGGTCGGATTTATCAAGGGTCAGACCGCTGCTGGTAATCGTGCCTGCGATTTCTTCTTGCACCATATTCAGCCATTCGGCGTTGACCACCGTGGCCGGGATGGCGTTCGCCGCATCACCATCGGTAAAAAACCCGTTTGGATTGGGCCCGGCGGCCGTCGGTGCCGGGAGCGTGCCTGTGGCGGTTCCGTTATCAATCTTGAACATTTTAGTTGCCTCCGTAGGTGAAATTTACATGTGTGTGGGCGGGTTTTTTGGCTTTGACGGCGCACTCCAGAAGCTCGTTGCCCCACTTGGCCAACGGCTCGCCACAACTGCTTGCCCCGGCCCTGAACTGAACGGTCGTTGTTGCCGGTGCGTTGCAGGCCCAGACAAAACGCCAGGTCTCGCCACAACAGGGATCTCCGGCCGCACTCTGTCCGGCCGTAAACGGTTTGAATTCCGATATCGTCACGTCGAAGCCCAGGATTTTTGCCAGATCGATAAAAAACTGCCGGGATTGGCCACCACGCATGGTCAGTTTGGCGACCAGTGCGGCGCGTCGTTCCTGCACGGTTGTGGCGGCTGTGGCACACTTATCCGGCAGTCCGGCTGTTTTTTCCCAGTCGCTGAGCATTTCCGTGGTTTGGCGCGGATCGCTTTCATCCACCAGATCGGCCATGCGATTATGTGAGTTGGCCATACCATCGGCCGTGGCCGTTAACAGCTTGGTCAATGTGGCATCAGGGTCGCGTGGCCAAGCCGATCCTTGCGGCAACAGTTGCTGTAAAATATTCAGATAATCGTCGGTGGTGGCTCTCATCGCATCAGCTCCATGTGATCGCGCCGAAGACGGCGATCTCTCCTGTCAAATGGGTGACGTCGGCGACCGGGCTGGTCAGTTGATGATCGTTTTCACCGGCGGCGATAGAAATGGCCTCACGAATATGGCTGATCAGGATGGTGCCGCCGGGGACTGCTTCGCGCCGGATCAGGTCTTTGATCTCGGCCTCGATGGCGTCTTTGACGGCCTGCGATACCGGATCAAGCCCGGAAATGGTCAGGTTTAAAATCTTCGGTACCGGGGCGACAACGGTTAATGCGGCCGTCACCGGCCGCACCAGATCAAGGGCCGTTTGCACGGCCGTCACATCGGCCGCCAGCGGAATGCCATCGGCATAGGTATCGGCCATTAAAAACCGCACGCTGACGGTGCCGAGGCCCAGTTCCTGCGGATAGACCCATGCGTCTGTGACACCGGCCTGATCTTTGGCCCATTTGACGTAATCAAAATCCGCGCCACCGTGGGGCGGTTGCTGAATACGGTCGAGAATACGGGCGCGAAAATCGTCGTCGGTTTCTTCGTCCGCGCCGCCGGTTAAGCCTGCGGCCGCCACAGTCGGCCCAGCGTTTACGCCGACAATGGGTGAAACCAGGTTAACCGTGGTCCCGGAAACCCCGTTGCCGTCCAATCCGGCCAATACGGCGGTGACGGTGGCGGTGGCCACACCGGCGGTGATGATCACTTCGACAGTAGTTTGGTATTGGCGGCCATCGGCGCGTTGCAACAACGTGTCTTTTGGAATTACGGTGTTATCAATGCCCGTAAAATCAACCGATCCTGTGGCAAAGGTTGCCGCCAAGCGCGCCACATTCCAGACCGCACCGTGGCGATCGAGCATTTCCGTTTCGGCGGTATCAACCAGCATCTGTTCCTTGGCCCAGTCGATAAAACCATAGACACCGTGATTGGCCCCGGCCGATGTGGTGGCCAGAACGTTCAGGTTTGATCTGCGCAGGCGGGCGTCGGCACCGGGCAAGCGGGCCTCGATGTCGGCGATGGCGGCGTCATTCAGATTGGTTAAGGTCGGTTTTTCAAAGGGCATTATGAATTGGCTCCTTGGCCTTGCCAGACGTTGTCAAAACGGTATTCGATCTGATTGCCGGTCGGCGGATGGATCACGATTTCAAGGGCCAGCATTTGCGGTCGCGGGTTTGTGGCCACAACATCGACTTTTGATGCAACACCGTCCTCGATCAGCCATGCAAGGGCTTCGCGGGCGTATTCTGCGGCCCTGATCATCACGGCGGGCAGTTGTTTTTCCCGCGCCAACAACCACAGCCGCGATCCGATGCGGTCATCGCCGCTGTTTGCGGGCAGGCCCAGACTGTCGCCCCACCAGCCGCGCAGGGTATCATCATCGCCCGGCAACTGATCGTCCGGGCGGGCACGCCGATCAGTAAACAGGGAAATAATCACGGCTGTTTCCAAACCGTCGTCGGCTTTCAATAAACCACCGTCCAGGTCCAGATCAGCGGCCATGATGTCGGCATCAAATAACGCTTTGATATCGGTCATGGCCCCTCCGGATGATTGGAAGGCAGATCCGCTTGATCGAGGCCATGTTCGGTCGATGTGCCGGTGGCACCGGTGGTGTAACTGTCAATATTATAGGCGGTGCCACCCGCATGGGTCTCGCGCTGACCCTTGCCATAAACTTCGGTCTGCAGATAATCGGTGCCGATGATCTCGACGCCTTTGCCTTTGATGCGGACGATGCCGGAAGATTTGAGATAAATATTTTTGCCTTCAAGGTGCAGGCCGTTCCTTTTGATATGAACAACCTGTCCCTGATCGTCATATAAAGCGACTTCACCTTGAGCCAATTTTTTCAGGCGGTACCGCCGATCATCAACAGCAATGATGACGCTGTGCGAGCGGTTACCGCCCAAGGCCAACAGGATCGCTTCCGCGCCCGGATGGGGATGGCTGGTGATGCCATAATTCTGAAACCGTTCGACGCCGTCCATGGCCTCGCCCTTCAGCACCGAGACCTGCAGACCCTGCAGTTTGGTTTCGTCATCGATGACCTGGACAATGGCGCGGCCGATCATCAGCATGACGCGGCGTTTAAGGGGGGCACTCAATTTTTCAATAATGCGTCTCACCAGCCCGTTTCCACTTCATCGTCTTTAAGCGCGATCAATTCAAACGCCTTGGCCGGTGCCAGAGTTAACCGTGTTGTGCGGCCATTTCCGTCCAGCGTCATGGTGGTCGACGTAATCAGCATATCGCCCGATAAACCCAGTTCCGGAATATCGATGGCCACCAAAGTTAACGGCCGCCATAATCCGGTTTTATGTTTCCAGCCCTGCACCGTGATGTCGGCTTTTAAAGCGCGGGCGCGGCGCACGCTGGCTTCCCATTTGGCGCGTTCAAGGAACGTCGAACCGTCGCCTTGGTCTTCGCCAATAATAATTAGCGGCCGATAGCGGGTAACACCGGGATCAACGGCTTCGGCATTGGGTTCAGCATTGTCTTCAGGTGACGTGAAATCATTTCCAGCGGCTTGTCCTTTGACGATGATTTTTGAAAACCGGTCACGCATGCTGGAACCGCCGGACGCTTTTAAAACATTGCCGTCTTTGCCTGTTTTAAGGGTTGCGTTTGAATGCGCAGCCTGATCGGCACGGGTTAAATTGAGGCCGCCAAAACCGTCCGACATGGCCAGCACAGCGCGCATGCGACAGGCGCGGTCGATGGCTTCAAAGGCGGTTTCACCTTCGTTCAATTTAAATTTGGAAAACGCCTTGCCGACATCGATTTCCGCATCGACGTTGACATCGAATGGCTGGCACAAGGCCCTGACGATTTCCGTTAATTTTTGATCTTTCCATTCCCCCGGCGAATGTACGGCCGAGCAATCGACCAAATCCCCGGCGCGGTCGCGACCGGATACGGTTACAGTGTGATTTCCGGCGTCAAAATTGGGTGTGGCGTCATCGATATAGCCGGTGATCACCGTTTCATCGCCGATTTTTAATGTGCAGGATGATCCGGCCTTGACCGGGCGCGGTGCATCCGATCCCGGCCAGCGGTCACTTAATGTCAGATTGAACGTTCCGGCCAGTGTTTCCATAGAACGGGTGACGGTGACGGTTTTCCAGCCTTGATGAATTTTATCAGCGATCAGCAGCCTGACATCATCCGGCATGGGTCAAAACCTCCAACTGGTTGCCACCGATGGCCATACCGGGATGGCGTAATTTATTGCGGGCTGAGATTTCATCGGCGCGGTTTAAAACCGCATCCAAATCGTCGCCATACAAATCATTGGCCAATGCCAGGGCCGGGCGGGTGGCGGGCCACGATTTTTTAATAATGCGCGGCAGGCTGGGCGCGATGGTGGAAACGTGTTTAACCACCGACTGCGCCAGTTTGGTGTAGCTGCGCCATTCGCCGTCGGTGGCCGTGGCTGTTTCCAGATCGATCAAATCGACAATGCGGTCGCGAGCTGTCGTCGCTTCCAGACTTGTCGCAAATGTCTGGTTGGCGGCCAGACGGGCGCGTTCGGCCAGCGCCGAGCCACGGACAAAGCGGGCAAGTGCGGTCTGGTTTTTCAGTTGCTGCTGTCGGCTCGGCGTCGTTTGTGGTGGAGGTGTCAGCCCGTCACCAAAGCTGGCAATATTCTGAAACACATTTTCTGCCGGCAAAGGTGTCACGGATTGAACCCGGCCGATCAGGCTCTGCAGTTTTGACGCCAAATTTACCGGGTCGCGCACATAGGTGCTGGCGTTTGTTGTCAAATCCGTAACATCACGGCCGAGGCTGGCCAATTGTTCGCCGCTACGGATTGTTTTCTGGATTGTGGCCACAATATCGCTTGCGGCCGTGGTCACGGATTTGGCGGCATCACTGGCGACAAATTCCGGAAACCCGCCAACGTTAAACGACGTTTTAAAGGATGTTTGCAGGCTGTTTAAAAGGTTGTTTGCTGAACTGTTAACCGCGGACGGCGTGTTGGTTTGTGTTTCGGGATAGCGATTGTCACCGGCCTCGGCAAAGGTCAGGGTAAACCGCGCCATGCCGCCGTCCCGCGTCGTGTAGCGTTGGCGGCAATCGGTGCAGACGACGGTCATCTCGCCCAAGTATGGATGAACCAGAGTTCCGGGCCCGGATTTTTCACAAGCCTCGACCAGTTTTGCGGCTTTCGCTATATGGTCCGGTTCCAGCACGTAGCACTGGATTGTGTGTTCCCGCGATTTGCGGCCCAAGTCTTCGATATAGGGCAAGTCCCGATCCGGGTATTCGTGGTTGGCTTGACGGCGGCCAAATCCACCTTCGGCGTCTGAATAAAAAAATTCAATACCGCGAAACGAGGCCTTGCGCAATTTTTGATGCCAGCTCATTATACCACTCCAGAATGAAAATAGATTAATGGAGAGCAGATATGATGGTTCGATGGTTGGCACCGATCGCCCTTGTTTTGCTGCTGGCGTCCTGTGGCGAGGAGCCAAAGCCTGAAACGGTTTTTGAAATTCAAGGCACCTATGACAAAATCCAGATGGCAAATATTGAAAAAACGATCAATGTTTTTCGCAAGGCCTGCCCGAATTTGTTTGATAAATACTGGAGCGATGTGACGGAAGCGAAAGCAACCGTTTGGCCCCATTTTATGAAAGCCGTTTACGGAGAAGTCACCATGCCGTTTCTTGATCAGTATGGTTGGCGTTACTCGTTGTTTCTGGAAATCACCATCAGTGAAAATCCTCAAAAAATTCCATATTCCTATAATGCAAACGGGCACACCCTTTTTTATCATTTGGGCGGCGGTCGTCGTCCTGGCATCTCCTCTGCCAAGGTACAATCGCAACGCGTTTGCGGGTTTAAAGAGGACGCAGATAGAGATGTTTTTACATCCGTCCCCGGTCTTTCTGTCATGAGCGCGTTTGACTAGTTGCATCTAAGACCCCGTCATCATCATGCCGACATCGACGTCGACATTGACGTCCTTGCTGGAGCTTTTCAGGTCCTGGACACGGGTGTTGCCTTCGGCATCGACTTTTAGCTTGATGTCGACCGAATTTTTGTTGGCGGCGATGGCATCCCCGGCGACGATCCCGCCGAGTTTTTCACCGCCCATACCACCCAATATTGCACCGATAATACTGCCGATAGCGGTTCCGATAACAGGTACAATGGCCGTGCCAATAGCGGCCCCGGCGGCGGCCCCGGCGGCGGTTCCGCCAAATCCGCCGATGGCTGTGCCGACGCCTTTTTTATCGCCTGTCTTGGACGCGGCATAAAGATCGCTGCCATATGATAATGCTGAAAGAGCAATAGCAGCGCCCCCGGCGAAGCGTCCCAGCAACCGACCGCTTCGCCCCGCCAGACCACGTAATCCCCGGCGACTTGATTTTGCAAGTCTGCCTGATTTTCCACCACTGCCGCCACCATATCCCGTGCTGCCACCGGCTGGCCAGTTCACGACCATTACCGGCGTGGCACCGGCTTTGCCCGCCACACCGGCGAGCGCCTTGGCGGCACCGCCTTTACGACCCGAAAACAGCGACCGTGCAGCTGCAGCTGTGCGTATGGCTTTTGATGCAACGACCAGGCCGCCTAACGCTGCCGCGCCATAACCAAGTGTTTTGATCATGGAATCAAGCTTTTCAGGGTCGAGACTGTTGATTGCGGAAGCTAAATCCTGTATCGGTTTGGTTAAATTGGTATCAGCAAAACGCTTTCCGGCCGTGAGCAAACTTGTTAAAGCCGCACCTGCCGTTTTTGCATTTCTAGCACTGTCTTTAAAAAGCTGTGAACCATCGCTTTTGACGTTCAAAAAACTATCGAACGAGGCAAATCCACCCGTTTTATTGTATTCGATAATCGCACCAGTAAATGCACGCATGGCTTCTCCATCAAATATTTTTGAGACCTTTGATGTATCGCCGTCCGTTGCACGAATGATATCTTTGACAATTTCGATCACGGATCGCATCCGCTTCGGATCATCCGGATCCATGATTTTAATGCCGCCTTTTTGCAACATTTTACGCTTTGCCCCATCGTTTAAAATTCTGATCAATGCTTCCATTGCTGTGGACGCTTGTTCTGGCCCAGCCGTTCCGCGTCTGATCATTTGCATCATCGCACCCATTTCTTTGATCGCTTGCGGACCTACACGGTTAAAAGAGCCGTAGGCGGATGTAATGCGCTCGCCTTGGGTCGCCAAATTTTGTAAAGTAAATGCGCCTGATTTGCCTTGATTGATCAGAGCATCCAATGAATTTGTAAATTCTTGACTGTTTTCAAGGCCAAACTTTTCATTCATATCAGCCAACATCGCGCCAATATTTTGACCCTCGGCCCCGGTTGCACGTATGGCCAACCCGATGTTGCGCATATTGTCTTTGGCAAGGTCGAGGTTACCGGTTTTTTCGACGATTTTATCAATGGCGGCCAGTATTTGTCCCGGATCGACACGGATATCCGGCGATTGCGCCACATCAAAAACCGATTTTTTCAACGCGTCCATTTCCTTGGCCGAGCGACCCGATTGCACACCCAGCTGGGTGATTTGCGTTTCCAGAGACACCAGATACCGAACAGCACCGGCCCCGGCGGCACCGGTAACCAATGCGGAATAACGATTGCCTATCCGGTCAAGTCCGCGCCCGGCAAATTTAGCAGCACGGCCGAGGCCGCGCAGGCTCTGCGAACTCTTTCTGGAAAACGTCCCGATTTGCCGGGTCAGCCCGCGCGTTTTTTGCGCCAGATTACCGGCCAGATCGATTATCAAACGTGTTTTTAAATCACCCATGCTGTTTTTCTTCCAGCTTATTTAAATAACTAATCACCCGTGTGGTAGGAAGGTTCAGAACTTCATTCATCGACCATCCGGTATTCATAGACAGCAAGATAATTGCGTCATCAAAACTATTCCGATGACGCAGAAGGTCGCCCCCGATTTTTCACCTTTTTTAAAGATGCTTCGGTCAATCCATCTGCCGCACCACGAATGATTTCGAGATCGATAGTTGAAAGCTTTTTAAGGTTGTCGATATCTATGGGACCGGCCAAATCTCCGATCCTGACAATTTGCCGTCCCAGCGATAGCAGCCCAACCATCGCCGGATTTGATACCAATTCGTACCCATCCGGAGTTGTCACCAGTTTTTCTGCGTCGCTAAGAGCCGCGACCATATCGCCGACCGTTTCGTTGCGAATTTCAACGTCCATATAAACATCAGGGCCAATTTTAAGTCCATCGACTAATTTTTCTATGATTTTGTTCATTTTAACGGCTTTGCTTTTTTGCCTTCAAAACGAACCGGAATGTTTGCTTCTTCGGTTTCCGCATCGCCTTCATTTGCGTACCAGGCTTCGCTAAGGACGATAACTTTACCGTTGGCCAGCTCAAGGGTGACAGTGGCATTATCAATCATAACAAGCTTTTCGAGATCAAAATCTGAATTATCTGTGATTTCACCTTCGATAAACGGGACCTGCTCCTTTTCTGTAAAACCATGCACGCCATCCGCTCCAATTACAGCTTCGCGTTTGGGCTTCCCCAAATTATATTTGAAATTTCCCTTGGCCGGGTATTGAATGCTATTAACTTTGAAATAGACCGTACCGGCCAACCGATTTGGATTTGTCATTGTTTTTTACTCCTTAAAATTAAAGTCTGGATTCGACCTGACCGGCGAAGAGTCGGAACTGGTTGATGACATCAGGCGGGATTAGCGCATTGATACGGTTGGCGTCGTTGGCGTCCCGCTCGACAATCAGATCGGTTTTGAACTGATCGATGTTTTCAACCAGACCGGCGTCTTCCCATTGCCAGAACAACGCAATCAGTTCAGCACGGATGATTTTTGGCGTGACGATGGCTTGCCCGGCACCGAAGCGGGTGCCGTCATTGGCCAGTTTGAAGCGCGGGAATTTCAGCAAAATCCGTGCACGTACTGAATAGCGGAGGTACGCCAGCGTCTTCATGGTGTTGAGATCAAGATAACTGACGTCTTCGATACCGGCCGCATTGGTTTTATACGTGGTAATCACGCGTTCGACCAGCACGATGCCGCCGTCGTCCACTTTCCATGTGGCAATACCGTCGAACAGCAACAAGTTGCGTTCGTTCATGGTGAAGCGGTCTTCGACAACCGGAGCCATGACGCCTTTTAACGGTAGCGTCTGGAACGGCCGGGCCGGATCGATTTTGGCGTAATAGGCGCAAACCCCGCCCAAAGCAGCTGCCCATTGACAGGGCTCGGTCGGTGATTTTTTGGCACCGATAATCGAGACGTGTGGCGAGTTGCGGGAATTGCCAAGCGTCGTTAAAGCCGCATGGGTTCCGGACGCGCCTATATAAGTGTGAGCATCCATCATGGTCAACGGCCCGAAACGGCTTAAAAGTTCTGCTTCCAAAGCCGTTAAGTTGGCGGCATCTGACCAGGCACAAACAATGTCCGTGTACCATTCCGATCCCATGGTGGCGATCACGGTCGATAAATCCGGGTTGCCGGAACCACCGGCCATGGCGGTGACGGTGGCCGTCAAACCGCCCGGTAAAACTTCACCAGAATAATAATTAACGCGGACATCGATGTCGTTACCGTTTTCGCCTTTGTGGCGGGCTGTGATGTCAACCTGCTCGGGCGTTACGCCGTTAACGGCGGCTGTGACCGACAGATCGGTTTTGGCGACAATGGCGGCAGCGACATTGGTGGCCACATTGGCGGGCGTATCGGTTGTGGCGACGCCGACGCGGATCCGTTGGCCACCAAGATAGATGTTGAGTGTGCCAGCCACTGTTACCGCACCGCCGAACAGAATGTTGCCTGCGGCCTGAACACCGGCGACGAGATCATCTTTGGCGATGGCCCAGACTTCGGTCCACGAATTGTTTTTCTTTAAGGCCCGAAACATCAGATGGAGTTGTGATCCGCGACCGAAGTATTCTTCGGCAGCGGCTTCCGATAATACGCGGATCGGCGTGTCGGCGGCGACGGTACCGGTTGCCAGACGTTGGCCGGTGACCAGGATTTTGGTTGGCATACCGGGCAGACCGCGCAGGGCACCGGTGTTGATAATCTCGATGGCCGCACCAGGTGTGCGCAGATCGACAGGGATGGCATCAAATGAAAGGGTCATCGGTTAATCCTTTTTCTTGGAAGTAACGGGTTTGGTTTTGACGACATCGCCGTCTTTCAGGCGGCGCTGCCAATAGGAATTATCAGCGACCTTGGCACCGTCTGCGGGCAAGGCCTTGCGGTTGACAGGATCGCGGACAATGATTTTCGGATTTGCGGGTTTTAAAAATAAAAGATCAGGCATAATTTATTGCTCCGGTTTGATTAAATCTTCGGCGTCGTTTTCAGCCGCAGGAAGAGGTGCGATAACGTTGCCCAGTGGCGGCAAGTCCCAGTCGCTGTGCAGGGTGACGAAGTTGTCGAGTGTGGTTTCATCAAGGGTCAGTTCCGTTACGTATGAAGTCTCGATCTCAATGGCGTAGATCGACAGATTTTTTTCATTGTGGATTTGCACCACGCGACCGGGTTTGACCTCGCCAACATCGCTGAGACCAAGACCAAAAAGTAAAACGCGCCTCATATCTTCAACCATTTGATAGGTGCCGACATCCCCTGCGGCTCCCCGGCGCGCGGCTTTTTCATTGCGGCGATTTCGGGTTGCGCAAATTATCGAAAAACGGGGAACATGCCGCCACGCCGAACTGGCAATTTGCTCCGGTTTGGCTTCGCCTGAAAAAGTCACGAAAACCGCCGGTGTGCGTTTGACGATCTCACTGGCTTTGGCTTCCAGTTCGCCGCCGTAGGATTTAACATCTTTCAAGGTGTAACCGAGCGCTGCGTCCTTCAGCTTATCAACTATGGCCTGTTCAATAGTCCCGATCATTGTTTAAACGCTCCGGCCAGATAATCTTGAACGCTGGCTTCTATTTCCCGTTCGTCGTCGCTGTCAATTCCCAGAAACGGACGCGCCGGAATGGTGGCTGCAAGATTTCGACCGGCTTGTCCGCCTTCCTGGTGGATGCGCGCATAAACCATGTTGGAGCCGACTTCGACCTGATCACTGGACGCATTGTGGGTTATTGACCCGCTGAGATAGTCATCCAAGGTCAGAATTTTTGCTTTGCCATCGCGAGCGCGACGACGTTTGGCGTAAGCTGTTGACCACGGTTTCCATTTTTTCCCGTCCGGGCCCCGCTCGGCTTCAAACCGATCCTGTGTTGATGTAACGAGACTGGCCCCGATATGATCAAGCAAAGGCTCCAGATTTTGCCCACGCTGTTCAAGACCGGCAAACACGCGGCGAATGATTTTATCATCAACTTTAATGCTGAGACCGATGCCCGCCATCAGAAATCCTCCAGCGTTTTACTGGTGAAGACCCGTTCGGGGCCATCGATGATGACCGCATTGGTTCGCCCGGCAGGCTCAACGCCACCGACATCCAGTTCGGCGCGACCGACGGCAATATCTTTCAGAAAGGAAACAGCATCTTTATAGCCTGCAGCAACTCTGTCACTGGGTTCATTATCGTGAAGAAAATAGCGTGCAAGATCGCAGGCCACTTTTTTAATCGCGGTCGGTGTTTGGCTAAGCGGCAAGTCATAACGTTTACTGATGTAGCTGTCGATCAGATCGCCCGCATCCGCAATGGCCGTGTCAATCACACCGGTATCGACCAAGCCATCGGCATCACGGTCAGCCAGTTCAAGAATTTCCGGCTGACTGAAACGTGTTTCAAGATCGGATTGTGTAATATAAACGGCCACTTTTTTTCTTTCCAAACGCCCGCCGAAGATCTGGTTAGATCAACTCCGGCGGACTTCCTGTTCTCAGGCATTGTATGCGGGCTCCCTGCAGGCCCGGCTAACCCCGGACCTGCGGATCAAAGCCTCGGCTTCAGGTATTCTTGTTTTTGCCAGATCCGTCAGGACCAGGATTATCAGAAGTATTATCTGCATCCGATTTATCCTGATCGGGATTGAGCAACCGGCCTGTTTCGATGAGATGAGCGACGTCTTTGTCGTCGGCTTTGATTTTATCGCCTTCCACATACCGGTTACCGTCAAGGATAAGCGCCATGTCGCCTTTGAGTGTGTAAGTTTTCTTGGGCATTTCAATCTCCTTTACGCAACTGCGTCCTGAATGAAAAAACCGGCACGATTGGCGATTACCAATTCCTTGACGGTTTCACCGGCACGAACGATTTGCCCGCCACGAAGACCGATGTCGGTTTGTTTAGTGCCGCCAACCCGTTCACCGTATTGCGCTGTCATGCCGAAGGTGATACCGCCCGTTTCAGCATTTACGGTTTCATCGATGAACAGCCCGGAAATGTGTTTACCCCAGACCCGTGCCAGGCTGGCAGCCTGACCAGGCTTGTTCTGGTTAACCCGACTTTCGCCGACCAGAACTTCCTGGACTTCAAACAGATCGGCAACCTGTTGACGGGTCGCCCGGCCTTTGGTGCCAGAATTGTGTTGAACGGCGGCAACGATATCCGGATGGCGGGCCGTTTGTGACCAGGCCGTTTGTCCGAAGACCAGTTTGTTAGGCCGGAAAAGGCAAGCGTCCAGTAGGTCTGTGACCTGACCGATGGGATCAGAATTGGCCGTATCGGAAAACTGGCTGGTTCCCGACAACTGCACTTTGGTGCTGGCATCATAATTGGCGGCATTAAAAACAACCCCGGCGACACGAATTTCCCGGTCAAGCATCAACAGATTTGCCGACCGTTCAACGGCACCACGGCGCGGGTCGTAACCCTTTTTTTCGGCTTCGGCGATGGTGTCATTATCAAGGGGAATACCCAGACCATAATCATCGCACTTGGCCGTTTTTTCATCACCGTCTATTTCCACAAGATTGACAGACGAACGTCGGCCGACACGGGTATCGGGAACGGTGTAATGATCAGCGACGTTATAATCCTGATACTTGAAACTTAGGGAACCAACGCGAACACGCGGCAGAACCCGGTCAGCGATCAGCGAATAGGCCGGGTTTTTATAGGCAACCGCAATGGCAGTAAGAACCGGGTCCTCGATATATTGTTCGTAGGTGGGCATTGTTGTCTTCCTTTTTCTTAAAAGCGGTTAACCCTGGATACGACCAGGCTGGATGAGAATGCTGCCGATATCACCGGCAACAGCGGAAACCATGGCGCGGCCGATAACGACCTCGTTAACACCGGCAGCGGGAGCTGCAGCAATCGCTTTGCCGCTGGCATCCGAGGTCACGAAGTCGCCCTGTGTAACGACACCGCCGAATTCAACATCCCTGATGCCGTCAAGATAAACATCAACACGGTCACCGATTGCGGCTGCACCACGCGGCCCAGTGACGCCCAGCAACAAATCCGTGTTGGCGGCCGCTTCAGCAACTTCGCCTTCGGTGGCTGTGAATTTGACGATCCGTCGTGGCAGGATCGCCGCACTGGCCGTCATATTTTTAATTAAACCAAACTCGTTCATTGGTCCGTTCCTTTCATAACGTGATCAACCGCATCGGACGTCGAAACCGTGACGCCCTTGGTACGCATTTCTTCCTGGTAGGCCACCGCATCTCGAGCGGTTTCAGTGGCGCTGGCATTTTCAACTGCAGGAATATCGCCGCCCGAGCGTTCTGAAAAATCGACCCGGTTTGGCAAAGAGCCCAAAAAGTCGACCAGAAACGCTTTTTGCGTTTTTTCATCGCCCTCACCAAAAGACACGGTCTCCTGGTCATCAAGCTTGGCCATGAATTGAGCCAATGGCTTTTTTTCGGCAGGCAGGACCTGTCCGGATTTAACCAGACCATCGAGGACTTCATTGGCCTTGGCGGTGCGTTCACGTTCGGCAAATTTTGCTTCACGATCTTTTAAGGTTTGCTCGCGCCGGTCCAGTTCTGCGGTATCCGGTTGAGCAGGTTCGGCGGCAACAGCCACCGGCGTTTTTGGCGACGGGTTCATCGTCGGTTCCTTTTCAGTTGTGGTTAAAGAGAGAGGGGCTTCGTTAAAACTCCTGGCGCTGTCAGGCTGTGGCGCGCTGATAATTTGGGCGGCTTCTTCGGCACCGGTTTCCAGATCAAACTTTTCGATGACTTTGTTGGCTTTTTCAGAGCCGTATTCTTCGATTAGAAATTCACGCAGAGAGCCAAGAATTCGATAGACACGTTTGAGCGACCAGCCTGTCTCCGATTCAGGGGCGGCAAAATCGACGGTCATGGTTATGGCATCGTCGTCATCTGCGAACTCAACCGGTTTCAAGCCCTTGACAGCGGGCGGCTGGGCTCCGAGAAACCCAACGTGTCTGAGGGCGAACACTTCCGGCGTCGGATTGTTGGATGCACCGGGCTTGTAAAAGCTGGCTGAAACTTTTTTAAACCGACCGGCGGAAACCATTTCAGCAAATTCCGGATCGACCTGGTGCGGGATGGCCGTCAACGCGTTTTCTGAAAATTCCAGCTCTTTTACCCAGCCGTATGCCGGGGCATTGGCTTTGGGATGGCCGATCACCAGCGGCGCTTCATGGGCTGACGGATCGTAGGCGGCAGCCGTTTCTGCCAGATCACTTTCCGAAAACGAGATATCCGCACCAGACATATCACGGTGATGCCCCGTGCGAAAAATCTCGATAGGTTGGCTTTCGTCACCAGCCTTTTTGTTCATGGGTTATCTCCTGAAAGACGCCGAAAGTTAAAAAGCGGTCAAACCGCTGTTTCGAGAGACATCATTTCAGGTTGGGTGCCATCAAATAAGGGCGCAACGTTTGCGCCCCTGAAGAAATCCAGCTACATGGAAAATCCGTTTGTGGTTAGTCAGACATAACTCAAAAAATCGCGCGCGTCTATAATGACAATTTAAACCGGTTTTAATATCAAAATTAAACGGGGGTTAAACGGGGCAGGAAAGCCGCAATGGGATTTTGGCGGCCCAAGTCCCTGACCGGGGCTTGATGGCCCCCTATGGGCAATTTTTTGGAGCCTCGACTTTTTAGATAAGCAATCGTATAATGTATGGGCAGATGTTGACGGGTCCGCATACCTTTCGTCAGCATTGGGCTCCACGGTCGATGCGGAGGCTTGATGGAACTTTTTTATTCTTTCTTATATATCCTCAAGCCATTTCTTATATTCTTCAGCTTGTCTGATTTTCCGGGAAAAAAAGTCAGTCCTGACCATATCCCTCCATCAAGATCTGCCACCAGAGAAACGGTCCTGTTCTTCCCGATCTGCAATAATTTAGCGTATCTTCGCCGTATTAAAACCCGGCCGGATATGCTGCTTTCGGCAAAACCTGCCCATATTTCTTCAGGATCTTCGATTAACTCAGGAATGAACGGGAAAAAAGCTTCCCGGCCATCCATGCGTTTCGTGTTTTCAATCAGATGATCAACAATGCCTTGGCCCACCTGAATACGTGCACCTAACGGATCCACGAGAACAGCATCATCCGCACCAAGCGATTTGTTCATTAATTTTTTAAGAGTTTCCGGGTCTTTTGTCCGTTCTCCAATGGAAGCTTTCGGTGTGAAAACCGTTAAGTTACCCGGGTCTTGCGGCCGGTTTCCACCGGGCGCACTCAGGGCTTGCCATGGACCATGACGTTCCTGCGCGACCTTGCTTGCACCACGTCCCCATGCCGCATCGCCAACGTTGTAGGCAAACCCGGTATCAATGCCCTTCGGTACTTCTAGGCTGACTTTTCCTTCCGGCGTGTTAACCTGACGGGTCTCTTTTTCAATGCGCGGCGGCGGGTCCGTCACCGCTTTACCGCGCCGCTTCAAATCGCGTGCCGAGAAGGGTTGTACCTTGCAACGACAGTTCCAGCCGTTTGGCGGGGCATGTGTTCGCCAGAACGGATCATCAACCGGCAGGATGGTGTCATGCCATGCGCGGTGTTCAGGACGGGTGCGACCATCCATGACGGCTACATAGCGCACATAGGGTTTGGTTTTCTTTAGGCGTTGGATTTGTGCCCAACGTCCGGCGTTTGTGGCCATGCGCATGTTGGTACCGTAAATCACACGGGATCGCCAACCGCGCGACCCTTTATAGGACCAACCGTGTTTGGCAACGATGCGGTCAAAGTCTTTGCGAAAATCAGCCAAGGTCCGTCCCTCGGCGATGGCTTTGTTGACGGCTTCGTGAAAATCAGCAATCAGCGCGGCCTTGACCGCACCGGAAACAACAAAGGCACGGGCATGCATGCCTTGAAACAGGTCTGTCCAGGTCCGGGTCGGCAGATCGACTTTGTTTGTGAGAAAAGAAATTGCTTCTGCAAACGGTACCCCGCCTGTGGCAACATCAGCCATCGATAATCTCCGACTGGCCTGTCAGTTCGGCAACGCTCAGGGCTTGGCCCATAACATCAGCCAGACTGCTATCGTCAATGTCCGGGTAAAGCTCTATCAGTTTATCAGCAACGTCCTGCAGGCTGTCGGCGCTATCGATCAGGCTTCTGATCTGATTGATCATAACGTCCATGGCCGGTGCGGCGACGGTATCCAGTTGACCGGTTAAATCGTCAGCCGCATCCTTGGCAATATGTTCGGCAAATGATAGCGGCTTATTGGTGGGTTGACCCATAGCGGTCGCAACCACACCCTCATATCCGGGGCCATAGGTTTCCGCGATTCGCTCAGCCGTTGGCTTGTAACCGATATTGAAAAGCCGCTCATCCCGTTCGGCAAGCTGGTTCAAATCTTCCGGGTCATCGGTAACACGCCAGACTCTTGGCGTTGCCGCATTCGGAAAATTCCACGCCGTCAACCACGTGACCGGGCCTTTGTTAAAACTCTCGCACACCAGATCGGCATCACTTTCAACAACATCATTACGCACATCCATGTGAACCTGTGCCTGGCTAAGGCTTGAGCCACTTTCTGTGGTCATGGTTTGTGATAAAATGACTTTGGCAATCATTAAATCCATGTACTGAGCGAATTTTTCATGGTCGCCACCGGCACGACGCGTCGCTTCCATAAATTCAATTTCCATGCCTTGCGGAATGATGATGCCGACATCTGTGGCAACCGCGCGGATAGCCGATAATAATTTTTTCTTTTCTTCTTCAGTGGCGGATGCGTCATAGTGACCGATTGTCGTGGGCTGACCGAACTTTTCCAGTACAATCGCCCACGATTTAATGCCGTTGCGTTTGAAAAACACCGGCCAGTAAAGCCAATAGGCCAACCCCAAACCATAGACATCATCATCGTTGTCGGCACCGGCGGTGAAGGTCCAGAATTTTCGGTCCGGCATAATCATTCCCGTGGGCTTGTCTTTTGTCAAAAGACGAAGCGACCCGTCCCGGCCAAACCGGAACCGTTTTCGGTTACGCACCTTGACATCAGCCAGTTGGACACGCGAGGCATCAATTTCCCACATACATTCGGCCACCGCGTATCCGTAAAACAGGCCCCACAACATGCGTTCGGTGATCCGGTCCCAGGACAAATTACTGATCTGCTCTTTCAGATCATCGGCGGCCTGTTGATCGATGGCGGCATCTCCGCCGGGTTCGACGTTCCAGTCGCGACTGGTGACGGCCCGTCTGCGTTGCTGAAAAGTCGTATGCACTTGCTCGTCGCGGCGAATGTTTTCGTAAATGGCAAGATCGCCGCCTTTCGAACGCAATTTTGGATCGGTCGGTTGTGCCAGTTCGCCGGTATAGAAATCGTAAGCATCCGCACTGCTTGCACCAGCACCGGCGATTTCGCGGGTTTCAGGTTTTGATTTTTCAGGTTTTTTTGCCATCGTTAAAATCCATTCATATCCATGTCAGACGGTACCGTGCCAAAACCAACGCCGGAAAAATCATTATCCCTGTCCATTGGTTGGGTTTCGGAAAAAGCCGCTTGCGATTGACGAGTGCCCGTGCTTTCAAATTCGATCAAACCCACATCTGCCTCCAGTGCGGCAAACAAATTGATCAGGGAAATGGCACTATCGGCATGCCGCTTGCCATCGTCACTGCCTTTGGTGCGAACATCGGAAGGGATCCGCCACGTTCCATTATTGGTCATTTGAAATTGCTTTAAATCAGATTTAATGTCGCTGTCTTCGGGCAACAAAATCATTCGGCTTTCAAAAGCTTCGCGGAATTTTGGAGCAAATTCCCGGAACCACGCATCCTTGGCCAATAGTTCCTGGATGCGTAGCTGGCCATATTTTTGCCGGGCTTCCTGTGCCAGCACCATACCGTTGCCGCCTGCGTCCATGACGCCACTGTGAAACCGGTGCACCCGGTCAAGAATAAAAAACAACGCCTGTTTTTGCTGATCATACGGACATCCTCTCAATTCCACGATCAGTGGAACGTCAAGCAACAAACCATGGCCACGGTAACCGATAGCAATCGAAGTGCGGTCAACTCGCATGGCAAAATCTTCGCCAAGTCCATAAAGCCGTCCCTTCGGCAGCGCTTTCAGAACCGGTTCCACATAATCGCGTAGCCACAATTCCATTTCGGCACGGCGTGCGGCTTCCGGCCAATCAACAAAGTCTTCGCTTTCAGCCTGCCAGCGGACAACTTTATATTCTTGGTTCATACAGGCTTCGATCCATGCCAACGGCAACATCGTGCCTTCGCCTTCGCGCGGGATAGCGTCCAGTTCTTCACGCATCTTGTCCTTGCGGGTGCCGTAACTGGCGCGAATGCGATTGTACCATTTTTGTTTTTTTTCAGGCGTTGGTTTCCAGCCTTTAACCAGACAGACCCGTTCATATAGACCGTTGGCAACGGCATCATCAAAAGTGATGCGATGAATACTATAGGGCCATTTTCCTTCGCGGGTTTCCTTAATCAGTTCGTTGAATGCATTCAAAACACCATTGTGGGTCGAGATAATGCGGATGCGACCGCCCCAGATCAGCAAGGCGTTACAGGCGTCGATCACGCCTTTGACATTGTTATGGAACGCCGCCTCATCAATAACAACGACACCCTGCAGACCGCGTATGACAGCGGGCCTCGAAGCCAAAGCAGAAATCCGAAAACCGGATTTGAACCGAATGGTGTATGAGGCAAGACGTTCAATCACGCGTTTGTCGTTTTCAACGTATTCAACGACTTCTTCACCTTCCCAGATTTCCGGCAGAACGCCTTCGATGAACTGTGCAAAGTGGGCGCAGTAACCGATAAATTCGAGACCCTTTTCCTTGGTGTCGCCAATGTAAAAAATATTATCTCCGCCCGCTTCCCGTGAAGCCGCTGCGATCAGTGTATCGTCGTGAGCTTCCGCCCATGTGATGCCGGTGCGACGGCCTTTGTCACAAAGTTTCAGATCCGCATCGTCGGCAACCCAATCAATTTGGTGGGCCATGAAAATCCCCCGTTCGAGGGGATTAAGATCAGACGGGATATTGCGCGCACGCGGGGGAAGCTCAAACTGGTCAACTTTCCGAAACGGTTTTTGCTGTGCGCTGATAACGCGGTTTTCGCTCATGGCCCGCTCTCGTCATCAGGTTTGCGAACGCCCAGGAAACTTTCTTTCCAGAAGTTCACCTGCTCGGCCGTAAGACCGGCGCTGGTCATGGTCTTGACAGCGTCATCAGCGGCTTTAAGGCGTTCTTCTCGGGCAATAATTTCACGGATTTTTGTTTCATAATCCTGATCTGAACGTAGCGCTCGGCTGAGTTCAGCCAAACCTTTCCCGAGAAGCGCTACATCTTTCGTATCCAAATTTTTGCTGTCGTCCTGTTGGACTTTATCGAGCAAATCAAAAACGAGACCGCGCACCATCTCGACCAATAACCGGCCCTGTTTTCCTTGGGTCGCACTATTGCCAAGTTCCATTGTCAGGGCTTCAGTGATCTGACGTGATTCGCGCATCTTGGCTGCTGCCCGATCTATCTTTTGCATGTAGCGATGGGCTGCGGATTTGGAAATTTCAAAACCACGCTGCCCCAGCCATTCGGTCAAGCCAAGCACAGTCCATTCACCGCTGGCGATCATTTTATCGAGATCGGCGCGTTCTTCTTTTGAAAGCTGCATTTCTATGGATGACCGTTGGCTCATGGTTCAATCCTCCAACGGTGGTTTGTCAACGCCGTCGATCCGGGTCACACCGGCGGCAACGTCGGCACCCCGTTGCAACAGTTTTGCAAAAACGAGTTCGTCTTCGATCACCAGTTCGATTAAAAACTTGGCCTCAAGCCAGCGCAGGTCTTTGCGGATTTGATCAACACCAACGGCATGCGCCGGGTTAATGGTTAGAATTCCGCGCTGGATCATACGGATTTCGACCTGATGACCAAAGTCACCGGCCATAAGTTTCAGGATTGTCCAGCGTCTATTCGCGGATAACAGTTCTTGCGGTGTCATCGATCATCCCTTTCCCGTGTGAATTCACTGCGATTGAGCAAAGCAATGTTTTTTTCAATGCCGTTCAGGGAGCCCGCCATCCCGGCCACCGCCGTTGCCACTTTGCTCAGTTCGTCCCTGACATCGGAAACCCTTTCATGCACGCCTTCGACGTCTTCGTGACTGGCAACCCGGCGCGGCAAATGTTCGACCGCTGCTTCGAGTTTGACAATGCGATTTCCGTGGTCATTGAAGCGGTTATCATTGCGCGCGGCCGCGACTTGATTGCGCATTAATATTGACCAGCCAATCGTCCATGCCAGATTGCTGGCCAGCAGGCCCAAGCCAATGAGTTCACCCCAGTTCATTTGTCTCTCTTTCATTTTCGCAATGTGTGCATCTCATTGCCGTTGGAACGGCCATCAGACGTGCTTCGCCAATGGATTCACCACAACTGGTGCACATGCCATTGCCTTCACTGGTCGTATGCCTGTGAACTTTTAAAGCGGCCAAGGCGTTTTGTCGGTGCAGTTCTTCAACAGCTTGAGCCCGGTCAGCATCATCTGACATCGTTGTTCTCCGCACGTTCCAATACCCGGCCGTAGTTGGCAATTTTGTGGTCCAGATACATTCGTTCGGGAACCGGGCAGAGCGTCCAACCCGATTTCCATTTCAGGGAAAACACGGAAAGAAACCGTCCGAACAATTCCTGCCATAATGGACAGTCCCGAATAGCCTCACCGTTCGTTGTCAAATAAACGGGTCTGCCGTCATGCCTGAAACCCATCGCCATTAACGGCACCGCAGGCACAATGTCTGCGCCATAAACATATCGGGTGTGAAGGATTTGTTCGTCCTTAAACACCTGTTTAATCGCCTTTGAACCAACGCGCGGCGCACCGAATGTAACCACACGCTGGCACCATGGCCATGACAGCCCGGCTATTACCGCCAAGGCACCACCGAGTGAATGACCTGTGAAAATCAAACGACTATCGCCATTTTCGCCAATCATCTTTCTGAGTTTGGGACGGATCGCGCCCCACTGCGCCCGAAAACCCCGATGTACCCGAATCTTGCCAGAAGGGATTAGGTCGACCCGGCGGAATTTCAAATCAGCCATAATATCAGCATAATTTTTTTCCGTGCCGCGAAAAGCCACAACGGTTTCATTTTCATTTGAACAAACGATCAGGTCGGCTCCGGTTGTCTTGTCATGGATCGCCCCTTCAAACCGATAACCCAAACGGGCAACGGATCGCTTGGCATCGGCATCAGGCAAATAGGCGGCGGCACTCAGTTGTTGGTAAATCAAATCCGACACAATAACCTCAAGGCACGACGGCTTTAACGATGGCACCCATCACGCTGTCAACGATACCGGGCGCGGCCGCTTTTAAATCATCGGAAATTGCATCTTCAACTGCTCCCCGGATTTTCTGACCTTCAAAGGCCCGGACACCGTTTGCAGAATATTCAACTTGCCAGCCAACGGGATTTTTTATCACCAAAGAAACATTTTGCTTTTCCTTGCCGTCAATGATTTCGGCGGCGCAAACAAAAACACCGCCGTCTTTTTTCTGGCAAACCTTGACGGTCGCATGGGTGATCCCGGCGTTGACTTGTTCATTTCCGGGAATGGCACCGCAGGCAGCCAGAAATAAAATCAATGCGAGCGGCGCGGATAATGATAATAGGCGTTTCATGGTTTGCTCCTAAGCTATACCCTTGTAAAAAAGATGACGGCCAAGACTGAAATGAGGCTCGACAGGCTCCCCCCATGCCTCGGGAAATGATTGTGACGCAACGTGATAATGCGTCGCCCCGTCGGTCAAATCCTCAAGGCCACCGGAGACTGCACGTTCAGCGATTTCCAGACAGTCTCTGAAAACGTCATCGTCATCGGTAACGGATTTTAATTTTTCGTAATTCGGGTCGTTGGCATTCCAGCAAGAAAACTGCCACGGCTTCAGGCATATGGCCTCAATGGAATTGCCCCACCAGTAACCCTTTTTTTCTTTGCTGAATGCCAGCCGGTTCAAGATCACGTTGGCAACGGCAATGCGCCCGTTATGGCTTTCACCGCGTGCTTCGCCCCAAAGTGTCCGGGCAAGGGTATCGGTATCTTCCATGATGTCTCTGTCGACAATTTCCAAAACTGACTCCATACCAAAACGGGCGATCATCAGCCCGTTAAATTGAGTTTCAGTTTGATTGTTTTTGTCTTGGGATGTGAGGGCGCAATGGTTGCGCCCAAGAATCAGGCAGCGGGATTGAAAAGATCAATTTGCCGGGTGGGCGTGGTGCCGCTATCCCAATATTGAACAGTGCGGCGACTGAGTTTCAAGGCCATCGCCCGGCGTTCCTGTGACCAGCCCTGATCTTTGAGCCAAGCACTCAAGGTCTTTTTTGCAAGCGGGATTTCAATCCGCTCGTCTGCCAGATTTGCCACAATTTTATAGGCCGCGTCAATGCCGACGATTTTTTCCAGTTCCGAGCCTTCAGCATTTTGTGGAATCCGGAACCTCGAACCGCCCCGCTTCAATGCAATCTTGAGCGCGGCATCAATCCCGGCCGCGTCCGCCAGAATTTGTAGACCGTGAGGAAGATTTTGGCTGTTCATAATTACGCAGAATCTTCCGGCACAGTGTCATAGCGATAGAAAAATACTTCCCGTTCCCCTTGGCGATTGACCAGATTTTTGCCGTCACAAAAGGGACACCATAAATCGTTGGTGGTTCGGCCGCTGTCATAAAGTCCAATCCATTCTGAATGACAGTCGAGACAAGATAAAAGCGTCATTAAACTCGACATATCGTCAGTCTGGGGCTGTGGAAAAGGAATTATTTCAGACATTTTAAATTTATCAATTACCCAAAGTGTAGTTAATCATTTCAAGGGCCATACATTCAGACAGGTCGATGGCATTGGCTTCAAGAGCTGTCCGTGCTGTACTTAAAGATAATAAATCGTTTGGTTTATAGGGACCGAACTGATCATCCAAGCCTTTTTCAATCATTACAGATTTCGCAAAATCTAATGCTTCTATATCTGATGGTTTTGGTTTCGATCTAATAAAATCAATCATCTCGTTGTGCATTTTTTTTCCTTTCAATAGTGGCTTTTCTGATTTTCTGACCCAAGGCCTCGATAACCAGGTCAGCGTCGTGATCATCCAAGTGCAAATAAGGAATAATGCCAGGGCTTTTCACGAACCGGCCGACCCAGCTGGATAGCGCGCCGTGATCGCGGATTTTTACGACACCGAGGTCATGGAGTTTTTCCCATTGCGCTTCCATCACCCGGCAACGCGGCTTGTAAAATGGGCCGTTCGTCGAGGCGTAAGCGCGCCAATTAACGCCGCCGTCGCGAGTTGCCCAGGATTTCAGAGCCTCGATAACCTTGAATGCTTTTTCCGGGATCAGGAACCTAAGGTCATCGACCCCGGCCTGCCGTTTGACAAAAGCGGCCAAGGCTTTTTCCGACGAGTCTGTGATAATGCCAAGATGATAAAGTGTAATCCAAAGCGCACGGATTTTCCGCTGCGTCTTACCGCTCGCCATCGGTCGCGATCCGGCCCGTGCCGGGGCTTTGCGTTTGGGCTTGAATCCTAGCGTTTTAAAATGCTCAACCAGATCGACCAGCTGACGGTTGCCAAGCTGTTTGCGAGATCGTTTGCCATATCTGACTTCCAGCAAATCCCGGTATGTATCGTCATCCATGCCGATTGATTTTTTGGCGATCTCAATCTTGCCGTACAAAGACCGGCGATAAGGATCCGTCGGTTTTTTATGAACCTGTTTTTTAACCGTTGCCATTGCACCATCCTTTTCTTTTTCCGCCTTTGTAAACTCTGGCAAAACCACCATCGATCATGGCTTGTGCCACATCAATGCCGTCAGCCGTTTCCACACGGGCAATGACGCGACCAGCAAATTTTCCCGGCCAAACGTTTAAAAGACGGGCCTGATCGCCCAACATTTTTGTGAGTGCTTTTTTGGCGTCTTGTGCACGCCGTTTTTCCGATGCGCATTTACCTTTGATTTCCGGTGTATCAAACCCGTCCATGCGAATAGACCGACGTAGCAAGATGCCCGGCCAGATTTCAAACAAGGCGACAAAGGTGTCGCCATCGATGACGCGAACAACTTCGGCCACGATTGGGCCCGGAACCGTTTTATTGATTTTTGCCATGACTGGTGTGGTCATCAATAAAATGGCGATAAGCAAAAATTTAATCATCAGTTTAATTCCTTTGTTGCGCCTTCAAGGGCATGGCGGTTTACGGCGGTGGTCAGATCGTGCCAGTTGCCGCCACTGGCGATATAGGCCTCGATTAAAGCATCCGGATTGATTGGCTCGGTGGCATCAGTGATCGCGCCTTCGATAACACCCCGGCCGATTTCGGCCATGGCTTGACCGACCTTGCGGCGATCCTCGCACGGCAACAAACGAGCGCGGCGGCGGTAATTACAATCAACCACCAGAAACGCATCAAGACACTTGTTCGAATTTGACATCGTTTTCCTCCTGAAGTCGTTGAATAAAATCGAGCATCATGCCGATGGGCGATGCCGGTATGCCGGGCGGCACAAGTTCGTCACTTTTACGGGGTTGCAGATCGGCAGCCTGATAAACTCGTGCCATGCTCATCGCCAGTGCCGGTGCCGGAACACCGTGCTGCAAGGCGACAGAAATCGCCACCGCAGCATCGCCGAGGATGGCTTCCATCAGCGACCCTTCTTTGGCACCGGAAATAAATACCTCGCGCACAGTCAAGGTTGTAGGGTCAAGGCCAGCTGTGACCGTATAGTCGGTTCCGGAGAACGACATTGTTTCTGAAATCGCGTGGCGACGGTTTGGCAAGCGGCGACGGGCGGTTTCCATATCAGCCTCCGACAAACGATTTAAAAACAACAAATGCGATGACGGCGATGCTGGTGATAATTCCGATGATGAAGCCAAAAATCAAATCGTTCATGACGCACCTTTTTTCCTGAGTTCGACAGGCTCCGGTCCGGAGCCGTATGGGTTGATGACCGGGTGTACGGTGATAAAGCCATCGGCTTCGATGTCTCTGGCTTCGGCACAATAGCTGCACAGGTCTTTTTCAACCCGGTAACAAGGCCCGCGTTTGCCGATACAGGCATTGTGATCATGGCAGCCGCAGACGCGGCAGGATGGCTGATTTTTCATGAGGAACTCTCCCAGTTAATAGCCTGAGCATGATTTTCCCAGGGAACTTCTGTGAGAGTGATATTTTTAGTTGGGTCATATCCATGGGCGCGCAGGACCGATAGCGCACCTTTTTTATGGCGGGCAATCACGAATACTTTGACCCATCTGAAAACTTTATTGGCGCGTTTTTTACTCATCATGCCACCTCGTCCAGTTCGGTTTCAAAAGGCGTGATGACAAAGTCTTCGCCTTCAGAGCCGATTTTGATGCCTTCGACGGATCCGGCAATTTCCGGTTCGGCCAGCAGGGCATCTTTGTTGACCTCTTCTTTGATGCGGATAAACCGTTTCAGTTTTAAAGATTTAAGGCGTTCGATCACGGCACCAACGCCGCGCACCGTGGCTTTCGGCGGGCGGCTGCGCCAGTTCACTTCTCCGGCGGGAAATTTATGGGTCTTGATCTTGCCACCCTTGGTCAGGTCATTGCGGTTGGCTTCACAAAAGGTTTGCACGCCTTTGGTCCGTTCCTCGATCTCGGCTTTGAACGGCCCGGCCTGTTCTTCAAATTCGGCTTTGATTTCGGCAAGCTGATCGTTCATGGCGGCCTGAAGGCGGTCCCGTTCACGCTGGGCCATGCCGATTTTCTGAATAAAATCGTTGGCTTCGGTCATGGTTTGCGGCACAGGATATGCGGCTGCTTTTGATTTCAATCGGGATTTTTTAGCCATCAGACGGACCTCCTTGTCGGGTTTGAAGAAAAGAAAATGGTTCGCCACCAGCGCCATTGCTGGCGTAATGGCCACAATAATCCGCGTCGTTTCATGCCCGGCCTCCTGAATACAATGGGTTCGATGAACAACAGTTTGGGCAAATATTTTGATTTGCATTCCGGGCTTCGAAATACCCGGCGCATTTTCGGCACAGGCGCGTGATTGTTTTTTTATAATTGACCTGTTTTTTAGTGGTACCGGCTAACCAGTCTTTGCCGCTTTCAACAAGCCGGGCTTCATCATTGCCGTTGATTT